>NPIE01001485.1_pt1 | contig 211117 bp, 186 predicted proteins | sample 8637661 | NCBI WGS metagenome assembly NPIE01 (sample SAMN07420842, study PRJNA396082) | bioreactor metagenome | isolation source: sample BA12 brine-fed electro-methanogenic bioreactor BA | place: Japan: Kochi | collected 2016-12-09
CCGATGATGAACATCCTCAACGGCGGTGCGCATACCGGATGGCAGACGACGGATGCACAGGAATTTATGATCATGCCCCTGGGCGCGCCTTCCTTCTCTGAGGGATTGCGCTGGGGCGCTGAGATTTATCACACCCTGAAATCCGTTCTCAAAGAAAAAGGTTATGCGACACTGGTCGGCGATGAAGGCGGTTACGCTCCGGCCCTCAAGACCAATGAAGAAGCGGTGGAAACTATTCTGGAAGCTGTTGAAAAAGCTGGTTACGTGGCAGGGGAAGATATCGCCATCGCCCTCGACCCGGCAGCCTCCGAATTCTATGATGAAGACGAGGGCGTCTATAACCTGCGGACGGAAGGGCGCAAGCTGAGCAGTGCTGAGATGGTCGCTTTTTGGGTGGATTGGGTCAACAAGTACCCCATCGTCTCCATTGAAGACGGCCTGGCGCAGGATGACTGGGACGGTTGGAAGCAGTTCACCGAACAGGTCGGCGACCGCATCCAAATCGTTGGCGATGACCTGCTGGTCACCAATCCCATGCGCGTGGCCCGTGCCATTTCTGAGAAAGCCTGCAACTCCTTGCTGGTAAAGGTCAACCAGATTGGTTCGCTGACCGAGACCATGGAAGCGGTCACCATGTGCCAATCCCACGGTTGGACAGCTGTGACGTCACACCGCAGCGGTGAGACGGAAGATACCACTATCGCCGATCTGGCGGTTGCCATGAATACCGGGCAGATCAAAACCGGTGCTCCCGCGCGATCAGATCGGGTGGCGAAATATAACCAGCTTCTGCGAATCGAAGCGGAACTGGGTAGCACTGGTAAATACGCCGGCTGGGAAGCCCTGAAGCGGTAAGCTGTTAGAATAAACCCATTACAAATAGACAGAGGTTGTCCTATGCATCTTGGACAACCTCTTTTGTTTTAAACTTTTGAAAAATCCACTATTGACAGAATCGCGAAAATCAAGCCATAATGGATCAATATTAAAAATTATGGAACCTATGCTTTCTACTTCTAATTCGGAGAAAAGATGAAAAAAGCAACGCCCTTTTTTATTGCCAGCATTATATTAATGACTGTTCTGGCTTGTAACCTCCCAACAAGGATGCCCATTCCGACTGCTGACGATACAGACGTTGATATGGATACACCGGGGAAAACCAGTCAACTCACCGAAGAACAGCTAACGGACGAACCGCCCACCGCAACGGAAGAACCACCATATGCCTGTAGTGAGCATATGGCCCCTGGATCAGCTTTCGGTATTGAGTTTTGTTATCCTATAACTATCACCTCGGGTTTTATTCAGTCGATGCTGCCGGAGAAACTTCCCAGCTTTGACGCTGCACCGTGGGACTTTAATCCGGACACTATTGAGATCACTTTGGTCAATTACCCTGTTGATAATATGTATCACGATCCGACAATCTTGATTTACCCCATTAATGACTTTATCGCATTGGGAGAAAATATTGAAGCCATTGTCAACGATCTGAAGACGTTATTGGCAGATCAACCAGACAGCCCTGACACCATCCCGTTCCTGCCCATCTATAACGCCGCCCAGATGATGCAGGCATATGTGGGTTATCTTGACTTCCGAAACGGCAGTGGCGTCCGATTCATCACACAATACGGTCAGGCAGCCGCTCCCGTCAACAATGACAGCGCGATTTATTCTTACATGGGGTTAACGAATGATGGTCAATATTTCGTGTCGGCGACTTTTCCAATCAATCATGAGCTTTTTTACCCTGATGGGTTGACTGAACCAGCGGAAGGATGGGAGATATTTTCTGAAAACTTTATGGGTTATATCGAAAATATGGAATCTGAGCTAGCCATGCAATCTCCCGAATCCTTCACACCGGACATTGGGCTGTTGGATGAAATGATGGCATCATTGTTGATTCCGGCTGACGCTATTCAATAAGAAATACTATTCCCGTTTCACAACAGCAGTGACCTGTTTATAAAGTCGCTGCGGTTATTTTAATATCCAGTAGAATAAACCCATGACAGATTCATTGAAGACCCTTGAAGCGGATGTGATCACCTGCCGAAAGTGCCCGCGCCTGGTGGCGTGGCGGGAAGAAGTGGCACAAACCAAGCGTAAAGCTTATCAGGGTGAAGACTATTGGGGAAAGCCCGTGCCCGGGTTTGGTGACCCAGATGCAAAGATCATGGTCGTCGGACTGGCGCCCGGCGCACATGGCTCCAACCGTACCGGCAGGATGTTCACGGGGGATGCCAGCGGAGATTTCCTTTACCCTGCATTGCAGCGTGCGGGGTTTGCCAACCAACCCTTTGCAGAACACCTGGGTGATGGGCTGCAATTGTTTGATGTTTTCATCACGGCCATCTGCCGCTGCGTGCCGCCAAAGAACCGGCCATATGTGGCAGAAATTAAGAACTGCCTGCCGTGGATGATGGGGGAAGTCGATTTGCTTCCCAACTTGGAAGGCTATGTGGCACTAGGCCGAATCGCCTTTGACGGCATTCAGCGCATGTATAAAATGCAGGAGGTGGCGCTGCCCAAAATAGACTTCGGCCACAATGCATTCTATGAGCTGGGCGAGGGGTTGCCCTGGCTGCTCTCTTCCTACCATCCCAGCCAGCAGAACACCCTCACGGGCAGGCTGGATGAGGCGATGTTTGACGCCATCTGGTCACGGGCGAAGGACCTGATCAAGTAAGATGGATAAATCTCCTTTTTGCTCTATTTGGCAACACTGATAGAATCGGATTATGGCACAAGACTACTGGATTTTTCTCTCTCCTCATTTTGATGACGTCGCACTGTCCTGCGGCGGGCTGGTCTGGACGCTGGCGCAGGAGGGCAAACGCGTTGAAATCTGGACGATCATGGGCGGCTTTCCGGCCGAGGAGGGGTATTCTGATTTTGCGCGGGAGAATCACGAGCGATGGGGGATGTCGGGGGTGGAAGCGATTCGCATGCGTCGGGATGAGGACCGCGCTGCCTGTGAGGTTTTAGGCGCCCAACCGAGGTATTTCGATTGGCCGGATGTTATCTACCGGCGGGACCCCGACATGGGCGAACCCATTGTCCATAATAATGAGGAGCTTTTTGGGAAACCCCCACAACCCCAATTGATTGATGAGATCACCCAGGCGCTGCACAATGAGGTACCAAATGGCGCAATATTGGTCGGTCCGATGGGGCTGGGCAATCACGTTGATCATCAAGCTGTAGCCCTGGCGGGCGAGAAGTCTGAACGTATCCATGCTTATTATGCCGATTATCCTTATATACTTGAATATTTTAACGCCTCACCCTTTATGGAAGGCCGCTGGCAGAAATCTCCACGGCACTTGAGCCAGGATGCCCTGCGCGCCTGGCAGGCGGCTGTGCTGTGTCATCAATCCCAGCTCAGCGGACTCTGGCGTGATGATCAGGAGGTACGGCTTGCACTGCGGAATTACATGGCTGGGGGCGGCGGGCGTTTGTGGCGGAAACCCCTATCTTGACAGGGGTCACCCCTCAAGGTAAAATCGTTTTCACCCTGAAATAAGGCCTGTAGCGCAGTTGGGAGCGCGCCTCAATCGCACTGAGGAGGTCGAGGGTTCAAATCCCTCCAGGTCCACTCAAGTGCCCCGCTGTCGCACGCAGGGCACGGGGTACAATAAAGCAACTTACCCATCACGAAAGACTCTTTGGGTAAATTTGTTAAATTATGGGTCCATAGCGCACATTGTCCCCTTCTGGGGAACTGGAAGCGCCAAGCAGTTGAAGCCAAGAATTACATATGGGCCCATAGCGCACATAGTCCCCTTCTGGGGAACTGGGAGCGCCAAGCAGTTAAAGCCAAGAATTACATATGGGCCCATAGCGCAGCTGGGAGCGCGCCTCAATGGCATTGAGGAGGTCGAGGGTTCGAATCCCTCTGGGTCCACAATCAAAAAATTCCGTTTTGCGGAGTTTTTTGTTTTAAGAGGATTATCGGATCAAGGCTAAAATACCAGAAAGTTCCACTGCCGAGTAGACCAACAGCAGGGCTAAAATGATATTGATCGCCTGCTTGATGCGGGGCTTGTCTAGATATTTTCTGATCCCTGCGCCAAACAGCGTCCAGAGAGATATGGAGGAAAAGGCGACACTGGCGAATATCGCTGCCGAGAGGAAAAGCGCAAACAAGGTGTTGATCCGATTTACCAGAAAGGTTGAATAGATGGTCAGCCCAAAGACGATGCCCTTGGGATTGAGGATCTGCAGGAAGAAGCCTTTTGAAAACCCAAAGGGCGGGTGTTCTTTTTCTTCAAAGGCATAGCTGGCTCTCAGCGTTCCCCAGGCCAACCAGAGGATATACAGCGCGCCGAGGATGCGCAATATGCCTTCAAAGGCGGGAAAACTTTCCAATAACAGTGTAGATACCCATCCGCTGAGGAGCAGGACCAGGAAAAACCCTACCGTGATGCCGAGGAGGTAATTAAGCGTTTTCTTATAGCCATACAAGATGCCCATAGAGGCACTGGAAATATTGTTGGGGCCCGGCGTGAAAATGGTGACCAGGACAAAGGAGATGAGGGACAGCGTTTCAGGGTTCAAGCGTTTGGTTCCTTTCCCGCCCGATGGAAAATTTGGAATTTTATCTTGTTAGTTTTACCACATCTAACCTTTTTATCAGGCGGGTGAAAAGGATGAAATTCTGGTTGAGAGAGCTTAAATTTTCATTTGTATTGTGCTATAATAATGGCCTCGCATGGCCCTCTAGCTCAATTTGGCAGAGCAGTTGACTCTTAATCAATTGGTTCGGGGTTCGAGTCCCCGGAGGGTCATTTTTTCTTATTGTGAATCGTGAGTGGGGAGATGGAGAATGGTTACTGCTCTCTATTCACTATTCACCATTCACCATTAGGCATTTCCAATTCACCATTCACCAATTCGTGTTTTTCAGAAAGTCATTTTTTGACCGAATTGGGCATCGAGAATGAGACTCCGCTGCATGACAACCTAATCCCCAATACCTAGTACCCAATACCTGCTCACCATTCCCCATCTCCCCCATCTTGTTGTTCACCTTATTTAATGTTAGAATGTGTTCTCTGGAGGGATGGCCGAGTGGACTATGGCGCCTGTCTTGAAAACAGGTGTGGGTTTACGCCCACCGTGGGTTCGAATCCCTCTCCCTCCGCCTTAACAACAGGAATATTCGGGGAGGTGCCAGAGTGGTTGATTGGGGCCGCCTGCTAAGTGGTTGTTGGGTGTTAAGCTCAACCGAGGGTTCGAATCCCTCCCTCCCCGCTCAGAAAAGCACTCGCGCTCATCAAGCGCGAGTTTTGCTTTCCGTGATGATTTTCCAGATTCTTTAATGTTTGGATTGATCTCAAAACATTATCAGCTTCCTGTTAACACAACGCTGCGGGGACACTTCTCGCTTTTATCATGTATAATGAAGTGTTGCAGCTATTTTGATGGCATATTAATTAATCTATTTACAGAAAGGTAGTTTTTAATGAAGAAGAATACAATTCCAGCACTCAGCATCGCTGTTTATTGTCTTGCGTTTGTGTTGGTGATCTATTCGGTTTGGGCGATTGTAAATACCTCACAATATATTTCAACGTTGATCGATGCCGGTCAACTGGTATTCTCCGGCAATGAGTTTGAGATTATCAGCTATCACCTCTCGACCTATGGGCAGTACATTCTGTTTGCTGCTGTTCTGTTTATGTCCGGCTGGATTTTACAAAAAGTTCAGGGGAAGGCCGATGTCCAGGTTGAGATCGAGGAACCTGAAGAAGCTGTTGTTGAAATGCCCGCAGAGGAATAAACTGAGTTTTTTCCTTACATAATTTGATAGGATAAGTTATCCATATAATTGGATCCTTCTATCCTTTCAGCCAAAAGCAAATTAAAAGCCCTGTTCTTCACAGATCAGGGCTTTTTTTGTTTGGTTGAGTAGAGAACCTGCTGCCTGTGATTTTATTCTTCTTTTGCGACTTCAGCCGTTTCCGTGGCATTCTTGCGCTGGCTGCTGTTGATGATGATCATGATCACGATCAACACGGTGCCCATGCCAAGGATAATCCCACCCTGTATCATCATGGGTTGGAAAATATGCCTTGAGATGCGGGTCAAGCTGGCGCGCAGCTCCGTCCGCAGCAGGTCGGTCATTTGATTGCTGACGGCATTGACCAGCAGACCAATGAGCTGAGATTGCACCAGGAAGGCAATCCCGATGATCAGCGCGCCGCTGATGGTCAGGGGGATGCCCAGCCAATTCCCCGTGTCCCTAAGTGAACGAACGCCTATCAGGGCCATCAGAAGCAGCAGCGTTACAGGGATGATCCATCCCCATTTGCCGAAGAACCGCACCAAGCGGATGACTATTTTGAGGGCTGAGATCGCTCCTGTGGACATACCTGCACTCCCCAACATCTGTCCAAAGTTATAGTCTTCGGGGATATTCTGATTGATGTCAATCAGGGCGTGGATATAGTCATCCACCTGATCATCCCGCCAGGGCTCTGGGAATTGGCACAAGTTATACAGAACTTCCACGCCGGGGGGCATGGCAGCCAGGCGGCTGAGGAAATCCTCGATTTCCTCATCGGTGCATTCCGGCATCTGCCCATAGGCGATCATGATGGCTTCTCGGCCCTGGTCGCCGACCAAACGCTCTTTGAGCTCATCCATCTCCCAGATAAATTGGGGTGTGGGATCATCGGAATCAACCCATTTATAAATTCCATCTACGCTGACGGAAACCAGATGGGTAATGAAGTCGTCCGTGATGATCAGGTTTTTGATCTCTGCCCACTGGTCATAGCCCACGAAGGAAATTAATAAAACAATGTCCGGTTCATTGACGCCGCTCAGGGATTCGCCCGATTCCACGCGTTGTTCTGCACGGCGGACGGATATATCTTCCAGTACACGGGGGATTAAGGGCGATTCAATAAATTCTTCCGTCAGCAGTTCCTTAACCAGCGGCGGATTAAACACCACACGCCAGATATCATAGCTGAAAACAGATAGGAGGCTGGTCAGCACAAACAGAATCGAAAGCACCACCAGTATGAATCTGAGGCCGGCTGGTTTCTTCTCACGTTTGGCGGTTGACGCCTTTTCTTGGTTCGCTAAATCTTTTTGAGTACTCATTTCTCATTCTCCTGGATAAATGATGGTATAGTCCCGTTCATCCGAACCCCCGCGGATCAACCGCATGGTGCCGACGCTGTAAGTTCCCTTGACTTCGCCGGAGACCTCTGTTGATTGCGGTGGGATGAGGGTGAACTCAATCCAAGTACCTGAGAGTTGATAGCTGCCGTGGTTATAGGCCATAAGGTTCTCTTCACTGAGGTATTCCTCGGTGCCTTCCCATGCTTCCTGGCAGTTCTTATAAGGCTGAACAAACACATCAATCAGGTTGCCGGATGGGAAGAAGCGGATCAGGTTATATTCTCCTTCATCAATATGGGATTCCCAACAATAGGCTGCATCAATATATTCAAGGTCGCCTAAGGTTGGCTCTGGCGTGGCGGTGGCTTCCACAGCTTTTTCGGTGGGGATGGGGGTGGCTTCTGGCGCGGGTGCGATGCTTTCGAGAAGGTCGCAGCCGGAAAGGGCAATTAGCACAAATAAAAACATGAAGTAAAGATTGCGGATTTTCATTAGAACCTCAATTCTCTCAAAAAATGCGGGAGATCCTTTCGCAAAAGGTGTTTATTTTAGATGTGGACATAAAGGGCTTTACGGCGATATGTGAAAGTGCCATCTATTGATTGGAAGATGGTGATTATTTTTTATTATACATGTATTTTGGCACTTTTAAGGAAATTTTCATAAATTCAATTTGTTAAACTAAATTTAAACCAATCCAAACTGAGTCCAAAGACTTTCTTTTCGTATTACGAATGGAGGAAAGCCCTTAATATGGTTAAATTAAAATACCTAAGAATTCTTACAGGGGTGATTTAAACCTTGTTCAATGATAGGAGATTGGTATTACGAAAATTGAATGGATGAGAAAGGATAAGAAGTATGAACTTTGACGAATTTACAGGAAAAGTACAGAATAAGGCGAAATTGGCGTCGACGGATGAAGCCCTGACAGCCATCCGGGCGACACTGGAGACCCTGGCTGAACGCACGGCTGGGGAAGAGGCGCAAAACCTGGCGGCACAACTCCCGGCGGAAATTGGAAAATTTTTATCCCAGCCGCACGTTGTTGAGCGCTTCTCGCTGGCTGACTTCTTTGATCGGGTCACTGAGAAGGAGGGGGTGGATAAACCCGTCGCAGTCTTTCATGCCCGTGCGGTGATCGATGTACTGCAGGAAGCCGTCTCTGTGGGTGAGATGGAGGACCTGCGTTCGCAGTTACCCGATGAGTGGGCGCCCTTATTTGAAACAGGCGTTAAAGGAGAGCTGGATGTAAGTTAGGGCTTGCATCAAGGAGATGTGGATTAAAGATTTTTTGTAGAAGCGCCAGCCAGGGCGTTTCTATTTTAATTAAAATGATATTCTTCTCAGGCTAGGGAAAAACAAAAAAGGCGGAGAGGGAGGGATTCGAACCCTCGGTAGCCGCGAAGGCTACAACGGTTTTCGAGACCGCCCCGATCGTCCACTCTGGCACCTCTCCGGATAACAGGCATCCATTATACTCGAATTCATGCAGGGGGTTAAGCAGCCTTATAGCTCGAAACTTTCCTTGCGCTTCGGGAAGTGGATGGGTGGGATGTCATCGAAAGTTTTCAGTTTTTCGATGAGGGCGTCAGCAGCATCCTCTTCGCCGTGCACCAGGATGATTTGCTTCGCCTGCCCGGCGACCGATTTGGCGTAATCCACCAGCAAGCCCTGTCCGGCATGGGCGGAGAGGCCGTTGATCGTCTCCACCTGTGCCCGCCGGTAGTAGGTTTCACCAAAGATGCGCACTTCCTTTTCCCGGTCTGCCAGCCGGCGGCCGAGGGTGTGGGGCGCCATCCAGGACACGATCAGGATGGTGTTGCGTTCATCGTCAATATTGTTCTTGACATGGTGCAGGATGCGCCCGGCTTCCACCATGCCGGAGGCGCTGATAATCACCATCGGATCCTCCCGATGGTTGAGGGCTTTGGATTCGTCGACCGAATGGGTATAGGTGAGCTGGTCGAAGTCCAGGGCGGGGTGGCGGTGCTCTGAAATGAAATCCCAGGTCTCCTGGTCGAAACATTCCGGATGGCGGCGATAGATGTCCGAGGCAGCCACCGCCAGGGGACTGTCCACAAACACGGGGATTTTAGGAACTTCGCCCTTAGACATAAACTCATTCAGGCAGTAGACCAGGGTTTGCGTCCGGCCGACTGAGAAAGCGGGGATGATCACTTTTCCGCCGCGTTGAATGGTTCGGTTGACCACCTCTTTGAATTCCTCAAAGGCCTTGTTGATATCATCGTGGGGGCGATCGCCATAGGTGCATTCCATCATGAGCACATCCACATCATAGCCGCCTGGCATGATGGGGTCACGCAGGAGGGGCTTATCGGGCCGGCCGATGTCACCCGAGAACCACAAGCGCACCTTCCGCCCGTTTTCCTCCAAATCAAGAAGGACAGCTGCCGAGCCGAGGATATGCCCGGCTTCGATGAACCGCGCCGTCACACCAGGAACGGGATGAAATTCCTGATTATAAGAGATTTGCTGAAAATGGGGCATGGTGCGAACGGCGTCCTGGATGGTGTAAAGGGGCTCTACAGGTGGGAGGCCTTTTCGCTTGCGCTTTTTATTGACATATTTGACATCGTATTCGTGAATATGGCCCGAATCCTTGAGCATGATATCTGCCAGGTCGCGGGTGGCATGTGTGGCGTAGATGGGGCCGTCATAGCCGCTCTTGACCAGATTGGGCAGGTTGCCGCTGTGGTCAATATGGGCGTGGGACAGAATCGCAGCGTCCAGGCTGGCAGGGTCGAAATCGAAGTTGAGATTATAGTCATAGGTGTTCTGGCGTTTTCCCTGAAACAATCCGCACTCCAAGAGAAGCCGTTTGCCGTTAACCTCAATTAGGTGTTTGGACCCCGTTACTGTTTGCGCTGCGCCATAAACGGTTAATTTCATACTGGCTATCCTTAATGCTTAGGAATCAAATAGAATCCGATCTCTCGGATTCTCCTCCCATATCCTCAAGGGATATCGGACGAAGACATAGTCATTTTACCGTTGAAGGGAGAGGTTAATCCAATATTACAACATGGATTGCAAATTGGCGATCTTCCGGAAAAACACCCTGAGCCGCTTATAATATCGCTTGTCTTTGTAGTGTCCCAGCAGGGGGAGCACTTTTTCTTTCCGTTGCGTATGGTAGGCTCTTCGGATGGCTTTGAAAAATTTAAATAGGCTTCCGGTGGATGTACTGCCTTTATGGATGATGAATACCGTGAACTCATCATTGACGATCAGGGGTTGATGGTCTTTCATCAATTTAAGCCACAGAGAATATTCCACAACATCGTCTTTGGTCTCATTAAAGCCGCCGTATTCCTGCACGGCTTCGGTCCGCATAAAGGTGTTTTCATGGGAGATGAAGTTCATAATGGAGAGGGCGATCTCCAGGTTGGGCTGCAGGATGTGGGTTTGGGGGAGGATCACGATTCTCCCATGCATCTCCACAACGAAGTTGCCAGTGAGCCAGACGATTTCCGGATGGTGTTTGAAGTGGGCGGCCACTTTTTCGAGTGCGTTTGGGGTCAGGTAATAGTCATCGGAATGGAGATAGTGGATGACGTCGCCTTTCGCCTCCTGGGTTGCGATATTTAACGCATTTCCCACGCCCTTGGGATCCGATTGGATCAGCTTTATCGCATATTTCCCCTGATTTCGCTGGATATAATCCTGAAGGATGTTCAAGGTTCCATCAGTTGAATGGGAATCGTTAATGATATGCTCAATGTTCTTATAGGTTTGATTTTCAATGCTATTCAAAGCACCCCTGAGGAATTGTTCGCTGTTATAGGTGCAGGTAATGATGCTGATCGTTGGTTTCTTATTGGAGTCCATAGTTTGGCATTCCTTATTATTTATCCTGTTAGGTCCTTCTCATTTCTAGTCGCTGACAGATTTGATTTAAACAATCATTTCATTCAGACACACCCATAAAGACGATCTTCCAATCCACATCTAAATGACCAATAATGAGTGAAGTGAGTTTTATAAGAGATAAAGGTGAGGGGTGAAACGCCTAAAGGGAAATTATATCTTATATTTCTACATTTCTAAGGCGTCTTTTAAAAACAGGATTAAGAAGGTTGACTGCCATTTTGCGCGACTTTGAGAATCTTCTCTCCAAAGTGATTAAAGCGATAGGGCACATCCTGCATCTGCTGTTCCAGTTCTGCCATGTTCTGGGGGTTGGCCCAGGCGATGCGATTAAGCACATCGCGCGGCAATACAACATCCGAGGGGACGCCCATGTCCCTGCCGGTGAGCTTTCGCCACTCCCGCAAGGAGTCGATCCGGTCAAGGACAGCGTCGGCCGGGCGCTTGTGGTGCGGTGGGTGGATGGGGGTATGCTCTCTTCCTTCCTTCACGGCTTTGATCAATGGACCCCCATAGCGTTTGGCCAACCGATCGCTTAATTTAGGCACTTGAAATAATTCATTTTTATTTCTAGGGCAGGCTTTGGCAATTTCCACCAAGGCTTGATGGCTGAGGACTTTGAAGGGCGGGCGGTCCTGGGCTTCCGCCTCACGTTCCCTGAATTGGTAAATGGATTTGAGAACGGCCGCTTGCTCAGGGGTCAGGTCCCTTGCGCCATGCAGTTTCCAGAAGTCCTTCTCGCTGGACTTGGTTGTGTCTTCAATATCCTCCGTCAGCCTTTGGAAATCTTCTAGTGCCAGCTTCCACAGCCCTGAAGATTCAAGCTCCGCCCTCAGTTTTTCCTGCATGGGAATCAGGTAATGGCTGTCCAAGCGGGCATAGTTCAGCATATTGGGTTTTAGGGGCCGCTTGCCCCAGTTTGCGCGCTGATATTTTTTATTCATGTGGATATCGAAGAATTTTTCCAGCAGGGAGCCCAACCCGATCTTCTGATACCCCAGGGTGCGTGCGGCGATCATAGTGTCGAATAAATAATTAAAACGGAATCCGTAATCGCGAAACAAGCAGATCAGGTCATATTCCGCGGCGTGAAACACCTTCAGGATTTGATCGGACTGGAAGATGGGCGCCAGATCAGAAAGGTCTGGCAGGGCCAGGGCGTCAACCAGGAAGTCCTTCTCGTGGGTCGAGAATTGAATCAGGCAGACCTGTTCCTGATAGGCATACAGGCTGTTGGATTCGGTATCCACAGCCAAAACATCCTGCGCCGAGAGCTCATTAATACAATCGCGTAGTTTTTGTGGCTGGTCTATCCAGACCAGTTCCGTGTTTTTCAATGAATCTAACATATCCTGATTATAGCGTATCAGGTTTGGGATGGGGTGAATTGTGATTTGTGAATGGGAAAAAGGGAAGAATGCTATAATCGATTTATATAATCAGTCATGGAGAATTTTTATATGAAAGCGGTATTACAACGGGTGTGTCAGGCTTCGGTCAGTGTTGACGGGGAAGTCGTATCGGAAATCGGAGAGGGGCTTTTGATCCTATTGGGCATTGCCCCAGAGGATACAATGGGCATTGCTGAAAAGCTGGCGGATAAGGTCGCTCATCTTCGGATCTTCGAAGATGATGAGGAAAAGATGAACCTGTCTTTATTAGATGTCAGTGGAGAAGCCCTGGTGGTATCGCAATTTACCCTGTATGCGGATACCAGCCGCGGTCGGCGCCCTTCTTTTATCGGCACTGCTCAGCCCGAAGTAGCTGAACCCTTGGTGGAAGCTTTTTCTAATCTGCTTTCCGAACAAGGGGTACCTACCCAAATGGGGGTTTTTGGGGCGCATATGGACGTAGCCCTGGTGAATGATGGGCCGGTTACCATTGTGATGGATTATTAATCACTTTGTTTGAAATTCTACTCAGCAGACTTAGCCAATATCATTGCCGTCTGCCAGCCTGGCAGCCCGCAGGGTATTGCGCAGGAGCATGGCAATGGTCATCGGGCCGACGCCGCCGGGGACGGGAGTCAGCGCACCGGCGACCTCACGGGCTTCATCGAAGGCTACATCGCCAACCAACCGGTAACCGCGTTTGCGAGTCTCGTCATCCACGCGGTTGACGCCGACATCAATTACTGTCGCGCCAGGTTTGATCCAATCCCCGCGCACAAATTCTGCTCTTCCAACCGCAGCGATGAGGATATCCGCCTCTCGTGTTATAGCGGGGATGTCTCTTGTGTGAGAGTGACATATGGTTACAGTGCTGTTGGCCTTGACCAGTAATAGGCTGATGGGCATGCCAACAATGTTTGACCGTCCCAGGACGACGGCATTGGCTCCGTCCAGCTCCGAACTGCTGTACTCCAACAAAACCATAATCCCCGATGGCGTGGCTGGGATGAACAACGGCTCTCGCCCTTTTTGCGCCAAACGTCCAATATTGATAGGATGGAAGCCATCCACATCTTTGTGGATATCAATGGTGTTGAGAACACTTTCCTCATCTAACCCCGCAGGCAGGGGAAGCTGCACCAGAATGCCGTGAATGGTAGGGTCAGCGTTCAACTGCTTGACAAGGGCTTCAACCTCTTCTTGATCGGCATCCTTGGGGAGCTCATGCCCAACGGATAAGATACCCGCTTCCTGGCAGGCTTTATGCTTCATGCGCACATAAACTTTGGATGCTGGGTTGTTGCCGATAATGACCGTGGCCAGGCCAGGGGCGGGGAGGCCTTTGGAGACCCGTTCACTCACATTGTTCTTGACCTCTTCCCGCAGGGATTCAGCGATGGCTTTGCCGTCAATAATTTTTGCACCCATTCAACCTCCATCATCTATAACAATTTTAAGGATTATACCTGAATCACACGTTATAATTTTCTTACTATGACTCGAGAAAAAGATGAAACAATGGTCGTCGGCATTGCCGGCGGCACTGGCTCTGGCAAGACTACCCTGGCCGGTGTGTTACTTGACAATGTTGGGCGGGATCAGCTTGCCTACCTGCCCCACGATGCTTATTATCGGGACCAAAAAGAACTGCCTTTGGAAGAGCGGGCTAAGGTCAACTATGACCATCCAGATTCCCTGGAGACAGAACTGCTGGTAGAACATATCCACCAGCTTAAAATGGGGCAAGCAATTGAGATGCCCGTCTACGATTTTACGACTCACAATCGAAAGAAAGAGACGGTTCATGTAGACCCCAAACCCGTCATCCTGGTTGAGGGCATTCTTGTCTTCGTGGAAGAAGAACTACGGCAGTTGTTTAATGTCAAGATCTACGTGGATACCGATGCGGATATCCGCTTTATCCGCCGGCTTCGCCGGGATATTGAAGAGCGCGGGCGTACGGTTGATTCGGTCATTGATCAATATCTGCGAACAGTGCGGCCGATGCACCTGGAATTCGTGGAAAAATCCAAGCGTTACGCGGATGTCATTGTACCCGAAGGCGGCTTGAATGTGGTGGCGCTGGATATGGTGATCGCAAGGTTACAGTCTCTATTAACTGGAGAATTACCCGTTGAATCAAAACGACGCACAAAACCACAATAACTCTTCGTCAAATGTAAAACAATCCTCTTCTGGACAAAAACTTTCAAAAAGTTCAAAGAATATCATTCGCATCATCGTCCTGTTGGTTGTGATTAGCCTGACTTTGGTGCTGGTCATCTATCGTGAACAAATCCAGGCGCTGAAGGCCTATGGCTACCCTGGAATCTTTTTATTTTCCATTCTCGCCAACGCCACTATCCTCATACCGGTGCCAGGCGTGGTGTTTACCTCGGCGATGGGTGCAGTGTTCAACCCATTTTGGGTGTCAATTGCCGCCGGCGCGGGGGCAGCGCTTGGTGAACTCTCGGGTTACATGGCTGGGTTCAGCGGGCAGGCTGTGGTGCAAAACACCGAACGTTATCAACGGGTTGTCCGTTGGATGGAAAAATACGGCAATATCACCATCTTGGTCTTAGCCTTCATCCCCAACCCCTTATTTGACCTGGCGGGGATGGTGGCGGGCATATTAAAGATGCCGGTTTGGAAATTCCTGATTTATTGTGTGATTGGGAAGATATTAAAGATGATGATGTTCGCTTATGCTGGGGATTGGGTGATTCATCTCATTGATCGGATATTTTGACATGCCATGGATGGGGATAGATTTTCTGTTAAAATAATCAAGCATTTTCGTGTTAGGTGAAAGGACATCGTGAACATTCAAGCTGTTGACCGTTATATTGAAGAAAATTTGGACGAAAGTATCGAAGAGTTATCCAGCTTATGTGCGCAGCCCAGCGTGGCAGCACAAAATCTGGGTATTAAAGCCTGCGCGGATCTGGTGGCAGCCAGTCTGCAAGCTAGGGGGTTCGAGGTGCAGATCTTGCCAACGGAAGGCTCACCGGTCGTAATTGGTGAACGCAAGGGGAAAACGGATAAAACCCTGGTTGTCTATGACCATTATGACGTACAACCCCCTGAGCCCCTGGATTTATGGGACTCGCCGCCTTTCGAACCGACCTTGCGGGATGGGCGGCTGTATGCTCGCGGTGTAGCTGATAACAAAGGGAATTTCATTGAACGGCTGCATGCCATTGATGCCATCCTGGAAGAGGAGGGTGAACTGCCCTGCAATGTGAAATTTGTGGTGGAGGGCGAAGAGGAAATCGGCAGCGTCCACTTGGAACCCTTCGTCAAAGACCATCAAGCTCTTCTTTCCGGTGATGTTTGTGTGTGGGAGATTGGCGGGGTGGATCATGAAAACACGCCTATTCAAATGGTAGGGATGCGCGGCATTTGTTATGTGGAACTGCACGCCCGTACCGCCAACCAGGATGTCCACTCGGGGACAGGCGGTTCCATCTTCCCCAACGCGGCCTGGCGGCTGGTTTGGGCTTTGGCCAGCTTGAAGGACAAGGACGAAAATATCCTCCTGCCGGGTTTTTATGAGGATGTCGTGCCGCCGACGGAGCGGGAGAAAGAACTCTTAGCCCAGGGGCCTGAGATGATGGATTTCTATAAGAAGAAATATGACCTGGATGGCTTCCTGAAGGGCATCAACAATGAACTGGAGCTAGCCATCGAAGGCGTTTACGAACCCACTTGCACGATCTGCGGGTTGACGGCTGGCTATCAGGGTGAAGGTTCCAAGACGGTGCTGCCAGCGGAAGCGCGAGCAAAGGTTGACTTCCGCCTTGTGCCAAACCAGACACCGGGAAAAGTCCTCTCCCAATTGCGGGCGCACCTGGACGCGCATGGCTTTGAGGATATTGAGATCGTCAACCAGGGTGGGAATCCACCTGCGAAGACGGATCCGGACCATCCAGCCGTGCAGATGGCGGTGGATGCAGCGAAGGATGTCTATGAAAAGCCGACCCGGGTGATTCCCATGGTGGGTGGTTCTGGACCGAATTTCATCTTTCAGAAATATCTACGTGTGCCGATCATTTCCTCAGGCGCCGGCGACTCGGAGACACGGGCGCATGCCCCCAACGAATCCATCAGCCTTGATTTATACGTCAAGGGTGCCAAACATTTTGCCCGATTGCTCAATTTGATGGGAGAATACAAGTAAATACATTTATGATAGGAATGTAATATAATAGGACGCCTTGATGGCCGAGCAGCAATAAATCATTAGCAAACGTGGAAGAAATAGTATGTCAGAAAATAAAAGAAAAAACAAAAAACCCGTTCTCGATTGGATCCTGCGGTTATTGAAGGGTGTTCTGGTTGGCATCGGTTTTATCACACCGGGACTTTCTGGCGGCGTTTTAGCCGTTGTGTTTGGCATCTATGAGCGGTTGATGCGGTTTCTGGGGAATATTCGAGACAAATTCCTTCAAAATGTCCTTTTTTTCCTGCCAGTTGGTATCGGCGGCGTGATTGGTGTAGTGGCATTTTCAGCCGTTGTCGATTTCGCTTTCAGCAACTATGCAGCTCAATTCACATGGCTTTTCATCGGTTTTATTGCCGGCACGTTCCCCTCATTGGTCAAGACATCGGGAAAGAAAGGGCGGAAAGCCTGGCATTGGCTTTTATTGGTGTTGGTCGCCGCGGGCACGGTGTTCTTCATGCGCTGGATGGAAAACTTTCACGCTGTGCAGCTCACGCCTTCCTTCGGGAATTGGCTATTAAGCGGCGCTTTGATTGCATTGGGCGTGGTCGTCCCCGGCATGAGCCCCTCTAACTTCCTAATTTATTTGGGGTTGTACCAACCCATGGCCGCAGGGATTCGGCACCTGGATCTGGGTGTGATCATACCTTTGCTTATTGGGGGCGTCCTGGTGGTCCTGTTATTTGCTAAATTGGTGTCCTGGTTGTTCAATAAATTTTATGCTTTGATGTATCATCTCATCCTGGGCATTGTTGTCGGATCAACCATTGTCATCATTCCCAGCGGTGTACGCGGTTGGACCATTGCCGTGTGTGCATTCTTGTTCGTTATTGGTGCTCTGATCTCGTATTTCCTGGCAAAACTGGATGAGAAATATGCGCGGGAAGAACTTTTTCAATAGAACAGGAAAGCAGTTGCTTCCTTACACACATTCACAATTAAAGATTTGTTGTCTTCTTTCAGATGGGCTGAAATATCTGTGTTTACCGGATCATTCATGATACGGTTATAATGAGAATAACATTTCGACGATATTAAACTCTCCATGTCAGGACATCAAACAGGAGCCTCTCGTGGCAGTATACAATCAATTTGCATCCATTTATCAGCGCGGACCTTATCTGCGCTTTTCTCAATCATTGGCCGAATCGCTGATTCCAGAATACCTGGATGATTTGGGTATCCGACCTCAACATTTATTGGATGTTGCCTGCGGCGAGGGCAGCTTTGCCGTGGGGATGGCGGAAAAGGGAATTGCTGTCACGGGTGTGGACGCTTCTTCCCAGATGATCGCGCTGGCACGGGAACGCGCTGAGGATGCTGGTGTGACGGTGGATTTCAGAGTTGAGGATATGCGTACTCTGCCTTTTGCGGAGGAGTTTGACCTCGTGACCTGCTTCTTTGACAGTTTGAACTACCTTCTCACCGTCCAAGGGCTGCATGATGCCTTTCAGAGCGCCTTCCAGGCGCTGCGTCCAGGTGGATTTTACATCTTTGATATGAATACTATTTACGGCCTGGCGGTAGATTGGATGCGGGAGCGCACCTACATCCAGAACGAGACCGAGGATTTTATTGAGATCCATCAGCAGGATTTTGATTATGAGAATTTGATCGCCGCCATGACGGTGACGGTCTTTCAGAAGCAGGGTGAGCTGTGGGAAAGATTCGAAGAAACACATCAGGAGCGCGGCTATCCTATAGCGGATATTCAGTTCTTGCTCAGCGAAATTGGCTTTGAGATTGTTGGCATGTTTGGAAATTTCAGGAAACGCACAGAGGTTCAGAAAAATTCCCCCCGTGTTTGGTTAAACGCCAGAAAGCCGGCTTGAGGTTATGGCTTTATCAAGGTTGATGATCTGCATAATCCCTTGCTGTGTCCCCTTCCTGATGATATCATTTGATGCGTCGGAGGTATTTTGAAGGATATCAGCGGAAAAAAACGGATTCGCTATCTATTAATTTTGGCAACATTGATCACCCTGCCCTGCTATTGCCTGGGCTTTGTGGTTTTGCGAATTAACCAGAGCCAACCTGAAGAGGTGACCCCGACCGTGACGCTAACGCCATCCCGAACGGCGACCATCACCAGGACCCCCTACATCACACTGACGCCGACGGATACGCCCACTGCTACACAAACCCGCACGCCATCGCCATCGCCAACCATCACGAGCACGGCGACCATCACGGAAACCCCCACGGAAACATTGACACTTTCACCGACATCAACACATACACCTACAAAGACGGCCACACCGACGGCAACGGCTACAACGCCGCCGCCGACGTCGACTCATACGATTACACCGACCTTTACAGAATCGCCATAAATTTATTAAGAATCAAAGAATCAAGGAAATAACAATATATGATTGATTTGTCCACACACCTAAAAGAGATGTTGTCCGCGCCAGGGCTTTCTGGCTTCGAAGGGCCAATTCGCGAAATTATTCGCAAGACCTGGGAACCGCTCACAGATGAACTTTCCGTGAGCAAGATCGGCAGCCTGCATGGCTTGAAGAAAGGCAGCGGAGATGCCCCCCGGCATCGGGTGTTGATCTCAGCCCATATGGACGCCATTGGCATGATGGTGACAGATGTCCACGATGGCTTGATGCGCATCACACAAATCGGTGGGATTGACCACCGCATCCTGCCTGGTCAGCCGGTCATTGTCCACGGACGTGAGGAACTTCCCGGGCTGGTGGTGCAACCCCCCAGCCACATACTGCCGAAAGACGCCGGCAGCGGGCCTGTTGAAATGAAATATTTATTTGTCGATGTTGGTTTGAGGGCAGAAGATGCTGCGGAAAAAGTCCGGGTGGGTGATCTGGTTTCCTACGCACAGGCTCCTCTTGATTTGGTGGGCGAAACCCTGGCGGGTCATTCTCTTGATAATCGCGTTTCTGTGGCTGCCACCACACTTTGCCTGGAGACCCTTCAGAATCGGCGCCATGACTGGGACGTGTGGGCGGTGGCTTCAGCCCAGGAGGAAGAAACCCTGGGCGGCGCTCTGACCTCTCCTTTTGAAATTCGTCCGGATATCGCCATTGTGATTGATGTGTGCTTTGCCACAGGGCCGGAGGCTGATGATTGGCAAAATCTGCCCTTCGGCAAGGGTGTTGGATTGGGATACGGCCCTAATATCCATCCCGTGGTATATGATTTATTTGAAAAGAAAGCCAAGGCGCTTGAGATCCCCTATCACCGCGATTTGATGCCCAAAATGTCCGGAACGGACGCTATGGCGGTGCAGATCGTTGCTGAGGGCATCCCCTGCGTGGTGTTGGGCATTCCGCTGCGCTATATGCATACGCCGGTGGAGACCGTTTCGGTGAAAGATATCCGTCGTGCCGGCCGGCTGATGGCGGAAGTAATTACCGATCTGACGCCAGACACGCTGGACAAAATGGGTTGGGAAGAGTAAAACATGGCCAAAGAAACGATAAATGGAAATATTAAAGAGATGGAAATAGGATCGGATCAGCTTCAACTATTGGAACGATTATGCAATGCCACGGCTGTCTCAGGCGATGAGCATGAGGTGCGTCAGATCGTCCTTGAAGAAGTCAAACCCTTTGCTGATAAGGTCAAGGTGGATGCGCTGGGAAATGTGCTGGTCACCAAATTGGGCAAGGGGGAAAACCGAGTTAGGGTGATGCTGGCCGCCCATATGGATGAGATTGGTTTGATGATTGTCAAGAAGCATGATGGTGACTTGTTTGAATTTGTTTGTGTGGGGGGCATTGACGAGCGCCAGCTTCCAGGAAAGGCGGTTCTGGTCGGGCGGGAGCACCTTCCGGGTGTGATTGGTGCGAAGCCGATTCACATGACTACGGCAAAAGAGCGAAAAAACAAGATCAAGCTGTCATCCCTGCGCATTGATCTGGGAGGGGACGTTGGAGACAAAGTTAAGCCAGGTGACCGGGTCACTTTTGCCACGCGATTTACAAACCTTGGGTACAGCATATGCGCCAAAGCCCTGGATGATCGATTCGGTGTGGCGACTTTGATTGACCTGATTAAAAACGCGCCGGAGAACATCGACCTGCTGGCTGCCTTCACGGTACAGGAGGAAGTGGGGTTGCGCGGCGCTCGGGTGGCAGCTTATGCCTTTGACCCTGATATGGCTATTGCCCTGGATTCAACGCCAGCCAATGACCTGCCCCATTGGGACGATGAGGATGAGAATGTCCGATACAACACCCGCCTGGATGCGGGCCCTGCAATTTACGTCATGGATGGGGCGACGATTGCTGACCGGCGTTTGATCCATTGGCTGGTGGGAGCCGCTGAAGACGAGGATATCCCTTATCAGATCCGGCAGCCTGGCGGCGGCGGAACAGATGCTGGGGTGATCCATCGCACACGCAGCGGCATCCCCAGCGTTTCCGTTTCGGTGCCTGCGCGTTATGCGCACACCGCGGCCAGTATTGCCAGAATGGATGACTGGGCCAACACACTACGCTTGCTGCATGCAGCCCTTAGGAGAGTTTCTCCTGGTCTGCTGGCTGGTGAGCGGCGGGATTGATTCCTTTTTATCGAATTTATTTAACTTCACTTTTCAGGAGTGCTTTGATGAAATCTTTAATACAAAAACTTGTTGAAACCCCCGGGCCATCCGGCTTTGAGTATCAAATCCGTGATGCCATTCGGGAGGAAATCGCTGATGCGGCGGACGACATTCGGGTGGACGCCCTGGGTAGCCTGATCGCCAGAAAGGGTAGCAAAGCCGAAGACGGATTGCGGGTGATGGTTTCCGCACACATGGATGAAATCGGCTTGATGGTCACGCATATTGATGAAAAGGGTTTCTTACGCTTCACCAATATCGGCGGTGTTAACCCCTTGACCTGTTATGGTGGCCGGGTGTTGTTTATGGATGGCACCCGCGGTGTGATTGGTATGGATGGTCTTGAAAAAGGAAAAACACCAAAATTGGATGATTTGTTCATAGATGTCGGCGCGACCAGCAAGGCGGATTGTCCTGTCAAGGTAGGGGATGTGTGCGGTTTTGAACGCCCCTTTACGGATTTAGGAAAGCGTATGGTGGCAAAATCGATGGATGACCGCATTTCGGCCGCTATTGCCATTGAGGTGCTTAAGCAGCTCAAGGACACCCCCCATGAAGTCCATTTCGTGTTCAGCACCCAGGAAGAAGTGGGCTTGCGCGGGGCGACGACCGCTGCCTTTGGCGTGGACCCGGATGTCGGTTTCGCGATTGATGTGACCCGCAGCGGCGATACACCTCGGCCAAGCACCAAAATGGCGACGGCGCTGGGGGATGGACCTGCCATCAAGGTAAGAGATTCCAGCTTTATTGCCGATTCCCGCCTGGTGGATTGGATGGTCAAAACAGCGCAGGACGGGGATATCCCCTACCAACTGGAAGTTTTGACAGCGGGTGGAACCGATGGACGTGCCATTCAATTGACCCGAGGCGGCGTCCCAGCCGGCTGTGTGTCGATTGCCTGCCGTTATATCCACTCCCCTTCAGAGATGGTGGATACGGATGATGTTGAAAATGCAGTCAAGCTTCTGGTAAAACTATTGAGCAAGCCAATTATCTTAAGTTGACCTCTGGAAAGGACACAACGCCCTTTTGAAACGATTAAAAGTTCTATTGGCAGCAGGTTTGATCCTGACTTTGACGCTTTCAGCGTGTGAAAGCCTGGCGGAACGCATCCCATGGTTGCGTGATGTCACTCCCACGCCCACATCCCCTGCCGGCGATGGGGATGCGATAACCCCAACACCAGAGATCACACCCACGCCGCAGGCTACGCCAGAACCGGTGACCGAGCTGACCTTGTGGGTACCTCCCGACATGGACCCCGAACTGGACACACAAGCCAGCCAGCTCCTGGCCAATCAGCTCCAATATTTCTCCGATCTACATGATGGGCTGGAGATTCGTGTCCGTGTTAAGGCCTCCAGCGGTGCGGGCGGTCTGTTGGATGCATTGACGGCTGCCAACGCTGCCGCGCCGGATGCACTGCCGGATTTAATTGCTCTCTCGAGGCCAGACATGGAAACCGCCGCGTTGAAAGGGCTCATTTATCCGTTGGATGGGATGACCGAGATTCCTGACGATGCAGATTGGTTTGATTTTAGCCGGGATATGGCCTTGCTCCAGGGCAGCACTTTTGGGCTACCTTTTGCTGGGGATTCCTTGGTTTTGGTCTATCGACCGGCTAGCTTCGGGGATTTTCCAGATACCTGGGAGGAAATCTTCAGCGGGGAAACCATATTGGCTTTTGCCGCGGAGAGTGATCAGGCGCTGTTCCAATTGGCCTTGTACCAAAGCCAGGGCGGCGCGATCATGGACAACCAGCGCAGGCCTATGCTGGAAGCCGATCCCCTTTCGGACGTATTTCAGCTATTCCAAAATGGCGTTCAGCAGGGGACCCTTCCAGATTGGCTGGATCAATATCAGACACCTGATCAGGTTTGGACAGCGCTTCGTGAGGGTCAGGTCAACTTAGGAGTGACCTGGTTGTCGAATTATTTAAGGGAAATGCCTGCCGATACAGTCTTTACATCATTGCTGCCGATGGAGATCAATGCGGTCGCTTATGGCACTGGGATGAGCTGGACGGTGGCCACATCGGAAGAGAATCGACAGGCTCTTGCGGTTGAATTGGCGGAATTTCTAATTCAACCAGACTTTCTGGCGGAATGGTCACAGGCAGCTGGGGTCCTACCTGCTCGCCCCTCTGCATTGGAGAGATGGGAAAATCAAAGTTTGACCACCTCTATTAACCAGGTGGCTGTGATGTCCATTTTACGTCCTTCGAACGATTTACTCTCGAGTCTGGGTCCGGTTTTGAAAGAAGGCACCCGACAGATGCTGCAGGGCTTGTCCGAGCCAGCCCAGGCTGCACAGTCCGCTGCGGAGAGTCTGGAGGAGTAGGCATGGCAGACGGCAATAAAGGACATCAAAAATCAAAACTGAGGTTTTCACCCCATTGGCTGTTGTTTATACTCACCTTGGGTGTGTTGGTTTTGTCCAGCTTGGCTTTTATCAAACCCGCAGCAACAAATGAAACAACCGCCACATTATCATCATCCGAAACGCCTTCATATGAAGTGGTCACACCGTCAGCCGAACTGACCGGGACGCCGGAAGCTGAACTGATGCCGCCAACCCCAGAGGAGATCGGCTATACCGATGGCATTATCTTCTGCAGTACGGTCTTGGTGTTGATTTTACTGGTGGGTACCTTGCGTGAGACCATGCGGCGTGAAGGCCGTTGATTTAGTTGTAAATGAATATGAGAGGGATGACGATGTCCGATAGACTAGAAGCCTTTGAAGCATACCGCCGGAAAATGAATGAGCGCATTGCTGATGTGGATCATTTGGGAATAAAAAGATTCTTCAACCTGGATACCACAGCTTATGATGACGGCGCTTTGGATGGGAAGACCAAGGAGCTGCTGGGCTTGGTGGCGTCAATGGTGCTGCGCTGCAATGATTGTATTGATTACCACATCATTCAATGTGTGAATGCGGGTTGGACAGATGAAGAACTGCTTGATGCCTTCAATGTTGCCCTGGTTGTTGGCGGCAGTATCGTCATTCCCCATTTACGCCACGCCGTGGAGAGTTTGGACATTTATCGCGGGCGCAGGCGTTCCTGATTGGGATTGTTTTCTGGCTTTGGGTTGAAAAAAATTTCACAACGAGTTTTTATCGTATGGGGGAGCTCATCAAATAATGAGAAGACGTAATTTCAATTTACAATAAAATTTTTATTAAACCGTATGGGCGAGGCATGCCTCGCTCATACGAAATAACCATTGTATTCATTTGAGTTAATATCGGTGTTTTCTTTATTAACCATTAAATACTAAAATCTGACCCGATCCAATTCCCTTCCTCATCGGTGTGGATGTGTCCGTTTTCGTGGACGTGCATTTTCTCCTCCAAATTGTCCAGGCGAGACATCACTTGTCGAAGGGCCTGACCTAAGGTGTCCGGCAGCCGGTCGTGGTGTAGGTCCGGTGTCTCTCGGGGTTCTTCCTCGCTGCGTTTGACGACCTGGCCGGGGACGCCAACCACAACCGAATCAGGGGGAACGGGCTTCACTACTACAGCGTTGGCGCCGATACGGCTGCCATCGCCGATGGTGATCGCGCCCAGGATTTTGGCTCCCGTGCCCACCACCACATTATCCCCAAGGGTCGGGTGACGTTTGCCCTTCTCAAGGCTGACGCCGCCCAGAGTAACACCATGATAAAAAGTAACATTATCGCCGATCTCAGATGTTTCCCCGATGACCACGCCCATGCCGTGGTCGATAAAAAAGCGCCGACCGATGACGGCACCAGGATGAATTTCAATGCCAGTGAGCCAACGTGCGGCTTGTGACAGCCCGCGTGCCAGAAAATACAGCTTCCTTTTCCACAGCCAATGGGAAATATGGTGCAGCCAAATCGCGTGAAGCCCTGCATAATTGACAAAAACCTCAAACCCGTTACGGGCAGCTGGATCACGGCGCAGCGCGCAGCGGATGTCCTCCGCCATCATTTTGAACAACCCAACATTTTTTGAGCTGTCGCCCTGGCAATTTTCCCCTAAATTTGATGACTTTGATGATTGTTCCATAGCACACCTCGATTTAGATTTTATTCCCGGATATCGTCAAATAGTGGCGTACTCAGGTATCGCTCGGCGAATGAGGGGATGATGATCACGATCATTTTGCCTTTGTTCTCTGGGCGTTTCGCCACCTGCAGCGCAGCCCATGTCGCTGCACCGGAGGAGATCCCTACCGGAAGGCCTTCCTCGGTCGCCAGTTTGCGTGCAGTCTCAAAGGCATCTTCGCCCTTCACCTGAAGGATCTCATCATAGATTTCTGTGTTGAGCACGGGGGGAATGAAACCCGCGCCGATGCCCATGATGGGGTGTGGGCCCTTCTTGCCGCCGGAAAGCACGGGCGAGGCTTCGGGTTCCACAGCAATCACCTGGATATCTGGGTTGTGAGATTTCAGCCCTTCGCCTGTACCGGTGATGGTGCCCCCAGTGCCCACACCCGCCACGAGGATGTCCACCTGGCCTTCGGTGTCCCGCCAGATTTCCTGAGCTGTTGTGTTTCGGTGGACTTCGGGGTTGGCGGGGTTAGAAAATTGGTTAGGCATGAAGTAGCGCGCATCAGATGCGACCAGCGATTCCGCTTTGGCAATGGCACCAGACATGCCTTCATCGGCGGGGGTGAGGATTAATTCTGCGCCCAGGACCTTCATCATCATTTTTCGCTCGTAGGACACCTTTTCCGGCATGACAATCACGCAGCGATATCCTCGGGCTGCTGCAGTGAAGGCCAGGGCAATGCCGGTGTTGCCGCTGGTGGGTTCCACGATGATGCTGTCGGGCGTGAGCAGGCCGGCATCCTCCGCAGCGTTAATCATGGCCACGCCGATGCGGTCTTTGACGCTGTGGGCGGGGTTAAAGTATTCGAGTTTCAGTAACACGTCTGCTGTTGCGTCTTTATTAAGGCTGTTCAACCGTACCAAAGGCGTATTACCAATCAGTTCCGTGATATCGTTGTATATTTTCATTTTCTTTCTCCTTATTCTTTCTTTCAGTTTACTGGATAATTACTTTCAATTAAAACAAAACACCAGTCGAGAGAATGCATAGGGCGAAGCTGATGCACCACATCAAGCGTTATGTTTGCGGGGCAGTCCGCCGCCCGGATCGACTGGCTGGAATTTTTGTTTAAGCTGTCCGAGCGGTGATTACCGACCCCGCCCAAGACACAAGCAGAAAAACATTAAACTGTACTCCATTGTAATATGACAAAACTTATCATAATTATATTGAGAATGGGAGGAGAGTCAAGGGAGAAAAACAGGTAATAGGTAATAGGTATTAGGTATTAGGCGATTAGGTATTAGGCGATTAGGTATTTGGAATAAAGTATTAGGGATGAGTGACCTTTCCTAAATAATGTTTACAGGAAAAATAGTGGGACGCGGATACGAATATCTGATTCCAAGCGCTTAATACCCAATACCTTGTACCTAATACCTTGTACCTAATACCTTGTATCTAATACCTATTATAATTGAGGCCGTCATCACCTTAGGAGGCTTTATGAATCAAGATCGCATGGAAAAATTGTTAGATTTACTTGAACTGCACGGCTTGACCGGGTTTGCACTGAATCCCGGCCCGAGCCTGACCTATCTCACCGGCTTGCACTTCCACTTGATGGAACGCCCGACGGTGCTCTTGGTCAGCCAGGACGGTTCATCCGGCATGATCTTGCCTGAGTTGGAAAAGGGTAAACTGGAAAAAGAGACTCCGCTTTTCCATGCCTTCACCTACAGTGATGACCCAGCGACCTGGCCGGCAGCCTTTAACCAAGCGGGAGAATGGCTCAACCTCGGCCGCGGGCAGGTTGGCGTGGCGCCCAACCGTATGCGCTTTTTAGAACTCCAATATTTGGAAAAAGCTCTCCCCAATATTGAGTTTGTGGATGGCAGCCATGCATTAGAAGCATTACGCATCAAGAAGGATCAGGATGAGATTGCGAAAATGCGGGAAGCGGCCAGGATCGCCCAGGATGCCATGCGTGAAACCTTAAAACTGGTACAGGAAGGCATGACGGAAAAGGACATTGCCAACCAGCTCATCATCAATCTGCTCAAGGCAGGATCGGACCCTGAGATGCCCTTTAATCCTATAGTCGCAATGGGCGAAAACAGCGCCAATCCCCACGCCGCGCCGTCCGACCGGGCTCTGCGCAAGGGCGACCTGTTCTTGATCGATTGGGGTGCGGGATTTGAAGGTTATTTCTCGGATATCACCCGGACCTTCACCTTTGGAGAGGTAGACCCTGAGCTGATCAAAGTTGGGGAGATTGTGCTGGAGGCCAATCGAGCAGGCCGCCAAGCGGGGCGGCCAGGAGTGGATGCCGGCGCGGTGGATCGGGCTGCACGCTCTGTGATCACCGGCGCGGGATATGGGGATGCTTTCATCCATAGGACAGGGCACGGGTTGGGCATGGAAGCCCATGAGCCGCCCTATATCTTTGCTGACAATCCGTTTATCCTCGCTGAAGGGATGACCTTTACGGTTGAACCTGGGATTTATTTGGCTGATAAAGGCGGTGTGCGCATTGAGGATGATGTGGTGGTGTCCGGGGAGGGGCTTGAAAGCCTGACAGATTTTCCCCGCGAAGTCCGGCCCCTGGAAGACTACTGGGGATAAAGAGGTGAGCTGATGTCGCGCGATCTGAAAATCGTTTCTGCTGCCATGCTCACCTGGGGATTGGGGGAGGGTATGTTTCATATTTTCCGGCCATTGTATATCCAGCAATTTGGTGCAGATCCCATCTTGATAGGAACCATCATGGGTATTAATGGTTTGGTCATGATGGCGGTTCAAATCCCCTCTGGTTTATTGGCGGATCGTATAGGGCGTCGGCCTATAATGCGCTTTGCCTGGGTCAGTGGGGCGGTTGCCACCTGGGTGATGGCACTGGCGCCTTCTTTGGGATTCTTCGTAGCTGGATTCCTTCTCTATGGCGTCACATCTTGTGTGATGCCACCACTTAACTCTTATGTCCAAGGAGCACGGGGGAAGTGGTCTGTGGCCAGGGCCGTCAGCTTTGTGTCCGCGATGTATAATACGGGCGGCATACTGGGCCCCATCATAGGTGGCATTTTAGGGGATCGATTTGGTTTGCGGATTGTTTATTTTACTGCTGGCATCATATTCACGATCTCAACTGCGATCTTGTTTTTCGCCCGGCAACATAAGAGAGTTAATTCAATTCCTCATATAACGGATCAAAACCTTTTTCAAAATAAACCCTTTATGTTAATGTTGGGTTTTGTTTTCCTGGTGATGTTTGCTGTGACGCTACCGCAGCCCCTGGCAGCCAATTTTCTTCAAAATCAGCGGGGTCTTTCCCTCAGCAGGATTGGACAGTTTGGATCATTAGGGGCTGTAGGAAGTGTGCTGATGATGCTGGCGTTGGGTGGGTTATCGCCAACTAGGGGTTTGATGTTGAGTCAGGTCAGCCTGGCGATTTTCTCATTGTTGTTATGGCAGGGTAATGGGTTGATCTGGTATGGCTTAGCCTATTTTTCCCTTGGCGGTTACCGGCTGGCGCGGGCGATGACCCTGGCATTGGTGCAGCCTGTAGTACGGGAGTGGGAAGTGGGTTTGGCGTTTGGGGTGGTTGAGACGCTGAACGCTTTGGCCTATGTCGCCGCACCGGTTCTAGCGGGTATTTTGTATGAATGGCGGCCGAATGCCATTTTTTCGATTGGATTGTTGATTTTATTGATCACAATTACATTGAGTGCTATTTTCTTGCGGCGGAAGGGGTTTGGGGAAGGAGAATCGGATGAGGCTTGAAGTTGTACGTTTGACCCTGGGGCCATTGCCCAACAACGTCTACCTGATTGCGGATCATGAAAGCGGGGACGCTGTTGTCATCGATCCCAGTTATGACAGCAATTTTGTCCTGAGGCGGGTGGAGGAGTTGGGCTGGCAGCTCAGGGCTATTTGGCTGACTCACGCCCATTTTGATCATATTGCCGGGGTTTCAGCCCTGGTCCATGCAATTGACCCGCCCTTGCCGGTGGGCTTGCATCCGGGTGAGCTGTCCTGGTATCGGGATGGAGGCGGCGCGGAGAAGTTTGGCATGTCAATCCAACAGCCGCCCGACCCGGAATTGTTGTTTGAAGATGGCATGTCGTTGGGTTTACCGATGGGTACCCAGCACATCACCAGGGTTCTCCATGCGCCCGGACACAGTCCCGGCCATGTCATGTTTTACTGCCAGACCATCGATGTATTATTTTGTGGGGACGTGATCTTCAGGGATGGCGTTGGCCGCACGGATTTGGAAGGCGGTGACCAGGAAACTTTGATCAGGAGCATTCGTGAAAAAGTGTTTTCACTTCCCGACGAGACGCGTCTGCTGCCTGGCCACGGCCCAGAGAGCACGGTTGGCCATGAACGGGACAACAATCCTTTCTTAAAATAAATCCTCCATTGGATAATAAAAAAAGAGGCTGCCGTAAAAAGCAGCCTCGTAAATTTTTAGCTTGATCACATTATTTTGCGTATTCCGTCGCCCGGGTCTCACGGATGACCGTGATTCGGATTTGGCCGGGATACTGCATGGTCTCCTCGATTTGCTGGGCGATGTTCTTTGCCATGCGGTGGGATTCCACATCGTCAATTTGATTGGGCTTGACGATGATCCGCACCTCTCGTCCAGCCTGGATGGCGTAGCTTTTTTCAACGCCATTGTAGCTGTTCGCGATGTTCTCCAACGCCCGCAGACGCTTGATATACTGTTCAAGGTCCTCGCGCCGTGCGCCTGGCCGTGCACCTGAGATGGCGTCAGCGGCTTCAACGATCACAGCTTCGACCGATTCCTGGTCAATCTCATGGTGGTGGGCGGCGATAATATTGACCACTTTGTCGTTGACGCCGTGCCTTTGGGCAAATTCCGCGCCAAGTTGGGCATGGGTGCCTTCGGTGTTGTGGTCCATGGCTTTGCCCAGATCGTGGAGCAGCGCCCCAGCTTTGGAGGCCTCTACATCTGCCCCCAGTTCTGCTGCGATCACACTGGCGATTTTGGCCGTCTCAACTGCATGGGCAAGCTGGTTCTGCCCATAAGATGTCCTGAATTTCAGGCGTCCCAACTTCTTTAGAATTTCACCGTGGAGGCCTGCCACGCCGGCATCGTAAGCGGCTTGTTCTCCGGCTTCAGCAATATCGTCTTCCATCTGTTCATTTTCTTCTTTGATGACTTTTTCGATATTCGCAGGGTGGATGCGCCCATCGATCACCAGGCGGGAAAGGGCTCGGCGGGCGATCTCTCGCCGTACCGAGTCAAAACAAGAAACCGTCACGGCTTCCGGTGTGTCGTCAACGATGACGTCCACACCTGAGGCCTGCTCAAAGGCACGGATGTTGCGGCCGTTTCGACCGACAATGCGGCCTTTCATCTCCTCGTTAGGCAGGTTGACCATGGATGTGGTCACTTCTGCGACCTTTTCCGAGGCTACCCGCTGAATAGCATCCGCGATCAGCTCACGGGCACGGATATTGCCCTTCTCGCGGGCTTCGCCTTCAATTTGCCGGATGATGCGGGCCATGTCCGCCCGGGCTTCCTTCTCGGTTTCAGCCAAAAGCACCTCACGGGCTTCGTCTTTTGTCATTTCAGATACTCGCTGCAGCTCTTCCATGACCTCATCATAGAGGCGGTCAATTTCATTGCCTTTTTTGTCAATGCTGGATTGGCGCTTGTTTAGGCGAATCTCACGTTCTTCATACTTCTCCAGCCGCCTATCCAGCTCTTCCCGGCGTTTTTGAAGCCGGTCATCTTCTTTGCTGAGTTCTGTGCGTCGGCGGTTGAGTTCGTCCTCCGCTTTTTGGGTAATTTTCAGGGCGGCATCTTTGGCTTCCAGTTCAATCTCACGGGCTTGCTCTCTGGCTTCGGTGATGATGTGGTCTGCTTTGAGGTTTTGCGCCTTTCGTTTGTTTTCGACGATGGATTGTTTGATCATAAACCCGATCAAACCGCCCAATATCAGGGCGCTGGCACTAATAGCTATTAGTAATACAGGATTATTCATTTCATTCACTCCATTTTTCAGTTTCGTTCAAGCCCTCTTGTTCAGGTTCGGCGAATTCTTTCCAAAGACGTTCCACTGTGGGTTTGACAATGCCATAGTGAAAGCCCCGGCGGCCTAAGTAGCCGCCAACTTTTTTGAGGAAGTCGAATTTTGACTCATGCCGGCTTTTCTTGGCTTTCTTGATGCCGGCTTGATAAGCCAATTCATTTTTATCGCCACCGTACTTTTTGAGTGCTTGTGTGATGTCGTCATCTGACAGGCCCTTGAGACGCAGTTCATATCGCAAGAGTCGCTCGCTACGGGGATGGAAGGCGTTGCGATTTTCAATCCATTGACGGGCGAAATCGAGGTCATCCAGCCACTCCTTCTCGAGCAATTTCTTGATTGTGACATCAATGACCTCATCGCTGAATCCTTTTTTGGATAGACGTCGTTCGGTTTCTTCCACGGAGCGGGGGCGGTGAGCGATAAACTGCAATGCTTTCTGAAAAGCCACTTCGTATGTGTCTTCCTCTTGCAGCTTCTTGATCTCCGCCTCACTCAGCTTCCGGCCAGGTTCCAGCCAGCCCGCAACAAACCGAGATAGTCCAAAGGCGAATTCACCATCCAGGTAAATATTGACCCGTTGCCGGTTGTGTTTCTGGGCTTTGATGGCCGTGATTTCCCGTTCCATCCTAACTTTCTTAAACTAAAGACAGCCGTAGCGCCACTTGCGTGGCTACGGCCGTTGTATCAGTAAGAATCCTTGTAAGCTTTGGATGTATCAGGGATAGCGGGATATTTTATTTATTTATACCAATATCGAAACCCTAATGATTGGTTTCATTGACATTCGTAAGACGATGGTCATGCTAATCCTGTATACAATTTTATGTGACTCTCATCTTGATGATAGCTTGGTATCGTCCGAATATCGGCTTACCATCGCTTGTCATTTCAAAAATAGATGTCATAAAACAAATTTCAATGCCAGGCAAAGCGCCGGCGGAAAAATCTCGTACGATTCTTTTTGATATCTTGATCGCAGCCACAAAATAAGGGCAGCAGATGAACAAATTTTCAAATTTCTGATAAGCCATGCGGCTTATATCAGCGTTAATTATACAATAAAATATGAATTAATGAAGGGCTGGTGCAAGGGTAATCAGAGCAATCGCAAAATCATCCTCTCTCAAAACATGGTGACATGTTTTCAGGTTTCCCTCAAGGAGCAAGTGACGTAGTCCTGAGGTGGGAAGCTATCTGTTAAGCAGACTGATGAGGTGAAAACAGATTGAATCAGGCTGAATTTTTTGGTTAATCAGCTAATACATGTTAAAATACATAGTATGGAATCAAAAATGAATAACATAAAATCGGAATGGCAGCAAAATCCCAGCTTCCGCAAGCATAAGAAACAGCGATTTTGGCAGATATTCTTGCCGTTAGGGCTGGGTCTGGCCGTCATTATTGCTGTGGCAGTCTTGATCATCCTGACTGCTGTGGGAAGCAGCGGCGCTGGAAAGGTTTCGACATGGGCGGACACATCCCTGATCTGGCTCATCCTACCGGCACTCGTATTCGCCTTCATTGCTGTCGTCATTCTGTTTTTATTGATCTATTTTGTGGGGCGGGTGACGAAGATCTTGCCCCCCTATACGGCCATTGTGCAGCATTACAGCCGCCTGATTGCGGTGAAATCACGAAGCTTTTCGGATAAATTGGTTGAACCCTTGATCGCCACGAAGAGTATCAATGCTCGTGTGCGGGCGTTTTTCCGTGCGCTGTCTAGCCGTGCGAAAAAATAATATAGGGCAAGTCAACCGTTGCTGAACAAGCCCTTCTTTAGTAATAATAAAATACATCATCACAATAAAAGAAAGAAGAGATTGAATGAACGATAAAAGCTGGAAGACTAAAACGATCGTCCTTGGTGTCATCATTGGAGCTTTGGCTGGCGCTGCATCAGGATTTATGTTGGTGAAGCGTGCAGAAGCCGAAGAAAAGCAACCCAAACTGACAGCAGGTGAGGGCGTCCAGCTTGGGTTGAGCGTGCTGGGCGTCATGCGATTGATCGCCGGCTTTGGATCAGAATCGTAAGACAGTATCCATCTGGACAATTGCATTGTTTGATATTGTATTCTTAGGGACATCGGCCTCAGCGCCCTCGGTGCATCGTGGCCTGCCATCTTTATTGATCCAGCATGAAGAACACCGCTTCCTCATTGATTGTGGTGAGGGGACGCAACGACAAATCCTTCGTGCTGGCGTTGGTTTTAAACGGCTCAATCAAATCTTCTTAACCCACGGCCATTTAGATCACATATTGGGACTGGCTGGGCTGGTTTCGACCTTTCTCCGCTGGGAAGTGATGGAGGAAATCGAAATCTACGGTACCCAGCATACCCTGGACCGGGTGCACGATCTCATCTTTGGGGTTGTGCTGCGTGGTTATCGGGGGAAACCGCCAGTCACCCTTCATGATATTCAGCCTGGCGTGTTTTATGAATCGGATAAATTTACCGTTTCTGCTTTCCCCGTGGATCATAGGGGGTCTGACTCCCTGGGTTTTCTGTTTAAAGAACGCAGCCGGCGTCCTTTTCTCCCTGAAAAAGCAAAACAATTAAATGTGCCGCCTGGCCCGTGGCGACGTGATCTGGTTGAGGGGAAAAGCGTTGAGCTACCGGATGGTAGGCGCATTGAACCGGATCAGGTTTTAGGTGAAGCGAGGGAGGGAACCTCATTGGCTGTCGTGGGAGATACCGGCCGAACAGATACACTCCTAAATTTTGTGGAGGGCGGGGACGGCTTGGTGATTGAGGCGACTTATATCACTAATGAGGAAGACCTAGCCCAGCAATTTGGGCATCTTACAGCCGCCCAGGCGGCAACTCTGGCAAAGGAGGCGGGCGTCAGGGAGCTGTATTTGATGCACCTTTCCAGGCGTTATCGCGAACGAGACATCCAGGATGAAGCCCAGGCGATTTTCCCATCCACTCACGTCGCACGGGATTTTGACCGATATCAGCTTAAACATGAGGATGAGTAAATCCTATTATTGGTGGGGATATTTTTTATTGCCTCTGTATTCCAAGTTGTTTTCAAAGGCATAATCTCACAATTAAATCATTTGCCTTGTCCCACAAGCGATTGTTCTGAATAATAACTTATAAATTATCCTTTTCTAAAAAACTTGTATGAGCAGTTTTTCTCATTAAGTTTTACCAACAACCTTCTCTTACCATGGATGTGTTAGAATCCCTGCAATGAAGAAACTAATTCTTGCCTCAAATTCCCCCCGACGGGCTGAGCTCCTGTCTTTGTTGGACTGGCCTTTCCATGTCATTCCGGCTGACATTAATGAAGACAGGCAGCCTGAGGAATCCCCGGTGGATTATGTTCGGCGTCTAGCCCATCAAAAAGCGGAAGCTGTTGCCCCGTTCAAGGATGCTCTCATTATTGCAGCGGATACCATTGTTGTCGATGAGGATGAATTCCTCGGGAAGCCCGTTGATGAAGAAGATGCCCGCCGCATGTTGACACAGCTTCGGGGGCGTGTCCATCAAGTTTACACAGGGATCGCCCTCATTGATTCGCAGACCCGAGAATCTTTTGTCGACGTTTGCCGGACAGATGTCCCAATGCGACACTATTCGGATGCAGAAATGGAAACGTATATCGCATCTGGAGACCCAATGGATAAGGCCGGCGCCTATGCCATTCAGCATGACGAATTCCTCCCTGTAGAGGGCTTGACGGGCTGCTTTGCCTCGGTGATGGGTTTACCCCTTTGCCACCTCACCGTTGGCCTGCGGTCTTTAGGATATGACGTCACCCATAAGCTGCCCGAGCGTTGTCAAATGTTGCTGGGTTATGATTGCCCCTGCTTTGAAGCGATTCTCGATAAAGAGTCGTGATATGTTATCAACCCAAAGATGGCGCATTAAAAATCTGAGTGGGGCGTTGCTGCTGCTGTTGCTGATGGTGGCCTGCGCGCCAGTGGTCGCAACCCCGGGAGATGTGATGGTCTCGGGCAATATCACGGATGCGGTTGCGGCGCAGACTGTGGCAGAAGCCTTCCTTTCAGCCTGGCAGGCAGAGGACTATCCTGCCATGTACGCAGATATCACATCCCTCAGCCAGGATGCGATGACGATGGATGAATTTGAAGCGCTCTATCGGGATGCTGCTTCCAGCCTGACGCTGCAAACCATTAACTTTGAACTGCTCTCTGCCATGGCCATGGAGGCGCACGTTGAGGTAGCCTTTCAGGTGCGCTACGCCACTATGCTGGTAGGGGAGTTAACCCGAGAGAATCTCATGACTTTGGTGAGGGAGGGTCAGGGTTGGCGGATACAATGGGGGCGTGGGTTAATCCTCCCGGAGTTAGGAGATGGCAGCAGTCTTGAATTTGTCCATGAGATACCCTCCCGGGGGCGTATTCTTGATAAGGATGGTGCACCTCTGGCGGCTTATGAGGACGCCATCGCCATTGGTCTTGTCCCAGGGGAGATACATCCTGAACAGGTGGATCTTATCTACATTACGCTGGCAGAGATAAGTTCTTACGAACCAGATGAAATTGCCAGAATGGTCGAATCCACGCCCGATGATTGGTACCTGCCCATCATTTCCCTCTCACAAGCGGATGTTTTGCCATACATTGAGACCTTGCGGGATCTGAATGGCGTTCGGCTGGATGAATTCCGCTCTCGTTATTACGTAGATGGCGGTGTGGCACCACATGCCTTGGGGTATCGGCTGTTTATCCCCGAAGATCAATTAGAAACCTATCTGCGGCTGGGGTATCGACAGGATGAACGTGTTGGCGCTGCCGGATTGGAGCAAGCCTATGAATCTGAACTCTCAGGGCAGCGCGGCGGGTCGTTGTATTTGGTGGGACCAGATGGGGAGATTCGGTCGCGCCTGGCTTCCAGTGAGGCTGTTCCTGGCAGTTCCTTGATTACTACAATTGATAAACCTTTACAGATGCGCTTGCAGGAAACCCTTGGTGATCTGCGCGGAGCGGTGGTCATCATGGAAGTGGGCACAGGCCGAATATTGGCATTGGTTTCCAGTCCGGGTTTTGATCCAAACGCCTTTGACCTGGCTGAGATCGACCGCAGTTTGTTAGAGTCTTATTTCGCTGGTGAAGATCAACCCCTGTTCAACCGGGCCACTCAGGGTCAATACCCTTTGGGATCGGTATTCAAGATTATCACCATGTCCGCAGCATTGGAGCATGGTTTGTATCAGGCAGACTCTACTTTTAATTGCGGGCATTCCCTTTGGGTGTGTGACAGCGTTACTTTATACGACTGGACCTGGAGCCATGGCGCTGCAGCCAGCGGATTGCTGACCTTGCAGGAAGGCTTGATGCGTTCCTGTAATCCCTGGTTTTATCGCATCGGCGAAAGCCTGTATGGGAAAGAGATGGAATCGGCCTTGTCTACGATGGCCAAGGGATTTGGCCTCGGAGCTGAAACCGGGATTGATATTGATGAGGCCGCCGGCAATGTCCCTGAGCAAGCGGACACTTGTGTGGAAAACGCCCAGATGGCGATTGGGCAGGGTGAGATTTTGGTGACACCCCTGCAGGTTGCAGCCTTTATGGCCGCCCTGGCGAACGGGGGGACTCTTTATCAACCCGCCTTGGTTGATCACGTCCAAACGGTATCCGGTGATTCGGCATCAAGCTTTTCCCGCACTGCCATTGGCGAGCTGCCGCTATCAGATGAAACGCTGCAAACGGTCACCGAAGCCTTGCGCATGGTGGTGGCGGAGCCCATGGGAACCGGTTATTGGCCGTTGGCCGGATTGGATGTGCCTGTTTATGGAAAAACCGGCACGGCGCAAACGCCCTCGGGTGATTCTCATGCCTGGTTTGCAGGCTTTACACGCCAAAAAGATTCTGACCGCCCGGACATTGCCGTTGCGGTGATTATTGAGAACGGCGGCGAGGGTTCAACAATGGCTGCACCTGTTTTTCGAAGGGCAGTGTCCTTATATTTCTCAAATTATCAAGACCCCTCCGGTTTGATGCCTTGGGAAGCGGAGCCTTATGTCCCGCAGCAACCCACACCGACGCCAACACCACCAACAACAGCCACTTCCACATCTGAAGACTGACACAGTATAATCAAACGGTGAATTTGACGACCTAGATGATGCATGGTTTAATGGCATCATTGGAGAATTTTGATGAAAAAAGCTAGATACATCTTGATTTTAATAATTTTAATGGTGATCTCTTCCTGCACATCACCATCTGGCCCAATTGACCCTGACGCCACCCCGACTCCGACGCTGCCAAGCCCACAGGTGCATGTGACACCCGCACCGAATGTTGAGGCGATGATTGATGCCTTTATGAGCGCCTGGCAAATTGAAGATTATGACGCTATGTACGCCTGGTTGACGGCGGACAGTCAGGCCGCGATCAGCCAGGAAGATTTCAGGACAAGATACCTGAATACCGCTGCAGCGCTGACATTAAAATTTGATACTGGGATTGATTACGTCATTCAATCAAAAACCACCATGCCTGACACGGCTAATGCTGTGGTGCAGGTGAATTACAACACATACCTGTTTGGGACGCTGACACGCGACCTTGATCTGGCGCTGAAACGAGAGGCTGGCGATTGGCGTCTGCAATGGAGCGAAGCTGTGATCATGCCTGACTTGCAGGGCGGCAATATCCTGGAAGCCGTCCGCAATACGCCTTCCCGCGGAAATATTTATGCAAGTGATGGTTCTCCCATTGCAGCTCAGGAGGATGTGGTTGCGATTGGGTTCACGCCAGGCAACCTGGACGAAGACTTGATGAGTTTGTTTTACAATACCATGGCTGAACTGACCGTGTACCAGGTGGATGAGATTATTGAAATGGTCGATAATGCCATGCCCTATGATTTCGTGCCGCTGGCTGAGGTTCCTCAGGCGGATGTTGAGCGGCGTATGGGCACGTTGAGCGCATTCAGCGGTGTTTACCTCAATTATTATTCCTCGCGCTTCTATTATGACAGCGGCATCGCTCCACAGACGGTGGGCCACCTGACCTATATTTCTGAAGAAGAGATGAATGAATATTTGCGGCAGGGATATGCCTTGAACGAAAGGTTTGGAAGTACAGGTTTGGAGTACAGCTTTGAAGATGAGCTTTCCGGTGAACGGGGCGCTTCATTATATTTGAAGGATGCCAATGGACAGATCATCAGCAAGCTGGCAGAGAAAAACGCGGTGAATGGGCAATCCATCACAACGACCATTGATTACGGCTTGCAATATCGATTGCAGCAATCCTTGGGTGATTATCGGGGGGCCATTGTCGTAATGGAAATTGAGACCGGGCGCGTGATTGCCAATGTTTCCAATCCCCAGTTTGATCCAAACTTGTTTGACATTAATAACGAGAATATTGTTTATGCCGACAATCCCTATTTCGTTGAAGATGATCCCGTCTTCAATAGAGCTACAAACGGTCAATATCCCCTGGGATCCGTGTTTAAGATCATCACGATGGCCGCTGGTTTAGAAACGGGTGTTTTCTCACCAGAAGATGAGATTTACTGCGGGCATTCCATTGAAGTCTGTGGTAATGAGCTTTTCGATTGGACCTATGAAAAAGAAAAACCCCCCAGCGGAGATTTGACCCTGCCAGAGGGGCTGATGCGCTCCTGTAATCCCTGGTTTTATTATATCGGGGAGCAGCTTTATCAGGAGGGCTATGCCAATGCCATAGCGGATATGGCACGGGGTTTTGGTTTGGGATCAGTGACGGGTGTTGATGTGCCGGAACAGCCCGGCAATATCCCTGAGCAGACCAACACCTGTGAGGTAAATACACAACTCGCCATCGGACAAGGTGAGATGACCGTGACGCCTTTGCAGGTAGCCGCTTTTATCGCTGCTGTAGGCAATGGCGGGACATTGTACCGCCCAGCTTTGGTTGAGCAAATCGCCCCTGAGAATGGCTCCGCAACCTATACCTTTGAGCCGGAAAGCCTTGGTACACTGCCTGTTTCAGACGAGAACCTGAAAATTATTCAAGATGCCATGCGCACGGTGATCAGTGAAGGCCGCGGCACTGCCCATACGCAACTGGCGACGATGCGCTACCGCGCTTTCGGCAAGACAGGCACAGCACAAAACTCCGTCGGCGATTCCCATGCTTGGTTTGCCGGATATACCGACGTCGGAGATTCGGATAGACCCGATATCGCTGTGGCCGTCATCCTTGAAAACGCTGGTGAGGGTTCGGATATGGCTGCCCCGGTATTTCGCAGGGTTGTTTCCCTTTATTTCTCAGATTATGCAGATGTTGGTAATTACTTGCCGTGGGAAGCTTACCCCTACGTGGTTGCTTCACCCACACCCATCCCATCTGATACACCCGTTCCCACCAACACGCCTATCGTCACAGACACGCCGACTGATGAAGAACAACCCACAGAAGAACCCTAGGAGTGAACTTATTTGAATGAGACTTTACAAGGCTTGGTGATCCGTGCCCAATCTGGTTTCTTAACGGTGGAGACAGAGGCGGGGGAATTTACCTGCCGGCTGCGCGGCAAGCTGAAACAGGACGACGCAGAAGGGGATATTGTCGCCGTCGGAGATCGGGTGAGTATCACGCCCCATGATGACGGTACGGGCATGATTGATAAAGTTTATGAGCGATCAACAGTTTTTTCCCGCACCCGCACAGGTATTAAAAAAGATTTTCGCCAGATATTGCTGGCAAACCCCGATCAAATCGTGATTGTGTTTGCTTGCGCCGAACCGGAACCCCATTTGAGGATGTTGGACCGATTCCTGGTTATCGCTGAAAAGCAGAAGATAGAAGCTTTGATCGTCGCCAACAAATTGGACCTGGTGACACATCAGCAAGCTAAAGATTTATTTGATTTATATGAGGCCCTGGGTTATACGGTGCTTTACACTTCTGCTCATAGCGGCGAGGGAGTGGATGCGCTGCGGGAGGGATTGAAGGATAAGATTTCAGCGCTGGCAGGGCCTTCTGGTGTGGGGAAGTCCAGCTTGCTGAACGCTGTCCAGCCGGATTTGGGTTTGCACGTCCGCGCGGTCAGCGAAGCAACGTCGAAAGGCCGCCATACCACGCAAGTTCGGGAATTGTTCCCTCTGGATGTCGGGGGATATGTGGCCGATATGCCCGGAATACGCTCCTTAGCCTTGTGGGATACCGAGCCAGAGGAGTTGGACGCCTATTTTATTGAGATCCGTGATTTGGTGGCAGAATGCCAGTTCAATGACTGCACCCATACCCATGAGCCGGGCTGCGCGGTGCGAAAAGCTGTCAAAGAAGGAGAGGTGGCACCCGAACGTTACACCTCATATCTGCGCCTGCGGTTTGGAGACGAATCTGAGGAATTCTTTGATGGATTTCTTGAAACGTGATGAATTTTTAAGATTGAAGATTTGGATGGTTTAATGAAGCGTTATCTACTATTAATAATGCCTTTATTCTTGATTTTATCAGCCTGTCACGCCCCCTCAACAGTTGTGGAAGAGACCGGGGTTGAGACCTCTGCCGTCTTGACCTCGACAACGCTGCCCCCAACCGCAACAATGACCGTTGAACCCCCGCAGGTTTTTACCGTGTGCACTGCGAACTTACCAGAGAGCCTATTCCCTTATGATGGGCCATTTTCTGCAGCAAAGGAAAATATCCTGGCTGCTCTCTTGGATGGGCCTTTTGAAACGGTCGAGGGCGAGGTCTTGCCAGTGATTTTGGAAAAAGTTCCTACGCAAGGGAATGGGGATCTGCGTCTGGAACCCGTCTTTGTGGAACGCGGCCAAACAGTTGTGGATGCCCGAGGTGAGTTGGTTGTGCTGTCGCCTGGTGTCAGGGTGCGCCCCAGCGGCTGCCGGGAATCGGATTGCGCCATTACGTGGGATGGCGAGAGCCCCCTGGAAATGGACCAAATGGTCATTGACTATCACCTTCGAGATGACCTGGCCTGGTCTGACGGTACACCTCTGGCCCCATCCGATTCGGTCTTCAGCTTTGAACTGGCCAGCGCGCCGGAGGCCGGTGGGCTGCACTGGGCTGAAGAACGAACGGATGCGTATCAAGCAGTCGGTAATAGGGCCATTCAATGGGTGGGAAAACCTGGGTTTAGCACAGCAGATATCACACGCTTTTTCTGGACGCCGCTGCCCTCGCATCTCTTTGAGGGAAATGAGACCTGGGTTGAAATCGTTGAACAACCCAAGCTGAGGGATATGGGCTTGAGTTATGGCCCTTTTCAAGTTGCTGCCCGTGGTGAGACCCAAATTTCACTTAAACCCAATCCCCATTATTTTCGCGCTGACGAAGGACTGCCTTTAGTGGACGAGGTTATTTTCAAGGAATTTGCAGGAGGTCCCGTTGAGGCCTTGTCTTCTCTTGAAAACGGCGCATGTGACCTCTTGGATTCATCATTCGGATGGCAGAATTCACCCTCGTTGTTGATTGAGGCACAAGAAAACCCAGATTTCGATGTGGTGGCGTTGCCGGGAGAGTCCTGGACGCAACTCGTTTTTGGCATTCAACCGGCTTCTTATGATGACCTCTATAATCCTTTGTTGGGTGACCGGCCGGATATTTTTGGTGATGTCCGCACTCGTCAGGCGATTGCCATGAGCCTGAACCGGCAGGACATGCTCGATACCGCAGCCAAAGGATTGGGGGAGATATGGTGGAGTTTTGTTCCACCTTCACAATCCCAGATCAGCCAGGCGGAAGCCATCGCCTATGACCCCGAAATGAGTGCTGAGCTGCTGTATCAGGCTGGTTGGCGAGATCATGATAGTGATCCTCATACGCCGCTTCAAGCCTGGTCTGTCAATGGCGTTCCTATTGGGACTGACCTCTCCCTGGAACTTCTGGTTAATACTTCAGGTTTTCATCAGGCTTTGGGGGAGATTATTAAGAACAATCTGGAGACAATTGGGGTGGGAGTGAATGTTACTTCATTGTCGGTGGAGGACTATTATGCACCCGGGCCAGAAGGACCGCTGTTTGGACGGCAGTTTAACCTGGCGCTGATGTCGTGGCAGCCTATGCCGACACTGGATTGTGGACTGTATCAAAGCTGGCGAATCCCGTCTGCGGAAAGTCAATGGATTGGCACCAATATCGCTGGCTATTCTGATGAAGTCTATGACACGGCCTGCGCAGATGCATCCATCGCATGGGGTGAAAATTGGTCTGCATCATTATTGGAGGCCGAAAATGCCTTCATCGATTTCCTACCTGCCGTGCCATTATTGGCCACAGAGAATTATTTCATCACTACGGATGATGTGGCGTTAGTCTCAAAAAATTATGTAGTGAATTTCTTCGATAGGATTGAGGCATTTTCATTTGGGGGAAAAACACAATAAACGCGAGATTAAAATAAAATTATTATGATATAATTTTAACCTCAGAGAATAGACAAAAACAACTCGTTTATCTGATTTCATTTTATGAGAATGTCATATGGGTCGGGTGATATTTCTCCGGTTCTTGACGAAAAAATGCAATCATGCTATATTTCTGTTTTAAGCAAGTGCAATAATGGATAAAACGGCGTGCCCATTTTTGTGTGCTTAAGCACTCACCAAATGAAGAACTTAACAATTGAATTAAGTGACGTTTACAAGGAGGTGATGACAACCACTCAAGAGGATTGAATAGATCTATCCCAAGTATGATTCAATTCACTAGTTCATGACAAATTATTATTTGTTATGGAGGAGAAAATATGCAAAAGAAACTGTTAGCTATTTTGGGTGTTGTGTTAGCCCTGGCTGTTGTGCTGGGCGCATGTGCACCCGCCGCGGTGACCCCTGAGACGATTATCGAAACAGTGGTCGTCACCGAGGAGGTTGTCACTACTGTTGAGGTGGGTCCTGAAGGTCCACGTCGCGGCGGTTGGCTAGATACCATCGTTATGGTTAAAGATGAGACCACGGATTCAGCCGTGGCTCGTATTTTAGCGGATGATATTGATGTGTATGCACAGGCCAGCACCGATCCCGAAGCCTTTGCGACTGTAAAGGAAGAGGGCCTGAACTACGTCGAGACTGTTGGCAGCTACAATGAAATGACCTTCAATCCTTCCGGTCCAGTCCTGGCTGATGGAACATTCAATCCCTTCAAGATTCGTCGGGTTCGCGAAGCTATGAACCTGGCTGTCGACAGGGATTATATTGCTCAGGAAATCATGGGCGGCCTGGCTATTCCTCGCTACATCGCTGTGCCTGGCGTTTTGCCGGACTATGCAAACTTTGCTGCTACTGCGCGTGAGCTGGAAGCCAAATACGCTTATGACCTGGAAAAAGCGGATGAATGGATCACTGAAGCTTTGACCAATATGGACATCACCGAATATCAAACCGCTGACGAATTAGCGGAACTTGGCATTGAAAATTTTGCCCCACCTGAGAAGGTCGACGGTGTTTGGACCTTTAATGGCGAACCCATCACATTGATCAACCTGATCCGTGTTGAGGATGAACGCCTTCAAATTGGGCACTATGTTGCCAACCAGTTAGAAGAACTTGGCTTCACGGTAGACCGCCAGGAAAAGACCTCATCCGAGGCCTCCCCCTTATGGATCCTTGGCGATCCCAGTGAGGGCTTATGGCATGTTTACACCGGCGGCTGGATTACCACTGCTATCTCACGTGATGAAGGTGGAAACTTCCAGGTCTTCTATTCCCCCAAATCCTACATGTCCGTTTATCCCTTATGGCAGGCTTATGACATCACCGACGAATACGATGAAGTCTGTGTAGCCTTATATAATAACGATTTCAACAATCTTGAAGAGCGCGCTGATTTATTCCGTGAAGCGCTCCGCCTGTCCATGGAAGATTCCGTAAGAATTTGGTTGGTGGACGCCCTGGCATACAGCCCATTTGATTCGGACGTTAGCGTGACCTATGACCTCGCTGGCGGTATTTCCGGAACGCCTCTCTGGGCGCATACCCTTCGTTACGAAGATCAAGTTGGCGGTCAGATGACCTATGCGATGGCCGACCTCCTGGTTGAGCCCTGGAACCCCCTTGGCGGATCAAACTGGGTATATGACATGGCACCACAGCGCGCCATGGGCGATTTTGGTACGATTTATGACCCCTACACCGGTTTAGTCTGGCCGCAACGCATTGAAAAAGCGGAAGTCACGGCTGTTGAAGGACTGCCCATTGGCCGCAGCCTGGATTGGGTTGAGCTTGAGTTCGTGCCCGAGATTGAGGTTCCTGCCGATGCCTGGATGGATTGGGACGCAGCCAATCAGGTGTTTATTACGGCTGAAGAAAATCTGGGTATTAAAGCTGCTGAAGCTGCTGCTGCAGTTGATGCCGCAATCGCTGCTGCTGATGAAGCCGCCACCGCTGTCACTGACGCTGAAGCTGCTCTTGCTGATGCTGAGGCTGCTCTTGCTGAGTTGGCTGACGATGCGACCGATGAAGAACAAGAAGCTGCTCAGGCTGCTGTTGATGAAGCACAGACCGCTCTCGATGACGCGATAGCTGCCCAAGAAGCTGCTGATGCCGCCATTCCGGATGCTGAAGCTGCTGCTGCGGCTGCTGCTGAAAAGACCAAGTTCACAGCGAAGATGAAGAGCGTTGTTTACTATCCCTATGACCTTTTCGATACGGTCACCTGGCATGATGGCAGCCCGATTTCGGTTGCTGACTTTGTGATGTACATGATCTTGCAATTTGATCGTGGCAAGCCAGATAGCCCCATCTTTGATGAGTCACAAGCTGGTACGTTGAGCTCATTCCTGGCGTCCTTCAAGGGCTTCAGGATCACCTCCACCAGCCCATTGACCATTGAATACTACTCAGACACCTATGCGCTGGATGCGGAAATCAATGTGACTTCCTGCTGGCCGCAATTTGACTATGGCGAGGGTTCATGGCACATGCTGTCCATCGGTATGATGGCTGATGCTGCTGGTGAGTTGGCCTTCTCTGAGAGCAAAGCTGATTCCCTCGAAGTTGACCAATTAGGTTATGTCAGCGGCCCAAGCCTGGACATCCTCGAAGCCAAACTTGATGAGGCTCTCGCTGATGGCTTCATTCCTTACGAAGCGACTCTGAGTGAATTCATGAGCGAAGACGAAGCTGCCACACGTTATGCCAACCTTAAAGACTTCTATGAAGAACGTGGCCACTTCTATGTCGGCGCTGGTCCATATATCCTTGATGCTGTATTCCCCGTTGAAAAGACGCTAACCCTTGTCAACAATGTCAATTACGTTGATGTTTCCGGCAAATGGGAAGCCTTTGGTTCACCGAAATTCGCTGAAGTTGAAATTGACGGCCCCGGCAGCGTGACCATTGGCGAAGAAGCGACCTTTGACGCCTATGTGACCTTTGAGGGCGACTCCTATCCATCGACAGACATGGCTGATGTAAAATACCTCGTCTTTGATGCGACAGGCGCCTTGGTTGACTCTGGCAGCGCTACATTTGTTGAAGAAGGCCTGTACAGCGTGACTTTGTCCGCTGAATTAACAGGTGGACTTGAAGCTGGCGCCAATAAGCTCGAAATTGCTGCTGTGCCTAGCGTAGTAAGCGTTCCGACCTTTGCCTCGGTTGAGTTTGTGACGGCTGAGTAAGTCAGATCAATATTCAAGTTGATTCACTAGTTGAGTAGATCATGATAGGGGCAAGGCCTTTGAGCTTTGTCCCTATCAATACAATAGGGACAATTTATTCTGGCATTATTTTTATTATTTTATTGTTCTCTATGAATTCTTTAGGAAACGACTATGACTACAGAAACGAAATCGGTTCAGTCAGCAACAAGTGTTAAGAAGCGAGCGTGGATTGGGACATTAACTCGTGTTCTGAAATACACACTGCTTCGCGGTGTGACCATGTTGGTGACGATTGTTATTGGTGTGTATTTGACCATTCTGATTGCCAATATGGGTGGCTATGTGGACGAGATTATGCGGGGGAACATCCGCGAAAATGTAGCCATGACTCTTGGAAATCAGGAAGCTTTCAAAAGGTTGGACCCTGCCGAAAAGGAAGCACGTTTTGAGAACGAAGTCCGTATAGAAGAGGAAAGGTTGGGGCTGAACCAGCCCTTTATGATTAGGAGTTTCCGCTTCCTTTGGGATGGGCTGACGCTTAATCTGGGGCGGGCTTTGAACATGACAAGCGACAGCGGCTCTCGAGAGGTACGCCTGATCATCCTGGAACGTTTGGGGCCGACCTTGTTGTTGATGGGGACTTCCCAATTGCTGTTATTCTTTTCGAGTGTGTACCTGGCATTGATGTTATCCAGGCGCTATGGTAGTTTTTTTGATAAACTGGTTATCTCTTTATCGCCCACATCGTCTGCGCCCTCGTGGTTTTATGGCATATTCTTAATCCTGATATTTGCGTCAATTCTACGCATTCTGCCATTTAAAGGGATGATTGGTGCTCCCCCACCGGAAAATTCATTAGAATACACCTTAGATGTTCTCAAGCACCTGATCCTGCCGGCGACCGCCTTATTCATCAGCTTGTTATTTATCAGTATCTATAACTGGCGTACGTTCTTCCTGATATTTTCAAGCGAAGATTATGTGGAAATGGCCAAAGCGAAGGGGCTGACGGCTCGTGAAATTGAACGCCGCTATATCTTGCGGCCAACCCTGCCGACAATTATCACCTCGTTTGCATTGACACTGATTTCACTGTGGACGGGCGCTATTGTTACAGAAACCGTGTTTGAGTGGCCGGGACTTGGCCGGACGCTTTTCAGAGCAGTTGGTTTATATGATACGCCAGTGATCGTTGGCCTATCGATTATTTATGCATATTTGTTAGCCTTTACCGTTTTCGTTCTTGACTTTGTTTATGCTCTGGTGGATCCCAGAGTGAAAGTCGGCGGCGGGACTAAGAAAGTGTAGAGTTGTTATGAATCTATTTAGTAATGCTTTCCAGGAAATTAAACGCTATCCTTCGGCGATTGCTGGCTTGATCATCATCGCCATGCTGGTCATTGTGGGTATTAGTGTATTGTTTATTATTCCTTATGATGAAGCTGTTCGTCTATGGCGGGGCGGTGAAGATGTCTGGTATCAAAATCCGAAGACGGTTCCACCGGCATGGACGAACTGGTTTACCAAGGAAGATAAACCCTCATCCTATTTTCTAAAGGAAGGTGATGAGGGTGTTGTCAAAACAGTTGAATCTGTGTCAGAATCGCAAGTCGATATATTCTATTCCTTTACTTTTGATTATAACTATGACGATTTCCCTCAGGAATTGGCCCTTTACCTGGATGGCGAATTTATTGAAAAATATCCTTTTGCTGATATTTACTGGGTGAAGCCAGATGGCACTGAAGTGCGGGTGATCAGTGAGGGCATCGAAAGTTCAAGAAATGTGTATTTTTCTCAGGAGACCAAACTTCAGAGAAGGCTTGATGGCATGCTGCCATCTATTGGCTTGTTTGCCATCCCAGAAACTGATCCCCCCGAAGTGATGAAAGGTACGTATACGATGCGGATTGAGGGCATCGGCTTTGAGGCGGAGTCGGATATAGACGCAGAATTCGTCATCTACGGCCTTGTCCACGGCTGGGCAGGGACGGATCACCTCCGTCGGGATTTGGGCGTGGCTTTGCTTTGGGGCATCCCAATTGCTTTGGCCTTTGGCGGTATTGCAGCGATTGGCACGACAGTCCTTACCATGTTCATTGCTGCCTTTGGCGTTTGGTATGGCGGTTGGGTGGATGAGTTGATCCAGCGCATCACGGAGATCAATATGGTGCTGCCCTTCCTTTCCATATTGGTTATGGTTGGAACCTTCTATTCCAAGAGCATTTGGGTGATCCTCGGGGTCACTGTCTTATTGAGTATCTTTGGCAGCGGGATCAAGACCTACCGAGCGAATTTCATGCAGATTAAAGAATCCATGTATATTGAAGCTGCGCAAGCTTATGGTGCGAAAGACGGACGGATTGTCTTCCGCTATTTAATCCCCCGTATTATTCCGCTTCTCATCCCTGGGCTTGTGTCTTCTATCCCGACTTATGTGTTCCTGGAGGCTACGCTGGCTGTTCTTGGCCTGGGCGATCCTATTCTCCCGACCTGGGGCAAGATCATCAATAAGGCCTGGCAAGAAGGAGCCCTTTATCGAGGTCTGTACTATTGGATTTTGGAACCAGCAGTTTTATTGATGATTACGGGTCTGGCTTTCGCGATGCTGGGTTTTTCATTGGACCGCATTTTCAACCCGAGATTGAGAGGGATGTAGCCTTATGGTGACAACATCTGCAAATGATAAAATTCTGAAAATCGAAGACTTGAAGCTGTATTTTAATGTTGAACAAGGGGAAGTTCAGGCGGTTGATGGGGTAAATTTTGAGCTTGACAATAACTCTTCTGTCGTCATCCTGGGAGAATCTGGATGTGGAAAGAGCTCTCTGGCGAAAGCCATTCTGCGCCTATTGCCTCGAAACGCTGGCAACTATGAGGGCAAGGTTTGGTTTGGCGGTCAGGATGTCATGCAACTGGATGATGAGGCATTCCGGCGCAATGTGCGATGGGTGGGTATGTCCATGGTGCCCCAGGCAGCTTTGAACTCCCTCAACCCCGTTATTCGGATCGGCGATCAGGTTGCAGAACCCGTCATTGTTCATCACGGCCTGAAAAAGGAAGAAGCCTGGGAAATGGCACGTAAGATGTTTCAACATGTGGGCGTCCCAGCCGATTTCCTGATCCGCTATCCATTTGAGTTGAGCGGCGGGATGCGCCAGCGTTCGGCCATTGCCATGGCGCTGGTTACGCTGCCCAATTTGATCATCTTAGATGAGCCGACGTCGGCCTTAGACTTGCTGACACAAGCCAATATTTTCAACGTGTTAAAGCGCCTGAAAGATGAATTTGGCATCAGCTATATATTAATCACACACGATATTGCCACTTCCAGCGAGCTCGCTGAAAATGTGGCTGTGATGTATGCAGGGCAGATGGTTGAGGTCAGTGACGCTAAGCGGTTCTTTGAAAAACCCTTGCATCCTTATTCAGAAAAATTAATGGCCAGTGTGCCCCGTCTCCACGGGAATGCTGAACTAGAATTTATTAAGGGTCAACCCCCCAGCCTGTTGAATCCTCCCACCGGATGCCGATTCAAATCGCGCTGTCCACATCGGTTTGAAAAGTGTGATGATGACCCGCCCGTTTTTGTAAAAGATGGGATTAAGGTTCGTTGCTGGCTTTATGAAGATAATGCGTAGGAGCGATTAATGTCTCAAGAAGAAAAAACATTGGAAATAGTGCCCCCTCAAGGGGAACGTCAGGTCAATGATAATGTACTGGATGTTCAAAATCTGAAAGTTTGGTTTGAACTACGACGGTTGGGCTTTGGCCATGCTGGCTATGTGCATGCCGTGGACGGTGTTAATTTCACCTTAGAACGCGGTGAGGCGATTGCTATCGTGGGTGAAAGCGGCTGCGGTAAAACCAGCTTGATGAAGACCATTCTTGGTCTCAACGAGATAACCGACGGCAAGATTTTCTATAATGATATGAACCTCGATGAGATGGACGCCAAGACATTGCGCTGGTATCGTTCATCCCAAATTGGTTATGTGCAGCAGGACCCTTACGGCGCTTTGCCACCCTTTATGACCATTCAAAGGATCCTGGAAGAGCCTTTGATTGTTGGGGGCGTCAAGGATCATAATGTCCGCATGGAGCGGATCCGGACAGCCATGCAAGAGGTACGCCTTATTCCTGTGGATGACTACATCAACAAATTCCCACACCAGATCAGCGGCGGGCAGCAGCAGCGTGTGGTTATCGCTCGTGCACTGATCCAGAATCCAGAGATTATCGTGGCCGATGAGCCGGTCTCCATGCTGGATGCCTCCGTGCGTGTTGAGATATTGAAACTGATGCGCAATCTTCAGGAGCAGCACAATATTTCATTTATCTACATCACCCACGACCTCTCGACAGTGCGTTATTTTTCAGAATATATCTTCGTGATGTATGCTGGCCAGATCGCTGAAAAGGCGAAGCAGCATGATCTGCTGAACAACCCCAAGCATCCGTACACATTTGCGTTGTTAACTGCCACCTCTGAGCCGGAGTATGAAAACGCCCTAACCTTTAAAGAGGTTCCCCCAGGAGAGCCGCCCAGCCTGGTGAAGCCGCCAAAGGGCTGCCGTTTCCATCCCCGCTGCAAGTGGGCCATTGCTGGTGTATGTGATGCTGAAGATCCGCCGTATTTTGTGGTTGAGGAAGCCCACGAAGTGGCATGCTGGTTATATGACGAGCGATATGAAAAACCTGACTTCGCCACGTAAACTCTTTTGGGCAGGTGCAATTTGCGTCTTTCTGGGGTTTGCCCTGCCTATGATGATCATTTTGGGGTTCATTGAGAATAGTTTTGCTCTGTCTTTCTTCATTTACGCATTACAATTGGTGGGCATGATCCTGGGCGCGATTGCAGCAGCAGGGTTGGTGATCCGGCGGAGAAATAAGAAAGAAGACTCAGTTCAATCTGATAAAGAAAATCCACAGGAAAGTGACATTGGTTGGATGGACTAATGCAACAATTTTTAGTCAATTTTATAACCCAGAAACCTGAAAATTTCAAAGTGATCATCCAGGTTATTCAGTGTTGTCTTGCTTATCATGTCATCAGTGATGTTTTCCTTTAAATTTCAGGTTACGATAGCTCTCAAGGAGAGCGGCGATGTTTGGATGTTTAATTAAAATGTGTTAGAATCAGTCCTATCGTTCTGGGGCATGGTGCAATGGCAGCACAGCGGACTTTGAATCCGTTGATCCAGGTTCGAATCCTGGTGCCCCGGCCATTTTAGAAAAAGAATTGAGTACGCAAGAAGATAGTATCCCCGATAGAAATACCACGAGCGAAACCTTTGGACTCGCCCAAGGGTATGTTCGTGATTTTATATTTAAATTCAAAAGATATTGTCCCAGGGTGGTCAGCGCATCGGACAACATGAAAGAAGTAATCCCATGACAATTGCTGCCATTATTCTCGCTGCGGGAGAAGGTACCCGCATGCATTCAAGATTACCAAAAGTCTTACATCCCGTTGCTGGTTTGCCGATGATCGGGCACGCTTTAGCCGCCGTGAAGGATTTGGTGGATCTGCCGCCTGTCCTCGTTATCGGGCATGGGGCGGATCAAGTGCGTGAGGTGATTAGCGATCAGGCGGAATTTGCCGTTCAGGAAGAGCAATTGGGCACTGGTCATGCTGTTGCCTCAGCACAATCGCAGGTGGAGGGCAGAGCGGATACTATTATCGTCACCTATGGCGATATGCCCTTGCTGAGAGGACAGTCCCTGAAGGATTTGTTGGCCCTGCATCAAGCCGGTGAGAGCCCGGTAACCATGACCAGCTTCACTGGTGACAACGCTCGCATGTTCGGTCGCGTTGAAAGGAAAGACTCAGGGCATGTGAACGGCATTGTTGAGGAAGCTGTTGCCACCACCGAGCAGTTGGCCATTCGCGAATACAATGTTGGCGCGTATTGCTTTGATGCAGACTGGCTGTGGGCGTCACTGGAAAAAATCCCTATCTCACCCAAAGGCGAGTATTATTTGACGGACCTGGTTGGACTGGCTGTTGAAGAAGGATATGATGTGGAATCGCATATCATTGACGACCCGGATGAGGCGATTGGGGTCAACAATCGGGTGCATTTAGCTGCCGCAGAAAAGGTTATGCGGCGGCGAATCAATGAAGAATGGATGTTGGCTGGTGTAACAATTGTTGATCCAGACACCACATATATTGATAAAAGTGTTAGGATTGGGCATGATACGGTGATTTATCCCAACACCCATCTGCAGGGTGAAACGACTATTGGCAGGGATTGTGGGATCGGCCCTGATGCAAGCGTGATCGATACAAAGGTCGGGAATAAGGTTAGGATTATTGCATCTACACTTGAGAAGGCGATTTTAGAAGATCGTGTGTCGATGGGTCCCTACTGCCACCTGCGGAAGGGCGCAAACCTCAGAGAAGGCGTCCACCTGGGTAATTTCGGCGAAGTTAAACAATCCGTCTTAGGCCCCGGTACGAAAATGGGACATTTCTCATATATTGGTGATGCGAAAATCGGCACGAATGTTAACATTGGTGCCGGTACGATAACGTGTAATTATGATGGAGAGAAGAAGAATCCTACCGAGATAGGCGATGACGTCTTTCTTGGCAGTGACACCATGCTGGTAGCACCGGTCAAAATCGGAGATCGCAGTGTAACTGGCGCAGGGGCTGTAGTCACTAAGGATGTGTCACCGGGTACCCTCGTTTTGGGCATTCCGGCCAGAGAAAAACGTAAGTTGGAGAAAAGTGACTAATATTCTATTGGTTTGGATTTTAGCAGCGGTTTTACTGATTCTAGATTTGCTGATCGTAGCTGTAAAGTCAAGTTTCAGCTATGCACAGCTGCCGCATTTATTGAATCTGCGTGAGAGCCGCGAAAATGTGGTTAATCAAACCGTACAATTAATTGAGGAACCCAATTTGCAAACAGGGTTGCGCCTGGCTTTGATGTTTATCCATTTTTTGTTGGCTGGCCTAATCCCGATGATGTTGCTTGTGCATGGGGTAGCGATTGACATTTGGCTCACTTTAGTAATTGTTGCTGCCGGTATGTTCTTGTTGAGTGTATTGGAGTTTGCGGTTGAAGCTTTGGTTTTGCGGGATTCTGAGGAAAACGCCATAAAATTTCGTTTTTTGGGATCATTGTTGAATTTTCTTTTTTCACCGCTTTCATCGCTGGTTATGAAGATGTTGGGGCCGAATGCCAACCAGGCAGGGATGGCCTCCATGACCGAAGAAGACTTTAAAAATTGGGTGGAAGTGGGTCAGCCTGAGGGCTCCCTTGAAAAGGGTGAGCGAGAGATGATCTATTCTATCTTCCAATTCGGCGACACGCTGGCAAAGGAAATTATGGTTCCCAGGATCGATGTGCTCGCCATGGATATCAATGACACTTTAGGTGAAGCCCGCGCCACTTTTGTGCGGGCGGGGCATTCCCGTGTGCCAGTCTACGAGGATACCGTTGATAACGTTGTGGGCTTGCTCTACGCTAAGGATTTGTTAAGCATTCGTCGCGATGAAGGCACCATTGCCGATCATCGTGATATGCTGCGGTTGGCCTATTTTGTGCCTGAAGCGAAAAAAGTTGATGAGTTATTGGCAGAAATGCAGACACGCAGTATGCATATGGCGATTGTGGTTGATGAATATGGCGGTGTGGCCGGCGTCGTCACTTTGGAAGACATTGTGGAAGAGATCATTGGTGAAATCCGGGATGAATATGACCAAAGCGAAGAGTTGCCCTATCAACGGGTCAGCCCGGATGAATTTGTTTTTCAGGGGCGCGTTGATCTTGATATATTTAACGAGGTCATGGAAACAGAAATTGCTACGGAGAATGCGGATACCATCGGCGGCTTCATTTACGGCGAAATTGGCGATGTGCCCACTGGCGGCGAGAGGGTGAAGGCGGATGGCGTCATTCTCACGGTTGATCAGGTGGTCGGGCGACGAATTTCCCGTGTCCGGGCTAAACGGGATAGCGCAAAAAAATTTTTAAAGGATGCTGATGATGTTGACGGATGAAATGCGTGACACCCTGATCCAGAAAGCCCTGCATGCTAGGGAGTGGGCGTATGCCCCCTATTCGGATTATGCGGTCGGCGCGGCAGTGCTCACGGAGTCCGGAAAGATATACGATGGGGTCAATGTTGAAAACGCAGTCTATCCCCTGACCATGTGCGCGGAATGTGTGGCTATCTTCAAAGCTGTTTCTCAAGGCGAAAAGTCGTTTGAGGCTGTGGCCGTGGTCACCCGAAATGGCGGGACACCTTGCGGCTCATGCCGGCAAGTCATGGCAGAATTTGGCTTGGATACGGTTGTTCTCATTGCCAACTTGGAGGGGGAGCTTCTGCATGAATACACCGTTGCCGACCTGCTGCCCAACGCATTTGGTCAATCTGACCTAGAGCAATTGTAATTTGTCCTTCAGAAATCACCTATAAGCGCGTGAACTCAACCATCATGCGCTTTTTTTGTTTATAATTCTATTAAGCTTATGTCTCCGAGAGAATCTCATTCCTACCGAACACAGGCCATTGTCCTGGGTCATATTGAATACGGCGAAGCGGATCGCATCTTGAAAATCTTCACAATGGAAAAGGGGAAAATTTCAGCCATTGCGAAAGGGGTGCGCAAGATCCGCTCAAGAAAGGGTGGGCACCTGGAGCCATTTACCCGCGTGAACCTGTTCCTGGCTGAAGGACGCAATCTGGACATCATTACCCAGGCTGAGACGGTTGATTCCTACCACGGCTTGCGGGATGACCTTGAAGGCATTGGGTATGCCTCCTATGTCATGGAAGTGGTGGACCGGTTTACCTATGAAGAGGGGCAGAATGTCGGCATTTTCCGGTTGTTGGCGAATACCCTCAGCCGGTTGGAGAAGCAGCCTAACCCGGAAACCGTGATCCATTATTACGAGATCCGTTTGCTGGATTTGCTGGGTTTTCGACCGCAGTTGTTTGAGTGTGTGGATTGTGGGGAGGAAATCCAGGAAGAAGATCAATATTTTTCACCCCTTGTGGGCGGTGTGGTTTGCCCCAAGTGCGGTTCAGCGAGGTCGGAGGCGTGGCCGGTTCAAAAGGATGTGCTGCGCTATTTGCGCCACCTCCAGCGCTCCTCCTGGCGTCAGGTGGAAAACCTGGTCATCCCCAAAGCGATTGAGAGCGAGTTGGAGGATTTGATTCAATGCTATCTGACTTATCTCCTGGAGCGCAAGCTTAATTCGCCGGACTTCATGCGAGAGGTTAGGGAAAACAAGAAAAAGGGTCCATCAGAGACACGTGATGGACGAAGCTGACTAAAGTCAGAGTGGTATAATGAACCGGCTTTATTTGGCCTGGTTATTATCAATTTTCTGTGATATTTCGGAGTTAATGTGTTATGAAAAAAGCACTTGATTTTCAATCAATCATCATGAGGCTGCAGGATTTCTGGGCGCAACGGGATTGCCTGATTTGGCAGCCTTATTACTCTCAGGTGGGCGCCGGGACGATGAATCCCGCTACATTTTTGCGCGTATTGGGGCCGGAACCGTGGAAAGTGGCTTATGTGGAGCCATCCATCCGCCCCGACGACGGACGCTATGGTGATAACCCCTATCGTCTGCAACAGTTCTATCAATTTCAGGTGATCCTGAAACCCGATCCCGGGAACCCGCAAGAAGTTTACCTGCAATCTTTGCAAGCGTTGGGCATTGACCCGGATAAGCATGATATTCGCTTTGTGGAAGATAACTGGCAGCAGCCTGCCATCGGTGCGTGGGGTTTGGGTTGGGAAGTGTGGCTGGACGGCCAGGAAATCACCCAGTTCACCTATTTCCAACAGTGCGGCGGACAGGACCTGGCCCCGGTTTCGGTGGAAATCACCTATGGGCTTGAACGCATCGCTATGACGCTGCAGGGCGTTCGGCATTTCAAGAACATTCAATGGAGCCCTGAAAGGACCTATGGCGATGTTAACCTGATGGGCGAGCGCGAACACAGCACGTATTACTTTGATGTTGCGGATGTTAAAAGTGTACGGCAGATGTATGAACTTTATGAGGAGGAAGCGGAGCGCGCGATTACAGCAGGACTGGTGCTGCCTGCCCATGATTATGTTCTAAAAACCTCCCATGCCTTTAACATCCTCGATACGCGAGGGGCAGTGGGTGTGACGGAGCGTCAGGGGTTGTTTAAACGCACTCGAGAGCTGGCGCGTCAGGTGGCGGCAGCCTATGTCGAGCAACGGAAGAGCGTAGAATTTCCCTGGCTTGTGGAAGAAGAGACACAAGGTGAAGTGCCCATTACTGGCTTGGAAATGGAGCTGACCTCGACTAGCGCGCCCTTTGTATTGGAGATTGGTACGGAAGAATTACCCCCGTCAGATCTGGCGGACGCCCTCTCGCAATTGGATGAGCGCGTACCGGCTTTACTGAATGACTTTCATCTTGCTTATGACGATATCCAGATTATGGGAACCCCGCGCCGGTTGGTGGTGTCCATAGAGGGTTTAACTGCCCGACAGCCCGACCGCTCATTGGACGTGAAGGGGCCGCCGGCAGACCGGGCATTTGATCAGGACGGCAACCCAACCCGAGCGGCTGAGGGCTTTGCTCGCAGCAAAGGAATCGATGTGGGCGACCTGGTCGTGGAGGAAGTGGACGGCGGCGAGTATGTCGTTGCCCATGTCAAAGAGCAAGGGCAGTCTACAGCTGAGGTGCTGCATGAGGCTTTGCCCGATTTGATTGGCGGCTTACGCTTTAATAAATCCATGCGCTGGAATGAGAGTGGCGTGGCTTTTTCACGCCCCATCCGCTGGTTGTTGGCTTTGCACGACGATATTGTGATCCCCTTCAAATTCGCCGGTTATTTGAGTGCGCGGACCACCCGTGGTTTGCGTTTTCAGGATCCGGAACAGAAGGAAGTGCAAAATCCCGGAGAATATTTTGCGACCATCGCATCCCAGGGGATTGTGCTTGACCCTGAGGCGCGCAAAACGGAGATCCTAGAGCAAGCCAACCGATTGGCGGATGAAGTTGGTGGGCATGTCCGGCAGGATGCTGATTTGCAGGAAGAAGTAACCCATCTGGTGGAAGTGCCGACAGCTTTTCGAGGCCAATTTGATGAGTCTTATTTGAAAGTACTGCCCCCAGAAGTACTCATCTCGGTGATGAAGAAACACCAGCGTTACTTTGTGGTCGAGGATGAACAGGGGCAGTTAATGCCCTATTTCATTGGGGTTCGCAACGGCGGAGATGAGCATATCGAGACCGTGATTGACGGCAACGAGCAGGTGATCCTGGCGCGGTTTGATGATGCCGCTTTTTTCGTCAAGAAAGACCTTCAACAGCCTTTGGAATCCTTCGTGGACGATTTAGACACATTGACATTCGAGGTGAAGCTTGGCTCTTTCCTGGAGAAAACTGAGCGTATCACTGCTTTGGTTAAATCACTGGGGGCGAGGTTGACGTTGACTGAAAAGGAAATGGCGTTTACACAGAGGGCGGCGGAATTGTGCAAGGCTGATCTGGCCACCAACATGGTGGTGGAGATGACCTCCTTACAGGGCGTTATGGGCCGGTATTATGCACTGCACAGCGGCGAGGAGTCTGAGGTCGCGGATGCGATTTTTGAACATTACCTGCCCCGCTCTGCGGACGATCAATCGCCCGAGACAAAGCCCGGGTTGGTGGTGGGGTTGGCCGACCGCCTGGATTCTCTGATGGGTTTATTTGCGGTGGGACTGGCGCCAACGGGCACCAAGGACCCCTTTGCGCAGCGGCGGGCTGCATTGGGGATTTGTCAGAACCTCATTGAATGGCAGCTTGAACTGGACCTGGCCTGGGCGTTGGGACAAGCCGCTGATCAGTTGACGGTGGATGTCACCCAACAAAACCGTGAATATTGTTTAGCGTTCATTCAGGGACGCTTGCGCGGGATGCTGTTAGATCAGGGCTATTCCTATGATGTGGTGGACGCCGTCCTGGCTGAGAAGGGCCAGAATCCCTACGGCGCTTATTTAAGCGTTCAGGCGCTGTCTGCGTGGGTGGGACGAGAGGATTGGGGACAAATTTTACCTGCCTTCAGCCGTTGTGTACGCATTATTCGTGATTTGGATGAGGCATATCAGGTGGATGACGCGCTGCTGGACGAAGAATCTGAGAAGCTGTTATATGAAGCCCTGGTGAATGCGGAACAGGCAATGGCGGGCACGAAAACAGTGGACGGTTTCCTTAATGCTTTTCTGCCCATGGTGCCGGTGGTTAACCGCTTTTTTGATGAGGTCATGGTGATGGCGGAGGATGAGGCCGTGAGAGAGAACAGGCTGGCGCTCTGCCAGCGCATTGCCGAGTTATCTGGGGGCCTTGCCGATTTGAGCTATTTGGAAGGTTTCTAAAACATTTTCATTACCAATAATATTGAGATCACCGTAGAGACGTTGCATGCAACGTCTCTACGGTTGTTTATTAGGAAATGGTCTCCAAGAATTGTTTTGAAATGGCGGTGATATCTTCCGTGGTCTTGATCCCCGTCCAGCCATCGCCCGGGCGGACGATATTGGCAACGACGATATTAGCACCGTTAAAGATGGCGCTGCGCGCTTCTCGCAGGTCAACGCCGCCAGCAGCGGAGATGAGGGAATTATATTTACTGCGGATACGGTTCACCTGCCGATACCGGATCATTTTTCCATGGGTGTTTTCCTCATCCCGGCCGCGGTGGATGACGGCGATGTCGGGGGCTTTTTTCAACGGCCGGAGCACGTCCAGGGGGTCTGAGACACCCAGCAGGTCAATCATGGAGAGCATGTTCAATTGAGCGCAGCGTTCAATGAACATATTGATGGATTCTGTCGGCGCGTTTCCGAGCACCGTCGCCGCGGTTGCACCTGCCCGACGGGCCATGTCCACCTCGCCCAGCGCACCGTCCGTGACCTTGAGATCAGCTACCACATGCCCAGGCCAGCGGCGGCTGATCGCCCGGACGCCATCCATGCCCTCGAGTTTAATGAAGGGCGTCCCCGCCTCAATGAAAATTCGATTGCTCTGAGGAATGCGGGGCAGGATCTGCAGGGCCATGCCCAAATCATAGTTAAATGCGATCTGCAAATAGCGGACGTTATTGTCAAGTTTGGGCATGGTCATTATTGCTTTTTCCCAGTAAATACATCTACCAGGTTGGCCATATTGGAAGGCATGAACAGCACTAGTTTTTCAGAGGGGTCGGAAGAGATATCCCGAATGGTTTGCAGCGTGCGTAAGTGCAGGGCGCCAGGGGAGGAGGCCAGTTCATCCGCTGCGGCTTTGAGGTTCTTTGAGGCTTCCAGCTCACCTTGTGAGGCGATGATGGTGGCCCGGCGCTCACGTTCAGCCTCAGCCTGTCTCGCCATAGCCCGTTTCATTTCAGCTGGCAGCTCCAGCTCCTGAATCTTAATGGATTCGATATCCACGCCCCAGTCGCTGGTCTCGGTATCGACGATCTCACGGATGGCTTCCGCAATTTGCAGGCGTTCCATCAAAACCGTATCCATTTCGTTATTGCCAATGACATCCCGTAGGGCAGCCTGGGTGTACTGCCGGATGGCGAAGATATAATCTTCGATCTTGATGATCACAGCTTCTGGATCAATCACTTTGAAGTAAACCACAGCATTGACCAGCATGGGGATGTTATCCTTGGTCATCACTTCCTGGCGTGGCACCTCTGCAGTGGCAAGGCGCATGTCCACCCGGCGCATAATTTGAACAATAGGGATAAGCAGCGTCAGACCTGGTTTTCGAACGCCCGTGAATTTACCAAAGGTGAATATTACACCGCGCTCGTATTCGGGGATGACCTTGATGGCTCGCAGTAAAAATATGAGGAGGATGAGAACCCCACCCCCAATGAGGCATAAAGCAACTAACGTCGTTCCTGCTAAATCTCCAAACATCGTGTGTCTCCTTGATATAGTTAATTGTTTTCAATTATTATTCTACAATTAATCCATGAAGATAGCCTAATACAATCTAAGGTTGGTACAATAAGACTGATTTGGTATGACGATGTATAATTCTTAATAACACAATTTGGAGGTTTTATGGAAATTACCTGGTATGGACATTCATGTTTTCGCATCAACGAACGGGGCATGGCTGCGGTTGTCACCGATCCCTATAATCCTGAGGTTGTGGGGTTTGATCCGGGCAAGTTTCGAGCCGATATCGTCACGGTCAGTTGTGACAAGCCCGCGCATAATTATATACAAGCCATTCGCGGCAAAGCATTTGAAGTCACCGGACCCGGGGAATATGAAATCGGCGGCGTTTTCGTGACCGGGATCAGAATTAATGGCAGTAAGAAGAAGAAATCAAATGAAGACCTCATCAATACCGTCTATGTCATTGATTACGATGGACTGAAACTTGTACATTTGGGAGAGTTGAATAACGTTCCCAGCCAAACCGAAGTGGAAGGATTGGGTGAAGTTCATGTAGCTTTGGTGCCGGTGGGCGGGAAGACCAGCCTGAACGCAGCCAACGCAGCAGAAGTCATCAGCCTTCTCGAACCGAGCATCGTCATCCCCATGCACTATGGTGTCAAAGATTCGTTGATGGATCTGGACCCTCTGTCCAAGTTCCTCAAGGAAATGGGCTTGACCGCGATTGAAACGGAAGAATCCATCAAACTGTCAAGCGTCAGCTCGCTGCCTGAGGAGACTCGGGTGATGGTGTTGGAACGAAACCTTTAGTCCCCTGATGCGTCGTCCGGCTGGAAGGACCCTTTATGAATATTAAAGTCATTATGACCTGGGACATTATCCCAGGGCGTGAGCAGGAATACTTTGAATTTGTTGTCCGCAACTTTATGCCCGGCGTGCAAAAATTGGGCATGGCTTTAAGTGATGCCTGGGTGACGATTTATGGGGATCATCCTCAAATCTTAGTGGGCGCGGTTGTTCCTGGCCTGGAAAGAGCGCAAGAGATCGTCAAATCAGAGGATTGGGACTTGTTAAATCAACAATTGCAGGATTATGTGACAAATTATGAGTTGAAACTGGCACCGCTGGAAGGAGGTTTTCAGTTTTGAAGAGCTTTGTCCCTCCTTTATTGGCATGGTATGAAACAAACGCCAGGGATTTACCCTGGCGTTCTATTATGTCACCTTATCGCACCTGGGTGTCAGAGGTGATGCTCCAACAAACGCAGGTAGACACCGTCATCCCCTATTTCCACCGCTGGATGGATCGTTTCCCGGATATTGAGACCTTGGCGCAATCGTCAGAACGGGATGTGCTTTCTCTTTGGGAAGGCTTGGGGTATTACAGCCGGGCGCGCAACTTATTTCAAGCTGCGAAGATAGTCATGAGGGATTATAAGGGTCATTTGCCAGTCTCGCCTGTGGCGTTGCAGAAACTGCCGGGGATTGGCCCGTATACGGCCGGGGCTATTGCCTCGATTGCCTTTGGGCAAGATGTGGCTGTTGTGGATGGCAATATCCGCCGGGTCTTTTCCCGTATGTTCAACATTGAAGAACCAGCACGGTCTACGGAGGGTGAGAAAAGGATACGGGCGTTGGCGGAAAAGCACCTGCCATCGGGACGGGCGAGCGCCTACAACCAGGCTTTGATGGATTTGGGCGCGAGCATTTGTACCCCAAAGACGCCGGATTGCCAGAACTGCCCGGTCAAAGAACATTGTCAGGCGTTTTCGTTGGGGATTCAAGAAGAAAGACCGGTGAAGAAACCACGCAAGAAAACACCGCATTTGACCGTGACAGCGGCTGTCATTTCAAGAGATGACCAGGTCTTGCTGGCGCAGCGACCCAAGGAGGGGCTTTTAGGGGGGCTTTGGGAATTTCCAGGTGGGACGCTGGAAGAGGGTGATGAGGACCTGGAAAGCTGCCTGAAGCGGGAAATTCGAGAAGAATTGGATGTTGATATTGGAGTTCGTCGCCCCTTTGGGAAGTATCAGCACGCCTATACACATTTTAGAATCACCTTGCATGCTTTTATGTGTGATTTATTGGATGGTCATCAGCCGATGCCGATTGAGTGTGAGGAAGTGGCTTGGGCTGGTTTAGATCAGCTTGAGGAATTTCCCATGGGGAAGGTGGATCGGTTGATCGCCCAACGATTGCTGAAAGAGGGTTTGGATGGACGAGAATCAGCTTGACCGTGAGTGGATGGTGCAAAGACAAATCGCGGGGCGGGGGATTGAGGATGAACGTGTCCTTGACGCCATGCGCAAGGTTCCCCGGCATCTTTTTCTCCCCGCCGAAGCGCGCGGACAGGCTTACGCTGATTGGCCGCTGCGCATCGGCAGCGGGCAGACCATCTCCCAGCCGTATATCGTGGGGCTGATGACGGACTTATTAGATGTGCAATCATCGCACAAGATATTGGATGTCGGAACGGGTTCTGGATACCAGGCGGCCATTTTGGGGGAGTTGGCAGCGGAAGTCCATAGCATTGAGCGCTTTCCTGAATTGGCTCGGTCAGCTAAGAAAGTAATACGTACATTGGGATACAAAAACGTTCGAGTCCATGTGGGCGATGGCACCCAGGGATATTCGCCTTGCGCCCCTTATGACCGCATCATCGTAGCTGCGGCTGCCCCAGGCGTGCCCGATCCGCTGTTGGATCAATTAGCCCTAGAAGGGCGTTTGGTGATTCCGGTAGGGAAGCGCTTTTCACAAAGACTGGAAATTTGGGAAAGGACGGAGGATGGACTTGCCCATTCCTCCAATATCCCCGTGGTATTTGTGCCCCTGGTGGGTGAACATGGCTGGGACGCTGAGTAGACCTTAAAATCCCTTAGTAGACCTATTTGATTTCTGCATCGTTATTCATTTACTCCACCTTTGGCTTGAGCGCATTTGGAAGGAGGAATATCAATGCTGCAACCGCTGTTAGGCCCACTCCACCGATCAGCCCAACGGGGGTGGGGCCGAGCAGGGGGTCGGGATTACCCTTTGTAAAAAGTATGCCAATGGACGCAATACCGTTAATGGCACCGTGACCGATGACAGCAGGCCAGACATTGCCAGCCTTGATTGTCACCCAGCCAAAAATGGCGCTTAGCGACAAAGTGAACCATACCATGGCAAGGGGGCCAAGGAACGGCGCGCCAAAGTAAGTTTTTCCATAGTTGTATCCCATCAGGATAATCGGCCAGTGCCATACACCCCAGATCAGTCCGGTCAATAAGATGGTTTTGCGCGCGCCTAAGACCAATAATTTGGGTTGCAGGTAGCCCCGCCAACCAAATTCCTCGCCGAAGGTGGGGATGGCATTTAGAATCGGTGCAATGAGCATCGCTTGCAGTGTTTGAACCGCCACGAGAACCCAGGGATTGATGTTGGAAAGCCCTTCCATCCCTGACAATTGATCCAATAAAGTGGAGAGATTGGGATCGAAATATGAGGGGAAAAGCAAGAAGAACAGAACGCCTCCCAGGATGGTGAGGATGCCGGGCAGGAACCAGGCTGCGAGATAGTAAATCCAGCGACCACCTTTGAAACGAGGCTTAAGGAACAGATTTGATTTTCCTTCTTTGGTTATGATGCGGGTGAGGATATTGGCTATGGCGGGTGAGAACATATAGACCGTTGACAATAAAATCAGCGCCAAACTGATTTGAACGCCTCCGACTTCGAAAGCTGGGCTGTTCTCAAGCCCACCTGTAAGATAGATGACCAGGCTTGCGCTCCAGGCAATGCCAAACGCAAATGCGATAAAGATAATGATACGTTTCTTAGTATTTTTGTTCATTCCTCTCACCTTCCTGATAGAATTTCTTGTGATCTAATTATAATCAAATTGATTATCAATTTGATTAAGGAGGGTGATGAAAAACATCAGCTTGTACCGACAATCACATGTGCGCTATGGTTAAATGTCTCGTTTTTCACCCTCACCTCGATTCTCGCCCTCAGCGAGGGAGAGGAGGGCAGTTTGTGTGCTGTGTGAAAGAATTGAGTAAATAATTGTGTTTGGTGGTCAAAAAGCACCAAAAACCTTCTACATTCGCAATGTGGAGGGCAGGGTGAAGGTTGAAATAAAAAACCAGGAGTAAGTCACCCTCACCGAAGTTGGGTTGCATGTTTTGTGAAATGAGTGGGATGGACGGTTGAGTGGTGTAATCAAGAAGCTTTAAAAACCCTCTCCCTTCGCAAGGGAGAGGGCAGGGTGAGGGTTATTTCAGAAGTATAAAAGGTTATTTATACCTCATCCCATTTCCACTTTAGCGAGCGAGAGGTGCATTGGGATGATGTTGTATAAGTGAAAACAGAGAAAACAGAGAATATTTTAATTGGACTTGATGGCAGCACAGATAATGGTAGAAAAATTCTTTTTCAACGCCCTCACGATGTTGACTTGATTCGATTTAAAATTAATGATACATTAGGATATCTCAAAAATTCAGGGGCGCTGCTTATCAATAGAAAAAAGGAGGAGTTCGTGAAAATGGTGATTCGTTTAAGTTTATTATTGGTGGTCTTAGGTTTATTACTGACCTCATGTGCTTTCCCATCATCATCAGGAAGCGACCCGGATCTCGATAATACACGTGTAGCCCTGGCCATTCAGCAGACCAGCCTGGCGATGGATCAGACCCGCGCTGCCCAAGAAGCGGCTGAAGCTGCGGTTGAACCTCCTGTAGAGCCGTCCCAGACGCCCACACCAACCGCCACAACTCAGCCTGTGGAAGAGTCTGAGGAAGAGGAAGCACCACCAACTGAAGAACCAGGATTGTCCTTTGAGGAATGGATGGACCAGGCGGAAATTTTACTTTATGATGATATGTACGGATTGGGTGAGGCGGTTATTATTGAAAACGCGATTGATGCGTTGGGCTTGGGGGGCAACACGAAAAACGTTGGCGGCGCGATGGGAGATTTCCTCTCAAATCTTAATTCGGCGATGCAGTGGGATTTGATCATCGTTGCCGCTGAATCGCGCTCGGCAATTTCAGGAGAATATTTTGACGCCCTAGCTGACCAAATTGACCGAGGCGTATCGATCGTTATTGAGATTTGGTATATTGACGATATTGAATTTGGCCGTATTCAACCTGTGATGCAGCGCTGTGGCATATCTTTCCATAAAGATTGGCAGCGTAACCCCCAGGATAATCTCAATGAATTCTTGATTTATCTATTAGAGCCGAGTGATCCCATGTTCTCACAACCCAATGTAATGAGCATGCTTATTCCATCTAGATCTTTTCTGTGGCTTGGAGATATTGGTGACACATTAGAGATCAATGCCGGCTCAAACGCGGTGCTGTTGGCTGGTACACAACCTAAATATTATGACGCCTATGGCACAATTGCAGAGTGTTTGGATGGCCGCATGGTGTGGCAGACCTTTTCCACGCATGATTATATGTATGATGATATGGTCAATATGTGGCAGAATTACATCTATAACACACTCTTGGCGCGATATGAATATCTGAATGAGTAAACTCTAGCCATTAAAAACTCAACCGCCTTCGGATTAATCCAGGGCGGTTTTTTTCATGATTGAGGTTTATTTACCCCGAATAATTTTCCAAATCAAGGATGGGAAATTTGTTTTAATTGTGTCCAATATTTCTGAATGGGAGCGCTCCCCTTGTAGCAGATCAATAATCATGCGCTGGAGGGTCGGGCTGGCTTTGAGCGCCAGGACATTGATCCCATAAAGGAGGTTCACGCCGAAGGATAGTTTTCTGGCACTGACCAGTTGGGGTGTGATCTCGCGGTGGATGCGATGGGCATAATCCTGAATGCCTTCTTTGCCACCCTTTTCAGAATTGATGATGGCGTCGGCCGCCATCCTGCCGCTGATAAGCGCATAATAGATGCCCTCTCCCAGCCAGGGGTCCACCAATTGGGCCGCGTCGCCGGCCAGCAAGATGTTGCACTTTTGCACGGGATGACGCCAGCCCCCAAGCGGCCCGGGGAAGGCCCGGATGTCCAGAATGGGGAGTTGCTTCAGTATCGGGTGTTGATGGATGAAGCGCGTCAGCAACCGCTTTGAGGTGCGTTTTCCGGGCCAGCTTCGAAACACCCCTGCGTTGATATGATCTTTCTTGGGAAAGATCCATCCATATCCCCATAGAAGAGTGCCGAAGTCAAAAGTGATGCTGTCCAATAGGGGATGGTTATCGTCTGGTGGTCGGGCAAGGCGCGCTTCGTAGGCAAGGCTGGTGACTTTCGATGGATCAATCCCAATGCTCTTCGCTACCCGGCTGTGAACGCCGTCTGCGCCGATCAGATATCGACAGCGATATCTGGTTTTGTCCGTCTTGATGATCATATGGTTGTTTCCCTCAGCCAGGCTGAGAAAGCGTTCGCCCAGGCGGGTGCTTGATCCTTGTTCCACTGCTCTTGTCAACAGGTAATCGTCGAAACTTGCACGGTCAACCAAATAAGCAACGGGTTGATCATCATGGATAGCCGTCACCTTCCGGCCGCGAAAGCCGAGATACCCCCAATTGACTTGTCGATGAATAACCGGGGAGATATCAAATGGGATTTCCAAGTAAGCCCGATGCGTCAACCCGCCGCCGCAGATTTTCCGGCGCGGAAATGCCGCTTTATCAATGATGAGGGTATCCAGACCGGCTTTGGCGAGGGAATATCCTGCCGTTGTGCCGGCTGGGCCAGCCCCGATGATGATAACGTCTTTTGTGTCCATATTTCTACTTTGCATCCATTTTTATATAGCTATTATATTGTCAAAGTACCCTATAAGGGAACAAATGCGGTCTCTTCACCGTCAATTAAGAAAGTAGAATTTTAAGAAAAGAAAGGATCAACATGAAAAAGAAACGATTGCTTATTATGTCATTGATTTTGACGGGTTTATTGATCTCAGCTTGTCAGCCCTCGCAAGCCACGGAGGAATACACTTATGGAAAGAATGCGACGGTCGAATCCCTTGAGGTTATGATATTGGAATCCTTCCCGGTTCAGGTTGAAGTTCAGGTCTCTGGTTATCTGCCTGATGGGTGTACGGAGCTGGATGAGATCACTGTGGAGCAAGAGGGACAGGATTTTATCCTGACTGTCCATACCCGTCGTCCCACGGGTGAAATCGCCTGCACCCAGGCCCTGGTTGCCTTTGAAGAGACGGTTGCGTTGGATGTTGAAGGGCTTGAGGCAGGCACCTATACAGTCATTGCTCAGGAACAACAGGCAACCTTTACATTGGATGTGGATAACGAGATGTCCGATTAAAAGAATCCGTCATCATCCAAATCCTCTATTGAAATCAACCTGGGATCAACGGGTTCTCTGATGGCATAACCATGCTTAAGCCATAAATCATCTGCCAGGCTGTGGGGGTCGCACGTCAACCCCTGCACTTGGAAGTATTCGCACAGACGCAAGATATCCCGGCAGAAGATGGCGTACGCATTGCGGTTAATATCCGGGTCAATAGATTGTGGAAAATCAATCAGGCTGACCTCGCCATCAAGGTAGAGGATATTAAAGGCTGACAAATCGCCATGGACGCGATGTTTGGACAGCATGAGTTCGACGTTGTGTATCACACGCTCGAAGACCTGGCGTGCTTGTTTAACACTCAGGTTGACGTTGTTTAATGTCGGCGCGGGGAGGTCTTCCCAACCGATATAGGCCATAAGGATGGCATTATTGCCGCTGGCATAGGGTTCTGGGACATCAGCGCCAGCTTGATGCAGGAGTTGCAGCGTTTGGAACTCATGCTCGATCCAGGAGGTATGCATAAGGCGCAGACCAAATTTTGTCCGTTGGCGCATGGCGTGCAAGGCGCCGCCATCATGAATTTCATGCCCCTCATCATCCAGGACAAGCCGCCCTTCCCGGTACAGGGAATCGTTGCGTAATTGACGGAATTTACGGGGGCGATAGACCTTTGCAGCGATGTACTCCCTTCCTGTTGTTCCATTTCCAGAGCATTGATAGACGGATGCCTCCTTCCCGCCGCCTTTGATCAGGCGCAGGACGTCATCAAACCATTGCTGCCGGTAGAAATCTGCCAGGGAGCGGATCAGCCATTCCTTTTCGTGCTTTGATGCGCTGTAGCTGAAGATGATTTCATTTTCCTGTTCTGCCAAGGATGAGATTTCATCTATGTTCAATTGTTTGGATGTGTTGTTTCGAGAAGGTCTTTGGCGGTATTCGTCCTCGGTGACGTTGCGAATAGCGGGGATATTTTCAAGATCTTCCAATTGATCAATGAGATCAAAATTGTTTTTTCTGCTCATTTTTATTTGTTACCTTCTTACTAAATATATCTGTCATGGATATATGGATAACATTCCTGGGGGAGCCAGGTTCAATATTAATCTGTGGATGTTCTTTAGGGGGAAAGAAAAAACCACAGGCCGTGCCTGTGGTCGGGTTCACTTTGTTAAGACGTTCAGTCGCTGAGACCAGCAGGAGGCGTGTATTTTAATCGTTGATTTGCTTTATTCACAAGATCCGACATCAGAAAGCCTCCTTTCGATAATGTTTACTCAATAAACTGAGTATGATAATAATCGATTCTACTCAACCTGTCAAATGAGAGCCTCTTTGTCTTTACCGAGTTTTTCTTTCATTTTTCCCAGCAATGCCGCGTCCGGTGTGGAACCGCTCAGGCTGTACATGAATACATCCAGCATCATCTCACAATCCGCCACTTCTTTATGAATATTTTCCTTGCGGACACGGTCGTTGTTGCGAACCCAGCCATCCACTCGGGAGACGATTTCATCCGCATGATAGCCCTCATTAGAAAAGTTTTCCAACATTTGCACTTCTTCATCCGTAAGCTGATCTTGATAATGAGCGAGATAGGCTTCTGCCAATTCCCCAACCTCTGAGAGAAAGAACCATAAGGCGTCTTTGGCATCAGGCCACTGCAGCCCCCGAGCTTGATAGTATTTTTGGATGGTTTCGATATTCAAGTGTTCTCCTTGGTTGTCTTGTTCTTTGATGTTGTGACGTTGTTAATTAATCTTTGACAGCCGGGTGTGATAGGTATCCTTTTACGAATTTAAGCCTTGAAGGCATACCGGATGACATCTTCTGGGCAGGTATCAATGCATTTTCCGCATAGAATGCATTCGGTATTTTCCATGTCCCCCGATTGTACCATGCTGTTGACGTCCAGACTCATTGTGCAAACCTTTGTACATTTTTTACAGTTGACGCATATATCCGAATTTGCAATCAATTTCATGCGAGGAAGGTTTAATAGATTGCTGATCTTTATACCCGTAATCATAAACGGAGCCATCCAGCACATGGTGTGACAGAAGGTGCGTTTTCCGAAGAATACAGATAAGCTGAAGACAAACCCAATAACAATATAGAAAATTATGTATTTCCCAGGTTCATCCACGGATATCCCACTTTCAGTCAAATACAGGGGATTAATCTGACGAAACCCGCCCGCTGTGATTGTCCCAAGAACAATCACAGCCAGCCAAAAGAACCAAATGAGCCATTTGATCCAATCGATTCGTTGACCCTTGACAGGTTTATTGTTAGCGTTGAAGCATGCTTCCTGCAACCCGGCAGCAGGGCAAACCCAACCGCACCATAAGCGGCCAAGGAATAGGGAACTGATGAAAAGCAATCCAAACAGAAGAAAACTTCCAGTGACGATACCCTGGAATGCGCCAGAAATTATGACATAAGGTGATAAGAAGTTCATTACAACAGGGAAAAGTAAAAAGGTAAAGAGTAGAAGGGCACTTCTTATGCGTTGGCGGGTCCAGGGAGATGTATTCTTTTCCATAGCAGTCTCCGATATGCACCAAGGTTAATAATCAGATAATTGTCGACTAATGTTTGATAATAAGGGGTTTTTGAATTCCCAGTATAATCAATTACCGGTTGTTAACGGAATTATAATGCAGAAAATTATATTTTATGAAAATGAAAGAGACTTTTCAGAAAATTAAACGTTCAATAAAAGCCATTTATCGGTCTGTGGATGATTTCACCGGCGGTGTCTTAGGCATCCTCCGCATGACCTTTCAACGTTTTGCAGAGGTAAAAGGATCAGAAGCGGCAGCATCCCTGGCGTATTATGCATTTTTCTCCATTTTTCCAATGCTGCTGGTTTTCATTGTTGTGGGCAGTTTCTTTGTTGACCGCCAGGTGGTTCAAACACAACTGCTTAACCTCTTGCAAGGCATACTTCCCGGCGCAGAAAATGTCATCATTGCTAATATCGAACGTGTATTGGAGCTGCGCGGGGCGGTCACTTTTATCGCGTTGATTTCGCTGATCTGGTCAGCTACCAGCGTCTTCAACATATTAGCAAAAAATATCAATCGGGCTTTTCCCGATGCTAAAGAACCGGATTTCTTCAAAGGCCGCATGCTTGGATTTTTTATGTTCCTTGCCCTGTGCTTATTGTTACTCTTGTCTTTTGGGGCTTCGACTGTTTCCAGCCTAATTCCTGTGATCAATATCCCATTTAATGAAAAAGCCTTGCATGAGACATTCGTCTGGCAGGTCGGCGCTTTTCTGGTACCGGTCACCCTGAATATGCTGATGTTTTGGGCCTTGTATCTGTGGGTGCCCATGGTGAACGTCCCCCACAAGGCGGCTTTTCTGGGCGGGTTGATCACTGGTGTAGCTTGGGAGCTTTTGAACAATGCTTTCACCTGGTATCTCAGCAGCGGGCTGTCCCGCTATCGGCTTGTTTACGGTTCCGTCGGCACCATTGTGGCATTGTTGTTTTGGATTTATCTCACATCGATGATCGTGTTAATTGGCGCGCATTTAACATCATCCATACACCATTCCATAAATAAGAGGCAGCATGGCGAGCAAGAATAGTCCCTTTCCTTGTTTTTCACCAGTAGGAGAGGCAGCCTGCTTACTTGAATTGGGGGAATCCCTTGACCCACAAATTAATCACAGAATTCTTGCATTAGATGATTGGATGGAACAAAAGCCGTTGATAGGCATTCAAGCCCGTGTGCCAGCTTATGCCAGCCTGTTGGTGATTTATGATCCTCTGAAGGTTAGTATAGAGGATGTGCAAAGCTGGATGGAAAATTGCCTTGCATCCTGTCCCGAAGGGGTGATAAAGACAGCAAAGCAAATTGAAATTAAAGTAAGCTATGGAGGCCGGGATGGTCCTGATCTGGATTTTATTGCTGAGCATCATGGCCTTACCCCCGCCGAGGTCGTCAGGAAGCACACCGCACAAACGTATTATGTGGGCATGATGGGCTTCACGCCGGGCTTTGCTTACCTGATGGGATTGGATCATGATCTGGCGACGCCGCGGCTCTCAACCCCGCGCACAGCCGTGCAGGCGGGATCGGTGGGAATCGCTAGCGGACAGACGGGCGTCTACCCGCTGGAGTCGCCAGGAGGGTGGCGCATCATCGGCAGGACGGATCAGGTTTTATTTGACCCGAAAAATGAACCGCATTTCCTGCTCTCTCCTGGTGACCAGGTGCGGTTTGTGGCAGGGGAGGGCGGGGTTTGCCCATGACGCTCATCGTTGAATCGCCCGCATTGATGATGACGGTGCAGGATCAAGGCCGCAGCGGATATCAACGTTTTGGATTGCCGGAATCCGGCCCGATGGATTGGTGGGCTTTTCAGGCCGCGAATCTGCTCGTCGGCAATGATTTAGATTGCGCGTGCCTGGAAGTTGGCTTTTCTAGCGCTGCTATTCGCGTTGGAATGGATGCACTGATGGCGCTGTGTGGAGCTGGTTATCAGCTTCGTGTCAATGGGAAAGACCTTCCGCTTTGGATGGCCATTCGTGTGAAACAAAGTGAGGTTCTCGAACTTAAAAAAGTATCAGGTGGGAATTGGGCCTATTTGGCTGTGTCCGGCGGGATCCTTTCGCCAGAATGGTTGGGTTCACGCAGTGTTTATTCTCGTGCCGGCTTGGGACGGCGTTTAGTCGCGGGCGATCAATTGCCGCTCTCATCCAGGGCGGATGCAAACCATGATCTGGCTGGACGAACCGTCCCACAAGGAGCGAGGCCTTTCTATGGGGATCCGGTTGAGCTGCGGGTGATTGTGGGGCCGCATCAAAACCGGTTCACAAAGGCCAGTCTTAAGACCTTTAGAAGTGCGGTTTATCATCTTTCCACCCAATCAGACCGCATGGGGTATCGTCTGGTGGGGCCAGCTCTTGAACACGAAAGTGGCGCGGATATCCTCTCGCAAGGCATGACCTTGGGTGAAATTCAGGTACCTGCGGATGGCCAGCCGATTGTGATGATGCCCGATCATCCCACCACCGGCGGTTATACTTGCATTGGGACGGTTGCCCGGGTGGACCTCTCGCTGCTGGCTCAGGCCGAACCAGATGAGACAGCAATTCGATTTAGGTTCGTCGAGGTACGTGAAGCTCAGGAGGCTTTGAGAAAAGCAATTGAAGAACTGTATGCCGTAGTTTCACATAAGGAGGATGGATGGCTGAATCTTTAAGGATTGATCTGAATTGTGATTTGGGCGAGAGTTTCGGCAGATATGAGCTGGGGCAGGATGCTGCGATGATGGCGGTAATTTCTTCCGCCAACGTGGCTTGCGGATTTCATGCGGGCGATCCCGATGTGATGGCCCGCACGGTTGGGTTGGCAAAGGAAAATGGGGTGGCACTGGGCGCGCATCCTGGTTTTCCGGATTTGCAGGGCTTAGGTCGGCGGTTGATGCGGATGACACCGGAAGAAATTGCTCACGCGGTTTGTTATCAGGTTGGCGCTTTGGCAGCTTTCGCCAGTGTCGTTGGCATGAAACTTAGCCATGTTAAACCCCATGGGGCTTTATATAACCTGGCAGCACAGGACGCTCCAGTGGCCCGGGTGATCGCACGGGTTGTTTTCAGTTATGATCCAAGGTTGATCCTTGTGGGTTTGGCTGGCTCTGAATTGATCCGCATGGGAAAAGAGGTGGGTTGTCAGGTGGCCGCTGAGGGATTCCCGGATCGGGCTTATCTGCCCAATGGTCAACTGATGCCGCGAACCCAGCCGGGTGCGGTGATTACAGAACCGGAAGCAGTGGCCGACAACGCCTTGCGTCTGGTTACGGAGGGGATAGTCATTAACGATGAAAATATTCGTGTAGATACTTTATGCTTGCATGGCGATAACCCACACGCCGTGGGGAATGCCAGAGCAGTCCGTCACCGATTGGAATCTGTTGGGGTTGAGATTGCCCATCTCAAACATGGATAAAGTCATGATTTTATATTAATAAATTCATTACTCAGAGGAATTCTTAAACGTTTACTCTTCAACCCTTAACATGTTCTTAAGCTCTTTGAGGGCCTCATCTATTATACTGGTATCAATGAATTGAGAGCGGTCTCAGTTCATTGAAAAGATTATTACTATCTTTTCTCTCCTTTTGGTTTAGAGGCTCCTTCCGAAAACCACCAGCGGATGACTTGCAAAGTCATCCGCTGGTGTGATTAAATGCAAATTGAAATCTTATTTATCTCTCGCCGGACAGCAAGGGAAGGACTTCCCTGCCCCAGGCTTTGATTTGTTCCCAATCTCGGCTGTCTTCCTTGGGCTCATTTTGCATGGTCTTGGCGAAGATCCCTGTAAGTTTCTCGGGGTCAAAACATCCGCCGAACAAACCCAAACTGAGGGGTTCCTTGACTTTAAACATGGGTCCTATAAAACTCTTGGTTTGGTCGATGTTTTCCTGGGTGGGTTCTTTCATTGTGCCGCAAGATACAAAAAATACCAGGGGAAGTTGACGAAGTTGTCTGCGGTATTTTCGCAGGAAACGCCTTGTTTTCCCCAGCAATTTCATGATCCGCACACTGGACCCAACCACAACACCGTCATACACGCCGATGTCCTTGACATCTTCAACGGGTACGACATCCACTTGTGCACCGCCTTTTTGCATCTCTTCGCCGATAGCCTGGGCGACTTCGGCCGTAGACCCTGTGGCTGATCCGTAAGCAATTAAAAATTTTTTAGACATGATTCACCTCTCGAAAAAATAAAATTTGGTTTTGATTTATGAGCAGATGTCCGGCATGATGAAGGGTTCCCCCCAGAGAACGATGAAGGCACTCTCTCAGATGATTAAGCAAATTATATTCGATTTTGACCCCATTTTCACATGGAAATAAACATTAAACAAATGTTAAAATAATAGAAGAATGTGTTTTATTGACTAAGAAATATCTTGGGTTAATAAACCAATCTGGAGGTACTCTTGCCTGAAGAAAATAATGGCGGTCTGGCGGATGTGTGGGCTGTGGGTGGGGGACAACAAACTGATGGAGGGAAACAAACGAACGATCCAGTTCCCCAGTTCTGCCCTGGGTGTGGATGGAAGCTGACGGGTAGATTCTCACGCTGCCCGCGCTGTGGGGCTGATTTATCCTTGAGACACTGTCCCCATTGTGGCGGGCGAATCCCTACCAGTGCTGAGAAGTGTCCCCGCTGCACAGCGCCCCAAAAATTCAGCATCTTGATTAATGGAGAAAAGCTGTCCGGCGTAGACAGCTTTTCCTATCTTAATTATTTTTTTGCGTTCTTTTCTCACGTATGATTATCGCTCACCGCGACTGATGTAGTCGCTGCCTCCTTTGTTTCTGATTTCGTTGAGATGTACCGGGCTGCCATAGTAGTAGGCCATGCTGCCGCCGGACAAATTGACATTAAAAGTCTCTTCTGCCCAGATGGTGGCCTCACTGCCCTCACTCAGCTCGATTTCGGTGACCTCGCTCTTGAGCCATTCGGCCGTATACTGCGATCCATTATTCGCCTGGATGTATTGCTCGGTGACCTGGCCGTCCACAATTTCAAGCTCAGAGCCGCCGGACAAGCGGACATTCAATACTCCGGTGCGAACAGCATTGATCTTTCCAGTACTCCCTTCAATCATTGAGATATTCATCTCCGCATTCTCAGCTAGTAGCTGTCCAGAGGTGAAATCTACGCCGCCGGATAAGGAAAGGCTGATGATGCGCACCAATTTGACATATACCTGGATGGGTTTGAGGGGCTTGAGATTGATGCTGCTGCCATCTGTATCCGCAATTTCGATGATTAGGGTTTGATCTTCAACATAGGTTTGAATGTATTTCATCAAGTTGCTTTCAGCGTGAACCTCGATCCCGGTGTTTTGCTGGGTGACAAACAACTCAATATCGCCATGGGCTTCAATGGCATTGAAGCTGCCCAGTTCCCGCTTTTCAACGGTGACCTCGCCGGATCCCTCTACCGTCTCAACAAATAATTCCAAAACTCCACAGCCGCTCAGGATGAGCGCTGCGATCAGAGAGAGGGTGAAGAGGGGCAATAATTTTTTCATGTGAACCTCCAAATTGAAGTTGGTTTCTCAGTCGAAAACAGTAAAACATCAATGGCTCGTGATGAGCAATCATATACCATTATTATTGATTTTTGGCTCTTCTTTAGAGAATGACAGGTGATGGATAGGGAAGCGTCAGGTTGCGGGCAGGAGTGTGGCTATAGGAGGCATTGTTAAGCAAAAAAAGCCCATCAGCCAGACACACACCTGATGGGCTTCGTCAGCTCTATGGGGCTATGGCTTTTGTATGGGGATGTAGATATAAAAGACGGAGTCTGGCGCGAAGTCTTTGAAGTCATCGTCGTAATACTCAAAGTCAAAGTTGTCCGCCAGCTCATAACCAGATTGAGCCAGCCAGCTTTCATAGATGTATTCGTAGGTCTTGGTCAGGCTGGGCAGGTCGCCTTTATGGGCGAAGACGGCATAGGTATGCTCTTGAACTTCACGGGCGACAAATCCTTCGGGGATGTCATCAACCTCGCTGACCGGTAAGCCGGCGATATATTCAAAGGCGCCGCCCATGGGGTCTTCTTCGGGCGAGAGGCATAAGCCGATCGCCGCTTCACCGGTCTCGTGGGGCAAGCCGCCCAGGGATTCCATGCGCTCGTTGAACCTTTCCCACATGGCGGCGATTTCTTGGTTTTCATTCTTTCCGTAGTAACGTAATCCGACGACTGTGAAGCCGGGTTTGGTAATAATTCTTGGTTCCATTTCTTTAACCTCCAGTTGTGTATAAAATTTTGTCGCTTTCATGACCGGACGCTGCACTTCGATCACCTGCTCTGGGGTGGGGGTGGTCTGGGTGTAGGTCAGTTCCCGCCAGGGGCCGATGGGCTTGAAGCCGTTGGTCTGCGCCCACTGTGCCAGGCTGGCATAGGTTTTGGATAGCGGGTGGGTCCCTTGCAGATGAATGGCCGTGGCCAATTGATTGACGCCGTACAGGGTGCGAATCTGGATGGGTGGGTGTTCTGGTTTTGGGATGGCATCGCCCCTGGCTTCACTAATGATGGTGCCGACCTCGACATCCACGTCCACATCCCGGTATTCATCCTGATGGTAGATCAGGATATTGGGGCCGATGGGGGATTCCTTCCATTGATCCAGGAGACTGTTCACCTGCGCCAGGCTTGATTGCCGCCAATCTTCCAGATCCCTCAGTGAGGGCAGCACCTGTCGGACTGTCGCTACGACATAGTGCGGTGCGGACTTCATCACCACAGGGACTTCCCGCAGGGTTTCATCTTGCTGTGCTTTGAGGCGATTCTCCACCCGCAGCAACCGTGCGCGTTCATCAAGGATTAAGTCACGCAGTTCAGAAGCCTTGTTCTTCAGCATGTTTTGCATGGAGACTTCTGAGAGGTCCACTTTGAGCAGCTCCCGGATTTGATCCAATGAGAAATCCAGATCCTTGAGGGCCAGGATGCGGTTCAGACGCGGTAGCTGTGAGAGGATGTAGTAGCGGTAGCTGCTGAAGCGGTCGATATGAGCCGGCCTAAGCAGCCCCATCCGGTCGTAGTACCGCAGGGTCTTGATGCTCACCTGTGCTATCTTTGAAAACTCGCCAATCTTTAACATGGTCACTCCACTTTTATTACCTGAAGGCCTTCAGTGTCACAAGTATACAACCTCCTGCAAGGGGAGAGTCAAGGGGAAAGTGGGGAAGGTATTAACGGGTATAATCGTATCATGTCTTCAATGGTTGCAGTCGATATCGAAACAACGGGTCTAAATCCGGATGAGGATGTCATCATCGAGATTGGCGCGGTCAAGTTCAACGGACGCCGGGTGCAGGACACCTGGTCCACCCTGGTCAACCCGCGTCGCTCCATTTCAGGTTTTATCACACAGTTAACCGGCATTTCTAATAACATGGTGCGCAATGCACCAGTGCTGCCGGATGTGATTGGCGAGTTGATTGCCTTTGCGGGCGATGACCCGGTGGTCGGGCATAATGTCAGCTTTGACCTGACCTTCCTGAGGCGGGCTGGCGCCCTGAAGGACAATATTGACGTGGATACCTACGAGTTGGCCGCGGTGCTGATGCCGACCGCCAGCCGCTATAATCTCTCTGCTCTGGCGCAGCAGTTGGGCGTGCTCTTGCCAGCCACGCACCGCGCATTGGATGACGCCAAGGCCACCCACGCTGTGTTCATTGAGTTGGTGGAGAAAGCCAAGCAGCTCCCAATGGACCTCTTGGCAGAGATCGTGCGCATGGGCGAACCGCTGGACTGGCAGGCTAACTGGGTCTTTCAGCAGGTACTTCGACAGCGCGCCAAGGAGCCGGTGAAGGCCAAACGCGCCAAGGGGGGCACCCACGGCCCGCTGTTTGAAAAACCAGCGGCTTTTACCGAAGAACAAATTTACATTGACGTTGAAGAACCTGAGTCGCTGGATATTGAAGAGGTCGCCGCCACCCTTGATTTGGGCGGCCGATTTGCGGACCATTTTGAGGAGTACGAATACCGCCCCCAGCAGGTCAACATGCTGCGCTCGGTTGCTCAGGCGCTGAGCGAATCCTTGCACTTGATGGTGGAAGCGGGCACCGGCACTGGCAAGTCCTTTGCTTACCTGATCCCCGCCGCCTATTGGGCCCTCAAGAACAACACCCGCGTGGTCGTGTCGACCAATACCATCAACCTGCAAGACCAATTGATCAGCAAAGATATTCCAGACCTTTGCCAAGCCCTCGATCTGCCCCTGAGGGCAGCCGTGCTCAAAGGACGTTCAAACTACCTCTGCCCGCGCCGGCTGGCAGCCATGCGGCGGCGCAAGCCGGAGAACGTGACCGAGATGCGCGTTTTGGGGAAGGTGTTGGTCTGGCTGTTGGAGAGCCATACCGGCGATCGCACTGAGATCAACCTCAACGGCACCGTGGAGCGAGCCGTGTGGTCCCGCTTATCGGCGGAAGATGAAGGCTGCCGCCTGGAAGTGTGCCTCAAGCGCACGGGGGGGCGCTGCCCCTTCTACCGTGCCAAGATGGCGGCCGAGAACGCTCATATCCTGATCGTCAACCATGCCCTCCTGCTGGCGGATACCGCCACGGGCAATAAGGTGCTGCCCGCTTATGATTACCTGATCGTGGACGAAGCACACCACCTCGAATCGGCGACGACCAATGCCATGTCCTTCCGTGTGCGCGCAATAGATATCACCCGTCTAACGCGGGAGCTGGGCGGTGAGAAAACGGGTGTTCTGGGTCGTTTCTTAGATCTGTGTGAAGACCTTCTGGAGCCAGCCCAGATGGCATCCCTGACAAAACTGGTCAAAAAGGCAGCCGACCTCGCTTTCCGCTTTGACAGCCAGATGACACAGTACTATCAGGCCTTGGAAGCCTTTCTGGAGGAACAGCGTGATGGGCGCCCCATCGGTACCTATCCCCAGCAGGAACGGGTTATCCCTTCGATCCGCACCCTGCCCATCTGGCTGGATGTGGAGATTGGCTGGGAGCAAGCGCAGGAGACCCTCAAGGGCTTGATGGCCATCCTGCGGGAGCTGCGCACGCCCATGAGTGAACTGGCGGACATGAACAATGAGGAAGCCGAGGACATGTGGGGCAGCCTGGGCAATATGTTCAACCGATTGGAAGAGATCCGCCACAACGTGGATGGCCTGACCATGGACCCCGATCCCAATACGATCTACTGGGTGGAGCTTAACCCGAAATACAACGAAATCAACCTGAACGCTGCGCCCCTGCATATCGGCCAGTTGATGGAGAAGCACTTGTGGTACCAGAAGCGCAGCGTGATCCTCACCTCTGCCACCCTGACGGCCAGCGGTGAGTTTGAATACCTACGGCGGCGGCTGAACGCCGAGGATGCCGATGAGCTAATGGTCGGGTCGCCCTTTGATTACGAGACCGCTGCCATGGTTTACGTGGCGACGGACGTGCCTGAGCCGTCCGATTACAATGGGCACCAGCGCGCCGTTGAAGCGGCCATCTCCACGGTAGCGAAGGAGTCCGGTGGGCGCATGCTGGCGCTATTCACCTCTTACTCGCAGCTCCAGCGCACCTCGGATCGCATCGCGCCCATCCTGGCGCAGGAGGACATCCAGGTTTATGAACAGGGGGAGGGCGCTTCGCGCTCCATGCTCTTGGATACCTTCAAGGAGACCGAGCGGGCGGTTTTGTTGGGGACGCGCTCCTTCTGGGAGGGCGTGGACGTGCCCGGGGAAGCGTTGTCGGTGCTGATGATCGTCAAGCTGCCCTTCGACGTGCCCTCCGACCCGATCATCTCGGCCCGGTCGGAGACTTTTGAGGACCCCTTCTATCAATATGCACTGCCGGAGGCCGTGCTGCGCTTCCGTCAGGGCTTTGGCCGGTTGATCCGCACCCAAACCGACCGCGGCGTGGTGGCCGTGCTGGATAAGCGCGTGCTGACCAAGCGCTATGGGCGGCTGTTCATTGAGTCGCTGCCCAACTGCACCTTCAAACAGGGTCCGCTGGGCGACCTGCCCAAGCTGACGGCGCGCTGGTTGAATATTTAGGGTGTAGGTATTAGGGGGTGTGTAGGTCACGTGTGGCGGAGCCCACGTGACAAATTGTCTATACTTCTATAAAATATTAAATTGTTATGCAAGCGCATACTGAGATTGCTTCACCCCCTTGCAGGGGGTTCGCAATGACAAAAGCTATTCCTCCATCGGCGGGAGGTAATCCCCCGGGCCGCAGAACTCTGCCGAGGAGCGGATCTCACGCTCCAGGAAGTAGTTCAGCAGGATGCGCAGGAGGACAATGGCAAACAGGATGATCACATCCGAGATGGTGGGGGAGACGGCCAGCCGGAGGATGTCGCTGCCCATGGCGAACTCCAGCCCCAGGTTCAGCATATGCCCCAGGCGCAGGCGGATGCGCTCGGTGTAGTTGATCTGTTTATTCAACCGGTCAAACAGGTGGCGGACATAGCCAATGACGGCGGTGATCACAGCGGAACCGATCACCAACGCGGCGGCAGCCTCGGCAGCGATGATCAAATAGCCGGCAATCTGCGTTAGCCATTCTTCCTCAGGAATGATGGGCTGCAGTTCATCCGCGGGGCGGTCAGAGACAATGGTGAGTAGGAAGACCAGCCCGCCGATTAATGCAATGGGCAGGAGGTAGCTCATCCAGTGTTCTTGTCTGCGGTTCGGTTGTCTGATTTCGTCCGACATCGGCGATCCTTTCAGCGTGTGCAAAGGTTGATGGGTTAATTATGGGGTATTTTTGGGGATTAGGCAATGTCTTTTTGTAGGTCACGTGTGGCGCAGCCCACATAACAAGTATCTTCTGTCATGGCGAGCCCCCGCAAGGGGGCGTGGCCATCTAAGAATGTCGCTTCTTAAAACCTTATATGTAAACTAAATTTGGGTTAGCAAATCCGGAGATTGCTTCACCCACGACGTGGGTTCGCAATGACAAGAAGTTGTGTGGGTCACATGTGGCGAAAAACACGTTAGAAATGGAAAGATGTATTATTATCTCGCAGGTTCGTCTGTTCCTCTTCAGGAAAATATTATATATTGTTTCGTAGAGACTCCTGGGTCGGGCATGTTTACTTTTACACCATGGCAGATTTCCTCACCCCTTTTAGGTGTTTGAGTCCGGCAGTATACTGAAATTACAGGATTGCCATGTTTTCCTAATGGCTAATCCCATCTCTACTTATTTTTCCGTCTTATAGACTCTATTCCTATTATGGTTTATGGAAGAAAAGAGGTTAGTCATGACTAAAATGATAAAGATCACTTCATTTTTTATCTTGGGCATACTGCTGATTGTACTGTTGGATGCCTGTGTATTCACCCCGCGTCATATGGGTACAGGATGGGGATTGGGGGCCTTTGATTCTAACGGTGAGAGAATATATTTTACATCTAGCAGCGAACGAGAATCAAGGATTACATATTCCGGTGGGCCGCCTTCAGGCATGATGATGGATGAAGGATATTTAACCTGTGCATCTTGTCATGGACCGGATGCCGAGGGGGGATTACACACCATGATGGGTATGCAGGTCATGGATGCCCCCGATATTCGCTGGGACTCTCTGGCTGATGAGGCGCATGAGGAGCATGGGGATGAAGAGCAGGGCCACGGCGAGGGTGATTACAGCCTTGAACTTTTCCGCATGGCGGTCGTTGAAGGTAAACATCCAGATGGGGAACCCCTTAGTGAGGATATGCCTCGCTGGGATATTGGCGATGAAGATCTTTATGATCTTGCTGAATATCTTATGTCGTTAGATTGATTTATTTTCGTGAAAATTGGGGAATTATCCTAGGTTACATTCGGTGCAGCCTACGTTAAAAGCATCCGTCATGGCGAGCCCCCGCAAGGGGGCGTGGCCATCTCAGAATGCCGCCTCTTAAAACCTTATAAGGAAATGAAATTTGGGTTGGCAATTCCGGAGATTGCTTCACCCACTACGTGGGTTCGCAATGACAAGAAGTTGTGTGGGTCACATGTGGCGAAGCCCACGTGACAATTGCCTGTCATGGCGAGCCCCCGCAAGGGGGCGTGGCCATCTCAGAATGCCGCCTCTTAAAACCTTCTATGTAAACAAAATTGGGTTGCAATCCGTGAGATTGCTTCACCCACTATGTGGGTTCGCAATGACAAGAAGTGAAGCCCACGTGCGAGTGAAGGGATGTCTCTACTTTTTCTTCTTCCGCTCGCGGATATTGCTCTGCACTTCCAGCACGTCCTGGGTGATCTTTTCCTGGCGGATGCTGTGGTATTGAATCTCCAATTCCCCCACGCGCTCGTCCAGGTTACTGATGGCGGAATCCATGGTCTGCAGGCGGGCGCTGTGTTCGCTGATGGTGGATTCGATATAGGCCAGGTACAGCCGTGCGGCTAGGTGTTCCCACAACATGAAAGATTTCAATTCCCCCGTATCACTCATGATGCGCAGGTCTTCATCCACCTGAACGGCCTCGGCCTGGAGGTCCTCCAACTGCGGGGGCAGGATCTGCACGGATTGGGGGGTGTAGGAGCCAAAGTAGTTAAACTGGTTGTAGAGGATGTTCAACTCATCAATGGCGCGGGCTTCATAAAAGGCGCGCATGTGGGCGATGATCTTGCGCATGTTGACGAAGGACACCGCCTGCTGGGAGGGGATTTGCTCTGAGAAGAAGATGTCGTAACCGGCGTTACGGAACAGGCGCTCGCCATAGCCGCCCAGGGAGATGATGCGCACCTCTTTGCCTTTCCGGTTGATGATTTCGGTAACGTGGATGGCTTTGCTCACCAGGCCGGTGTTGAAGTTGCCGCACAACCCCCGGTCTGAGGTGAGGGTGATTAACCCGACGATGGGTTTGGGGTTGGTTTGTGCTGATTTGTTGGAGAGTTCCGCTGGGATGGCGGGGCCGGTTTTGGTGAAGATGGTGCCCAATTGGGCGTCCACATGGGAGGCGTATTCCTGAGCGATCTGCAGGTGCTGCTTAGCCCTGCGCCAACGGATGGCGGACATGGCCCGCACAGAGCGCAGGAGGTGCTTGATGTCCTCCATGCCCTGCAACCGGTTCTGGATATCGTTGATGGATTGCATCAGAAGCCCATATCCTCTTCTTCAGGCTCCTGGATAAAGCCGGTCTCCAACAGCTTTTCGAGGAAGTTGTCCAGCGCGCTTTCCAGTTCTCGTTGAAGCTGCTCATGCCAGCGGCCAGCGGCGAACTCCGTCAGCAAGCCGGCGTGATACTGCTTCATATAAGTAATGAGCTTGTCCTCAAATTCGTCGATTTTATCGATAGGGACCTTATCCAGGTAGCCTTCGGTGGCGGCGTAGATGATGGCCACCTGATGGGCCACTGGCAGGGGCTGGAACTGGGGCTGGGTGAGCACCGTGCGAATGCGCTCGCCGCGGTCCAACTGGTGGCGGGTTTCCATATCCAGCTCGGTCCCGAAACGGGAGAAGACCCGCAGTTCAAGGTACTGCGCCACGTCCAAGGCCAGGTCTTTGGAGACAGCGCGCATGGCGTCATTCTGGGCGGAGCCGCCCACACGAGACACGGACAAGCCGATGTCGATGGCGGGCTGGATGCCCTCATCAAAGAGCTTGGTATCCAGGTAGATCTGGCCGTCCGTGATGGAGATCAGGTTGGTGGGGATGTAGGCAGAGATGTTGCCCGCTTGGGTCTCCACGATGGGCAGCGCGGTCATACTGCCGCCGCCCTTATCCATGGCGAGCTGGGCGGAGCGCTCCAGCAGACGGGAGTGGAGGTAGAAGACATCGCCCGGGTAGGCTTCACGGCCTGCGGGGCGTTCCAATAACAAAGAGAGCTGGCGGTAGGCGATGGCGTGTTTGGAGAGGTCATCATAAACGATCAGGGCATCCTGACCAGCATACATCACTTCCTCTGCCAGGGCGCAGCCGGCGTAGGGTGCCAGGTAGATCATTGAGGGGGAGTCCTCTGCGCTGGCAGAGATGACGGTGGTGTATTCCAGGGCGCCGTGTTCCCGGAAAGCTTCCACAATCTGGGCGACGGTGGACATCTTCTGTCCGATGCACACATAGATACAGGTGACGTTCTGCCCCTTCTGATTGATGACGGCGTCTATGGCGATGGCGGACTTGCCCGTCTGCCGGTCGCCGATGATCAGCTCGCGCTGGCCTTTGCCCAGGGGGATGATTGAATCAACGGCCTTGATGCCGGTTTGTAGGGGTGTTTCCACTGGTGCGCGGTGGATGAAGCCTGTGGCGGGGAATTCCACCGGGCGATAAGTGTCGCTCTCGATATCGCCCAGGCCGTCAATGGGCTGCCCGAGGGCGTTGACCACGCGGCCCAGAAGTTCCCTGCCAACGGGGACATCCACGACCCGTCCAGTTGGGTGGACGACATCGCCGGCCTGGATGTTTTCGCCTGCCCCCAAGATCACACAGCCGACGGTGAACTCATGCAGGTCCATCGCCAGGCCGTAGGTTTCGTCGGGGAAGAGTACCAATTCGTTTTCAGTGACATCCCGCAAACCGGAGACGATCGCCACGCCGTCACCAATCTGCTTGACGGTGCCGATGTTTTGCTTGATTAGGGCGTAGCGGGCACCTTGCGCGGCTTGTACCAGGGCGTTCAGGTCTTTTTCGGATTGATCCGAAAAACGCTTCTGCAGGGCTTCAAGCTGCTGTTTCTGTTCAACCACAAAGTGTTGAACATCTTCTCGCAAGTCTTCTGTGTGCAGCTCGGGCTCTTCAGCGGGGGTGTTTTGAGGATCTTGTAAATTCATAAGTTATGCCGCTTGTTGATACTGCTTTTGGAATTGGTCGATTTGACCTTGCAGACTGCCATCAATGAGGATGTCCTCAAAGCGCAGGATACCACCGGCGATCAGATCCGGGTTGACCTCTACATGTAATTTGAATACCTGATCAATTTTCTGTCGAAGCAGATCTTTGAGCTGTTCCTGGTAATCCGGGGAGGGGTCTTTGGGCAGGATTACGTCGATAAATTCTGTTTTTCCCGGTTCCGGTGCCTCAACATGCGCGGAGAGGTCGGATTTCTCAATTTGTTCAAGAAAGGCGACCTGATAAGCATCCCGCAATTGCGGTGACATCAGATCCGCAAGAATGCCGTGGGCGAATGTAGATGCTTGCTCACCGATTTCGTCCCGATGTTTTTTGATGGCATCTGCTCTGTAATTCGTCAAGCGTTCCTTCGTCTGATGTTTGAGCCGAGCCACCTCCGACTGGACTTCCCGAAGCATTTGCTGGCGGGTTTGTTCGATGATGATGCGCGCCTCGTTCCTGCGGGCGGCAATCTCCGCATCAATATTGTTGCTTTTTTCTTCATATGCCAGGCGTTGTTCTTCAGCCGCCAGCCTGGCCAGCTCAGCTTCATCCATCATTCGTGTGGTTTTCTCTTCGCGCGCTTTGAGTGTGTTCTGAAGCGGTTTGAATAGAAATCGGTACAGGATGAAGGCCATGATGAAGAAGTTGGCCATCTGTAGCAAAATCGTACTGATGTTAATATCTAACATGATCGACTCACTTCATGATAGGGGGCGTTACCGTGTAGAATTCCAGGATTATCCTCCCAGAATGAAGGAACGCATGGGGTTGGCGAAGACCAGAATCAGGATCACGGCCAAAACGTAAATCGCCAGTGATTCGAGCATGGCGAGGGACAGCAACACAATGCTGTTGATCCTATCGCCAGCCTCCGGCTGTCGGCTGATGGCTTTCAGGCCGCTCAGGGCGACAATCGCCTGACCGATGGCGGGCACGGTGATGCCCATGATGATTCCGGGACCCGCGACCAAAACGGTCACGATCACGAAGATTTTATCCCAGGGTAATGTACTCCAATCCATTTTTTCACTCCTTAATACAATGAATCATTTTGTTGATGTTTGGTGGGCTTTGACAGCGCCGCCGATATAAACACAGGATAATAACGCAAAAATATACGCCTGCAGCACGCCAGTGAAGATACTGAACAGCATCATCGGCACGGGGACAATGAAGGGCGCGATCAGGAACAAGATGGCGATGATGATCTCTTCGCCGAGGATGTTGCCGAACAGGCGGAAAGTCAGGGAGAAGGTACGGGCGATCTCGCTGGCGACCTCGATGGGGAGCATGATGAAAATAGGCTCCACGTAGTGTTTGAGGTAGCCCCACAGGCCGCGGGTGCGGATGCCGAAATAGGGCACGCTGATGAAGACGATCAGGGCCATGGCGATGGGGGTGTTGATGTCAGGCGTCGGCGAGCGCAGGCCGGGGATCAGCCCCAGCAGGTTCGAGGTGCCGATGAAGATGGTCAACGACGCGATCAGGGGGAAGAATAATTGTGTGTTCTTTGATTCGATATTCTTTGCGATCAATCCGTTGATGACCTCCGCCAGCCATTCAATGGCGTTCTGGATCATATTGGGCCTGATCTTGAAGGATCGCCCGATCCAATAGGAGGCGAACCCAAGGATGCCGATCATGATCCAGGTGTTGACAACCGTGTTGGTGACTTGAACAGGGCCAATGGTGAAGACGACGGAAGGGGCGATTTCCTCCGCAACAGGCTGCGGCTCAAAGCCTGTCCTATCACGCAGTTCAAAGCTAACCACAGCCATAGCGACGACGAGCAGAACTATAAGGATTAATGTCAGCCTTTTCTTATTCTTCTTGAACATCTGATTCCTCTTGTTCCTTTTTCTTGTTTTCTTCTTGAACCTTCCCCTGACCATGTTCGATGTACAGGTTATAGAGATTGCTGAAAGCAACAATCACGCCCAGCACCAGAAGGCTCAGGGTCCAGGTTAAGCCGTCCCCACGGCGGTTATCCAGGTAATAGCCGAGCAGTACGCCGCCCACGATGGGGATGACCAGGTTCCATGCCAGGGTGGATACCTGCCCTAGGAGCTCCACGAAGTTTGAATGATGCTCTTGCTCGCTGTCCGGGCCGATATCCTGCGGCTGATCATCCTGTCTTTGAGGACGTTCCTGTTGGTTCGCCAAAATCATAGACCCATTTCCGTGATTTGGGCTTCGTGGAGGGATTTCTCCAATGAAAGCCTGATTTGATTGAATTCCCGATTGGCCTCTTTCGCCAATGCCAACAGCCTTTCTGCTCGTTGTTCAAGGGCGGCTTTCACCGCATTCAGGTCTTCGCCTTCTTCTGCGGCGGCCGTCAGGATATTGACACGGGTAGCCTCATGTCGTCTGCGTTGAACTTCAACTGTGCCCTGATAGAGCGCGATATAGCGGGTGGCTTTTTCGGTCTCATAGTGGACGATGCCCGAGTCGATGTAGGAGATCATGGGCGAATGGCCGGGTAGGATGCCCCACCAGCCATCGGGCAGCAAAACCTGCATGGACTTGGCGGAGGTCTGCAGCACCTTTTTATCCGGCGTGAGGACGATCAGGTCCAAGGCTTCGATCATGTCACCACCTCTGCTTGAGCTTCCTCGGGTTGCTCTTCTTCTTCTTCCTGATGCTGATGATAGGTCTCAATCACCTGATCAATGGTTCCGGTCATGTAGAACATGCGCTCAGGAATCTCATCCAACTCACCTTCCAGGATCATCTCGAAGCCGCGCAGGGTTTCTTCCAGGGGGACGAAGACGCCTTCGCGTCCGGTGAAAGCTTCCGCCACGAAGAAGGGTTGCGTCAGGAAGCGCTGGATCTTGCGGGCGCGTTGAACGAGGAGGCGATCCTCTTCTGCCAGCTCCTCCATGCCGAGAATGGCGATCACATCCCGTAATTCTTTATAGCGTGCCAGTGTCTCGCGGATGCGGCTGGCGATTTGGTAATGGCGGTCGCCGACGATGCGCGGCGTGAGCAGGCGGGAGCCTGATTCCAGGGGATCAACGGCGGGATAGAGGCCCTGGCTGGCCAACTGCCGTGAGAGTACCACTGTGGCGTCCAGATGGGAGAAGGTCGCCGCTGGGGCGGGGTCGGTCAGGTCGTCAGCGGGGACGTAAATGGCTTGGATGGAGGTGATCGCGCCGTCCTCGGTGGAGACGATCCGCTCTTCAAGCTCCCCGACCTCGGTTGCCAGGGTGGGTTGATAGCCCACGGCGCTGGTCATCCTGCCCAGCAAGGCGGAGACTTCGCCGCCAGCCTGGATATAACGGAAGACATTGTCAATGAATAACAGCACATCTTGTTTTTCGGTGTCCCGGAAGTGTTCCGCCATGGTCAGGGCGGTGTAGACCGCGCGAAAGCGGGCGCCGGGAGGTTCGTTCATCTCGCCGAAGACCAGGATGGCGTCCTCAAGGACATCCGACCGCTGCATTTGCAGGTACAGGTCATTGCCCTCACGGGTGCGCTCGCCGACGCCGGCGAAAACGGACACGCCTTCGTGTTCAGCAGAGGTATGCCGGATCATTTCCATAATTAACAGGGTTTTGCCAACCCCAGCGCCGCCCAACAAACCGACCTTTCCCCCGCGCACGAAGGGTGCCAGCAGGTCAATCACTTTGAGGCCGGTGATGAACAACTCGCTGGAGGGGCGCTGCTCCACATAGCTGGGCGGAGGTTGGTGGATGCCCATTCTCTCGACATCAGCGGGCAGGCGCTCACCACCGTCAATAGTCTCGCCGAGGACGTTGAATGCCCTGCCCAGGGTGGCTTTGCCGACGGGCACTTGAATCTGCGCGCCGGTGTCATACGCGACCATGTCACGGCGCAGGCCTTGGGCCGATTCCATGGCAACGCCGCGCACGGTCTGTTCGTCAAGGTGTTCAAGCACCTCGACGGTGATGATGTCGTCCTCTATTGGGATAATGATGGCGGTTTGCAGTCGGGGTAATTTACGGTCCGGGAAGCGGATGTCAATGACAGGGCCGATCAACCGGACAATGGTGCCAGTGTGGTTCTGAGATGGAATTGGGGAGTTCATTTTACTGCGCCTTCAATCTACCTTTTTATCATAGGATGAATCATTGCTGGTTAGAGCTTTAAGGCAAGATGAACGCTTGTCGTAAAACGGAAACAGCTTGATCAAGGTCATCCGCATCAATCATACAGGTCACGGAGGAAACGGAAGTGCTGATGCCGTGGATATTAATATTATTATCGCCAAGGGTCTTGAACATGTGCCCGGCGATAGTCTGACTTTCAGCGAAATCCAGGCTAGAGATACAGACCAGGGCCACGTTGGCATCGTGGATAATGGATTGGCTTTTAACCTCTTCATGGATCTTTTTTGTGATTTGCAGGGTGCTGTTAAGGTCCTCGCGGTCAACGCAAACCAGGATGTGGTCATATTGATCGCCATCAAACAAATTAACGATCAACTCAACGTGAATTCCAGAATCAGCGATTTCAGAAAAATAACGCCCGCCGATGCCAGGGTGAGTAGGAATACCAATCAGCCCCACCATCGCGATGTTATCTTTATAAATCAATCCACCGGCTTCTACTCTGTTTTTTTCTGTCATGTAAACTTTCACCTAACCTGAAAATGATTAAATACCAAACTTAACACGAAAATGTTCTTCGGTTATATTTTGCACTTTTTATTCGTTTTGTCTGGGGAAATTCGCTTGCGTTCGGGGTCGGGTTTTTGAAGACTTCCTGCGATCGGGAACGTAGTGTTCTTTTTCTGCAGACGATATTATTTTGTTTCAACTCAAACACATCAATCTCGGTTCTGACTGCTTATGGTAACCGCAGTGATTTATCGAGTTTTTCAAAAGACCGCTTCCCGAAATCAAAACAGGGGAAGCTTTATGGAATGTACCTTGGGTTTTATTTCTTGATGACGTGCTTCAATAAGGATGATAATGCCGTGAATAAAACCGCATGTTAAGGTTACCTCATTCTTAGGTCACTCCAAAAAATAATTTTACTGGGTGGGCACTAATTGTCAAGGCGGGGATTGTTATGAATGGATTAAATGTCCTGTTTAATCGTCACGCAGGTTTTGTCGTTTCGCTTTCGAGAACAGTCATTTGTTACACCGTAGAGAAGCCCGGCCTGGGCGTCTCTACAAGTCTTCTCTCATGGCTTTGCTCCTTCACTGTTAACCCATTCCATAAAGGAGTGATTCCAGAGATTGCTTCACCTACGACGCGGGTTCGCAATGACAGGAAGTTGGGTGGCGGAGACCACGTGACCGATATTGGGTAAAATTAAAGCAAGTGAAATAAAAAGAAAGGAAAAATGAAATTGATGAACTTAAGGAAAAATTGTCTTATTGTGATCGGCTTGGTTTCCCTATTGGCGCTCAGTTCCTGTGGGTTAATTCAAAGCACTGGCGCTGTTGAACCCACCGCTACACCAACCACTGCGCCAACCGCCGCCCCGACTCCCACATTCACGACACAGCCCACACAACCTCCGACCTTGCAGGAGACATCGGCACAGGTCATCCAGGCTCTGGCGGAAAAGGACCTCGAGACAGTAGCAACATTCGTCCACCCGGAAATGGGCGTGCGTTTCTCCCCCTATGCTTACGTGCGCGAGGAGCATCAGATCTTCATGTCTGACGAATTAGCCGCACTATCAGGATCAGAGCAAACCTACCTCTGGGGACAGTATGACGGCAGCGGCGAACCCATTGAGCTAACCTTTGACGATTATTATGAGGAATTCATCTATTCAGCAGATTTCATCAACCCTGAGGAAATGGCGGTGAATGACCGCCTCGGACAGGGGAACACGATCAACAATATCTCGGATTTCTATCCCGACAGCTCCTTTGTGGAATATCACTTCAGCGGCTTTGAAGAGCAGTATGAGGGCATGGATTGGGAAAGCCTGCGGCTGGTGTTTATTCAAGAGGATGGTACATGGTATCTGGTGGGGATTGTGCATGACGAGTGGACGATCTGAAAAATAAAAAAGATGCGGGTTGGTGTTAACCCGCATCTTAAAATAATAAAATCTCTTGATTAAACTTCATTCATATTCGGTCCAAACATTCGGCGCCACCCACACTCGAATTGTATCAATGTTCTGAGAGCTGGCGTAATCCACCCAGACCTCAACTTCCGCCGATCCACCGGCCGGGATGGGATCTTCTGTCCAAACGCTGCCGCCGCCGATGATCAGGCCGTCAGCATTATATATCAAAACGTAGACCTGCGCTTCTGAGACTTGTTTTTCGTATTGATTGGTGAAATTCACCAAAACACCTGTGTCATATTCTCCAACGACCCTCGCTTCGTTGACTGTGAAGGGATTCTCGGTCAATTCGTAATCCTCAAGGACATGCCCCGGGAGCACCAGGACATCGTATTCAACGGTGTTAGCATTCGCAGGGGGGGATAAAATCCATGGGCTCACGCCTAACGTGTCCCCCGGCAGCAAAATATCAACAGCGAGATTTCCCGTTGATGTCACCCTGCCATTCTCGTCATAAAAAGTAGCATAGAGGACCGAATCTTGTAGAACCGTATTGGTGTTATTTTGGATGACCGCGCCGCCGTGGAGGCTGCCATAATTTCCCTCATAAAAATAATCATCCAAAATGGAAATCTCTGACCAGAAGTCGCTGCCCTCATATTGAATGGTATCTTGGGTGAAGGTCGGATAAACTTCAACAGAGGCCACCTCATCGAAAACGTCCACATAAGTGGCATATCCCATAAATCCTGACCCTGGGACAAAGTCCACGAATGTATACGCGCCCCCTATGATCTCCTCTGCGGCGTTATAACAGATGATATTGGCCCGGATATCGGTGTAGGTGTCTGCAGCAGTGTTGTTGATTTTTCCGGTGACCATGGGGAACTCGTTATTGCCCCAGAAAGTGGCTTCTTCAATGGACAATGGATTGGTAAAAACATCGGGAGAAATGGAATCTTCCATTTCCCACTCCACCGAGACGGAATCAACGGTAATATCTTCGTCGGAGAGGTAAAAAATGAAGACAATGCCGAAGGTCTTTTCCGGGAAGACCCAGCGCACCGTTGAGGAATCGCTGTCAATCTCTTCACCGCTGGCAGTAATTAGATTCACGGTGATGGTGACATCTTCAAAGATCAGGTCGCTGTTGGGGTTTTTGAAAAAGGAGGAAACAAAGACAGTTTTATCTTCCTGCACCCACAGGCTTTTTTCCAACATGACGAGTTTCTGAGGGCCTTCGTCCCCTGGTTCTGCCGCTGTGTCCGTAGTTGCCTCTGCAGGGGTCTCTTCGCCTTGAACGTTCGGCGTCCCTTCAGCAGTTTTTTGCGGGATGGTCGCGACTTCTTCACCCAGCGGCATGCCGGCGCTGCCCCGGCAGCCGGTGGCCATCACGAGTAAGAAGATGATGAGTACAGCAATTGTCAGTCGTCTTTTGATCATTAACTGCTCCGTGTCCTGCAACTTAGTGTTCATTATACTCAAAAAGGGGATTTAATTCGTCCAGAGCATATTAATGCAAGACCTTCAGGAAATTCTGAAGGTGGAGGGATTGTTTTTGATATCCGTCAAAAAATTCTGTAGAGGTCGTTGTAGGGCAGATGGGAGTTAGCCCAAATAATGCTGTCCCAACTTGAAATTTATCTTGGAGGTTTTCCTATTATTTGCTGAACCTCCCTGCTGCCAGAGGTCCTATTTACGGGCAATTTGGCAGGCATTCTCTAACGCTATCCAGATGTGCGTTAAAGGAGTCCCAATATTCCCCCGCTCTTTGTGTCCGCACCGCTGCACCCTGATAAGCGAATCTTGACGAGTAAACCCCGATAAAATAGACTTGTTCCAGAAAGTTCACCAAATCGCTTTTAGCGGATTCAAGGCAGGCGGGAACGGGCATCGCCTTTGCTTCGTTCTTATAAGCACTCAGGGCGCTTAATTCCTTTGTAAACAGCACCTCATTCCTTAAGATGTTCCTGGTTTCCTTATAATAATTTTTTGCAATCCGTTCATAGCGGTTGACACTTGTCTGTGAACATTCCGCCGGATCAGGCGGCGTGAGCGGGATGTTCATGTAGACGATCCATCCCACCACGGCGAGGATCAGCACCGAAAGGATGATCCTGGTCTCAGAAAACGGCGTCACCCGGGGATCGTATTCAAAATCGGAGCCGCATTTGACGCAGCGTTTTGCGCCGTTATCCGCCAGTTTGTTACAAACTTTACAGCGTTTCATAAAATATTCGTTGTTCCTCTTTCTTAACTATTCGCCACAATTATACCCTTCTGAATTGTTCAATGAAATCTGTTAGGGAAGTTTGGTCGCTGTCCACTACCCCAAGGAAATTGATTGTTAACGCAAAATTTCCTCAACAGCAGCATGGGCTTTAAATAATTTGGACAAACGGAAACCGTTTGTCCATTATTCCAACTGGCTGATTTGATATAGGGCAGGTGGGAGTCGAACCCACACGGTGTTACCACCGACGGATTTTAAGTCCGTTGCGTCTGCCATTCCGCCACTGCCCCAAACGCCCCATAATTTTACCATTTAATAGAAGCTTGTGAAGGCTGATTCGATCAAATTTGAATGGGATAGGTGTGTATATTTCCAGGACAATAGCAAACCTAAACTTAATTCCGTCGTTATAAATAAAGGCAAGAAAAACCTCATCCGCCACCCGTCGGGTGCCACCTTCCCCTTGGCTGCGCTCAAGGGGAAGGCTTTGATATATTTAAATATGAAGTCAATTCTTGGTATTGAGACCGAAAAATACAAGAACAATTATTTTGTGAAAAGCTTAAGGCTTTTTCATTTTCCTGAATGGTAAAATTTTATTCGTTTATAATTACTCCAATACAGGACTGAGGAGTTTTCTTTTATGGTTGAATCAGAACATTTACCCCTTTATCAAAACCCAGAATTTTCCCCAGCGGACCGCGCCCGGGACTTAATCGACAGGATGACCCTGGCCGAAAAGGTGTCCCAGGTGATGGATAATGCCGCCCCTGTTGAACGTCTGGATATCCCCGCCTATCACTGGTGGAACGAGGCGCTGCACGGCGTGGCGCGGGCTGGCACGGCCACCGTCTTTCCCCAGGCGATCGGCATCGCAGCGACGTGGAATGAAGACCTGGTTTACCGTATGGCCAGCGCCATATCTGATGAGGGGCGCGCCAAACATCATCAGGCGCTGCGGGAGGGCGACCATGGTCAATACAAGGGGCTCACCTTCTGGTCGCCGAACATCAACATCTTCCGTGATCCGCGCTGGGGCCGGGGGCAGGAGACCTACGGCGAGGACCCTTACCTGACGTCAAGAATAGGGGTTCAGTTTGTGAAGGGTATGCAGGGGAATGATCCGGATTACCTGAAGACGGCCGCCTGTGCCAAACATTACGCCGTGCACAGTGGGCCGGAAGCGGAACGGCATCGCTTCAACGCTGAGGTCAGCACCCGCGATCTGTGGATGACCTATTTACCTGCTTTTGAAGCCCTGGTACGGGAGGCGGATGTGGCGGGTGTGATGGGGGCATATAACCGCACCAACGGTGAAGCCTGCTGCGCCAGCCCAAGGCTGCTGCAGGACATTCTGCGGGATCAATGGGGTTTTGAGGGCTATATTGTCTCGGACTGCGGCGCCATCCAGGATATTCATCAACACCACCAATTGGTGGAAACGCCGGCGGAAGCCTCCGCGCTGGCGATTAAGAATGGCTGCAACCTAAACTGCGGCTGCACCTACGAGCATTTGCTCTCGGCGGTTCGGGCTGGTTTGCTCACGGAAAGGGATATTGATCAGGCCTTGTTCTATTTGGTTAAAATCCGTTTCCAGTTGGGGATGTTTGACTCCCAAGCGGATGTGCCCTATGCACAGATCCCTATGGAGGCGGTGGATACCCCCGCCAACCAGGCTTTAGCGCTGGAGGTCGCCCGTCAGTCGATGGTGCTGCTCAAGAACAAAGAGGGCTTTCTGCCACTGGATAAGGACCTGGGTTCTGTGGCCGTGATCGGACCCAATGCGGATGATGCCCTCGTCCTGCGCGGCAATTATTACGGCACGCCCTCCGAATCCATCACCCTATTGGAGGGGATCCGCGGGTTGGTCTCCCCATCCACGGAAGTGCGATATGCCCGCGGGTGTGAGATCTTCAAGCCTGGCCAGGAGGGATTTGAGGATGCCCTTCAACCTGCTGCTGATGCGGATGTCGTTGTTCTGGTTTTGGGCCTCTCACAGCAGTTGGAGGGGGAGGAGGGGCAGCATGAGGGCAGCCCCAACGGCACCCTGAGCCGCGGCGACCGATCAGAATTGGGCCTGCCCGGTGAGCAGGAAGCGCTGCTGCAAGCGGTTGTGGAAACCGGGACGCCGGTGGTGCTGGTGTTGTTGAACGGCAGCCCCCTGGCGGTCAACTGGGCGGATGATCATTGCGCTGCCATTCTGGAAGCCTGGTACCCGGGACAGGGCGGCGGGCGAGCGGTGGCGGAGGTGTTGTTCGGTGACTATAACCCCGGCGGCCGTCTGCCGGTGACCTTTTATCAGTCGGTTGATCAGCTCCCGTCCTTTGAAGATTATGCTATGGCGGGGCGCACCTACCGTTATTTTGACGATGAGCCCCTGTATCCCTTTGGCTATGGGCTGAGTTATACGACCTTTGCGTATTCAGAACTGGCACTGAGCCATGGCCGCATGGACGGCCCAGAGGTCATGCGGGTCTCCTGCCTGGTGCGCAATACGGGGAAGCGGGCGGGCGACGAGGTTGTGCAGGTTTATTTGCGGGATGATGCCGCATCGCTGCCAGTGCCCAGACATACTCTGGTGGGCTTCAGGCGCATCCGTCTGGCCCCGGGCGCAGAGGAGCGGGTGTCCTTTGAAATTCAGCCCAAACAGTTTGCCTTTGTGGATGAGGCGGGTCAATGGGTGATCGAACCCGGGACCTTTACCATTTTCGTGGGGGGCGGTCAGCCGGACATGGCGGAGGGCGTTTCAGCCTCTGTGGAGATGGTCGGCAAGAAAATTTTATTGGATTAACGCATTTAGAAAGTTTGTGTAGATGGATTTGACTTTATCGATTTGGAATTGGCTGCTGGCTCTATCGCCGGTATTGGTTGTTTTGCTCTTTATGCTCGGTTTCCGCTGGGGCGGCAGCCGTGCGGGCGGCTTGGGCTGGTTCACGGCGGTGCTGGTGGCCCTCTTGTTCTTCGGGGCTAATTTTGAGACGCTTGCTGTGGCCCAGGTCAAGGCTGTCCTATTGAGCCTGGATGTCCTTTTTATCATCTGGACGGCGCTGCTGCTGTTTAACATCGCCCGGGAAGCCGGCGCCATCCGTATGATCGGGCAGGCTCTACCGAGGTTGACGGGGGATAGGGTGATGCAGTCCTTGCTGATTGGCTGGCTGATGGTCTCCTTCCTGCAGGGCATGGGCGGCTTCGGCGTACCTGTGGCGGTGTGTGCGCCGCTGTTGGTCGGGTTGGGGTTCACGCCCCTCCAGGCGGTGGCCATGGCAGCCATCGGCCACGGCTGGGCGGTGACATTTGGCTCATTGGCGTCATCCTTCCAAACCTTGATGGCCGTGACCGGGCTGCCGGGCGAAGTGCTGGCCCCCATGGCGGCGCTACTGCTGGGGATCGCCTGCCTGCCCAGTGGCTTGCTGGTAGCCTTGATTGGGGAGGGCTGGAAGGGGCTCAAGCGGGCTTTCGTCCCCGTGCTGGTCATTGGCTCGGTGATGGGCTTGGTGCAGTACCTGCTCGCCACCAGCGGTGTGTGGACATTGGGAGCGACTGGCGCGGGCATTGCTGGATTGGCTGTCGGGTTTGGTCTGGTGCGGCTGCCGGCTTATCGGACAAAGGCCGGGGAACTATCCAGCGAGGATGTTAATCCAGAGGATGAAGGGAAGTCCCTGTGGCTTTCATTGATTGCCTACGGCCTGCTGGTCGTGTTAGCCTTTGCTATCAACCTGATCCAACCTGTGGACGCCTTCCTCAGCCAGGTGAGCTTTACGCTGGACTTTCCGGAGGTGCGCACGGCCTATGGCTGGGTGACCGAGGCGGGGCCCGGCCGGGTGATCAACCTCTTCGGACATCCGGGCGCGATACTGCTGTATACCTGTATTATCTCCTATGTGATCTACCGCAGGGTGGGGTATATCGAAAAAGGGGCATTAAGGCGTATTCTAGGCCGGGTCGTGAAGAGCGGGGTCAATTCCAGCCTGGGCATTTTGGCCATGGTGGCCGTGGCGTCGGTCATGCTGCACAGCGGGATGACCTTTTTGTTGGCCCAGGGGCTCAGCGTGAGCTTCAGCCGAGGCGTTTACCCGGCGGTTGCGCCCTTCATCGGGGCGCTGGGTGCCTTCATCACCGGCAGCAATAATAATTCCAACGTACTTTTCGCCGTGCTTCAGCAGAATACGGCGGAGCTGCTGAACCTGGATGTGCTGCTGATCCTGGGTGCGCAGACGGCGGGCGGCGCGCTGGGCAGCGTTTTGGCGCCGGCCAAGGTGATCGTGGGCTGCAGCACGGTGGGGCTGGCTGGTGAGGAGGGGGCTGTCATGCGTAAGCTGCTCGCTTACGGCGCGGTCACCATTGGCACGGTGTCCCTGGCGGCGCTTCTGATTCAACACGTCTTTTAGGAGGGTAGGATGACGGAGAAAACGATGGAGAAGTCAAAACTGAGGGCTCGAATCCTCCTGCTGGCGCTGCAAGTTTTGCTGCCTTTTGGGCTGTACCTTGCCATGCAATGGGGGAGCCAGCCTTTGGCGGTGGCTGTTTCAGCCTTGCTGGGGTTGAGCATGTTGGGGCTGGTGTGGCTGGGATGAAGCGACGTCATTCACCGAAAAGGGGCGGCCGGCTGAGCAAGACTTTGTTCGCGCTAAGCCTGGTCTTCCTCGGCTTTGGGCTGGTCAGCCTGGCTTGGGGCGTGTGGCCTGCGCCGACGGATGCGGTGCAGTTTACCATCCCGGCCGGTGTGCTTCCCGGCGTGCCTTCGGGGATGACTTACGCCAGCCTGGCGGAGTATGTGTTGAACGTCTCCTGGCCGGTCTGGATCCGGGCTGGGGAGGCGGGGACGATCACACTTCACCTGACGGAGGTAGAGGGGGCTGAAGGTGAGGCGGTGGAGCGTCCGGCGCAGGTGGTTTTGGCCGAGCCGGTCATCCCGGGGGTGGCGCTGGCGCCGGAGGGGCGCGCCCAGGCCAACCTGGCGGCGGGGCAGGCGCTGACCCTGACCTGGGAGGCGGCGGGAGAAGTGCCAGGGGAATATGGGGGGAAGCTGTATGTTTCTTTTGGGTTTTATGATGATGCGCTGGGGGAGCTGGTGCCCGTGCCGGTGGCGGTGGTGGACCTGGCCTTTCAGGTGCGGTCGTTATATGGCCTGGAAGCGCGCTTGGTGCTGTGGGTGGGATTAGCGGGCATAGCGCTGTGGGGCGCGCTATTCATCGCTGGGCGGGTGGCGGGAAGATAGGTTTTGTCATTGCGAGAAGGCGTCGGAGACGCCGCCGAAGCAATCTAAGATTGGCAAAGGATGAGAGAGTGGTGGGGGATATGTATGGAGGAACTAGTAAAGTGAATGCTTCAGAGATTGCTTCGACCTCTGGCGAGGTCTCACAACGACAGGATGGTTGTCATTGCGAGAAGCTGCGAAGCAGCGCCGAAGCAATCCAAGAAATGGAAAAATGCAAGTTTACGCCAACCTTGATCATGCAAATGGGTGGAAAAGGAAATGCGAACTTATTATGTGTATATTCTGACCAACATGAATAACACCGTTCTATATACAGGGGTGACCAATGACCTCTATCGCAGGGTAGGCCAGCACAGAGGTGGGAAGGGCAGTAAATTCACAGCGCGCTATAATGCCATGAAATTGGTTTATTATGAGACCTACGGGGATGTCTATGATGCCATTGCCAGGGAGAAGCAGATCAAGGGCGGTTCCCGACAGGATAAGATTGATCTTGTGAAGGGACTCAATCCGGATTGGGAGGATTTGTTGGATGAATCTTTTAATGACGTTATTCCGTAAGAGCCTTAATCTAGAGCCTGGTTTGATTAAAATGTTGTTAGGTTGGTCTGATTGTCATTATTTACCAATACTTGGATTGCTTCGTACGCCCTTCGGGCTTCCTCGCAATGACAAATCTCCTGTCATTGCGAGGAGGCTTCGCAGAAGCCGACGTGGCAATCTAAGATTGGGATTGCATGGGGGATGTATAGGTGGTGGTGTGAGTGGTTGTTCGTGTGTTTCAGAGATTGCTTCGCTTCGGCCGGTGACCCGTGTCACCTGGCACAGCGCTGATGTTCCTTGATGGCATTCAACTTGTTGCAACGATAGATGACGGGGATTGCTTCGACCTCTGGCGAGGTCTCGCAATGACAAAATGGTCGCCTTGAGTTGGGCTTTGCCTTCTGTCCCTAGATAATCGAACCGCAACCCCTTATCCCCAAAATTCTGGTACGATATCTACTATGACAACACCTGACAAACCTGAAAACAACTTAAAGCAAAACCCTGCGCGGGCGCTGCTTATCTCAGTCTCCGTGGGCTGCCTGACTTTCGTCATCGCCGGGTTGGCTATCGCAGCGGGTATCCTGATCGACCTGCACAACGAGACGCTGCCGCGTTGGACGCTGATTTTCCTGGTGGGCAGCGCGCCGATCACCCTGGGTGGTGTGTATTTGCTGGCGCGGCGGGTGCTGATGAAGTCCAAGCAGGCCGCGCAGGATGAGGATGGGGAGGGGGATCAAAGGGCAGGCGACTGAGGGCGCCAAACTACAAATGGGTTGTTTCCTTGGTTTCACTGGGGGCAATTTGACAACCTGAGGCAATAGTAAAATTCACAATGGGGGAAACGGGATATTTATTACCATAAAAATGATCGAATCCACCCCAAATATTAATAAAAATCAGTCATTTAACCCTTGACAGGTTAATGGATTTAAACTATGATTAACTTACTTCATTCAGTGAACAAAGAAAGTTAATAACCGATATGTTCAATTTCGAGCCGGTTTCAAAAGACTTAATGCGCCAGATGAACCGTTCCTTGGTGCTCAACACCATCCGTTTGGAAGGTCCCATTTCTCGGGCGCAGATCGCGCGCGGGACGGGCTTGAGCGCGGCCACGGTGTCCGGGTTGGTCTCTGAGCTGTTGGACGATGACCTGATCCTGGAGCGGGAAGAGGGCGACTCTTCTGGCGGACGGCGGCCGGTGCTGCTTTCCCTCAATCCTTCCGGCGGTTATGTCATGGGCATCAAGCTGATGGAAGATCATCTAATCGCCGCCCTGACCAACCTGGAAGCTAACGTGGTCGACTCGATGAATGTGCCCTTCAACAGCACGGAACCAGACGAGGTTGTTCAGGCCATCACAGAGGGGGTTGAGCATCTCCTGGTGAAGAACCAGATTCCGCCCACAAAATTGTTTGGCGTTGGCATCGGCCTGGCCGGCATTGTGGACCAGGAGACGGGCGTCCTGCGCCTCTCACCGATCTTCGGCTGGCAGGGTCTGCCCTTTGGCAAGATGGTGCAGAACAAGCTGCAAGTGCCGGTGTATATCGACAACGACGTCAACACCGTCACCCTGACCGAGAAATGGTTTGGGATAGCCAGAGACATTGACCACTTTTTGACCGTCACCATCGGCCGCGGTGTGGGGCTGGGGATTGTGTCCAACGGGCGCTTGTACCGCGGGCGGGGCGGCGCTGGCGAATTTGGGCATGTGGTTGTGGATCCTGACGGCGACCTTTGTTCCTGCGGGAAGCGTGGTTGTCTGGAGACCTTTGTTGCGGATCCCAGCTTGCTAAAGAAAGCCCAGGCTGACCGCGACCTTGGAAAGCAGGTTCATTCGATTGAGGATCTGCGCAAGATCGCTGAGGGGGGAGACCCATCTGCCAGGGCCATCTATGCCCTGGCGGGAGAGGTACTGGGCCGGGAAATTGCCAATTTGATTAATATCTTTGACCCGCAGATGATCATCCTTACCGGTGAGGGTGTCAAAGCGCGGGATTTATTTGTTGAAACCATGTTTGAAGCCGTCCAATCGCATACGATGCCCGGCATGGGCTCGGACACAACCGTTCACATTGATGAACTGGAAGACCTGGCCTGGGCGCGTGGGGCGGCAGGTTTGGTTCTCAGAGCAGTGTTTGAATCACCGATCTTTAAACAGGATTTTGACCACGTAGCGTGATGTAAACCTGCGATAGACATTTTTTGGAAGGAGGTTGATGGCATAGAGCAGAGAAATCAATGTATACCTATTCACTTGAAGATAATTCACCATTTTTTAGGAGTCGAAAAGCAAATGAAACACAAACGATTATTAATCATTTTGAGCGCTTTGATGATCCTCACGTTGATCCTAGGTGCTTGTGCACCTGCGGCTGGCGAGGACGAAGCCACGGAAGAAGTCGTGAGTGAGGAAACTGAAGCGGTTAGTGAAGAGACGGAAGCTGTTGCTGAGGAAACTGAGGAAGCCGAAGTGGAACAAACCACGATTAGGGTTATGAGCTTCTTCGCTTATGATAACCCCGAGGTGGAAGCCGGCGTAGTGGAAGCCTTTGAAGCCGCTTATCCCAACATCAATGTTGAGTTGGAGATGGTGCCCTTCTCAGATATCTTCACCAAGTATAAGACCCTGGTTGCAGGCGGAGAGGCCCCAGATGTCATCTCGCTGAACTTTGATAACACACCTCAAATGGCAGCATTAGGCGCACTGGAGCCCCTTGACGACTATATCGCATCCGATGGATACGATATGAGTGTGTACTATGATAACACAGTTAACATGTATAAGATTGACGGCGTCCAATGGGCTTTGCCGGGCACCTTCTCTGATGTTGTGTTGTTCTACAATAAAACCTTGTTTGATGAGGCCGACCTGGATTACCCTGCTGAAGATTGGGGTTGGGATGATCTGGTCAGTGCTGGCGAGACATTAACCCAGGATACGGATGGCGACGGCGTTACCGATATCTTTGGTTACGCGCTGGCCTGGTGGCCGATGTATTTGTTCCTGAACGATGCGAATGTGCTCACTGAAGACGGTACAGCCTGCGCTTTGGACACCCCTGAAGCCATAGAAGGCCTGCAGAAGATGATTGACCTGCAGAGCGAGGGCGGAATTGCCCCCAGCCGGGGTGACCTGGCGGCACAAAGCGATTGGGATATGTTCATTGCAGGTCGCTTGGCGATGTTCCCCGTTGGTCCGTGGGCTGTCCAACCTTTCAATGATGATATTGAGGGCTTTGAATATGATATTGCCCATCATCCGGCAGGAGAGCAAAAAGCCACCTTCTTGTTTGGTAATTCCTACGCGATGTCCGCTTCCTCTGAAAATAAAGACGCGGCTTGGGAGTTCCTGAAGTTTGCGACCGGGCCCGAGGGCTCACAAATCCGCCAGGAAGGGAAGTATGAGATTTCCCCTGTAAAGGAGGTCGCTGAGGGAGAATTCCTCAACTCATTGGCTGGTGCGCCGCCTGAGAACGCTATTGTCTTTATGGAAGCCGTGGACTATGCCATGACTACACCGAAGACGCCTGTCTGGTCAGAAATCCATGACGCAATCTGGCCCGAACTTGAGTTGGCATTGCTGGGCGAAGTGAGCGTTGAAGAAGCAATGGAAAACGCCTGCACCGCAGTCAACAACGTACTTGAGTAAATAGATTGGTTTAGAAGGACGGCGTGGTGATCAAAAGGATCACCACGCCAATATTTGAAAGGTATTCATATGGATATGGCCAAACCTCTCAAAAAGCCTCATAAGACGAAGCGACACAGCACCTACCGCTGGAAGGAGGCTTTGTGGGGGTATCTGTTCATCCTGCCCAATTTCCTTTTGATGCTCATTTTCACGCTGATCCCTGTGCTGTTTGCCTTTGGGGTGAGCATGACGGATTGGAGTCTGCTCAGCCCGCCTTCTTTTCTGGGTTTGGAAAACTATATCAATATTTTTAAAGATCCAGTAGCGAAGATCACGCTGAAGAACACGCTGCTCTTTACTGCTATGAGTGTCCCTTTACGAATTATCCTGCCATTGCTGCTGGCAGTTGCCCTGAACCAGAAAATTCGTGGGTTGGCTTTTTATCGCACCTGTTATTATTTGCCTGTCATTTCGGCCTCAGTTGCGATCAGCATGGTTTTTTTGATGATTCTGGACACCAATTTCGGTCTATTAAATAAATTCTTAATTACGATAGGCTTGGACCCTGTGGCCTGGCTGACCAGCCCAAAAACGGCCTTGATATCGATTGTGATGGTGACTGTCTGGCGGGGATTGGGCTTCAATATGATCATCTTCCTGGCTGCTTTACAAGAAGTGCCAGAGGATCTTTATGCTGTGGCGGACATTGACGGCGCCAATGCGATTCAGAAATTCTTTTACTTAACGGTGCCTTTAATTACCCCGACAATATTTTTCCTCGTCATCACGGGGACTATTGATTCCTTCCAGAGTTTTGACCTGGTCTATAACATGACCGACGGCGGACCGGCAAGATCCACTTACCTGATCGGCTATTATATCTGGCGGCAGGCCTTTGATTACCTCCATATGGGTTATGGCGCAGCTCTGGCTTATCTGCTGTTCTTTGCAATACTACTCATCACCATACTGCAGTGGGTAGTCCGTAAACGCTGGGTCTTTGGAGAGCAATGATATGAAACGAAAAATTACGATTAAAAAGCTTTTGATTCATCTTTTGTTGTTGACGGGTGCCGTCATCATGGTCATTCCCTTTGTGTGGAGCCTGTTGACATCCTTTAAGCCTGCAGGAGAGATCTTTAAACGCCCGCCGTTTTGGGTTCCCTGGCCGCCGGATTTTTCAGCTTATATTGAGATTCTAGATCGGCTGCCTTTTATTAAATATGCACTCAACACTTTAAAGATTGCTGTGTTGGTGACTCTGGGACAGATGGCGACGTGTTCCCTTGCGGGATATGCCTTTGCAAAGATCCGCTTTCCTGGGCGCGAGAAATTATTTTTGGCTTACATTGCCACTTTAATGATCCCGGGAGCAGTGGTGATGATTCCGAATTTTATTGTCATGCGTAATTTGGGATGGGTGGACACCCACACGGCGTTGATCATTCCGGCGATTGGCAGCGCCTATGGCACTTTCATGATGCGCCAATTCTTCCTCTCGTTTCCAGACGAGCTTGAAGATGCAGCGAAGTTGGATGGATGTTCACCGCCCAAGTTTTATTGGTATATCCTCCTGCCGAACGCGCAGCCGATATTGGCGACGTTGGGCGTCATGGCCTTTCAGGGTACCTGGAATGACTTCCAATGGCCTTTGATTATCCTCAATTCCGAATCAAAAAGGACCTTACAAATAGGCCTTTCTTTCCTGACCAGCGAATTTCACACCGATTGGACCATCCTTATGGCGGGGTCGGTTCTGACTATATTACCGATTATCCTTTTATTTTTCCTCGCTCAAAAGTATTTTGTCCAGAGTGTGAAACTAACAGGATTGAAAGGATAGGAGTTTTATTAATGAATCATCAAGATCTTTATCAATGCAGCATTGAGATTATTAAGACGTATCAAGACCAGGCTGGCGCTTATATTGCCAGCCCTAATTTTGAGGTGTACGCCTATTGCTGGCTCAGGGATGGCAGTTATACCGCTGCGGCTATGGATGCTGTTGGTGAGCACAGCTCAGCACGGGCATTTCATACATGGGTAGATCAGGTTGTCAGGCGCTATCGCCACAAAATTGGGCGTATTCAACAAGCCCTGGAAGATGGACGAATTTTGCAGGATAAAGACTTTTTATTTACCCGTTATTCTTTGGCTGGATATGAAGATATGACGGATGAATCTTGGGGGAATTTTCAATATGATGGATACGGAACCTGGCTCTGGGCTTTAAATCGTCATTATCAGGTGACGGGAGACCGGGAGCTTGTGGCTGATGTTTGGCAGAGCGTGCAGGATGTTGTGAGCTATCTCAGCTTAGTATGGCGGCTGCCGTCCTATGATTGTTGGGAGGAACACCCGGAATTACTGCACCCTTATTCCCTGTCTTGTGCCTATGGCGGCATGCAGGCTGCGCTGACGCTGGCTGAAGATTGCGATCTACCCCTTGATCGTGATGCTGTTGCTTCTGAGGCTGAAAAGATTCGCCGATTCACCCTGGAAAATGGCGTCTGTGAAGGGGTTGTTGTTAAACATATCTATCCTGAAACAGCCAAGAATCCCTATTGTCAGTCTTCCATAGATTCGAACTTATTGGGTTTGATTTATCCCTATCAGATGGTGAAACCGGATTCAGATCTTGGTCAGGCGATTCTGACTGAAGTTCGGGATGATTTAATTTCTGTGAGTGGAGGCGTTCATCGTTATTCCAAGGACACCTACTACGGCGGTGGGACCTGGATACTGTTGACAGCCTGGCTCGGTTGGGTGGAAATGCAGATAGGGGATGTCGAAAGCGCACAAACCCGTCTGGATTGGATTGCGGATAAAGCGGATGGTCAGGGGTGGCTGCCGGAGCAGCTTGTGGATGAAGTTTTGTTTCCAGAGATGATTGATCCCTGGGTGAGCCAGCGGGGCCCAGTAGCTAACCCCCTGCTTTGGTCTCATGCCATGTATTTAATCCTTAATGAGAGTCTGGCCCATCTGAAAGACGAGGTTTGAGATGACAACCTTGAGACATCGACCTACCGGTTGGGATCATCCCTACGAACAAGCATCGGATGAAAGGGCTCCACGGCAGCCGGAAGTGGACCAGCCCATTCGGCTGCAAGCTGTGACCGAATCAGAAGGCGTCTTCAAACGTGTCTGGTGGCGGTGGAAGTGGAACGACGAAAATTGGGTGGAGACCCATGCAGAAAAGGATTTGGATTTTACTGGAGATGGGGAACAGTGGACGGCTCAAATCCCAGGGGCTGCTGAGCGCTGTCATCTCACCTACCAATTGTGGGGAGAAACCCAAGACGACGAAAGGGCGTTTGGCGGGGAGTATGGTGTGGATATCCTGGAATGGGTTCAGCCGGATCGCATTTTGGATATCACTGCAATGGATGGTGTGCTCCGGATTGGGTTTGGTTTTGATCAGGCTGATTTTGCTGTCGAGTTTTCCTATCAGATGGACAAAGACGGTCATCTGCTGATTGGACATCACAAGTTGGGGGAAGGTGCTCCCGTAGAGAAAGGGCAGGGAGCATGGCAAGGCTCGGGTACTGAACGTTGGCAGAATGGGCCTTTTCAAATTCAGGCCTCGGTAAAAGACCTGTGTATTGCAATTATTACAGACAATGAAATTTTGCTTGAGGAAGAAAGCCCTTTTTCGATCTTACTCTCCGAAGATGGATCGGCTTATGCGTTACGTCGATATGTCCGTTCTGAGGATAATCCCGTCTATATTGGCTTGGGAGAACGGTTCAACGGCCTTAACCAGGCTGGGAAGCGCCTTGATACGAGAGTCTTTGAACAATACCGTTGGCAGGGCAAGAAGACCTATATTCCCATTCCATTTTTCTTGTCTTCAAGCGGTTATGGCTGGTTTCAAAATATGAACCGCAGGGCAGTGTTTGATTTTCCTATCTCCGCTTCGCAGCCTTTGACGATCACCCAGGAGACAGGGCAGAATCTGGCTGGAGAGTCCGTACTTTTTTCTCATCCTGAATATGAAGAGATCGTCAAGCAATTCACCAACTTCATCGCCAAGCCTGCCCTGCCACCCATCTGGACTTTTGGGTTGTGGATGAGCGGCAATGAGTGGAACAACCAGGCTGAGGTGAACCGCCAGGTGGCGTTAATGAAAAAACATCAAATTCCTGCCACGGTGTTCGTCATTGAAGCTTGGAGTGATGAGGCGACCTATTATATCTGGAATGATGCGCAATATGAGGTTAAGAATCCCGCAGAGCGTTTCACATTGGATGATTTTTCGTTTCCGTCTGATGGTTTATGGCCTGACCCAAAGGAGATGGCGGAACATCTTCATGGTCAGGGGTTGAAACTCATTCTATGGCAGATTCCGGTTTTAAAGCACTTATTCCCTCGTGATTTTGAGCGGCACGGCACGAATGAGCAGCATGATCTTGATGAGGCTTACATGATTGAGCAGGGGTACTGTGTGAAGACCGCGGATGCAGCGCCCTATCGCGTCCCGCCAATATGGTTTGCCCAGAGCCTTGTTTGGGATGTGACTCATCCGGAGGGGGTGGATTGGTGGCTGTCAAAACGACAATATCTGCTGGATGAGATCGGCGTTGACGGCTTCAAGACTGATGGCGGAGAGCATTTATGGGGCCGGGATCTCAAGTTCGCGGATGGCCGGACAAATGCTGAGTTGTGGAATGAATACCCTAAGCTGTATCAAGACCATTTTTATAATTTTATCCAACGTATGCGGGATGGGAATGGTGTTTGCTTCAGCCGGGCGGGCTATATTGGTTCACAAACTTCTCCCATCCATTGGGCTGGGGATCAGGATTCGACCTGGGACTCCTTCAGGGCGGTGCTGATGGCGGGACAAAACCTTGGGATTTGCGGCGTACCGTTCTGGGGTTGGGATATCGGCGGTTTTTCTGGGCCTATACCCTCCGCAGAATTGTATTTGCGCTCAACAGCAGCGGCTGCTTTTGCACCGGTGATGCAATACCACTCCGCACCCAACGATAACCCGTCTGTATCGATAGATCGGACGCCTTGGAATATACAAGAACAAAGCGGGGATGAGAGGGTGATCCCGATATTCAGGAAATTTGCAAATTTGCGGATGAATTTACTCCCCTATCTATATAGCGAAGCGGTTCACAGCAGCAGGACGGGGCAACCGATATTTGGCTGTCCTTACGTGCGCTTTATGGATCAGCAATGTCTGGAGTATCCCTATCAATTCCTGTGCGGTCAGCACTTGCTGGTGGCGCCTGTGACAGAACCAGGTGTTACTGCATGGCATATATACCTGCCCGAGGGTGAATGGGTTGATTTTTGGACAGGGGATCTCTATCATGGTGGACAAGTCATTAAAATGGATGTTGGCTTGGATCAAATCCCAGTTTTCGTTCGTGAAGGCGCCATCTTGCCTTTTCATTTGAACACGGCAAGTAAATTCTTTGAGGATATGGGAAACAATCTTGACAATTATGAAACGTTGGCGTTCGTAAGTTTTGGAAGTCCAACTTCCGATTGGCGTTATGCCTGGACGGATTACATCACGGGAGGGGTTTTCGAATTACGGCATGATATGGATTTGGGAACGGTCAAATCGGCTCTTATGGGTAAGGTGAATGAAGTCGTTCAAATCTCAATTTAATCTTTGATATTAAAAGTGCATATGCTTCTTTCTATACATAACAGCCCGTCCTGGCGGGCTGTTATTACTTGTTCAAAACCGCGGTTCGGGTTATATTAAGCCCATGTACATACACTACTGTAATCATCCACGCGAAAGGACTGACCGCCTATGACCGAAAAACCAACCAGAATCCTGAAGGCATGCTTCAGTGGAATGTCAGACTTTGTGCTGAACTCCTTTTCTGACACCCAGATCACGGGCATTGCCTGGGACTCACGCAAGGTGCAACCCGGCGATGTGTTCTTTGCGATGGTTGGGGGCAATGTTGACGGGCATCGCTTCATCAAAGACGCAGTAGAGAAGGGTGCGGCGGCGGTGATCGGCACAAAACCTATGGAATCGCTGTCTGTGCCTTATGTCCACATCCGGGGCGACGACCGGGAAGCGCTGGCGAAGTTCTCCGCGGCCTTTTACGACTTTCCTTCAAAAAAATTGACCGTAATTGGCATTACAGGTACCGACGGCAAGACCACCACTACCAATCTGGTCTATCATATCCTGCGCACTGTAGGACTCAAGGTGGGGATGATCTCTACGGTGAATGCCCTGATTGGCGATGAAACCTTGGACACGGGTTTCCATGTCACCACGCCCGCCTCACCAGATGTCCAACGCTACCTGGCATTGATGGTGGAAGCGGGGCTGACCCACGCTGTGTTGGAGGTCACCTCTCATGGATTGGCTCAAAAGCGGGTGGCAGAAGTGGATTTTGACCTGGCTGCTGTCACCAATATCACCCATGAACATTTGGATTATCATGGGGATTATCGAGGTTACCTGCAGGCCAAAGGGAAGTTGTTTGAAGCTCTCGCACAAGGTAACTCGAAAGGGGAAGTGGAAAACCTCGCGGTGTTGAATAAAGATGACGAGTCATACCGCTATCTCTCTACACTCACCCCCGCCCAAAGGCTTTCGTATAGCCTTTCAAAGGATGCGGATCTGTGGGCGGACGACATCGAAAACACACCGAGTGAATTGCGATTCACGGTTCACAGCTCAAAAGGGAACTTTTCCATTCGCACCCCCTTGATCGGTCATTACAACGTCCACAACAGCCTGGCCGCCATTGGGCTGACCCATATCGGTCTAGATGTCCCTGTTTCCGTGCTGCAGACTGCCTTTGAGACCGTCCCATCCGTGCCTGGCAGGATGGAACGGATTGATCTGGGGCAGGATTTTCTGGCGATTGTGGATTTTGCCCACACACCCAACGCCATTAAGCAGGCCTTGCTGACCGCACGTGAATTGACGGACGGCAAGGTGATCGCTGTGTTTGGTTCAGCCGGCCTGCGGGATGTGGAAAAACGCAAACTGATGCCCCAGATCGCTGTGCAGCTTGCCGACGAATGCATCTTGACTGCCGAAGATCCCAGAACCGAATCACTGGATGTTATCCTGGATGATATGAAGCAGGGCGCTGAGAAGGGGGGAGGAAAAGAGGGTGTTGATTTCTGGCTTGAGCCGGATAGGCCTGATGCCATCCGCAAGGCGGTTGCGCGGGCCAAACCAGGGGATTTGGTGATCGCCTGCGGCAAGGGGCATGAGCAATCGATGTGTTTTGGTCAGGTAGAATATGCCTGGGATGACCGCACGGCCTTACGCGCTGCCCTGGCAGAACACTTGGGCATCCCTGGCCCCGACATGCCCAAACTGCCAACCAGTAAGGGTTAATAGGTAAGCTGTATACCAAACGCTCCCCAATTAATCATCATCCCTAATACCTGATACCCAATACCTAATACCAAATCCCCATTCACCCTTCACCCCTATTAACCAAAAACTGCCCCAATATTCTGGGGCAGTTGTATCTATTTTTTTAGCTATTGCTTAGTGACGGCGGCCACGTTTGCTGCTTTTCTTACCGCCGCTGTCTTGCCGTTGGGCTTCCTCCAGGGACCAGCCCTCGAGCAGCGCCTGGCGTGAAAGACGGATGCGGCCTTGGTTGTCGATATTCGTGACCATGACAGTGACCTCATCGCCTTCTTTGACCACATCGGTGACCTGATTGACATGGCTGGTGTCCAGTTGTGAAATGTGTACCAAGCCATCCTGCCCGGGCAGAATTTCAACAAATGCGCCGAAATCTGTTGTCCGGACAACTTTACCGGTGTAAATGCGGCCGACTTCAACCTCTTCCGTCAAGCGTTCAATGCGTTCACGGGCTTGTTTGAAGCCAATGCCGTTGGTTGAGGCAATGAATATCGTGCCGTCGTCTTCAATGTCAATGCGGGTTTCCGTTTCTTCCTGGATGGTGCGGATTGTTTCGCCGCCCTTTCCGATCACGGCGCCGATCTTATCAACGGGCACTTGAATCGTCTCAATGCGGGGGGCATGGTCTTTAATCTCGGAGCGGGGTTCATCAATGGTTTGCAGCATCGTGTCGAGAATGGATTGGCGGGCTTGCCGGGCTTGTTCAAGGGCTTCCGCCATGATCTCGGTTGTGATCCCGCTGATCTTGATGTCCATTTGCAGGGCTGTAATACCCTGTGTGGTGCCGGTGACTTTAAAGTCCATGTCGCCCAAGTGGTCTTCCATACCGAGGATATCGGTGAGGATGACATAGTCATTATCCTGTTTGACTAATCCCATCGCCACACCGGAAACGGGCCGAATGATCGGCACACCGGTGTCCATCAGCGCCAAAGTGGAGCCGCAAGTGGAGGCCATAGAGGATGAGCCGTTGGAGGCCATTACCTCGGATACAAGACGCAGGGTGTAGGGGAATTCCTTTTCGTCCGGAATGACAGGACGCAGCGCGCGTTCTGCTAGCATGCCGTGTCCGATTTCACGCCGGGAGGTGTACAAACGGCCGGTCTCTCCCACGCAGAAGGGTGGGAAGTTGTAGTGATGCATATAGCGCTTGGATTCGCCGGGGACAAGGTTGTCCAATTCCTGGGCTTCCCGAGGGGTGCCAAGGGTTGCCATGGTCAGAACCTGTGTCTCGCCGCGGGTGAATAAGCCAGAGCCGTGGGCCCGGGGGCTGACATTAATCTCGCACCAGACATCCCGGATATCCTTTGGATTGCGGCCATCAGGGCGTTTTCGTTCTGATAAAATCCGCTCTCGAATGACGGCTTTTTCAGCCTCTTCAAAGGCGTTGCCGACTTTTTTCTTCAACGCTTTGAGTTCGGATTCACTTAACTCGTCTGCTTTATCAGCGGTCTTTTCTTCGATGATTTCATCTTTCAAGTCGCTGATGCCGCCATATAGATTTTCTTTGGAATAGGGCTTATTGACAATCTCAAGCAGACGGTCTTTGACATCTGCTTTGATCTCTTCGATCAGGCTTTCTTCCGTTACGACACGCTCGACCTCGCGTTTTTCTTTGCCGATCTCACGGGCCATTTGCTCCTGAAGTTCAATGATGGGTTGAATGGAACGGTGGGCAAGGTCAAGGGCCTCAACCATCACTTGCTCTGAAACCTCTTCAGCGCCGCATTCGACCATGGTGATGGCTTCTTTCGTCCCTGCCACCATCAGATCTAATTTGGATTCTTCCATCTCGCTGAAAGTGGGGTTGACAACCAATTCGCCGTCTACGTAGCCGATGCGGACTGCGCCCAAGGGACCTGCCCAGGGGATATCGGAGATCATCACGGAGGCTGAGGCAGCGTTGATGCATAAGGTGTCCAGGGGGTTCTCGGTGTCCGCAGAAAGGGACATCAGGATTACTTGCACCTCATTGCGCATGCCATCCGGGAACAGGGGGCGGAGCGGGCGATCAGCCATCCTCGCCGTGAGGACAGCTTCGCCGCGCGGTCGACCTTCGCGCCGGAAGAATGAGCCGGGGATACGTCCGCCAGCATACATCCGCTCTTCATAATCTACAGTCAGGGGAAAGAAATCCAAGCCTTCACGGACGCCGCCCATTGTGGCGGCGGATAAGACCAGGCTGTCTCCCTGTCGAATCGTTACAGCGCCGCCGGCTTGTCCAGCCAGCTTACCTGTTTCGATGATAATGTCTTTATCACCGAGTTTTGTTCGATAAATCTTTACATTGTGTTGCATTTTAATACTTCCCTTCATCTAATTTCCCGCCCAGTCAGGGACTGAAAACCGGTGAGGGACCAGTCCTCAGCAATTTTCAATTCCCGACTGACGGTTGATACGCTATTAAGTATATAATACCGCAGAAAAGCCAATTGCGGAGTCATCTCAGAAAAATCGTACCTCTTGCTCTGCAATCTGCCTTATCTGCGGTTTTTTGATGGTTTGCTTCAAATCGATAATTATTTATTGCGGATCTTGAGCTTTTCAGTAAGCGCCAGATAGCGTTTGTAGTCTTTTCGGCGCAAGTAGGCCAATAGGCGACGCCGGCGACCAACAAGCTTGAGCAACCCACGCCGCGAACTTTCATCATGCGTGTTCACACGAAGGTGATCCGTCAATTCTAAAATTCGTTTTGAGAGGATTGCGATTTGCACTTCTGGTGACCCTGTATCGTCACCATGACGCTTGTATTCTTCAATGATCTCTTCTTTGACTTCTTTATCTAAAGCCATGACACTGCTACTCCTTTGTAATGTTATTTGCAGGTCTCCATGCTCCCAGTTGAGTTAGAATCAACCAGGAACAGGACCAGTCACTGCGTGAATTATACCAGACGGGATTAATTACGCAAGATCAATGCAGTTGCTGATGCGGCTGGATTAATTTTCCTTTTGATCATGAATGTGAGCATTAAAAAATTGTTATTTAATCAATTTTTGTGTAATTTTGTGGATGCCAAAAAATATGAACACATGTACCTTGGTTTAATTGCGAATCGATTTTGACGTCAGCTTTGATAATCTTTGCCCTTTCAAAGATGTTAGCAAGACCAAAGTGTTGCCGGTGGATTAGGGCCCTTAAATCAGGCGTGCCTGTCATTTGAAAACCGACACCGTCATCCTCAATATGTAAATCCAGGGAGTCTGAGAGAATCGTGCCGTGGATGAGAATTGTGTTCGCCTGGGCATGTTCCAGTGCATTCCGGCTGGCTTGCTGTACCATACGGTAGAGGTGTAATTCGGCATTTTTATCATAGGTGATTGGCTCAGGTGTTATCAAGTGCGTCTGGATATTGATATCGCCGCCAATTTGTGCTTTGGGTTCGTCCGCCAGTTCTTCCAATGCAATCGCCAATCCCAAATCTAAGGTTGCTGGACGTAAGCCACTCATGATATCACGGATCATGTTATTGATGCGTTGAACCGCCTGCTCGAATTCTGCACTGCTACAATTGTTGCTTTGTAACTCAACCAGATATCCAATAGAAGGTAAGAGGACATCATGGAGGTCCCTAGCCATGTTGGCTTTTTCTTCTTCCTGTCGATTGACATTGGCATTGTACAGCGATTGTAGGAGCTCAGCTTGGTTAATATTAAGGAGGGCAAGAGTGGTCTGGTTAGCGAGGGAATTGAGATCTTTGATGAAGTCCGGATTATAGATATCGTTGGGATCTCTACGACCGAAAAGCCAAAGGCCCACCTTTTCCCCTTTGATTTCCATAGGAAGCGCAAGTCTTACCCAGGGGTAATCATTTGTAATGCTATCGATGTAATCTTTTCCAGCGTGGTTTTCTTTGTAACCGGAAATATTCTTTTGCATATGGGAAACAACTGCATCGGTTAAACCTGTCGAAAATAGCGGTGAAATCTGAACATCATCATGAATGTGAAAGAGGATGGATTCTCTGATCAGCAAGCTGGGGAGTATTTCATTTTTAAGCAGGTTTTCAAGCGACTCTCGGTCTAGACTGGTACTAATGCTGTGTGCGTAACCGCGAATAAGTTCTTCAGGGGGTTGTTGTATACCTAACAACAAGCGATCAAATACACCTCGGTAGGGTTTGTAGAGTTGTGTAGAAATGATGGTGATGATGATACTCAAGAAGGCAGCCAGAAATGTCGTCGTTGTTGATGAATCAGCAAGACTCGTTATGAGAAACATCATTGTAAGCGTGATTGAGCCAACCAGGACCATGAAAATAATTAAGGCGGCTGTTCGATTGGCGCTTAGACGAAGGGTGTAGGTCTCTGTTTCATATAAATTGGCCTGATCGTTGGCAAGAGCGGGCATGATCAGAAGAATACCAAAACCGGTTATCGAGATGAACAGGGTTGTGAGAAAAGACACAATATTGGAAATCAATGGATTGATAAGGGTTGCAGGTAGAAATTGAAATAAAAAATTGATAAAAAAGATCATTAAAATGCCAAGGGTGAAAAGGGTTTGTGCGAAGTTGATCCTTGGAATATGCCGTTTGAGATGGATTCTATAACCAATAAAGAAGTAAAAACCTGGAAGAGCTGTCAATCCTAAAAGAGCGATATTTCCTTTGAGGGGACCTGATCCGAGTATTAGGCTGATCCCCATGGTTGCCAGCGGTATGATTGCCAGAAGATAAGCCAATAAAAGAGGGCGGAATATTTTCCGATGGGCTTTAAACCGGAAATATTTGATGATTAACATCGTTATTGAGCTGATGAGGGTCATTAAAAAGGCGAGCAAGTAGGCATTATTTGGATTAGGTGATAAAATTTCTAATATAACAGCTATGATAATCAGACCATATGCTGTAATATTAATCCATTTCCGACTGAAATTAAAAGGGATTGGAAAACGCCAGTGAAGCTGAATGGCGATGGGAAGGCTCAACCACACAAAGACACGCATAATGGTTGATGATTCCCAATAACCTGTGGGCGAAATTAGACCAGCGCTGATCCATAGTGCAAAGGTGTAGAAGAAAAGAATCAACAGGAGGCGGGTTTTTGTTCTGGGTCGGATAAAGAGGAAGGCGATTATTCCCGCAGCAAAAAAGGGATAGGGGAGAATCCAGTCTCCAGAGATGATGTGTAGGAAGGTTTGCTCACTCTGATTTGGCTTAGGATATTGCAAATGAACCTCCTCACCATCCCGGAGGAGAAGGATATCCCAATTCTTCCCAACATCAGTGTGAACTAATGGATTTTCTTGAATCGACTTGTTTATTTTTGATATTTCAATATCATTGATGCTTAAGATTTGGTCGTCTATTCTGAGACTATCTTCAGCAACGGGGTCAAGGCTGGTAACGATCCCCGTATTCCAATTGATCGAGAATCCTAAATAGGGTTTTAAAAATATTTCGGTGTAGGTAAAAAAGATAAGTACCGCAATGAGTAGAATGCTTAGGATAATTTCTATCCACTTGATGAACTGATATTGGGTTGCCAATGATGTGTTTGTGGAAGAGTTTTTTATTTTTGACATGGCGATAATATTTCTGATGAAAGGAGGTGAATAAAATGAAAGCATTCTATGATGCTCTCCAGGATACTGAGAAATCCAAAGATGAGAGGATTGCGAAACTTGTTGTTGTTTGTCAGGCGGATTTGGATGAGGTTCGCAAGAATCAGGATTTCAGTGACTGGGAGTGGTGGATGGCGTAAATGAGTCTCAGGGCTTGCTGGCCAGAATGTCATACTCGCCAGCAAGCCAGAGGGAAAAATGGCATGTACAGTCAAGTTCGTCAGTTTCTTCAAGAAAATCAACCCATTTCAAACTGGAGAGAATTTAAAGGTTTGATTGATACGATTATATATGATAAACCAAAGCATATCCGGATTCCAGGCCTAATCGGTGAGAGTTATGGATGTGATGAGCGTGGGTTGGTGTCTACAAACGCTTGCCTGACCCTGGCTTTTGCTTCGATTATCGTGATGGATGATTTGTTGGATGGTGATAATCGCTTTGTTGAGAAAAACCTCACAGCCTCGCAATTAGCAAACATCAGCGTGGCAATGGCTGCAGCTGCGCATCAAACTTTACTTTCTATTCCCATACCGGTTCATCGAAAAAGTCTGGCTTCATCAATCCTGGCGAGGATGTTAATGAGAGTTGCCCACGGGCAGCATTTGGATACCAGCGATATCAATGAGGAGTCGGCTTATTGGGAGATCGCAAGGCTGAAGAGCGGCGCTTTTTTTGCCGGCGCTTTCGGTCTGGGAGGCGTTGTTTGTGATGTTGAGGAAATTGAACTTGAGGTTTTGATGAAATTGGGCGAGGAATATGGCGTCATGATTCAGATTCATGATGATTTGCGTGATTCTCTGGAAGTGCCCGCTAACTCGGATTGGGGGAACGGCCGCCATCCCCTGCCGCTCCTTTTTGCTGAGATTGTGGATCATCCCTGGCAGGAAAGATTTATCCATATTCGGGATCAAGTATCAGATGGTCAGCTTCTTCGGGAAGCGCAGGAGATATTGCTCAGGTGCGGCGCCATTAGTTATGGCATGTACCAAATCGAAAAAAGGTATGAAACAGCGATGAGCTATATGAATCAACTAAATTTTGAAAACAAGGAGCTTTTGGTCAAGGCGCTGGATGAATTGGTTCACCCCGTGGCACAATTAATCAAAGGATTATCAAAAAAAGATCATTAGGCATATCTAGGGACTATTTAGTCCCTGATATTTCCTGAAAGAACGCTGCTAAAAAATTTTTGATAAAAGCTGCATCTTTACTTTTCAATAAAGCTATTAAATCTTCCCGGGGGATATCATAAGGGGCAAGATAAGCTTTCAGGTATTTTCGAAAGGTGATCACACCTCGCTCCCCATAAAACTTGAGCATTTTATTGAGGTGATCTTGAAGTGTTTTGTGAACAAGGTCTGGGGGGACATCCTCACGATCCATCCGGCAGAAAATCCAGGGATTACCCACCGCCATGCGCCCAATCATCACAGCGTCACAGCCGGTCACTGTTTTTATCTTTTTAATGTCTGCAACAGTGCGAACATCCCCATTGCCGATGACCGGAATGTTGAGAGCCTGATTGATCTCTGCGATGGGCTCCCAACGGGCTTCCCCCCGATAAGCCTGCTGCTGGGTGCGGCCGTGGATGGCTACCATGTCGCCGCCGTTATCCTGAATGATCTTGACTACCTCCAAATAATTGAGATGATCCTGATCCCACCCGAGGCGGATTTTCCCTGTGATGGGGATCTGAAAATGGTGGGTCATTTTCTGAAAGATATCTGCGATTTTCTCTGGGGTTTTCATCAATGCTGCGCCGGCTCCCCGGGAGGTGACGTTCTTTGACTGGCAGCCAAGGTTAATATCAATGATATCTGGCTGCACTTTAGGCACAAGCTGCTGAGCGGCTTTCAGTATCCGCTCAGGCTGGTTCCCCAGAAATTGCAATGAAAGCGGCCTGTGAGATGGTTCATAAGCCATTCTTTTCAGATAGCGGGGGTTGTCCTCCAGCACATCCAGGGCATTGATGAATTCCGTCACGCTCATGGCTGACCCCAAACTGCGGCATAGCCCCCGGAAGGGAAGGTCCGTGATGCCATCCATGGGCGCCAGGATCAGGTCGCCATGGATGGGCACATTTCCGATGCTGAAAACGGGCTTGGTCTCCATGTTGTTTACCATTCGTCTTTATGCTGGTGAGTTTTTTTGTGTTGTTCGATTTTTCCAATTGCCCAGCGGCAGGCATCTGTCACGGCTGGATATTGCTCTCGTTCCAGGGCTTGCTTCAATATGGGTAGAGCCCCGGCACTTCTTTGATTGCCAAGGACAACGGCGGCATTACGCAACAGCCCCTCCCGTTTTGCTCTAGTCACAGGCGTTTCACCGAATTTTTCAATAAAACCCTTGTCATCCAAGGAAAAAAGTTCTAACAGATCTATTGATGACGGGATAAGACTGGAACCCAGGGAGAGGGGCTGTTCAGGTGTTACAGCGTTATGCGGGCAGACATCCTGACAGACATCACAACCGAAAACCCAATTTCCTACTTTGTCTTTGAGGTGATCGGGAATCCCGCCTTTGTTTTCGATGGTCAGATAACTGATACAGCGGTTGGCGTCAATTGTGTGATCCTCAAGGATGCAGTCAGTTGGGCAGGCATCAATGCAGCGCCGACAGGACCCACATAGGTCCCGCTGATAGGGTGCGTTGATGGGAAGTTCCAGATCCGTGAGAATCTCAGCCAGAAAGAAATAGGAGCCGATACCCTGAATGATCAGGCAGGCATTTTTTCCAGTGATACCGATACCAGCCAGGTAGGCGTAGTCGCGCTCGAGGATGGGGCCGGTATCAACATAGGATATTAAATGGATGTTTTCATCTGTTTGTGATTGGATAAAATTCTCAAGTTTCGCCAACCTGTTCCAAATCACATGATGGTAGTCTTTGGTGAGGGCATAAGCTGAAATTCTCCCTTTTCCAGGAAGTGCTGATTCTGGGACTGCCTTTACAGGTTGGTAAGGCAATGCCAGGACGATAACCGACTGACATCCTTCAAGGATCTTCTGTGGATCACCGCGTTTTTCTGCGGCATCAGGCCTTGAAAGGTAGCCCATCTCGGCGTGTTTGGCCTCCTTAATCCACTCGAGGTATTGCGAATAATGAGGTGGTTGGATGGCAGGCGCGATGCCCATATGCGTGAAACCGAGGCGATTGGCCTCGGTTTCGATGTTGTCTCTTAAGATATCAAGGTCTGACATTGTATTTGATTCTTATCCAAGTTTCAGAAGAACTTTCCCTTAATTTTATTCTTCAACAACATTGATGATGATAAAGAAATTGGTATAAAAGACCTCATCGCTGGCATTAAGCAAACTCCAAATGCTTTTATACTCACCAGTGTCTTGGGGTGCTTTAAAGTCAACACTGATCTCGACATTTTTTCCGGGCGGGACTGGATAAGGCAGGTAAACCTTTTCTTCTGCATCCATTTGTTCACCGGATGTGAATTGGATGTAGTAATTCGTGGTCCAGGTCGAGCTGCCAGTGTTTTCCAGCTTCCAAGTCACTGTGAATGTTTCACCGGGATTGAACTCCGTGTTGTCTTCCGGAGTCTGAGCCCGCCACTGGGCATCGTCGACGCCGCCACTCGAAATGGATGTAACGGTGGCTGTCGCTGTAATATCCGTGCCACCATTTTCCGATGTGGTTGTGCCAGTAACCATGACGGTGCCAGTTCCACCTTGTGGGGTTTCGGTTTGTGTTGGGGTTGCGGTGGCTTCGAGGGTTGGGGAAGGGGTGGATGTTGGCTGGGCGGCAGCCGTCAGGCTGGTCTGCGCATTGGCGGTTTGTGCAAAGCCGGTTTTTTGCGCGTCAATATCCATTGTGGGCGTGCCACTATTACAAGAGCTGATAAGTGCACTTGCGAACAACATCAAAATCGTTAGTATTAGGGTTTGTTTACTTGTTTTTGTCATTTATCTTTTTACCTCCAGACCAAAAGATTCATTTTTGTTTGGTCAACCATCAATTGTAGATGATGGGCGAGAAAAGTCAAGCAAGGGCTATAGTTTTTGAAACTAGATTAATCACTTTTATTTTAATAACTAAAACGGTGATGTGAGCCGCATCACCGTTTTTGTTGTAAAAAAATTAAATTTATGGTTCGATCCTGGGTGCAACCCACAGCGCAGAATCGTTAGCAGGATTGCCATTAGCTTCAAGGAGCAGGATAAATTGAACGGTCTCCCCTGTCAGCCCGCTCAAGTCAACCTCAACACTATTGAAGCTGTCATCTTTGACCTCATGCCATGTAGCCAGGGTATTCTCTGCGCCGCCACCGATTTTATAGTTCAATTTGAAATTAACGTTGCAGTTGGCATCCTCATTACAACTCAATATTGCCCTGAAGAACATGTCCTCTGTCAGGGTGATTTCTGGGAAGGTCCCTTTGATCCATCCATCCGTGACATTTTGTGGATGGACCAAAAGTCCGGGTTCGTTCTCAACTCTGCCTGTTTCCAGTGTGGGTTCGTTAAATCTTTTTACCCAGCCCTCACCATCGCCAGTTTCTCCTGGGCAAGGCAGTGTACCCGCGCCGCTGGTCCAGGTTACCCCGGATGCACAGTATATCTTGGCAAAATCATAGGACGATTCATCCACTTTGATCTCTACCCAGAACGGGCCATCTTTTTCACCAATCCCAAACAGAACGCCGCTGGCGTTACGCAGCTTGAAATCACCGCGGTGGGTACCGGTGGACATTGGTGCGGTTAAATCCATTGTAATTTTTATAGTTTCACCTGGGGCGACGGTGTCAGTCGTTAATTGCTGTGAGGCGGGGGCATCCATTGCATCCCCGCTGACAAAGACGACATCATAATTGGCGTTCCATGTGCAGGACCCATTGTTTTGCAAGGTCCATGTTTTGGTAAAGGGTTGCCCCGGGAAAAACTCCGTGCCGTCGGGAATGGTTTCAGAGATGAAAGCTGCCTGATCGCACTCTTTTTCTGCGGTCGTTGTCGCTGTTACGGTGGGGGTAAGGCTGGGTTGGGGTGTGAGTGTCGGTGTTCCTTCACCCTCTGTTCCTTCCAGTGTGTTTGTGGGAGCTGCTGCTGTTTGTTCCGCTTGTTGCGTTTGTGCAATGTGGGTTTGTTGGGCTTGGATGGTTTGTGCTGCAGCAGTGTTGAGCAGGTCCACTTGTGTGGTCGGCGTCGTATCCCCTGGCAGGTTACACCCTGTCAGACTCAGGCTGAAAATGATGATAACAGCAAGTAGTAGTGTAATTTTCCCTTTTTTCATAATGATTCTCCTGATCTTCGGTTTTTATAAACCTAGTCTTCTAATTATATAATAGTCTACCTGAGAGTGGAATACTGGATAAATCTAAAGTCATTTGGTTAATTTTATAAAATATTGTTATTTGATTCTAATCATGATGGACAATTTGATTAACTCTAATTACTTTAATGAGATAACAAAAGATGGGCATCATAGGATGACGCCCATCTTTATGAGTTTTATTATTTAATCTTGATTGATTTGTTATCCTTCTTTAGCGGTTTCAATTTCCTGTCCTAACAGAACTTTGATATACAGCCCAAGGCTGAACTTCTTACCGGTCAGTAAGTGTTGTGCCCTAAACATGCTCGACACCGCACGAATCAGCAGGAGGATCGTCAGGATCATTAGGATGATGGCGACCACCAACTGCCACAGCGGCACAGTGCCCGCCGCCAGTCGGGTCATGATGGTATTGGGGGCTGTGAAGGGGATCAGACTCAATACCACGGGCAAGGTTGCATTGGGTTCATTGATGATTACTCCGACCATCAAGAGTGGGATCATGATGGGGAGGATGACGATGAAAGTCGCTTGGGTGGCTTCTTTGAGGTTCGGTACCAGGGCGCCGACGCCTGCCATGATAGTGGCATATAACAAATAGCCAAGGATAAAAAAGGCAATGCCCCAGATAAAGATTTCAGGCGGCAGTTGCAGGCTTGGGGGAATATTAAGGGTTGTGCCCCCCAAGCGAAGCATGAGCAAGCCAGAGCCCATCCAAATAACCATCTGAAGTAACCCCACCAATCCTAAGCCAAGGATTTTTCCTGTGAAAAGTTGGTTGGGTTTGATGGAGCTCATTAAGATTTCCATCACCCGGTTCTCTTTTTCTTTTGCGACGCTGTTCAGCATCAAGCTGGCTGAGGTGAGAATCAGGACATAAAACATCATAGCCACGCCGTAAGGAATATAGAATGCCAAAGGGTGGCTTTGATCGCGTTCCCTCTCTTCGGGTTCAAGGTCAATATTCTGTACTTGGACAGGATTTTGATAGGTCTGAAAGCGTTGTTGATCGCCGCCCAAAAGGTTGTAGCTGATCACATTATTGATCAATGGGGTTGTGTCCATTGCTGTCAGGGGGTTGAAATCCTCCCGGACATAGCGTATGGCGCCGTTTTCAATATAATCCGATTGGATCAGGTAGTAGCCGGTAATTTCTCCTGAAACAACTGCATTTCTTGCGGCTTCAATGCTTTCATAGGCAATGAGACGATCCTCTTCAATCCAATCAGGTATCTCATTGATGATGCCAGCCTGGTCAATGTACCCTTCCATAAGCTGTTCGGGTTGTTGCGGCTGGAAGATGCCCCCAATACCGCCAGCGCCATCCCCGGTCTCATCGCCGCTAAACAGAGAAATCCCACCGAGGATGAGTGCGGGTACGAGGGGGACAAGGATCAGGGTCAATAAGAAGGAACGTCTGGTGACGGTGTTGATAAACTCTGTTCTAAAAACGATCCATATTTTTTTCATTGTTCAATTCTCTTTCCAAAAATCTCTTTAATGGATAGCTTTTTCCCATATCGCAGCATTCCCATCCGGAATGCTCGGCCGGCGAACCAGATGGCAAAGAGTGCAAAGGCAACTAAGATTGAAATGTTGATGGCGATTTCCCATGCTGGTACAACGGTAAAGGCTGAGCGCATCAAAATGGTGATTGGCGATGTCAGCGGAAAATAACTGAGGATTACGGCCAGAACCCCATTGGGATTCATCATGATGGTTGATGAGATGTAGTAAGGAATCATCATTGGCAATGAGATCAAGCCGGAAACCTGCTGGGCTTCCCGTACCTCTGTCATGGTTGAACCGATGGCTGCCATGAATGCTGATACCATGACAAATGCCGGCAGCATGACCATGAGCAGGAGGAGGATGTAATCTGTGGAAATGGAAAAATCTTGCAGTATGGGCCAGAATTGTCCACCCACCTTTAAGCCAATCCAGCCAAAGATTAACCAGATCACAAGCTGTGTTAGCCCCACGCCGATATTTCCGATGATTTTTCCGGTCATAAGCTGGGTTGGTGTGACGGAAGTGATCACGATCTCCATGGTTCGGTTCTCTTTTTCTTCCACAACAGCCTGAAGGAGGTAACCACCGCTGGTCATGACGACAATGATAAACATGATCCCGGCGATATAGGGCGTGAAGATCGTGTACCATTGATCTTCCCGCATCTCACGGCTGCCGTCCAAGGAGGTTGTGGTGATGAGGCTGCCTTCTTCCAATCGTTGTATCACTTCAGGATTAATGTCTTCGGTGTCCAGAAGATTTCGACGCACCAAATCTGTAAATTGGCTTTGAATGTCGCTGCCGGGCTCCTCCATATAGACATACTCAATTTCAAGGGATTCCGGGTAGGACTCTGGGATCACAAAATAGGCTTGTATCTCTTCGCCTTCCAGATCGTTTCTTGCCTGTTCTTCATCCTGATAGGCTTGAAATGGAATCGCTGGATTGAAGATATCACCGTTTTCTTCTAGGGTTACCGTTTCCTGGATAACACCAGCATGGTCGATATACCCTACTGGCGATGTATCAACGGAGAAAGCCCCGATCAAGACCGCCACAAGGATCATCGCGATCACCGCGATGGGCAAGCTGAGCAGGCTGAATAGAAATCGCTTTCGGAAGACGTGGCGTCTATATTCGTATTTGATAATCTGCCAAATCTTAGTCATTTTAATCGCCCTCCTGTTCTTGGACGACTTTGATGAAGATCTCATTGAGGGGCGGCACAGCAATCTCAAATTCAATCAAATCAACACCTTGATTGATGAGATCTTTGAGGATTTTATTAGGCTCCGAGTTTTCTTCGAGGACAAGACGGAAACGCCCATTGAGTTTGCGGATCTCTCGCACGCCGGTGATGGAATCAGGTAGTTGGCTGAGGGGCGTGACCATAATATCTCGAGAAGAGAAGTTGTTCTGTATTTCCCGCAAGGTGCCATACAGGACACGCTGTCCATGGTCAATCAGCAGTATCCGGTCGCAGAGCTCCTCGACCTGGTTCATCTGATGCGTGGACATGATGATAGCTTTACCCTCATCGCGTTTCATCTCAAGGATATCCTTCACCATTTCCGTGTTGACAGGGTCAAGGGAGGTAAAGGGTTCATCTATGATCACCAATTCAGGGTTGTGCACCAACGTGGTGATGAGCTGCGCCTTCTGCTGCATCCCTTTACTGAGTTCTTTGACCTTTTTGTCTTTATGTTCGTACAGATCAAAGCGTTTCATGTAGTCCTCTAACTCGACCTTGGCCTGATGCTCATCCATGCCCTTGAGCGTTGCCAGGAATGTCAGACAGCGCTCCAAGGGGATGTCCTGATAGAGTCCGCGTTCTTCGGGGAGGTACCCAATATGGTTTTTCTTTTCTTCATCCATCGGACCGCCCAAAACGCTGATCTCTCCCGAATCAGGTTCAAATATATCCAGGATCATGCGGATGGACGTTGTCTTTCCGGCGCCATTCGGCCCAAGAAGGCCGAAAATCTCCCCTGGCCGGACTTCGAAACTCAGGTCATTCACTGCCTGGGTATCGCCAAAACGTTTAAAAATAGAAGTTGCGTTAATAATTGACATTTCTTTTCCTTTCATTATTCGCATTCAATGGTTCATTAAATAATATTAACAACAATATTATTAACAGAGCATATATTTTCTTGGGTCTTTTGCAAATTCGTAAAGATTGACCATTTGGAAAGGGTAATCAACAGGTTTCCACCCTGATGATTGTACTTATTTTTCAGAGGATCATAAATATCTTGCTTTCACTTTTTTAATACAGAGATTATCCCCTCACCGGGTTGGGACATGCACCCGATCTTTGCAGCTAAAATCTCTTTTTCCTCAAGTAAATTGAGGAGGGAGTCGGCCTCCTTTTCAGACAGGCTGATTAAAAGCCCGCCTGAGGTTTGTGCATCTGCCAGCAGGAGCTGGTCAATGCGAGAAATGCTCTTATTAAAGTCAACATAGGGCTTCACGAAATTGAGATTGTTTTGCGTTCCACCGGGGATGATGTCCATACTGGCGAGCTGACGCGCTTCTGGGATGATCGGTACAGATTCCAGATATATTTGTGCGTTGACCTTTGAGCCGACCGTCATCTCCCGCAGATGCCCCAACAACCCAAAGCCGGTGATGTCCGTACAGGCGTGAACCTCAAATTCTTCCAGGCTTTCTGCTGCGTCTTTGTTAAGGGCTGCCATGATTTGAATAGCTTTCTGCTCTACCCCTAGATCTACTGCCCCTTGCTTGAGGGCTGTGGTGAGGATGCCCAACCCAATGGGCTTGGTCAGGATGAGAACATCTCCCGCCTGGGCGGTGCTGTTCCGCAATATCCGTTCTGGATGGACGATTCCGGTTACGGCCATGCCGTATTTGGGCTCGGTGTCATCCACTGTGTGACCGCCAAGGATGGAAATGCCCGCTTCCTGGGCTTTTTCCTGCGCGCCCTGCAAGATGGCTTCAAGGACTTCCAGGGGCAGGCGGTTTGAGGGGAAGCCCACAATGTTCAAAGCAAAAATAGGTTTCGCTCCCATCGCATAGATATCCGAGAGGGAATTGGCGGCTGAGATGGCACCAAACCAATAGGGATCGTCTACGATGGGCGTGAAGAAGTCCACGGTTTGCACCACTGCCAGGTCATCGCGGACCTGATAGACAGCCGCGTCATCGCTGGTGGCAGCGTCGACCAATGCCTGGGGGTCAGCCGTTGGGGGCATGTTCGCCAGAACCTTTTCCAGGGCCTGGGGCCGGAGTTTGCAGGCGCAGCCCAACCCATGGGTATAGCGGGTGAGTTTGATATCGCCCGTATCTAAGTTGGTTTCAAACTGTTCAGGGGAAGTCTTTGGCAAAAGTTTTTTTAGGGAAGTGGACAGAACCTCAACCGCCTGATCAATATCAGCCTTGCTCGTCCCCCGCCCGGTTGAGAAGCGGACAGTCCCCATGGCGTAATCCAGCGGCACATCCATGGCTTCCAGCACGTGAGAGAGGTCAATTTCATCGGAATCACAGGCAGCGCCGGCTGACGCAGCGACTTGGTCGCTGATTTCCGCGAGGAGGGTGTTGGCCTCAATCTTGTGGAACCCCAGGCTGAGGGTGTTGGGAAGACGCAGCTCGGGATGACCGTTGAGGCGGAACCCCCCTTCCGGCAGGGCGTCGGATAACCCTTGGTGCAGGCGATCGCGCATTTCCTCAAAATGCGCCATGTTTTGCTCCAGGTCCCGTTGTGCGATCTTGCAAGCTTTGCCCAGGCCGACAATTTCCAGAACGTTTTCCGTACCTGGACGGCGGTTGGATTCGTGTTCCGCCCCATACATGAGCTTTTCAAGGTCTACTCCGCTGCGGATATAGAGCGCTCCTACGCCTTTGGGCGCATACAGCTTATGTCCGGCAATCGAGAGCAAGTCCACATCCAAGGTTTGAACATCGATTGGGATCTTGCCGAGAGTTTGCGCGGCATCGGTGTGAAATACAGCGCCAGCCTCATGCGCAAGATTTCCTAATTCCTGTATGGGTTGGACCGTGCCCACTTCATTGTTGGCATGCATTACGCTGACCAGGAGGGTGTCATCGGTGAGGGCGTTTTTTAGGTCTTTAGGATCAACCCAGCCATACTGGTCGACAGGGAGGATTGTGAGTCTGAACCCCTGGCTTTCCAGGAATCGGCAGACTTCCAGAACGGCGGGATGTTCAACAGCGCTGGTGATGATGTGCCGTCCCTCTTTTTGATTTGCAAGGGCAAAACCACGCAGGGCAATGTTGTTGCTTTCTGTGCCGCAGCTTGTAAATATGATTTCGTGGGGTTGGCAATGTATCAAATCCGCCACTTGCTGGCGGGCGTTTTCAACAGCCAATTTCGCCTTCATGCCATAGGGATGGGCGCTGGATGGGTTGCCGAAATTTCCATAAAGATAAGGCGCCATGGCATCAGCCACTTCTTTCGCGATGGGTGTGGTGGCGTTATAATCCAAATAAATGGGTTGAGAATTTTTCATAGGATTTCCCTTTTTATCCATTGAGACAATTTATTATACTCACAGGGATACAAAAAACTATCCGGTTTCATTTTCGTTGGATGGTTTAGTTGATGCGCAAGGGTAGTCTCAAAAGGATATTGTGGAAATTAAAATATTAATCAAGTTGGATGAAAAATTTTAGATCATTGGTAGGGGCGACACATGGGTGACCTGTAATCCACTCCTACGCTGGAAATCGTAAATTGTTCTTACAACGCGGCTGCCTGGGAGCGCTCCTTCTTGGACCCAGCCATCAGCAAGCCCAACTCCTCACGGGTGGCGTCATCCGCATCTATTGTTGCGACAATCTCCCCTTCATATATGACCGCAATGCGATCTGAAAGGGACATGATCTCGTCCAATTCAGCAGAGACCAACAGGATACCAACATTGTTGTCCCGCATTTTGATCAGCGTGCTGTGAATATACTCAATGGATCCGACATCCAGCCCCCGGGTGGGCTGGTTGGCGATGAGGAGTTTAATATCGCGGCTTAATTCACGTGCGACGATCAATTTCTGCTGGTTGCCGCCTGAGAGGTTGGAAGCGGGGATAAAGGGCGATGGGGTACGCACATCAAAATCTTCAATCAGCCTTTCAGCGTAATCTTCGATGGCTTCATCGTTGCGGGTGATGCCTTTGACGAAGGGGTGTTTGTAATAATTACACAGAATGAGATTGTCCGTCAGGGGGTAAGGCATGACCAGACCGTGTTTTTGCCGGTCTTCAGGAATATGTGCCAAGCCATTTTCGATCAGAGCACGCGGGTTTTCTGTGGGCATGTGTTTGCCATCCAGGATGATCGTCCCCTGATCGAAGGGGCGCAGTCCCGTGATCGCTTCTACCAATTCCGTCTGTCCATTGCCCTGCACGCCGGCCACGCCCAGGATTTCGCCCGCGCGCACAGTCAGGGAGACGTCTCTGACTGTGTAGCGTTCCCCATCTTCTTTCATGGACAGGTTCTCAATGCGGAAGACGGGTTCTTTGGGTTTAGCAGGCTCTTTTTCTACTCTCAATAACACTTCACGACCGACCATCATGTTGGCCAGTTCTTCCTGGCTGGTTTGATCAGGCTTTGTTTCACCGACGACTTTACCGCGGCGCATGACCATGATGCGGTCGGCAATTTCCATGACCTCTTTGAGTTTATGGCTGATGAAGATGATAGAAACGCCTTTTTCGGTGAGTTCCCGCATCACCCGGAACAGGTCTTCAATCTCCTGTGGGGTTAACACTGCGGTGGGCTCATCCAAAATCAAGATGCGGGCATTTCGATAAAGCGCTTTGAGGATTTCCACACGCTGCTGGACACCTACCGGGATATCCTCCACCACCGCATCGGGATTAACATTGAGGCCGTAATTATCGGAAAGTTCAAGGATTTGTCGGCGGGCTTCATTGAGATTAAGGACACCGGCTGTTTGCACTTCCGACCCCAGGATCATATTCTCCGTCACGGTGAAGACCGGTACGAGCATGAAGTGTTGATGGACCATGCCGATGCCTTGATTGATCGCATCGTGGGGATTGTCAATGGTCGTCTTCTGACCATTGATCGAGATTTCCCCTTCATCTTGATCATAAAGGCCATAGATGATGTTCAAGAGGGTGGTCTTGCCGGCGCCGTTTTCGCCCAATATCGCTAATATCTCACCTTTGTTGAGGTGCATATCCACGTGATCATTGGCGAGAACGCCGGGAAATTCTTTGGTAATATTTTTCGCTTCAAGGATAGGTTGATTTGTCATTGTTATTCCTTTTCGTAAGGTTCGCCCTCAGCCGCTGGCGGCCGGGCCCTGCCGACGAAGCCGGCTAAGACAATGATGGTGAGCAAATAAGGGAACATACCGATAAATTGGTGCGGTATGGCAAAAGTGCCCATGAACTGGAATTGGGTTTGCATGGCGTTGGCGAAGCCAAATAACAGCGACGCGCCCCAGGCGCCAATGGGCGTCCACTTACCGAAGATCATCACGGCCAGGGCGACATAACCACGCCCGTTGGTCATCAAGCGTTCAAAGGAACCTACGGCTTCCAGCGTTAGAAATACACCGGCCAAACCTGCAATCGCACCGCCCAGGATGACATTGCTATAGCGTGTCGTGAACACGTTAATGCCGACGGTATCCGCTGCTCTGGGATGTTCCCCTACGGAGCGCATACGCAGCCCCCAGGTGGTCTTGAATAATACGAATTGAAGCACAAAAACCAAAATGATGGCAGCATAAGTGATAGGGGGGTTGTTGAACAGGACCGGTCCGATTAGGGGGATTTCTGCCAAAGCCCCTAAGGATAATGGCGCTAATTTGCCTTCAGTGGTGACGCCAACCTGATAGAAATATCCTGTCAAGCCCGTGGCAAGGATGTTGATTACTGTGCCGCCGATGATTTGATCCAATTTCAATGTGACAGAGGTGAAAGCCAGGAGTAAGCCCAATAGGGCGCCAGTGGCTACGCCTGCCAGGACGGCGAGTAGTAGGTTGGCTGTCCAGGCATTTACCATAAACCCGATAAATGCGGCCATGAGCATTTGCCCCTCAATACCAATGTTGATCACACCAGAGCGTTCGCACATGATGCCGCATAAGGCGCCTAAAATGATTGGTGTGGATTGGCGTAAAGTGGAACCCAAGACAGCCTGGGTCACTCGGGGATCAATGATGTAAAAGATAATGACAGCTGCAAAACCACATAGTGCGAGAATGATTGGGATGAGCACATTTTTAGATTTGAGGTAGGTCAATAATTTCATAGTATCCTCACTGGTTTCCCCATCCGGTGGTCAGTTTGGTTTTTTCCTCTTCGGGCGTCGCCTTGGCACGGATGATCCAGCGCACGATCATATCCGCAGCGACAAAGAACAACATCAGGGCCTGAATGACATCAATGATCTCCGCTGGCACGTTGGCCTCTTTCTGCATGAAGTTGCTGCCGCCCTGCATGGCACCAATTAACAGCGCTGCAGGGATCACGCCCAGGGGATGTGTGCGCCCCAGCAGAGCAACGGTGATCCCATCAAACCCAAGACCGGTATTGAAGCCGGGTTGAAATCGTTCGACAATGGCTTGAGTTTCAACAGCGCCGCCCAGACCCGCCAGGAAACCGCTGATAACCATGGCCAGGATGAACATGATGCGCACCTTCATACCAGCATATTTTGCTGCATGTGGGTTGGTGCCTACTGTGCGGATTTCATATCCGAAACTGGTTCGCATCAACAGGAACCAGACAACGGAACAGGTGGTGATAGCAATGAAGAACCCAACAGGCAGGGGTATGGCCTCATAATTGAACAACCGAAGCGGAATCCCATAGAATTCTGGCAGAAGGGCTTGGAGAAGCAGGCCGAAGCCGACCCCAATCAGAATGACAAGGGAGAAGCGAACAAAAAAACGGAGGGTCTTGTTTTTAAATTGAAGGATCTTTTTGCTAAGAAAGATAAAAAACAAAAGGGATGCCAGAAACATAATCAATAAGACGACTGCCAACCCGACAGTCATTTCAAGGTCAATGGTTGGAATCATGGCTGATTCTGCAATCTTTGGTGTGCGGGGAACAACATTCAACGGTGCTTCATCTTTAAGGGGGCCATCAGCGATATAATCGGTCAGGTTGAAGGCGATATAGTTGAGCATGATGGTCGTGATCACCTCGTGAGCGCCGGTAAAGGTCTTCAGCGCACCAGCAATGGCGCCGTACAGCGCGCCGACCAGGGCGCCACCCAGCAGAGCCAGAGGAATATGTATCAAAGGAGGTAATCCAGTGATCATAAAGCCAATCATGGCGGATGCCAGCGCACCAAGGATAAGCTGCCCTTGTGCACCAATGTTAAACAAACCAGCTTTGAAGGCAAAAGCGACGGCTAAACCACTAAAGATGAGGGGGGTCGCTTTTTCCAAGGTGCGTTCTAATTGGTCCACTTTACCGAATGCACCCCGAAATAAAGCAATGTACGCAGATAAGGGATTGACACCTGAGATCAATAAGATCACCGCACCAATAATCAGGGCCAAAGCAACGGCTGCCATAGGCACCCTGATACTCAGCCATATTTGTTTGATCCAATAACGAAATCCCGGCTGCTTCATTTTTTCTTTACTCATAGATTATTCGGGATCCTCCTGTATTTTATAGATTCATTTCAAGAGACTGGAAATATCATACCTCATTAGAACACATCAAGGCGACGCAAAAGCGCCGCCTTGACATTTTATCATATATTAGGTTGTTATTTGATTTATCCTTCAGGAACCTCAACCTCAATGGAGCCGTCTTCGAGTCCTTGTTTGGCTTCATCAAGTTTGTCCAGAATATCCTGGCCGATTTCGTCCTCAAAGTCATGGAAAGGGGCCAAGCCAACTTCACCAAAGTAGGTGCCGCCGGGGAATTCGCCATTAACGGACATACTGATTAAATCGAATACGGCAGGGGTGATGAGCTTCATCGCGCTGGTGACTAGGCAGGGATGTGCTTCGGGCACGGTCAACCATTGGTCACTGTCCACGCCGATGCAGTACACATCTTCATACCCTGCGGATTCAATCAAAGCGCCATTGCCGGTCTTGCCGCCGGCGCCGAAGACCACGTCCGCACCCTGTTCAATCGCCTGGGCAGCCGTGGTGGCACCCCATTCGGGGTCAGTGAAAGCGTCCTCAATGCTACCGGGATGGTAGGTTGTAATGGTGCTCGCATCGGGGTTTGCCCAAACAGCGCCCTGTTCGTAGCCTTCTTTGAATAGAACAACAGCAGGGATCAGGTCTGTGCCGAGGACAGCAGCAACGGTGTCTGTTTCCGTGAGCATGCCAGCCAAGACGCCTGCCAGGAAACCAGAGCGATCCTCTCGGAAGACCAAACCGGTGTAATTGGTGATACCTTCGTCAACGAATTGGTCAATACCGATGAAATGAGTATCTGGATATTCTTGTGAGGCTTCGAGGGTCGCTTCACCGATAGCAAAACCAACTGTGACGATGATGTCATAATTATCATCAGTGAAGAGCTCAATATTGGCTTTGTAGTCTTTGGCGTCTTGAGTCTCCACATAATCAATCTCAGCGCCAAATTCTTCGCCAGCCTGCTGAACGCCTTCCCAACTGGATTGGTTGAAGGATTTATCGTCAACTTCGCCAACATCTGTAACAAGACCGATGCATAATACATCTTCACTGGCGCAATCGGGGCCAGTATCTCCACCCAGCATGTCACAGGAAGCTAACAACAAACTACCAATGACAAGGATGGATAAAACAACAAACAGCTTTTTATTCATACAGTTTCTCCTCCTAAATAGAAGTGATTTGGGATTCAACGAGTCGTTCCTTTTCATAACGACACTCTCAAGAATTAAGTATAATGTGGAACTGAATTCATTACAAGCTATTCACAGAAATCTTAAGGATTAACTTAGTTTTCAGCGATCTCGGGGGATGTATCCGCCTCACCTTTTCGAACGCCAATGATCATCAGCAGGGCCAGCAGCATAAACACCGGGCCGATGAACATGATCACAGAGTAATCCCCGCCCGCGAGTTCCACCACCCAGCCGTTGACATTGGGGCCGAGGATGGCTGCCAGGGTCGAGAATAAATAATACAGGCCGGTGTAGGTGCCAATGTGGACGGCGTCAGTCAAATCGACGACCATGGGCAGGGAGTTGATGTTGATAAAGGCCCAGGCGATTCCGGCAAACATCAGGATCAACCCCACAATCGGTACGTCTCCTAAAACGGGCATTGAGAAAAGAAGTTGATTGAGTAAATCCTTGGGCAGAATCGCCATCAAGAGCATACAGGCTGCCATTAAGACGATGCCGATGGAGATTGTGTTTCGCCGCCCAATCTTCCCGCCCACAAAACCTGAGGGAAGGGCAAATATGACGAATAAAAGTGAGAGTTGGCTGAGCAAACGGGCGCCATCCGATTCGGGCAGCCCCAGATGTTTGTTGGCATAGAGGGTGAAGAAGGCTTCAATCGCGTTATAGGCGATAAACCAGAACATAATCGCCAGGAAGATACGAATGGCACTTTTCTCTTCTTCCTTAAGAATGCCTTTCAAGCTGTTGATCAGGTTGGGGCGTTCTGCTTCCGGATTCTCATCGTAGACTTTGGGCTCACGGATGAAGATGAATACCAGAACGGCGGCCAGAATAACCAGAGCAGACCCCAGCCAGAAAGGATAGGCTTTATTGATGTCATAAAGCTTGGAGCCGATCAGGAAGGAGATAATTGCACCCACACCGCCCATAAAGTTAATCACCCCGTTCGCCTGTGAACGGAACTTGGAGGGTGTGATGTCGGGCATGAGTGCCACAACAGGCGTACGCCAAATTGCCATGGACAGGATCAATGTCACCGTGCAGGCGACGAACAACGGCAAAACAGACGCCAGTGGGATGATACCAAAGGCCACCGCCGCGATGGGCGCGCCTACCAAGATGAAGGGCAGCCGCCGGCCGATGCGGGTGCGCAGCCTATCAGACCAGGCACCCACCGCAGGCTGGATGAATAAGGCTGCGATGTTGTCCAGGGTCATGAAAAAGCCGATCATCCCCGGCCGGACGCCGAACTTGTTGGCCAGGAACAGGGGCACAAAGGCATTGTAAGTTCCCCAGATGACGCTGACGCCAAAAAAGCCGAAGCCCAGCAGGAAGGTTTTGAGATAATTTAATCGTTTGGGTTGCATGTTTTCTCCATGAATTATGAATTTGGTGAATGGTTTGATTTGTCGGGCTGATAGCCCAGTCCTTTTAGGAACTCAAGATCGTCTGAGGTCAAAGCTGCTTGCGAGAGCAGATCGGGCCGCTGTTGGAAAGTGCGGCGCAGGGATTCCTGCCTGCGCCATTGGTCAATTGCCGCATGGTTGCCAGAGAGGAGCACATCCGGCACTTCCCATCCGCGAAATTCCGGCGGGCGCGTGTAATGGGGGCCTTCCAACAGGCCACTGGCATGGGAATCCTTAATTGGCGCTTGGGGGTCGCCCAGGACGCCAGGCAGAAGCCGGGTGACGGCGTCCACCACGACCAGGGCGGGGAGTTCCCCACCTGTGAGGACGTAGTCGCCAATGGAAATGGAATCAGTGACCAGGTGCTGGCGGATGCGTTCGTCAAGGCTTTCATAATGACCGCACAACAAAGCCAGGTGAGGGTATTGGGCAAGGTCAAAAGCGATTTCTTGATTGAAAAGACGTCCCTGGGGGGACAGGAGGATTACGGGACAGGTGGGCGGCGCGCCGAGGACGCTTTCCACGGCAGCGAACACGGGTTCGGGTTTCATGACCATCCCCCCTCCGCCGCCGTAGGGCGTTTCATCGGTGGTGTGGTGTTTGTCCATCGCCCAGTCACGGATGTCATGGGTGCAAACTTCAAGGGCGCCAGAGTCTTGCGCTCTTTTTAAGATGCTTGTATTAAGGTAAGAGGTGAACACTTCGGGGAAAATTGAGAAGATATCAAAACGCATGGTTGAATTCTAGCGCGAAGCCTGATTCCTTACAAGCGGATTATGGATTTTGATGATATCGGTGCGACGATAAAGGCTTTCATCCTCGGCCGAAAGCGTCATTGTAATCTTCCATGGCAGCTTTGATGATTTTCTTGGCTTTCTCAGGCCCGTCCGTGTTGAGCAATTTGATTTCGGCTTCCTCGCCCTCAACCATCTTATAGGTTCTGAAATAATGCTTGAGTCGCTCAACGATAACATCGGGCAGGTCCTGGATGTTTTTAATGTGGCCATAAATATGGTCGTTTTCCAGGACGGCGACGATCTTATCATCAGCCTCACCATGATCGAGCAATTGGATCACACCCACCACCACAGCGTTCAAGAAAATCTCAGCTCGGTCAATGGGGCGTTCGCTGATCACGCATATATCCAGAGGATCGCCATCACCGCGCACAGCACCTTCGGAAAGGTCTTTGACACGGTTGTCGCAGTAGGTGCGAGGGATGAAACCATACAGGTTGGGCGTTAGGGAAGATGTGCGCTGGGGACGGTCCACATATAAATAACCCGTGACCTTGTCCACCTCATATTTGATGAAATCGAATGAAGTCATTTCGATATAGGCATAGACCCGATCCGGCGGTTCGGGGCCGACTTCCAAGCCGTGCCAGGGATGCGGCCGCCAACGGTAAAAAGGAGCGGGAAAATTCATCGTTTCCTCCATATTTCTAATCCTTCGGTCTTCATTGAATGGTCAATGGATAGTGGCACAAACGACGTGCGTAGTGGTATTGGATCCTCTAGAATACTATTGTCAATGAGGAGTTCTCCTTTGTCAAGCAGGTTGGCTTATGCAGTGGAAGGTTGCCTTGCGCCCATCCATTATCGTGGGCATTCAGGGTGCAGCTCAGAGGATGTTAATCACCTGAAACAGCTCTAGGCCGCCAAGAACAACACAAGCGCAGATACAGAGTACAACGAGGACAATAACTGCAATAACCCACCATTTGGCCCCATTCCTTTGTTTTTCTGGTCTTTCTTGGCGGGCAGGTGTTTCGATTGGCTCTGCGCCCCAGCGGTTTTCGTCGCTGGCGGTGCCGTTCTGCGGCAGGGGAGACCCCCAACGATTGGTGGGCTCGGCCTTCTTCTCAGGTTTATCCGAAGGCTTTTCGGATTTACTCCACTCCTCAGCAGAAGCACCCATAAAGTCTTCAAAATCATCATCTTTGGGACTGTAGCCCATGATCATTCTCCTATTGTTTGGAAATTTTTATCTTCGATCTTTAGTATACAGGATTTTGACGAAACTGAATGCATACAGAAGAACCTATTTTGGATTATTCCTCAGAGGCCAAGAAAGTCTGCGCTTTTTCAACGAGAAATCGGTTGCCAATAAAAACAGGGACGCGCTGGTGGATATTCTCAGGTTTAATCTCCAAGAGAGAATGCTGGCCGTCGGTTCCAAAACCGCCAGCCTGCTCGGCCAGATAAGCCAAGGGTGCTGCTTCGTAAAGCAGCCTGATTTTTCCGTCAGGTTTGGTAGGTGCAGTGGGATAGCCAAACACGCCCCCATGAATCAGGTTACGGTGAAAATCCGCCACCATAGAGCCGACATAGCGGTGGGTGAGGAGCGGCTTTTCCAGATTTCGCAGCCAATCGATGTAAGCCTTCAATGGCGGAGATAAGCGATTGGTGATGGCATGGTTGAAGCTGAAATATGCGGGGGTGTCGGGAAAGCGGATTTTCTCGTGGGAGAGGATGAATTCTCCCCAGGAGGGGTCCAAGGTGAACCCATGCACACCCTGACCGGCGCTGTAAACCATCATGGTGCTTGTGCCGTAAAGGATGTAGCCAGCGGCTACAAGGTCCCGGCCGGGCTGGAGGCAGTCCTGCAAACATCCCCGCTGTGATTCGTCCAGAGTTCGGTAGATCCCAAAGATCGTGCCAATGCTGATGTTGGTGTCAATATTTGAGGAGCCGTCCAAAGGGTCAAAGACCAGGATATAGGATCCCTTTCTATATTCAGAGGGTATCGGTATCCAATCTTCCTGCTCTTCGGACACCATGGCGCACAGGCGGCCACTACGTTGGGTGAGCCGTATGATGACATCGTCCGCAAACACATCCAGTTTGCGTTGTTCTTCACCCTGGATGTTGATATTGTCGGCAAATCCCAAAATGTCTAAAAGGCCTGCCCTTCGGGTTTGCGCAGCGATGATCTTTGCAGCCAACGCCAGATCATAGAGGATGCCGGTTAATTCTCCCCGGGCGTAATCCGGTTGGGTATCCAACAGAAATCGTTCAATGGTGATAATGTTTGATGAGGTCATGGTTATTAAGATAAAGGTATCTTTTCTTAGTGGGTCTTATCAAAAGACTATGGATAAGCTTTGATAAGCGCGAAATAGATAATTAAGTATACATTGAAAAATGTTGGGATAGATTGCTCCACGCGATTAATGATGGGAAATTAATCACTTACAATAAGGAATAGGTAATTATTAGAAGATGTGGCGCTGATGCAATATCGGGAAGTACAGGTCAAGGGCATTCTCAATACCGTCCGGGGGGAGGACGATTGGTTTGGGCTGTCTTATAACATGAATCTGTATCGGGGCTGTGAACACCAATGCATTTACTGCGACACGCGCAGCGATTGTTATCAAATCGAGAATTTTGAAGATGAGGTATTGATTAAGATCAACGCGCTTTCCCTGCTGGAATATGTCCTGCCCCGCAAACGAAAAGTGGGGATGATTGGTTTTGGCTCTATGAACGATCCCTACACTTACGCCGAGAAACGCTACAATCTGACCGGCGATGCGCTGAAAATCGTGGCCAAATACCGTTTCCCGGTGCATATCATTACGAAATCGGATATAGTTTTGAAGGATTTGGAAACGCTCAAGCAGATCAACCAGATCAAAGCCCGGGTGAGTTTTACGGTAACCACGGCGGATGACGGACTTGCCCGAATACTGGAGCCGGGCGCGCCCTCTCCCAGCCAGCGGTTAAGCGCAATGCAAGTGTTATCAGAAGCAGGAATCGAGACTGGCGTGGTGATGATGCCCATCCTGCCCTTTATTGAAGATACCTCTGACAATGTGCTTGGCGTTGTGCAGGCCGCAGCCGCTCATCATGCAGATTACGTCATTCCCGCTTTTGGGATGACCGTCAGGGATGGGCAGCGCGAGTATTACTATGCCAAACTCGATGAGCATATCCCGGGACTAACAGAGAAGTACATTGCCACCTTTGGGGATTCCTACCATTGCCCAGCTCGGGATCGGGATCATCTGGCAGATGTGTTCTTCGATGCCTGTGAGAAACATGGTCTGCGAACCAAAGTCTCTTCCTATCCCCCGAAATCAGACCTCGAGCAGTTATCCCTCTTCTAGCTTTTGTTCTTGATGAGGTTCTCATTCACCCGGATGAACAGGGCTGCTAGGGTGACCAAGATACCGCAGAATAGGAAGGCTCCCAGCAGCCAGCGGTCGGCAATGGCGCCATTGGGTATCTCTGCAAGAAACATAGTGAAAACGACAATCCCCCACATGCTGTTGATCTGGACATAGTTGAAGCCGTGTCCACGGAAATACAAAGCCATGTAGGGGATATAAAAGTATAGGGTTGTAAGGAATTTGACCAGTACCAACCGATGGATATTATTCTATCGGTAGGGCCTTTCCTTTGTTTGCATGGTCATCTCGCCGGTTTATCTTTTGATGTTAAAACACAATTATATGCGAGATTACCCATAAACATCAGATCGGCATTTTTTTGAAAAATTAATCAATAAGCGAGGATTCAACCAACTCGACATCCGTTGAGAATCCTGAAAAAGCAGTTTCGGTTTTCAGCATGCCTATGTCTTCTGCATACCACGTGGAGGAAGAAAAATTCATCGTAGACATGGGAACGTTGGTCTCGCCGGCTGCTATTGAAATTTCAATGTCACTGGTGTTATCAATTCGTACAGCCTCAGGGAAGGTGCCCGCAGGGATGCTCACTTCTTCAATGGCGCCAACGGTGTAATCCATAACGACGGTGACATCCACGGCGGTAGCTGCACCTTCGAGGTTCATCTCACCTCTTAACTGGTATTCCGTCGTCCAGGTATAGCCTTCTTCCAGCAGTTCTGGCGCTGGCAGGGTTTGGCCTTCCCATTCAAGGGTCTCAAATGAGAAATCAGCGCCTTCCATTTCAGCGCTTTCGCTGAGCAGTTCCAACTGGCCGAAGGTCCCGCGTAATAGACCGTTTTCTGAGCAGTACCAGTCTATGGTATATACCATTTCTTCCTCGCCTTCCATGTCCCCTTCCATGGTTTGGGACATGGTGAAGGTGTCTTCGCCAGTTTCCTCAATTCTCAAGGTGTATCCCTCGCCTGATTCATAATCATAGGTCCAGGATGCTCCTTCGACCACGGGAAATAGGGGATGGTAGCAGGCGCTTTCTGTATCAAGCTGAGCGCTTTCCGCAGGTGTGGGCTCATTCATTTCCTCGGTCGGCTCATCTTCACTATCTTCACCGCCGGATTCTTCTGCCATGGTTTCTTCTTGAGGCAGGTTGGGGATTTGAGTTTCATCCCCCATGATCATGTCCGTCAAACCGCATGCGAACAGGAAAAAAGAGCTGAGAATCAGTAAGACGGGGACTAGTTTTCGTTTCATTTGGGTCCTCCTAATTGTTTATATTGTATATTGTGTATCTTATTTATCTTAATTATACTGGATGGGGTTATAAATGACTTGTGAATCATCATCACAATAAAGCTGGAGCTTAAACAAGCCCCAGCTTTGCTTTAGATGGGTTTTGACTAATCACTATTTCGTACAATCCTGGGGTCGAGCCACAGGGCATAGTTCTCACCGGTGTCATCCGCAGCGATCGTTGACAGCACGATTTGAATATCCATGCCGGCATACTCAGAGAGGTCAACATCGATGGGGTAGAACTGGCCTTCATAAACCTCTCGCCACTGCCCTAACTTTTCTAACCCCTCCCCAGTGATCGCCACACGGAGAGTGTAGGTGACATTGCAGTCCTCAGCGCCATATTGGCAGCCGATGGTGGCGCGGAAATGATCGCCATCTTCAATGGCCACCTCTGGATAACGTCCGACCATATAGCCGCTCTTGCCAGAATCAGGATAGGCTAGAATTGCGGGTTCGTCATAGGTCTTGCCGTCCTCCAGCTCGGGCATCTCCACGTCCTGAACGAAGCCCTGGTCGAAATCCTCTTTGCTGGGGCATTGGATGTCTTCTTCAACGCTGGATTCCCAGCCCGCATCACAATAGTTTTCAGCGAAATTGTAAACGACATTCTCATCATCTTCTGTTACCTTGATGCGTACCCAGAAGGGGGTGTCGCCGTCATCGCCGACGCCAAACAAATCGCCTTCATCGGATTGAAACATCCAATAGCCGGTGTAGACGCCGGGGGAATTGGGTGCGATCATATCCAGACTGATGTCGATGGTCTCGCTTGGGGCGACAGCTTCGGGCAGGTTAACGGCTTCTGGTGCAGACATTTGATAGCCGGAATGGAACACCACTTGATAATTGGTCTCCCAGGTGCATTCACCGATATTCTCAAAGCGCCAGATTTTTTCAAAAGTTTCGTTCTCATCAAAGACGGAACGATCTTCGACAGTGACATCTTCCACAAAATCTGCAAAATTACAGTTGTCTTGTTCAGCTTCTTGGGTGTAGGTCGGTGTTGGCATAGGGGTGTCGGTTGGCGCAGGTGTGTCGGTGGGCATCTGGGCGAGGGCTGTTTGGGTTTGTGCGACCTGCGTGGCTTCCTTCGCTACCAGTGCAACTTCTGTTTGTGTGTAAGCGGCATTGACCGTCTGCGCTGCGCCCGTTTCCGCTGCGTTATCCTGAGTTCCCTGAGCGCCGGGGAATTGACACGCTGTCAGGATGGTTGCGAGGAATAAGAAAACGGATGTTAACGTCAGGAAGATCCTTTTCTTATGCATAGATTTACTCCTTTTTTCTTATGATTGACATTCTTGATCATTTTCACGGTACTGGTCGAGTGTTAACGTGTTATAAGAGGTGTCCTGTTAATAACAAAAAAACCCGGAAAGAGGCTATTCCGGGCTTTTTTATTTAGTATTTTGATATCTTGGGCTTTTTTCTTTATTTCTCAGTCAGGATGGATTTCAATGACAGAATGCTTTCCTTTGATGAAGGTCAGATACAAGCGTTTGATCGAATCGACACTCAGACCAAAGATCGCCAGGCCCATCAGGATATCCAATACGAGGTTTGCTGTTTGGCTGAGCCCTCCTGCGGTTAACCCCGCATCCGGGAAGATTTGCTGCCAGGAGGTCGGGTCAATGGTGATGATGCCGGAGGTGGCGATGATGGCGCTGGTTACAGCAATTTTGAAGACGTTGATGAAGATCTTTGCTGTCGAGCCGATCTTGTCCCAATACTCTTTACGGATCAGGTAGATTGATAATCCAATATCCATGATGGCATAAGCCGTGATCCAGGGGATGAAGGGCTTGAAGTTTTCGTTCAAGATAGGAGCAGAAACCCATCCTGAATCACCGAGATAATAAATGCCGATCCGGTCAAAAAAGAAGTTCAGGGCAGCAATTAGAACCAGGTTCATAGTGATGTCAACGGCCAATTCGGGAAGTTTGACCCGTTCCAGGTTTTCCTTTTCATACAGATCTTCCGGCTGCCAGTCTTCTTCAAAATCTACGCCCCACTCTTCAGGCGTCGTGCGTTCAATGGCGGCAAAGGTCAAGGTCACGATCCCAAAACCCATGAATAGGGTGTTGAGAATGCCACCCACAATGGTGACTATTGTGTCCCACACGCCCGTTCCGAAGCCGGTTTGGCTGATGAAGGCCACGCTGACGCCCAGGATATGCAATGCGCTAAAGACGATTAACACGATTTTCAACACGAGGATGTACAGCGGGAAGAAGCGAGGCCCGATCAGGTAATTTCTTGCGCCGTACTGCAAGGCGACCTTGCGGGGAGAGCCAAAGGTCTTAAGGACGGATTTCACTATCTCTTCATCAGGCGTTTCATCTGGATTGGGATTGCGATCTTCCAATGTGTCCATCAACACAGAGTGGATTTCCCTGAGGATATCCTCCCGGTTTCTGGGGGGCAGTTTGTGTCGGATTTCGTCTAAATACAATTCAATTAGTTTCATCTTCGTTCTCCAATTTCTTTTCTAATAATTGATCCACTGTGGTCTTGATTCTCGACCATTCCGATGTCATCTCTTGCAGCACACCTTTGCCAAATGCACTAAGAATGTAGTATCGGCGTGGGCGGGAGGTGTCCACCCGCCAATTGCTTTCGAGGAGTTCCTGTTCTTCCAAGCGGCGCAGCAGGGGATAGAGGGTGCCCTGGTCGATTTGCATACCCTGTTCTTCCAGTCGTTTCATCAGGGAGTAACCATATTGCTCTTCGTGAAGTTGGCTGAGGACGGCCAGGACGATCACCCCGCGGCGTAGTTCCTGCACCAGGTTTTGAGTTTGTTCTTGGACGGCTTCTTTTGACATTATATATTACCTTTCAAAATGTAATACCTATCATTGTGTGAAATATTATAGTATGTAATACATAGTATGTCAAGACCCAATTTCGTGAAAATAACGTGTTTTATATCATGATATGCCGATATGATGTTAAAATGACATTTATGGAGAACTTAATTTATTTCGGCGATAATCTTGATGTCTTAAAATCCATAGATGAGGAATCGATTGACCTCATCTATATTGATCCGCCCTTCAACACCGGCAAACGCCAATCCCGGAAACAAATCCGGGTGGAACGGGATGCCAATGGCGACCGGGTGGGATTCGGCGGGGAGCGGTATCAGACGGAGGTCATTGGAGAACGCGCCTATCGGGATTATTTTGATGATTATCTGGGATTTCTGGAACCGCGCCTTCTCGAGGCTTACCGCATTTTAAAGCCAAAGGGCAGCCTGTATTTCCACATCGATTACCGCGAAGTGCATTACTGCAAGCTGTTATTGGACGACATTTTTAGCCGGGAGTCCTTTATCAATGAGATCATTTGGGCTTATGATTTCGGCGGCCGCTCTAAAAAACGTTGGCCGGCCAAGCACGACAACATCCTTTTTTATGCCAAGGATACTGAGGACTACATCTTCAACCGTGAGGAAGTGGATCGCATCCCCTATATGGCGCCTGGATTGGTCGGCAAGAAGAAGGCAGCCAGGGGAAAATTCCCCACGGATACCTGGTGGCACACCATCGTGGGGACAAACAGCAAGGAAAAAACGGGCTATCCCACCCAGAAACCGGTGGGAGTCCTGCGCCGGATCGTGGCGGCTTCTTCCAGGTCTGGAGATCTGGTGTTGGATTTCTTTGCGGGGAGCGGCACGATAGGGGAGGTTTGTCTTGATTTAGGGCGACATTTCATTCTGGTTGATAATAATCCCCAAGCGATTAACGTGATGAAAAAACGGTTTGAGGGGGAAGACTCCATAAAATGGATAGACGAGGGCACTTAAGCCGCTTCGTAAAAGATGGGGTGCCGTCGCAGACGCCAGGCGATTTCATGATTGAGCTTAAGGGTCGGCCCTTCGGTTGGGGTGTCGGTGGTATCAATGCCGCTGAAGATGATCAATTGTTCAATGAGGGCATCCGCCAATCGCGCGGGGTCGCCGCCCAGCGCGGCCCATCCCAGGACGACGCAAGCATGAGGCGACGCAGGAGCCAGGATCATCCCGGGGCTTCCGCAGCTGACCGCCCTGATCTCCTCCGCTTCTGGCGTGTCATTTGTCAGCAGGTGGTCAACCAGCGCGACATTCAAAGCTCGGGAATTATCAATTGTCTCTGTGATCATATAACTGCAATCCCCCAAATCCTGATCCGCATACAGAGTTGAAAAAGCCGCCAGCTCGTCCGGCGCGGGGTGGAAGCATTCGATATTTCCAATTCGCAAATTATGCGGTGAAAGGCGCAGGTCCAAAGCCTTCCGAATCTCTGCTTCGAAGGTTGTGGTGTAAGACGGATCCATAAACTGCCCGTCTCCCATAGCCAGCCAGAAGTTGATATCCAGGGTTTGCTCATCCAATGCTCGCCCCGAGCGGATGATGACCTGAATCTCCTGCAGGGGGGTTCCGGATTGGGTGTCAAAGGCTAATTGATATTCCCCAGATTGGAGCACGTGTTGGTTATTGATAGGGAAGAAGAGACACACTTCGCCATCCTCGCTGACGATTGGGCTCTCTGAGATCAAGCTGCGCCACTCCCCAGATGCGGGATTGAACTTGTAAAGCGGGGTGCCATCGGGGGCAACCAGGTCAAGAAGGGTAATCGTCTCAAGGGGGGAATGGGATCGGGCTGCCAAAAGGAAGGCCGTATCCCCTTTTTCAATCCGAAGCAGGAAATCCTCTTGGGGGTGAATATCCTGATAGGTTTCAATAGTCAGGTCAGGGTGGTCAAGTTGTTCGGCTGCTTCCTCTTCACTTGTGAATTGGCGGTGGAAGTGAATCTGAGATTTAAGGGCGTTGAAAACATGTTCTCCACGGCTGCGCCAGAATTCCGCGGAAGCAATCATCAAAAGGAAGACATATTGACCGACATAGGGGCTGCAAATTAGCGCGCGTCCTGAACCTTCTTCCTCTGCGTTAAAGAACTGGATGTCATTGAGGAAACCTGTGATTCCTTGAATACTATCTGTGCCGGCATTGAATAAATCATAGGTATCAAAGTTCTCCATAAATTCAGCTGCGAGATCATCATTCAACTCGGCAATGGAAGTCCCTTCTGGAAGGTCGCCGCCCATGATGCTGATCTCAAGATTGCCGTCCTCAGAATACATATACACCGAGCCATCGATTTCCAGTTCGAAACCTGAGATGGGACGGAAAGAAAACCCCGATTCTTCCATCTCGATCTCGTCACCAAAACGAAGAGTGAGTTCATCAGAGGAATTTGCTTGAGATTGTCCGCTTTCTTCTGGCATGAATCATCCTGAGGTTAGTTGGGCTTGTTAAGCATGATTCTACACCAATTCTCATGGTGCAGGGTTTTGATATAATTGCCTTTTATATGCTTTAGATGAACATGTTAATAAAATGGAACATTACAACCTAAGAGAGGCTGATATGAAACGCGAAGATTATCCCATTCTGGAATTTGGCGGTAATGACGAAGCTATTCTGGAGCCGTCCCTTATTGTAGAACCGATGGATGTCCCAGAACACTGCGTGATTTGCTTCTTCGCGGAGGTGATACAGTGGCTGGTGAAGACACAGGACACCCGTATTCTGGCGCATTCCGTTTCGGAGATTGGGGAGCATCCCCTTTATGAAACAACCTTTGAGGGGCAGCGCCTGGCCTTCTTTCATCCAGGCATTGGGGCGCCGCTGGCGGTGGGCCTGTTGGAAGAGATGATCGCCAGGGGATGCCGAAAGTTCATCGCCTGCGGGGGATGCGGTGTGTTGGATAAGGATATTGCTGTGGGCCATCTTCTTTTGCCGGTGGCGGCGATTCGGGACGATGGGACTTCTTACCATTACCTGCCACCTTCCCGGGAGGTGCAAGCCGCTCCACATGTATTAAGTGCGATTGAGTCAGTCCTTGAGAGGCACCATATTGAATACATCCGCACCAAAACATGGACCACAGACGCCATTTACCGTGAGACGCCAGAGAAAGCCGCGGCTTACCGTGAGCAGGGGTGTCTGGCGGTGGAGATGGAGACGGCCGCCTTCTTCGCCGTGGCGCAATTCAGGGGGGTTGATTTTGGGCAAATCCTCTACGGTGGGGATGCCGTGATCCCAGGGGAGTGGGACGGCCGTACCTGGAATTCCCGCGCCGAGATTCGGCGGGATTTGTTCTGGCTGGCGGCAGAAATGGCTTTTGCGTTATAGGCGGGTCTTTCGGGCGCTAACATTTAACACCAAAGTCAATTGGTCATAAGCGACTTTGTTATGAAATTCCTGTAACTGTTTCTATACGTTTTCATCCCACAGCGATATAGAGTATGATAAATCATTCATGATAAAGGAGAAACCATGACGGATCTTTCAGCGCAAATCCTGCCAAAAATCAAACAGCACAGAATGAATGCAGTGCCCATGAGCGGTGATATGACCTTGCCCTATTATGACCGCTTGTCCCTGGTGAACATTCCAGACACGGTTGCATCGTTATTAGACGCCCCTGAATTTGGCAAGCCTCCCTTGGACGATGCCATTCTCACTCAGCTTGGCGGGCCGTATCAAAAAGTAATTCTCTTGTTGGTGGATGCGTTGGGATATCACTTGCTGAAAGCGCTCATGGATAAGGATGGGGATTTGGTCTGGCGCAAGTACTTCGACCAGGCCGTTTTCAGCCCTATCACCAGCATTGTGCCCAGCACGACGGCTTCCGCCCTGACCACCCTTTGGACAGGGGAAGGCGCTGCAGCCCACGGCATCATCGGATACACGATGTGGGCGAAGGAATTCAGCATGGTGATGAACAATATCCTGCATGCCCCCGTCCACGCACGTTCGGATGTGGGCGGCTTGGAACGGTCGGGCTTTGACCCCCATGACTTTCTCAGCATGCCATTATTAGGCACTCATCTGAAAAACGCTAATATTTCTTCATCAGCTTTTATGCACAGTTCCATTTCCCGCTCCGGTCTCTCAGTGATGCAGCTGGAGAACGTGCACCTGAATTCCTATGTTGATGAAGCTGACCTATGCGTCAGTCTGGCGGAATACGTCAACAGCCGTGTGGGAACCCGGGAATATATTTATGTTTATTACAGCCATGTGGACACCCTCATGCACCGTTATTCCGATGAGGACCCCCGGGTGCTTTTACAATTCAATGCCTTTTCCAGGATGTTTGAGCGAGCATTCTTGAATCAGCTCTCGCCATCTGCTGCAAAGGATACCTTGTTACTCATGGTCGCTGACCACGGCTCCATCACCACGCCAAAATACCCGCAGTTTGAGCTCTCCAATCACCCCGATTTGATGGACTGTCTGGTGATGCAACCCACTTGTGAGAACCGCTTGTCGTTCTTCTTTATTAAACCTGGGCGAATGGACGATGTCCGGGATTATTTTAAGAAAACCTGGCCGGATGATTTCCTGCTGATCGATCCTGAGGCAGCGCTTGACGAGGGGTTGTTCGGCGAAGGACCGTTCAAACCACAAGCCCGGGAACGTTTGGGAGATTTGATTTCAGTGGCAAAAGGGGATGCTTATTTGTGGTGGGCGTCCAAGCCCAATCCAATGGCTGGGCGTCACGGCGGGCTCAGCGAACGGGAAATGCTGGTGCCGTTTTATGCCCTGCCATTGGAAAAACTGGGCTGAGAACTCTTGATTATTGGATGGTTGTATTACGCGGAGGTCAGATAGCGAGACAGCTCCCAATCTGTGACATGGGTGCGGAAATGTTCCCATTCCGCTTCACGGGCCTTCATGAAGGCATCCGTCAGGCTCTCACCCAGGGCATCCTGGAGCACCTGATCGGCTTCAAAGGCTCTCAGGGCTTCATACAGTGACCCCGGCAGCATATCAATATCCATATCACGCCGCTCTTCTTCAGAAAGTTCGTAAACATTGAGTTGGTTGAGGGGCTTGGGGCATGCCAGAGATTGGTCAATGCCATCCAGACCCGCTGCCAGCATGGCATTGAAAGCCAGGTAGGGATTGGAGGATGGATCCGGGTATCGCAGTTCCAATCGGACGGTATCCGGTTTGTTGACAAAAGGTTGGGGGATGCGGATCAGGGCTGACCGGTTGACCTGTGCCCAACCGATATAGACCGGTGCTTCATAGCCTGGCACCAGACGTTTATAGGAATTGACGGTGGGTGCAACGATGGCTGATAGGGCTTTGGCATGGGAGAGCTGGCCAGCGATGAATTTATAAGCCAGGTCTGATAATTGGAAGGGGTCTTTTTCATTGTAAAAGAGGTTTTCACCGTCCAAGCTGAAGATCGATTGATGGCAGTGCATCCCCGATCCATTAATCCCGTAAACGGGTTTGGGCATGAAAGAGGCGATCAACCCATGCTGTGCGGCGATGGCCTTGACGGCATATTTCAGGGTGAGGACGTTATCAGCCGTTTTCAGGGCATCGGCGAAATGAAAATCGATCTCGTGCTGCCCAAGCGCCACTTCGTGGTGTCCCACTTCTATTTCGAGACCCATCTCGCTGAGGGCGGCCATTAACTCCGTCCGCACCTGAACCGCTTCATCATTGGCGGAAAAATCGAAGTAACCGCCGATATCATGGGGGACAGGGTGAACGTTTTCTTTGCCGTTTTGCAGGAACAGGAAAAATTCGGGCTCGGGACCCACGTTCATGATCCAGTTGCGCTCCGACTTGAGGGTCGTCAGGCGACGCTTCAAGACACCGCGTGGGTCGCCTTCAAAGGGCTCACCATTGGGCAGGTAAATGTCGCACAAGACTCTGGCGCGTTTCATATCATCCGGCGTCCAGGGCAGGATGGCGTAGGTATCGGGGTCCACCACCAGGCGCATATCGCTTTCCTGAATTCGGGCAAAGCCCTCCACAGAGGACCCGTCAAACCAGATGCCATCTTCCAGGGCTTTTTCGACCTGATCCAAAGGACCATCCACGCTCTTGACGACGCCGTTGACGTCTGTGAACTGAAATGAAATAAACTTGATACTGTCTTCTTTAATTTTCTTGAGGATGTCTTTATTGTCCATTTTTGTCTCCATCTTTTTCAACAAACCATTTTAACATTCGGCAAATCTATTCATTGGCAGTTGGCAATACATAGCCGACACCAATAAATACAGCCGGAAAAACAATATCACTATGGGTGTTTTGGCCTGTATGTTGCCACACAGTTTTAGACATCCATTTGTTTGAAGAAGGAAAAATTGGACCCGTGTGTTGATCCAGGAGGCATCCGCTGATCTCTCGATTTTCCCCAAAACTTTTGGGTTAGCACGCCCTTCGCAGGGAGGAACCTCCACCTCGTCATCTCATCTATTGTTTAGATGAGATTCAGCCGCTTGATTTCCTTTTTTGTCAATGTCTACCCGATAGTACCTCCTTTGTTTGGCGATGAAGGATTGTGTAAATTTGCAATTAAACGTTTATATCATAGATTCGCTAACCTGGCTAGGGAAATGGTGTTAATTCTAGGACATCATAAGGTAAACAAGTTCCCATTTTACTCAAAATCAGCCTTGACAAAGAACAAAAGTTCTGTATAATTAGAACATAAGTTCGGATATTTGAATGGGAGCATATTATGAGTACAACCAATCTCTTCACAAATGCTATCAGAATGACGCAGCAAGCATTACCAGGATGGTTTACAAATAAGGGTGTTAAAACCCGTTCAATTTTGAAGAAGAAACTCCGTCGAACTTCAACAACAGTTGGCAGCCTTCTTGACTCGGTAAAGGAAGTGCCCTCTCATACCCTTTTATTGGGTCAATGCATGGATGGTTTGCCATTCATGATGGAATTGGGTGAACCGGAGCTGGGCGCGCTCTTAATTGGTTGTGATAGAGGTTATGGAAAAACTCATCAATTACAGGTGATGGTGGATTCCATCATGCGGCTGAATTCCCCCCATGAGGTGCAGATCGCGATTTTGTCACCCAATACGAATGAATGGGAAAGCTTAAAAACCAATCCTGAATCAAGGAAATACCTTTATGACATCCGTCCTTGGTATGATGATCGGGCAGAGCGAACCATCGAAGCGCTCACATCGCTTGCTGAAGCCCGGAGGGGCGGTCAGCGATTGGGCGCGGATATCCTCTTGATCCTGGATGACCTGGAATACATAGAAGATTTGAGTTTTGAAGCTCAGGTCAATCTGCATTGGCTGCTGGAATATGGCTCACAATCGAATGTGTGGGTGGTGGGAACCATAGGTGCGGCATTATCCAGTGGATTTCGATATTGGGTTGATACCTTCCGGACCAGAATTATCGGTCGTGTGAAAGCTTCGGATGATGCGGATATCTTAGCCATGCGCCCCGGTTCAGCAGCGTCTGAGCTCGGTCATGGGCAGTTCAGGGTTTGGGTGGGTTCCCAATGGATGACCTATGGCTTGGTGCCCTTAGGCGGATGATAGAAACAGGAGGAAAAAAATGGATATTGGCATGTTATGGTTCGACAACGATAAAAAATCAGACATGATCAGCAAAGTCGTCAAAGCTGTTGATTATTATCGCAGTAAATATGGTGAAGATCCCAATATTTGCTTTGTCCATCCCAGCATGGTTCCAGAGAAAACTAACAATTTAGAAGGTGTCAGTATACGTTCCAACAGCACTGTGCTGCCTCATCATTTTTGGATAGGCGTCCAACAACAAAAATTAATACAGCAATCCAATCCCTGATCCAAAACTTGGGCGCCTATTCAAGCGACCGTACTGTCTCATCGTTTGTTGTTCGATTCCTGCGTAGGAACGCGATCCAACCGTGACAGTAGGGTCGCTTTTTAATTTAAATTGTCTTCTGATGAAAAGATCTGGTGTTTTAACCTTATTGCGAGGAGGGTTGAACCTTCTCCTGTACTTTTCCCGCTTGTGTTTGACCCGCCAGAGATAGTGTCCGAAAACCATAGGTATTGAGCACATTTGTCTCTCCAACCTTTGTTTTGGTCACCGTGCTGGATGTATAGACGTGAACATGGCCGTGGAGGTGATAGGTGGGTTGGAAAGTCTTGACCAGCCATTCGAATGCTTTGACCCCTCTATGTGCACGGTCATCCTGATCGTGGATGCCCCAGGGCGGGGCATGGCTGATAAAAATATCCAGGAAACGGCCGTAGAGGAGTTTGTTCAACAGTAAGGCGGGGACAAGGCCCAGCACCATCAGCCACATCTCAGCCTGGCTGTATTGATAATCGCCGTCATTATAGCGTAAGGAGCCTTCAATACCGGCGAGCAGCAAACCTGTCTTGGGATCCCGCACAACCTTGCGATGTAAATCTCTTGCACCCCAAGGCGCTTTGCGAGGTCCAGCGCATCCATATTCAACATCTTTAGCGTGGTTGCCGCGTACAAAATATAGAGGGATATCCAATGAGCTGATGATAAATTCCAGATAATAATAAGAAAGGTCCCCACAACTGATCGCCAGATCCACGTCCCCAAAACGGTCTTTAATTTTGGGACTGTAAATCCGTGGCAATTCGACGTCGCTGAGTGTTAACAGTTTCATAACATCATTTTAAGACATATTGACCAAAATGGTTAGGGGGAGTAAAGGGTTGTGGAAGTTTACTCGCCGATGGCGACTGCGACCGCGACGGCCTTGTTGCGGTCATGGCTGATGCTGACGGACCAGTCTGTCAACCCGAGTTCATCCGCTGTGATCTGCGCTTGACCATGCAGGTGTACCACGGGCTGGCCTGTATTGAGATGCAGGATTTCGATATCCTGCCAGTGCACACGGCCAATGCCGGTGCCGAGGGCTTTGGAGACGGCCTCTTTAGCGGCAAACAACCCGGCAAGTACATCATTCCTGTCCCGCGCCTGAGCAATTTCCTGGCTGGTATACACTCTTTCAATGAAGCGTTCGCGGATCGCTTCTCGAATGGATTCCAGGCGAGAAATTTCAATGGTATCAATACCGGTGCGTACGATCATAGGTATTTATCCTTACGGTCCCGCAATGGCAACTGCCAGTGCATCGGGATCAAGATATCGCCGCGTCGCGTTCAAGATGTCTTCGGGGGTAATGGTTTGAATTTCATCGGGGTACTTATAGAAATAATCCAACCCCAAATCAAAGTGTTCCATATTGAGCAGTGAGACCGCCACACCGCTGTTGGATTCGAGCATGATGGGCATGCGACCCAGGAAATAGGATTTGCTGTTGGAGAGCTCTTCTTCTAAAACAGGTTTTGACACAAAAGCCTTGACCTCTTGTGTGATGAGTTCCACGACCCGATCAATATTTTGGGGGTTGACACCGGCAATCATCTCCCAGGCGCCTGGGCCAAGGCTGGAGGATAGGGAAGAATAGACATAGTATGCCAGTCCTGCATCTTCTCGTACGCTCTTTCCCAAACGACCCATCATGCCAAACTCCCCCAGGATGTTATTACCAACGCGCAAGGGTAGGTAATCCGGCGAGAGCCTCTCCGGCCCCAGGGACCCCATGACGATATCCGCCTGGGATTTTCCTGGAGTACTAAGGGCTTTTTGAAATGGCTCCTGGATGGGGTCAATGCGTGGGATTTCAGGCAAGCTCTCCTGGTTTGGATTTTGCCAATCGCCAAGGACATCGTTAACCGCGTCACAGGCTTTTTTGGGGTCGACAGCCCCAACGACCACAACGACCATTCCTTTGGGGCCGAAAGTGCGCTTGTAGAATTGCAGGATATCTTCCCGTGTGATGGCTTGAATGGTCTCTGGAAAGCCTTCCTCCGGCCGTTCATAGGGGTGGCCGGCATAGATGATCTGGTCAAACAACAGCGCGGCCATAGCCGATGTGTTCTGGGCGCGGATGGCCAGTGCGGTCATCATTTGATTTTTTTGCCGATTGAATTCTCTTTCAGGGAAGGTGGGGGAACGCAGGCTGTTGGAGATAAGCTCAAGGATCAGATGTAAGTCTTCTTTGAGGGAGTGCGCGCTGAAGGAGGTTGTCAGGGTGCCCGCAGAAAAGTTTAATCGGGCGCCGACGGATTCAATTTCATTGTAAAGGCTCTGAAAATCATGCTTCTCTGTCCCATTCATCAGTCCGCTGGCCGTCAGATAGCTTAATCCCAATTTTTTATCTGGGTCAAGCAGGCTGCCGGTGGTGACATATCCTTTGATGGAAAGTGTAGGGCTGTTGAAATTTGATCGGGCGAGAACAGTGATGCCATTGTCTAGTTCCTGGCGGGTGATATCATCGGGACCGGGCAGGGCATGGCGATGGTCGTTGTCTGTGAGTGTCTTCATATGTTAGGTTCAGCTTTCTTGGGGGAGGTAAAAACCGACAACTCGGTTATCTGGGATGAGATAAGTTCGGGCGATGTTGAGGACGTTCTCAGGGGTGACCTGGGCCAGATGGTTGACATAATTTTCAAACCAATCATAGTCTGCGAACATTTCAGCATATCCCAGCCAGAATCCCTGATTGGAAATATTTTCACTGCTGTAAGCAAACAGGGCTTTGGCCTGCTTGATCGCCCGGTCAATTTCAGCTTTGGTGACCGGTGAATCGAGGACCTTTTCGATCTCTTGATCCATGGCCCCAAGCACCTCTTCCGGTGATTTGGCGGGATGTACTGTTAAGTTGACCGTATAAAGATAGGGGTCATGGGTGGCCTGCAGCACGCCGAAACTGGATACGGCGATTTCATCTTCAACCAAAGCGCGATATAGGCGGCTGGTTTTGTTGGTCGTACCACCTGAGCCAAACATGTTCAAGCTGCTGGGGCCTGTCAGCAGGCTGTCGAGGACGGTCAGGGCAAAGAAATCCGGATTGCTTGCGCTGGGGGCGTGGTAGGCTGCTTGAATGTAGCTGGTCTGCCCGGGGCCTGTAACGGTGATCCTCTTCTCGCCGTTCTGAGCTGGCTCTTTTGGTATGGCTATGTCCGGTGTTTCACCGGATGGGATATTGCCATAGACCGCGTTGATTTTATCAACCATTGCCTCGCACTCAAAGTCGCCAGCAACAGCCAACACTGCATTGGATGGGCAGTAATATTGGCGGTAATGGTTATAAAGGTCGTCACGGGAGATGCTTTGGAGATCTTCCTTGAGGCCGATGACCTCATATCGGTAGGGATGAGTTTGGAAGGCAGCCTCCTGGACGGCTTCACCCAGCAGAAAACGGGGGCGATTTTCATTGCCTTCCCGTTCAGAGATGACAACCGTCCGTTCCAGTTCGACTTCCTCAGGTTTGAACTGGCTGTTGACCATGCGATCCGCTTCCAGGGATAAGCTGATATCGAACATATTTGCTGGAAGCGTCTCAAAATAGGTTGTCCAATCCAAATAGGTCATGGCGTTCCAAATACCGCCCACTTTAGAAATCTCTCGGTCAAGATATCCTGAAGGGTAGGTTTCCGTTCCCTTAAATTGCATATGTTCAACCCAGTGAGAGACGCCAGTCTTCCCCCTTGTTTCATTTCTCAGGCCAACCTGGTACCAAATCCAGGTACTGATGATTGGCGCTGTATGAATTTCTTTGAGATGAACCGTTATTCCATTATCAAGCTGATAAAAATTTGGCTTTATTGTCATGTCGATGTCTTTGCCGAGAAGGTATTAATGTTGATCCATAAATCCACGATATTATCCAATCCAGTATAATCATTGTGTTTAGACTTTTATCATTATATTCGATAATTCAAGCCGAAAGGCTTTTTTCTATTCTTGAGGTGAACTTTGCCCGAGCAACGACAAAAAAACTATCTGGTTGCTGTGATTGGGGCTGGCCCGGCGGGTCTTTTCGCAGCTCAATACCTTGCCCGCAAGGGTGTCCAGGTTGTATTATTCAACCGAGATATCAAACCTGGCGGATTGGCGGAATATGGCATCTTCCCCAATAAATATAAAATGCGCCGGGGGCTGCAAGCGCAATTCTATCGCATTCTTGAGCTTCCCAATGTGCGCTATCGGGGAAATGTAATGATTGGACAAAGTGGGGATATCAAACTTGATCAATTGAGAGATGCAGGATTCCAGGCTTTCATGGTCACCACTGGCGCGCAGAAGAGCCATTGGCTGGGATTGCCCGGGGAGGACCTGGCAGGTGTTTATCAGGCCAACGACATTGTTTTCCATTACAATCGGCTCCCAGAAAAAGCTCTAAGACGGCCAGATTTAGGTGACCGGGTGCTGGTGATTGGTTTGGGAAATGTGATGCTGGATATTGTCCACTATCTCACCCTGGATCAGGGTCCTCACACCGTGACCGCTGTGGGGCGGCGCGGCCCAGGGCAGGTGAAATTTGACAAAGCGACATTGGTGCCAGTAGCATGCTGCCTGGATATGGAAGAGGTTCGTGACTCTGTGGATGCTGTTCTCGCAGAAGTTCGGTCAGTGAATGGAGATGGAGAAGCGTTTTTTGCCCTGTTGGAAAGCGCCAGGGAAAAAGCAGAGGATTGCCCATCGGCGCTGTCTTTCAGGATGAAGTTCTTGTTGTCCCCCCAGCGCATCATTGGGGATGGCGAGGGCAGAGTAAAAGCCGTCATGTTTGAGCGCAACAAGCTGGCGCTTGAAAATGGCGCTGTGATCCCGCGTGGCACGGGAAAATTTGAGACCATTTCAGCCGATACGGTGATATTTTCCATTGGATCAAGGGTGGATGAGGGGTTTGGATTGCCGGTCGCCCAAGGCAACTTCATCACCTCAACCAATCCGCGCTTTCCTGTGGATGGCATTTCTTATGAAGTCTATAACCCTGACTTGAGCGCGCACTGCGAGGATATCTTTGTCAGCGGGTGGGCGCGGCTGGCAGGGGAGGGCGTGGTGGGCCTGGCACGTAAGGATGGTGAACGTGGGGCAAGGGCCTTGCTTAAATATTTGCACACACAGTCACCCGTGGATGACGCAGCCGCGGAGAGAGCTCTGGGTCAACTACCTCAAATGGCAAAACGAATTGTGACCTTGCGGGATTTGCAAAAACTACGCCGTGCAGAACAAAAAATAGCAGCCGAGAAAGGGCTGCCGGAATTCAAGTTTGGTTCAAATGAAGCGATGTTGGACGTTATTGCTGGGGATGCGCAGACCTGATCGGGCTCATTTTCATTTGTTCGGTCGTTTCCCCCTTTTGGTTTTGTATCTTATTAGGTTCTTTAATTTCATCGTCTTTCTCTTTTTTCTCTTTCAGCTCTGGTCGTTTATATCGGATTAATAATAAGAAGCCGATCCCAATTGTCGCCATGCCGATCATCATCCCCTGGGCTTGCAAGGGGCCGAAATACACCTCGGGCAGGGGATGGCTGCCCAGGCCGAAGATGTCAGCCATCGCGGTGAACACGCAGATGACATAGCCAGTGCTGATCAGCCGAGAGCCGATATCCGCTGCGATAGTTTTCTTCCCCTCAGGCCAGAGCGCATTTAACGTCAGATAGCTGCCGATGGTGATGAAAGCCAAGCCGATCAGAAACACTGAAATCTGGACGAATCCGATCACACGGCTGCGATCAAGATTGAAAAGGCTTGGCCGGGCACCAAGCAGGAAGAGCAGATAGCCAAGGATAGTCAGGACCAAGCCAATGCGAATGGTGCGCTTTGGATAGGTTAAATCAACCCCTTTGTTTTGAGTTTTGTCTTTTGTGGGGGAGTTTTTTGGGTGAGATTGTTTATTGTTCATGAGGAGGGCAGGTTATTTTTCAATATTCTGAGCCAGTTGTCGCTGAAAATGCGGTCGATATCTTCCTCATTGTAACCCTTTTCTGCGAGTTTTGGGACAAGTTTGGGCAGATCAGCAATCGTATCAATCTCTTGTGGCACGGATTCTACGCCGAATCCCCCATCGAAATCTGTGCCGATGCCGACATGGCAGGTGTTCCCAGCCATCTGACAGACCGTGTCAATTTGCGCCACGATATGATTGAGGCTTATTGAATCACGCCCACCGTGGTCACGCCAATGCCAATCCAGAAAGCCATTCAAGGGCACAATACCCATCACGCCATCCCGCTCGATAAGTTGGCGGACGGTTTCGTCTTTGAGGTGTCGGTTGATGGGAATATCAGCGATCAAGGCTTCCACATTGGAATGAGAAGCGATCACCTGTCCTGGGTAACGATCCAGCGCCTGGCGGGCGGATTGGTGATCCATGTGGCTGATATCTAGTATCAGGCCGATATCCGCCATATTTTCCAGCAAGGCCATCCCTTGTTTGGTGAGCGGTCCCGGTTCACGTGTCCCGCCGCAGTAGCGGTTGCCGGCCCAGGCAGGGCCAATCAAGCGCACGCCCCATTCGTACCATTGCTCAACTTCCTCAGGCTGCCGGACGCCCTCCGCACCTTCCATTAACACAACAATACCCACAGGCGGCGGTGGATCCAGGGGTTTTTCCTGATGACGTTCCCAAAGCGATAAGTGTTCTTTGAGATCACTTTGATTAAGGATCAAGCGGAATTGTTGTGGGTGTTCTTCCGTCAGACGGAAATAGGCGTCCAGGTTCTCGCGATAGCACTCATGCGCCTCCTGGGGTGTTTCATAGAGTCGAATGTCATACTTGCCATTGTCACGCCTGGCAGGCGTGCAAAACAAAGTACCGAAGATCAAGGCGACATTGGCTTGTTGATATTGGGGCAACCCTAAGAGAGTGCTGCCGTTGTAGGCGGGGATGGGGGTATTCTTTTCTGCTTCTCGGATGTCATAAGCGGACTGCGTGTAATCGCGATCCAGGTTGACGATGTTCCAGGCGAGATCTTCGTGTGAGTCAATAATTATTGTCATGGTGTTTAAATGCAAGGCGCACCGAATTTTCGGTGCGCCTGAATGATCGGAGGATTATTCTTCTTCGTCGTTTTTTTCTTCTTCTTCTTTATCGTCGTCGTCTTCTTCACCTTCGGCTGTTTCTTCTTCTTCTTCTTCTTCTTCCTCTTCAGCTTCTTCAGTTTCTTCAGCTTCGTCTTCTACGGTCTCTTGTTCTTCCGCTTCGGTTTCAGCTTCAGCCTTGGGCTCTTCTTTTTCCTCTTCTTCTTCTTCTTCTTCCTCATCAGCTTCTTCTTCAGCTTCGTCTTCTGCGGTCTCATGTTCTTCCGCTTCGGTTTCAGCTTCAGCCTCGGGCTCTTCTTTTACCTCTTCTTCTTCAACGTCTTCCGCTTCAGCTTGCGGTTCTTCTGTTTCTTGTTCCTCTGTGTCGCTCTCTTTTTCAGCTTCTTCTTTAATTTCTTCAAGAGCTTCTTCAGAGATCTCGTCGACATCTAATTCTTCTGTGAGTGTCTTCCAATCCAGGTCTGTGTAAGCAGGGGAATCAACGCGGCGCATGCTCAAGCCGATGCGGTGGGTGTCATTTTCGATTTTGATGATCCGCAAGGTAACCACGTCGCCTTCATGCAGTACCTCCTTGGGGTGCTCAATGCGCTGCTCGCTTATCTCAGAAATGTGGATCAAACCTTCAAGATCGCCCTCGACGTCATCTAACAGCAGCCGGGCAAAGGCGCCAAAATTGGTCAGGCGGGTGATCTTGCCTTCCACCAATTGGCCTTCGGTCAGCTCTTCTATCTGGTCATCCCAGGGGTCATCCTTCAAGCGGCGGATGGATAAGCCGATGCGTTTTCGATCCTCATCAATGCTGATGACTTTCACATCAATTTCCTGTCCAACCTCCAACACTTCACTGGGATGATTGACATGATCCCAGGAAAGCTCAGAGAGGTGAACCAGACCATCTGCGCCGTTGATGTTGACGAAAGCGCCGAAATCTGCCAGGCTGGTTACACGGCCGGTGCGGATCTCGCCCTCTTCCAGGTCTTCAATCACGCGCTCTTTGATGGATTCACGGGTCTCACTGCTGGCAGCCCGTTCGGAAAGGATCAGGCGGCGGCGGTCGCGATCAACTTCGATCACGCACACCTCAATTTCTTCGCCCACCATTTCGCTGTAACGCTCATCGGGTGAATTGCCGGTGATGGTCAACCGTCGGCTCAAGCCGATTTGCGAAGCTGGGACGAATCCGCGGATGGTCCCCAAGGGTACCAAAAGGCCGCCCTTGTTGTAGCCCTCGATCTTGGAATCAAATGAATCCTCCGATTCGAGAAGCTCTTCCGCTGTCTGCCAGTTCTTTTCTTCCAGTGCACGGGTGTAGGACAGGATCAGGTTGCCATTTGAATCCTCAGGCGTGACTACATAAGCGGTGATCTCATCGCCGACTTCAAAGGATTCCCGAATCTCTTCATTAATTGACTCGAACTCTTTACCGGCAATAATCCCTTCCGACTTCGCGCCAACGCTGACCAGGATCTGCCCGTCACTCATGTTGGCTATCGTTCCTGTGCGAATTTCGCCACGCTTGGGAAAGTCAATGGTCAGCCCTTCTGCTTCCAGCAGAGCTGCCATCTTGTTGCCTGACTGTTCCTGACTTACTTCTTCCCCCTCAATTTTCTTTACATCGTTTTGGTCCATAAAAATTATAACTCCAGAGTTGAATTTCTCACTGATTATAAGGGTTAAAATGAAACTTGACAACCCTCAAACTTTAAATGTTTCCATATCAAGAATGGTAATCAGTCAGCTTCCCCTATTGTACCGGCTGGACGACAATTGTCAATTTGTGCCCTTATAGGGCTTTCGGCGTATTTAACATCTATATTATTCTTCTCCTTGTTCGAGGACTTCTCTAATTTGCGTTTTGGGATCCGGTTCGCTGATCATGCCCTTCTCTTCCATATTCTCAATAATGCGTGCGGCCCGGGTATAACCGATACGCATCTTTCGCTGCAGCATGGAAATGGAGGCCTGACCTTCCTCCCGGATAACCGCCATGGCCTCATCGAATTTGGGATCAAGCTCGTTCTTCTCTTCCATCTCCTCCCATAGCGGGGCTTGCTTCAAAGGGACGCCTTTCTTGGTCTGAAAAGCTGCTGACTGGTCTGGGCGATCTGGCGCGTGCTTTGAGACGGTGAAACCGCGCCAATATGCTGTCAGGCGGTTGATTTCAACATCTGAGACGAATGCTCCCTGGATGCGAACCGGTGCAGCAGCATCGGGCGCCTGGAAGAGCATGTCGCCCCTGCCGAGCAGGCGTTCTGCGCCAGGTTGGTCGAGGATGACGCGGCTGTCCACCCCAGAGGCGACGGCAAAAGCGATGCGGGCAGGGAAGTTGGCCTTGATCAACCCGGTGAGGATGTCCGTTGACGGACGCTGTGTAGCGATGATCAGGTGAATGCCTGTGGCGCGGGCAAGCTGCGCCAGGCGTGTGATGGTGCGTTCGGTCTCGTCCGGCGCCAGCAACATAAGATCGGCCAGCTCATCAATCACCACCAGGATGTAGGGCAGTTCCTTTTCGTGTGTGCGTTTGCAATGATCGTTATAGTCGGCGATGTTGCGCGTGCCGGTCTCAGAGAATTTGCGGTAGCGGCTGTCCATTTCTCGCAGCATCCACTGCAGCGCGCCGACAACGTGTTCGGCATCAACGATGACCGGGGACAGCAGGTGGGGGATGCCATTATAGCCAGTCAATTCCACACGTTTCGGGTCGACCAATATCAGCCTGAGCTCATCCGGTGTCATATGGAGTAGGAATGTCGTCAGGATGCTGTTGATGGACACGGACTTGCCGGCTCCTGTGGTACCTGCAATTAATAAGTGGGGCATCGCTGTCAGATCTGCAGCAACTGCATTGCCAGCGACATCTTTGCCGAAGGCCATCTTGAGCGGCGAAGCCAGGTTTTGGTAAGCAACGCTGCCGATCACGTCTTGAAGCGCCACCAGCGAGACAGTTCGATTGGGAACTTCGATTCCGATATAGCCCTTACCGGGAACCGGTGCCTGAATGCGGATGCGGGCGGCTGCCAGAGCTAATGCCAGGTCGTCCGCCAGTGAGGTGATCTTGGAAACCCGGACGCGGGTTTTGCCATTACGGGACTCCGTAAAATCAGGCTCGACGCCGAACAGCGTGATCGTTGGGCCGCGGCGGATATCCACCACATGGGCTGGCGCGCCAAAGGAACGCAGGGTTTCTTCAATGACCCGGGCGCGCTGCCGGTCATTTTCACCATCATCATCCGGCTCAATGCTCGGTTCCAGAATTTCTTGAGGATCAGGAAGTACCCAGATTGGCTTTTGAGGCATGCGGTTGTAGTACAGACTGTCCGACTCCCCTTGAACTTCCATTGCGGTTTGTCCAACTTGTTCATCATTGGAAAGTGGCTCATCTTGTGTCTGGGTTGAGATGGGCTGAGGTTGTCCCTGAGCATTGATTTTAGGATTCGCCGTTTTGGATTTTTGAGAACGCTGGCGCTGTTGTTTAATGAAGCGCCTGATATCTTGAACAGCTCTCTGGGTGAAGCGACTTAATGCCCGGAACAGGCTCAAGACAGCAAAATCAAAGGTGAACACCAAGCTGATCAGCAGCCAGGCGATCAAGGTGATGACGGCCCCCGGCTTCCCAAGCGTTCGGACGAAAAGAAGTTTGATGGCCGCGCCGATATATCCCCCGCCGGCACCAGCCTGTGCTTCTGGGTAGCCGCCATCCAGAATGAGGTGGAACCAGGTGATCAAGTTGATGAAGAAGAACAGGATGCCGATGATGCGCTCAGCGGATAGGCTGGGCAGCTTTTGATGATTGCGCAAGAACACCCAAACTGCCAGACCTATTAGAATCAGGGGAAAGACATAAACGCCCCATCCCATGATTTTGCTCAAGCTGGCCACCCACCACCCTGTGACACTGCCTGTATTCTGGGTGAATAGGCTGATGACGGTCAATAGGCCGATAAGAATCAGTCCAATACCGAGGATATCAACCCGCCGCTGGGGAGAAATCCCTGAAAGGATGGGCTTTTTAGAAGAGGAAGAGGTTCTTTTCTTATTGCGCTTCGATTTTTTGGATGTCCTGCGTGCCATTGATATCTCCTGCTTGCACTCGATCGCTGTGCTTATGAGATGGATTATAGCACAGCACCTTCCTTTATTGACGTTGTGGTTATTGGTGTATTCAAAAAAGAATTGGGGCTTGACCATTGGAGAATTTACAGTATGATGAAGGAGTAAGCGACCTCATGAGAGGTTGTTTAATATCCCCCAGAATTGCTTGCGAGGGTTTTTAAAGTCTGTTATAATAGTTTGGCTACCCAGTATCACATTAAATTAGCCGATACATGAAAACTTGATCTTGTCTCGGCCGCTGTGCGAAAGTATGTTTCCCGAATGTTCCTAACAGAAAAAGGGCAAAAATTGCCAAAATGAATAAAGCGTACCTGGGGCAGCGCGCGGGATGATTCACCCTACCAAAGGGAATTTATCACGCAAAAATTCCTACCAAAAACATTTTTGTAGGGTTCTCTCTGACGTGTATGAGGGAGAGGAACGCACGTTTATATATTGTCATCATTTATAGGAGTTTTCATTAGAAGAGAAAAGTTGAGCAATGGATATTTTAGAACTAGAACCAAAAACGTTAACTGAACTGCGCACGCTTGCCCACGAAAAGGGCATCCCCCGCCCCCACCGTCATAAAAAAGAGAGCCTCATTCTGCAACTTTCCAGAGTGATTGGTGAAGAAGAAGGGCTCGAAATTCGCGGTGGCGTCCTTGAGATTATGAATGAGGGTATTGGTTTCCTTCGACACGACTATCGAGTCGGGCCGGAGGATGTTTATGTTTCTCAGGCACAATTGCGCCGCTACGAACTTCGCTCTGGGGATATGGTCATCGGCCATGTCCGCCCGCCCAGGGAATCTGAACGGCATTATGGCCTACTCAAGGTAGAGTACATCAATGGGATGTCGCCGGATGAGGCGCGGAAGCGCCCCCGGTTTGAACATCTCACGCCTATCTTCCCCGATAAGCGTTTCAATCTGGAATATGACCCCAAAGTCATGTCCACGCGCATCATCAACTTGATTGCCCCCATCGGCCGGGGACAGCGCGGTATGATCGTGTCTCCGCCAAAAGCGGGAAAGACAACGATATTAAAGGAAATAGCCAACGCTATTTTTGCCAATCACCCCGAAGTGCGTCAGATCATGTCGTTGATTGGTGAGCGCCCTGAAGAGGTGACGGATATGGACCGCTCGGTGGAAGCCGAGGTCGTGGCTTCGACCTTTGATGAACCGGTGACGGCACATGTTCGCATGGCGGAAATTGCCCTGGACCGGGCAAAGCGGCTGGTCGAATCCGGACATGATGTGGTTATTCTGATGGATTCCCTGACCCGACTGGCCCGGGCGTACAACCTGGTGGTCAACCCCTCCGGACGGACATTATCCGGTGGTTTGGACCCCTCAGCCCTTTACCCACCCAAACGTTTCTTTGGTGCAGCCCGTAACCTGGAAGAAGGTGGTTCCTTATCCATTATCGCCACTTCATTGATCGACACCGGCTCAAGGCTGGATGATGTGGTCTATGAGGAATTTAAAGGCACCGGTAACATGGAACTTCACCTATCCAGGCGATTGCAGGAGCGGCGTGTATTCCCCGCTATCGATATTGAGCGGTCATCCACCCGTCGTGAAGAACTGCTTCTCGGCCCAGATATCCTGAAACGTGCCTGGTTGATGCGCAGAATGTACTTGCAGATGATCAGCTCCCCACCGCAAGGCGCTGGGATGGATATGGCCGTGGCCACAGAAGCTGTTGTTCAGCAAATTTCTCGTGCGAAAACAAACCTTGAATTTCTTGAAACCTTGAACGGCGAAGTATAATAAAGCCTCGTGAGGTGATAAAAGTGGATCAAGTGAGACAACAAGAAGAACAACAAAATAAGCAGGACCCCCGTCATTGGAAGTTTTGGGTTTCGTGGGCTGTAACCGGCGTATTGGTTGCCCTTTTGGTCTCGATTCTGTATTGGCAGCCCATCCTGGCGCGCCAGCTCGATGAGCAAAATGGCGGCTCGGCAGCGATTCAGGTCGAGTCACCAGCGGAGGCTTCTAATGAAGCGCTGGCAAACATGCCCTATTTCGAAGTTGAGGACAATGGAACATATCTGGAGCGGGACACCGATACACAAACCATCGCGCCTACGCGCCCCCGCAGCCAACCGATTAAGTACACCGTGCAATTTGGGGATGCTGTCTTCAGCATTGCCAACAAATACAATATCTCGCCGGAAACAGTATTATTTTCCAATTATGAGGTTCTTCAGGATGATCCACACTCCCTAAGGCCCGATCAAGAATTAATCATCCCGCCCACAGACGGCATCCTTTATGAATGGGAAGAAGGCGACACTTTGGAAACCGTTGCCCAGGAATTTGATGTCAATGTGAATGATATTCTCAATTGGAATGGGAACGGGTTAGACTTGACCAATCCGGAGATTGAACCCGGCCAAATGGTGATGATCCCTGGTGGTGAGCGGGATTTGAATCAATCCTTTTATATCCGGACGATCTATGCAGAGGGACGCTCGGGCGTGTACACCACGATTGGTGGGGCATGCACGGGCGGCGATGTGTATAACCCTGGCACAGGTTATTTCGTATGGCCTGCGGATAATCATTATCTTTCCGGTAATGATTTCTGGTCAGGGCACCTGGGCATTGATGTCGCCGCTGGGACTGGAGCGCCCATTTATGCGGCCGATTCTGGCGTGATTGTTTTCGCTGGATGGTACAGTAATTACGGCAATATGGTCATGATTGATCACCAAAATGGTTACCATACGGTCTATGCCCACCTGAACAATATCAACTTGGGCTGCGGTACCGTGGTTCATCAAGGGCAAATTATTGGAAACGCAGGATCAACCGGTAACTCGACAGGCCCCCACTTGCACTTTGAGATCCGATACATGGGCGCCTTCGTGAACCCGTGGGATTATCTTTATTGATCTATGTTATAATCACTGCGAAAATTTCGCTCCAGTAGCTCAACTGGATAGAGCAAGGCACTCCTAACGCCTAGGTTGGGGGTTCGAGTCCCTCCTGGAGTACTTTTATAGAGAATCAAAAAAGCGCCTGGAAAGGCGCTTTTGTCAATTAATTTGTCTGAATTACCAATCCATGTCATCAAAATCGATATCCATGTCGATATCATCCTCGTCGTCTTCCGGGTCTTTTCGCACCCAAAGGACCAGGAGGTCTCCCTCGTCTGCGTCAATGGCGCGGGCAGCCACGATGGGCACTTCTTTTGTCATCCCGATTGGATCGCGATATTCCAAGTACATGGTCGCCTGGCGGGCCCAGGCTTTGTGGCAGCGTTCAAGCAGAGCTTCACCGTTGAAAGTGCGCAGTGTTGTCCTGGCTGTGTCGTATAGGTATGGACCTTCACTTAAACCCGCTGTCCAACCGTTGATGCCCATAATAAAGTCGGTTTCAACAGAGTCAAAATTCGGCGTGGGGCCTTCGATGATTGTTATTTTATTGTCCATAAGTCATTAACCTCGAGAGCATCTTACCACATTATAAGTTGCGAGATCAGCATGCTCAACCTCTTTTGGGCTGGATTTTACCATTATTTTTATGAAAGAGTGAGTGTTATGACAGAAGTGTTATGCGATACCTTATGATCAGGGCGTGTTGTTGTAGAACCAGTTGTAGGCATAGAAACCGCCATTGGTGGATTCCAGCCGGATCGCGATGCGGCTCTCACCCGCAAGGGATGCAGGTATGTTGAAAGTTTTTGAGAAGACGCCGCCCAAGCTGGAATCGATGTTTGTGACATGAACCCCATTTACCCCTTTCGTGCCCATTTTCCCCATCAACACCTTGAAGTCAAAGCTTGCCGGAAAATTGTTAGTTTTGATGGTCACCGATGTATCTTGCACCACGCCGGTGATGGAAAAGGTCGGAATTCCCGTGTAACCTGGAGCGGGGGTGCCAGAGGAGTTATTGGTTGAGCTGGTGTTGTTGTAGAACCAGTTATAGGCATAAAACACGCCATCCAATGTTTGCAGGCGGATGGCAATGCGATAGTCGCCTTTCAATGCATCTGGAATATTGAAGGTCTGGGTGAAGGACCCACCCGAACCTGAATTAATGGTGGTGATGTGAATGCCGCCCACGCCTTTTGTGCCCATCTTGCCCATCAGGACTTTAAAATCCCGACTGGCAGGGAAGTTCTGGGTGCGGAGGGTCACGGTTTTATCCTCATCTACAGAGAGGATGGTGATTGTCGGTATGCCGGTGAGGGTGTCTGTGCCGCCATTATCGCCGCTTGTCCCGCCAGTTCCGCCGGTTTGATTTGTAAACCAGGTATGGACGGCGACGTCGTCACCGGAAACTTCGAACCGAATGGCTATTTTATTATCCGATTGCAAGCTTTCGGGAATGTCAAAAGTCTCCACAAATTCCCCATCATCACCAGAATTGACGCTTTTGATAAAGGTACCATTGATGCCTTGGGTGCCATATTTCCCCATGCGGACATCAATATCAGTATTCTCCGGAAAACCCGAGGCTTTCATCAAAACAAAATCGCCCTCTTTTACAGATAAGGGTGTGATGTACGGTGAGAGGGGGATGTCTTCATTAATAGCCGTTCCACCAGCATGTGTCCCAAAGGTGGCATTGGAAAACCAGTTGTAGGCATAATAACCGCCAGTGTTTGATTCCAGGCGAATGGCGATGCTGGATTCATCGTGTAAATCAGCCGGAATGGCAGCGGTGAACATGAGGCTGTCACCACCGCCGGAATTAACCGTGCCGACCAGGATGCCATTGACGCCCTTCGTCCCCAGCAATCCCATGCGCACTTCAAAGACCTTGTTGGCGGGGAAATTATGTGTCTGGAAGGTCACTTTGCTATCGGCTGTCACACCTAGGATAGAAATGGTGGGGACCGTTTCTGCGCGTGCCCCTTGATGGATAGGGAGCAGAGCCAGGAGGGATACAATAAGGAAAGAAAAGAGTAGTTTTTTCATGTTTTGCCTCTTTTTGAACTTCTTTTTTTGGTTCTAAATAATAGACTTGGTTCATCGGCTGGTCATGATCTGGGATAACCTACGAATTTATGAACACGGCATAAGTTTTCCCGAAGCTTGTTGATTAATTCAATTATACAAGATTCAAAGGGGGACAACAATGGATTTTATGAAGAATATCGAAATAGGATGTAGAGACCTTCATAAGGTGATATAAAAAAAGACCACCTTAAAATGGTTTAAAGTGGTCTTATCTTGAAAAGAATAGGATGCTGCTACCGTTTATTTCGCTTTAACTTTAATGGTCCGTGGTTTGGCTTGCTCAGCTTTTGGAACGTCCAGTGTGAGCACGCCGTCCTCCAGGCTGGCTTCAACCTTGTCCGGATCAAGCTGCGTGGGAAGAGTGAGAATCCTTTGGAATCTACCGCTGGGGCGTTCTGTCAGCAGGTAATTACCGCCTTCCTCCCGATCGGCTTTCAATTCGCCTGAGATGGTCACTGTCTCATTCACGATGTGAATATCAAGATCTTCTGCATGGACGCCGGGGAGAAGGGCTTTGACGATGTAAGAGTCGCTATCTGCTCTGACATCAATTGGGAAGGTTATTTCTGAACGTTGGTCTTCTTCCCAATCCCGCATGATTTCATCCAGCATGTGTCGTCGTGAAGTCCGTCGAATGGGGTTGATATATAAAGTCATTTATTCCTCCATTGTTATTCTGCTAATTTCATGATCATGATAAGGTTTTATTGTTAACACCATATCTGAAGAAAATTGGAGAAATGTTAATATCGAAGGGATTGATGGTATCCTTAGGGGGCACTCAATCCTCAAGAACATAAGCGAGCATAACCGATCATCATGAAAAAAGGAATCATCATCGGGATCGTGATTTTTATCGCCGCCGTAGCGGTGGGACTTTATCTTTTATACCAGCAGTATCTGTCGCCGGATGGCCGCACCCGTCAGGTCATCGCTTTTATCAGAAACCCTGAAGAACATCAAGACCTGGTCGGCCCAGGATTAAAACGCTGTGGGGATGCGCCTTTTCTCATGCCAACCCGCGGGATGATCGGGTTCATCTGGGACGATTCTTTCCGACCAGGGCATCATCATCAGGGCATTGATATTTTTGCCGGGAAGCCGGTGGGTGAGATGCCAATCTATGCAGCCTTTGACGGGTATTTGACACGGATGCCCGACTGGAAATCTTCATTGATCATCCGCATCCCCTCGGATCCACTGCAGCCAGACCGGCAGATATGGACCTATTACACCCATATCGCGGATCCGGACGGCAACTCATTGATTGTGGAAGCGTTTCCGCCGGGTACGAAAGATGTATTTGTGTCTGCAGGGACATTGTTAGGGTATCAGGGGAATTATTCCGGCACGCCCGGCGATCCCACGGGCATTCATTTGCATTTTTCAATCGTCATGGATGATGGAGAAGGGGGCTTTCTTAATGAATTGGATATCCGGAACACGCTGGACCCCTCACCATATTTTGGCTTGGCACTGAACGCTCACAGTAATCCTGACGAGATTCCCCTCTGCCAGGAAGGCTGGGAATAGGGAGTTTTGTCCTTTAGATTAATCGTATAATAGACATCAGGATTTGCCTTAGAGAAGAATTGGAGCCTTCATGGAGGAAATCGCCAATAACGTATTTATTGAAACGGAATTCCCGGGTGTGGTCCTGGCGGCAATTAAACTAAGGGAAGGGATCATCGCGATGGATGCCCCTTTTCGAAGAGAAGACCAAAAGGAATGGCATTCCCACCTGGTGAGTCTGGATGGCGGTCGGAACCGACTTCTCGTTAATTTAGATACTCACATGGATCGCACTGTTGGCGCGTCTGCACTGGATTCTGTTGTAGTAAGCCATGCCAACGCTGTTGATATTTTAGAAGAAAGACCTGCCTCCTGCCGAAGTCAGGACATTGATCCGGGCGCAGCTTGTGAGGCTTATGACCTTCCCAGCAGCATCCGCTGGGCTTTGCCGGATATGACCTTTACAGACTCAATGTTTGTCTATTGGGATGAGCAACCGGTGATCCTGACCCATCATCCCGGCGCGCATAAAGCTGGAATCTGGCTTCAATATGACCCTGAGAAACTTCTCTTCGTTGGGGACAGTGTTATGCTCAATCAGCCTCCCTTTCTCCAGTGGGCGGACCTGGACGTTTGGATTCAAGAATTAGAAGATATCTTATCCGATTCATACAAAGGTTATAAGATCATCAGCGGCAGGAATGGTGTGGTGCGCAAGCGCTCGATTGAAAAACGGAAGTCAGTTTTGCTTAAGATCAAGGACACCGTGGATGAGGTGGTTGAAGGGAAGGGGGAAGTTGTTGATCTGATTGAGCAAATACCGCAGTTGCTTAAAAAATTAAATTTCGATAAAGAATTTTCTGACCTGTATACCAGCCGCCTGACCTGGGGATTGGAAGCCTATTACCGGCGGCATTATTCCGATATCGAATCAACTTAGAAGGAGTGACTTCATGCAGCATTCAGACTGCGCCCCATTGGTGGAGGTGACCCGGGGCGATATTGTCGAATCTATTCATTTTGGGGCGTTTGTGCTGGTGAATTCCAGGGGTGATTTGTTGGCGCATTGTGGGAACCCCGACCTGATCACTTATCCCCGCAGTTCGATGAAGCCTTTTCAAGCGCTGCCGTTTATCGAACGCGGCGGGGCAGAAGCCTTTGGATTCTCAGCGCAGGAAATTGCGATCATGTGTGCTTCTCATTCCGGGACAGAGCTGCATCGCCAGGTGTTGGCTGGAATGCACGAGAAGATCGGCACCCGCGAAGCTGATTTGGCTTGCGGGGTGCATTGGCCGGGGGATTCTGACACTCGTGATGCCATGAAAAAGACCGGATTGGAACCGACGCCGTTTTGTCATAACTGTTCGGGCAAACACACCGGCATGCTGGCACATGCTCTATTACGGGATTGGGATATTAAAGATTATTTGGATCCACAGCATCCGGTACAGGTGAGCATCCGGGAGGCTTTGGCTGAGATGGTGGGAATGGCACTGGATGAGATGCCATTGGGGACGGACGGCTGTTCGGCTCCTGTATACGGTATTCCCCTGCGCAACATGGCTCATGCCCTGGCGCTCTTGGCTGACCCGGTTGGATTAAAAGAAACACGCGCCCAAGCCTGCCAGGCAATCACCGCTGCGATGATGGCGCATCCCGTAATGATCGCTGGGCCGGGAAAATTTGACACAGTTTTGATGACGGTCGCAGATGGCAAGACGTTTTCCAAGGGCGGAGCGGAGGGATATCAAGCCATCGGAATACTGCCCGGTGTAATCTATGAAGGATCGCCTGGATTGGGTATCACGGTCAAGATCTCTGATGGGGACGCAAAAGGTCGGGCCAGGGCCTCAGTCACCCTGACGATCCTGCACGCATTGGGTGTACTGGATAAGGCGGATTTGGAGCAATTGGCGCCCTATGGTAATGTTCCGGTCAAGAATTGGCGCAAGAAGATTGTGGGGGAGGTCCGTCCTGTATTTTCATTGCCAAGAGATATTGCACTGGAGTCATAATGGCGAAAAAATTGGATGCTTATCTGGCGAAAATCAAACGGATTCGACAGCGGTTAATAGATGCTTTTGGGCTGCCAGAGTGGCGCCCCGCACTTTCACCCGTTGATGAATTGGTGTCGACGATCCTCTCGCAGAATACCAACGACCTCAATCGAGACGCGGCTTTTGAACAGCTCAAGGCAGCTTTCCCGGATTGGCGGGCGGTGATGGAATCCGAACCGGATGCCGTGATCGATGCCATTCGCACCGCTGGGCTTGCCAACCAGAAGGGGCCGAGGATTCAGGGGGCTTTGCGGGATATCGCCCATCATACGGAGGGGGAGATCAGTTTGGATTTCTTGAAGGAAATGGATCGCGATCAGGCCCGTGATTGGCTGATGGACGTTAAAGGCGTTGGGCCGAAGACGGCGGCCATTGTCCTGCTGTTTTCGCTGGATATTCCCGCTTTCCCGGTGGACACCCACATCTATCGGGTGACGGGCCGGATTGGGATTCGGCCGGAGAATCTGTCAGTGGAAAAGGCTCACGCCTACCTCGAAGAGCATATTCCAGAGGATGATTATTATGACCTGCACCTCAACCTGATCAAGCTGGGCAGGGAGGTGTGCGGCGCGCGAAAATGGCACTGTTACCGCTGCCCAGTTGAAGACTTATGCGAATTTGATGATAAGCGCGTGGATCCTTCAGAAAGCTAGGCTAAAAATTATTACTTTGGGGAATTTAATCGACAAGGATCCCAATTAACGACCAGGGCCCCGTCCAGGTGATGTGGACGTCCTTTTCTTGTCCGCGCAAATTTTCTTGATGTTCAACAAAGACCAGTTTATTGGTGGGTGTGCGGCCACGCCAGCGGCCTTTGGATTTCTCTTCAAACAAAACGCTGACCGTTTCCCCCATCATTTTTGCATTGATCTCAGTGGATATATTTTCCTGCAATGCTTCCAAGAGCCTGAAGCGGCGCATCTTTTCTTCTTCCGTTACATTATCTTCCATTTTTCGCGCCGCAAAGGTGCCCGGGCGGACGGAATAGCGTGCCAGGTGTGCCACGTCCATTTTCAGTTCTTGCAGTACATCAAAGGTCTTTTGGAATTGGGATTCGGTTTCGCCGGGGAAGCCCACGATGATGTCCGTGGCGATGGCGACCCCCGGGATGCGTTCACGGATTCTGCCAATCAGGCGGCGATAATCGTCAGCCGTGTAACCCCGGTGCATGGCTTCCAATATGTCATCATCCCCTGACTGAATGGGCACCTCGATATGGGGGCAGACCTTGGGCAACGCGGATACCGCGTCCAGAAGATCATCCGTCATCCAGTTGGGATGGGAGGTGAGGAAGCGGATACGTTGGAGCCCTTCGATGTGATGGAGATCCCGCAGCAAATCAGCCAGGGTGGGTTTTCCTGGCAGGTCCAGGCCATAGCGGTCGACGATCTGACCCAGAAGTGTGATTTCCTTCACGCCTTGTGCCGCGAGGCTCCGGGCTTCATTGAGGATTTCCTGGTATGGCCGGGAATGTTCAATCCCCCGCCGGGATGGGATCACGCAGTAGGTGCAGGCATGGGAACAGCCATAAACGATAGGGATGAAGGCGGAAACCAGCCTGCCCTGTTCTTCTTTGGGGAGGATGATATCCTCATCCAATAACCCATTGAGCAGCTCTTGTTTTGATTTTGACGCTACCTCTGCTGAACGTTCCATCAGGAAGTGCAAGAGGGGTCGCGGGTCGGAGGGGGGCGAGACGACATCCACCCAGGGAAATTTATCCGATAGTTTTTGATTGCCGCGCACGCCGATCAGGCAGCCCATGACGTTGATGACCAGGTCGGGATTTTTATCTTTTAAGGGCCGCAGTGAACTGAGCCGCCCGATGGCTTTATCCTCCGCGCTTTGGCGAACCACGCAGGTGTTGAGGACGATGATGTCCGCGTCCTCGGGTTTCCGGGTGGGTTGATAGCCCATTTGCTCAAGCGCAGATGCCAGCCGGCGGGAATCGGCGACGTTCATCTGACAACCTTCTGTCCAAATGTGGTATTTCATAGGGGCTTATTATACTCGACAGGGCCAAGGAGGCACGTAACGTGGGTTGAATTTTTGTTTTAATATATAATGAAGGAAGATTCGCACTCAAAAAGATGTAAAATGACTTGATTCATGTGTGGCATTGGACGTGAATTAAGTTATAATTGAGGCAATGTTGTTGGTATCGTCGTTAAATTATGGAGAAGCCTTTTATGGATTTTGAAATTACTGAATATAATCGTAGTACTGTCCTTTACACCAGCGGACGCATTGACTCCTATACCGCACCTGAAGTTGAGGAAGCGTTAAATCAATTGATTGAAAAAGGTCAATATAATATCATCTTCGATATGCGGGATGTCAATTTTGTTTCAAGCGCTGGTTGGTGGGCGCTGATCCGGATCCAGAAGGAAGTCAAGAAGATGAACCGGGGCGAGTTGGTTCTGGTCAAACTGGATGAGCGCATCCGCGATTCGATGGATTTGGTCGGGATTGCCCCTTACTTCAAGACATTTGATGAGTTGATTGAGGCCGTGGGCAGTTTTTAGGCGGCATTGTCCTGATCCGCATTAGAGATTATCCAAAAAGAGGCTGGCTTGGTTTTAAACCAGCCTCAATATATTTAATATTGGGGGTCAAGAATAGTCTTACTGATCACTTCGGGCTGTGTTGATATAAATCAGTGTGTGCTTTCTGAATGGATTCCATGTCCATTTTGACCACCTTTCGGTCATAGGTCAGGTAGCCGTTGACCTCCGTCTCCACATCCGTGGTTTGCGTATAGACTGCGGCAGACAATCCCTGCCTGATCCAGGGGATCAGCTCTTTCTCCAGCAGGCGCAGGTAACCTTCCGTCAATCCTTCTTTGTTCTTAAATTTTTTATAGCCGAAATCCTTTTTCGGGTTCCAGGCGTGCTCGGGAAGGTTCAGGCTGTACCCCCCGAACTCTGACAGCACCAGGCCCCGTTTTGGGTCAAACTTCGGTTTGGGAAGGGGCTTGAAGTAGATATGTTCGCTCTTGAAATCCCCAGCACCCTGGTCAAACCATCCGCTGGCGTGATCCACCAGGCGGGTGGGGTCCATTTCCTTTGTCCACGCCGCGATTTCAGCCGCATCAAACTGTCCCCAGCCCTCGTTGAAAGGGCCCCAGATAGCAATGGAAACGATGTTGTAGAGGGCATCAATCATCCGCTGATATTCCTTTTTAAACTGCTCACGGTTTTCTTCGCTGCCGCGGCCCAACCGCCAATAGCAGCGGTCATCCCGCATCCCTTTAAAGCGTTGGGCGAAGAAGAACCAAATCGGTTTGGGGCTGATGCCGCCGCTGATCATGTCCTGCCAGACGATCAGCCCGGCTCGGTCGCAGTGGGCATAATACCGCGCTGGTTCGACCTTGATGTGCTTTCGCAGCATGTTGAAACCGGCTTCTTTGATGAAGTTAATCTCCCAAAGCATCGCTTCATCACTGGGGGGTGTGTAGAGCCCATCCGGCCAGTAGCCCTGGTCAAGAGGGCCGTACAGGAACAGGGGTTGGTTGTTCAGGCAGAATCGGAGGTTGCCGTCCGTGTCGCGATCCAGACTGTATTTGCGCATGCCGAAGTAGCTCTCGACGCTGTCAATGACCTCTCCGTTCGCTTGTAAATCGAGTGTCAGGTCATACAAATGTGGGGAGTCGGGCGACCACAATTTGGGGTTCTCAAGGGGAATCGTGAGGGGTTTCCTGGGCGATCCTGTGCCATTCGCAAGAGTCTTTCCCTGGTCGAGGATGCGGGCTTTGAGGGTGAGGCCGGTTTTGGGATTGATAACCTCAGCCTCGACCCTTAGCGTCTGGCGGTCGATATCCGGGGTCAGCTTGATCTTACCGATGTACGTATCATGGACGTGTTCCAGCCAGACGGTTTGCCAGATGCCCGAGATCGTCGTGTACCAGATGAAATTGGGCTTGAGCACCTGCTTGCCGCGCTGGATGGGCTGTGCGTCGCCGGGGTCGTAGATGGACACGACCAGCTCATTCTCACCCTCCCTGAGCGCCTCGCTGATGTCAAAGGTGAAGGGATCATAGCCCCCCTGATGCGCGCCAACAGGGGTACCGTTGACGAAAACCCGGCAGGACCAATCCACCGCGCCAAAGTGCAGCAGGACGCGCCCGCCCCCCCAGTCGGGATCAAGGGTGAAGGTTCGGCGGTACCACAACCGCTCATCAGGCTGGAGCTGCCTTTTGACGCCGGACAGGGCGCTCTCGATGGGGAAGGGCACCCGGATTTGTAAGGGAAAGTCCGCCGGTGGGGGTGCGTCCTTGGCGGTGATGGCATAAGACCATATGCCGTTCAGGTTCTGCCAATCCTTGCGCACCATCTGCGGGCGCGGGTATTCCGGGAGTGGCAGGTCGGGGTTGATTTGCTCGGCCCAGGGGGTGGCGATATGGCCGGGAACGAGGGTGGGGAGTTTTTGGGGCATAGTGTGATTCCTTAGCTTTTGAATGTCAATGAGTATCTATTTTACATGAAAATTAAAAGGAACTGGATGTGCTGTACTGAGGGCTTGAAAACATTAACAAAAAAACCAAAGATCATCTGTTGGGATGGCAATGGATAATGACCCCTTTTTATCGTTTATTTTTTGTCCGATAGTAAGGGACGAAAAATTTAGATGCCTGTGTCGCTGGTGTGTGGTTTCCTTGGGAAGGATTTGCTGGAAAACGTCCTCCGGAGGAATCACCCACTACCTCACTCCAAATTGATCTGGTAGGACGCCTGCTGATTGGTGTAGGACGTGGTGCCGCTGATGACCAGGATCACCTCGTCCGAGGGGGACAGGGACAGGTCAATGGCAGCAGCGTTGTCCTCCGCGAGCTCCACGGGGATCACAGTTGTGGTTTCATTTTGAATGATCAGGGACACCCGAAAGGTTTGGGGCAGGTCGTTTGAAATCCGGGCGAAGCCGGCAGCTTCCCAGCCGCCCTGATCTTCTTCAAAATCCGTGAAGTAATCCACGGCATCCACCCGCACGTTATCCAGGAGCAGACCTTCCCCGTTGACGGCTGCGTCGGTGACGTATTCAAAGCGCAGGCTGACCCGCTGCCCTGCATAGGCATCCAGGTCCACCGTCTCCTCAATCCATCCCCCGGATGAGCCGTTATACCCGCAGCCGTAGCTGTTACCGGAGGGATTCAGGAAAGTGCAGGAAGGGGTGTTGAGGATCTCCCAGTTCTCACCGTCCGTGGAGGCTGTTAGATAAAGATAATCGTAATCCGCTTCCAGGTCATACCAGATGAGATAGCTGATTTCAATGGGGCCGTCTTCCCCGGTGAAGTCAAATTCTCGGGTGAGGGTCATATTGGATTCATCGCCTTTGTTGGAATAAAAGGCGTAATCCCCCGAGTAGGGATCGGCTGGCATGACATTCACCAGCGTGGCGCCCGTGAAGTTGAGGGTGAATTCACCGTCCAGGTCGGTCAGGCGGATGGTGTCCACGCCAAATTGGTGGACGTAACGCCGCAGGGTTTCAGCGGTGTAACCTGAGACGGTTTCGGTCAGGGCAGCCTGGCGGGGGTTGTAAATGTTATAGCCGTAGCGGCCATCCATGACCGTGGTGTCCTGCAGCACGTTGGCAATCGCCCAATCTGTAAAGACATCTTCGGCAGTTGGGGTCTGGTTTGTTGCGGGGTCGAGGATGTTTAACTCATTTAAAACCGCGTCAATGGATTCCATGCTGTTTTCCGGGTGAGCCACCAGCGCTTTGCTGGCATCTTCACCAAAACGGTCGAGAAAGTAGGTCATGAACAAGAAAGAGCCGCCGTAATAAGGTGCATTGGTGCCAACATTGTCTCCCCAATCGGTCAACTGGATATCCGTGTCCGCGAGATAGCTGTTGTCATGGCCGCCGACATCGTAACCATTGAGCAGTTCTGCCAGCATGGAAAACCCTTCATTCATCCAGGTCGATTCGTTGCGGTCGGTGTACCAATGGATCATGTGTTGGAATTCATGCGCCAGGGTGCCATAAATGTAGTCTTCCCAGAGATAGACGTTGTCGGCATTGATCAGGAACATCTCGTGGGCGTTGGAATATTCATGGGCCAGGGGATGCAGTGAATCCACTGAAGAGAAGTAGCCTGCCAGAGAACGGCCTAATCCGCCAGCGTAGAGGATGTAAATGTGGGGGTCGCCGTCAACGCCGGGAGTCCATTCCGTGCCGAAGAATTCACGGTTCGTGGGGACGATGACCTGATCGAAAGTATCCCCCAATTCTGTCAGATCACCCGGGTCATAATCGATACCTTCTTCAATCCAGAAATAGGTGTTCTCTCCGATGTACCGAAGGACGGCAGTGATTTGAAAATTGTGGTTGGTGTCCACGTTGGTTACCCAAAATTCCTGGCTGTCCCCGACCTGATAGGGCATGTTGGGGTCCATCAATACATCGGGCACGTCCGCCAGGCCGCCCAGTCTTTCTGCCAATGCCACCGGGTCGTTGATGGGGATGATGGTGTTTTCCAGGGTTTCCAGGGTTTCATTCGCAGTGATTGCTGGGGGATCCACAATGATGGTCTCGGGTGTGGTTTGGATCTCAGAGGGGGTGATTCCGGGTTCGACGATAAGCGGTGTGGGTGTGGTGTTGTCGCTTTGGGAAATGAGCACTGCACCGCTGGCAAACAGCACAAGGCAAATACCAATACAACATAAACCAATCACCAATAAGATGGTCAGGACGATGGGAAAGATGTTTCTTTTTCTTTTCATTAAGGTCAATTATTTTCTATGTCTAGGTATGATTAAGTTACCTTATAAATTTACCTCAATTTGGAAAATATAAAAGAATCCCCATTTTTCTTAAATTGCTAATTGAATTTCATATTGCAAATATGATCATGAGGGTGTTGAAGAATAATAGCTAGTAATTACCATACCATGCGAGGCGTGGATAAATGTCAAATTTTTCACCCGAGGGAAGCCAGTAACTATGATCGTTAAGAAAGGTAGACGAATAATGATGATGCCTGAGCAAGGGAAACCCTCGCCCTTTGGAAGGGAGAGGGCAGGGTGCGGGTTAAATTAGAGGGACAACCTGTTTTTCAACGCCCTCATCATGTGCCTAAGGATATGCTTCCAAGGTGCGGGTGGGCTGCGGGGTTGGCCCGGTCTTTTCAACGTTAGAAGCGACATCAGGCACAAAGTTGATTAGGATTAAGTTGCGATCACAATCACCATAAGTATCAAAGAAAAACCGATCTGACAGGGGGGAACCATCCTGGGCGCGCACTTCGATCCAGTAGGTTCCGCTGGTCTCAAGGGGCGCATTTGAGAGTTGAATCTCATACCCGCCGGGGCCATAGGCCGGAGCTGTGCCGGTCACGGCGGACCATTCTTCCCCGCTCTCATCTGAAAGTGTGCCGGCCACAATGGTTAGATTTTGAATTTCGAGGTTCTCTTCATCAAAGACCTGTCCGGCCACGCCCATCCAGTCACATCCCGCTGAGGGGTTAGCAAAGTTAGGCAGGAACATCGGGCTGCCTTCCTGGACGGTGAATTGGTTCCTGGTTTGTGGGGTTGGCTCCAAGGTGGGTTCGGGAGTGGGGGTGATCGTTGGTGTGGGCGTAAGTTCAGGGGTGTCAGTCCATGTGACCGTTGTGGGGGATACTGGAGGCGCTTCTGTCTCAAGGATTTCTTCTATTGAAGTCTCAGATCCCGATTCGTAAACGTAGGGAAAAACCTGGCAGCCCGCCATCAGGAGGCTGATTAGAATTGCGCAGCTTAATATTTTGATTCGATTCATCATACACCTCTTCTATAGGCTAATTTGCAAGTTTTGTACCATTCAGTTGGGGGATATAGGTTCTGGTCAAGAAAGTTAATCGCGTATATAATATGAAAGATTAATTTTGGATTAATCAAGGGGTGCTGGTATGAAGAACGGGGTTGGTTACTTCTTATCTTTATTTGTCATCAGTCTGACGATCCTCTTGACATCCCCATTTTCACGGGAAGCGAGCGGGGAGACAGCGGATTCTTGGTGGGATGAGGATTGGCCCTACCGGCTGCGCGTGGCGGTGGATGGGGCGGGGGTTGCCTCCGTCAACGTTGATTTTTCCCAGGAGTTTGCGACTTTGGGTTTGCCCGAAGCCCTTTTGGATGTGCGTTCCATCCGTGTGGTGCCTTATCGTGATGGGGTGCCTGGAGAAGCGATCCCTTACGAAGAAACCTACAGCACCTTGTTGATTGACGGGGAGACCCTCAATAGGGATCCGGCTTCTGGTGAGCCCTATTGGGTGGAAGAAGACCTGTTCACGCTGGATCTTGATTCGAGTCGCTTCACTCAGGGCAACACGTCGATTCACGCCAATTTTGAACACAGACCTGGCGTCTGCACAAATACTGGGATTTATTATTCTTTTAATAATTCTTCCAGCAAGGATTGGTCAGATTATGAAACCCTGATTTATGATGTATTAGCGGAGGTTAATGCCAGCGCTTTGGATCAAAGCCCGGACGTGTTCTTTCTTGAGTTGGATGGTATGAAAAATTGCCCTAAAAATCGGATTAACGGTCCAGCATTGGTTATGGACAAGTGGAATTTGGTCAGCGTTTCTTTGGAGCCTTTTGGAAGTTGCTCTATACCCGATGTGTCGTCTTTGAAAAAAATACGCTTTTATGTTTTGATTTCGAGAGACAACGGTGAACAAGGTTATTTTAGAGAGGGGGATGTCCTTGATTTGTGGCTGGACAATTTTCGCTTGGTGGATCAGGATGGCGGGGGTGAGATCCGCTGGGAGGCCGAAGCCGATGTTGACGCTTATTATATTTACTTTGATACCCTGGACCACGAAGGCCACCCGCCGCCTGAACGGGTGGAGGTTTGGGCAGCGACGGTCAGTTCAACCAAAGGAACGGTGGAAGCCGGTGGGTACCTGCATCAAATCATCGGCGCTGATACGGGAGACATGACAATTTGGACGGCACCCATCGAGGAAAAAGTATTCCACAGCAACACAGCCCCAGTGAGTTCTGAGCCGCTGCAGATCAGCGCAGCCCGGGGCGAGTTGGAAGCTTTTCAGATTGTGGTCCAATCGCCCTCTTCAGAACAATATACGGTTGAGGTCAGCGACCTGATCCGCGAGGGCGGTGGTGTGATCCCCAGGGGCCAGGTTGACTTATTCCGTGTGGATTATGTGAACATTACGAAGCTATCGGATTATTACGGGCGTTTAGGACTTTGGCCAGACCCCCTCTATCCTGTGTCTTTCGGCGATCCGATCGAATTTCCTGCAGGGCTGAATCAACTCCTCTGGTTTCGGGTAAGGGTGCCCTTCTCTGCCCAAGCCGGTATTTACTCGGGTGAAATCTACATCGGACCGGCGACAGTCCCCTTCACGCTGGAGGTTTGGGATTTTTACCTGTCTGAAAACTTATTCCTTGATGTGAATATTGAATTGGATTGGGTGGCTGTCATGACAGCCTATGGCGGCATAAGCGGCGGGGAACATCATCCATGTTTTGATACACTCGAAGACAGCATAAGCGCCGCTTTTGCAGATTATCATATGACACCTTTACCATTAGATACTGGTCCGCCTAAGGATGTGCAACTGTATTCTTTGACCAATTATGAAGTGACAGCTGCTCATGATCTACAAACTCAATCCTTTCTAGAGGTCTGGTGGGGTTTTCGTGGTTCTGACCAACTCCCGTTTCCTAACCCGATTGTGATGGACCGGCCAGGGTTAGATGCCCGCGCCTTGCCCTGGATGGCCTGGTTGAACCGCATAGAGGGAGTGTTCTATTCACAATCAACAAATTGGGACCCTGATCCTTGGGAGATGCCGTATTGGGAATCCATGTGTAATGGCGACGGTTTTTTCTTCTACCCGCCCAAGGATGACACGCTGGCCTTTGATCCCTGCAACGCTGAGAGTAACCGCCTGGTGCCCTCCATCCGTTTGGAGTTATTCCGGGAAGGCTTGGAGGATGCGGCTTACCTGCGTTTGTTGACCGGCCAAGTCCCTGAAATCGGACTGCCAAATCCTGGGGATGAATGGGCGATGACCTTTATCTCCTCCCGAACAGCATTCAACCGTGTTCCGACTGTGGTGTCCTCCCTGCGGAGTCTGATGGCAGAACTGCTGCAGGGAAAGGGCGGTAGCTCCTATTTCTTGCCGCTGATCCTTCATTAGATTCAACTTTGGGGGATGTGCTAGAATCTTTGTATGAAGTTGTCCCTCAAATTCAAACAGAGAATTCGGACTGCCTGGCGCATCCTGCGGTTTGTCGTCCTGTTGATCTCAGTCTTATTCATTCTGGGTGGGTCCATCGTCCCGCCGAGGGGGCTGAGCAGTCAGGTGCGTGCTGAGACCCGATCCATTGAATTCGCCTTTGGGACGTGGACATTGGACGCTGTTGGACAAAAATTGTCCAATTGGGGCCTAAATCTTCACCGTTTTATCTCCCCGGAGGAACAACGCCAGTTGGTGCTGGCTTATTTGGATCAGGTGCGACGCGTGCAGACCTTGAACGTGGAATTGCTGCTCATCTATACAGACCCATCCATTGATGATCCCGATCAAGCGAGCCTTTCTTTAGGCGAAGAACTCGCTCGGGCAGAGGAAAGGCTTGCAGAACTCGCACCAGCAGCGGAATCCATCCTGCAAAGCCAATTGATGACCATTGTCCGGGACACCGGTTTGGGATTTTTGGGACAGGTTTTCCCTCCCTCTTTGTACCAAACTAGCGACCCGCCGCATTCTCTAATCGTGTCGCCCCGGAATGAAATCCGCCAGGCCCTGGATGTCTCGCTTTCACCGGCGCTGAATGCGGATGAGAAGGATGACTTAGAGGTTTTTGTTTTGGATGAGTTGGATCATTCCGCCCTAGTCGTGCCCGTCGGCGGCATCGGCACCTATCCGACCATGGTCATGCAGACAGCAGACCTGGTTTGGCTGACCGAGGTGATCGCCCACGAATGGGTGCATAATTTCCTGACCCTCCGCCCTTTGGGGATGAATTACTATACCAGTTCAGAGCTGCGCACGATTAATGAAACCACCGCATCCCTGGCCGGCAAAGAGCTTGGGTGGATGTTGTTGGAGAAGTATTACCCAGAGTTTGTTCCGCCAGAAGTCATCGCAACTAATAAAGAAACATCTGGTGTGGGCGTTGAAGCGGAACTGGACCCCCCAGCCTTTGATTTCCGGGGGGAAATGCGTACGACCCGGGTTGAAGTGGATCAGTTATTGGCAGATGGCGCAATTGAGGAAGCGGAAGCCTATATGGAAGCGCGGCGGGAATTCTTTTGGGAGAATGGCTACGCCATCCGCAAGCTCAATCAAGCGTACTTTGCCTTTTACGGCGCCTATAATGACGTGCCAGGAGGGGGCGCAGCGGGAGAAGATCCGGTGGGCCCAGCAGTTGTTGCTTATCGATCCCAATTTGATGGTTTGGCGGATTTCCTGAAAGCCATTTCCTGGGTGGATTCTTTTGAGGCCTTGTCGGAGCGGCTTGATAATTGAGATTCAGTTTTCCTCAATCATCAAGGTCGCCTAATTCTGGCATTTCCTTTTCAATTTGGTCAGGGTCCTGCCCTTTTTCCAAACGGGAGACCACCTCGTCAAACTCCGGCCCCACGTCTTCGCCCATCTCATCCCCCATCTTGCGCATCAGGCGTCCCAGGGCTTTGGGATCGTCTTCAATGCCATCCAGGTTGGCGGGATCCACCATATCCTCGATTCGGCTGTCCTCGCTTTTGGCAATGCGGATTCGCCCAATCAACCGCTGCACATCCGCCGTACCGCAATCCGGGCAGGTGATATCTGCCGTTTCATAATCATCATAGGAAAGGAAGGTTTCAAATCGTTTATTGCACTTTTGACAGCGATATTCATAGGTCGGCATTGGCATTTCTCCGATTCGTGTCTTAAAATACAGTATAATCTGGGGCTGGCATTCAGCCCTGCCAGGGTTGATTTTAACACGTTGATTAGAATTTGTTTAGGTTCCAAAGAATATAAGGTGTAGAATAGTAAATATGGCAGATGTAGATATTGAAATAAAGAAACCTGAAAAAGCCCCCTTGTTGATCGTCATTTCCGGTCCTTCCGGCATTGGGAAGGATACCGTTGTCCAGGGGATGAAAGATCGGGATCTGCCTTTCCATTTTGTCATCACAGCCACGACCCGCCCACCTCGAGAGAATGAAGTTAATGGGGAAGATTACTTTTTTTACAGCAAAGAAGAATTTGAAGCATTGATTGAGGCGGATGAATTCCTGGAACATGCCTGGGTCTATTCTTCCTATAAAGGCGTTCCCAAGTCACAGGTGCGGGAAGCCCTGAAAAGCGGCGAGGATGTGGTCATGCGGTTGGATGTTCAGGGCGCAAAGACTGTGCACAATCTCTGTCCAGATGCTATCCTGATCTTTCTGACCGCAAACAGCAAAGAAGAATGGCTGCAAAGGCTCAAGGACCGCCATAGCGAAACGGATGATGAGCTGGCATTGCGCATCCAGACCGCCAAGAAGGAATATGACACATTGGATATCTTCGACTATATCATCATCAATGAGCATGATAAATTGGATGACACATTGGATGTCATTGAAAACATCATTTCCGCCGAGCATCATCGGGTTAACCCGAGAAGGGTGACCTTATGAGAGACCCCTCCGAAAATGCTCCCAATGAGCTGCCTCGAGATCCTGTACGGGTGAAGATGCCGGATCGCAAACCGGTGATGACTTACATTCTGCTGGGGATCACCATTTTGGTTTTCATCGGTCAAAACCTGCTGGAGTCAACGCTTGGCTACGATCTCCTGTTTTTCTTCGGCGGCAAGATCAACCGGTTCATAATGGAGGGCGAGTTTTGGCGGTTGGTCACGCCAGCTTTCCTCCACTCTTCTGTCCTGCACATCGCTTTAAACATGTACGCCTTGTATATCATTGGCCGCAGGCTGGAGCGTTTCTATGGACATGGACGATTCTTTCTCTTATATTTCCTTTCTGCTTTTGCGGGGAATGTCCTTTCCTTTGTTCTGACTTCCGCCAATTCACTGGGCGCTTCCACAGCTATTTTTGGTTTATTAGCTGCTGAGGGGATGTTCATCTTCCAAAACAGGAAATTATTTGGACCAATGCGAACGCGCCAGATGATGACGAACCTGGTTGTTATCCTGGCAATCAATTTGGTTTATGGCTTTACTTCGACCGCGAGGGTGGATAACATGGGGCATATTGGGGGGTTGGTCGGCGGAATCTTTTTCGCCTGGAAGGCAGGACCCATCTTGCGCATAACGGGGCAACCACCCTTTTTTGAGGTCAAAGATGCGCGGAAAATATGGGAGATCATTCTGGCCAGCCTTTTAGTTATGATCGGCTTTATTGTGATTGCTGCGATTCCATCAATGACGGCATAAAAAATTATCATAATTCGAGACAATAAAAAAACCGTTTGGCATTACCCAAACGGTTTTTTATATGAATATATGGATTTCTTCTTATTCAATGTTGAAAATATCGCCCGATGAGGTGCCCTGCACTTCAGGATAGAAGTATTGCCAGGCATGCGCAGGCAAGACCTGGAAACTGCCCCGTTGGTAGGGGAGGATTTCATAGGTTAGGACGTAGGTTCCTGCTGGGACGTAGTCCGAGGTCCAAAGCACATGGTCATCGAAAATCTCCGGATCATTGAAATACCACCAACCCCAACCATCCGCAAAGGGCGAGCGCGCATCATAGATCGGCGCGTCTTCCTCTGGCACTGTCTGGGATGTGAGTAGAGCCTGATTTAACACCTCCGTACCAGAAGGTATGAAATCCTCGATCATCAGGTTATACATATCATGGGAGAGATTCACCGTCAGAACAACGGTGATCATCTGGGTGGGATCATCGGTGTCTAATTCAATGGCTGTGATAGGTTCGCAATCTTCCCCATCAGGGCAGGCTTCTCCAGTCAGGAAGTACTCCCGCTGGATGCTGATGCCGCGGTTGATCGCTTCGGCTGACCCAGCGGGTTGATAGGTGTCCAGGTCGGCACGGTAATACAGTGTCCCAGCCCCCGCGCCCCTTTCGATCTGCAGGGCGTTGGGTGAATCGGGATACAGATCCTCAATGGAAGTTGTAGTAGTCACGGAAGTGAGGGGGGCCGTGCCGGAGGCCCCTCCCTCAGCAATCACAACATCATTTAATATCGCTTGAAACGCATAGTCAGCCTGGTAATCCCCGGTGCCCTGCAGCGCTTCGGTGATTGCCATCAGCGCCCAGGCGGATTCAAATGTGGATGCCCACAGATTATCTGTATTTTGATGGATCATCAAATAACGCAACGCCAGGGGCAGGCTGGTTGAGGCTGGATCGAGCTGCGCGAGGGTGAAAATACCAACAGCGGTGTTAAATATGGGCGTTCCAGGCAGCATCCACGCGGCCTGATCGCTCTCCCAGTGGACACCGGTTGCTGAGCGTACCGCTCGGTTTTCCAGGTCTGACAGCAAGGTGTTCATCCATTCGGTTCCGGCACTTGTGTCTTGAAAAGTCAGGGCCAGCAAGGCAAGACTCCAGGGGCTGAGTTCCGACCTGCGAGTGTATAAAGTCTCCATCGTGGCGTCCAAATTCAGATCGCTCTCCCTCAGCGCATAAACCTGGAACGCCAGACGATCCAACTGCCAGGGGGAATCGATGGCATTGGGATCCGATAAATGGGATGAAAGGTATTGATAGGCTTGATTGGTGGCGTATTCCCCGATCTCAAAACCGGCATCAGCAGCTTGTCTCAGGCCCATGAGGACATAGGCGGTGATGAAGGGATCAGATGTCCGTTCATAATTTGTGGATTGAGCCCACCACGACCAACCGCCATCGACATTCTGTGCGGACAGCAGATCATGGGTACCCTCATTCACCAGGCTTTCCAGGTTGGTTTGCAGCTGCGGCGATTCGATGCCCAGCTTCGCCAAAGTTTGGTATGCATGCAGATTAGCCAATAACCTGGAAAGGATGGAAACTGTATCGTCATAAGGCAGTTTTTCCAACGCTTCAAGCCCTTCCACGAGTGTGACCGTCAGTGAGGGGGTCAATTCCAGGGTCAATGTGCCGGCGGAAGGATCTGTGGAGATGGGCAGGCTGACCAGTTCCAAACGCTGGGATTCTTCTGTGAGCTGCCCAGCGGTGCTGTAGGTGTAGGGCATGCTGTAGCGCAGCACCTGCAGGTCGCCCCAAATCGGCGCGGTTGCATCAGATAATGACCCTGATATTGCTTTAAAGGTCAGGTTGACACTTTCAACACTTTCAACCGTTCCCCACCAGTTCACACGGACGCTGTTGCCGGCTTCAATGGTCACCTGTTGGGTTTGGTTGGCCTCGTCAGCTAAGGTGAAACCAAGGGATTGTAATGACACATCCACATCAAGCGTTTCGGAGGTGTTATTGTGCACGATGGCTGCCATTTCCACTTCATCTCCATCCACCAGGAAGCGGGGGGTAACCGGGCGCACCATTAACTCTTTTTGAGTCAGGATTTCGGCTTCTGCCTGCCCGACCTGATAGTCCTCGGTTAACCCGCGGACATCCACAACCCAGGTTGTAAGGGAGTCGGGCATGGGGATCGTCAGTTGGTCGGTGCCGTCAACGCCAGTCACGACTTCCCCCTGCCAGAAGGCTGTATCCGGGAAGTCTTCCCGGATGGACATCGCTTGTTCCATGTCACCGCCGCCTCCGCCCCTGCCAAGATCCATGTTGGAGAGGGCAAGCTGCGCGGTATAGGTCTTGAGGGAATAGCTGGTTTGGACGGAGAGAGGTTGTTCCCCATACAGGGCCTCGAGTATGGCCGGACTGTTGGGTTCCACCAGCGACAGCAAGGCTTTATCGACCACTGCAATGGAGAATTCGCCCTGAACGGGTTCACCTTGTGCATCTGTAATGGTCAGGGTCGCTTCGACGGATTCCCCGGGTTGTGTCTTTTCAGGGTCAATCGTCAAATCGACATTCAAGGTCTTATTGACCGGCGTGACGGGCACGTTAACCACTCCCTGGCGGTAATCAGGGTCGCCGTTTTGGTTCTTGCCAATCAGGATAACGGAGACATATACGTTGGGGATAGATTCTTCATCCAGATTTATCTGTAATGGTTGACCAGAATTATCCAGATCCATCACCTGTGTCTCGATGATTTTTTCCCGCTCGATGGTCACCAGGGCTTTTGCCCCTTCGCCAAGGGGATTTGGGAAGAAGATTTCTGCCGTCTCACCGGGTTGGTATGCTTCTGCATCCAGGGTCAATTCAATTTGGTTACTGATTTGGCGGGGCCAAACGGCTGTTCCTGGGCCGGAGACCCACACGATCACCTGGGTAACTGCATTACCACTGGTTAGGGTGAGTTGGTAAGTGCCCGGATCGGGTGGTATGAAGGATAACCGGGCTTGTCCGTCTTCATCCGTCACGGGGCTTGCGCTGGCAATCAACGTTGTTTGCGGCACATAGTGGTAAGGTCTTTCGGGGTTGCTGGTTTCTTCAATTTCCCATTCAATCGCTTCGAAAGTTGCTTCCAGAGGGATATTGCCCACATCCTCTTTTTCCCAATCCACAGTTTGAATGGCGAAGGAAAACTCCGATTCGGCGGTCCCAAAATAAATCTCAGGCTGCACGCCGATATAAAAATCTTCGGGATGAACCTTGACGCTTACTCGATTGCTGACCGAGAAACCCGTTTCGTCGGATATGGTTACTTCAAGGGTGTATTCTTGAAGGCTTCCTTGAGCGGTTTCATCCAAGCCCATATCCTCAGGTGTTAAATTGAGATTGAGCTGACCTTGGTCATTCGTCTCCCCCTCCCCAGAGGCGACCAATATTCCAAAAGGCGAGAACTCTGGAATAAAAGGTATCAGCCAAGCCGTGCCTGCCGGGCCCACTTGGTACCCGGGCAGTGAAAAATAATCGTCCTCCCTGTACAAGGCCCATGAGACGGATTTGCCAGATGCGGGGATGCCGAAGGAATAATCCGCTTGGATGTCAGCGATTAAGGTCTCCTCAGCGAGGATCTCAGATGCGCTTAAATTGATTTGCACTTCAATATCGGGTTTGCGGTATTCAGCGACATCAAAATAAAGAACTTTGATGCCCTGCTCGCCCTGGCTTAGTTCAATGCGATAATATCCAGGTGGTGATTCCTCCGGTATCAATACAGATCCTTGAACCGTACCATATTGATTGAGGGTTAATTCCTCCTGGTAAAGCGTTGAAGAGATGCCAGACATGCCGGGATCACTGAAAACTGAAACGGTGACGGTTTCCAGGCCGCTGGGGGCTGGCAGGCTATTATCTCGGGCAAAAATCGCAGCTTTGAAATTAATTGTATCTCCAGGACGGTAAATGGGACGGTCTGTGTAAATATAGGCATCCGTTTCAGCCGGTAAGTTGTTTTGGGTGATGCCCATTTGATACAGGCTGAAACCCTGCCCCCAGGTTGAAATGGAGAATGCGAAGTCATCATCGCCTGGCTCTCCTACAACCGCAAAGAAATTAGTAAAAGGCTCTTCAAAGCGGTCATAATTCCCCTGGAACAGGCCATCATCGTCGATGGTTCCGCTGGTGATCTGATCTCCTTCTGTGTTGTAAACAGAAACCGAAGCATCTGTGAGGGGCGCGTTATCCTCTAAACGTGTGGCCCAGATCAATGCTTCTTCCGGGGCGATTTTCATCACAAGATTGTTCTCGCTGACAATCAGATACAATTTTTGATAGCCGCTATAGGTCTCACCTGGGATATCAGGCGAAGAAACTCCCAGGAAATACACACCAGGGGAGAGGGGATTTCCCTGGTAAGAAAGGGGGATGGTCACTATCTCGTTAGTATTGGGTGTCAGGTTGAGATTGCGGGTGGTCCTCTCAACATTTTCCGGCATAAAGACAGTTCGATAGTCGTAATTATCAGGATGGAGTAGGGTCATCAAATCTTCCAAAGTGATTGGAGATATTTCCAATGTGACGGTGTTAATGTTGGTCGCTTGCATGACCAATTCTGAGGCAGAGGAAGGGACAAACACCAGATTATTGCTTGTCGTTCCTGAGATTGCGCTCAGTGAGGGTGTGGCTGAGGGTGTAAAGAAGGTGTAGGTGACGTTCTCTCCTAATTCACCGCCCCAAATATCATGTAACTCGCTATCCAGGGTGAGTGTATAGCGGGTTTCAGGTTTGAAGTAGCCGCTGAGGACCAGGTTTTTCCCTTGGTTGCTCAAGAACAAACTCTGGCTGTTAACTTCTGGCGAGATCGTTAAATAATCTCTGTAATCGTCTGAATCAATAGGGGTGGTAAAGTAGAGTTGATACTGCCCATATTGTGCATAAAAATTCTCAAATGCCGGGGTTTGAGTTGGGTCGATGGCAAAGGCGGGGTATGTGGTGCGAGAAGTCTCTAGGGTTGTGTCAATGGGCAACCCGCCATAGGATGCTGCGCCATCATCCAATTGAATGGCATAGGCGGTATTGCGACTCAATATCTGATCAGGGGTGAATGTCAGTTTCTTATAGTTTTCATCCCATTCGATGCTACCGGTTATGTTTGAATTATTCTCGTCCAGCAATGAGAAACTATCCGCGACGCTTTCCGGGTTCATCCGGATATTAAATTGAAGTTCAATCGGGCCTTTAAGGCTGAGTTTTTCATTTTCGAGGGGCAGGACATTGATGACCTCTGGCACCGTGGTGGTGAAGCTGTATTGCAGACCTTGAGAAGGCGCTAACCCAGACCCGGTCGCAGCAGTAAGGGACTCGTTTAATTGAATGGTGTAAGTCGTCCCGCCATTCATGGAGGGTTCCGGATAAAAAATATAAGTGCTGGTATTAATCCATTCGCCCTGCCCAGGCACTTCGGGCGAGAGGGTGAAGGCGGGATCCGCATCAGATTCCGCGCCGAGGGGAACCACAGGCTGGTTAAAAGCCGTAAAGACTGCGCTGGCGGGGTCAACATCTGCGGTGTCGTCTTCGGGGAGGGTTTGGACAACGCTCAGATTTTCCACGGTTTGAAATTCGAGTTCGACAGGCTCTTGCAGGGCCTCTTTGTTAGCAGCCTGTGCGCTGGTATTGATGGTCAGCAGTAAGGTGCTATCGGTGGGGAGGGCGTGATCGGGTGTGAAGGTGAGAATCTGGTCTTCTTCCCAGGAAAAACTGCCATCAATGCTGGGGTCAAAGTTGATCGCAGCTTCAACGGAGGCAGTGTCCATTTCTTGATTAAAGTAAAGTATGAAGGGGTCATTGAGGGGAATTAGGCTGTTTGGGAGAGGGGACACTTCCACTAGGGCTGGGGGCAGGTCCTGACGCGGTTCAGGCGTATCCACTTTCGCCTGTGTTTCCTCAATATCTGCTGCCTGGGTTTCCTCTTCAGGGGAGGGCGCCCAAGGTAATCGGCAGCTCATTAGCAAACTTGAGATTATGATTATCGTCAGCAAGACATGGAACCAACGAGGTGAAAATCCTGGGTTTTTCCGCTTAATCATCGCCATCTCCTCAGATTAACCATTTAATAGTTCAACCTCTCCAGTGAGTTATGAAGTTTGAATATTGGGATAGGTCTTATCCATATTATATTGCAGTTTATCAGGAATTGATAAATATAGATGAGATTATGTTTGGATGAGATCCAAATCCCTCAGAATATCTTTAAGGGGTGTTGTGAAATCGGAGAGTACGACATCAGCATGGGATAACTCTGAGTGTGAGAATGTGGTTGTCACGGCAATGCATATCATCCCGGCATTAACAGCAGCCTTCATACCAGCTGGTGAATCCTCAATCACCAGGCAATGCTCGGGTGGTGTATTGAGGGCATCGGCGGCCTTCAGGAATATCACGGGCTCTGGTTTTGCCGGCAGAGCGTCGCCGGGGATGACCGCATCAAAGTAGGATAATAAGCTAAAGCTGGTGAGGAGGGTTTCGATATTCTCGAGATTACCAGAAGATGCAATCGCTTGCGGGATGTGATTGGCATTGGCTTGCTCAATCCAGTTTCTGACACCCGGAATTAAGGTGGAATGTTTCGGTCCAACCTTGCGGAATCCCTTTTCTTTTTCCTGGACGATCTCTTCCATTAACGCGGGTTCAGGAACAAATCCGAGGAAAAGCGGCAAGATGGTTTGGTTGTTGCGGCCAAAGTGGGTATCAAAGACCTCCCTGTCCAATGTGTAGCCATGGTTTTCCAGGGTTGACTTCCAGGTGATGAAATGGCTGTTTTTGCTGTCGATGATGGTGCCGTCCATATCCCAAATGATGGCAAGTTGGTCAAATTGCATGGTTGAGTCCTCCTCGGAAAATCAAGTTCCTAATTATACCGTCATAGCTTTTTTTCTATGCCAGGCTGGATTGTATGGTGTGATCTGTACGACGCTGTTAAATTCTATTTGTGGTATGCTTAGCCATCGCATAGAGCACTGTCTTTTATCGTAAACATTGTCATTAATTATCATGGATTGATAACGCCGATTAAGATCAACTTGGAGTTGGTAATTTTGCACGATCTGTTTGAAAAAATTTTGAAATTAGATGCCCGACTTTCCAAATCCTTACGCGTACCTGCCTCTCGTAAGTTCTTGTCGCTGCTGCTTAAAATCCTTGCCCATTCAGGCGATTCGTGGTTTTGGCTGGCAGGATTGTTCCTGGTTTGGCTTTTCAGTGATGGACCTTGGCATGACCGAGCGGCTTTCTTGGTGGTGGGCTTGTTTGTGATGGCTGGCGCAGTGATTCTACTTAAGTTTGCCATCCGGCGGCCGAGGCCGGAGGGGGAGTGGGGGAAGATTTACCGCATCACCGACCCGCATTCATTTCCATCTGGGCATGCTGCTCGTTCAGCAGCACTATTGGTGATGGCCATTGCCGTTGGGCCGCCCTGGTTTGCGGTTGTCCTGGCATTATGGGCGCCGTGGGTGGGATTGTCACGGGTGGCGCTAGGTGTACATTACTTGTCGGATGTGGTTGTGGGGTGGGTCGTCGGCGCGGCCATGGGCGGCATCGCTGTGTTGTTGCAGCCGGGGATAATGGAGGGAATTAATTTTATAATGCGTGTGGTGTTGGGTCGAGGGGTGAGGTAATAGGTATTGGGTATTAGGGGGGTGCATTGAAGCGAAATTTGTTTGCAGTAATACTGGGGGCTATTGAAGGTCTTTGACCATATAAAATCCACCCATCTCAAAGCCCCGTCCCGCATAGTAGGCACGGGTGCCCACAGCGGCGATGACTGCCAGTTTTTGATATCCTTTTTCCTTAGCAATTTTTTCAGCTTCCTCAATCAGGCGCGTTCCCAACCCGCTGTGTTGGGCGATGCCTGAGCGCTCTTCACCGACCTCCAGGGACTGGCCGTAGACATGCACTTCCCGAATGATGGCCGCGTCCTCAAGGTCAATGATGTTGGTGAAGGTGGTATCCTCCGGCAGTGACAGGCGCAGGAACCCGGCAAGCTGATCGTCTGCGGTGTCAAAGGACAGGAAATGCTCCTCCGCGTGGGCAGGATGATAGATAAGATCATGTAAGGACACTTTTTCAGCACTTACCTGTTTCTTGCGCACCTCCCGACAGCGAATGCACTCGCAGCGGGTGCCTCGGCGCTTCATCTCACGCTGGACGTCCTGGCGCAGGCTGGTGTTTTTATTGCCGGCCACGACGTAGGTTGATGGGATGTCACGGATGATGCGGTTGATACGGCAGTAGCGGGGGACTTCGGTTTTGATGTCCGCAATCAAATCCAACAACGTTGCTTCAGAGTAAGGCTGGTATTCGCCCCGCTTCCAGATCTCATATAATTCCGTATTTTCTAATAGTTGGCAGGGGTAGATCTTGAGCTCATCGGGACAGTAGGCCCCCTCGCCCCATAAGTGCATGAAGTCTTCCCGATCCGATTCGGGCGTCGCGCCCAGCAGGTTGGGCATCCAATGCAGCACGATCTTGAATCCGCCTGCCCGTAGGAGGGCGGTCGCCCTCAGGGTGTCCTGCGCCGTGTGGCCGCGCTTGTTGAGGACCAGGATGCGGTCATCCAGGCTTTGCGCACCCATTTGCACTTTGGTCACGCCCAGGTATCGGAACCAGGGCAGGTCGCCTTTGCCGATCAGGTCAGGCCGGGTTTCGATCACCAGGCCGACATTGCGGTGTTTGGCGTGGACATTACGTGCTTGAGCTTCTGGTAGGGTGTTGAAATCTGGATCATCTCCTGGATTGACCTGGTTCATAGCGTCAAAACAGCGCCGAATAAACCATTCCTGGTAATTCATGGGGTAAGCGCTGAAGCTGCCGCCCAGGATGAGCAATTCGATCTTGTCCGTGGGATGTCCGACCGCTTTCAGGGCACGGATGCGGTTGCGCACCTGATCATAGGGGTCGAATTTATTATCCATTCCGCGCCTGGCACCCGGTTCCTGGCTGAGGTAGCTCTTGGGCATTTGATCTTCAATGGGGCAAAAGATGCATTCCCCTGGGCAAGGATGGTAGCGCGTGAGCACCGTGACTGTGGTCACGCCGGAGAGGGTGCGCGTGGGCTTCATCCGAATCTTAGATAGCAGCTTATCATCCTCTTCCCACTGCCCGCTCTCCACCATCTGGTAATAAACGGCCACCATGGCGTGCTTGGGAATGAAGCCGCCGCCATCCGGTTTGGGGTGTTCTCGCTGTGCGGTGTTGAGTTCCACGCCTTGCTTGAGGTCTTTGAGGATAGCCAGAGCTTGGTCCAACTCCGCTTCGCTATAGTTTCGTTTTTTCTTCCAGGTTTCTGCCTTCATACGCATCAATTGTACCCATTAATTATCGGGGCTGCGAATACCTTTCACGGTTAAGGTTTTACGATCCTTTTACAAGTCGTCAATAAAATTCTAATAGTTTGGTATTATGCTATTATGAGACTTAAGATTGGAAAATAAAGAGAGGAAAAAAGATGAAATGGTCATGGAATGTTGGACGAATCGCTGGGATTGATCTCAAGATCCATCTCACATTTGTCTTTTTACTGATTTGGACGGGATTTGCCACCCTAACATCAGGTGGCGATATGACTGCGGTAGCTGGTGATCTCCTGTTGATACTGGCCTTGTTTCTGTGCGTGGTCTTACATGAGTACGGTCATGCCCTGACGGCGCGCTTGTTTGGTATCCATACGCAAGACATTACTTTATTACCTATTGGCGGTGTTGCCAGGTTGGAGAGCATGCCTGAAGATCCCAAAGAGGAACTGGCAGTGGCAGCCGCAGGGCCGGCAGTCAATCTGGTAATTGGCGGGGCCTTGTTGGTCAGCCTCTTATTGACAGGTTTCTTCTCATCCCCTTTGGACATTTCTTCATTGACGGAGAATTTCTGGGTGCAGTTGATGACCATGAATTTTTCCCTGGTCGCGTTCAACCTGATCCCGGCTTTTCCCATGGACGGCGGCCGTGTCTTGCGCGGCATTTTAGGATTGATGATGGACAGGGTCAAAGCCACCAAGATCGCAGCCAACATTGGCCGCGGCATTGCTGTGCTGATGGGCTTGATCGGTTTCTTCATCAACCCCTGGTTAGTGCTGATTGCCATCTTTATCTGGACGGGCGCCGGCGCTGAAGCGCAATCGGTTGAGGTCAAAGCTGGTTTAAAGGGCCTGGTGGCACGGGATGCGCTGGTGACCAAGTTTTACCAGGTGGAAGCCAATCAGTCCCTGGTGAATGTTTTTCAATTGTCGATGCAGACCGGCCAGCAGAATCTCCCAGTGGTCTCCAACGGCCACTTGCTGGGCATCATCCGGCGCAAAGATCTGTTGAGCGCCATGGAGCGTCTGGGCCAGCGTGCGCCAGCCTATGCAGCCATCGGTGTAGAGCCGGAGGGACTTCGTCCGGAAATGCCCCTGGTGGATGTTTTGCCGAAGTTCGCCGCCTGCCGTGTCCAGCCGGTGGTGGAAAACGGCGCATTGATTGGGTTGATCACACCCGAAAGTCTGCAGCAGGCCATGTGGCTGAACAAACCTCGCAGACCGGTTGACTCTCAACCGCCGGCGGAGAAGACGGACATCGCCCCATAACCGCATAAACATTTTGGTTTAGTACAGCCCCGTGATAAAGAGCTTTCACGGGGTTTTGTTTTGGCATGGGGAGACCGTGGGGTGAGGGCGCCGTACAACCTGTTCTTGGGATACTACCAGCTTATGAAATGGATGTAAGATAGGTAAATCAATAGTCTTGGCAAAGGGGCTGAGGATACACTATACTTTGAACATCATGGAAAAAAGCACACAACAAGCCCTGTTGGACCTTAACCGCCAATTCTACGATCAATTTGCAAGCTCCTTTTCAGCCACCCGTGGCCGGGTTCAGCCCGGTGTAGGGCGGCTGGTTCCCCGAATGTTGAGCGCTGAACGCATCCTGGATGTGGGCTGCGGCAACGGCACCCTGGCACGCGCCCTGCAGAAGGCCGGTTTTAGTGGGCGATATGTGGGCCTGGATATGAGCGCCGGATTACTGGCTCAGGCGGAATCGCTGATGGGCAGTGGGACAAAGGGCACCTATACCTTTCAGCAGGTGGACCTGGCGGATCTAGATTGGCCGGTGACAATCCCTAACGCAACTTTCGACTGGGTGGTCTCTTTTGCTGTGCTGCATCACATCCCGGGGGTGGAACTGCGTCGCCAAACGGTAAAGGCTTTTGCTGATTTAGTCTCACTGGAGGGTCGGGCGGCCGTCTCCGTCTGGCAGTGGCAAAACAGCCCTCGTCTGCGCAAACGCGTCCAACCCTGGGCAAAGGCAGGGCTGGCCTCTGAAAAGGTGGATGAAGGCGATGTGCTGTTGGATTGGCGGGCTGGTGAAACAGTTGGCTTGCGTTATGTGCACACCTTCAGCGAGGAACGCCTGAGTCAACTGGCTGAGGGGGCTGGTTTTGAGGTTCTAGAAACCGATTATTCTGACGGCAAAACAGGAGATCTGGCGCTTTATCAGGTGTGGGGGAAGAGCGAATAATTGAGGCGCCTAACAATTATCTTAAATCCTACAGGCGAGGTACGAAGCGCCGAAGAAAGAAGGCGAGACTCGCCCGCATTCTGTAGAAAATTTTCTAAAAGTACACCGGAGAAAACCCCAACTATGTCTCGTTGGATAAAATCAATAAAACTCAAAGTGTAGGGGCGACCCACGAATCGCCCGTAAGCAATGTCATATAAAAATACAGTAAATATTAAAAATTGTATTTGTTGTAAAAATCAAAATCAATTAATTCAAACGATAAATCTATTGATAATTGGACAGCCTTCACGGGAAAAATTGCAACCAGCCTATCCCAGGGCGACATCCAACAGCATCATGACAGTGAACCCGAGCATGACGCCGATGGTGGGGATATCCGTGTGCCCTTCGCATTTCGATTCGGGGATCAGTTCCTCTGCGACCACGTAGATCATGGCGCCAGCGGCGAATGACAGTGCATAGGGGAGCAGAGGGCGCATAAGCAGGGTAGCGGCTGCGCCGATCAGACCGGCAATGGGCTCTACCATGCCAGAGAATTGGCCATAGACGAAGGCTTTGCCAACCTTCCATCCTTCTCGGCGCAGGGGGGCTGAGACCGCCAGGCCTTCGGGGAAGTTTTGGATGCCAATACCCAATGCCAGGGCGACGGCTGAAGCGATGCCTGCGCCTTCAATGCCTGCGGCCGCCGCACCAAAGGCGACGCCGACTGCCAGCCCTTCCGGGATATTATGCAGGGTAATGGCGGTGATCAGCAGCACACTGCGCTGCCAGGAGGACTTGACTCCTTCAGCTTCGGTGATGTCCCGTCCCATGTGCAGGTGGGGGAGAAGCTTATCCACGCCGAAGAGGAACGCGCCGCCCAAAAGGAAGCCAGCAGCGGCCGGAAACCAGGCTGGCACGCTCAAGTCCTGTGACATTTCGATGGCAGGGGCCAATAGCGACCAGTAGCTGGCCGCGATCATCACGCCGGATGCGAAACCGAGCATGCCATTCAGCAGCTTTCGGCTGACCTCTTTGGTGAGGAATACGCCGGCGGACCCCAGCGCCGTCACGCCCCAGGTGAAGAATGTACCAAATAAAGCTTGCATAATAGGGGAATAGCCTTCTAGAAAAGCAATCATTTTTGTGTGGTTTCCTTTCTTTATATTACGTTGGATTATAGCATAATATTAGGTAAATGCAAATATAAATTTATTAATAACTAATTAATAGTGCATTCTGGTACAATTTATTTATGAAAAACACCCAATCGAAACTGAATACGATCATCCATGCCCTTGAGCAGCGCCAAGGCATCCCCTTGGAGACGCAGGCGTATCGGCTGTTCAACGGCTTCTTTGAAGGCGCTCCGGGATTGGTCCTTGACCGCTTTGGATCGGCGCTGGTTATTCTTAATCATACCGAAGGGGGGGAAATGGAGGAAATGATTCATGCCATTGCGGATTGGGCATTGGAGTGTCTTGAAGGTCTGGATGCTGTTTTCCTTAAACAGCGCCAACACCCTGATCAACAAATGAAAAACGGCTTTCTGATAGCGGGAGATTCGCTGCCTGTATCAATTTCCGAAGTTGGGGTGCGTTATGCTTTGGATTTGGGGATTAATCAGGATGCCAGCTTTTACCCTGACACTCGGGAGCTGCGCCGCTGGCTAAAGGCTCATAGTGAGAGGAAGCGCGTGTTGAATACCTTTGCCTACACCGGCAGCCTGGGTGTGGCAGCGGGCGCGGGCGGTGCAGCGCGGGTGGTGCAAACCGACCTGAATGAATCGTTTCTCAGCCTTGCAGAGAAGTCATGGGCGCTTAATCATCTGCCGCCAGAAAAGTGTGAGGTTATTGCAGGGGATTTCTTCCGGGTGGCGGCACGCCTGCGCCATGCGGAGGCATTATTTGATAGTGTCATCCTGGACCCGCCCTTCTTTTCCACCACGGACGCCGGCAAAGTTGATCTGGAAACGGGAACGACGCGACTGATCAACAAAGTGCGCCCCTTGGTAGCCCATGAGGGCATCCTGGTTGTGGTCAACAATGCGTTGTTCCTATCGGGAGCAGAACTCATGGTGGAGTTGAATGCCCTGTGCGAAAGCCCTTTCCTTGAATTCGAGGATATCCTCCCCGTCCCGCCCGATGTGACCGGCACTCCAGAAACGGTGGTCAATAAGCCGCCGGTGGACCCAGCCCCCTTCAATCATCCGACCAAGATTGCCCTGCTACGCGCCTTCAGGAAAGATAAGCGAAAATAAAACATAAATTTATTTATTAATGCGTAGGGGCGAGGCACGCCTCGCCCGCTTAGGTATCTCTTTAATTATTACACTTCAATTCCCACTAAACAACCTGAAACACAGCTCCTTCCCAGGGCCCCAGCGTCCGCTTGCGCAAATGGCCGTCTTCAATCACTGCCCCCTCACCGCCCAGCAAGTCCTCCAATTGCGCCCCATCGGGGAGATGCCCGTCAACAGGAATGTTCAGCTCCCAATGCCCGCCGTTGGCGTTCAGGGCGATCAGCATCTTGGCGCTTTCCAAATGGCGCAGGTACGCCAGATGCCGCCCCTCGGCAAACAGGGACACATACTCGCCTGTGCGCAAGGTGGGGTGGGCATGGCGTAGGTGGGAATAGGTCTTGATAGCATTACGCAGGTCATGGTCCCAACGGGATTCATCCCAGGGGAAGGTTCCCCGGTTTTCCGGCTCGCGCCCGCCCGTCAGTCCGATCTCGTTGCCGTAATAAATACAGGGCGCGCCGGGATAGGTCATCTGGAACAGGGTTGCCAGGCGGAACGCATCCTTGTTCCCGCTGACCATGGTCAGGAAGCGCGGCGTGTCATGGCTGTCCATTAGGTTGAGCTGCGCCAGCGCGTTTTGCCGCGGGTAGATTTCCAGCAGCTCCTTGGTGCGCTGGGCGAATCCGGGGGCATCCAGTACGGGCACCTCCGGCAGGCCCATCATGCCGGACACCATGGTCTCATCCCGGCTTTCGGCGCCAAAGAAGCCGATGCAGGCGGCAGTGAACTGGTAGTTCATCACGCCGTCAAACATGTCCCCCTGCAGCCAGTCCTGGGCTTCGGAGGGGATCTCGCCCACTAAGTAGGCTTCCTCATTGGGTAGCTTTGTGGCGGTGCGGAACTGGCGCCAGAAGGATTCGTCCTTGATCTCAAAGGGCACATCCAGACGCCAGCCATCAATGCCCTGCTCGATCCAGTGTTCAGCGACGTTAAATAAGAACTTTCGCACCTGGGGGTTATCGGTGTTGAACTGTGGCAGGGCGGGCAGGTTCCACCAGCAGGAATAGTTGGGTTTGCCCTGGTAGGCATTCATCGGGAAGCCATACACCGTGAACCAGTCCAGATAGGGGGATTTTTCGCCGTTCTCGAGGATGTGGTTAAATTGGAAAAACCCGCGGCTGGCATGATTGAAAACGCCGTCCAGCACGATCCGCATCCCTCGGCGGTGGGCTTCTTCTAACATCTTGAAGAAGGTCTGGTTGCCGCCCAAGAGCGGGTCCACATGGTAGTAATCAAAGGTATGATAGCGGTGATTGGCGGCGGACATGAAGATTGGGTTGAAGTAGATGGCGGTGATGCCCAAGTCTTGCAGGTAGTCGAACTTTTCGATCACACCTTGCAGGTCACCGCCCTTGAAGCCGAAGCGGGTGGGGGGCGCTTCCCATGGCTCAATGTTGGTGGGCTTTTCAATCGACTCCGATTTGGCAAAGCGGTCGGGAAAGATCTGGTAAAAAATGGCGTTCTTGACCCAGTCCGGGGTGTGTGTCAGTTCGGGCATCGGGTGTTTTCCTCCTCTAAAGTTGAACAGGTAAGGATGATTTTACCATTGAAGTGAAGAGAACCGCAGGGCGTGCTGTAGGTGCAAAACGGTTGACAATGCGGGGGGTGAAAGATATGCTTAAGCGTGGGAATGGTTAGGTCCTGGTGGGCCTCCCGGTCTTCAACACCGGTGTCGGGTCGCGTTGCGAGCCGTGGTGGGTTCGACTCCCATCCATTCCCGTGAACTAATTAACGGGGGTGAACAATGGATTCACGGAATCTCATCCAGTCCAAGATTGATTTATACAACCTGTGTATGTCGTTCCGGATTAATCAATCAAATTTGTTTATGATGCTTTATTATTTCCACAAAATTTGTCTGACTGAATGGAGATTTTGCGGTATTTTCTTCTTTTTTTTAGGATATTCATGACATATGTGCTTGAGATTAAATCATCGCATACTATATAATTTAATTACGTAAAATCCCCAATCAGGAGATGAAATTCTTTAATTTAAAGAAATGTCAAACATCCTACTGATGACAAAAATTCACATACCTCAATTAAGATCGAAACGAGTTTTTCGACCTCACCTTGTGGCGCGTCTTCAAAAGGAATTAGATAAAAAACTTATTCTGATTTCAACTCCTCCAGGATATGGAAAAACCACACTGATTGCAGAATGGATCAGCAGTTGCAAAATTTCCGCTGGTTGGGTTTCCTTGGATCATGGAGATAATGATCCTGCTCAATTTTGGAATTATCTCTCACGTGCATTGCAGGCTGTATGTCCTTCATTGGGAAAATCGCTTGCAAATAATCCGTTGCCCAATAGCCTCTCAACCCTTGAGGCATTTTTAATTGATACTATCAATGCAATCTTAGAATTGAATCAACAGATGATTTTGGTGTTGGATGATTATCACAATATCCAAGCCCAAATCATTCATCAGGGTGTGGCATTCTTAATTAACAATGCTCCTGATTGCTTTCACATGGTCATCGCCACGCGGGCTGACCCTCCTCTTGCATTAGCCAGGCTGAGAGAGCGTTCGCAAATGGCAGAATTAAGGCAATCGGAATTGCGATTTTCAAATCATGAAACCGCTGAATTTATGCGCAAGGTGATGGGTCTCGACCTGTCAGAATCTGATTTACAAATTCTAGAGCAGACCACAGAAGGATGGATAGCAGGATTACAGATGGCAGGGCTCTCTTTACAGGGCAAGATATCTGCGTCTGATTTCATCAGGAGCTTTAGTGGCGAAGACCGCTATATTATGGATTTTTTGTTTGAAGAGGTTATAAATTTGCAATCAGAGGAGATCCAAAGTTTCCTATTTCAAACCTCAATTTTGGAGCGATGTTGTGCGCCCTTATGTGATGCCTTAATGCTCAAAGAAAATAGCGAGGAAATCATAACTTTCCTTGAGCGGAACAATTTGTTTTTGACGCCGTTGGATGAACAACGCAAGTGGTATCGCTATCATTTCCTCTTTAGAGATCTGTTACGAAACCGTCTAACCCAGTCTTCTCCTGGGATGAGAAAGATATTGCATCAACGGGCTTGTTTGTGGTATGAAACTGAGGGTTATCTTGAAATAGCTATTTTTCATGCATTGGCAGCAGGAGATTTTGAGAAAATGGCCTCCCTGCTCGATAAGATTTCCCGCACTGTCGATTTTCAAAATCAGCAAGCGATGCTCACCAATTGGTTAGAAAAACTTCCGGATGAGGTAATTAAGAACCACCCATGGTTATGCGTTTACAGAGCATGGGGCTCTTATTGGATCGGACATCGTGACAATGAAAGTATGCCTTGGATTACGGCAGCGGAGAAGGCTATTGATAAAAATGATCCCCAGGTTCATCAAATCCTTGGTTCCATCGCGGCCATTCGCGCTCACCTGGCCTTAATCTCAAAGGATATTCCGCTAGCCTTCACCTTATCACGAAAAGCTCTTGAACTTTTACCCGAAAGTGATGGTATGCGGTGCGAGGCAGCGATTGCCCTGGCTGGTGCTTATTGGTCGATAGGTGATGTCCTCCAAACAAAAAAAGCCTTTGAGATTGCCCGCGATTCGTCATTGAAGATGAATTATAAATCGATGGCAGCAGGGGTTAATGGTTTTATTGCTTTACAGCAGATCAAACAAGGATTGCTTGATGGTGCACTTGATACGCTTCAGCAAGGTCTCAGATATGCAACTTTACCGGAAGGCCATGAGATGCCAATAGCAGGGTTCAATAACTGTATTTTGGGAGATATCCTTCGGGAGCGGAATCAATTAGAGCCGGCATCTGCATACTTCACGAAGGGCTTGCATCAATGCAGGCGTTTAGGCCAGCCAGACATTTTATGTGATGCATATATTTTCTATGCAAGATATTTATTAGCGATTGGTGATTTGAAGGAAACCCATCATACTCTGGATATTGCCGAGCAACTGGCAAGGGAAGCAAAGGTTGACCCCTGGATTCTGTGCGCTTTGGATGAGTGCCGCATAAAAACCTGGGACGCAGAGAAGAACATATCGGCGATCAAGGCTTGGGTCGATTCATGTGAATTATCTGTTGATAGTCCATTAGACTATCAATATGATCTTCATCACCAAAACTTAGCCCGTGCGCTCGTGATCCTCTACCTGAAGACGAGTTCAGAGCATCATTATCAGGATGCGCATCTGCTCCTCGACCGTCTACAGATTGCATCTAAACTTGCTGGATGGATAAATGAGGAAATCAAGATGCTGATTCTTAAAGCAGTCAATTTTAATGCGAAGAATCTTGTCAGCGAAGCATACCAAAGCCTGGCGCAGGCAATTTTATTAGCATACCCTGGAAAATTTATCCGCGTTTTTGTGGATGAAGGCGACCATCTACATGAATTGATTGATGATCTGGAACGATTATCCGATGACGACTTGAGATTTTTGGTTAGCAGAACAAATCAGGAAGATAAGCGTTTATCTCTTCATGATTATCGGGATTATTTACACATGATTCTTTCACATTTCACTGAAAATTCTGTCAGGGATTTAATTTCACATGGAATGAAATTGGAGATGTCCCCCAATTCTTTTCGTCCGACTGGGCAAGTGGTGGAGCGTCTCACAGTTCGTGAATTGGAAGTCTTGACTCAATTGGCGAATGGTCATTCGGATAAGAAGATTGCTGAAAACCTGGTGATTGCCCCTGAAACAGTTCATAAACATTTAAAGAATATTTATAGCAAATTAGACGTTCACAGCCGGACAGAAGCAGTTGTAAAGGCTCAAAAAACAAAAATCCTGCCTTAATCAATTACCCCATAGAAGTTCTGAAATTTAGATAATGAAATATCCCCTATTAAATACCCTGTTTTGGGGATGTGTCTATTGACTCTTTTCTTGTAGGATGTAATTGGCTGGAAAGGAGTCGAAAATGTCTATTAAACGAATTTTCCATTGGATAACTTTATTTTTAGTGATTGTAATGTTGATCGGATCTGCTGAACCAGTTTATGCGGGATCAAGCCCTTGTGGCGGGAGTGTGACCGTAGGAAGTGGTGATACGCTTTATAAAATTGCCACCAGGTGCGGTACTTCAGTGAATGCTCTGAAACTGGCGAATAATCTCAGCGATGTAAACCTGATTCATATAGGTCAGGTTTTGTATATGCCAGGCGCCTTGATTAGGGGCGAAAATAATATTGATATCTACATCGTCAACCATGGTGATACGCTCTCTGAAATTGCGAGGCTATTTAATACCACGGTTGCCCAATTGTTGACCTTAAATCCCGGGATTAAAAATGCAAACCTGATCTATGCTGGACAACGCTTGAATGTGCCTTCTCCGGATTCCACAGTTCCTGATGAAACACCAACCATTGGCGAGATGGTTTTTATTGTTCAGAGCGGAGACACGATGACGAAAATCGCATATCATCTTGGCATTACCCTGGCAGAGCTGGTTAAGCTTAATCCGCAAATCAAGAATATCAACCTGATCTATGTTGGCCAGAAACTCAATCTGCCGGAAGGATTTACTTCATATATTGTCACCTGGGGCGATACCCTTGCGAGGATTGCACGCAGTTTTGGTACGACCTGGCAGGCATTGCTGAAGCTGAACCCGGATATCAAAAACGCGAATCTGATTTATGTAGGCCAGATCATCAAAATCCGTTGACTTCAGTAATCTCGTTTGATTTACTCGGAATGAGGCTTTGGCCATTACAGAACAGTGGTTTTCAGGGATTAATACAGGGATCGGGAACAAATAAAAATGAGAAGCGTCTATTATATTAGGATCAAAGGAACTCTCAACCCGGCTTCATTTAGCTGGCTGGATGATATCAGAATTATCAACCAGGACAACCATGAAACACTCATCGCAATCCCTGTTGCCGATCAATCCGCTTTGCGTGGTCTATTAGATCAATTTTGGAATTTTAATTTCACGATCTTATCCGTTGAAAGAACGGATGAATAAAGATACAAAATAAAATAATCAAAAGGAGAAAGCAATGAAAAAGTATATGGTTTTAGGCTTATGTGTCATTCTTCTGACGTCTTGCCGGCTTTTCGTCGATGATTCAACCGCCACACCATCGCAGCCAGATGACGCTCAGGCGAATATGCCCAACCCGGCATCAGTCTTTTGTGAAGAAAACGGCGGCACTGTGGAAAATCGCAAAGATGAACAGGGTAATGAATACGGTTATTGTATTTTCTCTGACGGGAGCGAATGTGACGAATGGGCTTACTATCGAGGAGAGTGTGCCCCTGGTGATAGCCTTTCCGGGAATGCGAATTTGCCCAACCCGGCCTCTGTCTATTGCGAGGAACAGGGGTATACACTTGAGATCCGCACCGCTGAAGATGGAAGCCAGAGCGGGTTCTGTCTTTTCCCTGATGGATCAGAGTGTGATGAGTGGGCATTCTTCCGTGGAGAGTGCGGTCCAGCCGGTCAGAATGAGGGATCACCTGTTACTGAAACCATTCCAACAGCCATCCCTATCAACCCAGAGGATTATGAGGGTTGGTGGACTTACACACATCCAGAATATGGCTTTTCACTCATGCTTCCTGAAGATTGGGAAGTAGAGGATACCACTACGTCTGATCCCCTGATGAGCGGACACTATTTGGATCTGCACCCAGAAGAAATTTCACTTGAGGAAAACAGTCTATCGCAAAACATCCGGCTTTCCTTCCGGTCGTCCAATGAAGATATCCTTCTTTGGCCGACAGGCGTTGGGCAAGGTGAGTTTATTGAACAGGGAACACTGGAAATTGCTGGACAGCCATCACAGCGGCTCTTACTGGTTTGTCCAAGTGGAGAAGTTACCGCAATTTGGTATCACGATGGTGATGGGCAAGCCAATATCAGCAGGAGCGATATGGAATTTGGTTTCATCTATAGCGCTGGCACACATTGTGAGCCCGGGCTCTCTCTGACCGGTAAGATCCAGTACGTGGGTGAGATGATCATCGCTTCACTTATAGTCCCTTAGAAAAGCAGGGAAGTGATGTGATGGCTGGAACAATTATCACGAAGAACATGGATTGTGAGACAGGTGATACCCAAAGAAACCCATTGATCCGTGCTGGATGGTTCATTTGCTTTCTGGTTTGCGAAGCAGCAATCTTCATCTTTGGTTCTTATTATTTTGACATCTTTCCGACCAATAGGAACCTGACTTATAACCTGCTCCTCAGCGCGCTGTTCCTCGCAGCCTCCCTATGGTTTAGATTCAACAGCGACTTTAGCAGTTATTGGCAGATCCCGTTTGCATTTTTCATCGCATCTATTGCTTACCCGCTTACGGCGCTGCTGGATGATTGGATCCGCACAGTGTTGGTATGGTTTTCTGCCTCGCCGGATTTGTCAAAAGGCCTGGCAATCGAAAAGATTTGTGAAATGCTGATCAAAGTGATCCCGATCCTTGTACTGGTTCGGGTATCAGGGTCTGATCTTGGAACAGTTTACATCAGACGCGGCAACCTGAAGCTGGGCATAGGCATTGGTGGAATAGTATTCTGCTTCCTTGGGACAGCGACATTCATGTTCGCCGCACAGCGTTTCACAAGCACAACAACCTTGGTGTCAGCCGTGGCGTGGGGATTGGCTTTTTCATTTGCGAATGCACTTATGGAAGAATTGTGGCTGCGCGGCATTTTTCTCAGGCAATTCTCACGAGTGATTGGCAGCCGGGGCGCTATCTGGGTGACGGCAATCATTTTTGCTGGGATGCATAGTTTTGCATTCTATTTCGTTCCGGCTGCGCTCCCTTTTTTTGCCCTGAATACGTTGGCACTTGGGTTGGCATGCGGTTTTTTAATGGTACGATCTGGCAGCATTTGGGGCGCCGTTATGATCCATGCGGCATCAGATTTCTTCCTGTTCGTTGCACTGTTGGCAAACGCCTGAGTGATCCTTTCTGAAGGATCGCTTTGAAAGGGGATTCGCGTTGAATTCCCTCCCATTATTGGGCGTCCCTGATCTGTTTACAGGTGGCAAGAGTAAAATCTAATAATTGATAATGCTCATCACCCGGCACTGGTATTGAAGACCGGTGCCGGGCCGCGTTGTGAGCCGTGGTGGGTTCGTCACCCATCCATTCCCGTGAATGGGGGGGATTTGATTGATTTGCATGGATTCTTGATGTTTTTGTATAATGAATTAATCATGATTATGCGCTAACAATTTTCGATATTGGCTGAGAATGTCACAATTTAGAAGTGTCGCTAAACACACCATTTTTGCTTAACCTCTAATGTCTCATATGATTGGCGTCCGTTATCCCCCTGTGAGGAGTTGTTATGAAAAAAATAATAAAGGTAATTGGGCTGATTTTGATCAGCCTTGTGGCAGGCTTTTATTTATTGATTGTTGTCGGCGGATTATTTGAACGCGAACCCATCCCTCTTGATTTCGAAACTGTGGGCATGGCCGCCATAACATTGCTGACTGTGGGGAGTGTGACCGTTGCCTGGCTGAAAATTCGGGTCGGGGTTTGGCTGGTGTTGGGAGTGGGGTTGCTGTTCTCGATCTTTGGGGTGGTCACTGCAGGGCAAAATCATATCCTGGCGATTTTATCGGCTGGCGGACCGCTGATCCTTGGCGGGCTATTGCTTTTGTTGAGCAGGGAGGGGAAGGTGGAGTAGGGGGTAATAATTTATCACAGTAGATATTATATAGGATCAATGAGGAGAAATCCAGACTGGTGGGAAGATGGAATGCTGGCTTCCATTGATGAAGAGATTAATTTTATGAGATTGATTTTAGGTGATATTTAAGGAAATCATCTTGAAAGGTATTAATTTGTGCCGGATAGTATTTGAATGAGATTACTTCACCTCTTTCAGTGATTCCCAATGCCAGGATTAATCGCGTGATGAAGGAGAGCAGCGCTAATCAACCACAAAGTTTAAAGTCATGCATTTTGGCCTGCTTCTTGCAAAACACTCCTCATATCGAGGAGTAAAAATGACCCATAAAAAAGCCGCGTTGATCATGATCTTATTCGCCCTGATCCTTTCCGGCTGCAGTGCCATCCCGGAGATGCTGCCCCCGTGGCTGGATTGGCCCCCGGCTGATGTGACTGAACCCCCAACCCCGACTCCCACCCACGCCGTGGCGACTGCTGTGCCAACTCAAACCCTGCCGGATGGAACGCCCAATGCTGAACCAACCCCAACAGATGCGGTTTCAATCCCAGGCGGGTCCTTCACCTACACCCAGCAGGCAGGCAACCCCTTCTATCTGCCTAACTTCAACCATCCCGATGCGGACTGCAACTGGATGGGGGTCGCGGGACAGGTGTTTGGCCCGGAGGGCGAGCCGCTTCTGGGTGTTTTCATAGAGGTGGGCGATCTGGGGGCAGGCGATAGTGCTGTGTTTACCGGCGTCACAGGTGATGCGCAGGCTTACGGACTGGGGGGATATGAGATCAAGCTGGCTGATACAGTCGTGGCAACCAGCGGGGTTTACTGGGTACAGGCGTTTAACGCCGAAGGGACACCGCTTTCAGAGCGCATCTTCTTCGATACATTTATAGATTGTGAACGGAATCTAATCCTGCTGAACCTGGTCTACACGCCGTTGGAAAACCTGTCGGAAGAAGAGCCTACACCGGTTCCGACGCTGGATCCTTATCCTTAGCAGCCAATTCTCTGCGGGCAAGCAACCCGGCGGCGCAGATCAAGCCTGCCATCACCCATTGGTCAGGCATGGCAAAGGAATCCATGCTGAAATTCTCGAACAGGAAGGCCAGCAGAAACAAGCGCCCTGCCAGGCCCATGATGCGTAAAATTTTCGACTGGCTTTTACGAGCCAAACCGGTGCTGCGCCACAGCACATACAGCCAGACCAGATATATCGTCAACCCAATGAAACCTGTCTCCGACAGGAGGCGCGTCCACATGTTCTTGGTATTGGGCAGGTAAGCTGCCCGATAAATCAGGTTGCGGACCTCGTAAGACTCGAGCCCTGCACCGGGCATGCGTTCAAAGAAGTAGAAGCCGGCGTTGCCCAGCCCCACGCCAAAGGGGAAGTCGTTGAAGATGTGCCAGCCGCCGAACCAGAACACCATCCGTTCAAAGAATGCCAGGCTGCGCGCGGCGTAGATCAGGCGTCTTTCGGTCAGGGGGAAGATATCCAGGGTGTCAAGCTGCTCGAGCATCAGCTCAAAGCGGTTGTCCCAGGCGCTGGCCGCGTTGATATAAGCAAACAGCGCGCCAAACACAGCCACAAACATCACCACCACGATCAGCACCGCCAGCAGCAGTTTGATGGTCGTCAGGTGTTTGGGCGCCTTTTTTCGGCGTTTGAGAACCCAATTGGTGAACCAGCGGTAAAAGCGGCGGATGATCAGAAAGCCTAAGTAGGCCAGCGAGGCCAAGAAAGCCACCAGGCCGATGCGGGGCGAACTGAAGCCAAACACCACCAGCCCGGCAAGCATCAAGAAGTCTTCGATCTGGAAGATCCACAATCTGAACCTGAACAGGGATTGGCGTTGAAAGACCGCCGAGAGCCAGATAGGGAACAGCACCAGGTTGAAGATACGCACGAACCACGAGGGTTCATAGGCGAAACCTGAAACGCGGTTGGTGAACATCAGGTTGGGCGACTGCACCGATAACAGGTTGCGAAAATTGATCACCCACTGGGGGAAGCCCTGCACGAAGGTGAATTGGCGCAGGAGGATCACCTCGAACAGGGTCCAGGGGATGATCAGCGCGCCCATGATGGTGATGAACTGCAGGGTGCGATGAAGCGCCTTTTCATCCCGGGGATAGGCGGCGAAGATCAGGTAGAAGCTCAAGCCGATGCCGACGGTGATGAATGCGCGCAGGGTCTGATCGAAGAAATCACGCCCGCGGGAATAAGTGCCGTTCAGGAAAAAGGACAGGGCAGAGATCAGCAAGGCAGCCAGGATGAAATATAGGTAGGGCAGGATTTCACCCGGGAGTTTGCCGCGCTCCAGCAAAAAAGGGATGAACCAGATCACCAACAGGATTGCCAAAGGGATGGCGGAGAAAGGCGCGACGATCGCGCCGGTCAGGCTGGCAAGCGGGGGGAAACTGGTCAGCGGCAGCCCGATGATGACCAGGAACCACAAGACCGAAACGAGAATTTTATATGCGGTGTGTTTAGAGAGGGATGAGAGCAACCTCACACCTCCTTTGAAGTCCGGTGTCGATATCGGCCGAGAAAATCAATGGCGATGATGCCCGTCACCAGCCCGGCAAAGGTGCCCGTCAGCACCAGGATGTTGCGATTGTGATATATCGGAGAACTCGGAAGGGGTGCGGTTTGGGTCAGGTCAGCGATCACGAAGGATTCAGCTTCGCCTGCGGATTGGGCATCATGCAGGGCTTGAATGCCGACCTCCGCCCAGTGGTTGACGATGGCTTGTGCCACCTCCGGGTCGGGGTGCCGGTAGCGTAAGAACCATTTTGCCAGGTAGCGTTCGATTTGCCGGTTATCCCTGAAGGTATCAATATCAAGGGAGGGGTCCAGTTTTTTGGCAAACTGGAAGGCGTTGTTGGTCTGTTTGATCAGCATCCGTTCGACGATCTGCAAAGCCAGATCTTCTTCATACTGCGTCCACACCAGCGGGTCGCCATATTCACCCACCATGTCCTCATAATTGATCTGGGTGAAGTCGATGCTGGCATGGAAAACGGCTTCAGCCTGGTAAGTTGGCGGCTGCAGGTAGGAGATCCCTAACCCGATCAACCCGCCGAGAACTGCGATCAGCACAATTTTCCACCATGATGTAAGCAGATGATTGAATGTCTTTACAGGATCGATTTCATCCCGCATTAGCTTGTCCTTCCTAAAATGGCTTAATATCGGTGCCTTAATGGCAAGACAATTATATCGTAACCCAACAGAGTTGGCATCAGGGAGGAAATGATAATATTCTGCCGGGATGGATTGGCATGAAATTATAATTGAAGGATCATGTCTTTTAACGAAAGCAGGAGGTTAAAAAGATTCACATTTATTGTATATTTGCGGTAAAGTTAATCCAATTAACAAATAAAAATTCTACTGGATAGTCTACGGATAGAGATAACGTATGAATCACAAATCATCTGCAAAATCTGTTGTTGTCGCCATAGTATTGGTGGCTGTGATGTGCCTGTTGGTCGTGTGTGTGGTCGCATTTGCTGGGGTTGGGGCTTATTTATTCCTGAAACCAATCCCCGGAGGGCAGACCCTGGCTCCGGCAGTGGTCACCCCGCAACCGGCATACGAAACACCCCTGCCAACAACGTTCCCCACGCCTACCCCTGGCTCAGGCAGCCTGCAGCCATTGGCACCCACTTCAACAACGGTACCAACGGCCCCACCCTCCCTGGATAGCGCCAGCGAAACTCTGCTGAGGCTTGAAGAGGAGATCATCCCGATCAACGATCCGATTGACCTCGGTGAACGCCTGGGAGGCAAAGAAGGCATCCCTGAGACGCTGATCGACGCCGATGCACCTTATAACGTTGGTGACACCCAGGAATTTTGGGTCACCAATGTGGATACCAACGACAACTTCAGGGTTACCACCACGTTGCGTTACCTGGGTGATCATGTCTACATCTGGATCGAGAACGGCGTGACCTATGACCCAGCGGATTTGACGGAATTGGGCGACACCTTCGACGACGAGATTTACCCCACCAACCGGGAATTCTTCGGCAGCGAATGGTCACCGGGTGTGGATGGTGACCCGCGCATTTATATTGTATATGCCGGCGGGCTGGGGCAATCCCTGGCAGGGTATTTTTCTTCCGCAGATGAGCTTCATCCGGAGGCGCATCAATATTCCAACGCGCATGAGATGTTCCTGATTAATTCGGACAATGTTTACCTGTGGGAAAGCTATATTTACGGCACGTTGGCGCACGAATTTCAGCATATGATCCATTGGTACACCGATAAGAACGAAGAAACCTGGCTGAACGAGGGCTTTTCGATGCTGGCGGAGCTGATCAACGGTTTTGACCCGGGCGGTTTTGAATATGCTTATATCAGCAACACCGACCTGCAGTTGACTGACTGGGGCACCGAGGTGGGCAATAACGGCCCGCATTATGGCGCGGCTATGCTGTTCACAACTTATTTTCTGGATCGTTTTGGCGAGGAAGCCACGCAGGCATTGGTGGCGCATGATATGAATGGAATGGAGAGCATTGATGAAGTGATGCGCGATCTGGGAATAAGTGACCCTCTCACCGGCGAGATTGTGTCAGGTGAAGATGTGTTTGCGGATTGGGCTGTCGCGAACTTTCTCGGTGATCCAATCGTGGCGGATGGGCGATATGCTTACGGCATTTATCCCAGTGCACCGCTGGCTGCGCCAACCACAACATTTGCAACGTGCTCGGCAGGAACCCAAACCTTCTCTGTTAAGCAGTTTGGCGTGGATTATCTTGAATATGCCTGTGCCGGGGATTACACCCTCTTGTTTGAGGGCAATTCGATTACGTCCATTCTGCCGACGCAAGCTTATTCCGGTGATTACTTCTTCTGGTCAAACATGGGCGATCACTCCAACATGTCGCTCGAGCGCCAATTTGATCTGCGCGAGGTCAGCGGCGATGTTGAGATGACCTTCCAGACATGGTATGACCTTGAAACGGATTATGACTATGTGTTTGTCTCCGCATCGACGGATGGGGAAACCTGGCAAATTTTAGAAAGCTCCTCCTGCACCACTGAAAATCCTTCCGGCAACAGCTATGGCTGCGGACTGAACGGCCAATCCAACGGGTGGCGGGAAGAGGCGGTGGACCTCTCAGAATACGCCGGTGAGGAAGTCGTTGTGCGCTTTGACTATGTGACCGATGCTGCTGTGAACGGCGTGGGGATGATGATCGATGACATCCGCGTGGCCGCGGTTGATTATTTTTCTGATTTTGAAGAGGATGAGGGTGGCTGGACGGCTGAGGGCTTTGTGCGCATTGAAAATGCGCTGCCGCAAACCTACCGCCTATCACTGATCACTTACGGAGATGAGATCACCGTCACGCCAGTTAAACTGGATGAAGACAACCGGGCGGTCATCGACTTAAGCATCGGTGACGATGTAGAATCAGTGGTGCTGGTGGTCGGCGGCACAACACCCATCACCCGCCAAAAGGCAGAGTATCAGATCACGTTGGACTGATTGACGTAAAGAAACGTAAACAATAAAAGGCTTCTCAGTATTCGAGAAGCCTTTTTAGGTTATTGTCAGCGTGTTGGATAATTTAGACAAAAATATGTGGGCTACCGCCAGTAAAGATTGGTCAGATAAAGGTATTCGGAATCAACTAAAAAGTTTTCGTGATAGTGTGCGAGGCGCTCACCGGTGGCCAGATCGGTTTGGTAGATGCTGATTTGATACTCACCTTCTTCTGTCAGCGTTGTCAGGAACAATAAGACTCTTGAACCATCAGGCGACCAGACCATGCGCGGTGAGAGCGATCCGCTGGCGCCTTCCAGGCTTCCAAGGTCGTGCAGGATGCCGGTTTGCAGATCCCACATGTAGGTTTGCAGGCGCAGGGATTGCTCATAATATTCGCTGTAGACATTGTATAGAACGAATAACCGGTTGTTGTCAGGTGAAAATCGATAAGCAATTACATCCGCATAGACCATGAACCCGGTCACATCCGGGAAATACAGCACGCGGCGGCTGGCAGCCCCGGTTTGAGTATCTTCCACGATCAGGTATCGGATGTGATAGAAGTTGTCGGATGTGGCTGCCTCTGGGTTGAGGTACGCCACACGGCTGCCATCGGGTGAGAAGACGGGTTTAGCAAATTTTTCCATTTTTATTGTCTCACCGTCTGCAGTGCGCCGATAGACACCGTTGGACAGGCAGTAATCTTTTGAATCGCAGGTGCCGCCTTCAAGATAGACCCGGTCATCCAGCGTCGAGGGGAAGAAACGGTAGGCTTGTCCCTCCTCTGTTTTTAGCGGGTTTTGTTGATCCAGGTAAATGACTTCGCTCTCATCGCTGTTCCAATAGGCGCTTTGCTGCCCCAGGTTGTTGAAGGTCTCCGAGAGGGGCTGGGCGGAACCATCGGTGAGATTGATTTCATAGAGCTGATTTTCCCGGTTAGCAAGCAGATGCAAGCCAACATCGCTGACATCCTGCAGGTCAAACCCGTCACCCAAGACCCGGGTGAGCGATTTGCTGTCTGGGGCATAGGTATAGACGCCGCCGCCAGAGATGGCAC
>NPIE01000611.1_pt1 | contig 210979 bp, 190 predicted proteins | sample 8637661 | NCBI WGS metagenome assembly NPIE01 (sample SAMN07420842, study PRJNA396082) | bioreactor metagenome | isolation source: sample BA12 brine-fed electro-methanogenic bioreactor BA | place: Japan: Kochi | collected 2016-12-09
CAGCTCTGGGCCTGTCTTGACCAGTTCGATCGACGGCTGGAACAGGTTGATCGAATGGCTGTCCTCTTCTTCCAGGACGTTGGGGAAGCCAACCGGTGAGCAGCTCGCGTAGGCTGTGTTGACAAATGGATCGCTCTCTGTCTCGGGGATCACAAATTCAATTACATTGATCACCTTATTCTCGCCGTAGGCAAGGGTCGCAGTTTCATCCACACCGACCAGCTCATCTGTGATCGTGCAGACCAGGTCAGGCGTGTCAGCCGAGCTGGTGTTACTCAGCGTGATGGTGTAATCCACCAAATCGCCGACCTTGCTCAGCTCTGGGCCTTCCTTGACCAGTTCGATCGACGGCTGGAACAGGTTGATCGAATGGGTGTCCGATGCATCCAGGACGTTGGGGAAGTCATCCAGTGAGCAGATTGCTGTTGCGGAGTTGACAAATGGATCGCTCGCGTCACCAGGGATCACAAAATTTGTTACGTTGGTCACGTCGTTGGCGCCCGAGATCAGGGTCACAGTTTTGTTGACCCCTATCATCCCATCGACAATTGTGCAGTCCAGGGCAGGCGTGTCATCCGAGCTGGTGTTGGTCAGCGTGATGGTGTAATCCACCAAATCGCCGATCTTGCTCAGGGTGTCACCCGTCTTGGCCAGGGTGATCGACGGCTGGAACAGGTTGACAGAATGGTCATCCGAGTCCGTTGCCTGGACCGTTGTGTCGCCCACATACGTGCAGGAAACACTTGCGGTGTTAAGCAGGGGATCGGGGTCGCCTTCCTGCACCACATAAGTTGGATAGAGGGTATGGGTTCCGCCGGTAGCTATCGTGACGGTGGTATCAAGGCTCAACAGTGGATCGGTGATGCGGCAGGAAAGGTCAGGGGTGCCTGGGCCGCTGGTGTTCGTCACGACGATGGTGTAGTTCACCGTGTCGCCAACTTTGCTCAGGGTGTTGCCGGTCTTGTCGATCTCGATATCCGGTGTCCACAGATAGTTGCCAAAGTTGCGGCCTTCAAGCACTTCAGGTTCAGGGTCTTCCTTCTTGCCAGTTGTTTTTACAGTAACTTCATGCGTACCGGTCCCGCATCCATCAGTCGGGGCAGGGAACGATTGGTACCAGTCCGGTTCACATTCTTCGTAAATCGTATAGCTCCCGTTTGGCAATGCCAGGATATAGCTGCCGTCAGCTTTAGTATAGGTGCAGATCGGGTCGAGCCCGGTCTCAAGAGCGCAGATGCGCCATCCCTCCAGGGGGGGTTCACCATCATCCCAAATGCCGTTGGCGTTCATATCGTGCCACTTATAACCTTTGATGATGTTGTAGACCGCCAAACCCCACTCTTCGAAGCCATCGTTGTTCGGGTAGTTCATCCCAAACCTACTGTAGAAGACGACGTATTGGTCGCAGCCAACACCCGCGAATTCACAGGCTTCGCCGTAGTCTCCAAAATTCGCATCCGGGATCAGCATTTTCAGGTCACGCTTACCGCTGCCGGGAGCAAAATTGTAGTTCAATTTCAGGTGGTTGTCCGCATCATCATCCAGGTTATAAACCTCGTGGAGGGTGAAACCTGTGAAGGACCCGAAATCGGTCGGCCCGCCCGGTACATGGTTGGTGATGTCTTTCGCCTCCGGGCCGCCGCGCCAAATTTGCACATCGTCCAAGGAAAGGAACCACTTGGGGTCGTTATTGACCTGGTTGATGTCCAGCTGGAACTCACGGTAAAGCACATCTTCATAAATCGTGTACGGGATTTGACTCAAAAGGATGGCATCTGTCCAGGAGGAATCTTCCTGGTATTGCAGAGGGCGGTAATCAGTATTGTAACCCTGTACCACATCCGAATTTGACCCAACCCTCAAAAACGGGTCAAATGTGCCCGTACCCGTTGCATCATCCGGGGTAAAAAACAAGAATACTGCGCCATTGATCTCTTCCACTGTGTTGGTATCATCGATGATGTACTCCGCCGCAATCACAGTGGCCACCACCAATATCATCAATACCAGCGTTAGCGCAATGGCCACAGGCACTTTACCCCAGCGGCTTATCAAAGCTTGGTATTTATTCTTTAGGATAGTCATTTTTTATTCTCCTTATACATAAAAAGGTCAATTTCGCACATCACTGAGCAGCAATGTGGAAATTCTCTAATGATCTACCTGTTTTCTCCTCCCAATTGCACCTCCCTTTGCATTAACCCAGAACAGTCGTTACAAAATAACGATGCATTCTGGTTGGCTCAGTGCTCACATCCCGGTAGCATGTAAAAGGGTGCCGTGTTAAACTGATCTGCTCATTAGCCTTGCCTGTACTAACCGCTTAGGTCAATCTTTCATCCAGGGCACTGGTGGCAGCGCCCTTGCTTTTCATTTCGTGAATTATCATTGAACCTCAAACCACAGGCTGCTTCCCCACAGGATTGAAAAATAATGGAATCAGCGCAGTGCTCAGCAGGTGATGTTCGCTGCCCGCTCCGGGCCAGGTTATATATCAGCGCTTCTCAGCAGTATGCGTCCTGAACCGGCGGGCATCAATAAATTGATCCCAATCTCCGAGAGAGAAATTACGCCATGCACCTCCTTTTAATTGAAAAAGGACCCCAATATAGCGCATCTAATATTTCTTATTATGGATCTGGTTGAGAGTTTGACAAAGAACTTCTGTGACGTCTTCGATGACCTGCGTGCACCCCTGATCCAAAAGGTGACATCAAATCGCCAAGTACTAGATGTACCCAAATTATACAATGAAATTCACAATATTGCCACCCAATTAAAATTAATAAACATTAATATATTGTTTGGATTCTCTTAATTTTTTCTCTTAAAATGATGGCCGGTGAACCACCTATCGTAAAATACTGCAAGATCTGCCTCACAAAACAGTCCGGGGAATATTTTTAACAAACAGCAGCCCGATCAGTGATCAAGCAGGTAAGATTATCATGCATACCCCCTTCTTATTAACCGCAATCGATGAAAGGGACTTAATATGAACCTGATTTCAAACCTGCCCTTGCTGACAACCGCCCAGATGGTCGAAGTCGACCGACTGATGATTGAAGAATGGCAGATCACCTTAATCCAAATGATGGAAAACGCCGGCAGAAGCCTGGCAGACCTCACAAAACACTTCCTTGATGGGGCCGTCTCCGGCAAGAAAGTGGTTGTTCTGAGCGGAACCGGCAACAACGGCGGCGGTGGCATGGTCGCGGCGAGGCACCTCCATAACTGGGGGGCGCAAGTCGAATTGGTCATCGTTGGCAGCCAGGCAAAACTCAAAGATGTACCCGCCCACCAGGCCGGAATCGCTGCCAAAATGGGAATCCTCAAGTCCCAGGCCGACCTCTCCGCAGCAGATGTGATCATCGACGCCATGATCGGATATGGGCTGACAGGCGCGCCTCGACCGCCGATCACCGGGTGGGTTACCCGGGCCAATGCCAGCGGGAAACCCATCCTTGCACTGGACAACCCGACTGGCTTGAACACCACCACCGGGATACCCGCTGACCCGTGCATCCGCGCAGCGGCAACCTTAACCCTGGCCTTACCAAAGGTTGGCCTGACCACAGACCAGGCCAGGCCTTTCATCGGTGATTTGTATCTTGCTGATATCAGTGTGCCGCCAGAACTCTATGCTGCACCATCCCTGCAGATGAACGTCGTTTCGCCTTTTGCACGGGAATCCATCATCAAACTCAATTAAAAAATCAGGAGTCCGCATGCCCAGAACATTAACCCTCGGAAATGGTCATTTGCTGGTTGCTTTCGACCAAACCCACCAAATCCGCGATCTGTATTATCCCCACGTCGGGCAGAGCAATCACGCCCTCGGTCACCCCTTTAGAATGGGCGTATGGGCCGATGGCCAGTTTCGTTGGCTGGACGATTCTGCCTGGGAACGTGACACCCGTTACCAGCAGCGAACACTGGTATCCGATGTCAGCCTGCGCCATCCGGACCTGGATATCGAAATCCAGGCCGCAGAGGCCGTCGATTTCCACGAAAACCTGCTCCTGCGCCGCTTTACTATACGAAGTTTGTCAAATATTAGCCGGGAAGTGCGCCTCTTCTTCCACCACGATTTTCACATCAACCAAAATGAGGTCGGCGACACAGCCTACTATGAGCCGGAACGCCGCTCGGTCTTTCATTACAAAGGAAAGAACTGGTTCATGATCAATGGTGCAGTGGAAGCGAAGCAATCGCCCTTCCCGCAGGATCAACCTCAATCCCACAACCTCGCCCTGGGTGTGCACCAATGGGCCTGTGGATTAAAAGAAATCCATAACCTCCAGGGCACCTGGCGTGACGCAGAAGACGGCAAACTCTCCGGTAACGATGTGGCCCACGGGTCAGTCGACTCTACCGTGGGATTCACCGTGCACGTTCCAGCCGAACAATCTGTGACGGTCTGGTATTGGATGGCCGTGGCCCCAACTTTTGAACAGGTGGTCGCCATCAACCGGTCTGTGCGCACACGCGGCCCGGATTTTTTCCTGGATCGAACGGCCGCATTCTGGAAACTGTGGCTCAACAGCCATTTGCCCGACCTGAGCCTGCTGCCTGAAGATGTGACCCGTACCTATGAGCGCAGCTTATTGGTTATCCGGACCCAAATCGACCACGACGGCGCCATCCTGGCAGCCAACGACTCGGACATCTCCTCTGCCGTTCGGGACACATACAGCTACATGTGGCCTCGCGATGGTGCACTTGTGGCCAACGCCCTCACCAGAGCCGGCTATGTTGACCTGCCGCGCGCATTCTTCAATTTCTGTGAGCGGGTCTTAACCCAGCAAGGCTACCTGCTGCATAAATACAACCCTGACGGTTCTCTAGCCTCCTCATGGCACCCCTGGACCAGGGGCGGTGAAAAAACGCTGCCCATCCAGGAAGATGAGACCGCACTGGTGCTGTGGTCGTTATGGCAGCACTTCTCGCGTTTTGGTGATGTTTACTTCATCAAACCCCTTTATCGTGCGCTGATCTGCCCCATGGCGGATTTTATGGCAGATTACCGTGACCCCGAAACCGGGCTGCCTCTCCCCAGTTATGACCTGTGGGAAGAGCGCTACGGCATCCTCGGGTGGACCGTTGGGGCAACCTATGGCGGACTGATGGCAGGCGCACGCTTTGCCGAGGCCTTCGGCGAGCTGGAAAGGGCAGAAAAATACCGCCGTGCGGCTGAAGAAATTAAATCGGCCACAGATAAATATTTGTGGATGGAAAGTGAAGGCCGTTTCGCCCGGATGATTAATCGTATGCCGTCTGGTGAGTGGGAAGTTGATGCCGTCATCGACGCATCACTGGCTGGCTTGTGGCAGTACGGGATGTACACAGCAAATGATCCCAAAATCAAATCCACTATGGCAGCGATCAGGGACCGATTGTGGGTGAAAACCAGTGTGGGCGGATTGGCGCGGTACGAGAATGACAATTACCACCAGGTCAGCCAAGCCATCGACGATGTACCCGGCAACCCCTGGTTCATTACCACGCTGTGGCTGGCAGAATGGTATGCTGTCACGGCAAACAGCCACCAGGATTTGGAGAAGTCGCTCGTGTTGCTCAAATGGGCCGCTGAGCATGCCCTCACCAGCGGCGTTTTAGCTGAACAGGTCAACCCGCACACCAATGCGCCACTATCCGTCAGCCCGTTGACCTGGAGCCATGCCGTTTTCGTCGCGACGGTTCAAACCTGGTTGAAGGCGCATCAGAACCTCGCTGAAGATAACTAAATTTCATTTTATAATTCATGTAATACTTTGAAATTCTTGTTTACCAAAGGGAAATATTGATGGATGCATACATTTTGGCGGGTGACATTGGTGGAACGAAAACCAGCTTGAGCCTGTACAGCATAAACGATGGGCCCGGTCACCCGCAGGATAAAAAGACCTTTCCGAGCAGAAATTACAGCTCACTGGTCGACATTGTCGCGGCTTATCTATCCAAACGGGATGTGGAAATCAGGCTGGCAAGTTTCGGCGTGGCAGGGCCTGTGCACAAAGGGCAGGTATCAACGACAAATCTTCCCTGGTCGCTGTCGGAAGCATCGCTTCGCCCGGTGATCAAGGACGCGCCCGTCTACCTGATTAACCCAAGCCCTCAGGCTGATGTGCTGCTCAGCATAGCGCTGTTCCCCTTGCCATGAAATCAAACTGGTTCAATTACCTCAAACAGGGTCTTTCGTCAGGCGTTCCTGGCCCGGATCAAATCGCAGATCAGGCCGAAGAGCTGTCTCTCTCAGGCCCTGCTTTGCTCGATTTGATGGGGGCAGTGTTGTCAAAGGGCCTTCCCCTGCGATTCAGGGCGAAAGGCTGGAGCATGACCCCCTTCATCCGTGATGGCGATGTGATCACCGTCTCACCCTTCAACCAGAACAGGCCCCGTCTTGGGGATGTGGTCGCATTCAAACGCCCGGAGACCGGGAACCTGATCGTGCACCGGATCGTGTCCTTGCAAGACGGCTCGGTACACATCCTCGGGGACAGCATCCCCGACAAACCTGATGGGATCATCCCCATCGAAGCCTTGCTTGGCCAGGTGACACGCGTTGAACGGGACGGCAGACGCCTCAGGCTGGGTTTAGGTCCTGAGCGGGTTCTGATCGCGTGGTTATCTCGAACGGGGGTACTCACCCGCTTACGGGACCTGGTCTCAGCCTGGCGGACTCGCTGGCCCTCAAGAAAGCGCCGAACATGACATCCTTTACCTCAAGCGACCGTTTATCAAATTTTGGCTTATGGCAGAAGATTGCAGACCGCCGTGTGCCCATGGATTTCTACCTGGAGATCACCGCCCGCTGCAACAACGAGTGCCGCCATTGCTATATCAATTACCCGGCTGGGGACCTCGAAGCCAGGCGTAAGGAACTCAGCCCGGCGGAGATCAGCGACATTGCGGATCAGGCTGTCGAATTGGGCGCACTGTGGTGCCTGCTCACCGGCGGCGAGCCGCTGCTGCGACCGGATTTTGCGGAGATTTACCTCGCCCTCAAGCGGAAAGGACTCCTGGTGTCGCTTTTCACCAACGCCTGCCTGGTGACTGAAGAGCATATCCAGTTGTTCAAACGCTACCCGCCGCGCGATATCGAAGTAAGCGTTTACGGGGTGACGGAAGCGACCTACGAAGCAGTGACGGGCAAACCGGGCTCATATCGGGCTTTTCGCCGCGGCCTCGACCTTCTACTGGAAGGCGGCTTTAAAATCCAGCTCAAAGCTATGGCGCTGCGCACAAATGTACATGAATTGCCCGAAATTGCCGCCTTCTGCCGTGCCCATTCCAAAGAGTCCTTCCGGTTTGATCCAATGTTACACTTGCGTTACGACAACGATCCCGCCCGTAACGATGAAATTCGTGCAGAGCGCTTAACGCCGGAAGAAATTGTAGCCATTGAACAGGCAGACGATGAGCGTGCCGGCGCATTGCAGAAAGGCTGTGACTCGTTCATCTTTCAGAACCCTGGCCATTATGATTGCAATCACCTGTTCCACTGCGGCGCGGGCAATGGCAGTTTTACCGTCAGTTATGATGGTATCTTCCGGTTATGCGGAAGCCTCTGGCATCCCGACTGCACCTACGACCTGCGGAAAGGCACCCTGGCCGAAGCCTGGCAGACACTGGTGCCCCAGGTGCGGGACATGGGTTCCGACAACCCGGATTACTTGAACAATTGCCGCAATTGCCGCATCGTCAACTTATGCATCTGGTGCCCTGCCCACGCGCACCTCGAGACCGGTGTGTTGGATGAAATGGTGCCCTATTTTTGCGAAGTCGCTCATGCCAGGGCCAGGGCGCTGCAAGAAGCGGTCAAAACCAGGCACTCAGGCTGATGTGCTGCTCAGCATAGAGCTGTTCCCCTTGCCATGAAATCAAACTGGTTCAATTACCTCAAGCAGGGTCTTTCGTCAGGCGTTCCTGGCCCGGATCAGATCGCAGACCAGGCCAAACCATCGAATCCCAGGCAGGCAGTGCGCGCGCTCATCCCATTCATGCGCCCCCATTGGCGGGTGGGTGTGTTTGGCGCTGTGATAATCCTGTTTGCAACCCTGCTTGCCTTCCCCCAGCCCTTCATCTACCGCTACCTGGTCGACAATGTCATCCTGGCGCAGCGCATGGATTTGCTGCCCTGGGCGCTGTTATTGTTTGCCGGGGTGAAAATTCTGGCGATGGGGGCTGAACTCTGGCAGTCGTATTACCTCAACAATTTCGAGCAAGCGGTCATCCTCGACATCCAGAAGAGCCTGCTTGAGCATACCTTGCGGCTGCCGAAAGCGTTTTTCGACAAGAAAGAGATCGGTTACTTGATCTCGCGCATCTCAAACGATGTGTCAGGGCTGCAGTGGTTCTTCTCCGGCACCGTGGTCTACCTGTTTTCGAGCCTGCTGCAGTTCGTCGGGGGCTTGGGGTTCCTGTTTTACCTGGAATGGCGCTTGGCGTTAATTTCCATAATCTTTGTTCCCTTGCTGGTTCTTAGCAGCCGGTATTTTTCCCTCCGCTTGCGAACCCTCAGCCATCGAGGGATGGAACAGCGGGCTTCAATTCTGCAGCATTTACAGGAAACCATCGCATCTATCCCCTTGATCAAAGCCTTCTCCTCCGAAAGCCGTGAAAGTCAACGCGTCGGCCAGGCGCTTGAAGGCGGCCGGCAGATCTCCATGCAGCAATCTGTGGTCAGCTCAGTAGCCGGCCTGGCCATCAGGGTCATCCCCGATCTGACCCGGGCGATCGTGCTGGTGGCAGGAGCTTACCTGGCCATCCTGGGCGAATGGACGCTGGGATCGCTGTTGGCCTTCAATTCTTTTTTGGGCTATGTCATCAGCCCGTCCATTTATCTGGCCAACACCAATTTGGCGCTGCAAGCCGCCCTGGCATCCCTGGAGCGGGTGATGAGCTTGTTTGACATCGTTCCCGAGGAAAACCTGGCCACAGGTAATGTTGCTGGCTCCCTGCGGGGTCAGATTGAATTCAAACAGGTATCCTTCTCCTATGCTGGAGACGATGCCGTATTGGAAAACATTTCATTTGAGATCCAGCCCGGAGAGCGGGTCGCCATCGTCGGCCCCAGCGGTGTGGGCAAGACCACACTGGTCAGCCTGATCATGTGCTTTTACAAACCCACCCTGGGCGAGATTTGTTTTGACGGCCTGCCGGTATCAGCATACAACCTGCCTTCCCTGCGCAGGCGTATCGGCTATGTTTCTCAGAGCAGCCTGCTGCTGACCGGGACGTTCAACGAGAATCTGTGCTACGGCAACCCCAATGCCAGCCAGGACGCCGTAGAAAACGCTGCCCGGGCAGCCGATATTCACGACTTCATTCTTGGGCTGCCCGATGGGTATCAATCACGCATCGATGAACGGGGTGTTAACCTCTCCGAAGGGCAAAAACAGCGCCTCTCCATCGCCAGAGCATTGATCAAGAACCCCGACATCCTGATCCTCGACGAACCCACAGCGGCATTGGATAGCATTGTTGAGCGTTCAATCTTCACTTCTTTGCCCAGTTTTATCCATGGCAAAACATTATTTGTGGTTGCGCATCGGTTGGCAACCATCCAGGATTCCGACCGGATATTATTGCTGAATGAAAAAGCGTTGGTTGCCATGGGCACCCACAGTCAGCTGCTGGCAGAAAATGCCTTTTACCACCAACTGGTCGCCAATCAGCAGATTGTGACCTGATCGGGGGAAATCGAGGTTTTCCCTTTCCTGTAGAAAGTTTACTACACCATTTTATTGATATCTGGTGGTGACCACCAAAGTTTCACCGCCAACGCTCTCCCGTTGGGTCTCTCCTGACCGGGCGGCAAACCTCACCCTGAAAATTGATTCGTTTTGTCTTCACAGTCTTTCCGGGACAAGAAGACCTGTGCGCAGGCAGAAATTTCAGATTCAGGGTATCATTAGGCCCGGGAAGAAGGGTTAAGGTCTGTTTATGAAAATTGAACAACAAGCGGGTCTGGGTGGGAAATTCCAGCAAGATCCGAACATCGTTTCACGAGTAGTCGCTGATGAAGTCATCCTGGTGCCGATACACCGCCGCGCTGAGGACATGGATTTGATCTACACCCTCAACGAAACTGCAGCACGGGTGTGGGAGCTATCCGATGGACAGCGTTCTCTGGCTGAAATTCATCAGGTGTTGGTCCGCGAATTCGAGGTCGATCCAGCCCAGGCTGAAAAAGACCTGGCCGAGCTCGTTGAGGGTTTGCTCGGAATCGGGGCATTGGTAGAAGCGGGAAATCAACCACAACACAGACATCACTAAAATTATGAGCTGTCCGGGTATACAAAACCTTGGGTATGAAGCCTTCAGTGCCCAGTTACAACAGAAAATCGGTCGAGACCGGGTACCTGTCTCAGGTTCCATTGAACTAACGCCGCGCTGCAATTTGCGCTGCAAGCACTGCTATCTTCCCCTCTCACAGCGGGTCAATGGCGGGGGTGAAGAGCTGAGCTTGCAAGAAATCCAGCAGATCTTCTCAGAAATCGCTGAAGCGGGCTGCCTGTGGCTGCTGCTGACGGGCGGCGAACCCTTGCTGCGCCCTGACTTCCTCGATATCTACGATGATGCCAAACGCAAAGGGTTTATCATCACATTGTTCACCAACGGAACGCTGATGACGGAAGCCATAGCCGATCATTTGGCTGAATGGCGCCCTTTTTCCACCCAGGTGACCCTGTATGGCGCCACCCAGCAAACCTATGAGCGTGTTACCGGCATACCCGGGTCGTTTGCCCGCTGCATGCGGGGGATCGAGCTTCTGTTGGACAGGGGCTTGCCGCTGAAGCTGAGGACGGTGTTGATGACCCTCAACCAGCACGAGCTGGACCAGATGCGGCAAATCTCTGATGATTTCGGTGTGGATTTTACTTACGACCCGGTCATCACCGGTGCGATTGATGGCGGTGCTCGGCCTGCTGAGTACCGGCTAACCCCCGGCCAAATTATTGCCCTCGACCAAAAAGACGAGGCCAGGGCAGAGGCCTGGCAAGCGCGCTTCATCGAGATCAAGGAAGGTAAATATGCATCAACCAGGCTGTTTGCCTGCAAAGCAGGCCACACAGGCTTCCATATTGATGCTTACGGATATGCATACACCTGCCTGATGGTCCGAAATCCGGCGTTCAACCTGCGTCAGAACGCCTTCCAAACCTACTGGAAGGAATTCATTCCCCCTCTGTTGGCACAGGAACAAAGCCCGGAAGCCCGGTGCGTCTCCTGCACATTGCGTGCGGCCTGTATGCAATGCCCGGGAATGGGGTTAACCGAGTGCAACGATCCGGAAGCCGTTGTGCCGCATTTGTGCGAGCTGGCGCACCTGCGCCGCGATGCGTTTGACAGCCAGCCTAATTAAGATTAGAATAAGATTTGCAGCAAACCAGGAGGTATACATGCAAGCATCTCAGCAGAATAACAATTCCTCAGAGCTGAAGCAAAAAAAGGAATATTCAAAACCGATCATCACACGGGTTCAACTCGTCGCAGGAGAAGCAGTCCTGGGTACTTGTAAATTTGGCGATACTATTAGTTTAGACATCTGCGCACCATTAGAACCCTGTGCCTTTAGCGCCCGAAGTTAGCACGCCGTTCATGGCTTGAGCCTCAACGACATGCCAGAATGCATCACCCTAAGCATTGGGGGAATCTCTATTTTGCTCTCACCTGACCAGGCTTCTGGTCAGTTTCAAATCCCCGAATTTTTCCCGCAGTTCACAGCCACAACAGCCCCTCAGATCGAGCTTAAAGTTCACTGCGGATGGTTCCCGCCCGGGAACGGGCAGTTAATCTTTGAGACTGTTCAAGGCTGGAAGATTTACGAAACCAGCAGCGCCAGGATCATCACACTGGGTCATCAAATCCTCGACCCGTATGTGGTTGGTATCTTTACGCCTGACTTCCGTTCAGGCGAAATTCATGTCACCCGTGCTGATCCCTCAACCGATTCGTTTGTGTTCCCATTGACCTACCCCATGGGTGAGCTGTTTATGATGAACTTGCTCGGCACGGGCCTGGGATTGCTGTGCCATGCCAGCGGCGTGATTTACAACGGCAAGGCCTACCTGTTTACCGGTCATGGCGGCATCGGGAAGACCACCACCGCCCGCTTATGGGCCCGCCGGCCTGGCGCCCATGTGGTTAACGATGACAAAGTGATTGTCCGAAAAGAAGGCGGCAGGTTTTGGATGTACGGCACACCCTGGCCCGGGGAAGGCAAGATGGCCCTCCCGGAAAAAGCCCCCCTTGAGGGAGTCTTCATGCTCAAGCAGGCAGACCGCAACGCTGTCACAGACCTGTCGCCCGCCGAAACCGTGGGCAGGCTGCTCGCCAGGGCGTTTCTCCCCTTATGGGACCGTGACAAGGTCAATAATTCCCTTCAATTCCTGCAAGCGTTAACCCAGGCCGTCCCTTGCCGCGAGTTTGGTTTTGTACCCGACATGAGCGCAGTTGACTTTGTCCTTGGGTTGTAAAGCCCTGTTTATCCGTAGAGCCAAGAATCTTAATGCTTAACCACAAACGACCCCGCCCATTCTTAGTAATACTCTTATCGCTGCTGGTTGTCTCCCTTTGGGCTCACCCCTTTCAAGCGTTCAGCCAAAATCCAGAGGAGCACCCGGGGAGCCCAGCAGACAGATACCCGTTCCTTTCAATCCTGTCCGAAGGTGACCAAGTTCTCCGCATCCAATTCTCCCCTCCCGCAGTGGAAGTAGATCAGACGCGTGTTGCGGATCAACCCTGCCAGGCCGTCTTGATGCACGGGCTCGAGAACCACCTCACGGCAGAAAATCTGTTCCTGCCCGTCCAGGGAGCCTTGATTGGCATCCCGCCGGACGCACGGCCATCCCTTCACATCATCACAGCAGAATACGACCTGTTGCCAGGTCCATTTACGCTGTGCCCGCTTGAAAAACCTGTCGCTGAAAGTATCCACCTGGACGACCCGGCATTCGACATCCTGCCGACCGGGTTTTGGCAGTACGGTTCAATCACCGGCTTTACGCCTTTTGAGGTGGTTGATCTGGTTGAAACGGGGTATATCCGCGACCAGCGCTTTGCCCAAATTCGCTTAAACCCAGTGCAGTACAACCCTGCCAGCGGCGAACTGCGTGCATACACCTCGATCCAGGTTGAAGTCCAATTCAATGCAGGCACAGCGCCAACGATCAACACCCGCTCACAAGCTGCGGACGTCCATTTTGACCACATCCTGAGTGATGTTCTGTTAAACCCTGCCCAGGCTCAGCCCTGGCGGTCAGCGCCACCGCCCGCTTCCACCCCCGCCGCCGTTCAGTACGAAATGGATTCAACTTACAAGATCGCAATTGCCCAGGATGGTATCTACAAAATCTCCTATACGGACCTGCTGGATGCCGGGATTCCAGCGGAAACCCTCGGCCTCATTGATCCTCGCTCATTCCAAATCTTCAACCATGCTGTTGAGATCAGCATACAGGTTGTGGGAGAGGATGACGGCAGCTTTGATCCTGGGGACTATCTGCTGTTTTTTGGAGAGAAAACGAACACCAGGTACACCGACATCAATATTTACTGGCTCACCTGGGCCGAAACACAGGGTCTGCGGATGGCCACGCTTAACGTGCTTCCCGGCGGATCTGCCCCCGTGCCTCTCGATTACACTGCGGTTAAGCACCTTGAACAAGACCTGATGTACTCATCCAGCCATCCCAGCGGGGACGAAAACGACCGCTGGTACTGGGGACGGATTATCTCCTCGGGGGATCCCCGGTCAGAACATTTCGGGTTTGAGCTTGAAGGCCTTTCCGGCATGCCTACCACAGTGACGCTGCAAGGCCTCCTGAAGGGCGATTCGGCCAATCAGCTTCACCGCGCCAGGATTTACATCAACGACACGGCCAATCTGGTGGCAGACCTGACCTTCCCATCGGGTTCGCAGCACACCTTCAGCGCCAGTTTTCCCGCCAGTTACCTGGTCGAAGGGCCCAACACGATCATCGTCGAGGCCAACCCAAACGGTACCAGCTCATGGGATATTATATTGATCAACCGCTTCGAACTGGTATATGGGCGCAACTTTTCTGCCCATGCCGACACCATCAACTTTTCTGCAACAGGCCATTGGGAATACCGGGTAAATGGGTTCTCAACGGACGACATCATCGCTTATGATCTCACCCTTCCGGCTCACCCAGTCAGGCTCACCGGGTATGTAGTGGAAACCACACCGGAAGGCTACCAGGTCCGGTTTGAAAACGAAACCGTGCAACCGCAGAACTATCACCTTGCGGGGGGCAATCAATTCCTCAGCCCCCAAAGCATTTCACCCGCCCGGCAAACTAACCTGAGGTCCAACCCGACTGGCGCCGATTACATCATCATCACACATCACACCTTCATCGAGGATGTGCAGCCGCTGGCGGATTTTAGAGCCAGCCAGGGATACCGCACCCTGGTGGTTGATGTTGCCGATATTTACGATGAATTCAATAGCGGGATCTTCAGCCCGGAGGCCATCAGAGACTTCCTGGCCTACGCCTACGCGCACTGGCAGCCGCCTGCCCCAAGTTTTGTGCTTCTCGTCGGTGACGGCCACTATGACTTCAAAAACAACCTCGGTTACGGGGAGACCAATTTCATCCCGCCTTATCTGGTGGATGTCGACTCCATCATGGGAGAAACCGCCGCAGACAACCGCTATGTCAGCGTCAGTGGAGAAGATATCCTGCCGGATATGTACATCGGGCGGTTCCCGGTGCGGACCAGTGCTGAAGCCCAGGTGATGGTCGAGAAGACCATCCAGTATGAAACCGCGCCGCCAGCAGGCGATTGGACAACCAATCTCACTTATATCGCAGACAACCCGGATACAGCCGGCAACTTCCCCGCCGAGTCGGAGCGTATCATCTCCTTTGTAACCCCGGATTACACCGTTGAACGTATCTACCTGGGTGCGCCACACAACAAAGAAAGTGCACAGGCGGAGATCAAAAATGCCTTCAATACCGGCCGCTTGCTGATTCATTACACCGGCCATGGGAGCGTAACCCTGTGGGCGGCCGAAAAACTCCTTCAACTCTCTGACCTGCCAGCCCTGGCCAATCAGGATAAATTGCCCTTTATCCTGGCGATGACCTGCCTGGAAGGCAATTTCTATCACCACAATCCCCCTGATAAGAACCATTCATCCCTTGCTGAGAGCATTGTCCGCATGAGCGGCGGCGGTGCTGTGGGAACCTGGTCGCCGACAGGATACGGCATGACAGTCGGGCACATGATTTTGGCAGAACACCTGGCCGATAACCTGTTCACCCACAATCAAAATCAGATCGGTTACCTAACCAACCAGGCGAAATACCACCTGTATGGGACCACCAGTGCTTTCCGCGACCTGATCGATAACTACATCGTTTTCGGCGATCCAGCACTCAGATTAAACATTCCATCTGGCCTGAGTAAGGATCACCTTTACTTCCCGCTCTTTATAACCTCCATCGAGTAAAAGCTGCCATGTTGCAATTTCTGTTTGGCCAGATAACTAAGCATTGCATTAATTCGCCTCAATGTTACAATCAATATGTTGACACAAGAAATGAAAAATCAGGGTATTATCAGGAAATAATAAAAACAACGCGTGCGCTTTTCATTAACTTTTGATCAGCTTGCCCGTCATCAATCTACCCGGTGCTTATCAAAAAGAAATAAGGCCGCCGTTTTACATCCTCAAAACCGGTTTGATTTACAGGTGTACTGCTTACGAGTTGAAACGCATTCAGGAGCATGACTGATGGACATTCGCAAATTTTTTAACATCTTCAAACGCTGGATCTGGCTGCTCGTTTTAGGCGCGCTGATTGCAAGCGGTGTGGGTTACTACATCAGCAACCAGGAAACGCCCATGTACCAGGCCAGCACGCGTTTTGTGATTCTTAGGGCTGCTACAACCGGCTACGATTATTACGCCTATATCGATTACCAGCAACTAATCCAGACCTATACCCAACTACTCTCAACAGATGCACTGATTGACCAGGCCTCCGAAGCCTTAGGCTACTCAGCTCGCGGTGTGACGGCAAACGCCACCCAGATTGGCGAGACTCAATTTATGCGCCTGACGGTCACCCATTCCGACCCCATCAAGGCAGCCGAGATCGCCAATGTCCTTGTAGAGGTGCTGATCGAACAAAATGAGCAGCTACAATCGGTCCGCTACGAAACCACCGAACGAAATATGCAGCAGCGAGCCGATCAAGCCCTGGAACAAATCGAGTTCCTCCAGGCCCAAATCGATCAGCTCTCCTCAGCTTCAGTACAGGAGCAGCTTACCCAGGTTGAAGCTGAAATAGCAGGCCTTCAGGACCAAATTATCGCATTGGAGACCGACATAAGCGAGTTGGATACACGGATTTCTGAATTTCGCCCCCAGTTTGCCACAGACGAACAGCTGGTACAACACGAAGCCAACCGAGCGCTATTGGCAGAATATCGTGCGCAGCTCAATCAACTGACGCCCATTTTGTCCCTTTATCAGCAGATTTACACAAACCTGACGGTCTTGGGCAGAGCGCCTGACGGCAGCATGACCAATTCCATCGAAATGTCGCAGCTTCAGACCAATCTGAATCTTTACCAGCAAATTTATATTAACAGCATCAGCAGTTTGGAAGCGCTGAACCTGACCCGCGCCCAAAATGCGCCCAATGTCATCCAGGTCGAACCAGCTCGGGTCCCCGGAAGCCCGATCTCTCCGCGCCCATTGCAGGACGCAGCCTTGTATGGCGCTGTGGGCTTGCTGGCCATGGGCGGGATAGCGTTCCTGGTGGAATACCTCGACGACACCATCAAGACTCCTGATGACGTTAAGGAAGTTCTCGGACTGTCGGTGATCGGATTTATCGGGGACATGCAAAGCAGCCGTCATAAACGGAAAAAATCAGGCAATGGGGTGTTCGTTGCCAACCAGCCGCGATCTCCCATCTCTGAGGCTTTTCGCGCCATGCGCACCAGCCTTGAATTTTACAGTGTCGACCAGCCCTTGCAGATGCTGGTTGTGACCAGTTCGGGTGCAGAAGAGGGTAAAACCACCATTGCCACCAACTTGGCTGTGATTCTTGCGGGCAACAATAAAAACGTATTGTTGCTGGATGCCGATTTACGCCGCCCGAATGTCCATCATCGCCTGGGCATCTCCAACAGGGTTGGCTTATCCGACCTGATCCGTGGGCGCCTGAACATCCCTGATGTAATCCAGGTGTCTTCGGAAGTGCCGTTTCTTAACGTGATCACCTCTGGCAGCCTGCCGCCCAACCCGGCAGAGTTATTAAGCAGTGAGAGAATGTCAAAAATTCTCAAGGATCTTAAGTCCCAATACGATATGATCATCATCGACACGCCTCCGGCCATCGTCACGGACGCCCAAATCCTGGCATCAAAAGCCGATGGCGTGGTGTATGTTGTCTTTCCCGGGAAAACCCGGGCGATCGTTGCTAAAACGCCCCTTGAAGAATTCAGACGGGTTGGAGCAAATATGATCGGCGTGGTCATGAACCGTATCCCGCACAACCGTGGCTATTACTACGGCGGTTTTGAATACTATTCACCGAGTGTTTACAGCAACGATAAATATTATCTCACCGACGATAACGGCCAGACCATCGTTCCCCTTCAAGATATCGAAACAGAGTCGGATGTGTAGCATAATGACCCCGTGATGGGGTCTTTCGGATCGCAAATCAAGCAAACCCAACGGATTCAAGTGGGCTACAGCTCATCAAACTAATGGCTCAGCTTACCGCACTTACAGGATCGCGATTCCCCAATGAGTCAATCACAAACAAGCTGCCCGAATATCGGCCTCAAAGAGGACCCTGCAACATTCTCCGCGTTTCCCTCACAGATGAACGCCTGCCATCGTGTCCGTCCCGTCCATGTGCCGAAAATCTCACACCAGCGTACATACTGCTTGCAGGCCGTGCATATCAACTGCCCTGTTTACAAAGACCCATCCCCCAGCAGGATGCCGAAGGAAATTCAATACAAAACACGTTGGCTGGCCAAACGGGCTCGCTTACTGATCCTTGGAGGCGTCATCCTTGCTATCATCGTCATGCTTATCACCCTGTTATCCACAGGATGGCTGACAATCCCCGCCGGTTTGATCGATGGGACCCCCACGTTCACTCAATCCACCCCCAATCCGGATGTAGAAACGCCGGTTGTGATCACAACCCGCCCCATCGACCAATCCCCAAGCCCAACCCAAACGCAAGCTTTGCCCACACTTCCTTCCCCTACCATTACAAAAGTAGACCCAATCCTTGCCTTAGAAACGCCCATCGGGGGCGAGATCCAGTTTATCATCCACCGTGTGGCTGAGGGCGAAACCCTGCAAATCTTTGCTGATCAGTACAATACCACAGTTGACGCCATCACCGCGGTCAACCACAACCTGATTGTCCCGTTGTGGACACATTGGCTGGTCGTCATCCCCTTGGATCTCACCGATGTGAGTGATTTACCCGCCTTTGAACCATACCAGGTCGAGGTGGAAGGGATCTTGCTGCGTGATCTGGCAGAAGAGGTCTCGGCATCCCTCGATGACATGATCTACTACAATGCCGTTGAAGCAGATCACATATTGCACCATGGAGAATGGTTGTTAATCCCCAGGGAAAAATCCCAGCCATAAATGTGTTGCCTTGTTTAGCCTGATTTGCCCACAAAAATATAAATTAATGGTATATTAAGACTTCCAGAAATAATATCCAACGAAATCTTCGGGACCTTTGGGTTGGTTAATGAATCAGTCACGTTCAAGGCAAATTAATGGAATTGATCACGCAATAATGGATTGTACGTTGCCCATAATATCCAAAAGCACCCGTAGAAAGAAAAACCAAAGTTTACATGGATAAGCCCGCGCATCAATTCTGCCCCCACCTGGGGATCAAGAGCGACCCAACCACCAGTTTTTCCTATCCCTCAAAAGGACATGTCTGCTTTCATGCCAAAAAGACGCCCACTCCAGAACTTGAATACCAGCGCTCAACCTGCCTGACAGTTCAGCATCTCCATTGCCCGGTATACAAAAGTCCATCTGGTGCCAGGTTGCCCGATGACATCCTTGAACCTGGTGAAGCGATGAAAGTCCAGCCAAAATACCTGTTATGGGGTTTTTTGATCATCCTCTTGGGGTTGGGTGTGTTCCTTGGCGTCAGATACCGTGAATCCATCATCACCCAGGTTGAAGGGATTATCATTCCAGCCTGGCGGCAAACACAGCAATCAATGCCTGCGACTCTTCCCCCAACCGCCACCATCGTCCCATCTGCCACCATAACACCTCAGCCAACCCAGACGGCTACATTGGAACCAGAACCCACACCGACGCCATCCAGCACCTGGCGGCCTGCTGTGATCGCCCTGGGCACCCCGATCGGCAGCGAGATTCAGTTTGTGATCCAAAGGGTAAACGAGGGCGAGTCCCTGGGGCAATTCGCCAACCGCTATAACACCACCGAGGCAGCTATCCGCGCGGTTAACTACAATATGCCATCTGTGCTTTTCATCGACCTGGTCATCGTTATCCCTGTTGACATCACCGACCCGGACGGACTGCCCACGCTCCAGCCCATTCAGATGGAAACCAGCGGGCTCAGTGTTGAATCCTTCGCCGTTCAGCTCGGTGTAGACCCAGAAGAAATGAGCCGATATAATAATGTCACCCCTGACCGCATCCTGGGGCCAGGAGAGTGGATTTTGGTGCCGCGAGATTAAGTGCACCAACCATTTATCAGGTATAACGATCACATGCCATCAGTATTATTTGTCTGCACAGCCAACCGCTTTAGATCTCCCATTGCGGCGATTTATTTTGCTCGCGAGGTCGTCAAGCATGGGGATGATCAGGAGGTCTCCGTCTCAAGTGCAGGGACCTGGACAGTATCAGACCGGCCGGCAATGCCTGAGGCGTTGACCCAGGCAAAAAAATATGGCCTTAATTTAACGTTGCACAAATCCCGGCCGATTAAGAAGGAAATCCTCTCCAGGGCTGACCTGATACTCGTCATGGAAAACAACCACAAAGAAGCCATCTTGCAAGAGTTCCCGTTTTCGGCCAACCATGTCCACCTCCTCGCAGAAGTTGTCGACGGGGTATCAAATGACATTCCTGATCCCTATGCCACCGATGAACCCCCCGATGTGATCACCCGTGAGATCATCAACATGATCGACCGGGGATACAACCAGATTGTACAGCTTGCCCGCGAAAAATCCCGGAGGGTTTAGTCCAGTAAACGCATCAACCTCAACTTCACACCGTCTCATGCACTGCCCATCAAAATAGGTGCCAAAAATTCATGCTTACGCGTGTTTGTAGAGAACAAGACCACCCAAGCCTCCTGGTGCGTTTTTAAAGCCAGGAGGCTTTTCTTATAATTGTGTTGTGCCAGCCCTGCCGGAAAAATATCCTTATTTCTCAAAACTGATAGCTAACCCATCTACAAAATTTTCAAATTTCTGCTATGATTAAGATTCATAAATAATCATGTTCCAATAATTGAAAACGGGAAAACTGCCTCATATCACAACACATCCTCTGGAGGAAACCATGACCAAGAAAACCATCAGCCTGGCCGCCATAATTGTTGGCCTTATCGTAACACTCATCTCCCTGTTGGCCGATCTGATCGGGATTGGCTCATACCCAGGCTTGAACTATGCCCAACTGGGCGGGGCGGGCATTGGTCTCATCCTCGTCTTGATCGGCCTGTTACTGCTGCGGAAAAAGGGCGAAAAAGAATCCTGAGCAGCTTTCTGACGGTTCTCCTGACTCACACCAGGGAAGACAATCCAAAATAGCGCATCGGCCTGGTACAAACCTCGCCTGTATAACCACTTAATAAACTCAAAGAATGCGGTGAGTTATAATCAATTAACTATGACAACACAATGACCCTTGAGGTCCAATAATTGAAAACAAAACCTATACGCAATTTGGTTGAAAGCCAATCTGCCTGAACAGACACGAATTTATGAGCCTATCCTGGTACGTTTTACACAGCAAACCCAATAAAGAAGACTTTTTATACGCTCAGTTGCGCCACCGCAACATCGAAGTATACTACCCGCGCATTCGGGTTGACCCGGTCAACCCCCGTGCCCGCAAGGTTAAGCCCTTCTTCCCGGGCTACCTGTTTGTGCACGTCGATCTTGAAAACACGCCGCTTTCGAGCTTAGCCTATGTCCCCGGGGCCAACCGTGTGGTCAGTTTTGACCATCAGCCAGCCATCGTGCCCGAAGTCGTGATCAAAAACATCATTCACAACGTGGAACAGATCAACGAAAATCCAGAATTTGACCAGCCACAATTCAGCCGTGGCGACCCGGTGACGATCCATGGCGGCCCATTCGAAGGTTACCAGGCCATCTTCGATACCAGGCTTGAGGGAAGTGAGCGCGTTCGGTTGCTGATCAAAATGCTGCGAGGTCAGCAAATTCGGGTCCAGGTGCCCTCAAAAGTGGTCAAACCGAAAAATAAGTAACCAATTATTCAAAAACCACACGCATATATCCCAAATTATTAAAGAACCGCTCAAGGAATACTTCGGCGTTTCGTTGTGCTTGATCGAGAATACCATCCTCCAACGCGCCTTTGAGAATTTCCTCTTCAGCAACCCGGCGGGCTGCTGTTTCTAAATCAGGATCACCTTTTTTGAAAATCCCAGTTACGGTCATAAATATACGATTTCTCGTTGTTGATGGTCGCTACAAAGACTTCCGGTTCTGGCAAATGCACCTGCAATACCCCATCTTCCAGCTGCAGGTCTTCAGCCGAAAGCGCTGCCAGGTCAATGCCGGCGATCACATAACCATGCGCGACCAGCAATAACCTATCCCCGAATAGCGGACCCAGCACACCTTGGTTGACTTCTGCTGTAATGATCTTCTCCACCGAGTATTGGATCGTCTCTAAGCGCGCCAGGGATTGTACTTCCCTGATAATGGTGACCGGGTCGGGCAGCACCGTGGGCGTGGGGTTGAGCAGTTGAGCTACCTGGGTGCTGAGCATGTTATTGACACTTTGCACGGGCGCCAAAGCGGAATCGATCGTGCGGGTGAAAGTGATCACCAGGAATATCGCTGATCCGATCACCACAATCAGTAGAATGAGCAATAAAATGCCAACCAGGCTTAGGCCTGTCTTCTTTTCTTCCATAACGGGTCTTCAACTCCTTTAATCGCTCAAATCTTGTGACCTGAGTTTACCATAGGCACCCAAAAACATCACCCATGCAAAGGACCCTCACACAATCTGGCTGATATACCTAATGGCTTCCGGCTGATTCTGCTCAATCCACCAAATAACCGCTAAAATCACGGGTCAAAACACAGCCTTCATGCTCTGAAATCAAACTGCCGATAACAAAATCAGCAAACGGGTTATCCTCGAGCGAGGTGAACAAAACATCATAATCAATAACGATTCCGCTTTCAGGAACGATAAATTGCCCAATATAGTTCGAAGCGCCAACACCTGCATTCAAAAGGATATAGAACACCTCGGCACCGGCATACAAATCAGACATCACTAAAGACGCCCCTTCAGCACCTAATGAGATCGTTACATTTTCAGTTTCTGGTCCGGAAATAACCATTGTTCCCACTGATGCACAATTTGCAACCACATCATCATGATTGAACAACCAGCCGGTTGTCCCCTCTGGTGGATAAATTGCAGCCTGGTTGGGAATGGCTGATAACTCCCGGGGTTCATCAGGGCTATTCCCCTCATCGCCCGCCGCCTCTTCTTCGGAGAAGTCAAATCCTTCGCTGCTGTCAGGTTGAAAGGCTTCATCATCTAAGAAAGTAAATCCTTCCTCTTCAGAATTCAGAACCAGCCCCTCTTCATCAGAAAAATCAAATCCCTCTCCAGGCGGCTCAACCTCACCACCTGTATCGCCGCTGCATGCAGTCAGCAACAAAATCAACACGATGAAGGGTAGAATCGCAGGTCTAATTTTCATTGGCAGCTCATTTCTTATATTAGGATATTTTAGATATTATATATCCTAATATTAATTAATACAATAAGCCAGTGCTGAAAATCACAGACCTTATCACGCATTGGGTTGGTGCGCCTGATCAGGTCGCCTTTGGTATTTCACACCGCCCTGTGGATTAGATCTCCCGCTGATACACGCGATGGTTCTTATAAAACTCCGCCCCCAGGTTCTTCAAATCTTTGCGCATTTGTTCGGCGGTCTCGGCCACCTGGGTCAGCTCAGAATAAATGAAACGGGTGTTTTGATGCATTGACTTTTCCAGCTCAGCATACATGATGGCGTTTCCACCCAATCCATGATATTCCGGCAGGATGCCGACTCCGTTAAATGAAATCCAATGGGTGCGCTTGATTTCAATCAACAATCGTAAAATTGCCACTGGGCCCAATTTCCCCTTATTCTTCTGCATAGCCGCGGAAACATCCGGGAACGGGAGCAAAAATCCAACCACCTCATCGTCCTTTGCGATGATTTTAATCAGATCTGGGTCAATGATGGTCATCACATTATCGACTACAAAATCAATCTCACGCTCTGATAGGGGGTAATATTCCCAATTATTCACGAAAGCCTGATTGTAAGCCTGGCCAATCCGGTCAGCCCAACTTAATAGCTCACGCTTATTCTTAAATTTCAAAACACGAAACGTACCCCGTTTTTGAGCAATGTCCGCAGCTTTGCGCACTTTGGGCGACAAATGAAATTCTTGTGGCTGAATATAACTGGAGACAAAATCGACGACTTTGCTGAACCCAATCGTCTCTACCAGGTCTCGATAATAAGGGTAGTTATAATTCATCATGTTCATCATCTGGCGATGCTCAAACCCTTCTATCTGGATGCCGTACCCATCCAGGGGACCGAAACCCTTAGGACCGACCAAACGATTCAGGCCCCGGCTGCGTGCCCAATCAAACACTGTTTCAAAGAGCTTATTGGCCACCTCCTGGTCGTTGATGCACTCGAACAGGTAAAACTCGGCATCCTTCGCATCGTGGTACTGGTTGAAAGGTTTATTCTCAAGGGCAGCAATCCTGCCAACGAATTCCCCATCCTGCTCGGCAATAAAAAACTCCGCCTCAGAGTGTTCATAGAATGGATGCTTGTCCGGGTTAAGCATCGTCTTTACATCTGTGATAAATGGCGGCACCCACTGGGGATGGCCAGCGTAAAGATCAAACGGCACACGGATAAAGCGTTTCACCTCGGCCTTGTTCGATAAATCAATTTTATGAATTGAAACCATCAGTCCTCATTTCGTCTTGAATAGAATTATTCCACTTAGTTAAACAGCATTTCGCAGCAACGGTTACGTTTTAACATAATCCGTTGATCAGCCACCCAGGTAAGGTTTACCCGCCGACTCACCTCTAATAAATGAACACATGACTGACCTGAACCCAATTATAAACCTAAACCAATATGAGATAATAAAACCAGTGAATTTACAGCACACACAGCATTTTCTGGAGACAGGAGAATAGTAACCATGGTCAACCACCTTGCCGACGAAACCTCGCCCTACCTTCAACAGCATAGACACAATCCGGTCGATTGGTATCCCTGGAATGAGGCCGCGCTCGCACGCGCCAGAATGGAGAATAAACCTATCTTCCTCAGCATCGGGTATGCCGCCTGTCACTGGTGCCATGTAATGGCCCATGAATCCTTCGAAAATCGACAAACTGCTCAGATTCTCAATGACCATTTCATCAGCATCAAAGTGGACCGCGAAGAACGCCCCGATTTAGACGATATTTATATGCAATCCGTGGTGATGCTAACCGGGCAGGGCGGCTGGCCATTAAGTGTATTTCTGACGCCTGACCTGAAGCCTTTTTATGGCGGCACCTATTTTCCCCCCAAACCGCGCCACGGACTGCCATCATTTACCCAGGTGCTCTCATCTGTGATTGAGACCTGGAACACCAACCCGGACGCCATCTATAACAATGCCCAGATCCTGACGGATGAAATCGTAAAGCAGCAATCCCAGCTGGCGCGATCTGACCAGTCGCCAGATCTGGCAGCCATCATAAGCCGGCTGCACGCGGCCTACGACTGGCATACCGGCGGGTGGGGCCGTGCCCCCAAATTCCCCCAGCCGATGCTGATTGAGTTCTTGATCCAATCAGCGCGGGCGGGCAATCCGCAGGCCAAAGAAATGGCCACCCATGCATTGACCTACATGGCGCAAGGCGGGATGTACGACTTGGTCGGCGGCGGGTTCCACCGGTATAGCACGGATGCGCACTGGCTGATACCGCATTTTGAAAAAATGCTTTACGACAACGCCCAACTGGCGTTGGCTTACCTGCATGGCTATGCCCTTACCGGGGAACCGCGCTTTCTCGAAGTCACCCAGGCGACCCTGGCCTTTATTCAGCGTGAGATGACCCATCCGCAAGGCGGCTTTTATGCAAGCATCGACGCGGATACGTCTGAAGGAGAAGGACGCTTTTATGCCTGGCATACCGACGAGCTCAATGAAGTGCTTTCCGACCAGGAATTTACACTTCTCCGTGAGCTAACGGACATCTCCGCCCGTGGCAATTTTGAAGAAAGCCTGAACGTTCTCCAGCTCAAACAAGCCAGCAATACCGTTGCCCCAGTACAACAAGCCCAATTGATGGATATCTTCAAAAAACTCAGGGCAGTCAGAGACCGGCGGATTCAGCCGGGTAAGGACGAAAAAATCATCACGGAATGGAATGCAATGGCCATTCGAGCGTTTGCTGAAGCCGGCTTATTGTTAGGTAGGAGTGATTACCTGCAGATCGCAAAAAAGGCCTTGGAGTTCATCCTGGAGAGCCTGAGCACCCCCGACGGTCGCTTATACCGCACTTGGCGGGATGGCAGGGCCAGCCAGCCTGGCACCCTGGCGGATTATGCCGCCCTGATCGCCGCACTCCATGCGGTCTATGTGATCGATTTTGATCCCGCGCTATTCCAGCAGATGCGCTTGCTTTTCACCACCCTGCAAGCGGACTTCTCAGCAGATGGTGACCTTTACTACGACTCAGCAGCCCATGTGCCCAACCTGGTGGTCCGCCCACGCAGCCTGCAGGACAATGCCACGCCTTCAGGCAACGCACAGGCCGCGTTTGCCCACTGGCTGATTGCAAATTATGAGCACCAGCCCGAACATCTCGACCGTGTCAACCGCATGCTGTTGGGTGTTGGCAAATCCCTGCAGGACTACCCCACCAGTTTTGGGTATTGGCTTCAGGTGGCAAGTTTATTAACACAGGACACACACCAAATCGCGCTGGTCAGCACAGCGGATCTGGACAGTTTAACCCCCTTCCTGGAAATTTACCGCAGCCATCACCGCCCCTTTGACCTTATCGCCGCCAGCCTTGGCGGGAACACCTTACTGGCCGACCTCCCTGCCCTGCTCGAAAACCGCGTAGCTATTGACGGAGAGCCCACAGCCTACGTCTGCCAGGGGTTTGTCTGCCAGGTGCCGACTGCAGACCCCGAAGTCTTCCGTGAACAGCTTGAGAGGAAGTAATCTTTTTCCCGCATCAAAGCGCTGCACTTATGCTTTTTTCAGCCCGACTTGTAAACCCGAACTGTCTGGGCTATAATCTTGATGTTATTTTTATTGAAAAAAAGGATAAAGAATTATATGATCGACGTCAATGAATTACGCAAAGGGGTGACCTTCGAGCAAGATGGCGCTTTGTACAAAGTACTCGAGTATGCCCACAATAAACCCGGCCGGGGCGCGGCCACCATTCGGATCAAAGCCCGCGACCTGCGCAAAGGCACCACGCTGGAAATGACCTTCAACTCTGGCAACCGGGTGCAGGATGTCCGCCTGGATTATCACAACGCACAGTTCCTGTATGCAGATGAACGCTTTTTCTACTTCATGGACAACCAAACCTACGAACAGTATCCCGTCAATGCAGATATTGTCGGCGAGATGGCCCCTTTTCTAAAGCCCAATATGGATGTCAAACTGATGTTCTTTGAGACGGAAGCCCTGGATATCGAGCTACCCACCACGGTAGACATGTTCATCACCAAAGCAGAACCCTCCGTGCGCGGCGATACAGCCACCGGCGTGACCAAAAAGGTAATCACCGAAACCGGCCTCGAAGTCCAGGTGCCTTCATTTGTCAACCAGGGAGACACCATCCGCGTCGACACCCGCAACGGGAATTACGTCACCCGTGTCTGAGAACGCTCATCTCTAAACATCAAGCACAACGAATCCCCAAATGGGGATTCTGTTTTAAGTGAGGTAGACCATGAGAGTGCCCACAACCGGAAAAGAATGCCCGTATTTCTATGGAGACTACCACCGCGGCCGTCATCACGAAGAATGCCGCCTGATAGGTAACGCAACCCCTCCCTGGGAAATCAAATACTGCAAGACCTGCCCCGTCCCTGAAATTGTCAGGGCCAACGCCTGCCCGCACATGATTCTCTCAGGCGAAATCAAGCCGGGTTTTCTCGGGTTAAGGAAAAAAGTGGTTGTGAGCGCTTATTGCACAAAAACCCATCAGGAAGTTGAGGATCCGTATGTTGGCTGCAGTGAATGCCACCCGATCATGGATCTCTTCAAGGAACTTTAATGCCACCCTTTGCACTCTTCGACCTGGATGACACGCTGCTTTCAACCAATATGGACCAGTTCTTGCCGGGTTACTTTGAGTTTTTAGGCCGGGCGCTCAAACATATCGGCTCACAGGATAAAATCACCCGGCAGATCAATTTTGCTGTACAGCAAATGGTCGCCAACCAGGATCCCGGGAAAACCTTGAAAGAGGTTTTCTCTGAGCATTTCTATCCGCCATTGGGCACGACCGAATCCACCTGCCGGAAGCGACTGGAGCTGTTTTACCAAGATGAATACCCTAATCTCAGTCTGCTCACCCAGGCCAGGCCGGCAGCAGCGGCACTGATCGACTGGTGCCGGTCTCAGGGGATCACCCTGGCTGTGGCTACGAACCCGCTCTTTCCCGCTACGGCCACCCGCCAGAGGATTGAATGGGCTGGCCTTAACCTCAGCGATTTTGAATTTTTTACATCCTACGACGATTTTCACTTCACCAAACCCCACCTCGCCTATTACGCCGAGGTGCTGGGCCGCCTGGGATGGCCGGATGGACCCGGCATGATGGTGGGAGACAACCTCTCATACGACCTTCTGCCCATGGACAAAATGGGATATGAAACCTTTTGGATCCGCCCGGGCGATACCCATATCCACTGGGAAGGCGGGGCGTTAGCTGATGTCAAGCCCTGGATCAAACGGACCCTGCAAAATAGCGATCAGCGACCTGCTGATGATCCAGAGGTCCATTTAGCTATTCTGCGCTCAACCCCGGCCGTGTTTGATACCTTTGCTAAAGTCCTGTCACCCAACCCTGGATGGGAGAAACCCTCAAAGCCATTGCACGCAGCATTGGCTTCCCTCACAACAGCCCTATCCGTTGAAGAAAGTGTTTATCACCCACTGTGGGAGCGGATTTTATCCGACCCGACAGGCAAACTGGCCCACTTGGCTGAAGCCAACCCATCCGAGTTAGTCACCCGGGTCTCAAGTGACCCGCAAGCCACAATAGCGCAGTTCATTCATGCCCGCAAGCTGACCCTGGCGCAAATTGAGGCGATAGACGAGGAAATCCAGTTTTCCCAGCCAGATTCCCGGCCTGGGCATGCAGATTACACTTTCTCAGGCGTGTTGCAGGGTTTAGCAAGCCGGGATCGCTGCTTGCTGCGCCAATGGGTGAATTTGTTAGATATTCGTAAGATTTATTAATTTATTCATTCATTCACTGGTAAACCCGATCGAGGGTTGGTATAATACGATGGCTACAAAACTAGATAGGATTTTAATGCAAACAACCTGGAGGACGTCGTGAAAGCACGCAACCAATCGTTCATCATCTATATATTGCTCTTTATGGCAATAATTGCGATGGTTTTCTTTACCGTTAATCAACAAAGTCAGGCCACAGAAGAAATACCGATCAACAAACTCGCATCCGACATTCGGGATGGCAGGGTGAAATCAATCATCGAAGAAGACAGCCGGCTTGAAGTCCAATACACCAACAATGATATCAAGGTCTCCACTAAAGACCCCGGCACACCCTTGATTGCCCAACTGGTGGAGTTGGGCGTCACACCAGAAGATCTTGCTGCTGATAGGATCTCGGTCGACATCAAGCTCCCCGGCCCATGGTTGGGAATTGTCTCCCTGCTCAGTTATATTTTGCCATTCATCATTCTGATTGGCCTGTTTTGGTTCATTTTCAGGCAGGCTCAGGGCAGCAACAGCGCGGCCATGTCTTTTGGCAAATCCAAAGCCCGCATGTTTACGAGCGACCACCCCACAGTGACCTTTGAAGATGTTGCCGGGGTGGAAGAAGCCAAAGAAGAACTGCAGGAAGTGGTTGAATTTCTTCGTGAACCCCAGAAGTTTATCTCGTTGGGCGCCCGTATCCCCAAAGGCGTACTTCTGGTTGGCGCCCCTGGCACTGGTAAAACCCTGATGGCAAAAGCGGTCTCTGGTGAGGCCGGTGTGCCGTTCTTCTCTATCTCGGGTTCTGAATTTGTGGAAATGTTTGTCGGTGTAGGCGCCTCCCGTGTGCGGGATCTGTTCGAGCAGGCCAAGCGGCATTCGCCGGCCATCGTTTTCGTAGACGAAATTGATGCCGTCGGGCGCCATCGCGGTGCCGGGCTGGGCGGCAGCCATGACGAACGTGAGCAGACCCTCAACCAGCTCCTGGTCGAGATGGACGGTTTTGATACCGACACCAATGTGATCATCATCGCCGCCACCAACCGGCCCGATATCCTTGACCCGGCCCTGCTGCGCCCCGGGCGCTTCGACCGCCGCGTGGTGCTCGACCGACCCGATATCAAAGGGCGTGAAGAGATCCTCGAGGTGCATGTCAAAGGAAAACCCGTTTCCCCGGATGTGGACCTGAACGACATTGCCCGTTCAACACCTGGTTTTGTCGGCGCAGATATCGAAAACCTGGTCAACGAAGCCGCAATTCTGGCCGCGCGGCGCGACAAACGCATTATCGAGCATCCGGAATTTATGGAAGCCATCGAGCGCGTCATCGCCGGGCCTGAACGGAAAAGCCGCTTGATCAACGAAAATGAGAAGAAGATCATCGCCTACCACGAAGCCGGGCATGCCGTAGTCATCAACGCCCTCCCGGAAGCGGATACCGTTCAGAAAGTCTCCATTATTTCCCGCGGCGAAGCTGGCGGTTACACTATCGCCTTCCCGGAAGAAGACCGGTTATTGAAATCCCGCCAGCAGATCATGAGTGATATGGTCACACTGCTGGGCGGCCGAGCCGCTGAGGAGATCGTCTTCAACGATATCACTTCTGGCGCATCCAATGACCTCGAAAGGGTAACAAAACTTGCCCGCACAATGGTCATGCGCTTGGGAATGAGCGAAGAACTCGGCCCGATGGTGTACGGCAAAAAGGAAGAGCTTGTATTCCTGGGCCGCGAGATCTCTGAACAGCGGGATTACTCTGAACATATCGCTGAAAAGATCGACGCAGCCATCCAGTCAATTGTCCAGGATGCTTACAAAAAAGCCAAAGACATCCTGAACCGCTATCGTGAGGAGCTTGACCAGGTTGCCGATAAATTGCTCGAATTTGAGACGCTCTCAGCGGATGAGTTTTACAAAATCTTCCCAACGCCCGTTGAAAAAACGGGGGGCATCCCACAAAAAGTTGTGTGAACCAGGACTGAAAAATAAAAAGGCTGCGAGATGGAAAACTCGCAGCCTTTTTTTATCTCAATGATCACAATTCAGGGTCTTCTGCAGACAACACCCGTCTTAACACCTTCCCCACCATCGTGCGGGGCAGTGCATCCCTGAAGGCAACACGCTTAGGGACCTTGTAGCGGGTTAAGTACTGATCACAAAATGCCTGGATTTCATCTGGCGAACTGGTTTCGCCCGGTTTGAGAACCACCCAGGCTTTAGCCGCTTCGTTTCCGTATTCATCGACCACGCCAGCCACAGCCGCTTCTTTTACCTTGGGATGCTGTAAAAGGACAGCCTCGATCTCGTTTGGCCACACCTGGAATCCTCCCACCTTAATCACATCCTTCTTGCGGTCGATAATGTAAAAATAGCCATCCTGATCCATTTTCACCACATCGCCCGTGAATAGCCAGCCATCTCTCAGGGTCTGCGCGGTCTCGTCCGGCCGCTGGTGGTATCCCGCCATCACCTGGGGGCCTTTGATGATCAATTCGCCGATTTCGCCGACGGGCATTTCAATCTGTCCCGTTTCGAGGTCGACCACCTTGCAGTCCACGTTGGGCAGGGGCAGCCCGATCGATCCAGCCCTGTTCTCCCCCAAGATCGGGTTGCAGTGCGTGGCAGTTGGGGCCTCTGAAAGGCCATAACCCTCCACCAGATGACCGTTGGTCAGCGCTTCAAATTCCTGCTTAACGGTGATGGGCAGGGTCGCCGAACCGGAGATGCAGGCCTTGATAGAGGATAGGTCATATTCGCCCGCCAACACGGCCGGGTAGTGATTGATGGCAGCGTACAGGCTGGGTACCCCCGGGAAGATCGTTGCCTGGTATTTCTGGACTGCCTCCAAAAGCACGTCCAACTTACGTGGATCGGGAATTAAAACCATCCGCGCCCGCATTTTAACCGCCAGGTTCATTCCCAGCACCATGCCATAGACATGATAGATCGGGATCGCCACCAAAATGGTCTCTTCACCGGGTTGGGTATTGACCAGCCATTGGTCAAACTGGTACACATTGGCGACCAAATTGCGGTGCAGTCCCACAGCGCATTTCGGGGTGCCCGTGGTTCCGCCCGAGTATTGAAACACTGCCGGGTCGTCCGCGCTGACGTTACTGGTGACCGGTTCGCCCGTTGCGTGATCTTCCAGCACCTGCTCCCAAGTGAGGTCGCCAGGCAACAGCGCGGACTGTGTCCCATCTACAACCACCAATGATGTGAGCTCGGTCGTGGCTTTTAACGGGTAAACCGCCTGGTAGTACGGTTCCGGCAAGATCAAAACCCTGATCCCCGATTCCCGGGCTTGTGCTTCAACTTCTGCCGGGCGGTAAGCCGGGTTGAGCGCCATCACAACCCCGCCGGCCTTAAGCACGCCATAAAAGCTGATCACAAATTCAGGTGTGTTCGCCAGCTGGATTCCCACGCGGTCGCCTTGATTAAGCCCATTTTCTACCAAATACCGGGCAACCCGGTCGGAAAGGTCATCAAGTTCGCGGTAGGTTAATGTTTCTCCTTCAAAGATCGTGCAAATCGATTCTCCTGCCTCATGTACTGCCGATCTCAGTAGGTCAACCAAAGACAGGTTCGGGATTTCAATCTCAGCCGGAACATTTTCATCATAATGTGCCAGCCAGGGTTTAAATGTTTTCATGATTTACTCGTCTCCGTATTAATATTTCCATCTCATCTGCCACCGCTGTGGAAGCGGTGAACCAGGTGATGCGCTCGTCATCCGGTTTGAACCAGTTTGCCTGCCGGCGCACAAATACGCGCGTGTTACGTTTGATCAATGCCACCGCCTCTTCCAGGCTGACTTCACCCTGCAAATACCGGATGATCTCACTATAGCCGATTGCAGTTAGGGTCGGTAGGTCCCGAGCATACCCTGCATCCAGCAAGCCTTGCACCTCCTGGACCAGGCCATCTTCCACCATCTGTTCAATGCGCTGGTCAACGCGTGCGTACAGTTCCTCGCGCGGGCGTTTTAGCCCCAGGATCAACGTGTTATACCTGGGAGATTGCTTACGCCGCTGATCTGAAAAACGCTCGCCTGTCTTTAAGATCACCTCCCAGGCGCGCACCGTCCTGCGCAGGTTGCGGTAATCAATATTGCTGGCGGCATCCGGGTCAATGCGCTCCAGGCGCTCGTATAAGCCCTCTGCGCCGATTTCATCTGCCCAATGAGTAATTGCATCCCTCATGGCAAAATCCGGCCCCTGGGGCGGTATGCGCCAGCCTTCGATAATGGCACGGATATACTGGCCAGTTCCGCCGACCAAAAACGGCAGCCGATTGCGGGCGTGGATCGCATCAACCGCCTGGTAGGCTGCACGCTGATAAATACCCAGGCTCCAAACCTCATCCGGGTCTGCCACATCAATCAGGTGGTGTGGCACCTCTGCCATTTCTGCTTGTGTGGGTTTTGCCGTGCCGATATCCATCCCCCGGTAGAGCAGTCGCGAATCGGCCGAAACGATCTCACCCTCCAAGCGCTGGGCCAATGTGATCGACAGCGCCGTTTTTCCAACGGCGGTCGGCCCCAAAAGGATGACCAACGGCAGTTTGCTGTTCTGTTTATTCATAAATCGGCACTGATAAAATGCTCTAAATCAATAATGTGGGATTGTCGGTCAACCTGCAGGGCAATCACATCAATGCGCCAATCATCAGGCGCGTCAGGGTGAGCTTGCATCCACATTAATGCTGTGTGTTGAAGACGTTCTAATTTCGTTGGCGTGATGCTTTCTTCCGGCAAGCCGAAGGTTTCGGTTGTGCGCGTTTTGACTTCAACAAACACGACCATACCTGCATCAAGGGCGATCAGGTCGATCTCACCATAGGCAGCGTGATAATTGTGTTCAATCACCTGGTAGCCCTTGTCTGCCAGGTACTGCGCTGCGATCTGCTCGCCCGATTTGCCAATTTGCTTTTGGTAAGTCATCACATCTCACTTCACGAATGGATTAATCCTATTCTATTGGATTAGCCGCGTCAAGGAAATCCTGTCCGGGCGCCTAAGACTCGATTTTTAAGTTAAAATCAATATTGAGGAACCATGCCAGTATTAGAAATTATCACCATCGGAACAGAACTCCTGCTTGGAGAAATTGTCGACACGAATTCCACCTATATTGCCAGGACGCTGCGCGATCATGGCATTGATATTTATCGCATCACGACCATCGGCGACAACCCCAGCCGAATTGCCTCTGCGATCAAGGAAGCACTGGGACGCGCGGAGATCATCATCACCACAGGCGGTCTCGGGCCCACCGTAGACGATCCCACCCGGCAGGCTGTCGCCGATGCCTTTGATGTTGAGCTCGTGTTCGTTGATCAGCTTTGGGACCAGATCATGGAAAGGTTCAAAGTCTTTGGCAGGACGCCCACACAGAACAACCGCCGCCAGGCCTACATCCCTTCGGGGGCCATACCCATCACCAACCCTGTAGGGACCGCGCCCTGCTTTATCGTTGAGCAGGGCGCTTCCAGCGTCATTTCATTGCCGGGCGTCCCGCAAGAGATGAAGTTCATCCTCCACAACGAGGTCATCCCATTTTTAAAAGATAAATACCAGCTGCAATCCCAGATCATCAAAGCGACGGTGTTGCACCTCGCCTCCGTGGGCGAATCGGTCATTGATGAAGCGATCGCAGACCTTGAAAAGTACGCCAACCCCACAGTCGGTCTGCTGGCACACCCCGGGCAGGTTGACGTCCGGGTGACAGCCAAAGCCCAATCTGAGGAAGAAGCAACGCAGATGATCCATCCGATCCTTGCAGAGCTCTATCAGCGGCTTGGCGAGCATATCTACGGCAGTGATGGCGACACCCTTGCAGGAGTAATTGCTGCTTCACTCGAAATGCATGACTTGAATGTGACCATCCTCACTTACGGGCTTGAGGATTTTTGTGAAAAACACATCCACCAGGCAGATACCGGCAGGGTAGATGTCGTCGCGCTCAGCGAACCCCCGCCAGATCTGCCGGCATTGGTTACGGAGGTTAATCAGCAGGTCCCAAAGCAAAAGGGCAGCCTGGCTTTCGCTCTGGCCTTACGGGATAGCCCCAATGTCGAAGTGCACATCGTCTATCAGGATTCCGACCAAACCATCACCAAGACCCGCCGGTATGGTGGCCCCAGGGAAAACGCCCCTTTGTGGGCTGCCAATATTGGGCTGGATCAATTACGACGTCAACTCACCCAGTTTATCAGTGATCACGAGACAGGAGAATCATGAAAAAAGCGGATTGGATATTGAAAAACGCAACCGTCCTGACCATGGACGAAGACTATCACATCTACAACCCGGGTGCCGTGGCTGTGACTGGCGACAGCATTGTGGGTGTTGGGGAACAGGCAGAGATTGAATCCCAATTCAACGCAGTACAGGTGTTTGACTGCGGCGGCAAAATCCTCATGCCCGGGCTCATCAACGCCCACACCCACGTGCCCATGACGTTGCTCCGCGGGCTGGCAGACGACCTCAGGCTGGATGTGTGGCTGATGGGTTATATGATGCCGGTCGAGCGGGAATTTGTTTCGCCAGAATTTGTGCGGCTTGGCACCAAACTCGCCTGTGCCGAGTCGATCCGCAGCGGTGTGACCACGTTCGTGGACATGTATTATTACGAGCAGGAAATCGCTGAAGCCACCGCTGAGGCCGGTCTGAGGGCAGTCTGCTCTCAAACGGTGCTGAAATTCCCTTCGCCTGATGCAACCTTCTTTGAAGAATCCCTGGCCGCAGCAGAGGACTTCATTAAAACCTGGAAAGACCATCCCCTGATTGTCCCATCGGTCGGGCCCCATGCGCCCTACACCTGCACAGACGATATCTTGCGGGCATGTTCTGAGCTGGCTCAAAAGTATGATGTTCCTTTGCATATTCACCTTGCTGAAACAGCGGGAGAGGTGGAGAATATCCGTAAAGAGCACGGCATGCCGGTGATACCCTTTGTCAGGAAGCGCGGCATTTTTAACGCCAAGGTCATCGCAGCCCATTGCGTCCACATCGATGAAGGCGAGATGCGCACCATCCAGAGCGCCCATGCCGGGATCGCGCACAACCCATCCTCCAACCTCAAATTGGCTTCCGGATTTGCCAATGTGACCCGCATGCTGGAATTAAACGTCAACGTTGGTATTGGCACCGATGGGCCTGCATCGAACAATGACCTCGACATGATCGAAGAGATCCGCCTGGCTTCCATGGTCGCCAAATGCGCCTCCGGGGATCCCACCGCCCTGCCCGCCCGGCAGACCCTGTCGATGGCCACCAGCCTTGGCGCTAAAGCCGTCCATATCGACCACCTGACCGGTTCGCTGGTTCCCGGCAAACGGGCTGACCTGATCGTGATCGGCATTGATGAACTGCACAACTCGCCCAACTTCCGGCACCATCCTGATGGCATTTATTCACAGATCATTTATGCGGCCAAATCCACCGATGTCAGCGATGTGATGGTCAACGGCCAGTGGCTGATGCAGTCACGGAATCTGCTGACCCTCGATGAAGCCGAACTGATCAAAGGTGCCCAGGATTACGCTGCAGAAATTGACACCTTCCTGATTAAGCGTGAGAAATCAGTGCTATCCAAACTGATTGCGATTGGCGGTGCCATGGAAGAAGAGAGCTTCGAAGTTCAGGCAAAAGTCCACATCAAAGATCCAGACCGGTTCATCGCCGCACTGGAAAAAGAAGCCATCCAGATCGATTACACCCGGCACTATCATGAATACGACACCTATTTCTTCTTTGAGGATGAATCCCAGGGGCGCTTACGCTACCGTGAAGACGAGTTCATCAACAAAAAGGGCGAAATCACTAATGTTAGGGGGCGCCTAACCCTGGTGGGCGAATCATCCGAAGATGCCTTTGAGCATGATGTTATGCTCTCACGCAGCCGCTACTATGCACCGGCAACACATTCATTGCGGTTCTTCCGTGAATATTTCGATCCAGCCCATGAGATCGACATCGAAAAAGACCGTCGCAGGTTCAAAATCCAGTATCAAGGCGTTGATTTTTACATCAATATCGATACGCTCGTCAATCCTGATCTGGGGCACTTCCTTGAGGTCAAGAGCCGTACCTGGAGCCGAGATGACGCTGTGCGCAAATCTAAGCTGATCGCTGAATTGATCGAATGTTTGGGCGCTTCATCTGAAAGGGCCGCTACCCAGGATTATGTTGACATTGTTCGCAACCATTTACAAAAATCTGCATAAGAAAGGTATGACCCAATGGTCCTGAATGTCATGTTTGTTGCTGCGGAGTCTGAACCCTTTGTAAAAATCGGCGGCCTGGGTGATGTGGCCGGGGCTTTACCAGGCGCAATCCGCCAGGTATCCCATAAAATCGAGGATCTTCCGACGGTAGACATCCGCATGGTCCTCCCTTATCACTTTGCCATTAAGCAAAAGGACATCAAAACGGATTATTTGGGTGAATTTTCTGTCCCCAGCCAGAAGGGGCCTGTTCCCTGCCAGGTATATCGTTATGACGGCCTCGATTTTCCGGTTTACTTCCTGGATGGCGACCCAATCGATGAAAAATCACCGGTTTACTCCCTGGAACCAGCCAACGACGGCGATAAATATGTCTTTTTTTCCGTGGCTGCGTTGGGATTGGCGGGGTTCCTCAATTGGCATGTCGACATCCTGCATGCCAATGATTGGCACACCGCCACGGCAATCTATGCCCTCAAAACACGCCCCCTCCCATCAGCACACCTTGCAGGCACCAAAGCCCTCCACAATCTCCATAACCTGCCCTTCATGGGCTATGGCATCCAGCAAGCGCTTACAGACTTTGACCTCCCCCCAACCGATAACGAAATCCTGCCTGAGTGGGCGCGCCACGCACCGCTCCCCCTGGGTTTACTGCACGCGGATAAAATTGTGGCCGTTTCCCCCCACTACGCTGAAGAGATCCTCACCCCTGAATTTGGCTGCGGGTTAGAAAATTTCCTCAAACAGCGAGAATCCGCATTGACCGGCATCCTCAATGGGCTGGATATCGACACGTGGGACCCCGAAACGGACCCGTTCATTGCCCAAACTTTCTCAGCCCAAACGCTCGTACATCGTGGTGAGAACAAGACGGACCTGCAGCGAAAATTCAACCTTCCAGCGGATGAAAACCTCCCGCTGTTGACGTTGATCAGCCGGATGGACCCGCAAAAAGGGATCGATATTGCATTAAAAGGCCTAGCCTATTGTGAAGACCAACCCTGGCAGGCCATCATCCTTGGAACGGGCACGCCTTTTGTGGAAGATATGGCGCGTGAACTTGAGGCACAATACCCCCAGCGTGTGCGCAGTGTGATTGACTTTGACAGCAAGCTGGCACATCAGCTGTATGCAGGTGCTGATATGTTCCTGATGCCCTCCCGGTACGAGCCGTGCGGCCTTTCGCAGATGATCGCCATGCGCTATGGCTGCGTGCCGATCGCCAGGGCAACGGGCGGCCTGGCTGACACCATTCACCATGTTTCCCGCAGCGTCAATGGCGGTACCGGATTTCTCTTCCAAAAACCTTTCCCGTCGGTGTTCGCTGCAACGCTGAAACGCGCCATCCACCGCTACTTTAAGCCTGAAGATTGGCGTCAGATTCAACTCAATGGCATGCAGCAGGATTTTTCATGGGAAAATTCAGCCCGAAAATATGTCGAATTGTACGTCAGCCTTACGACCAATAAATAAGGCCATTCGAAAGGAGCAGATTATGGAACAAAACCGAGCAGCAGGCATCCTCCTTCACCCGACCAGCCTGCCAGGCCCCGATGGGATCGGTGATTTGGGCCCAGAGGCCTACCGCTGGATTGATTTCCTTCACCGGTCAGGCTGCCAGTTTTGGCAGGTGCTGCCTTTGGGACCGACCGGCTATGCCGATTCGCCCTACCAATGCTTTTCAGCCTTTGCTGGCAACCCTTATCTGATCAGTGCTACCACACTCTTGGACCAGGGTCTCCTCACCAAAGAAGACCTGGCAGACCGGCCGGAGTTTTCACTTGAAAAAGTCGACTATGGGCCGGTCATCACCTGGAAGCTCACCCTTCTGCGCCGGAGCTTTGAGCATTTCAAGGTACAGGCCAATCCCACCCTCCAGAAGGAATTTAATGCTTTCAAGAACGAACAAAAAGATTGGCTCGCACCATACGCCACCTTCATGGCCATCAAAGCCCAGCAAGGCGGCGTATCATGGAGTGAGTGGCCTGAGCCCCTCAGGCAGCAAGAAACACAGGCCTTAACAAAATTTGTCAGGGATTCCGTCGACGAGATCGAATTTCAATCCTATCAGCAATTTATCTTTCATCGCCAATGGGGAGCGCTCAGAGATTATGCCCACGAAAAAGGACTCCGCATCATCGGCGACATCCCCATTTTCGTTGCCTATGACAGTGCAGATGTGTGGGTCAACAAAGAGCTCTTTTACCTCGACGAAGACGGCTTGCCTGAGGTGGTGGCCGGCGTGCCCCCGGACTATTTCTCAGAGACCGGCCAACTGTGGGGTAACCCGCTCTATAAATGGGAAGTCCATCGCACCCAGGGTTACCGTTGGTGGATTGAACGCATGAGAGCCGTTCTGAACCAGGTGGATATCGTCAGGCTTGATCACTTTCGGGGATTTGAGGCCTATTGGGAAGTCCCCTTCGGCAACGAAACCGCAGAGGAAGGCCGTTGGGTTAAGGGGCCGGGTGAGGAATTTCTCAGCGTCGTCAAAGAAAAGCTGGGTGAACTGCCAATCATCGCCGAGGACCTGGGTGTGATCACAGAACCGGTGTTGCAGATGCGAGATAACTTCAACCTGCCCGGGATGAAAATACTCCAGTTTGCCTTCGCCTCTGACCCCGATGATGATTTCCTCCCCCATCACTACCCGGTCAACTGTGTGGCCTATACCGGCACCCACGACAATAACACCACCCGGGGATGGTACGAAGCCGCATCCGAGCGTGAGCAAGACTTCTGCCGGCGGTATTTGGCACGCTCCGGGCAGGATATCGCTTGGTCAATGATCCGGGCATTGTGGGGTTCGGTAGCCGCATGGGTTTTAGCCCCGATGCAGGACTTTCTCAGTTTGGGTTACTGGGCACGTATGAATTTCCCGGGCACCGCCTCGGGCAACTGGGAATGGCGTATGCACCCCGATGCGATCAACGAAGGCTTAATTGATAGGCTACACGAAACTAACTTCCTTTATGGAAGGCTGCCGGTATCCGAAAAAGAGGCTATCCGCAGGTCCATCCTGGAGGAGACCCAAAATCAGGTCAAACCTCACTGACCCGCCTCAACCGCTCGATCGATCCGATAGCGATACCGGTCAGGATCAGTCCACCCCCCACCACTTCAAGCGGTGTGGGGCTTTCCTTGAGGAAAATAAAAGCCAGGATGATTGTCCCGATGGGTTCGCCCAACAGGGTCAGCGATACATACACGGCCGAGATATATTTCAGCGCCCAATTGAACAGGGAATGGCCTAAAAGCTGCGGGAAGATGCCGACGGCCAGCAGCCACATGTAGGTCTCGCCCGAGTAAGAAAACACCGGCTCGGCCCGCAGCAGGACCACAACCAGCAGGATGATGGCGGCAACGCCGTAAACCAGGGCTGTGTAGGGGATTGTATCCAGCTTTTTTCGCAGCTGGCGTCCCATCAGCATGTACCCGGCAGCCATCCAGGCCCCAAACAGCGCTAAAAAATTGCCCAGTATCGCCTGGTTGGAGAAATCGAAACCCCCGCAGGTTAATCGCCCCTGGTGAATGCTGCAGGTATTCCCGACGCCGACGATCACCCCGCCGGCGATCGAAATGGCCAGTCCAAATAACACTAACCGCCGGATGGGCTCCTTTAACACCAGCGGGGAGAGGATCGCCACCCACAGGGGCGTGGTGGTCACCAGCACCACCGAAGAGGCCACCGAGGTCAATGCCAGGGAACTGATCCAGGTGGCAAAATGCAGAGCCAGGAATAAACCCGAGAGGAATCCTTTGATAAGGTCCGCACGTGACAGTCGCAGCCAGTCCTGCCGGTACCGAACCAGGGCAAGCGGCACAAGCACCACGCTGGCGATGACCAGCCGGGCCGCAGCGATCGCAATCGAGGACGCCTCGGCCTGTGCAAACCGGATGAAGATCGACGCCGTGGAAACAAACAGGATCCCTGCTGCGGTGGCCAGGACCGGCCGATATCGATGATGGGCGGAGTTTTCTGTGTGCATCAGGGCTAATTGTAACGCAATCTCGACGCTTGACAAAGCAAGCGGTCAATACTAAAATCCCCTCAACCTAACACGACGGAGAGATTATGACCCATATCATCACAAGCCTGTGTGTGCGAGAAGGAAGCTGCGTGACAGTTTGCCCGGTCGAGTGCATTGTCCCGGGAAAACCCCAGGAAGAATGGCCCTGGTTTTATATCGACCCGAACACCTGTATTGACTGCGGCGCTTGCATATCTGAATGCCCCTTTCATGCCATTTACACCGAAGCGGATGTTCCAGACGTGTACATCGCCTTGGGTGGCGAGGTGCAATCCATGCCGAAAGGCACACCTGGGTTCGATGAACCTTTTGATGGGTTTGATTACGACGGAAACCCCGTACATCTTGACCACACCCGGCGGCTTTCCCCCGATGAAGAGATTGACCTCACACAGGACATTCAACCCAACTACGATTACTTCCAGGACGGCCCAGGCTACAATGCCCTGATGGAGGACTGATCGTCCCTCAACAGCTTGTCGCCCTGCTGATAGCTAACAAACTAATCAATAATCAGCGATTCTTCGGCAGCCATCGCCGCGCCGATGATGCCTGCCTGGTTTCGCAACTCGGCGGGCAGGATTTCCGCGTGAATATCCTTAAGGTACCTGGCATATTTCTTAAATTTTTTGCTGACACCACCGCCAAGGATGATCACATCCGGGTTCAGCAAATTATCGTACACCATCAAGACTTCCTGCAATTTTTTACCCCAGCTCTTCCAGGAGAGATCCTTTTCCTGGCGAACACCGTCACCAGCCCGGTGCTCCGCATCTTTGCCGCGTATCTGCAAGTGGCCCAGCTCTGAATTAGGCCAGAGATTGCCCTGAACAAATAATGCCGATCCAATGCCTGTGCCCACAGTCAGGAATAAGACATAATCGTTCTCGTAGCGCTTCCCTTCACCAAAGCGCATTTCTGCCAGCCCGGCAGCATCTGCGTCGTTGAGGACTACCGCCTGGCAGCCAGTCGCATTGGTGATCAATGCCGCCAGGTCTTCACCGATCCATTCATGGCTTACATTTGCGGCCGTATAAATCACACCCCGGCGCACCACACCGGGAAAGCCGACCCCGATCTTGCCTTCCCATTCAAATTCGTCGACAATCCTGCGGATGACTTCAATCACTTGGTCAGGGTATCCGGGTGACGGCGTAGGGATGCGCACCCGTTCAGCGAGGAACTCACCGCTCTCAACGTCAACTGGCGCCCCTTTGATCCCCGATCCACCTACATCAATCCCTAATACAGCCATGGCTCCTCCTGGTAAACAAAACTATTCACAACCGTTGTTGAGATGTTCTTCAAAAGTGATCGCAAAATTATGGCGGCCTGATTCATCACAGGCTGCCCTGAAATAAAAATAGGGTGTTTCCGCCGGGAAAGCAACCGCCCGGAGTGATGCCAGGTCAGGGTTACTGATCGGACCCGGTGGCAGTCCTTGCTGCCGATAGGTATTGTAGGGCGATTCAACGGCCAGGTCTGCAAGCCACAGGGGTGATTTCCACCAGGAACCTGTGCTTTCATCAAATCCAAGCGCATACTGCACCGTAGGGTCGGTTTCAAGGCGCATGCCCTGGGCCAGCCGATTAAAGAACACCGAGGCGATCAGCGGCTTTTCTTCTGCGACAACAGCCTCTTTTTCAACGATGGATGCCAAATTCACAGCCTCAACCAGGCCGAGACCCCGACGGGCAAAACCCTCTGTTAAGGTCTCATCTACCTGGGCTGTGAAACTGCTCAGGATCATCTCTAGCAGGTCATCCAAACTCGATTCTCTCGGCAGGACATACGTGCCCGGGAATAAAAAGCCTTCCAGCGATTGCAGGCTGTCCACCGGCAGATACGCCAGGTGCGTTTGGGATGGGGCGTAAGCGGCAGCGATAAATTCTTCAGCGGAAATGGCTAAACCGCTTCTGGCAACATTGGCCGCCACCTCCTCGATACGCCAGCCGGGCAAAATCGTGATCACTGCATCCCGGGCCGCCGCATCCAGCAGCTCGGCCGCAATTTGCACGGGCGACATCGTGGCACGCAACGTGAACACACCGGATTTCACCGTCCGATCCAAACCCGTGTAGACCAGGTAAGTCCGCATCAGCTCCGCATCCTGGATCAGTCCAGCTTTTTCAAGCCGCAGGCAGATCATCGCAACCGATTCGCCTTCGCTGACTTCAAATCTTTGCTCAACGTCCAGTCCAGCCTGTGCGCTGAGCAGGGTGTTTCGATTTATGAACAACTCAAGCGGGTAAATGATGCGCTGTGAGAGGGATAAATTGGGCGCAGGCGCACCAAATGCAGCCCGCACAGAATTTGCAGCCCAAAAATACCCGCCCACGAGGCCCATTCCCACCACCAGCATGAGAATCACCAGAACAATCACACAGGAAATGCCTTTTTTACGCTCACGCATCGTTTTCTTCTACGTCCTGACCTTTGATCCTGGCCTCATTGGCGATTAAAAAATCCTGCAGCATCACACTGGCGGCCAAATCATCCAAATGCCCTTTGCGGCGCCTCCGCGGAACGCCCAGGTCGATCCGGCTCTGCACGGCAGCCCGGGTAGAGCCGCTTTCATCCCACATTTCCACCGCACAATCCGTTTTTGTACGGATCTCGTCTGCCAGCCGTTGTGACTTGCGCGCCTGGTGGCCCACCTCGCCATCTGAATTGAGCGCCTGGCCGACGACAATCATCGTAACGCCTTCATCCCGGGCAATTTCAGCAATTTTTTCAGCGTCCTTCGCCCGAGATTGATGGATAACCACGCATAACGGGCGTGCAATCGTGCCTGTTGGGTCACTGATCGCAAGCCCAATGCGCTTTTCTCCGGGGTCAACTGCTAAAATTTTCACCTGGAATGCTTGCCTTGCTTCAATCTCAACTGCCAGTTCTGCTTTACGGGCAGACTTCTTTGCCTGCCATAAAGATGAGTTTCGTTTGGGTGCAACCATAACCCGTCGCTCAACCTTCAATTTGGTAATTGGCATACGGCGGACGGACCGCACTTCATACCACAGAATTATACATGATTAAGATGGCTGAACGCAAAAGCTCCCGGCAGGTGTGTAATTGCCGGGAGTATTATCATCTGCGTTTATTCGGCCTTAGAAGGTCATTGGGTCATCCACGCCCAGGTGGATCCGAATCACCCGCCGGTCACGCGCCTGCAAGGCTTCAAGGTCACCCAGCGCTTGGGCTCGCGCCAGGACGCCAAATGAGAAAGGCTCACCGGGGATATCCAGGTCCTCCGCATCCTCCTGGGTAATCTGCAGGAACAGCCCGTTATTGGCGCCGCCCTTATGCAGCTGACCGGTAGAATGCAGGAAGCGTGGACCAAACCCGAGGGTTGTAGCCCGGCCTGCGCCCTCAAGGATGCGTTTCCTGAGTGCGTCCAGGCGTTCCTGCGTTTGGGGATTGCGCGGCAGGTAGGCATTGATGGCAACATAATCGCCCTCTTCAGCCAGCACCGTGAAGGCTTCAACCACGTCAGCCAGGGTATGGCTGGTGGCCAGCCCTTCAAACACACTGCCGTACAGTTTTACCTTCTGATCCGCCCAAATCTCCTCGGGCTCCTCTAACTGGCCGGTTTCTTTGAACTGGGTCAGTTTCTTCTTCGTGCGGTCCTTGCTGTCCTGGACATCAGGCTGGTCAAAAGCATTCACCTCCAGCAGACTGCATGCGATCGCCACTGCGAATTCCCACAAGTAGAATTGGGCAGCCAAATCGTAGAGGTCATCCAGTTTGAGCACGATCACAGGCTGATTCTCTGCCTTCAAGGCCGTGACCAATTCGTCCCGCCCGCCATCAATGCGCAGATACACAAACAGCCTGTCTCTGCTGTAATCTGAAACCGCCATCAACGGTTCATCAGCGACGGGCACAATACCCCGCCCTTCTTTCCCGCTGCTCTCAGCGACAAGCTGCTCAAGCCAGGCGCCAATCGGCACGAGGGCATCATCAGCCAGGACGGTCAATTTATCCCGCTCCTGACCTGCGCTCAAACCAATGATGATCCCCAACAACGCGCCCAGGTTCTGTTCCAGGGGTTGGGTAGGTGAACACATTTCCGCTATCTTTTGGGCGCGGGCCAGAAATGCCCTCAGATCAATACCCATTAACCCGGCGGGCACCAGCCCAAAATGCGTCAGCGCAGAGTAGCGGCCGCCCACATTGGGGTCGGCGGTGAACACCGCCCTGAACCCGTGTGCTTCACCCAGGCTTACCAGGTGACTTCCCGGGTCGGTGATGGCCACAAAGTGCTCGGCCCATTTCGCTCCGAGGGAATGCGCGGCCTGCTCCCTGAAATAGGCGAACAAGGCCAGGGGTTCACTCGTGGTGCCGGACTTGCTGGCTACAATGAACAGCGTCCTGGGATAGTCAACCCAGGCTTCGATCTCACGGATCGCTGCAGGCAGGGTCGAGTCGAGGATTTTGAGCAAAAGGCCGCCTGTGTGCTGCCCCAAAACCAGGCTCATCGTTTCAGGGGCCAGGGACGAACCGCCCATCCCCAAAACCAACGCTTTGGTAAACCCATCGGCGCGGCACTGTGCCACAAAGGCTTCAATTTCAGAAACCGCCCCCATGCTCAGGGATGGCAAATCTCGCCAGCCAAGGCGGGTCTGAACAACCTGTTGGCCTTCAGCCGAGGTCGTCCACACCGTTGGGTCATTCCGAAACACTTTAGCAACGGTATGATTCGCTTTAAATTCACCCACCTTTGCTTCCAGGCTATCCGCCAGTGATCCCAGCTCAGATACATACTTTTCCCGCTGCGTCTCAATGGCCAAAATCAGTCCCTCGAAAGACTCGGCGAACTTGCGCACGCCTTCATCTTCAAGCTCCTGGGTGATATCGTCAATGGCAATATCGAGTTCTGCCAGCAGCTCAAAATCTGCCTTGGCGCGCTCGATACCGTTTGTGATCCTGATCGCCGGGTCGCCATGGTCCAGATAAGCCTGCAGAGTTTCCGGGGGAACGGTGTTGACCGTGTTCTCAGCAACCAGTTCATCCACATACATGATGTCGCTGTAATCCGGGTTTTTGGTGCTGGTTGAAGCCCACAAGGGGCGCTGCTTGTTAGCGCCAGCCTCTTCCAATGCCTTAAACCGGGGTGAGTCGAAAAATGAAAGGTAAGCCTGGTAGGCGAGGCGGGTGTTATCTACGGCCAGTTTGCCCATCAGCGACTGCGCTTTCTTCGCATCCTCACCGCCCGCGTCAATGACCTTTTGCAAGCGGTTATCGGCATTGGTGTCGAACCGGGAGACGAAAAATGAGGCCACAGAGGCAATTTTTGAGATGTCGTTTCCTGCCTGGTATCGTTTTTCCAGGCCAAGCAGGTACGCCTCCATGACCTTTCGATAGCGCGCCAGCGAAAAGATCAGCGTGACATTCACATTGATGCCAGCAGCGATGGCTTCGGTAATGGCCGGCAGGCCTGCCTTGGTGGCAGGGATCTTGACCATCAAATTCGGGCGATTGACCTGCGACCACAGCCACTTGGCTTCCTCAATCGTTTTTTGGGTGTCATCAGCCAAATTGGGGTTGACTTCCAAACTCACATAGCCGTCGACACCCTCGCTGGCTTCATAGTAAGGCCTGAAGAGATCTGCTGCATCCTGAATATCTTTGATCGCCAGCCGATAAAAGATCTCTTCGGCATCCAATCCGGCCCAGGCCAACATTTTCAGATCAGCATCGTAGTCATTGTCCGTTTTGATGGCCTTTTCAAAGATGCTGGGGTTGGACGTTAATCCCAGGATCTCACGCCGCTCGATCATCCCTGCAATCGATCCATCTCGGACCAACGAGCGTTTCAAATTGTCATACCACATCGATTGGCCCAACAAACTTAGTTTAATTACAGTGCTCATTTAATGATTTCCTTTCAATTGCTGCGCTTCGATTTGCTTGATTTTGCCCACCCGACGCAAGTGGCGCGGTTCATCTGAGGGAACAGCATTTAAGAATGCTTTAACAATATGTGAAGCCAATTCCGGCCCGATGATCCGGGCGCCCAGGCATAACATATTCATTTGATCGTGTTCCACGCCTTGGGCCGCGGAATAAGTGTCGTGGCATAAACAGGCATACACACCCACCACCTTGTTCCCGGTGATACAGGCACCGACACCTGACCCGCAAATCACAACCGCACGGTCTGCCTGCCCATCTACAATTGCATGAGCAGCTTTCGCCGTAAAATCGGGGTAATCGACACTTTCTGTGGAATCCGTTCCCATATCCAACACAACATGACCGTTGGCTCGTATCACTTCGATCACAGTATCTTTCAACGGGAAACCCGCATGATCAACAGCAACCGCAATTTTCATTGCTACCTTCTCTCAAAATATCGAATTCAGTATGTTCACATATCAATCTGCCAAGCGTTTACCGTAACAATGCCAGGGCGTTCTCGATCACATTGGCCACTGTCAGGCCGTACTCAGCCATCACAATTTCACCGGGTGCGGAAGCGCCGAACTTATCAATCCCGATCACCTTGCCTTGCTCGCCGACCCATCGCTCCCATCCCAATGTGATGCCAGCTTCCACAGCCAGGCGTTTTTTGATCATCGGGGGCAGCACACTTTCCTGGTAGGCTTTGGGCTGTTGGTTAAACAATTCCCAGCTGGGGAAGGACACCACCCGCAGATTGACGCCCTCAGCAGCCAAATGTTCACCAGCTTTCAGGACCAAATCCACCTCTGAACCCGAGGCCATTAAGATCAACTCGGGTGAATCTTCGCCAAAATCTGCCAGGATATAAGCACCCTTGGATAGGTCTTCCGCACTTGCATAAACTTCACGGTCAATGATGCTCGTATTTTGCCGGGTGAGAACCAATGCCACCGGGCCATGATGCTGGATTGCAAACCGCCAGGCTTGCGCAGTCTCATTCGCATCCGATGGCCGGATGGTGACCAGGCCGGGTATGACACGCAAGCTGGTGAGATGCTCAACCGGTTGATGGGTCGGGCCGTCTTCGCCAACCCCGATTGAATCATGGGTAAACACCCAAATGCTGGGGTATTCCGACAACGCAGAAAGGCGGATCGCGCCACGCATGTAATCTGAAAACACCAGGAAAGTGCCGCCATAAGCGATCAACCCGCCGTGCACAGCCATCCCGTTCACAATGGCACCCATGGCATGCTCACGCACGCCGAAATGCATATTGCGCCCGTGGGGTGTGTCTGCCTGAAAATCAGGTTCACCATCTATCCATGTTTTGTTGGAGGGCTCCAGGTCGGCTGACCCGCCCATGAGTTCGGGTAAAACCTTCGCCAGGGCGTTGATGACCTTGCCCGAGGCAGAACGGGTAGCTGCACCTTTCTCGCTGGGTGCAAAACTGGGCAGCGCGGCTTCCCAACCTGCGGGCAATGCATTGTTCATGCGCCGCTCGAGCTCAGCGGCCAGCTCAGGAAAGGCTTCTTGATAAGCTGCAAAGCGTTCTTCCCACTCGGCTTCAAGGCTTTTTCCCTGTTCCCGTTTGGCCAAAAAGTGCTCGCGCACATCTTCAGGGATATAAAATTTTGGCTCGACAGGCCACCCGGCATTTTGCTTAGCCTCTTCGATCTCATCCCAGCCGGGCGGAGAGCCGTGCGCTTCGGAAGTGCCTGCCACTGTCGGTAAGCCATGCCCGATGGTGGTGCGCACCACGATGAGGGAGGGTCTCGGGTCCGCTTTGGCAGCTGCAACCGCTGCAACCAAACCGTCAATGTCAAAGGGATCATCAATCTGGCTGACGTGCCAGCCGTAGGCTTCAAAACGGGCCGCCCGGTCCTCTGTGAAGGCCAGTTCCGTCGAACCATCGATGGAGATGCGGTTATCATCATAAAAATAAATTAGCTTGCCCAGCTTGAGATGGCCCGCCAGCGATGCTGCTTCCGAGGCTATGCCTTCCATCAGATCGCCATCTGTAACGATGGCGTAAACATAATGGTCCACAATTTGGTGCCCCGGGCGGTTAAACTCTGCCGCCAGGTGCGCTTCGGCAATCGCCAATCCAACGCCGTTGGCAAAACCCTGCCCCAACGGGCCGGTCGTGACCTCGATGCCCGGGGTCAGGCCATACTCGGGATGGCCGGGTGTGATACTATCCCACTGGCGGAAATTCTTCAATGCCTCCAGGGGAAGATCATAACCTGTCAGGTGCAGCAGGGTGTAAGCCAGCATTGAACCATGCCCCCCCGAGAGCACAAACCGGTCTCGGTCGAACCATTTTGGGTTACTTGGGTTGAACTTGAGGCTTTTCATAAAAACCGCGTACGCAATACCGGATGTACCCATGGGTAGTCCGGGATGCCCGGAGTTCGCGGTTTGTACGCCATCGACTGACACAAACTTAATCGTATTGATCGCTTTAGAAATTAGTGAATTATCGCTCATGTGTGGAGTCCCTTTCATCATTTAATCACATCAATCTTACCATGTTTACCTTAAATATCATCAGTAAGACGATCATGGCAGATCGATTCTTACCATCAAAATAAATTTATTGCAGCAGATGAGGTTAATAATTGGCCATTTCTCGAAGGGTTTTCCTGTCAGACCAGGTTAGCAATCAAGAAGGCGCCAATCAGATAGCACAGCATGCCGGCAGCCAAAAATCCATATGCACTCCGCCGCGAGCCTTTAAACTCACCGTAAACTAACCCCCACATCGATGTCCATAGCCCCGCGGTAAACCCCAGTGGCCACGAGACCACCGCACTCAGGTTGCGGGTCGTATAGGTGTGTATGATATTGCCCCCGTAATGGGCAAAACCAGCCATGATGCCCAGCCGGTGCACTTTGAATCCGTAACTGCGGAATACCCCCCATTGCTTGCGCACCGTTAGCATCGTGCCTGAAACGAGCCAAGCACCCACAAATGCGCCCACGCACAGTACAGCCATGAAGGGCAGCGGTGCCAGTCCTGCTGGCTGCGTGACGGATTTCAACCCATAAGACAACCCAATTGTGTAGGCAGGCATTAACAGCGAGGAGACCAGCAGCAAAACGATCGCGCGGCGAATCTTCTGGGGGTCATTTGAAAGTCCCGTGTCAATCTTGGCCGCCTTTTGTGACGCGTTGCGGATGCCCCCGGCGATCATCGAGAGCACCACGGCCGCAAACAAGAAGCTAACCGAGACCACGATCCTGCCTACGGTAAGCCCCAAGGGTATTCCGCCGATGACGGCGGAAAGCGCAGTCCCCCCAATCACATTGATTGAGGCCTGTACCGGCTGGGAGATGGCCAGCCCCAGCACCTGCATCACATACAGCGATAGCTGCATCCCAATCACATATAATATGCCGCACAGGAAGGTGATGATGATTCGCATCGGGTCGGCCTGCCATACAGATTGCATGTTGGTCAAAAGGTGTTTGCCATCAATCAGGAAACCGATCCCCCAAACAATCACCAGGGAGGCTGTGAACAAGGTCAGGTAAAAAGCCTCCAGCGGGTAATCATCCAGATGCTTAAGCACAATGAACCAGGACCCCCACATCGATGCTGCGATCAAGCCCATGCCGACGGCGATTAAATTAGGAATATTTGGGTCAAAGTTCATTAGATCTTTCTCCGATAATCAATTTTTATCATATCCCACACACTGACTCGTGGATGAACACAAGACCCCTCACCCTCATGCGGCCCGTGCCTGTTGACGATACCAATCCAGCCTGGATTGCGCCCGAGCATTGATGTCATCGAGCGGGTACAAGGCCCCGAACTGCTGCAATGCCAGGGAGGCGCTCACACCCCCGCACCAGCCTGCCTGCTTGGCATCCTGTGTCGTGGCCAAACCGTACACAAACCCACCGCAATACGCGTTTCCGGCACCGGTCACATCGATGATGTGTTCTGCAGGGAAAGCGGGTATCTGGTAAAGGTCTCCCCGGGAATCCAGCAGCAGGCTTCCCGCCTCTGCCATACGGACCACCACCATCCGGGCTCCATAAGCCTTTAATTGGTGGACAATTTCAACCGGATCATCCAGGCCGGTCAGCTTGCGGGCCTCACGCAGGTTTGGGGAGACCACATCAACCTGCTGCGCATTCCACATGAACTGCTCCCGGTTCTCAGGCTGGCAGAATTCATCCCAGGGCTCCCATAAGATCACACGGCAGTTTCGCTCGCGGAGGGGCGGCACCCACTGGCCAACTTCTTCAGGCGGGCAATGCAGGTGAACGCCAATCAAATCGTCATAAGTTGCGGGAATCTGGTCTGGCTTTGGGATATGCGCCTTCATTTTCTCAAAATCCGTCTGGAAGGTCTCGTGGCGGGTGCCGTCCTCATCAAAGACTTGCCAAGCACGCGGGGTGGGCGCGCACTCAAAGGTCCGTAAACCTGAAAGGTCGAAATAAGACCCCAACAGGTCGATCCAACCGGGTTCAAAATCGGCCCCTACGCTGGAAATCAACCCCACGCGATCGGTCCACACACGTATGCCCATAGCCGCATGGGTCAGCCCCCCGCCAAGAATGCCTATTTTTTCGGCCCCATCCGGCAGGATGATGTCATCAATGATGATGCTCCCTATTGAAAGATAATAAGCTGCCACACCCGATCCTTTTTCACGCGATTAACCATAAAACCTTATGGACGAATAAACCGAAGTCCTCTTAATGCCTGCATCAAAGTTCCAAGCCGTACACAGTGACTGGATAAGGCAGCAAGCGATGCTTACCTTATCCAGTTTGATATCTACCGAAGCAAAAAATGGCGGCTGATCAAACCTGCCGGCTTGAATTTGCTGCCGTCATAAACGCTTCAATCCGGTCAAATGCCCATTCGTCAAGCACGGCTTCCTTCGTCCAGCCGGAAACGGATTTAAACGCGCTGCTGACGATCACACCGTTGGCGACCTGCAGCACATCGGCCACGTTCTCTGCCGTTGCCCCGCCACCCATCAGCAACGGGACGTTGAAACCCGCTTTTTTGACTGATCTCAGCATATCCATTGATTCGTCGAAAGATAAGCCCGTCAAAATTAGCCCATCTGCCCGGCCAAATACTGCTGCCCATCGGGCTTCATCAACCAAAGGCAAGCGGCCCAGGGGCTGCCCGGTCCGGTCGTAAACATCCGCCAAAATGTGGATATCATCCGCCTTGATGTGAGAACGGTACTGGATGGCCTCATAAGCACATCCCTCAACCAGTCCCTCAGCTTTGACCATCGTGCCCACATAAACCTTGATGCGCACGAACTGTGCCCCGATGGCCTGGGCAATAGCCAGCGGCTCTTTGGCAGCGTGGCTCATCATGCATACGCCCAGCACAAGGGAAGGAAATTCCCGGCGGATTGCTGCCCCAACCACCGACAGGACCGCCACAGTGTGTGGCTGCGGTGTCGGCGCAATCGGAAAATCGCCCAAATCCTGGATATACAGAGCCGGAACGCCCGCTTTGACTGCCTTTTCTGCGTTCTTTAGCGCCATCGAAAGGATTTTCTCCATCGGCTGTGCCGCGGGATGCTGTGAGGCCGGGGTGGGCGGCAAATGTAATGCGGCAATGACCGCCGGCTGGTCGCCATCAAAGATGGATAAGGGTTTCATTTCTTCCAGGTCTCCCAATACTCGCTTGTGCGGATGCGTGAGATGCCGCCGCCGCCTTCGGGGTCGCGACCGCCGCCAAAATTGCGGAAGAAAGGCTCGCCCAGCGCTGCAGCGCGGTAGGCAGAGAACAGCTCACCCGGGATTTGGGTCACCAGGGCAGAGAACATCTCATCTACCGGCGGGAAAGTCAACGCTACATCGGCCTTTTCAATGATTTCTTTGGCATTCTCGGGGCAAATGACGCATACTCGGCGGCCAATTTGCTTGGCTGCGACAACCACTTCATCAGCACGGGACAAATCTCGGTCGCCGGCTGTGATTAGGAATGTCGGGGTGGTTTGCGCTTTAGCAAAATATTGCAGGTGTGCCCACTCCTCCGTATCCTGGCCCAGGGCTGGATCCCCGGATGCCTCGAGGACCTTCGCCGCAGAGAAAAGCGCAATGCCAAAGTTTGGCCCGCCGCCGACGAAAACGTATTCAGCGGCATCCTGCCAATCCTGAACCAATTGCTGGATGGCAGCATCATTCCGCTGGATCGTCTCCTCGATCACATCAGCCAGGCCCAGCAGGGTTTCACGGTGTGCGTTGGCTTGCGGGGTTGTGATCGTCCCGCGCACCTCGCCGATGCGGATGGCCATCAACAATAAAGCGGCCTGGTTGATGAAAAATGTACGCGCACCGGGTGAGACTTCACCCTCCGGGATCTCAAAGGGCGGGTTTGGCACCTCGAAGAGCACGTCCCCAGCCGATGCAACCCGGCTGTCGGGCGTGGCCGTCAAAGAGAGCGTGGTGGCGCCCGCTTCACGCGCTAAAAGCAGCGCTTCATATGTGCGGGCAACGCTACCTGAAACCGAAATACCAACGACCAGGTTGGTGTTGGGGCCGCTTTGCGGCAGAAAACCGGCTTTATAGCGTGCAAAATCAAGGGACGTGGCTGCTACGGTCGGCAGACCGGCCAGTTTTTCAAAAGCCAGCTGGGTCGAGAGGGCGGCATGGTGGGAATCGCCGCAACCTGTGATGTAAATTCGCTTCAGCGAAAGGATTAATTCCGGATGCAGGCTCAGGCGTGCCCCTTCATCCAGAGTCTGAAAGGTTTCTCGCAGCAGCGCAGGCATACTTTTAACTTGGTCAACTAAACTGTTCATATCAATCTCCTGAATGTTTTTTTCTGAGCGGCTGGCACAAATTCACCAGGTTAATGTGTTTTTCTTAATCGTTGTTCTACTTATCTACGCGCAATTACTTAAATTATTGGCGCAAATTCTGCTGTCCACAAGTGCACATCACACTCGTAATGTCCGGTAGAGCATCTCCTTCCAGGCTGGGACGTCAATTTCCCAGACCACATCTACATTGGGGTCATGTTTGGTGACACCGCGCTCATCCACAATGGTCATGCCGCGGGTCAGCTCGCTGTCGGTTTCAATGTCAACAAAGTGCTTGCTCTGCCGCAACACAATCTCGGGGTCGAGCGCCACAGCCATCGTAACAGGGTCCGGCAGCGGTAAAGCAGGGTCGCCCAGCCATTCGCGGTTGGTCTGGATCGCCTGGCGGTTGCAGTCCACCGTGAAATGCCCGTAAACCGTATCGAGGCTGTCAATGTAATCCAGGTCCTCCTCCAGCAAGTTCGCCTCACCACGGCACAATTCCCATCCTACCTGCACCAGCGGCAGGCCGGCGTGATAGACCAGCCGAGCGGCTTCAGGATCAACCCAAATGTTGTATTCCGCTGCAGGTGTGATATTGCCCACGGTGTTGGCTGCCCCGCCCATGACATAGCAGGCTTTGATTTTTTGGCTCAGGTCCGGTGCGATCCCAAGTGCCAGGGCAATGTTCGTCAGGGGGCCCAGCGTCACCAGGGTAATCTCGCCGGGATCCTTGCGAAACGCTTCGATCATGGCGTCAACGGCATGCACCTCCTGGGCTGGCAGTTTTGGTTCGGGATAATTCATCCCGCCCATGCCATCAGGTCCGTGGAAAAAATATGCCCAAAACGGCTCTCGCAATAGTGGCTGTGCCGCACCTTCATAGACCGGCGTCTCTTTTCCGCACAGTTCAACCGTATAACGTGCATTTTGACTGCACATTTCCAACGGGACATTGCCCGCAACTGCGCTGATGCCTTCCACATGCACATCCGGCCAGCGTAAGGCCATCAGAATGGCGACGGCATCATCAGAAGCAGTATCGGTATCAATCCAAAAACGACGCATACATCCTCCTTACTGAGTTAATCGATCAATTAATAAGTCAATTACAGCTCGGTCTTCCGCCTCCACAACGATCCGTGCCGCCTTACGATCCCCCCACTGGCGATGAACGTCAGCGATGGTCTTGCCAAAGCACAGTCCCGTTGTTTCAACATAGACCGGGGCTTCAATGGTCGTGAATAATTCCGGTTTCAACAAGTAAGCGGTGACCGATGGATCGTGCAGGTGGAACGCGCCGTTCAACCCGTAGATCTGATCGTGAAAGGCCTGGTAGCAGGGTTGAATGCGCTGAAGCAGATCCGTAGCCGGGTTATTGCCAGCATACAGCCGGGTGAGGTCCTCGGGGGTGACGATGGTTTGTGTGGTCACATCCAGGCCAACCATGGTGACGTTCCAAGGCGCACGGAACACAATCTCCGCCGCGTGCGCGTCATGGTAGATGTTCGCCTCTGCCACTGGTGAAATATTCCCCACCCCAAAGGCACAGCCGCCCATCAAGACGACCTCTTTGACCAGCGAGGCGATCCCCGGGTCCTGCTGCACCGCCATGGCGATATTGGTTAGGGGTCCCAGCGGAACCAGGGTGAGCTCACCGGGATATTTTCGCACCATCTCATGAATAAATTGAACTGCTGGTCGTAGGTCCAACGCGCCACGCGGGGGCGCTGGGTTGGTGTTGCCCATGCCATCCAGCCCATGGACCTCGGTGCCCAGGTCCAACTCAGGGCGGAAAAGTGGGGCCCCTGCACCCTTGGAAACAGGGATATGGTCATGTCCTTCAAGCTCAACCAGGCGCAGCCCATTCAGCGCGCAGGAATCCACGTCCGTATTGCCAAAGACCGTGGTCAGCCCCACCACTTCCAGCTCGGGTGAACGCAAGGCAGACAAAATCGCCATTGCGTCGTCAATCCCCGGGTCGGTATCGATCAGAATTTTCCTTGTCATGATCAGCCTAATCTCCTTCTACCACGCGGATATGCACTTTTCGTTTGCGCGGGCCGTCAAACTCGCAGAACACGACGCCCTGGGAACCCCCCAGCAGCAATTTGCCGCCGGTGACGATGAACGATAAAGACGTGCCCACCAATGTAGATTTGATATGCCCGGCCGCATCTGCCGGGGTGTCATAAATATGCTCAAAATCCACCCGGGTCGGCACCAACCGGCGGATCTCATCTCTGACATCAACGGCAGTCGCCGGGTCAATGATCGAATTCAATGTCAAAGCTGCGGTCGTGTGGGGGACAAACACCACACAAATCCCTTCCCGAATGCCGCAGGCTGCCACAGCCTGGTTGACCTGAGCGGTAATATCCAGCAAACTTTCTTTCGGCGGTGTTTCGATGGTTATGGTCTGCAAAATCGTTCCTCCTGAATTAATTTGATCAAATCACTGCTAAAAATGGCTAAACCAATCGCAGGTCCTCGCCCAGAATAGCCTGCACCTCGGATAGTGTGGGCATCTGGCGGCCAGAGCCCAGTTTCGCGGCTTTGGCTGCCCCCATGGCATTGGCGATCGCCAGTACATCAGCCAAGGGATACCCCTGCATAAGGCTGATGATCAGCGCGGCGGCAAAACTGTCGCCAGCGCCGGCGGTATCAACGGCACTGACAGGGAAACCGGGATGTTCAAGCGTCCCTGCATGCGTGAAGGCGATGCACCCCTGCTGACCAAGCTTGACGACCACCAATGTGATCTCATCAGACAGCAATTTGGCTGCATCCTGAACTTTTTTCCCGCTCGGCAAAACCAGGGGGATCTCGGCAACCGTCAGCAGCACAGCCGAGCAGCGTGCTAAAGCCTCCTCCCGCAGGGCCCAGTCGACATTTTTCGCGTACGGGCCCGGGTCAAAGAAGACGGGCTTATTCAGCTCACGGGCATAAGCCATCCCCGCCAAACAAGCCTCCGCCAGGCGCGCCTCCTGGAGCGTGTATCCATAGGTGTGAACCGCGTCGGCGCGTTGAATGGCAGCCCGCCAATCCGAGGTCAAGCCAACTGCCGGCCCTGCCCCAACATGCCCGAGAAACACATGCTGCCCATGGCCGTCTGCCAGCACAAACACCAAGGTGGTGCTGCCGTCCTTTTGCACGACAATATCATCCGAATCAATCCCTTCCGATTGAAAGATTGAGATTAGCTCATTGCCATACAAATCATCACCGACGACGCCCAGCGCCTTCATCCTGGCACCCAGGTGGCTCCCGGCGATTAAAAAATTGCCCGCTCCGCCCGGTTCGACATTGATATTTGAAACCAATTGATGCCCTTCCGGCACAATCGGGAAAGTTTCCACGGTCGTATTTAGGTCAACCACCAGGTCGCCAAAGGAAAGGATGTGGCAATCCGCTCTGGGTTTCATGCGGTGTGTTCCAATCTCCCTAAAACTTCCGAGAGCGCCGCCTGATCCTGAACGGCACCCTGCTGGTCTTGCATTTTTTGCAGGAAAGTCTGGACGTCCTCACGCGTGAATCGAGCCGCACCGTAAACCGTTGTGGCCATCCCGCCCAGGGCGTTGGCCAGCAGCAGACTGCCTTGGGGCGAAAAGTTGTGCAAGTATCCGTAGATGAGCCCGGCTGAAAAGTTGTCACCCGCGCTGGTGGTGTCCACCACCTCTACCGGGAAGGCAGGACCGTGCATCGTGCCGCCTTCAAAGCCCAGCCAGGCGCCTTCACGGCCGGATTTGATCGCAACCCAATCCAAACCGAGGGATAGAAACTCTTCTAATTGTTGCTTGCGATCTATCACGCCTGTCAAGCGCTCAGCCTCTTCCGGCCCTGTGATCAAAACTGCAAGATGAGGTAGCACCTCTTTCAAAGCGCCCGGGGCTAAGATCACAGGGTCAAGGCCGGTATCCATGCTGATGGGAATACCCTGCGCTGCAGCCATCTCAACCAGTTTCCAGGCGGTATCCCGCTGGGGCGCTTCCAAAAACACATAACCGGACAGTAGCAGCATCTTCACGCCTTCCAGCACATCCTGAGGCAGGTCGGCAGGCTCAATCCCAGTATTTGCGCCGCGATAAGAGAGCATAGTCCGCTCGCCGTTGGGTGTGACCCCTATGAAAATCAAACCGGTCTGCAGCCCCTGCTTGATCACTACATGCCGGGAATCAATCTGCAAAAGGGCAAGCTCGCTCAACACATAATTAGACCAAAAATCATCCCCCACCGCACTGAGCAGGCGCACTGGCTGCCCCAATAGATGCAAAGCCGCTGCCGAATTACTGACGGTACCGCCCATATGCATCTCAGCATGTTCGGCATAGCTATCCCTTCCAATCTCAGGGAAGGTTGTGAGCTGGAAGATATTATCAACATTGAGATCGCCGAACAACAATACTGTTTCACCGGTCATTTATTGCGCCGCCTCCCCTGCCCTTCACTGCTGCGATAAATGCCGCAATCCTGTCCAGATCCTTTTTAACATTATCCCCGGGCTGGTTGGTATGCGTATTGGAATCTACACCCCAGGGACCCACCGCTTTAATTGCTTCGTGAACGTTTTGCGCCGTTAAGCCGCCCGCCAGGATCACCGGAATATTGACCCCATCCACAATCCGGCGGCTGATCGACCAATCATGAACGTGTCCTGTGGCACCAACACCGGGCATATCCACCACTTTTGTATCAAGTAAAAACAAATCACTTACCGGGGCAAACCGTTCAGCCAGGTCAAACGTCTCCTCGCCCCCAACGGGGAGCGCTTTCATCAAGCGCATTCCTGAAGGCAATTTCTCCTTCAAAACCGCCATCACGTCCTCAGGGACATCTTCCACATCGGTAGAGATATGAATAATGTCGGGGTTGACCGCTTCAGCCATGCGAAGAATTTCATCGGGGTCCGTCGCCATAGTCAGCGCGACTGCTGTGGTTTGCGCCGGCAGGGCATCGCGCAAAGCCCGCGCTTGTGTGAATGTCAACTCTCCCGGAACGAGGTCATAATCCCCGGCCACAAACCCAATATGGTCAACCCCCATTTCAGCCGCCCTGACGGCCTCTTCAATCACCGTGAAGGCATAAATCTGGATTATCATGTCGGATAAACCGCAACCTTTCTGCCGGGCACACGCTGGACGAGCCGAGCCATGCGCCGCTCTACTTCTTGTTTCACCTCTGCTTTATCAATCGTCATCAACTTGCGTCCGCGCATCAACACCTGGCCATTGCAGATCACGGTATCCACATCAGCCGCTCCCAGCGAGTACACCAGGTTCGCCGCGGGGTTCAAGCGGGGCAGGCTCGCAGCTCGGTCCTGGCGGAGCAGGACGATATCCGCGAGGTAACCCGGTTCGAGCTTGCCCAATTCGGGCTCCTGGCACACCTCAGCGCCGCCCAGGAAAGCAACCCGTAAGATTTCGCTGAGGGAAGCCGTACGCGCGTCAGCCTGGATGAATTTTTGGGTCAGCGCCATCAAACGCATTTGCTCATAGAGATCAAGGGTGCTGCTGCTGGCAGCGCCATCTGTTGCCAGGCCCAGCGGGATCCCGTACGCTTGATACTTTTCGATATCGGTCAACCCCATCCCGGCCCTGAGATATGTTTTCGGCGCCTGTCCAACGCCTGCGGGATGGTCAGCAATCACCTGCAGGTCTTCCTCGGTCGGATAAAGGCAATGGGCCAGGATGGTTGGCCTGTCCAGGACACCTGCGTCCATCAGTACCTGTATGGGTGTTTTCTGATGCTGCGCTAAAGAATTCTCTACCTGCTCCAGCGTCTCAGCGGCATGGATGTGAACACCAACGTCCAAATCCTCTGCCATACGCGCACAGGTTTGTAAGAATTCCGGTCCGCACAGGTACGGGGAGTGCGGTCCCAGCCAGGTTTTGATGCGTCCTTCTGCCTTACCCTGCCAGCGCGTGATAAAACGGGTAGTCTCCTTAAGCTTTTCCATGCCTTCATGTTCAAAGACCGCCCATGCCAAATTCGCCCGTATGCCGCTGGTTTGGACAGCCTGTGCGACCTGATCCATAAAAAAATAATGATCGGCCACATAAGTGATGCCCGCCTCGATCATTTCTGCGATACCCAGCAGCGCGCCCCAGTACACATCCTCAGGTGTCAAATTCGATTCCATCGGAAAGATATAGTCGTTGAACCACTCTGTCAGCGGGACATCTTCAGCCGCGCCGCGAAACAGAACCATAGGGACATGTGCATGGGTATTGATCATCCCGGGCACAGCCAGCAACCCTGCGGCATTGATGTGCTCAATATCGGGCCAATTTTGGCCTGAACCGGCAGGCACAACGGCTTTGATGCGGTTTCCATCAACCCAAATATCATGACCAAAGCGAAATTCCGGCTGTTCCCCCTTAAAACCGAAAACATCACAGTTTTTGATCACAAATCCGCTCATAGCGAATTATTTCCTCTGGCTGGCGATGTCGTACAGCCCGGTGGTCAGCCTGTCAAAGTCTAACCAGGGGTTGGCTTCTTCCAGGGTCTCAAGATGTGCTGGTTTGAACACATCAATCCCTTTCCACGCGCCTGCAATAGCACAGGCCATGGCAGCGACCGTGTCCGCGTCACCTGAAAGGGCTGCAGACAAAATTGCCGCTTGAGCAGGGTCACCTTCAGCCATCACCAAAACGGCAAAGGCAGAGGGCACAGCTTCGCTCATGGTCAGGGATGTACCGATCAAATCATACACATCCTGAAGCCTTTCGCGTACCGGTTTATCGGAAGATACCAGATCCACCGCCCACGCAATCCTGCGGGGAATGGATGCCCCCAGCCACACATTGCCAAACTTTCGGCCCTCATGCCCGGCCGCTATCCCTGCCCGGACCACATCTTCCAGGGTACTGCCGGATACCAAAGCCGTCGAAATGGCACCGGCAACTGCGGCAGCACCGGAGATGGCAACATCCGTGTTGTGGCTGGGCACGCACGAAGCGACGGCATCCTCGATGGCCTGGTCAAGATTCCCCGGGTTGATCAGCCCGATGGGTGAAACGCGCATCGCTGCGCCGTTGGTATCGCCAAAGCGGCCGACTTCACGCAAATCATCCCCGCGCATGATAGCCTGGATAGCCCGTCGGCTGGATGGGCCGACATAAGGGCTTTCATCGCCGCCGATTCGCTGGTACCAGTTCACCAATGCCCTGGCAACACCCTCCTCGCTGACTCCCCCCTCCTCAATGATCACCTCGGCAATCGCCGCAGCCTGCTCAGTGTCATCCGTCACCTGGCCAGCCGTCAGGTTGTGATGGACAGGGTGTTCTTTTGGCCCATCCAAAAAAGACTCGATATAGCCGCCATAATACGCCCAGGTTTCCTGTGGATTCAACATAGCCGGCATGGCCCAGGCGTCGCCGAGGGCCTGGCCGTAGAAACCACCCCGAACCTTTTTTAGAAGTTCAGTCATTTCGCCTACTCAACACTGGCCATGGATTGCATGTGCTGCTCCTGGAATTTCCGGCGCCGCTCACGTTTGACGGCTTGCTCACGCAGGTTGTAGACCACCAGGGCTAATATCGTCACAATATACGGAATGGTTTGAACCAGCTGGGATGGAATCCGCAGCGAGCCCAACTGGTGCGATAGTGCATCCGCAAACCCAAACAGGATCGCCGCCAGCAGTGTGCCCCAGGGCTTTCTCCCACCCAGGTAAACCGCTGCCAGCGCAATGAAGCCCCGGCCAGCCGTCATTTCTCTCTGAAAGATCGTCAAATAAGCCATCGACATGGTCATGCCGCCAAAGGATGCCAAAAAACCGGAAATGAGCAAGGCAATCATCCGGGTGCGCTTCACGTTGATACCCATGGTTTCGGCTGCTTGCGGGTTTTCGCCCACCGCCCGGAGGTGTGTTCCCCAGGGTGTCCTGTAGAGGTAAATGGACACCAGCCAGGTCAGTATGAAGGCGATCCACACAAAGATGTGCTGCCCGCTAATAACCCGGCCTAAGAAGGGGATATCCTGGATGAGGGGCAGGTTGATGTTGGGCACCCGGCCACTGGCCAAGGATTGCGAGTTGCCCTTATCACCCGTCAGCACATACAGAAGAAAGATCGTGCCACCGGTGGCGAGAATGTTGATCGCGATGCCCGCCAAAATGATATCCGTCTCCAGGTAGAGGTGGAACCAGCCCAAAATGAAGGAGATCAGGATACCGCTGGCAATGCCTGCCAATACGCCGAGAAACACGCTGCCAGAATATGCGGACACCACCACGCCCGTAAAGGCCGAGGTCAGCATGATTCCCTCGAGGGCAATATTGACCGCACCGGAAAGGTCGGTGATCAAGCCGCCCAACGCGGGCAGGATCAGGGGTGTGCTGATGCGTAAAACGCTGGCAAGAAATGCAGCACTGAAAATACTTCGCAAAACGACATCAAATGACATTTTGGCCTCCTTCTTCAATGGCCTCGGCTTTCTTGTTCTCTCTCATACCATTGACCCGTTGCTGAACAATGGGCAATACGCGTTCAGCAGTCACCAGCAGGATGATGATCGCCTGAATAACCAGCACCATCTCACGAGAGACATCGCTGGACCGCTCCATAATATCAGCGCCTGCTCTTAGGTAGCCATAGGCCAGGGCAGCAAAGGGAACGGCAACGGGATTGTTTCGGGCCAGCAGCGCGACCACAATGCCCTCAAAGGCAATCCCAATGGTGATGTTGGCAATCAGTTTCTCATGAATGCCCATGCCCAGGTGTGAACCTGCCAGCCCTGCCACAGCACCGCTGATCGCAAAGGTCAGGATCACAGTTTTCTTGGTATTGATCCCGCCATAGCGTGCAAACTTCATATTGGCACCCAGCATACGCAACTCGTAGCCGAAGGGGGTTCGATACATCAGGTACCAGGCAAGCACCACCACAGCGATGGCAATGTACAGCATAATGGTAACGTTTGCCCGCCTTGAGAACAGCTCATACGCTTCTGCCAGGAAGGGCACATTTGGGATAAATGTCGGCAAGACTCCCTCTTTCGGGAAGAAGTCCGATGCATTGTATCCGGCGCCTTCCGGCTTGATGTGAAAGATCAGGAAATAATCATAGACCCGCAATGCAATCGCGTTGAGCATCAACGTCGAGACGATTTCGTTAGCATTCAGATGGGCTTTAAGATACCCCGGCAGAGCACCGAACAAGAATCCGACCAGCATCGCAGCAAACAGTGCCAGGGGAATTCTCAAAATTGCCGGCAGGGGGACAAAAAGTGAGATGGTGCCCGAAACCAATGCTCCCAGCAGCATCTGCCCCTCAGCACCCATACTGAACAACTCCGCCTTGAACACTAGAGCCACAGATAAACCCAGCAAGGTTAAGGTGATCGCTTCTTTGATCCACTCGCCAGCTCGGTTAATCCTTGAAACCGGGCCGGTTAAAAATGCTTTGTAAGCCCCAACAGGATCCTCACTGACCAATAATGTGATGATGAAACCCAAAGTAAGCGATATGATGATGGCCAGCAGAATCCGTAAAAATTCACGAACAGCAGGCTTCATATAGAGTTTACGGATCATAACAGTTCCTCCATCTCGTCCTTCGATTGGTGCTTGATGCCCAGCATGTACAGCCCCAATTCCTCCTCCGGCACGGATGCCGCATCAGGGAAAACGCCGGTGATTTCACCTTCATACATGGCAATGATCCGGTCGGATAAGCTCATCACTTCGCCCAGATCAGCAGACACCAGTAAAACTGCCGTGCCGTCCGTGCGCTGCTTGACCAGTTGCTCCCGAACGAACTCCGTCGCGCCCACGTCGATACCCCGGGTTGGCTGGGCAGCGATCAACAGCTCGGGATCAGAGGTAAACTCACGCGCGACAATTACTTTTTGCATGTTGCCGCCCGAAAGCGATGCCACCGGCAGTTCGCCGTTGGGCGTCAGGATGCCATACTTTTCAATGCTTTCGGCACCCAACTCTGACACCTGCTTGTAATCGATAGACGCGCCTTTTTTGTATGGCGGCCTGAAGTACCGGTCCACAATCAGGTTTTCGTTAATCGATGCATCCAGTGCCAGCCCATTGGTCAACCGGTCCTCAGGAATGTGGCTCACCCCGGCCATGCGCACCTCTCGCGGGGTCTTATTAAGAACGGGTTTCCCATTCACCAGGGCATTGCCGGAGGTTGCCGGCCTTAGCCCCGTCATGATTTCAACCAGTTCAGTTTGACCGTTTCCTTCAACACCAGCAATGCCCAAAATTTCCCCGGCATAGATATTAAAGGAGACCTCGTTTAAAACGGATCGCCCGGTATCGTTAATATAGGTCAGGCCCTGGACTTCCATCACTTTGCGCCCTCGCTGTGAGGGTGGCTTTTCCACCCGTAACAGCACATCCCGGCCTACCATCATGCGCGCCAGGCTTTCCCGGGTCGCTTCACTGGTAGGCAATGTGCCAACGACTTCGCCTTGACGTAAGACGGTCACGCGGTCTGAGACTTCCATCACCTCGCGCAGTTTATGGGTGATAAAGATGACCGTTTTGCCCTGTTCTACCAATTTACGAATGGCGAGAAATAATTCCTGTGTTTCTTGCGGTGTTAAAACTGCGGTGGGTTCGTCAAGGATCAGGATATTAGCCCCTCGGTAGAGTGCCTTCAATATTTCAACCCGCTGGCGCATACCCACATTAATTGAATCCACAATCGCCTTCGGTTCAACCCGCAAGCCGTATTGCTCTGAAATCTGGATCGTTTCATCGATCGCTTGCTGTGTATTCAGCAGGCCCCGCCGGGTAGGTTCCTGTCCAAGGACAATATTCTCAGCAACAGTGAATGACGGCACCAGCATGAAGTTCTGATGCACCATGCCGATTCCAGCATCAATCGCGTCTCGCGACGAATTAAAATGGCGTTCCAGTCCTTCCACGACAACCTGGCCTTGGGTAGGCTGCTCCATGCCATAAATGATCTTCATCAGCGTGGATTTCCCGGCACCGTTTTCTCCGACCAGGGCGTGAATTTCGCCTGGTTCCACTGAAAAATTGACACCCTTGTTCGCCATCACACCGTTAGGATAAATTTTATAGATATCTTTCAACTCAATAATTGGCGGCATGTAAACCTCCACGAATAAACCGGCAGGGAGTTGAACACTCCCTGCCAGTTGACCTTTTCGGTACGAAATTAGTTGAACACAGTGTCAACAACGATCTTGCCATCAATCAGGTCTTTCTCAATCTGCTCGATGGCCGCTTTGACATCATCGGGTGTCAATCTATCAAAGTACTCATTCTTGGCCAGGCCAACACCGCCTTCGGCAACACCCAGGGCTTCTGCTTCACCAAATGGCAGTGTGCCCTCAATGAACATCTTCATTGCACGGTAAAGGCTGTTATCCACATTCTTCAACATTGAGGTGGGGATAAACTCAGCCTGGGCGGGGTCAGTTTCAGCAATGATCAATGCCTGGTCTGAATCGACACCAATCGCGAAATTTCCCATCTCCTGGGCTGCTTCAAAGACGCCAACGCCAGTTCCGCCAGCGACCTGGAAGACATAGTCGGCGCCTTGCTGGAACATAGCGAGTGCAAGTTCTTTACCTTTGGCGGGGTCGTTCCAGCCGCCAGCGTATTGAACGATGACGTTCGAAACACCTTGTTCGCGGGCACCCTGTTCGTAACCAACGATAAAGTCATTAATCACAGGGATATCCTGGCCGCCAACCACACCGACGACGCCGGTCTCACTCATTAAGCCAACATACACGCCGGCCAGGTAAGAACCCTCATTCTGCATGTATGTCACAGAATACACATTCGAGAGGTCAGCTTTGGTGTAGTCAACCGACACGTCGTAAATGATGAAATACTTGTCAGGATATTGGGGTGCAACCATCTCCAAGAATTCGGACATCTGGTAGGTCCCAAGGATCATGACATCATATTCTTCGTTTGCTGCAGCATCTTCAAGGGCAGCTTGCCAGCGGGCGGGGTCGATGCCTGCCTCAATGGTTTTGACCTGCACCTGGGGGAAGTCAGCCATGACGCGCTGCATACCGCGGTCTGCTGAATCAAAGAAGGATTTGTCGCCCAGCACACCGTTGATCAAGTTAACCACGCGGATCACATCTTCCGGTTCGTCCGGGGTAGCCGCAGGTTCTGACGGCCCGCAGGCTGCCAGCAGCATGCTAGCCAGAATCACCAAACTCAAGAACACAACCAATTTTTGCTTCATTTTTAAAACACTCCTCCAAATTAAAATTAGATTTTCTTATCACCTTTTCGATTATCTTGCATACATACGTTTTCTACTCGCTATGGTTATCTCCTTTCTTCTCATTGGCTGAAATACAGATACGCAATTATAAGCGAATTTGCAGTGAAACACCTGGCATATATGTTTGATCTATGTTTCTTAAGGAAACATGGGTCCAGTGTACCGGTAATCTTTCACCGCAAGAGAAATGCTGGCAAACCAAATATTAAACAAGCACATTTTTATCCAACATCACCTTTAGTAATGTGATTAACTGCGTTAAATCTTGTAAATCGGCCAATTCGACAGCAGAATGATGGTATCTGATCGGCAGGGAAACAGCCGCTGTTTTGATCCCTTGGTTCATAAATGGCACCAGACTTAATGCTGTAGAGAGGCCAATCACGATCTCGCGTTGGTAGGGCAGTTTCTGCTCATCCATAAAGCGCATGATCATTTGTGACAATTCCCAATCGGGCAAATAGGCTGACTTGCCGCGTATGGCGTCCATCAGCTTGATGCACGGCCCCATCCCAAGGTAGGTTTCGTTTTGGGGTTCTCTAACATCTGGCGTATCGAAGGGCAGGGTCCCATCCACGCCGATCACAAAGTCGGGATTGATCTGGTTAACAATGGGCGCTGATTCAAACACCATGCTCTCTTCCTGCACCACAAATCCCAGGGTGATATCCGTGTCCACCTTCAAACTGCCGAGTAATTCTGCAAGTTTGATCAGTGCAAAGCATCCCAACCGGTCGTCCAGTGCTTTGCCCCGAATGCGGTCACCGTTTAAAACAGCAGGCTGTGATTTCCAGGTCAACACATCCCCGACATTCACGCCCATCTCGAGCACTTCGGCTTTCGATGATGCGCCGATATCCACAAACACATTCTCGATGGTGAAAGATAAAGCATTTCCATTGACGAGATGGGCAGGTTCTGCGCCGACCAGCGCGTCAAGTCGACCGTTATCAGTCCATAAGTCCATTGCACTGCCTGGCAGGGTATGCACGCTAATGCCGCCCAGTCGTTCAACTTTCAGGAACCCATCAGGTGTGATGCGCCGCACGATCAGCCCAACCTCATCCATGTGCGATATCAGGAGAACCCTTTTACCCTCTCCCGCTTTCCTGGCAGTCAGGTTGCCAACCGGATCGCGGTTGATCACCCAGCCCGTTTTGGGCAGGGCTGCTTCGATCACATCCGCCACGCGAGATTCCCGGCCGGATACCCCGGGCGTGTTAATCAAGTTTTCGAAGAGCTCAAAGTCTCGTTCGGTTAACTCAATGCCCATAGCGTAGCTCTTTCATTCGTATGACTTTTTGTGCAATGACTTCGCCCCTGCCGACATCCTGGCGATAGCGCAATTCCGGGATCGCAAGCTGGGTCAAGCAGGCATCAATGCGCTCGCTCACCTCCCCTGGCGTATCTCCCAGGCCAACCATCCCGAAGGTCCGCGACCCCAGCGCCAGCCACTCAGCCGGCCCGGTTTTTTCAACCGACCCATGAATCAGGCTCAGCCCGGCCTGTGCGATAACCTGTTCATCGAGCCTGAACGGGATTGGGTTTGCAACAGCGTCGGGATAAGCCTGGGGCACCAGGTACTTTGAAACCGAGGCTTGCGGCTTAAACTGGATCTTTGCAGGGTCCAAGCCCCCTGTGGCAATCTCGTAAAACACTGTTGCCGCATCGGAACTGAGGATAGCCATCAAGTTTAAGGCTTCCGGGTCTCCTAAACGGACGTTGAACTCAATCAGCTTGATTCCAGAGCGGGTGACCATGAATTGACCATACAGGAATCCCCGGTAAGTTTCACCGGTCAGGTTTTCAAGCGCCTTCACCACCTCCCGCAGCAGGCGGTCTGCTTCGAGCTGATCTTCAGGTTCAACAAAAGGCATCCCGCCATCAGCGTTGCTGAAAGCGCCCATGCCCCCCGTCATCAATCCCTGGTCTCCATCGTAAGCGTACTTGAAATCCTGCATCTGCGGCAGCGGGGCGAATTCGCCATCGGAGACGAAAGCCATGCGTGAAAACTCTTCCCCGATGACGCATTCCTCAAGCAGGACTTCGCCATCTGTTTCAAGCAGTTCGCCGACATACTCCAGCACTTTATCATGACCCTCAAGCTGGATCCCCATCACCCGCACCCCTTTGCCGCCGGTCAGTCCCAGGGGTTTCACGACAACCTGGCCAACTTCGTCCAGAAAAGTCTTTGCCTCGGCCAGTGATCTCACCGTAGACCACGCAGGAGAACCCCACCCGATTTGATCGCGCAGAAGACGCCGCATGAAGGCTTTGTCGCCTTCCAATTGCGCTTGCGCCTGGGTTGGCCCGACAGCCGGGATGTTTACGGCACGCAACCCGTCAACAATACCCAGCATGAGGGTTGTTTCCGGGCCGACCACCACATAATCCACCTGCTGTTCAGAAAAATATTCAACAATATCTCTGGCGGTTCTGAAACCTGTCTCGCGATACCCTTTGGCGAGATCTGCGATCCCGCTGTTCTGTCCTTGGGCTGCCACAAACAGGTGTGTCTCAGGGTTTGCACATAATCCCCGTGCAATGGCATGTTCTCGGCCGCCGTTTCCGACCAATCCAATATTCATCTTCACTCACACATTTCTAAACGCATTAATTGCGCACTGAACGCATCGAAAAATCATACAGATCGCTGCGGTAATAAATTTCTTTGTATTCAACGGGAATATCCCGATCGAGGTAGGCCACGCCCGCCAGAAAAAGCAGCGGCGTACCTGCATCAATTTCCAGAGGTTCAGCTTCTGATTGCCGGGCAATACGCGGTTTGATATATTGATTTTGCCAGCTGATTTTGAGTTGGAAGTGCTGTTCCAAAACAGAAAAGAGGGACTCTCTCGCAAAATCATGCTGTTCGAGTCCCTTGCATAGGTGCATCGGAAGGTAGGATTTTTGGTACGCCATGGGGTTATCGTCGCCGTAACGAATCCGGATCAACCGATAAATGGGGTCGTCCACGGAAACACTCAATTGTTCAGCGATAAACGCATCCCCGAGAATCGTGTCAAACTGAAGGACTTTGGCGCTGGGTTGTAAGCCCTTGAAACGCATCTCTTCGGTAAAACTCGTCAGGCGGTGCAGCCCGAACTCCACGATGCTCTTGGGAACGAAGGTGCCTTTGCCCTGGATGCGTATCGCCAGGCTGTCTCTCACCAGGTCTTCAATTGCCCGCTGTGCTGTATTTCTGCTGACGGAATACTCAACCATCAGGTCATGTTCAGAGGGCAGCAATTCACCGGCAGTGTAATCGCCATTTCTGATTTGATCTCTGAGGATCTCTGCGATCTGCAAGTATAGAGGTTTATAGCTTGTCGGATTAATGCGATTGGCCACATTTTCCTCTTGAATCGGGGGGCCTTTAATAACGTTGGGTTGTTGGGTCAACCCATTAAGTTTCCCTTGCCGACAAGTATACATACAATTGCTGATTTTTGTCAACCCATTTTTTGTTATATACCGGCTGAAAAATAAACTTCAAGTACCAATCGGACCCAAAAGGCTGAATTTTAACCCTTCTAAAAAGGCTTGCGCTCAGAAATAAAGCTGAGGGAACCCTATGCTATAATATCAACGGTTTACTGACCAAAAATTTTCTGCATACCAAACCTGGAGGTGACATGATCGAAGAGCGATGGCTTGCCTGTGATAAATCCGACCTGTTGGTGGAGGTTGAGCAGTTACAGGATGAGGGCGCGGCCCTGCCCAAAGACCTGCATGACGAAATGACAGCCTTGGTGAACCATGCTGGCCCCGAAGATGCTGCGTTTCGCGCCAGGGTCAGGCAATTTTTGACTCGCAGCAGTGCATTACCTACGCGAGGAGACTACCCTTATCAGGAGCCCTCCCAACTGCAGGCCATTCAGGCGGCAAGGCCAACCTCTCACACGCTTTTAGAACCGATGCAACTGAGTGAGCAGGACTATTACAACCGCGTGTACGGCGCCTGGCTGGGACGCTGCAGCGGATGCCTGCTGGGTATCCCCATCGAAGGGCTCTACATCGACGATTTTTGGCCCTATCTGAAAGAAATCGGGCAGTTTCCGCTCAACAGGTACCTGGATTCCAGTATTCCGGATGAACTCAAGGCAAAATACACCTTTGTGACCGATCGCGGGTACATCGATGAAATCGACCATATGGTCGAAAACGACGACACCAACTACACAGTGATATCCCTGGCCATCCTGGCAAAATACGGCTGGGACTTCACCCCGGAAGATGTCGCCACCTTTTGGCTGGATAACCTCCCGGCGTATCACACCTTCACCGCCGAGCGCGTGGCTTACCGCAACTTTTTGTTGCTGAAAACCCCGCCCGAATCCGCCAGCTACTGCAACCCGTTCCGCGAATGGATCGGGGCACAAATCCGGGGTGATTTCTGGGGCTATGTTTGCCCCGGTGATCCGGCCAAAGCCGCTGAGCTCGCCTGGCGAGATGCCAGCATCAGCCATGTAAAGAACGGCATCTACGGTGAGATGTGGGCTGCTGCAATGTGCAGCGCGGCTGCCGTATTGGAGCACCCCCGGCAGGTTCTGGAGGCCGGACTTGCACAAATTCCCGAAAACAGCCGGCTGACCGCAGTTGTTCGGGAAGTGATGGATTGGTACGATTCGGGCATGTCAGTCCGTGAAGCTTTGGCGCTGATCCACGACCGCTGGGAAGACACCAATCCGCATCACTGGTGCCACACCCTCAGCAACGCCCAAATCGTTACCCTGGGCTTGCTCTGGGGCGAGAACGACTATGAAAAGTCCATTTCGTGGGCTGTCACCGCCGGGATCGACACAGATTGCAACGGCGCCACCGTCGGGTCAGTGATGGGCATGCTCCACGGCGCTGACCGGATGCCCGTCAAATGGGTTGAGCCGCTCAAGGACCACCTCGAAACCGGCATCAGCGGTTACCATTATGTGGCCATCTCGGATATGGCCCGTCTGACGGTCGATCTTGCCAGGCAGGGCGGATTCTCACCAGCCCGTTGAAGCAGTCTCATCAAATCCAAGCACTCAAACCAGGCCCTCTGACCCCAGGGGGCTTATCTCATTATGGGCTTCACCTGCAGCTCTGAAACAGGCGAAAAATCCACAACGAGTCTGCCCGTTTCCCTGCGAGGAGATCTGACAACCAGGGATATCACATTTGGGTTTGGGGTAATATTGAGGAGTGGCAATGCATCAGCTTTTGCGGTAACCAGGTCGCACGAACGACCAGGCCCGCAGTGAAACGAGGAGTTTTGTGAAGAAAAAGCAGTTTATAATTCTCGCCGTCAGCCTGTCCCTGCTCAGTGTAGCATGGATAGGGCTCACACCCCTTTTCTTCCCGGTCCAGCAGGCGGATGCGTCTCAAACCGCACCCCATCGCGGGTTTTATGCGCCTGGGTTTACCCTGCAAACACCGAATGGAGAGACGCTTTCACTTTCTGACTATCAGGGCCGGCCGGTCCTGATCTTCTTCTGGGCATCATGGTGTTCCATTTGCAAAGCCGCCATGCCCGGTCTCGATGCTGTTTACCAGGATTTTGCCCCCCAGGGATTCACCATCCTGGCCGTCAACACCACCTACCAGGACACCTTGTCATCAGCAGTCAACCATTTCCAGGCTCAGCAATACACTTACACCCTGCTGCTGGACCGAGACGGTGCAACCAGCACAGAATACCGGGTGCGTGCTGTGCCGACCTCGCTGTTGGTTGGGCCGGACGGCATCGTCTCAGATGTGATCATCGGTTCGGGCATCAGTGAAGGCTTCCTGCGCGCTCGTGTGAGCGAACTCCTGGCTGAAGGAGCGGAATAACCTTATGTTTCCCATAATTAATCTCGGCCCCCTCGCTGTGCAGGCCGCCGGCTTTTTCCTGCTTTTGGGCGTGTTCTTCGGCACCTGGTTGACCTCAAAGCTGGCCACAGGGATCGGGGCAAATGCCGATGCGATTGAAACGAGCATCCTGGTCGGGCTTTTGAGTGGGATTTTGGGGGCACGCATCGGGTTTTTCCTCAAGAACCCTGCCCTCTTCATGAACGACCCCCTCAGCCTGCTCTCCTTGACCCCGTCCATGCTGGACGCCAGCTTCGGTGTCCTGGTCGGGGTTCTGACGGCGGTCATCCTTGCCCAAAAGAAAAGCCTCCCTCTGTGGCCGACATTAGACGCACTGACTCCCCTGTTCCTGTTCGTGTTTAGCGGCATCCATCTGGCGAATTACGCCAACGGCAACGCCTTCGGCCTGCCCACGAGCCTGCCATGGGGGATTGACCTGTGGGGTGCGCTCCGGCACCCTGTTCAGCTGTATGCGGTCATCCTGGCAGCAGCCCTGTTGCTATGGTTGTTGGCGCACACCCGGTGGCTCGCCTTGACGGGCTTTTTGCACAGCGGCACGCTGTTTGGCCTGGTCCTTGGTGGGCTAGCGCTGATCACCCTCTTCACCCAGGCATTCGCAGCAGAAAAAATCCTTCTGGGGGAACTTGACTTCCTTCAGCTCATCTCACTTCTGATCCTCGCTGGTGCGCTCTGGTTGATTTCTGCTCGAGCCTATCCTGGCCGGAAAAAAGTCGGCGTGATCATCAGCATGGGATCTAACCAGGATCCAATTCGCCAGCTATCCTGGGCCACGGAGATGCTATCAGCGGCATTTCGCATTCGCCGTCAATCCGGCCGCTATCAAACCGAAGACGTGAGTGGTGACAAATCCACGCCTGCTTTCATCAACCAGGTCATCGAAATCGAAACGGATCTTGCATACCAGGATTTGAAAGCGCAGCTAAAATCGATTGAAGGCACGCTGGGCAGGGAACCGGGGAACAAAAAACAGGTTGCGCTCGACCTTGATATCCTCACCTATGGAAATGAGGTTTTCACTGCCGGCGATAAGCGCATCCCCGCCCCTGATATGTTAAAATATGCTTATATTGCACGCCCTTTGGCGGAGATGTCGCCGGATTTTTGGCACCCAGCCAACGGCTTATCCATTGAGGACATTTTGGCACAGATCACAGATCAATCGACGGTTATTCAAATCAACGAGGTGGAAAATGGAACTGAAGGATAAAACGGCTTTGGTGACCGGTGGGGGTATCCGGTTGGGACGCGCCTTTGCCTTAGCCCTGGCGGAGCAGGGCGTGAACCTGGTTGTCCATTACAACCGCTCTGCAGCGCCTGCAGAGGAAACCGTTCACCAGGCTAAAGCCTTCGGCGTAGATGCAATCGCCGTGGGGGCGGATTTTTCTGACCTTTCGGCCATCGAGGCGCTATTTCCGCAGGCGATCGAACGCTTTGGCTGCGTGGACATTCTGATCAATAACGCGGCAATTTACCTGAAGAGCACCGGCCTGGAAACAGACATTGAAACCTGGGAAAAGCAATTTCGTATCAATTTACAAACCCCCTTCCTGCTGATTCAAGCCTTCGCCCGTCAGCTCCCAAAAGACTGCCCAGGAAGAATCATAAACATCGCCGACGCCCAGATCAGGCAGCACCAACCGGACCACTTCGCCTATCGGTTGACCAAAATTGCCCTGGTGGAGATGACGCGCATGTTCGCCAAAGAGCTGGCGCCCCAGATCACAGTCAATGCCCTGGGCTTGGGGATCATGCTCCCGCTGGCAGGCAAGGAGGATATTGACTTGCAGGCTTATGCAGACAAACACATCCCCCTCAAGCGCACGGGCAGCCCGCAGATCGCGGCAGAGAACGCCCTGCATCTGATCAGGAGCGACTTCACCACCGGCGCATTTCTCAGGGTGGATGGGGGACAGTACCTGTAAGACCTATGCAGACCCAAAAACAGGCAGTGCTGCGCCTGTGACCTCGTCGGCCGCTGGGGACGCCAGAAACAGAATCACGTGAGCAATCTGCTCAGGGGTGACCCATTTAGAAAAATCGACGTTGGGCATATCCTTACGGTTTTCAGGCGTGTCAATCGTTTTTGGCAGCACACAATTCACCTGGATGTTGCTGGATTTCATTTCCTCAGCCAGGCTTTCTGTCAGGCGCAGCACAGCGGCTTTGGCAGCCGAGTATGCGCCCATCTTGGCGCCGCCCTTTAACGAAGCACCCGACCCAATTGTCACAATCTTTCCGCGTTTCGCTGCCAACATGTGGGGAACAACAGCAGCAGAGGCATTCAACAGCGACCTGACGTTCAGGTTGATCATGCGCTCCCAGGTGTCTGCAGAGATCTGGTCAACCCGCTCACCCATGGTAAAACCACCCACGGTGTTCACCAACACATCAACCGAGCCAAATTCATCGCTGATTGTCTGTCCAACAGCGATCATCGCTGCCCTGTCAGTGATGTCAACGCCTTCGTAAAACCGCAGGTGCTCGTCCGCATCAGGGAAAATGGTGGCCAAACGCCCCTCACGGTGGTCCAGACAGCAAACGGTGGCGCCAACCTCAGCAAAGGCATTCGCTACAGCACTGCCCAGGTTGCCCGCAGCACCGGTTACAAAAATAATTTTTCCATCAAAGTGTTTCATCAGGTTCCTTTCCGTTCTTGATCACTAATTTGATTGTACCGGAACAAGCCATGTGTTTTCCAGCCACCTTTGCCAGCGCTCTGGGGTGATGCCCTTTTTGACTGCATTTGCCTGGCTGATCGTCTCGTGCTCGAGCAATAAGCGGATCAGCAGTGCATCTTTTTCGTAGCCCTGGTGGAAATCGTGGTAGATGCGCTCACCATCGATGCAACACCACGGGGCCAAAACATAGGGCTGGTCAACATCGTAATCTGGTACTGAAAACGCCAACGGCGCCCTTTTTTCACACCCGGTGATGATATCTGCATAAGTGCTCACCTGGCGGCGAAAATCCATCGTCGAATGCAAATAAACCAGCACTTCAGCCGGGTCGTTTATTCTTCCATCCAAAATCTCCATCACGCGTTCTGCAGCGCCATCAACGTCGCCGTAACTGACTTTATCGATCAGGTTGTCAGGCATCATCGTGCGGTGTACGCCGACCCGTGCAACAATGCTGGGCGTTCCACAGGCCAGCGATTCATAAGCGACGTTCCCAAAAGCCTCAACAAAATTGCCCAAACACAAGGTCACATCGCCCATGCTGTAGAGCATCGGCATCTTCTCCTGCGGCATCCACGGGACAAACACGAAATGTTCACGCACGCCAAGTTCGTCCATCAGGCGGGTCATCTGCTGATAAAAGCCCGCCTCGTCGGTGGAAACCATCGATTTGATCCACTCCGGAACCAGTGCTTTGACGCGGGTTTGCCCATAGCGGTGCACCAGGTGGTCTACCACCCGGATCGTCTCAGGCAGTCCCTTGCCTGGCTCAGGGCGATGGGGATGCAGCAGAATGATATCATCTTGCGAGTCAACCCCCAGCTGGCTGGCCAGCGGCCTAAAATCCACCGGTTTGAACATTTCAAAATCAATGCCGTTATTCACCTGGTGGATGCGCTCCAGCAAACCGGGGAAAAATCGGCCCGCAGTGTACCTGACCACATCTGCGGAATAGCTCGAGACGCAGATGACTTCATCGGCTTTGCTCACATACGTCCCCAAAACGGACTCGGGGTAAATATTGTCGCGGAAAGAAGCTACCGTGGGGATGTGTGCGTACACATCTGGCACAAGGAACTCCCCATCGTGGATGTAAAAACGGTCAGACCCTTGCAGGTGAATGGAAACCCTCTCAACGATCAGTCCCAAGTCTGCACCGCTGATCGCATAAGGCTGAGGGAAAGGCATGTGGAAGGGTAATATCGGGTCAACATGCACGTTTTCTGCCCACTCAAAGCCTGAAAGCGCTTGTTTGGGTTGCGCGCACAGAATGTTCACCTGATGTCCGGCCTGGCCCAAATGGCGGGCCACATGGTAGAGATGCTTCGATGCGCCTCCCGTGATCCTATCCGGGAAAATCGGGTTGATTGAAAACACAAGGATATTCATCCCACCTCAGTTTCGGATTTATCGGTACAATAGTGGAAAAGAAAGTGAACAACAATGGACAAAGTCTTTATAAATAATTTACAGGTTTTTGGAATCCTTGGCATTCACGCCCATGAACAGCGCCAACCCCAGGAAATCCGCATCAGCGCAGCAGCGACCACGGATATCAAAGCCGCTGCCCAGGCTGATGACATCAATCTAACCATCAATTACTCAACGCTGGCCAAACGGATCACCCAATTTATCCTCGACCATCCCTTCCTGACGATTGAAGCGCTCATCGAAGCTCTGGCAAACGATATCTTCTCCGATGAGCGCATTAAGACGATTTGGCTTAGAGTAGAGAAACCCAACGCGGTCCCCAATGCAGAATCCGTTGGAGTCGAGATTACCCGTTCACGCTAAAAGTGCAGCCGCTCAGCCCCGCGGGATATATTATCCAAAAATTCGTTGCGTGTTAAGGCATCCGTACGGAAACTGCCCACCATGGCCGAAGTCGTCATGCGTGCATCGTGTTTTTTGACGCCGCGCAGCATCATGCACATGTGCAAGCCTTCCACCACAACAGCGACACCCAGCGGGTTGAGCACCACATCGAGGTAATCTGCAATTTGGGTGGTCATCCGCTCCTGCACCTGCAAGCGCTTGGAGAATAAGTCCACGATCCTTGGGATCTTCGACAGGCCGATGACTTTATCCGTGGGGATATAAGCCACATGGGCACGCCCCATAAAGGGCAGCATATGGTGTTCGCACATGCTGTAAAACTCAATATCGCGCACAATCACCATCTGGTCGTAAGCCACATCAAAGATCGCCTCATTGATCAGCTCCTTCGGATCCATGCGGTAACCGCTCAGCAGTTCGCCATAGCTTTTGGCTACGCGCTCCGGGGTCCGTTCTAAACCCTCCCGAGCCGGGTCCTCTCCAATGGCGACAAGGATATCCTTCACCGACGCTTCGATAGTGTCGAAATCCATATCTTCTTGACAAAACAGATCCGCTGCCAGGGCAAGGGGATCGTTACAATCTGAAACCATCATAAGCCTCCAAAATCCTTCATTAATGTCTGTTGACTAATCTTATCAAGGAATTTATTAAAGAAATCGGCTTGTACAGGGTTGCTTGCACAAGCCGATCGGTATTCGCTGTATGGGTTACCCGATTTCAGGGATAATGATGCCGTATGTGCCATCACGGCGTTTGTAAAGGACATTGAACTCGCTGGTATTGGCGTTGTAGAAGATAAAAAAGTTCTCATGTCCCAAAAGCTTCATCTGTTCCACTGCTTCCAGCTCGTCCATGGGCACGAGCATAAAGCGTTTCCTCCGGGCGATCACCGGTTCGACCTCAAGCTCTTCGGCCTCTTCGGTAGGCAGATCAATGGCCTCTGCAATCGTCTGGCCGTCACCTCGGCCGCGCGCCCGTTTACCCTTGTAACGCCGAATCTGGCGGCGCATCTTGTCTAATGCAGCATCGACTGCTGAAAAGATGCTGTCTGAGCGTTCCTCCGAGCGCAAAATAAAGCCTTTCCCCCGCAAGGTCAGCTGTGCGACGTGGCGATCATTGGCGTTTCTGGCTGTCTTGGCATACGAAAGATCTACCCGGCACTCGTCGACCTCGTCCAGGAATTTCTCGAGCTTTTCAACTTTCTTCACGACGTAATCATGCAGACGGTCGTTTAGTTCTAAATTCTTGGTGAAGATATCAATTTTGACAGTCATTTTTGCCTCCATTTATAAGTGGTTGATCAAATTATACTTGATGACGGTTCAGATTGGGCACCCCTTCACGCAAGGCGAACCGGCCCAGGGTCAGGCAAAAGACAGCCCCTGCCCCAGCCTCACGCAACGCTTCCGCACAAGTTTTCAATGTTGACCCGGTCGTCATCACATCATCGATAATCAAAACCTTTTTCCCGGCAACAACCTCGCCACAGGCTTGAAAAGCTCCCGCCACATTTCGCCGGCGCGCCTCACCCGAAAGACCGACCTGGCTGGGCGTATCCCTTACACGCCTGATCCCATAGGGATGATAACGCACCCCCAATTGGGCTGCCAGTGGCTTTGCCAGGCAGGCCGCTTGGTTGAACCCCCGCTCCGCCATCCGTTGCGCGCTGAGGGGTACTGGCATCGCCAGGTCAGGCGTCCACCCTGCATCCCGCGCCAGGTTTGCGAGCCAATCCGAAAAATACTCCCCCAGCCCTTGATTGTGCTGATATTTAAGCGCATGAATACAATCTCGGATAACCCCCTCATACAACGCTAAGTTGCGCATGGCTGTGTAAGGCGGCGGGCTTACACGGCAGGGTTCACACCGATCCGCACTGCCCCGCATGGGTTCACCGCACAGGACGCACCGTTTCCCCCGAATAAACGTGATTTTTGACTGGCACACTGGGCACAACCGATAGCCGGGTTCCCCGCAACTGGCACAATCGGGCGGGTAGATCCAATCCAACGACTTCCACAAACTGCTATAGATCAGTTCTCCCAGTCGGACCTTCAATGCCAGTGATCACCTTTCGATGATAGTACAGAATGGGCAGATGCTATTGTAAGGATTGAATAAAATCCTGCCAGAGATTTGACAGGGCTGGTTGCAGCAACAGGAAAATGGTCACAAGGATCAATATTGCTAAAATGACAATCAGGATCACCTCGACCCACCCCTCCCCCCTTTCAACGGGCAATTCTTCCATACAACCTCCAATAAGCTGTGCTTGCTCCTATTATATACCATGTATGGATTGGAAGCATAAGGGATTTTGGGGTAGTGCGTAATGAATCGTGGAAGGCGGCCTTTATTTGATACTGTTCGCAAAAAATTCCAATGCCCCTCCCCCCACCCATTCACTATTCAAAACACACCATTCACAGTTCACTGTTCACAATTCCCCGACGTGGTATACTTCTCCAACATATTCGATGATTATCTAACTCGTGAGGCTCAAAATAGTGAACGCAACAGAAAAAACCACGCCCGACCAACTGACCGTCAAACAGGTCCTCATCACCTGGCTGCCGCTCGTCGCGAGCTGGCTGCTGATGAGCATCGAGCTCCCCACGATCAATGCCATCATCGCCCGTCTGCCCAACGCAGAAGTCAACCTGGCCGCTTATGGCGGTGTGGTCTTCCCCATCGCCCTGACGATTGAAGCACCGGTCATCATGCTCCTGGCCGCTTCCACCGCCCTCAGTCGGGACTGGGTTTCGTACCAAAAGCTCAAAAAGATCACCCTGTGGATGGGTGCCATCTTAGGCCTGGTGCACCTGCTGGTTGCAGTCACCCCCCTGTACGACTTCATCGTCACTGTGATCCTGCAGGTGCCCGAGGAAGTCGTCGAACCAGGCCGCGCAGGTCTGCTGTACCTCACGCCATGGACTTTTGCCATCGCGTATCGCCGCTTCCAGCAGGGGACGATGATCCGCTTCGGCAACTCGAAGATGGTCGGTGAGACCACCGCTGTCCGGCTGGCCACCGATGTGATTGTGCTGGCAGTGGGTTATTCGCTGGGATCCATCCCCGGCGCCGCACTGGCCGGGATCACCCAGGGATTGGGAGTCAGCGCTGAAGCGATTTACTCGGGCTTGCGCATCCGCAAGATCCGCCCCTTGATCAAGGACGCCCCACCCACAGCCCAGGCTCTGACCCTGAAACGATTCGCGAAGTTCTATATCCCCCTGGCCCTGACCTCCTCCCTGTGGCTGCTGTGGATGCCCCTGATCAGCGGCACCGTCTCACGCATGCCCAGCCCCCTCGAATCCCTGGCTGTTTGGTCAGTCGTGACCGGGCTGATCTTCATGTTCCGCACGCCCGGCGTGGCTTACAACGAAGCCGTGGTCGCCCTGCTTGAAGAACACTGCGCCTACCCCGTCCTGCGCAAGTTTGCCCGCGCGGCTGCCCTGGTGACGGTCGCACTGGCGATCCTGTTTGTGGCCACACCACTGGCTGATCTGTGGTTCACCGTGATCGCCAACCTGCCACCTGACCGGGCGCATACCGCCCGCATCACCCTCGCCATCGCCATCCCGATCTCCATCTTCAGCGTTTACATTCACCTCTTCCAGGGGCTCATCGTTCAGCAGGAGAAGACCCGCCCCGTAGCCGAGGCCACCGTGGTCTTCCTTTTAGCGCTGGGGGCCGTGTTGATCAGCGGCGTGGTGACCGAGGTCTACAAGGGCGTCTACGTGGCTGCAGCCGGCTACACCTTTGCCCACCTCGCACAGGGACTGTGGCTGATGCTGCGAAGCCGCAAGCAGCGCCGGACCCTCGCCGCATGTTAATATTTCATTCGTATGTGCTCGTGGAGCCTGTATCTTACATCTGCCGGTGAAGCAAGCGCGCTGTCAACGCCTTGATTGCCTCAGCATCTTCATTCCCCCCGGGAAAGACCCCGGCTAAAGCATCAAACGCCTGCCGGGTATATTCGGCAGCCTGCGCCCTGGCATACGCCAGCGCCCCGCATTCCCGCATCAGATTCGCCATCGCCCCGATCTGCTCGGGCGATGGGTTTTCCAATCGCCACAGCGCGCGGAACGCAGCACTTTCGCGCAGGCCAAATAGCACCGGCAGGGACTTCTTACGGGCCAGCAAATCGCTCGCTGCAGACTTCCCCGTCACCGCCGGGTCGCCCCAGATGCCCAGGAGATCGTCCTGGATCTGGAAGGCCATCCCCAGGTTCTCGCCATACACCCTCATTTGCCGTATAACCGCATCATCTGCACCCGCCGCCAGGCCCCCCATTTCAGCGCTGAAAGCGAGCAGCGCCGCCGTTTTCCCCCGGATCATGGCCAGGTAGGTCTCCAGCTCGACCTCCTCATCCTGCTCAAAGGCCATATCGAGGTACTGCCCCTGGATAAGCCGCAGGCAGACCTGGTTAAGCTCACAGGCTGCCCTGACTGCGGCCGCCTGGCCGCAGGTTGCATCCAGGCCCAGCAGCGCTAGCTGGGCGATGCTGAAGAGCGCATCCCCGGCGTTGATCGCCTGGGGCACGCCCCAGCGTGTCCACAGGGTCGGGCGGCCGTGACGCGTTGGCGAGCCGTCCTGGATGTCATCGTGGATCAGGGTGAAGTTGTGAAGAAACTCGATTCCCAGGGCGGCTGGCATGGCCCGGGCAGTATCGCCCCCGCAGGCGCCAGCGAAAAGCAGCGTCAGCGCAGGGCGCAGTCGCTTCCCACCACCCAGATCATCTTCCCAGCCCATGTGATAAGCGATCATCGCCCCCAGCTCCGCGCTGCGGTCAAAATCCAATGACCCGAAAAATGCCTTCAGGTGAGATTCAATCTCCGCGACCAGCGCGCCCAGTTTGCCGTCCAGGTCCATGGGATCAGCCCTCATCCGGGTTGGGTTTCAGCTTTTCCGGCGTCAACTCGGCCAGGGTGCGTGCTCCGCAGGCAAACATGGCAATCCGCACCTGGTCGGCGATCATGCGCATTGCGTTCACCGCCGCATCAGCCCCCTGGTCAGCGGCTTTCAAAAAGGGGCTAGCCATACCCCCCAGGCTGGCTCCCAGGGCCAGGCACTTGACGATATCCACCCCCGTGCGCAAGCCGCCCGAGGCAAACACCGGCCGGCCAGGGAAGGCCTCACGCACCGCCTGCAGGGACTCGGCTGTAGGGATGCCCCAACCGGCAAATGCTGCTGCTGTACCTGCGCGGTAAGGGTCGGGATTGCGGTGCATCTCCACCTGGGACCACGAAGTGCCCCCGGCGCCTGCCACATCGAGCGCGTCGACGCCCGCTTCAAATAGCAAGCGCGCCGCCCGGGCTGAAAGCCCCCAGCCAACCTCCTTGACGATCAGCGGAACCCCCAGTTCGGCCTTCACGTCGGCGATCTTATCTGCCAGGCCGCGGAAATCGGTCTGCCCCTCGGGCTGCAGCGCCTCCTGCAGCGGGTTAAGATGCAGCACCAGCGCGTCCGCGCCGATCATCTCCACCGCCCGGCGGCATTCATCAGCGCCGTACCCGTCATTGAGCTGCACCGCGCCCAGGTTGGCAAACAGCAGCACATCGGGCGCATAGCGGCACACCTGGAAGGTCTCTGCCAGGGCGGGGTCTTCAATCGCTGCCCGCTGTGACCCGACCCCCAATGCCAGCCCGACCGCCTGTGCAGCCTCGGCCAGGTTCCGGTTGACCCGGGCTGCCCGTTCGGTGCCGCCCGTCATCGACGAGACCAGCACAGGCGCGCCCACCCTCACGCCGAATAGGGTTTGTCCCGTCTCCACCTCCGCCAGGCTGATCTCGGGCAGCGCCTGGTGCACCAGGCGGAAACGCTCAAGGCCTGTCGTCAGCCCGGAGGCGACGTCCTCCTCGAGGTTGATGCGGATATGCTCGTCCTTGCGTTGTGGGATGTGCGTGTCTTTTTTCATCGTTGGGTGTTAAGCACTGAAGTGCAGGTTGAGCCTTGACAGTTTCACAAGGCTTGTTAGAATTTTAACCATTATAAACCAGATAGGAGGCATTTAATGTCCGACACCATCCAACAGGTCAAAGAAGTCATCGCCGATGTGCTCAAAATCGATGTGGATAATATTACCCCTGAAACCCGCTTCATTGAAGATTTGAAGGCCGATTCGATGGATCAGTTCTTCCTGATCGACGGTTTCTGCGAAAAGTTCGACATCAACATTTCCGACGATGAAGCGCGCAGCATCCAAACCGTCCAGGATGCCATCACCTATATCGAGAGCAAGCAGTAGGAATTAAAGCACAAAAACGCAGGTAATAGGGCTGCGGCCGGGCTGACTCACGCCGATTGTTTGAGTCAGCCTGGCGCTGCTCTTTTTTGCGTCCCAATGCAGCGTAGACCGGGCGGATTTCCCCCCCTCTGTCATCGCGAGCCCTCGCACAGGGCGTGGCGATCTCAACAGCGCAACACCCCCCCCCTTGTCATCGCGAGCCCGCGCACAGGGCGTGGCGATCTCAACAGCGCAACGCCCCCCCTTGTCATCGCGAGCCCTCGCACAGGGCGTGGCGATCTCAACATCCCAACACCCCCCCCTTGTCATCGCCAGCCCCTAACCGCCTGCTGCCTGGCCCCGCTGGAATTACCCCTCGATATTCTCCAGGATCTCCACAACCCGGCGCACACTCCCCTCCGCTTCATCTGCGACCGGCTTAATCTCAGGGGCCTCGCCAATCTCCAGCACAACCAGGACCTGCGGATTGATAATCCTGACGGTGCTGCCCCCGCCCTCCGCCGCCTCAACAGTGACCTTGCACGGCAGCTGCAGCCCCATCTTTGGCTCGGCCGAAAGCAGCCGGTGGGCCAAAGTCGGCTTACACACCCCGAGGATGCTGAAAGGCCTGAATTCGGCGTCCAGCTTTTGCTTGAACGTGGCCCGCGCATCAACATGGGTCAGGATGCCAAATCCCTCCGTCTTAAACGCATCCTCAACCGCTTGCATGGCCCGGTCATAAGGCAGCGGCAAATCAACTTTGAAAATCAGCGAATCGTTCATTATGTTCTCCCGTTATCTGTTTAATTAATTTGACTAACTTTATCTGATTTATAGTATATGCGCTTAACCGCCCCGCTGTCAAGCTATTGCCCGGAAGCCCCCATAAAATACCGCCAACCATCCCCCTACAGCATCCGCATCCCCAGCAGCGAGCGCAAGCCAGCCGCCTTCCTGATCCATCCCCGCACCACCCGGTAGGCGCGCCGCTCCTCGTAGCGCCCCACCAGCGGGAACACATGCTCTTTGTGCTGGGTATGAAACGCCCGCCGTACGGCTTTGAGCAGCCTGAACACCGACCCCGTAGAGGTGCTGCCCTTATGGATGATGAAAACGCAAAATTCATCATTCAAGATCAGCGGGTGATGCTCCCGCAGCAGCTTAAGCCACAGTGAATACTCCACAACGTCATCCCGGGTTTCATTAAAGCCGCCGAACCGGGTCACCGCCTCGGTCTTCATAAACGTATTCTCATGCGAAATGAAGTTCATCATCGAAAGCGCAATTTCCACGCTGGGCTGTAAAATGACCGTTTGCGGCAGGATGATCCGCCGGCCGCGCCACTCGACCGCGAAGTTGCCCGTCAGCCATACCAGCTCGGGGTCTTCACGAAAATGCCGGGCCACCTTTTCCAGCGCATCCGCACTCAGGTAATAATCATCAGCATGCAGATAGTGGATAACGTCCCCCGTGGCATAACCCGTAGCCACATTTAAGGCATGCCCCACCCCGCCCGGCGCGGACTCCACCAGTCGGACCGGGTAGCGGCCCTGAACCCGGGCGACATACTCCTCCAGGATGGAAAGCGTCGCATCCGTGGACGGCGAATAGTTCAGGATGTGTTCGATATGCGGGTAGGTCTGCGCTTCAACGCTGTGCAGCGCCTTAAGCAAAAAAGCCTCGCTATTATACGCACAGGTGACCACGCTGATCGTCGGGTAGATGTTCTCGGGCATTGATTCCAATTCTTGATAGAGTAAACCTGGCCTACCCGCATCACAGGACACGGGTGGTGAACCGAGTGCTATGCAGGTTGCAAAGGAACCAGGAGGGAATGATTAGTATAATTAATTTTAGCTCAGGTGAGGAGGAAAATGGAAAGCTGCCTAGCAATCCACACCATCACAGAGAATAAACCACAACTGCCTAACAAGGCATCCAACCAATTATTAGCCATCCGGATCAAAGTTTCTTCTAATCGCGAAGCATGCCTTCGGCAATATACAAATTTGTTGGCAGGTCATGATTGTCTCCTTTAGGCCTATGTCAACAAAAAGGGATTTCTGACCTAACACTTTTTGGAGTTTACAAATGTGAAATTATATTAGTTATCACTTTTTCTGTTTCATTAATTATTTCATCGTCCCAAAAGCGTAATACTGTCCAACCTTCACTTTCCAATTTTTCATTTACTTTATTATCTCTCTCAATATTCTTTTTGATTTTTTCTTTCCAATAATCTTGATTTGTCTTAATTCTATCTGTATCATTTTTATATTGACGCCCATGCCAAAATGAACTATCACAAAAGATAGCTAGTTTCTTTTTTGTAAAAACAATATCAGGTTTTCCAATTATATTTTCTGGATGAATACGATATCTATAACCTCTTGACCAAAGAGCAGACCTAATAATCTTTTCAATTTTCGTATCTTTACTTCTGATTTTAGACATATTGTAACTTCGAATTTCATCTTTTGTACGAAAAGGTTTTTTTTGATAAATTTTTTGATCTGTTTTGTTAATTGCAGTAATAATGGATTGGGTAATATGCCACATTAAGACTGGAGGCACTGCGTTACCTAACGCCCTATAGAGACTTGTTTTTGATCCTGCTAACTTATAATCATCTGGAAACGATTGTATTCTCGCAACCTCCCGTGGTGTGTACATTCGGTATCTGCCATTTATCTTTAACACAGGATCAAAACTGCTCAAGCTTACCTTGGCCAAATGAGATGTAACAGTATTTGATGGATCAGATAAACTTTGAACTCGACCTTTATCTAAATCACCCCTTTTCCTATTTGCCCTGTCTAATCCGTCAATTGCTCGTTGGCTGAAGTAATACTTATCATCAATTTCGTCTTCGTTAATTAACACTGATGATAACGGAATCTTATTTGTTTCGGTTATTTTTTCTGGAAATTTAAAGTTTTTAAATATTCTAGGATCCCGAAATCCTATAATGAAAACTCTTTCTCTTTTTTGTGGAATACCATAATCAGATGAATTAAGAAGATCATATGTAACTGAATAACCAACATCCTGAAAAGCTTTAATTATCAAAGGAAAGGCTTTGCCTTTATTTGCAGATAATATTCCTTTTACGTTTTCTGCAATAAATACAAGGGGTTTTCTGTACTTGATTATTCTAATCATTTCGAAAACCAACTTTCCTTTTTCATCAGCATAGCCAAGCCTTGGCGGGTTTTGTGCGAGAATTGAAAATGATTGACAGGGAAAACCTCCAAAAATTATATGGTGTGGTGGAATATCTTCTTCTTTTATTTCGTTTATGTCTCCCAGTTTACATTGATGGGAAAAATTTTCATTATACAATTCACATACTCTAGAATCATTATCATTTGCGTAAACAATTTCTACAGGATTATATTCATACTTTTTTCCCAAATATTCAAAACCGCCAATCACACCTAAATCTAAACCCCCACATCCACAAAATAATGAGACTCCCAGTAATTTATTTTTCATAATTCAGCAAAAGATCCAGCATGATTAAAATCTGAAATACGGAAAATTGCACCGTCATTCAACAATTCCATGGTCAAATGCCCACCACAATAACTATTAATAGGATCTTTTATAATATAAATTTGCGGCTGATTATTGGTGCTAAGAAAAATCCGATAAATATAATAACTACCTCTATTTGAATTCGCTGAATTCCATTCATTTCTTGTTAAAGTAAAGTGATTAATTGAATTTCTACTCATTGTAGTTTTGACTTCAATATTTCTATCTGATGCGTCGGAGTTTCTTGATTTAATATCAAAACCCATAGCATATTCATTAGGGATTCTTTGAACAAGATGCGTCAGATCATCTCTATTCTCTTGATTTAACCGGTAAATTTCATAACTTAAAGCTAGACTTTCGCCGAGCACACCAATATCATGTGAATTTAATAATTCCTGATGTTGAATCAATGATTGAAAATCTTCAATAAATGCTATATCATTTGACCAATTATTAATAATTGAATCATCAATTATTGACGAGAAATCAACAGAATCTACTCTATTATTAACATAATCAAACCATTCACATCTTAACTGGTTGAAATCAACAGAATCTAAATTTGTAGATCCTACCAATTGGTTATACCCTTGAAAATAAACATCATCATCAATAAAATAATCAATGATTATATCATTTATAGTATTAATATAATACTTGTTATCTGGTCTCTTTACCAAAAGATTTGCTAAAACCATATAATCCAAAATATCACCCGCTGTTCTGGTTACATCACCGCTTGAAACATAATGAATATTTCTCTCTCTATTATTAATCAAAATCGGAAATACTTCAATTTCGTCATGTTCTCCTCTTGTTACTTTAAGATCATTAAATAGTAAATGCGTTGTTTCTGCTTTGGTGATACCAAACCTGTCGCCAGTTGTACTTTCCGCATATTTTATTAATTTCAATATAGATTTAGCAGGTTTAAATTCTATACATTGTTCTAGGTATCTTTTTACTATATGATTCTTTAAAAAACCGCCCGGATATTGAAAAGATATCAAGAAATAACGAAAAAATTCAGCTAGATCTTGATCTCTGGCTAATTTTTGCGCAATCTTTCCGGGATATGCAACATTGCCTCCTTCTTCATATTGAACAAATGCAAAAAATGCAGTAATTTCTGTTCTCCAATTATTTATTGTTTTATCAGCCTTTATTAAATTCCCAGGATATCTGCGAATAAGATTAAATAAATAATTCTGATAAGCTCCAGATTCCATTTTCGCGATTTGAGATGTTTGAAAAGCCATAAAAATTAGTACATCCTCAATATTATTCTTAAATCTAGGCCTGCTATGATGAAGAGGAAAATTCAAATCATTATTTATGTTTAGCATAAATCCTCCAAGATTTTTTGTGCAATCACTTCTATTAATAAGGGCGGAACCGCATTACCTACTTGTCGGTATTGTGAGGTTTTACTACCCGTAAAAACAAAATTATCCGGAAAAGATTGAATTCTGGCACTTTCTCTCACCGTTGGGACTCTGTTATATTTATAATGAAAATGATGTCTATGACCAGTATCAATTGTCGGTGCTGGTTTATTACTGTCAAATCTAGTCCAGGCAACATGAAAATTACGCGTATTTCTGTACTCTTCCGGAAGATCTTTATAATTTCCTCCATCTGGTACCATACGAATAATATTTATGGTTCTATCATGGTGTTTTGTCGCTATGTGATTATAAATAAACTCCGAGCCTTCTCTCATCAATTCCTGATAAGTATTTTCAGGTTTACCTGGATATTCTTGTTTTTCTTCACCAAAAGAACCTTCTAATGAAGGTAAGTCTGATATGGCTGCCTTTACAGTTATCGGTGGTGATTTTGTGCTAAATAGGTTATCTTCAACATGCGTAGGTGAAGGAAAAATAAATTCCTTCACCGAATCTTTTACTCCAACAAAAAATATTCTTCTTCTAGATTGTGGTATCCCATAATTCTTAGAGTTTAATATTTTCCAACTAACCCTATATCCATATTTTTCTAATTGCTTTATTAACAAATCTTTAGCTTTGCCATGATAAAGGCTAGCAAAACCTGGAACATTCTCTACTAAAACAACTTTCGGAAATAAAGTCTCAATCATTTTTAAATAGAACAAGAAAAGTGAATTCCTTGGGTCGGTTATCTCTCTAGGGCCTGATAATGAAAATCCTTGGCATGGCGGACCTCCCGCCAAAACGTCAATAGGCTGTTCACCTGATAATTCTAGAATTAAATCAGTATCTATCTCATTAATATCCTTTTGAATAATATTTGCTTCTGGGAAATTTAACTTATATGTATTTATAGATGACCCATCTTTATCTATCCCCAATATAGGTTTAAATCCAGCCATTTTGAAGCCAAGAGATATGCCTCCTGACCCACAAAACAAATCAATTACTGTTCGCATAATCTGCAATTCCTTTAATCAGAACCTAGGTTCTATTTTACCACGTTATTTGCTAATATGATTTTTATCAAATTTTAATAATCCATCTCACCAAAATAATTCTATGCGAATTATAAAAATTTTATTAATATTTGACCACCTAGGAGATCTATATATAATAAGTTACGGAGTTAGATTTTTTTACTTCTATTTACACATTGAGAATAAAAAAATATTCGTACCCAGTTTGCTAACAACTTTATCTCTCGAACATTAAATATTAAGGAAAATTCGACATTATTCACCTCTCCCTGACCAACCCCATTTTCTCCACCGGCAGCCTGGCCACGCGCACCCTCGTCCCCTCCACAGCCGCCTTAAGTTTCTCCCTGCCGCTTCCGGCAGAAAGTCGCCGCGTTTTACCGCTTTTGCCGTATTGAAACCCCGCCCCCTTTATGCTATCCTCTCACTATAACCAGAACACATGTTCTGTCTTAACGCGCACCCACCACGAAAGGAGCGCTAATCATGTCTGCAGGAACACACGCCTCCCAGCTGGAGCGCAGAAAGCCCGGAGGCCAAGCTGAAGCGGAGATAGGCTGAAGTGCTCTCAAAGCACATCAGCTGTATCCAGACATCAGGGGATGTCTGGCAATCCGCATCAGCGCTGTGCCGCACACATCGGTGTGCGGCCTGCACCTGGCAGTGATCAGCGAGGCCATGCTGCGCTTAAGTAGCCTTCTTCGCACAGACCATTTGCTGGGCGGGGCGCAATCCAGCGCCTTTATCACCCAGCTTAACCGTGCGATAAATGAAATTCATGAAGAGCTGGCCCATGATCAAGCCTGAGGCATCCCTTTATTCGTTTCGGTTCGTTTTTTTTGGGAACGAAGCCATTCAGGTTTTGGCTTACCTGTGGCATCGGAAGCCATTTATCGCCCCCGCACCAGCCCCGGGATCTCCTCCGGCAGCCTGGCCAGGCGCACGCCAACCTCCTCCAGCGCGGCCACCTTCTCCTCAGCCGTGCCCACGCCCCCTTCGATGATCGCCCCGGCATGCCCCATGCGCGTATTTTCCGGCGCGGCCAGCCCGGCGATAAAGCCCACCACGGGCTTGGTCATCTCCTGGGCGATGAACTCCGCCGCCAGCTCCTCATCCCGCCCGCCGATCTCGCCGATCAGCACCACCGTGTCCGTGCCCGAATCCCCCTCGAAATACGACAGGATATCCACAAAGTTCGCCCCGATGATCGGGTCCCCCCCGATGCCCACGCAGGTGCTCGTGCCGATCCCCGCCAGCTTGAGCGCGTGGACCACTTCGTAGGTCAGCGTGCCCGAGCGCGACACCACGCCCACATTCCCCGTAAAGGTGATCTCCCCGGGGATGATTCCCACCCGGGTGTGAGGCGGCGAGAGGATCCCTGGCGTGTTCGGCCCCAGCAGGCACACCTTGTGCGCGGCGGTCACCTTGCGCACCGTCAGCATCTCCTTGACGGGGATGCCCTCTGTGATGCACACAATCAGCCCGATTCCGGCGTCCGCGGCTTCGAGGATCGCGTCTGCAGCAAAGCGCGCCGGCACAAAGATGATACTGGCGTTGGCGCCGGTCATCTCCACAGCCGCCGATACCGAATCAAACACGGGCACCTTGCCCTCCAGCACCCATTCACCGCCCTTGCCGGGGGTCACCCCCGCCACGATGTTCGTGCCGTAGCCCAGCATAGCCTCGGCATGGAAAGCGCCCTCATGCCCGGTGATGCCCTGCACCACCAGCCGTGTGCTCCCGTTGACCAAAATGCTCATGCCGGCACCATCCCCACCCGTGCGATGGCCATCTCCGCGGCCTCGCTGAGGGTGTATGCCGTCTCGATATGCGCATCAGCCAGGATGCGCCTGCCCTCCGCTTCATTGGTCCCTGCCAGCCGGATCACGATGGGCACATCCGTTGCAATCTCCGCAAGGGCGGCTTTGATGCCGAGGGCCACCTCGTCGCACCTTGTGATGCCGCCGAAGATGTTGATCAGCACGGTGCGCACCTGGCGGTCCGCCAGCAGGATGCGCATGGCCGCCGTCACCCGTTCGGCGCTGGCGCCGCCGCCGATATCAAGAAAATTAGCCGGCCGGCCGCCCTTGCCCTGGATGATGTCCATGGTGGCCATTGCCAGGCCGGCGCCGTTGACCATGCAGCCGATGTCGCCATCCATTTTGATGTATGCCAGGCCGAACTTGCGCGCCTCGGTCTCCTCGGCGGGCTCAGCGGAGATATCGCGCTTATCAAACAAGGCTGGATGGCGAAACAGGGCGTTATCATCGACGATTACCTTGCCGTCCAGCGCCACCAGGCGGCCCTCACTGGTGATCACCAAGGGGTTGATCTCCGCCAGGGTCGCATCGAAGTCCTGGTAAGCCTGGTAAAGGTTCAGGGCAATCATGCCAAAAGCACGCCACAGCACACGGGGAATTTCAATCTCTGCAGCCAAATTGCGCGCCTGGAAGTCCCGCAATCCCAGCAGGGGGTCCACCCCCACCCGGGCGATCTTCTCCGGTGAGACCTGGGCAACCTGTTCGATATTCACACCGCCCTCGCCGCTGGCGATCACCAGCGTTTCGGCGCGCTGACGGTCCACGGTCATGCCAAAATAGATCTCCTGCTGGATGTTGATGGCCTCCTCAACCAGCAGGCGGCGCACAGGGAGGCCCTTGATGCGCTGCCCGAGGATCTTGGATGCTCCCTCCTCGGCCTCATCCGGCGAGCGCACCAGCCGGATGCCGCCAGCCCTCCCCCGGCCGCCCACCAGCACCTGCGCTTTGAGCACCACGGCGCCGTGAAGCTCCTCCGCGATCAGCTTGGCTTCTTCTGGTGTGGCAGCCAGCCGCCCCTGGGGTATAGGGATGTGATAGTCAGTGAAAATTTCTTTGGATTGGTACTCGTGAAGTCGCATGTGTTCTGGTGAGATTAGCGAATTGTGTAGACCATTATACCATGCAAGCACGTTGAAACCCCTCATCATGCGGATTGTTAACTTCGCCATCGCGAGCCCTCACGGAGGGCCTGCCGGTCTCAGTGATCGCCCAAACTGCCCTCCTCACCAAGTCAATCTGTTCTCAATTCTGAAGAGCGCTTAGTTCTCCCAATCAAACAGTCAACCTTCACAGATCCCCGGGGTTTAGGACTGGAATGGACGGTCGGCACGAGATGTTATATTCACAGATTCTCTTTGATAAATGGGCAATTACAACACCGGGGGTCTGGCTCATGTATTCACCAATCACCATCCCCATAAAAAAAATACCCCGCGCGGGCGGGGTATCTTTTCATTTTATACTTCAGCCTCGATCAACCCTTAAGAAAATCTTGCAGGGCTTCCTTGCTGATCCGGTAGGCAGAGCCAATTTTACGGGCCTGCAAGTCTCCGGCTTCGATTGCGGCCACCACGTCCTCGGCGGCCACCTTCAGGAACTCGGCCGCTTCCGCGGGGGTCATCACATCGGGCATGGCAGCTGCGGCTGCACCGGCAGCGGCCGCGCCGCCCTGGGGCTGGCCGGTCTGGCTGAGGGCAGAACTGAGCACGTTCCCGATGCCCATACCAGCGCCGATCCCAGCGGTCAGGCCTGCGCCGCCGGACGGGTTCTGAGCAGCATCTCGCATCGCGTCGGCAGCTTGCAGCTGGGTATAGGTTTGCATATCCAGCATGCCCATCGCCCGCAGCTCCTCGGCAGATTTCTCTGAGGGCTTCAGGTTGGCGATGTAGAAGGACTTGAGATCCAGGCCGATCGCCCGGAAGTCGTCCTGGGCTTTTGCCCGAACGCCTGCCGAAAGCTCGTTGGTCAGCCCGATCAGCTCGAGCACGTTGCTCTTGGCTGTGGTCTCACCCAACAGGTCCGATAGTTTTGCCAGCAACATCACCCGCAGGCGGTTCTCGATATCACTGGTGCGGTAGTAACCCTGCGCGCCGACAATCTGGGTCACAAATTGCTGCGGATCAGCAACCTGGAAGCTGTAGGTACCAAAGCCCTGCAGCAGAGCCACGCCCAGACCCACGCCGGGGTTGCGCACGATGATCGGCTGAGGCGTGCCCCACTTCTGATCGGCAAACTCCTTCATCGAGATGTAAAACACCTCGGCAGTGAAGGGTGTGCGGTCACCAAAAGCTTTGCCAACCAGGTTGACCAGCAAGGGGATGTTGGCAGTCGTGATGGTGTGTCGGCCGGGGCCAAACACATCCAGCGCACGCCCATCCCGCATAAAGACCACGTTCTGCGCTTCACGGACGATGACCTGTGAACCGATCCGCAGATCAGCAATGCCGGTCTCCGGGAAACGATGCACGATCTCATCCGTCATCTCTTTCGGATATTCAACAACATCAAAAATTCTAGCCATAATTATTCACTCCAATTTCTAATCCATAAGCATGGTTACTCGGTTACCGATTGTTGATCAGGCAATGCCGCGCATGACTTCATTGCGCTTGTTGAAGGCATCTACACATTGCTGGCTGACAGTGGTCAGGTGCCGGATGGCAGCATCCAAGCCCTCTGTGCCGATGGAGGTTTCAACATTGTCAACCGCCGACTTGACGTTATCAGCAAGCTCCAGCAGGGCGTAATCATACTGGTAGACCTGGTCCAGCTCCTCTTCTTTGATCTTGATCGCATCGAAGATGCCCGCGTAGCCGTATGATGCGGTCCGCACACGGTCGGTGAACTGGCGCAGTTTGATGGCGGCGTTTTCCAGGCTGCCAACGGCTGCCAGTTCGCCCTGGTCAACAAGTTCGCGTTGCAAGCCAGAAACGCGCTGGTTGAGGGTATCAAATTCATCGGCGATCTTCTCTCGCAGCAGCTTGTCGGACATGCGCCGGTCGCCGCGTTCAATGTAGCCTTTAAATCCCGGTATCTTGACGAGGATTTTCTTGAAGAAATCCTGCTGCCCGGTGACTTTTTCTAATATATCGCTCATAGTTCCTCCATTTCTAAATGATTTGTAGATTGTGATCAATCACCTTTGCTTAAGCATAAATATTATACAAATTGCACAACCTCGCAACAATAGATTATCTGCGGATTTTCTAAATGAGCAGACCTGTTTAATTATATAGTAATTTTGTATTAATTGGGGATTATTGCCGTCAGTAGGCGGGATTTCAATCCAAGATTTTTATTTCAACACCTTCAGAGGGTGAACAAAAACCGGGGAAATTCCCCATCCAGCAATTTCGCAGAAGACACGGCAACCTGCCAACATTGTCATTGCGAGACCGCGCACAGGGCGTGTCAATCTGCCAGTTTTGTCATTGCGAGCCCTCGCAGAGGGCGTGGCAATCTGCCAGCTTTGTCATTGCGAGCCTTCGCAGAGGGCGTGGCAATCTGGGTTTTTCAATGTGTTTTCGATATATTTACAGGCCGGACTGCAACACTTTCAGCGCGCCCTGGGCCATGATGGCCACAGCGTATGGCAGGCAGGCTTCATCCACATCAAATTTGGGATGATGATGCCCATAATCCAGCCCGCGTTCAGGGTTGGCAGATCCCACCATCAGAAAACAGCCCGGCGCTTTTTGCATCATCAGGGAGAAATCCTCGCCGCCCATGGTTTGGAAAGCGGTATCGATCCTGGCATTTGGGTCAATCTCCTGGACTGCCTCTGCCATCAGCGCCGCCAGTGCGGGGTCATTGATCACCGGTTCCGTCACTTTGATCAGGTCAATCTCAGCCTGGCAGCCCATGGCACCAGCAATCTCCTCGATCAGGGTGCGGAAACGCGCTTTAATCATCACCATCACCTCGGGCTTGAAAGCTCGCAGCGTTCCGGTGAAGACTGCCTCCTGCGGGATGATATTGTTCGCCGTGCCTGCCTCCACCTGGCAAACCGAAACCACCGCACTATCCAAAGGATTGTTGTTGCGTGCCACGATTGTCTGCAATGCGGTCACGATGTGAGCCACAGCCACGATCGGATCCTGCGTGATATGCGGTTGCGCGCCGTGCCCGCCCTTTCCGGTCACCTTAACCGTGAAGATTTCAGCGCCGGCCATCGATGGGCCAGGAGTCAGCCCATACCAGCCGAGCGGACGTTCATTCCAGACATGGAAACCCATCACATAATCCGGTTTGGGGTTCTCGAGGGCGCCCTCGGCAATCATGCGCGCGGCGCCGCCATCCAGCTCCTCGGCCGGCTGGAACACAAACTTGACCGTGCCTGGCAAGGTGTCCCGCCGGGCAGCCAGCAGCTTGGCCACGCTCAATCCCACAGCCGTGTGGCAATCGTGCCCGCAGGCATGCATGATGCCCGGGTTTTGCGAAGCATATTCTGCGCCTGTTTCCTCCTGGATCTTGAGCGCATCCATATCAAAGCGCAGCACCAGCACCGGCCGCTCCGCCGCACCATGCAGCATGCCAATAACCCCTGTTTCGCCGATCCCAGTGGTGACCTCCATGCCGAGCGCAGCCAGCTCATCAGCGACGATCCCTGCGGTGCGCACTTCTTTGAAGCCCGGCTCCGGGTGGCGGTGGAGATCGCGGCGTCTTTCAACCGTCTCAGCATTGATACGTAAGGCTTCTTCAAAAAAGGTCATTCGCCAGGCCTCCTGAACTTGATCCGCCGGAATTGTTCTTCGTATTTAAAATTCTCGCCCTTGCCATTGTTGACGCGCTCGAGCATTCTTTTTTCAAAAGCACGCGGGTCGCCAATTTGTGAAGCGTGCTTCTTCAAAGCCCTGATCTTGTGATCCCAATAAGGGGTCACATCGAGTTTGACATCAGGCTGGTTGGTCAGGCTCATCCAGACTTCTTCTACCTCGTGGGGTTCATACCCCTCTGCCAGCAGTTCAGGGAAAAAGAAACGGTTTCCCGCTGCCGGGAAGACTGCATCGACCACCACCTGGCCGGCATTGCGATGGTCAGGGTGGTTGATGTACTGCTGGCTCGGGAACAAATTGCCCGGGTCACACGTTACCAGAATATGTGGCCGATATTTGCGGATAAAACGGACGATCTTTTTGCGCATTTCAAGATCGGGCAGCAAATAACCATCTTCGTAGGTCAGAAAATCGATTGATAACACACCCAGGGAATTTGCTGCAGCCTGCTGTTCCTCAACCCGGATTTTGGCCACATCCTCGGCAGTGAGGTCCAGGTCTTTCGACCCCTTATCCCCCTTGGTCAGCAGCACATAGCGCACGTTGTGCCCAGCATCGATCCAACGGGCAATGCTGCTGCCCAGAAAAAATTCCGGGTCATCCGGATGCGCTAAAATCACAAGTATTTCTTTGTGTGTCTCCCAGCCTTCAACAGATTCCATGGTGTGATGATCCTTTAATATCGGAATACGCTTTAATGTTTTTGGTTGCCCGGCCGCCGTGATCTGCGCCCCCGGCGCCGCTTTGACGGCTGAGACGACCTGGTTTTTTGAGCCGGCCGAGATTCCCGCTCAACCACCTGGTCTTCCGGGCGGCTGACGACTACATCAGGCTTAGGCTCCTCGACAGGCAGCGGCTCAACGTGTTCGCCGTTGGCGATCTTTTGAGCCCTGTCCAGCTCTTCTTTCGAGAACTGGCGCGGTCCGATATTAGGAAGATCCACAATCACCGCCTGACGCATCGGTAAAATCTGCACAACACGCCCTTCGCCCATGGGTGTGATCACCTTGCGCTTGCGTTTCGGCAGCGTTTTGATTGCCTCAACATACTGATCGTACTCATACATCAAGCAGCACCGCAGACGCCCGCACATCCCCGTGATTTCAGACGGCGTCAGTGAGATATCCTGGGTCTTTGCCATGCGGATCGAGATCGAAGCAAAATCCGTCAGGAATTTTGAGCAGCAGCGGGTTTCCAGGCCACAGGCACCCATGCCCTTGATCAGTTTGGCCGCATCACGCGGGCCAATCTGGCGCAGGTCAACATCGACATCTTTCACCATCCGCTTGATGTCTTGCTGGAGCCGTTTGGCATTGAAGTTTACGGACGACTCGCTGTTGACCAGGATGAACAAGCGGTCTCCGTCGAGCGAATATTCTGCCGAGATGACCTTAACAGCGCTCAGACCCTGTTTTGCCAGATGCTCGCGCAGCTCTGCGATGATTTCCTCTTCCTTGATCATCAACGCTTTACGCTTGAGCAGGTCCTGGGGCGTTGCAGGCCGTTCTACAGCCTTGAATGTACTCAACTCCAGGTCATCCACATCGAGACCCACTTGCACGGTGTTCGCTAGCTGGAGTCCCCGGCTTGTTCGGACGATCACTGGGTCTCCCGGTTTGAGATCCGGGTAGCGGGAAGCATCAAAGTAATAATTCTTCCCAACCTCTTCAAATTGAACGCCAATAATATAAGAATTACTCATAATTTAAGATTATATCATGCGACACGATCACAGTTGCACCTTAACTTTCAAGCGACATCATGCTCACGCGGGCCGCCACAGACATCGCCAGGCGCATGAGTGCCACGGCGCTATCGGATTTTGGATCGCTGACCACCACAGGTGTACCCTGGTCACCCCCCTCGCGCACCCTTTCTTCAATGGGCAAGTTTGCCAGCAGCGGCGCACCCGCCATACCGGCCAACTGCTCGCCGCCCCCCTCGCCAAATAACCGCCGCCGAGAACCATCCGCCATTTCCAGGTAGCTCATGTTCTCAACCACGCCCAAAATCGGCACCTCCATCTTTCTGAACATGGATACGGCCCGGGCAGCGTCATCAAATGAAACCTGCTGCGGCATGGTGATGATTACACCGCCGCTCAACGGCACAGTTTGGACAAGGGAGAGCTGCACATCCCCGGTTCCTGGCGGGAGGTCGATGATCAGGTAATCCAAATCGCCCCAATCCACATCTTTCAGGAATTGCTGAATGGCTGAATGCAGCATCGGCCCACGCCAGATCAGCGGTTGCCCTTCACTCACCATAAACCCGATTGACATCACCTTAACGCCATGTGCTACTGCAGGCTGGATGGCCTTACCCTCAGGTGTGGGCGGTAAGGCATGCACACCCATCATCATCGGTACATTCGGGCCATAGATGTCCGCATCCAGTAAGCCGACCTGTGCCCCGCATTGCGCCAGGGCAACAGCCAGGTTGACGGCCACGGTCGACTTGCCCACACCGCCTTTGCCCGAACCGACTGCGATGATATTCTTGATCGAAAGATCTTTGATCTTTTTATCCTCTGGTACCCGTGCCCCCATAGTCACCGCAACAGAGTCGACGCCGTCCAGAGCCAGTACAGCTCGTTCAGCATCCTTCTGAATTTGATGGCGCAGCGGACAGGCTGGCGTGGTTAATTCAACAGTAAAGGCCACCTGGCTGCCATCAATCACAATTTCCTTGATCATGTTCAACGATACCAGGTCTCGCCGCAATTCCGGGTCCTCAACCTGGCTCAATGCCTGCAAAACAGATTCTTTGGTCACACCTGGCATAAATCATCCTACCTTTCAAACGTTCATAACGGTAATCATTTCGTCCTCGCACCCGCGCCACAATAAGTGGGTGTTACACAATTAACCAACCTATCCCTGATCGGCAGACGGGAACACGAGGTAAATTCTACCCACTTGTGAACAAAATGACCAATTAACGGGCGGCTCCTTAACCCTTTGGGCGCAGGCCAAACGGTTTCATCCAGGCCAATAACAGGGCAAACCCGCAAGCCAGGGTGTACAAAGCTATGCAGTACGTTGCGGTGTTCGGTATACTCAATGTGGAAAATAAACGAAATATTGGAAAGCAGGAAAATGAATCCACCAAAAAACCACGATTTATCAGGAAAAACTTGCTTGATCACCGGTAGCAGCCGGGGGATCGGGTATGAGACGGCGGTTGGCTTGGCCCAGATGGGCGCCCATGTGATCATTGTCAGCCACAACCAGAAACGTTCACAGGAAGCCGCCCAACGGATCACCGATGCGTTTGGCAAACAGGCCGCCCGCTATTACGTTGCAGACCTCTCTGTACAGGATCAAATCCATCAGCTGGGGGATGACATCCTGCAAGATTACAACCAGCTTGATGTGCTGGTCAATAACGCCGGGGGCTGGTACCGGAAATTCGAAAAAAGCGACGATGGCATCGAGATGACCTTGGCCCTCAATCACCTGAGCTACTATCTGCTCACAGGCCGCCTTTTGCCGCTGCTTAAAAAGAGCACACCTGCCCGCATCATCAACGTCTCCTCCGAAGCCCACAGGCAGATCGATGGCATCCAGTTTGATGACCTCCAGTTTCAGCAGCGTTACCGGGCTTTTTCGGTTTACGCGCATTCTAAACTCGCAAATGTGCTGTTCACATACGAGCTCGATCGGCGGCTGGGTGAAAATACCATTGCCGTCAATGCCCTTCACCCGGGCTTTGTCAAATCGGAGCTATACCGCCATTTTGGGATGGCTACCCAGTTGGTCAACCTGATCGCCGGTGTGTTCGGCAAGAGCGCAGAAGATGGCGCTGAAACGTCGATTTACCTTGCCAGCTCGCCCGATGTGGCCGATGTCAGCGGTGAATATTTCGTCGACTGCGTGCCAAAGGAATCATCACCGGCATCCTACAATGAAGCGCACGCAAAGCGCTTGTGGACAATCAGCGAAGAGCTAACGGGGTTTACCTACCCTATCTGAGCGAAAAAACGTCTCTGTGCTACTCCACTGTGACAGATTTGGCCAAATTGCGCGGCTGGTCCACATCCAGGCCCAGCAGTGAAGCGATGTGGTAAGCAAACATTTGCAAGGGGATGGTGGTGATCACCGGGCTGAGCAGCCAGGGCGTTTTGGGTACCCACAGGATGTTCGAGGTCAGGTCCGGGATCAGGGCATCACCATCCGTGGCAATCGCGATCACCTCCCCGCCCCGCGCCAGGGCTTGCTCGATCTGGCTGATCATTTTTTCGTACCAGGGGTCATTTGGCGCCAATGCCATCACCGGCATGCTTCGGTCGATCAGGGCAATCGGGCCGTGCTTCATCTCGCCTGCCGGGTAAGCCTCTGCATGGATATACGATATCTCCTTAAGTTTCAACGCCCCTTCATAGGCAATCGGCATATTGATTCCCCGTCCCAGGTAGAGCATGTGGCGCGTATTCTTGAATTTCCTGGCCAGCGCCATCACAGCCTGCTCACGATCCAAACAGTCCCCCACCAGCGCGGGGATGCTCATCAAATCCTTCACCAGTGAAAAACGCTGGTTCTCATCGATTACGCCGCGCAAATCCCCCAAATGGACCGCCAGCAGATACAGGTCCAGCAGCGGCGCGGTGAAGGCTTTGGTCGAAGCGACACCGATTTCCGGGCCGACCTGCATCGAAATGCATCCATCCGCAATACGCATGGCTTGGGAGCCGATCGCATTCACAATCGACCATAGTTTCGCGCCCTTCGAGCGCCCTTCCTCCATTGCGGCCAGGGTATCCGCCGTCTCGCCGGATTGGCTGATGGCAAGCACAACGGTGTGCTCGTCTACCAGGGGGTCGGCATAGCGGAATTCCGAGGCGATGGCCACCTCTGTCGGGATACGGGCAATCCGCTCGATCAGGATTTTGCCAACCATGCCGGCATGCGCGGCCGTGCCGCAGGCGGTGATGATGATCTTGCGGATTTCACGGGCAGTCTCCCCATTCAGGCCCAGCTCATGCAGCATCACGCGTCCCTCATCAAAATCAACCCGACCAGCCAGCGTATCAGTTAGTGAACGCACTTGCTCGTGGATTTCCTTTTGCATAAAGTGCCGGTAAACCCCTTTTTCAGCTGCTACCGGGTCCCAGGCAATATTTTGCGGGTTAACTTCCACAGCGCGGCCACTCATATCCGTCACCCTGACTCCATCCCGTGTGACGATGGCCATTTGGTGCGATTCGAGAAAGACCGCTCGGCGGGTGTGTTCCAGGATGGCAGGCAGATCCGAGGCGATGAAGTTTTCACCCTCGCCCAGCCCGATCACCACACCGCCCGCATTCCCCACCCGGGCAGCGACGATCTTGTCGGGTTCACGGGAGGACATCACCACAATCCCATGGGCGCCTTTGAGCTGCTTCAAAGTCTGCTGGACGGCTGCTTCCAGTGTTGCACCGCTGGCGTAGAATTTTTCAACCAGGTGCACAATCGTTTCGGTATCGGTATCCGAGTTGAACCGGGTGCCCTCTGCGCTAAGCTCTTCACGCAGGGTCAGGTAGTTCTCCACGATGCCGTTATGCACCACCACAAACTCACCCGTGCTCCCCAGGTGCGGGTGTGCGTTGCGCTCGTTCGGTTCCCCGTGGGTAGCCCAGCGGGTGTGGCCGATCCCGATCCGTCCATGAATAGGCGTGTTGCGCACCAAAGCCTCTAAATGGTTCAGTTTGCCAGCATCCCGCCTGATTTCGATATTTCCCTCATTCAATACCGCTACACCGGCCGAATCATAGCCTCGATACTCCAAACGTTTGAGCCCGTTCAAAATTATGGGTGTTGCATCCCGTTCGCCAACATAGCCAACAATACCGCACATCAGTCTCTACCTCCAGGTTTGTGATTAACACATGCATCCATAATCCAGGCCGCTTACAGGCCTTACAAAAAAGCATGCATTAATGGTGTGTAATCTGGGAATGCAACTACGTTTGTAGCGGGAGGCATCCGCCGATCTCTCGATTTTCCTGATGTTGCATCAGTTAGCCCTGGTCTGCACCAGGGAACCTCCATCCTCGTCACCGATCCCCTGCGGGGATTGGCCAGGCGCTTTTATTCCCGTTTGAATGTCCAACGTACCTTCATTTTACCCGTTATTGGGTTTGACAAAGTGTGACCATTATACCTTAACCCTCAAAAGATGGGTCAAGCCCAATTTGGGTCATAAGCCCGGGAGAGCCAATCCAGGTCACCCTCCTGGTCAACATCAAAAAGCACTCTGCGGTCCACCCAGGGCACTTCATCCACCCTGAAACGGGTGAAGACACCTCGGCCGCCCTGATCGCCCTCAATTGTTCTGAGGGCTTCAAATGTTTCGCTGCCGAACAAGATCGGGTTCCCCCTGCGGCCTCCCGCCATCGGCGCAGTGATCGGTGCACGCTCCACATTATGCCGTTCGATCAACGCCCTGATCAAGCTTGGTGGGACATGCGGCTGGTCGCTGAGCAGGAAAACCACCCGCTCACAGCGAGCCGGCAGGGCTTCCAGCCCGGCCTGCATGCTGGTTGACTGGCCTGATGCCCACGCCGGGTTGTGCACGATGCTCACGGGCAGGCCGGCCAATGCGGCTTCAAGCAGGGTATGCTCTGCGCCAGTCACCACGATCAGGGGCGAAAGCCCAGCGTATAAGGCATTTTCAGCCACATTCACCACGAAGGGTTTGCCTTCCCAGGTTAATAGCTGCTTGGATGTCCCCAGGCGTGCGCTTCCCCCGGCTGCCAGGATCACGCCGGCTGTGGCGCTGTCTGCACTGAAGACCGGGCCATCTGGTCCAGGCTGCTGCAGTGAACTCACAAGGACACGGTCGTAAACATCGGACAACAGGATTGCCAGCCTGGCGCCCTGTGCTTTTAACGCACCATTTTCAGCCTGGTTGAGCAATACCACCTTTTTCGCCTCTGCTGGAATCCCTTTGAGGCCGCCAAAACCTGACCTCAACACACCGGCCAGGTGATCAGCCGTAATCACATCGCCCATACGAAGGTCCCCCAGCTGGCCAAAAATCTCCGGCCGGTGAACGCGGTCTGCCGTCAAGGGCTTCCCCAGAGCAGACAAGCCTGCAAAGACCACCACCAGGTCCACCCAGGCAGGGATCACGGGTTCATAGTCGGCAGGTGCCTTGAGCGGCTTGACACGGGCGCCATCGGCTTCGATCAACAAGGTATAACCCGCCCGGTTACACACCTGGTGCACAGCCTCCAGAACGGATTCGTTCAGGCCAGCCAGGCGGTCATCTGTTCCTGCAAGGCCAGTTAGGAGCACTGTTTTTGCATGCGTAAAGTTTATTTTGTCAACATCACCGGGTTGTTCGAGGATATGGTGCTGGTCAGCCCCAGCCGCCTGCCAAACACCCAAATGCGTGGTTGTGGTCATCACAACAGGCGTCTTCAGCTCACGCCCCAGGATGAACATGGCGCTGGTTTTACCGCCCGCGCCCACAAAAGCGACGGTTTCACCCCCAGTCAAACCCAATCCCTTTGCCAGGTTCATCAGCGCTCAATCATCCCAAAGCTTGCGCCGTAGTGTAGGCTGGGTCAGGATCGCTTCCAAAACACCTCCCCCAATCGCCAGAGACTTCTCAGAGACGCTCCAGCAGCGGAAAGTCTCCGGTCGGGGGTCAATATCACCCACTTTGGTACCTGCTTCAACGTGCAATCCGGGATGGATCAAGCCTCGCACCACGCCCGTGAACGGGGCTCGGATCTCTTCCCGGGCAATCTTCAATACCAGGTCACCCGGGCTGACGAGATCGCCAATTTCCACAAACGTTTCCACCCTGCCCCCAACAGGCGCATGAAAAACCCGCTCGTGTGCGTACTCACCAACCTTACCCGGGATGCCTGTATCCGCTTCAGGACCGCCCCGCCAGTACACCCGGCCGAGATGATGCCCGCGGTTGGTCTCCACGGCTGCATGGCAGTTTTCACCTACCACAAATCCCGGCCCCAAGCCTATCACCATTTGAGCCGAATCCAATGCGGTCGTTTCACGGGTTTTGCACATGCGGGCATCCACAATCACCGCTGGCGGGTATTCCGGGAGCAGATCCAGGTTGGGGTCTATCAGAACCGGCACCCTGCCCGTAGCCCAGCAGGGTTGCATTTCCCGCGCTGTTTGAATGAGCTGGCCATGAACGCCCTCAATGGCAATCCCGCCGTCATAGACAGCCTGTGCAAAGGCCACTGACCGGCGCACAGCCATGGGTTGCGGCGCTTCAACCACCAGCACATGCATGCCCACCCGGTGCAGGCGCAGCGCCACGCCGCTGGCGAGGTCGCCCCCGCCCCAGATGAGCACATAGGCGGTCATTTAATTTTTCCCAACCCCCGCAGCACACGTTCGGGTGTCAGGGGGAATTCTGTGAACCACACGCCGGTGGCATCATACATCGCATGCATAATCGCCGGAGCCAGGGGCAGGTAAGGCATCTCTGCCATCCCCCGTGCGCCATAGGGTCCATTGGGCTCGGGGTACTCCAGGACGATCGATTCAACCTCGCCGGGCACATCCAGGACAGTAGGTATCAAATAATTCGATAGCATATTGGTCTGCACATGGCCGCCCTTCTGGATGAAGTTCTCCAAAATGACATAGCCTGCGGCCTGAACCAGGGCGCCCTCAATCTGTCCGACAACTTGCACCGGATTGACCGCCTTACCAACATCATCCGCACAGTAAATCTTCAAGATACGCACTTCGCCGGTTTCTGTATCGACCTCCAGCTCAACGGTTTCTGAAACGTATCCATAAGAGAAATTGGGGTAGCATTCCCCGGTTTCCGGGTCAAAAGGTGTTGTCGGCGGTGCCTGGTAGATATAAGTGATAGATACCGGCCTTTCCTCCGAGCGCCACTTCTCCAGAGCTTGTTCAGCAGCACCTTTGATGGCATTGCCTGCCATAAAGGTCATCCGGGAGGCTGAAGCACTGCCTGAGTTCCCGGTGAAAGCCGTGTCTGAAACAACAAGTTCAATTTTATCCAGCGGCACATTGAGAGATTCGGCGGCAAACTGGGCAAATACCGTATGGGCACCCTGCCCCACATCCGCACCGGCATGGTACACCACAGCGCGTTCGATTTCAGCCTTGCCGTGCAGCTCAATCTTGGCATGGGAAGTCTCCGGTGCCCCGAAGGAAAAACCGACATTCTTGAAGGCGCAGGCAACCCCTCGCCCGCGTTTGATCGCACCCTGCGACTGTAGCGGCAGAGGTGCCTGCCATCCGGCGGCTGATTTTTGCCAGCCCGCATGCTTTGAACAGGCTTCAAGGACGGGTTTGATGGTCACACCCTTAGGCGGCTTGGTATTGGTGCACAAAATTGAGCCGTCTTCGATGAGATTCCGCATGCGCAGCTCAACCGGGTCCATGCCCAACGCTTCGGCCAGCCGGTTAATCTGCATTTCTGCCTCAAACGCCCCCTGTGGTCCGCCAAAGCCCCGGAAAGCACCCCCGGGAATGTTATTGGTGTATACAGCCCTTGAATTAACCTTCACATTGGGAATCTCGTAAGGGCCAATGCACATCAGCGTGGCGTTTCCCAGCACCTTGGTCGAGGTGTAGGCATAGGCACCGCCATCGGCCGTCACATCCACCTGTGCAGCGATGATCTTGCCGTCCTTGGTAGCCCCCCACTTGCCAACCAGCTTGTAGGCATGACGCTTGTGATGGCCAAGGATCGATTCTTCACGGTTCCAGATGATCTTCACCGGCCGCTTGATGCCGCGCTCATGGAGGTGTTTGGCTGCCAGTGCCAGCACGATCTGGACGGACATATCTTCCCTGCCGCCAAACGCCCCGCCGATCGCCGGGTAAATCACCCTGACCCGGTCAAGCGGCAAGTCAAGGGCATGGGCGATTTGTTCCTGGTCTTCATGGGTCCACTGCCCGGCGACTAACACCGTCACGCGGCCCGCTTCATCGATATAGCTGACTCCTGCTTCAGGCTGCAGGTAAGCATGTTCCTGAACAGGTGTACGATACTCGCTTTCCACGATCACGTCGCACTCACGGAACGCGGCCTCAACATCCCCCAGCCGGATCTGGTATTCGACGAACACATTCGATTCACGGTCAGGATGCAGCAATTCCCCATTTTCCGCCAGTGCCTCTTCAATGGTATCGACAACAGGCAGGTCCTCATAGGTGACCTTGATCTTCCTGCACGCCTTGGCCGCGATCTTTTCCGTCTCCGCTACGACAACCGCCACCTGGTCCCCGACAAAGCGCACCCGGTCGCCATACGGCTTGTTCGATCCCGGACCGCACAGCACCGGCTGATCGGGCATGATCAGTCCGTATTCGTTGACCGGCACATCCTTGGCCGTCAGCACTGCCAGCACGCCCGGTGTGGCCTTCGCTTCGGCTGTGTCGATCGCCTTAACCACGGCGTGGGGACGGCCGGCAAACAGGATCTTCATATAGGTCTGATCGGGCAGGTTAATATCCCCTGGATATAAAGCCTCCCCGGTGACCTTGTCTTTTACATCTACACGATGTACGGATTTACCGATATAAGCCATGAGTCGTCCTCCTGTGTGGTCAATCCTTTACGCCAGCAGTTTGAACCAGGCTGGCGCGTTCAACGGCCTCAATGATCTTGTAATAGCCCGTGCAGCGGCATAGGTTGCCGGTGATCGCCTGGCGGATTTCCGCCTGCGATGGGGTTGGGCGCTCTTCCAGCAGTTTCGCCGCTGACATCACAAACCCAGGTGTGCAGAACCCGCATTGGACAGCACCATACTCGATGAATGCATCCTGAATGGGGTGGAGTTCCTCACCTTCGCGCAGCCCCTCAATGGTGACGATCTCTGCGCCGTGCGCCCGCGGTGCCGGCACCAGGCAGCTCATCACTGCCCGGCCGTCGAGGAACACCGTGCACGCGCCGCATTCGCCCTCGGCGCAGCCCTCCTTCGTCCCGGTTAAGCCAGCCTCATCCCGGATCAGGTTCAACAAAGTCTTGTCAAACCCGGTTGTAAACCGATAGGCCGTCCCGTTGATCCAGGTATGGATTTCCTCACCCGTCCAGGGCAGTTTCGAAGGGGATACGTGCAAGCTCGAACCCATCAGCAGGATCGGGTCAGCCGGGATCTGGCGCTTATCAACGCCTTCATAAATAGCGGTGATTGCCCGCCTGGCAATCACGCCCATCATATACGCCCGGTAGTCAGCCGACCCGCGCACATCCGAGATCGGGCGGGCGGCCTGGGCAACCAGCTCAGCGGCCCGGGAGATGACGTCACCATCCAGCTGCTTCCCAACCAGGTACGCTTCTGCCTCCTCGGCGTGGATGATGGTCGGCGCTGCTGCACCTAAGGTGATGTGTGCATCGGCCACCAGGCCATCTGAGACCGCCAACAGCACGCTGACGTTGATCACAGAAATCGCCTGGGCTCGGCGTAGCGCTGTTTTGATAAAAAACGAGTGGTGGTGCGGCTGTGGTGCTTTGAAAAAGATATCCGCAATGATCTCATCCGCACCCATGACTGTTTTTCGGACGCCAGTGTAAAAATCCCCCAGCGAAACAACCCTTTCACCCTGGGACGAAACCAAACGCAGCTTCGCATCCAGCGCCATCAACGGGCTGATGGTGTCATTGGCCGGTGATGCTGTCACCAGGTTCCCTGCAACCGTGCCCCGGTTGCGGATTTGCGGCGAACCCACTTCCCAGCAGGCTTGCAGCAGTGCGTACGCCTTTTCGCGGATCAGCGCAGACGCCACCACATGATTGTGGGTGACCAGCGGGCCGATATGAATCACCCCGTCCTGATCCTCGTGAATCTCGTCCAGTCCCGGGATGCGGGTGATGTCTACAATCGTATCAATACCCTTGCGCACGCCGCGCTCAATTTCAAGGATCAAATCCGTGCCGCCAGCCATGATCCGGGCCGATTCGCCTTCTCTGGCCAGTGTCTGGATGGCTTCATCAATGGATTGCGCTAAAATATATTGCTTCCACATGCGTTTTCGTCTCCGTTTTATGCTCTCTGAAAGTGCTTTTTCATCTGGTTATAGTGATCGATGATCTCCGCCAGGATGCTGACTGCGATCTCCTTTGGCGTTTCAGCGTGAATGAACAAACCGATCGGTGACTTGACCCGCTCCAGTGCTTCCGTAGAGATCCCCTTTTCAACCAATTTCTCCTGGGTATGCGCCCAGCGCCGTTTCGACCCGATTAACCCGATGTAGGGCACTTCCGTTTCCAAAATCGCCGGCAGCCCTTCGATATCGACTTCGGCGCCACGGGTCACCAGGACCATGTAAGTGCGCGAGTCAAGTGTGATCTTCTGCGGGATTTGGCTCATCTCCACGGGCAGGTACATATCAGCGCCGGGGGTTTCCTCTGGTGTGCACAGCTCTTCACGGTCATCACTAACCACCACCCGAAATCCCAGCCATTTCGCCAGGTGGACAATCGGTTTTCCGACATGCCCTGCGCCAACCACCACAACCGTCGGTAACGTTAAAAAGGGCTCCACAAACACCGTCACCACCCCGCCGCAAATACCTGCATCGCCGCGCTCGGGGTCGATCATATCGTAGGTCAGAAAGCGGGTTTTGCCATCTTTGAAAGAAGCCATCGCCTCAGCCAGGACCCTGTTTTCAACCTCTCCGCCGCCCACCGTCCCATCAAACCGGCCGTCACTGTAGACCAGCATCTTCGCGCCGGCATGACGGGGCACGGAACCTTTGGTATTCACAACGGTGCACAGCACCACGGATTCACCCCGTCCAACAGCCTCATTCAATAGCTCAATAATTTTCATACCTATTCCTCTAATAAACTCAATACTACGGGTAAAAGTTGCTTCTTGCGTGAAACAACGCCTTCTGCCAGCCGGGTGCCATCGGATAAGGGCCGGTAAGGGAGCTGATCCAAAACGGATGGCGCATCCACCATCAGCAGTCGGCTGTTCCGCTGGACAACATCCGTGACCATGAGCATGGCAAAATCCAGGCTCCGGCGTTCTTTTAATTCCTGCAGTGCCTGCCGCAAGGGCACTAAAAAGTCGTTGATTTCGTACAGATCCGATACCTCTGCCTGTGCAATCGCAAACCGGATGCTGTCGGTCTCGTATTTCTTCATATCCGATGTGACCACATCCATGGGTTCACGGCTTGCCAGTCCTGAACCGGCAGCAAGGACCTGTTTGCCAAAAGACTCCAGGGTTTCATCAGCCAGGGGTGTACCCCAAACAAAAGCCCAGCGTGCCAGCCTCTGGCCGGCCTCCTTATCACGGGGCGTCGTTGTCGGTGAGGTCAGTATCAGCGTATCTGAAAGCAAACCTGCCAGCATCAGCCCTGCTAGGTCAGGCGGTGCACTCAAACCTGTGTCTTCGATCAACTCTGACACCAAAGTGCTGGTACTGCCCACCACATCAACCGTGAAGCGGATGGGCTCATGGGTGGTGGGGTTGCCCAGGCGGTGATGGTCCAGGATCTCGATCAGTTCTGCCTCTTCCAGCGAACCCAGCGATTGCTGGGGTTCGTTGTGGTCCACAAGGATGATCTTCATGCGGGGCGGGTCGAGCAAGTCCCGCTGGCGGCAAATGCCGAGGTAGCGCTGGTTCTCATCCAGGACCCAGAATTCATCCACTTCATCCCGTAACAGCCGGTTGATTACGTCCCGGATGCGGGTGGACGCAATGTGATGTGCAATATCCGTTTCCGCGGCTTCGCTGCAGGGGATATCAAGCAGCTCGGCCAGGGTGATGTTCTGATAGCGCGGCTGGGGGCCCATCAGGCGCGTGAGAAAGCTGAACATGGACTTCCCAGTGATCAAACCAAAGGGCGTCCCATCCGGATTGACCACCGGTGCCACGCCGCCCGTGCGGCTGAGAATGGCCCAGGCTTCACTCAGTGGGCTGTCCGGCTTGACGGTGTCCAGGCGCTGCATCACCGATTCAAAGCGGGGAGAAGCATCGTTGAACAATATGGGCGGGTCCATCGCCAGTGTGTTCAATACCCACGCGGTTTGGGGGTTGATCGGCCCAGACCGTGCAGCAATCGCATTGATCCCATCGCGCTCCCGCAGCAGCCAGGCATACCCCATCGCGGAGGCAATAGCGTCCGTATCCGGATTGACATGCCCGATCACAAACACGCGGTTGTCGGTTTTTAAGTCAGGTTTTTGACGGAATCTTGCTGCAGCCAAAATTCACCTCGCTATCTCTTATCTATTTCGATAAGGCCTGCCAAATTTTTTCTGGTAAGGCCGGAATGGTGTTCAGCGATACGCCGCACGCATCCAGGATGGCGTTACCGACGGCAGGTGCGACCCCATCCAGGGGGATTTCCGCCACCGCTTTAGCACCATAAGGGTGTGAGGGCTCAAAGGTTTCAACAAAAATCGTGGTCAGTTCGGGCATCTCGTCGGCACGGAAGATGTGGTAATCCACAAAATCACGCTCCCTGGGCTGCCCCTGTTCGTCATAGACCATCTCTTCACATACAGCGTAGCCCAGGGCCTGGGTCATCCCGCCTTCAATCTGCCCCGATGCGGTGACCGGGTTGATGATCACACCTGAATCGACCGCCATCACCAGTTTATCTACCGTGACCATGCCAGAATCCGTATCCACTGTCACTTCAGCAAACTGTGCGGCAAACGGCGGGGGCGCGACCGGCGACATGTGTGAGGCGACAGCCATGATCTGCCGCTGGTCAGATTGATGCAGCGCGTGCAGCGCAATCTCCTCAAAGCTAACGGTTTCACCTAATGGGGCAGATGCCTTACGGTCCTCCAGCGAGATCTCGATCGGGTCAACTTCCAGCCCATTTTCTGCAAACATAGCAGCCGCGCGTTCACAGATCTGCTGAGCCACCTTTTCTGCAGCTTTAACCACTGCAGCGCCTGAAATATATGTTGTGCTTGAGGCATAGGCACCTTTATCGAAGGGTGTGAAATCGGTATCCGATGAGTACACCAGGATATCCTCCAGGGGTACGCCGAGGGTCTCGGCTGCCATCTGCCCGAGAACGGTGTCCGAGCCCGTGCCCAGGTCGGTAGCGCCGACCAGCAGGTTGAATGATCCGTCGTCATTCATTTTGATGCTTGCGCCGCCCATATCGAGGTAAGGAATCGCTGTGCCTTGCATCACCATCGCCACGCCGATACCCTTGCGCAAATGATCCTTGCCGGGCACAGAATGCCATGCTGGATTTCCAAATTTGTGATCCCAATCGATCGCCATCCGCCCCTGGTTGACGCACTCCTCCAACCCGATCGTGTAGATCGTCTCGGGTTTCGGCTCACGCCCCTCACTCCAGGCTGTGCTGAAGGGATGCAGCTCGCCTGCGCGCAGGGCATTCTTCAACCGGAATGCGATCGGGTCCAGGCCCAACTCGCGGGCGATCGTCTCCATGTGGCGCTCCACCGGCCAGAATCCTTGCGGGACACCATAGCCCCGGTACGCCCCGGAAGGCACCGTGTTGGTGTAGACCACATCGGCATAAAACCGGATATTCGGCTGCTGCCGGTAGGTACCATCCCCGACATACAGTGCCATGGATTTATGACCGGTGTTGCCTGTCACAGTGAGCGCATGACAGCCGTATGCGCCAGTGTCGCTCAGGCAATACATCGCGTTGGCCGTGATGGTGCCGTCGGCCTTAACCCCGGTTTTCAGCCGGATGCGCATGGGATGCCGCGATCGGGCACCTATGAACTCCTCCTCACGGGTCATCTCGTAGATCACAGGCCGCCCTGTGGCGATGGTCAAATGCGCAGCCACATCCTCGACTAACACCTCCTGCTTTCCACCGAAACCGCCGCCAATGCGGGGTTTGATCACCCGGATGCGCTTAACAGGCAGGTTCAGCACGGGGGCAAGTTGCCGCCGCACATGGAAGGGCACTTGAGTGCTGGTGCGGATCACCAGGCGGTCATCTTCATCCCAGTAAGTCACCACCACATGCGGCTCAATGTGCGATTGCTGCACTTTAGGCACCACGTACTCCGCCTCAAAAACGCGGTCGGCCTCTGCCAGCCCGCGCTCAACATCGCCAATGTCAATCCGGATTTCTGCTGCCAGGTTGCGGTTTGGTTCTGATTCGGCAAAATTCACGTATTCTTCTTCATCATGGATGATGGGCGCGTCGGCTTCCATCGCCCGTTCGGCCTCAAGGATGGCAGGCAGTGCTTCATACTCTACATGAATCAGTTTCAGGGCTTCTTCAGCGATTTCTGCTGTCTCAGCCGCAACAAAGGCTACCCGGTCACCCACAAAGCGCACTTTTTTATCCAGTGAAAACATGTCCAGCGGGCCTGGAATGGGGTGAGACTGCCCTGCCGTCGAATAGATCACCCGGGGCAGGTCCTGCCAGGTTAGAACAGCTGCCACACCGGGTAAGGCTTCGGCCTCCGCAGTGTCTATGTGCTTGATGACCGCATGGGCATGGGGACTGCGCAATACCTTGGCGACCAGCATATCTCGCCTGTCGAAATCCGCAGCAAAAGCCGGCTTGCCCTGGACCAGTTTAACCGCGTCCACCTTAGGTTCGCCGTGGCCAACGGTTTTCATCGGCGAAAGCTCCTCCAAAACCTTCAGTTTTGGAAAGACCTTCGTTTCGGTCAATGGACCGCGGCCTGCTGTCAGCGGCGTCCCCTCCTCGCCAGCGTCCTCCGAAAGTTCCAGCACGCCGCCAATCCCGGATGGTCCATCAATCGGGCTGACATGCTCACCGCGCAGGATTGCGGCGGCACGCAGCACCGCCTGGACAGGCTTGACATAGCCCGTGCACCGGCACAGTACACCCGAAAGCGCTGCACGCACCTCCTCTTCGCTCGGAGTTGGGGTCTTTTCCAGTAAGGCCTTAGCCACCAGCACCATGGCCGGCGTGCAGTAACCACATTGAATTGCGCCCGTCTCCACAAAAGCCTGCTGAATGACGTGCAAGCCCTCGGTCCGCTTCCAGCCCTGCTCCGGGTGTTCACCCAGGCTCTCAACGGTCTGGATCTGGTGGCCTTCAGCCTGGGCAGTCAATAGGGCACAACTGTTTACAGGCCGTCCGTCGAACAACACCGCACAAGCCCCGCATTCGCCTTTTTGACACCCGCCGTATTTGACGCTGAAGAATCCCAGCCTGCGAAGCGTATCCAGCAGCCGTTCTCCAGCCGCAATTTTCAGAGGATAGTCTTGTTGATTGATGTTCAGAGTGATTTCCATCTCAGGACTCGCTTTCCTTGTTTGCGTTCAGGCGCTCAATACAGCGCAGGGCAAGCCTGGCGGCGATATCCCGCCTGTATGCTGCAGTTGCCCACCGGTCTTCAGCCTCAAAATAGGCATCTCGGCTGGCCGCATCCGCACCGCTGCTGTCTGCCCCGTCCAGAGCGACGATGGGCGCATCACCAAACCCTCCTAAAGCCACCCGCGTTCTGCCGGAACCCCACCGCGCCACGGCCACAGCCACGATCGGCTGATCCTTGGGTGCCCGAGCCACATACTCAAAAGCCAGTTGGGGTCCGCTTAACCAGGCGATCTCAGTGATCAGCATGCCGGGCGGGTCTTGCTCTCGTAACGGTAGCCAATCGCCCAGCCTGACCTGCTTACTGCCCGGTTCCCAGGTCAGGGCAGCATCCAATGCCAGCAAAACCGTCGTCAGTATTGAACGCCCGCCGCTGCTGAACAACCAGCCGCCCAGCGTAGCCATATTGCGGATGTTCTCAGATGCGTCCAGCTGGATCGCCCGTTTGACCTCTGAGGTCACATCCGGGTGCGCCATGAGCGTTTCAAGCCGTGTCATTGCCCCAATGGTAAGCCCCCGCGCACCCTTTTCAATCCAGTCCAGCCCGGCATCCTGCAGGTCAACGACCCCATCGACTCCTGATTGCCGGCGGCTCAAACTTGTCCCGCCGCCTAATGGCAGACGGACCTTCGATTTGTCAATTAACAGGGACAAAGCCTCATCAACCGAAGCAGGTCTGAAATATTCACTGATCATGTTCCCTCCTTATCGGGATAAACACGCCAACCTAAAGCTTCTGGGTCGATTTCTGCCAGTTGAGAGTCTGGTATATCGACCAAAACCAATTCCGCTTCTGCCAGAACTTCGCCTTGCACGGTCTGAAGCTCACTGTGTGCGTAAGACACCCTTCCGCGTCGGTCCCCTGCTTTGCCTAAGGCAACCAGGGACGTCTCAGAGGGAACAGGCGAGCGGTAGCGCACATTAAGCTGGGCAGTCACCATAAATTTATCCGGGCGGGTCATTTGTGCCCGGCCGCCGCACTCGTCCAGGATGGCGGCGATGATGCCGCCATGGACAATCCCGGGATAGCCTTCATACACTGCAGGAATTTGCAGATCTGCCCGGACTATCCCGGGTGCAAGGGTATAAAAGTCCAGTTTTAAACCAACCGGGTTCTCACGACCGCAGATAAAACAGGTCTTGGAACCCGGTTGTTTTTGACCCTGGGTCATTTGGTGGCAAAAGTATCGATGAGCACCTTCACGTTGCCGCCAACGGGGTACAGGATGGGGCAGGTTGCGCCGTTGTTGACATATTCCTGCACCTTTTTGCGGGCTTCATCGGGGGTTCCGCTGGCCGTGATGCGATGGATCAGGTCATCGGGTACCAGGTGTTTCGCCTGCTGGATCTGTTCGTGGGTGGCAGGCCAGCCGAGGATCGATTGAATCTTATGCACAATATCCATCGAAACGCCTGAGGCTTTGGCGATGTGCGGCTGCTGTGCCAGGTATTGGGTCAGCAGTTCACGGCTGGTTTCAATCGCTTTGTCGCCATCCTCATCCACGGAACATACCACGAGCTGCGGGCGGTCAAGGTCATCCAATGTGCGGCCTGCGGCCTTCAAGCCCTTCTTCAGCTCATCGATGGCCATTTCGTTGTATTCAGGTGGCACACAGTAGTTCAAAACGGCACCATCGGCAATTCGCCCGGTCAGTTCGAGCATCTTGGGCCCGGTTGCACCGATCATGATCGGCACATTCCGGGGTTCACGCCTACCGTGCACCACATCAAGCTCGATCCCGTTGACATGCACATAATCGCCATCGAATGTGACGGTTTCCATGTTCAACAATCGCCGCAGTACGATCACGGTCTCTTCCATAGCGGTCATGGGGCTCTTGCGGTTTATGCCCACATTCTTTGCCAACGGATCCCACCAGGCACCGATGCCGCAGATGATCCGGTTAGGAGCCAGGTCGTCGAGGGTTAAAAAGGTTGCTGCCAGTAAACCAATATTGCGTGTCCAGTTGTTGATCACACCGGATCCAACCTGGATCTCATCTGTCACAGCGGCATAAGCTGCCATAGGGACGATCGCATCCCGCACCAGACGGCTTTCTGCCTGCCAAACAGCTTCAAAACCGCGCTCTTCAGCGTATTTCACATAATCCAATCCATCTCGCAGATCATGTGCGTCCTGTAAATAAAGTGCAACTCTCTCTAATGTCATGTTGTTTTTCCTTTTCTTGGTGGGTTGATAAATTAAGATGTCATCGGTAAAGCACTTGTATAACGGAGGATCTCATAATCCTCAGGTACATCCAAATCCAGGGCGATGCGTTCGTTCTCAACCACAATCACTTCAGCCCCTTTGAGTCTTGCCAGGTGGCAGTGCTCCTCGAAAGAATTCGTGCCGTAAGAGAAGCTGATCAGATCTGCCGGGTCAATCAGCAGCATGTTGGTCCCCAGCCGTCTTCGATCAGGGCTGATCACCATCATAGGGGGCTGTGTGCGCTGTGCAATAAAGTCCGTCACATCTTCAGGCATCAGCAAGGGCAGGTCAGCAGGTACGATTAAAACACCTTCCGTTGAAAAGGCGTTCGAAAACAGCGACGCACGCAGCAATGCGTTATTCAATTCGGGCGTGCCGTTCTCTGTAACGGTGCGGACCCGTCTCTCCCGTGCCTCTGTCAGTACATCAGAATCTCGGGAGACAACAAGAATATCAGAAATAGCTTCGACCTGTAATAAAGTATCAAGGGTATGGATAAAAAGGTGGTGATTCAATCGGGAGCGTTCATCTTCGGAGAGAATCTCCGAAAGTCTTGATTTACCGCGACGTAGAGGTTTGACTGGTACGATTGCCCACAGGCTCATAGATTTATTGACTCCTGTCTGAGACCGATTCGCTGAATTTGAGGACTTCCTCAGCAAGGCGAACCCGATCCTGTACGTCCTTCATAATGATGTTAGTGAGTAAAGGAATTATACGCCATCGTTGGATTTTTTCCAATTCATCCCTGTCCCGCTGGTCAAAAACAAACCCGCTCAAAAGCGAGCCATAGTGCTCAGCCACGGATGAGGCACTGGGCTCGATCCCCAGTTCACTGAACATCTTGGCGGCCGGGCCCTTTAATGCCTTACCGCTCACCAGCGGGGATACCCCGATGACCACCTTGCCCGCCAGGGCTTCCCGATAGCCCGGCACAGCCAGGATCGGGTCAATGCTCACCCAGGGGTTAGAAGGCGTCAGGATGACCACGTCAGCATCCCGGATTTTCTCAAGCGCGCCAGGGGCAGGAACAGCATGGACTGCCCCCTGAAAAGCGAAGCCGCGCACCGTGGGGTGACATGCCTGTTCGACAAAATACTGCTGAAACCCAAGCGAGCCGTGTTCCTCGGTGTGCACAATCGTTCGTACCGGGCTGTCCGTCATAGGCAGGACCAGGTGCTCAACGCCCCATTGGCGGCACAGCACCCGGGTGATATCCGATAGGGGCACACCCTGGTTTAGCTTTTCAGTGCGGACCAAGTGTGTCGCCAGGTCCCTGTCGCCCAGCTGAAACCAGGCCGGGCCGCCCAGGCTTTTGACAGTTTCAAACACCGTCCAGGTTTCGTCCCGTCGCCCCCAGCCTGTCGCCGGGTTGGCCAAACCTGCCAGGGTGTAGCAGACCGTGTCCAGATCAGGGCTGATCTTCAACCCGCAATACTCAAAATCGTCCGCGGTGTTTACGATCACGCTAAAACGGTCAGGCGAGAGCAACGCAGCCAACCCGTGTACCAGTTTTGCGCCCCCAACACCCCCAGCCAATGCGATCACATTCAATGCATGCTCCTTTCCTAACTGAAGCGGAACTGGTGTAAGCCCATGGTTGAGGGGTCGTCCTCCTGGGTTACCACAATCAGGTTCTCTGCAGACACCCGCATTTCAACCGGTTCAAAGCCCACCGATTCAAGAGCACAGGCCAGGTTTTCACGCGTGACATCATTCAACGCCAGGGTGATGTGGGGTAACCAGTAAGGCGGTGAATAATAAATATTCGGTTGGCGCGCATAAGGAAGCGCTTTTTCCCAAATCAGGTTATGCAGGTCGATCATCTCCTGCGATTTGACCATCGGCAGGTAGAACACCGGCCTTTCGCCTGAAAATATGCCCAAGCCAAAAACATAGGTGATTAACCCGCTTCTGCCAACAATCAAATCGGCGAGGATGCCCTTAACAGCAGTCACATCCAGCCCGTTTGCTGCAAACCAGGTCAAATGCGGCGTTGGCAGGCTATAGATCGCTTCAAGCCCGCAGGCGTCACGCAGTTCTTCCCACAAAGCCTTCACTGTGACTGCCGATTCTGGATCTAACTCACTGATAATCGCGTACATCTCATCTTCACCTGAACAGATCCATATCTTTGGGCCTGATCAATTCTGATAGGCTTCCCTCACGCAGGCGATAGGGAAACCCTCTGGCTAACACAACAGGAAGACCCTCACGCGCCTGCCCCATCATCAATGATGCGCCGGCAGCCAGCTCATCACTTGCGGCCACCTGAGTGATCCGCAGATGATAGTCAAACAAGTCTGGCTCGCCACGCAGATCAACCAAACCCGGCATGCCGGAGAGACCGATGGTCATCCCGATCGTGCCCATCCGCCAGGCACGCCCATGCGAATCAATGATCAAAACACCGATTTTGCAGGCAAACCGCTGTTCGAGCTGCTTTCGGATGAATTCTGCCGATTTATCCGGGTTTTCAGGCAGCAGCAAGACCCAATCTTCCGCTTCACCCCAGGGACCGGTGACATTCGAGTGATCGATCCCCGCATTGGCACTGATAAAGCCCAAGCGATGTTCCACAATCATCAGGTTATTCCGCACACGCACCACTTCTCGGCTTTCCGAGAGGATCAGCTCGACTAAACGTGGGTCTTTCGATGTGATGCGGGCATAATCCAGTGCTGCCTCTGAAGGCGTGATCGTCGTCAGGTTGACCAGCCGGTTTTCCGCCTTGGAAACGATCTTTTGGGCAATCACCAGCACATCGCCATCCTGCAGTACCAAATCATTCTTAGGTAGCGTGTCGGCTATCAATTCTGAAAGGTCATCCCCCGGCGAAACCAGGGGAAGTCCTTTTAATGGATAAAGTGTCAGGCTCATTTCAGGCCTGGTCAGGAATGCCCGTGATGCGAATACCCGAGGCATGCACCTTGTGCTGCATGTTCAAGCCGATCAACACAGAGGTCAAACCCTCCACGACAACTGCGTTTTCAATCGGTCCGGCATCCCAGCCCTTCAATCCGGTATCCGCCACCAGCCCCAAAACCACATCGCGGGCGGCCTTCCCCTTACCGCACACCAGCACATCGCAATCGGTATCGCCCTGCCCCATCAGCCGCTCGTGGGAAATATTTTGGAAGGCGTCCACGACCTGGCAGCCATCGCCTAAAATTGCCTGCGCTTCCTGGGCAGCAGAGCCCGCTTCGGGCATCTGCACTTTAGACACCTTTGGCGGCATGATCGGGACGACAACATCAATGACGATTTTGCCCTGCAGAGCATCTTTCAGGTCTTCCAGGGTGGCTTTATGGGCAGCATAAGGAACAGTGATCACTGCAATATCGCAAGCCTCAACCGCAGCACGGTTTTCCATACCGCGCAAACCTTCCGGGGTGTGCCCCATAAACGCAGAAAGCTCTTCAACCGCCCTTTGGGCTTTTTCGTGCTGCCGTGATCCGATGATCACGGTGTGACCCGCTTTCAGCCAGCGGTAGGCTAATCCTTTGCCTTCTTTTCCCGTTCCACCGACAATCCCGAGTGTGTATTCTTGTTTGGTGTTTTCAGTCATTTTGGTATCCTTGGATTTACTATTAATCGATGATCTATTTGCTGGTGGCGATGTCTTCGAACCGCTGCCAGATCTTTGAGGAAATGGCCAACGCCTTAGCGGCAATGGCAGCCTCGTCAAGCGTGAGCAATTCCCGGCGGTACATCAATGGCTTGCCAGCCACCACAGTCGCCGTGACCATGCTCTCCTGGAATCCAAACAGGATGTGCCAGGGCAGGTTGCCCGCCGTCATGGGGGTGAAGGGATGATAATCAACAAAAATGAGATCCGCCGCCGCACCTTCAATAATTTCGCCAACCCGCAAGCCGTCAAACAACTCCGTCACCAGATCGGCATTGTTATCTACTCCCAGCTTAGTGACCGTATACCCGCCCATTCGGCGCGGGTCACGGTGGGAGAGCTTGTGAAGCAGGTAGGCTTCCTTCCACTCCAGCCACATCGTATTCGAGAAACCATCGTTGCCCATGCCAACCCGCATCCCGGCAGCGAGCATGTCCTCGATCGGCGCAACGCCCACTGCATTGTTCATGTTCGAGCGGGGCTGATGGGTCAGCCAGGTTTGTGTTTCTGCCAGCCGGGCAATTTCACCTTCATCCAGGTGAACCCCGTGGGCCAGGATCGTTTCAGGACGCAAAATGCCGAACTGATCCAGCCGGTGAACCACACGCTTCCCGGATGTCTCCAGGCTGAAGACCTGATCAGCGACGCCCTCCGCAGCATGGATGTGGAACCCCACACCTTCAGGACAGAGCTCGTTTGCCCGCGTCAGGGTCTCATCGGAGAGGGTCAAGCTGGCGTGAAGCCCAAAATTCGCTCTCAGGTTGGCATCCTGGGGGTCTGCCTCCTGGATGCGTTTGATGAAGCGCAGGTTTTCCTGCAAGCCCTGCTCGGCTTTTTCAGGCCCATCCCGGTCCGTGACCTCGTAGCACAACGAAGCCCGCAACCCTGCCTGGTTGATCGTCTCTGCGATGATATCCAGTGAGCCTTCGATCGCGTTGGGGGAAGCATGGTGGTCAATCAGCGTTGTAGTTCCGTGTTTGATCGCGTCCGCCAGGCACACCAGCGCTGAATAACGCACGCCGTCTTCATCCAGGGCCTTATCGAGGTTCCACCATAATTTATCCAAAATCTGTGTGAAATTGGATGGCGCATCGCCGGGAATACCCAATCCGCGTGAAAAGGCTCCGTAAAAGTGCGTATGTGCGCAGATATTCCCAGGCATGACATACTGCCCTTCTGCATCCAGACGCTCCTCATCAGGGTAATCCCGCAACAGCTCGTCTTGAAGTGCAATCTTCTCAATGACACCCTCCCGGATCAACAAACTCCATCCATCCGGCAGTATTTTATTCTCGGCTCCCCAAGTGATCAGTTTTCCATTGACGATTAACATTTCATCCTCTCATTTGGTATTGATAAAAAAATCCGCTTCTAAAGGTAAAAAAATTATAGCACAAGGCATGTTCAAGAAAGGCAGAAAAAACCCATTATTCCCCTGATATGCATTTGGTTAAGCCCTTCAACCTGCTGAACCCAATGCTATAATCAAAGCACCACACCAGGTCAATGAACATGAGTCAACTACCGAAAACCGTCATCCAGGGACTGCAGGCCTTCAACCAGGGCAAGTATTATGCAGCACACGAGCACTTTGAAGATGCCTGGCGGGCGTCAGAAGACGATACCCGCGAATTCTATCGGGCGCTGCTCCATATCAGCGGAGGATTTTACCGGCTGACCCAAAACCGGCCAGGTGCGGCAAGAAAATTCTTCGCCCGGGCTCTGCATTGGCTGCAATATTTCCCGGATTCCTTCCTCGGGTTCAACATAGATGCGTTAAAATCCCAACTGAGTACAAGCATCCACAGCATCGACGCCGGGCACCCACCAGACACCCTGCTCAAAGAATGGGCGGATCCCATTCAACCTGCTGAGGAAACAGAAAATGATGAAACTATTGATCACCGGCTTTGAGCCCTTTGGCGAACATCACATCAACCCCAGCCAGATGCTCATCGAAGCCTTACCTGATGCCCACCTCGGCATCACCCTGGTCAAAGCCATTCTGCCAGTGAATGCCGCTCAGGCCCCGGTCCGATTAATCGAGCTCCTCGAGGCCAATCAACCCGAGGCGGTGATTGCATTTGGCTTAGCGGCGGGCCGGGCAAAGATCAGCCTCGAACGTGTTGCTCTCAACTTATTGGATTTTTCCATTGCAGACAATGCCGGGGAGACAATAAAGAACACACCCGTCAGCGAAGGCGGGCCGGCGGCGTATTTCAGCACGCTCCCCCTGGACCGGATGTTGACGGCACTCACTTCAGCCGGGATTCCCGCCGAAACCTCCCTGTCCGCCGGTGCCTACCTGTGCAACCAGGTATTTTACACCCTCATGCACACGCTAGCCCAGCTCAATCCGGCTCTGCCAGCCGGTTTTGTCCATCTGCCAGCGTTGCCCGAACAGGCAGCCAAATCGGAACGATCCATCCCTTCCATGGGACTGAAGAGGATCCTCGCCGCGGCACACCTGATGATCGAAATCTTAGGCCAGCCAGCCACCTCTTGAGATCAGGAATCTATCGTGCCTGGCAATTAATCCATTAGTCAACGACAGGAGTCTCATGAACCCCATTGTCATCGAAAAAACCGACCAGGTTGCAGCCATCCTCAAAGAACAGCAAGTAGACCTTTGGCTGGTCTTCGTCCGTGAAACCAGCGCGGCCGGTGATCCCGTCCTCCCCCTGGTCTACGGGGAAATGGGCCTCACCTGGCAAAGCGCGCTGCTGTTCACCCCGGCGGGAGAGAAACTGGCCATCCTCGGCCGTTTCGAAGCTGAAACCGCCCGGCAAACCAACGCATATGACAGGGTGATCCCCTACGATGAGGATATCAAGCCGCCCCTGCTGCAGGAGCTCAAACGGCTAAACCCAGCCAGGATTGCGGTCAATTATTCCGAGGATGATGTTCTGGCAGACGGTCTGACCCATGGGCTGTACCTCAAGCTTAAGCAACTGCTGTCAGAGACCTCCTTTGCAGATCGGCTTACCTCTGCCGAACAGGTCATCAGTGCGCTGCGCGGGCGAAAAAGCAAAACGGAAGTCGAACGCATCCGGGCAGCCATCGCCAGTACCTTGGCAGTTTTTGAATCAGCCTTCACCAAGATCAAACCCGGCATGCGCGAAATCGAGGTGGCAGAATTGATGCAGGCAGAGGTCGAGCAGCTCGGCCTGGATTACGCCTGGCCGAAAACCAACAACCCTGCTGTGAACACCGGGCCAGATTCCCCGGTCGGGCACAACGCCCCCACAGACCTGGTGATCCAACCCGGGCATCTGCTCCATTTTGATTTTGGCGTCAAACAAGATGGGTACTGCGCCGACATTCAGCGCATGGTGTACTTCCTCAAACCCGGTGAAACTCAACCGCCAGAACCGGTGCGCACAGGCTTCGCAACAGTCGTTCGATCCATCCAGGCAGCTTTCGATGCCATTCAGCCCGGTCTGCCTGGCATTGAAGTGGACCGCATTGCGCGCGGCGTGGTCACCCAAGCGGGCTACCCGGAATACAAATACGCCACCGGGCACCAGTTAGGCCGTCTGGCGCACGATGGCGGCGCATTGTTGGGCCCGGACTGGGCGCGCTACGGGAAAACCCCCTTCATGCCCATCGAAACTGGACAAATCTATACAATTGAACCAGGATTGATGGTCCCCGGGTATGGCTATGTCGGCCTGGAAGAAGACATCCTCGTGACACAAGCCGGAGCGCAATATCTCTCACCACCTCAAACCGAACTGATCGTGATCTAACCCGCGCCAAAGGTCTACCTGTGCCCGGGGTATACCTGTTCTCCCGCGTTATTCCTCAATGATCTCCACAGAGGTGATCTGCACCCCCGGGTATTCCGGGCGCATCGGGTCCCGTGCCGGGATCGACAGCAAAACATCCATGCCAGCCACAACCTCGCCAAACACGCTGTGCTTCCCGTCCAGCCAGGGTGTCGGGACGTGAGTGATGAAGAACTGTGAACCGTTCGTGTTCGGGCCGGCATTGGCCATTGAAAGGATCCCGGGTTTGTTGTGCCTGAGGTCTTTGTGAAATTCGTCCGCAAAGGCATACCCCGGTCCGCCCCGGCCTGTGCCCGTCGGGTCGCCCGTTTGAGCCATGAAGTCGTTGATCACGCGGTGGAAGATCACACCGTCATAAAACCCGGCATTGGAGAGAAACACAAAATTGCTCACTGTCCTGGGGGTCTTGTCGGCGAATAGATCCACTGTGATATCGCCCTTTTCAGTGTGGATCAATGCCTGGTAAGTCTTTTCTGAGTCAATCACCATCTCAGGGGGATGCGTCCAGCGTTGTTTTTCTTTTGACATGCGTGCCTTTCGTTGATTAAGGTTGGGTAGGGTCAATCGATCAGTTCGTACAGTTCAACCAGAACGCCATTGGCCGATTTCGGGTGGATGAAGGCCATCCGGCGGCCTGGCAGGTCGTGCGGGACTTCGTCAATCAAGCGTACGCCTTTGGCCTTGAGCATCTTGAGCATGCCTTCGATATCTTCCACCTCAACGCACAGGTGATGCATGCCCTCTCCTCGTTTATCGAGATACTTGCCCAGCCCGGTCTCTGGATTTGTCGGCTGGACCAGCTCAACCTCCCCTTCACCAACCGGCATGAAGGCCACTTTTGAGGCCTGGGAGGGCACTTCCTCAATGTGATCGAGGAGCAGCCCAAGTTGATCGCGCCAAAATCCCAGGGCTTGTTCGATATCTGCCACAACAATGGCAACATGGTTGATCTTTTTTATTTTTGTCATGGGCATCCTTTTTAGATCAGATAAAGGTAGGCGGCTGGTACTGACCCCACACATCCCGCAAAACGCCGCAAATTTCTCCCAGGGTAACCTCGGCTTCAGCACAGCGGATAAATAGGGGCATCAGGGGTCCTTCGCCGCGGGCAGTCTCTTCAAGTTCACCCAGCAGTACCGCCACTTTATCTTTATCCCGCGTGGCGCGCAGCTCAGCCAGCTGACTGCGTTGATTCTCCTCCACATGGGGGTCAACCGAGAGGGATTCCAGCTCAATCGACTCTTCCACCTGAAACGCATTCAGGCCAACAACAACCTGGTCGCCTCTTTCAATGGCTCGTTGCGCCTGGTAAGCTGCCTCCAGGATTTCGTTTTGCATAAACCCGCTGTTGATGGCCTGCAAAGCACCGCCCAGCGCATCGATCTTATCAATGTATTCCTTGGCAATCACTTCGATCTGATCTGTGAGCGCTTCAATCACGTACGACCCGGCCAACGGGTCCACGCTGTCTGCCACCCCTGATTCGTGCGCGATGATCTGCTGGGTGCGCAGCGCCACCTGGACCGATTTTTCCGTTGGCAGCCACAAAGCTTCGTCCATGCTGTTGGTGTGCAGCGATTGGGTGCCGCCCAGCACGGCTGCCAGTGCCTGCAGGGTCACCCTGACCACGTTGTTCTCAGGCTGCTGGGCGGTCAGGGTCGAGCCTGCCGTTTGGGTATGAAACCGCAGCCGGCACGATTTTTCATCCTGGGCGCCAAAGCGTGTCTTCATGATCCGGGCATACAGTCGCCTGGCTGCTCGGAATTTTGCGATCTCTTCCAGGAAGTGATTGTGCGAATTGAAGAAGAACGAGATCTGGTTAGCAAAGTCATCCACTTCCAACCCGGCATCGATGGCCGCCTGGATATAAGCAATTGCATTCGCCAGGGTAAATGCGACTTCCTGGGCGGCTGTTGAACCCGCCTCGCGGATATGATAGCCGGATACGCTGATCGTATTCCATGAAGGCACCTGGACTTTGCAGAACTTGAACACATCAGTGATCAAGCGCATGGAAGGTTCTGGCGGGAAAATATACGTCCCCCTGGCTACGTATTCTTTAAGGATGTCATTTTGAATAGTACCTCGCAGTTTGTTCAGCGGGACGCCTTGTTTCTTGGCCACGGCAATATAAAATGCCAGCAAAATCGCAGCAGGGGCATTGATGGTCATGCTCGTAGAAACCTTGTCCAGGGGGATATCCCGAAACAATGTCTCCATATCCCGCACCGAGGAGATCGAGACGCCCACCTTGCCGACCTCACCCAGCGCCATGGGGTCATCGGCATCGTAGCCGATCTGGGTGGGCAGGTCAAACGCAACGGACAGCCCGGTTTGGCCTTGATCCAGCAGGTAGCGGTAGCGTTCGTTCGACTCTTCTGCTGTTGCATAACCAGCGTATTGACGCATAGTCCAAAACCTTCCCCGATACATGCTGGGCTGCACGCCGCGCGTAAAAGGGTACTCCCCAGGGAAGCCTAAATCCGCCAGGTAATCCAGCGTCTCTGGCGGCAGCATCACCGGCGGCAGCTCAATCCCTGAGGACGTTGTAAAGGCCGCTTTACGCTCCGGAAAGCGTTTTACCAGGGGGCGATAAACTTCCTCTTCCCAACGTTGCTTTTCTTGATCCAATGACATAAGCACCTCATACCTGCAGAACTCGACTTTTTCCAAGTATACCCGAAATCATTCCCACCTCATCAGGCAGGATCTTCCATCGGATGGATAAATCTCCATTGAGCAATCCTTAATGATCCCTCCGCACTCATAATTGAACATCATTAATTTGTTGCGCAGAAATCCCTAGTGACATAAAATTCGTAGGGGCACGGCGTGCTGCGCCCTGCATGGTAGGTCAATTTACCCCGCCCCCACTCCCCAATTCTCTTATTGCCGATACCCCTTATTTCTGGTAAAATCCTTTAGCTTGTTCGTTGTACCCTTCGAACAAGACTATCCTAAAAGCACGAAAGGGCTTGAAAACATGAAAGTACTATTGATCAAAGACGTTTACAAACTGGGACGCGCAGGCGAAATAAAAAAGGTCGCTGCAGGTTACGGCCGGAACTACCTGATCCCCCAGGGCTTGGCCATCCCGGCCTCCCCCGGTGCATCAGAGCAGGCAGAGCGCATCAAGGTCAAAGCAACCGAGCGCCGCGCAGCTCTCAACGAGGAATTGAGCGATGTCGCTGAAGTCCTCAACGGCAAGACCCTCACCTTCCCGGTCAAGGCAGGTGAAACCGGACGGTTGTATGGTTCCGTCAGCGATGACGACATCATCAACTTGATCGAGGCGAATTACGAAATCGAGCTGGAAAAACGCCAGGTCGAAACAGAACCCATTCGCCAATTGGGCACCTACACCGTCCCGATCCATCTGACCATGGATCTTGTACCCGAGGTAACCGTGATCGTCCATCGCGAAGGTGAAGCACCAGTCGCTGAAGCTAAAGAAGAAGAAGCGGTACTCGAGCCTGAAATGATCGAAACTGTCGAAGAGGCCGAGGTTGAACCACAGGCTGAGGAACTCGAACCCGAAGAAGCACCTGAAGACCTCGCAGAGACCGAAAGTGAACCAGCCGAAGGGGAAGCTGCAGAACCCGAAGCTTAACCCGAGGATCCCATCTGCAAACAAACCGGCCTGTTAAACGATCAACGCGACAGGCCGGTTTCCATTTGGCATATAATACACCTATGGCACAATCAATCGGTGCGCAATTAAAACAAATCCGTGAAGCCCAGGGCGTTCCACTGGAGGAAATCGCCCATAAAACCCACATCTCCCTGGCCTACCTCCAGGCCATCGAAGCCGGAGATGATGAAGCCCTGCCATCAAAAGTCCAGTTGCGCGGCTTTTTGCGGCTTTACGCGCATGAATTAGGCGTTCGACTTGAAGAACTTCAGGATCGGGAGCAACACCCACCGGTGGAGAAAGAGTTCGAGCATGATGAAGATGAAACCGGGCTTGAAGAATCGCCCGGCGAACCTTCTCCAGAGCCACCCATGGTGTCTGAGGAACCTCCCTCGCCTGAAATGAGCCCTGATCGTGCTGAACTCGATGGTGCCCCGTCTGTTCTCCACCCTTCTGAGCCGGAATTCAATGAGGACGACACCCCGCTCACCGAATCGGTGCAAATCTTCCAATCAATCGGCGCAGAGATCAGAAACCGCCGTGAATTGCTCAGTTTATCACTAACAGAGGTCAGTGAGAACACCCACATCAGGGATGCCTATCTGGACTCCATTGAGGCGGGCAAGTTCAATCAACTGCCCTCGCCTGTTCAGGCTAAGGGGATGCTGGTTAACTATGCGGATTTCCTCAATTTGGATACCGATGCCCTGTTGCTTGAATATACCGATGCCCTGCAATTGCAGCGGATTGAAAAACAAGGGCAGCTCCAGCAGAACAAACGTCGCTCAGCCAGGGAACTCTCTCCCACGGCACTGCGTCTGAAAAATTTCTTTTCGCTTGACCTGCTCGTCATCCTGGGCATATTTATAACCCTGGCGATCTTTGTGGTCTGGGGGGTCAACCGGATCCTGGCCACTGACGAGCCAGTAGACCTTGATAACGATATCCCCGGGGTTTCGGATGTCCTGCTGGCAACCGACATACCGGAGTCGCTTGTGACCCAGGATCCAGAATCTGAGGAAATCGCAGAACAGACCCCGGACGAAGAAGCGCAGGATCAAGTTGAGCCTTTGTTCACACCCGTTGTGAGTACCGACCCGATCAATGTCATCCTGGTTCCCCGCCAGAGGCTGTGGGTGCGTGTGACCGTTGACGATGAAATCGTCTACCAGGGCCGGTTGCTGCCAGGCAATGCTTATGACTATTCTGGCGAGGAGCGGGTGGATATTCTTACGGGAAATGCAGGTGCACTGCAAATATTATTCAATAATGAAGATATTGGCTCAGCAGGCCTGATTGGAAGAGTGGCTGAGATCAGCTTTACCGAAAACGGGATGGTATCGCCACCCCCCAGCGGCCCAAGCATGCCTGAATTCACCCCGACCCCCACTCCAGATCAAAACGATGACGAAACGAACTAAAAACACCTACCATTTAATCTCTCTTGGCTGTGCCAAAAACCTGGTCGATTCAGAATCCATGGCACAGCTGATGAACCGCCAAGGGCTGCGGCCTACCAGCCTGCCCAGCGACGCAGAGTACCTGATCGTCAACACTTGCGGGTTCCTTTCTGCAGCACGAGAAGAAGCGATTGCTGTGCTTACCGACCTGGCCAGCGAGAAAATGCCCTGGCAGAAGCTGATCGCCGCCGGATGCATGCCGGAACTGCACCGTCAAGACCTGCTTGAGAATGTTCCCGGCCTGGACGGCGTTATGGGCACCCGCCGCTGGATGGACATTCTCGATGTGCTTAATGCGGTGGGTCAACGCGGCACAGGGCGGACATATACACACTATTCACCCGGCCTAAGCCCGACAGATAACGAAGATTCAACTAACCGCCTCGCCGTTCAGGGAGGCAGCGCCTACATCAAAATCGCTGATGGCTGCCGGCGAACCTGCGCCTTCTGTCTGATTCCCCACATCAAGGGTGACCTGACCAGCCGACCGGTTAACCAAATCCTTGAAGACGCCAAGATCCTTCAAGATCAGGGCATCAAAGAAATCATCCTGATTGCCCAGGACACCACGGATTATGGCCACGATCTGGGTATGCATGATGGTCTCTCGGATCTGCTGGAAGCGCTGCTCCCAGCCGTTCCAAACATTCCCTGGATCCGATTGATGTACGCTTTCCCGGGCTATGTCAGTGAAAACCAGATCACGTTGATGAAAAATGAACCGCAAATCCTTCCTTATCTCGATATACCCCTCCAGCATGCCGACCCAACCATTTTACGGTCCATGCGCCGGCCGAGCGATATCCATGGAGTCCGAGAAAAACTGGCCCATATCCGCTCAACCGTGGAGGATATCGCCCTGCGGACCACCATGATTGTGGGCTACCCTGGCGAGGATGATGCGTCCTTCCAAAAACTGGTCAATTTCATCCAGACTGTGCGCTTTGACCACCTGGGCACATTCCCCTACTCGTTCGAGCCTGGCGCACCAGCAGAACCTCTTGGCGATCCGATCCCTGAACACATCAAAACCGAGCGGGTGGAACACCTGATGAAAATCCAGGCAGAGATTTCTTTGGAGCGCAACCAGCGTTTCATCGGCCGGGTAATGCAGGTTCTGATTGAAGGTGTTGACCAGGAAAACAAGATTTCAATAGGGCGCTCTTACCGCGATGCGCCTGAAGTTGACGGGTTGGTCCTGGTTGAAGGCATGGCACCTATTGGTGAAATGGTCCAGGTCAAGATCAACAGTGCCATCACACACGACCTGGTCGGCAAGCTTGTTATATCCCCATCCAGCTAAAATAAAAAGCCACCCTGATTTATCAGAGTGGCTTGTGATCGTGTAGCCTTCGCAAGGGTGTTACCCCTCGTCTTGCGTGGGCTCAGCGGTTGGTGCTTCTGTGGGTGTTACTGCTGGCTCCTCGGGTTCCCCATCTGTCGGCTCAACCGTGGGTGTCGGGGTTCCATCTGGCGGTGCCTGCTCTTCGCCCTCTGGGGGCTGAGAAGGCGGTGCGCCGCGTAAACAGGCCTCTGCAGCATCCTGTGCCAGCGGCTGAACGGATGGATCCGCGCTGATGGACTGTGCTCGTTCAAAATAGGCTTGTGCCTCGCAATACTCTCCTGCTGCCATGAGCTCCTGAGCATATTCAACAGCGCCGATGCGATAGCGTTCCGTGGCAGTCATAAAAGTGCCGTCCCGCAAATTCGGTAAATGGGGGTAGACCTGCTCGAAATAAAACACAACCTGCGACCAATCGACTTCCCAAAAGCTGGCGCCTGTCAGATACAATCGAGTCCAGGTCCGCAAGCCCTCTGCGCGTGAATCCAAAGGCGCAAAACGTTCTGCCAGTGAAAGATCATAGATCCCTGGCTCCAGGCTGCCCTCCACTAAAATCTTGTTGAGGCCGCGGTTGCGTAAAGCCATATAAAGCATCCCGTCAACCTCAACAGCCCGGTAAGTGAGATTGTTTTCGCGCAAAGCAGCGATAGTGCGGATGGCTTCATCCCAGGCGCCCTGGGCGATCAATGCCAAAGCGGTCTCATAAAGCTCTTCCACGGGACGCAAATCAGGTGTGGGCGTAAACACAGGTTCAATAGGTGTGGGCGATGGCTGCGGCGTTGGCGTGCCTATCGAGGAAATCAAAACCAGAGTTTGACTGTACAGCTCACCGATTTCAGCCAAATTGGCTTCACTGAGAAAGTCGGTCATTTCTTCTAGGACCCAGTCCAGGCGGCCCAAAGCAACCTGGTAGCGGCCTTCTTCAATGTCCAGCCGGGCGCCATCCAACTGTGCCTGGATTCGAGGCGCTGCCTGTGTCTCCGCCAGCGATACTCGGTCATTGATCCCCCGAGCTGCGCCGGTCACCCCGCCGAGGATCAGGATCACAAGAACGAGGAGAATGCCGGTTAAAATCCAGCCGGAGCGCCGTTCAAAGAATTTTTTCCTGATTTTCTTCGGCTGTGCTTCTTCTGTGTGGTTTGTTGTGGGTTGTTCGTTTTCTTTCATGGCCAGGATTATACCTTATCGCCCTTAAAGTTGAACCAGCAATTGAATTTCCTTCCAGATCGGCACAGCCCCCGCCAGGGCACCCACCCCGATAGCCCCGATGGCTAATAACAACCCCGAAAGCGGGATGGGCAGCACCGACATCACCAGCCAGGAGGCCACACTGGCCAGTATCGCACTGAGTATGGCGCGCAGCACGGCACCGCCCACCTTGAATTTCTCAGTCAGCCTGCGGTTGAGCAGCACCACCAGGGCAATTCCCTGAATGCTATACGAAATCGCATTCGCCAGGGCAATGCCGCTAAAAGAAAGCCAGTTCATCAATGGAATCGCGGTACCGATGTAAAGCACAAATCCCGCAGCCGAAACGGCCATCGGCACGCGCGCATTTTGTTTGGCATAAAACGATCGCACCCCCAGTTCGACCAGGTTATGGCCTAACAACCCGATCAAAAAACCTTGCGCAGCCCGCAGGATCATCTGGGAATCCTGTACTGAGAACCCAAATGCCGTTTGAATCAACGGTAAACTCGTCAATGAAATGATGACGGCGATGGGCAAAGACAGCGCGATCATCACCTTTAGAGAGCGTTCGATCGTGTTCTTAAAGGCCGATTCCTCGCCCGCTGCCAGGTGATCAGACAAGGTCGGCAGGAGTGCCGTCGCAATGGCTGTACCGATCATGGTCTGTGGTACCTGCTGGATCCACCAACCGAAACTCAACGCCGTCACCGAGCCGACCTCCAGCCGAGAGGCCAGGTTATCCTGCGCGAGAAAGATCAACTGTATGAACACCATGCTGACCAGTCGCGGGCCCATCAACCACAGCACTTTACGCACAGCATGGTCCCTGAAATTCAGCGTCGGGAACCATTTGAATTTAAACTTGACCAGCCCGGGGATTTGGATCAGCAAGTGCAGCGCTGCCCCAATGATCACGCCGTACACCAACCCGTGAATGCCCAGCCCGAACCCGGGCAGCTGCAACCCGCCAATCTGGTACCCCACATCAGGCGCTAAAATGACCGCACCAAAGATCTTGCCGCCGTCATACACCAGGGGAGCGATCGCTGGTAATAAAAAATGCTGGTTGGCCTGCAATCCCGCCATCACCAGCCCGCTGATGGAAAAGATCAGTGTGGCAATTAAATTCAGCCGCATCAATTGAATGGCCAAATCCTGCTGGCCTGAGGTGAACCCGGGCGCAATCCCCAATTCCCAACGGATCAGAGGACGGGCAAATAGCGCGATCACCACCGCCAAAACGGCCGTGACAACAAAAGCCAGGTTGGCAATCTGGGAAAACAGCTTCCAAGATGCTTCCCGCCCCTCTTTGAGAAGCGTTTCGGAAAGAATCGGGATGAAAGCGATCGCCAGGGCGCCTCCCGAGATCAACGCAAACAGCAGGTCGGGCAGGTTATTGGCCGCGTTGAACACATCCAGCTCGGCAGATAAACCAAACTGCCGGCCGATGATAATGGTCCGAATCACAGCCAGCACTTTATCCAAGCCAAAGAAAACAAACAATAGCAACGATACACGGGTTAATCGGCTGGTTTTCTTCATAAACGCCTCTCCTGCAATGAGGATAAACTGCCCTGATTATGCCATATTCCCATCCAGCTGACCAGTAAGCCCGATTTGGTCTTCTCAACCCGGGTTCGGGGATGTTACAATTAATCCCATGGACGCAAAACCCACCACCGGTAAACTTTACATCGTCGCCACCCCCATCGGCAATCCAAAAGATATCACCCTGCGCGCATTGGAGATTCTAAAACAGGTGAACGCTGTCATCTGCGAGGAGTACCGCCAGGGCAGCCGTTTGCTACACCAACTCGGCGTTGAACACGACCTGGTGACCCTTAACGAGCACAACGAAGCCCAGGAAGCCGCCAATATCATGGTCCGCCTGGCCCGTGGCGAGTCCATGGCCATCATCTCAGATGCCGGCACTCCCGTATTTGCAGACCCCGGTCAGCACTTGCTCGAACTGCTCTATCAGGCTGGCATCCCGGTTTCACCCGTTCCCGGTCCTGCTTCGCTCATGGCCGCCCTTTCGTTATGTGATTTTCCCATTGACCGCTTCGTCTTTGCCGGCTTCCCGCCCCGCAAAAGCCAGCACCGCGAAGGGTTCCTGGCGAAATATCGGCACGAATCCGTGCCGGTCATCCTGATGGACACGCCCTACCGCCTGACTAAATTGCTGGATGAAGTCCAATCTGTTTTTGGGGAGGGCCAGGATATCTTGCTGGCCTGCGACCTGACCCTTAAGAAAGAAGCTGTTTTTCGAGGCCGGATTGGGCACATCCTGCCCCGGGTAGCCGGACAGAAGCGTGAATTTATACTGATCATCAACCTCAACAAACCAAAAAGGACCCGCTGAAATGCCAGGCACCCCAAAAATGCACATCAGAGACAAAGAACTGCTGCTGCCGGCCTTCTTGCCGGATGCGACCCTGGGCTATGTGCGCGCTGTTGATTCCCGCGATCTTGAAAAAATCAATATCCAGGGCCTGGTCATGAACACCTTCCACCTGATGCAAAAGCCAGGATCAAGCACGATCCAGGCTTTTCGCGGCTTGCACAGCTTCTCCGATTGGCACCAGGTGATCGTCACGGATTCGGGCGGTTTCCAGGCATACTCCCTCATCCACCAATCAGATCAGTTCGGCACCCTGACTGACCGCGGCATCCTGTTCCGCCCAGACGGCAAAGGCCGCAAGTTCCTCCTGTCCCCGGAAAAAAGCATTCAATTGCAGATCAGCTATGGCAGTGATGTGGTCATCTGTCTTGATGACTGTACCCACGTGGATGCCTCCCGCCAGGAGCAGGAATTGTCCGTCGAGCGCACCCTGGATTGGGCAAAACGCTGCAGGGAGGCGTATGATCATCAGCTCGATCAGAGAAACACCCCCGAAGCGAACCGTCCCTTGATCTTCGCCGTGATCCAGGGCGGCGGGTTTCCTGATCTGCGCAAAAAATGCGCCGAAGGGCTGCTGGAGATCGGTTTTGATGGGTTCGGCTACGGCGGATGGCCCCTCGACTCCCAGGGCAACCTGCTCACAGACATCGTTGCCCTGACCCGCGAGCTTGTCCCCGAAGCGTTTCCCATGCACGCCCTCGGGATCGGCCACCCGGTCAACCTTGTGGAGACCTACCGCCTGGGTTACAGCATCTTTGACTGCGCTTTGCCTACCCGCGATGCCCGTCACGGCCGACTGATGCGTTATACCGTTCCCCCAGGCACCCCCTTGATCGGGGATGATTGGCTCGAATACGTTTATATCCAGGACAAAAAGCACATCAAGGAAAGCCGGGGAATCTCGGCATACTGCGACTGCCCGGTCTGCCAGCATTTCAGCCTGGGCTACCTGCATCACCTGTTCAAGACCGGCGATTGGCTCTATCAGCGCCTAGCCACCCTTCACAACCTGCGCTTTATGACCCAGCTCACAGAAAGGCTGCGGGTTGATGGTGGATAACATACAACCTGAAGCGCTTATGGCCCAGGTACGGGCTAACCCGAAGTATGCCGCCATCACAGAAGGCCTGGTATTACGGCTCAGCCGGGAAGCACTCGCCAGCGGCCTTACCGGTAAAGCCGCAGTAAAGTCCGTGCGCAATAAACTTCACCAGGTCGGCGGTGCATACTTTAAAAGGAACATCAATTACACCCACGCTGCCCAAAACCTGGCAGAACTCCCACAGCAAATGGACGCGCCGGAAGTCAGGGCGTTTTGCCGCACGCTGATGCAATCCCACGCTTCCACAGCAGAACGGCTGCCCGTCCTTGAGGACTTTTACACAACCTGCCTGGCACCCCTTGCCCCCATCTCAAGCATTCTCGACCTGGCCTGCGGCCTGAACCCCCTCTCTCTCCCCTGGATGCCGGTAGCCACCGGCGTGCAGTATCACGCCTGTGATATCTATCAGGACATGCTGGGGCTGATAGGCTCGTTTTTCGAACATTTCAACATCAGCGGTACGGCCAACCCATGCGACCTGGTCGGCCAGGTTCCGCAAGAACAGGCCCAGGTTGCCCTTCTGCTCAAATCCATCCCCTGCCTGGAACAGATGGATAAGCGCATTGCACTCGCCTTGCTTGATGCGATCAAGGCAGAGCATGTCCTGGTGTCCTTCCCCATCCACAGCCTTGGCGGACGGCAGAAAGGCATGCCAGCCTTTTACCGGAACCACTTCTACGACCTGGTGTCAGGCCAGCCCTGGGTGGTGCGTGAGTTTGAGTTCGCCACCGAACTGGCCTTTTTGGTGACGAAATGAAGCTTGATGATCACCGCACCCAGGCGTTAGTCTCAAGCGTGCTCAACTCAAAGAAATATCGCCATGCCGGGGTAAACCCCGCCACAGTTGAGAACCTGATCCAGCAGCAGGCCCCACTGTTTGCATCGGAAAAAGCCCTCCTCAAAGCCCTCAAGCGGAAATTACACAATATCGTCGCACCCTACTTGGGGGAACCGGATTATGCCGCGCTGACGGAGGAGCTGCAGCACATCCAGGGCGATGCGCTCGATGCAGAACCCTTGCTGGCTTTTTGCCGCAAAGTGCTCTCCGAGCACGCATCCACCGCAGAACGCATCCCGCTCATGCCAACTTTCTACGCCCGGCTTTTTGCGGAAACGGGCCAGCCGGAGGTCGTTATGGATCTGGCGTGCGGCTTGCATCCGCTGGCGTTCCCCTGGATGGGTTTACCTCGTGAGACCCAATACCACGCTTACGATATCCTCCAGCCCCGGGTGGACTTCATCAACCAGTTCTTCATTAAACTGGGTTTAGCCCCCCTGGCAGAAAACCGGGATATCCTCGTCGAACCTCCTACCCAGCAAGCTGACCTGGCACTTTTCTTCAAAGAAGCTCATCGGTTTGAAAAACGCCAACCTGGATGCAACCGTGCCTTTTGGGCCAGCCTGAACGCCGCCAGACTGGCAGTATCCCTTCCCAGCCACGACCTGGCAGGCACCCACAGCCTGCTTGACGGCCACCGCAAGCTGGTCCATGCCAACCTGCCCGTCCATCGAGAGGTGCGCGAGCTCCCCTTCGAGAATGAAGTGGTCTTCATGATTGAGAATAGCAGGGGAGGCTAACATGACCCAACCCTCGTCACCGCCTCGGCTGACAGACAGCCTGAAAAGGTTTTCGGGCATCCTCTCAGAGGATGACCTTCAGCAAATCATCGCCATTCAGGATGAGTCTCTGCCCACGGGTATTCGGATCAACCCTCTTAAAGCCGACCCGGCCTCTGCGATCAAGGCTTTAGCTCACCGTTACCGTTGGCAGGTCACACCCCTCGCATTTGGCGACCACGCCTGGCTGATCCAGTCCGCAGACTTCCCCCCAGGCCGGACCATCGAGCACCGCCTGGGCGAGTATTACCTGCAAGATGCCGCGTCGATGGTGCCTGTCAGCCTGTTCGATTTTGTCCCACCCCGCCCGCTCATCCTTGATATGGCCGCTTCTCCCGGCGGTAAAACCACACACCTGATTGACCGCACCCAGGATCAGGGCTTGATCCTTGCCAACGATGCCAGTCGGGCGCGCATCTCTGCCCTGCGGTCGGTGCTCGCGACCTGGGGCGGAATCAACCAGGTCGTGACGAACTTCCCCGGGGAGTCTTTCGGAGCGTGGTTCCCTGAAACCTTCGATCTCGTGCTGCTCGACGCCCCCTGCAGCATGGAGAACCTGCGCCCAACGCTCAACCATCCCCTGCGGGAAACCACCCAGGGAGAACGCCTGCGCCTGCAGGAACGGCAAGTTCAACTGCTGATCAGCGGGCTACGCGCGCTCAAAATCGGCGGTCAAATCGTGTATGCCACCTGCTCCCTCGCCCCTGAGGAAGACGAAGCGGTCATTGACCGGGCATTGAACGCCCATAGCGGTGCCTTTATTATTGAGCAGGTTGCCGATCGGCTGCCCTTCAATACCCCGGGGTTGACCGCTTTCGCGGATGAGACCTATCACCCCACCCTGGCCCATGCCCTGCGCCTTTGGCCTCATCTGACCGGCATGTCGGGGTTCTTCTGTGCACGCCTTAAAAAAATAGGCCCCCTCCCGATCATAACCGAAGCACCTCCCAGCCGTGATTTATCCCGTACTGGGCTGACCCCTGCACCCCCTGCCCTGCAGGGCGAAATATTTGCTCAAATTAAGAGGAATTACGGTTTCGATTTACAGGAATTTATCCAGGCCAGCCAGGTGAGGTTGTTCACCCGGCACGATAATGTATTTTTAATTCCCGGGGCCTATCTTGATCAGTTTGCGGATCTGCCTTTTGAATATATCGGCATGCCGCTTGGCCATTGGCTCGGAGATGCGCTGCAGCCCGCCCACGAGTTCATCAGCCGATTCGGCAGCTTTTTCACCAGGGGAAAAATCCAAATTGCCGATGACCAGGTCGACACCTGGACTGCAGGACGGGATATCCGCTACCCCAGCACAGAACGCACACCGGCAGGCCAATACCTGCTCGTTGAGGATCGTGCAGGACGAAATTTAGGCATGGGAAAACTGCTTGAGCGGCGTTTGAGGAACATGCTCCCCCGGGCTCAAGTCTAAATCTTTAATATATTTCTCTCTGTCGACGGATATTTCCGCATACACGCCATGATATTGCTCTGGCATCAGCCTGGCGATTTCAAGCATGATGGCATCGGTCGCGGCTTGCAGAACCTGCTTATCATGGCGCAGGCCGCCTAGGTTCAGCTTGAAGGGTTCGCCAACTTTGATGACCATCTTGGGGCGTTTGAGTTTACGCCAATCGGATTTAAAATCCTCATGCCCAAAATGCGCTAGTGGCAGGATGGGCACATCGCACTTGCTGGCCAGGATGGCGACTCCCGGTTTTCCCCTGATCAATAAGCCATCGCCCGTGCGGGTCCCCTCCGGTGCGATCCCCAGGATTTTTCCCTCACCCAGCGCTTTTTTCGCTTCCGCAAATGCGGTAAAGTCTGCCAATGAGCGGTCAATTGGGATACCTTGCCACTGGTTGAACAAAAAAGCCAGAAAAGGATTGTCCCAGGTCTCCTTCTTCACCAGGCCGGTTATCGGACGCGGGACCATCTGGGTGATGATCACCGGTGCATCAAGAGAATTAATGTGATTCATCACCACCAGGAATGGTCCGCTTTGTGGGACTTTCTTAAGCTCTGACGTATCGATCCGCAATAAAACATGCGTCAGCGCCCTGATTACACCATTTACTACCTTTGTCACCATCATGTTATTCACACACCAAGATTAACTTCTGCTGGAAAACTTCTACATCAAGCTCATGCCCTGCCACGCAGATCGTTTCACCATCGGCATGCACAGGCAGCACGCCATCCAGGGCTTTGATCTTGATCGACCTGCCTGTCGGCATCTTGATCGCAGGATGGGTCTCCTGCGTACCTGACATGACCTTCGGGAACAATCCCAGAATCTCCCATCGTGAGACCTGCCCGGCAATGCACAGGTTCAACATTCCATCCTCAGAGGACGACTCAGGGGCGAACATGAAAGATCCGCCCATCCGCCGGCCGTTCATGAGGGATACCAGCAAGCAGGGCTGTTCCATAACTTCGCCGTCGATATCCAATTGAATGTTTGGGGCATTAAAGAATAAGAAGATCGTCTTAATCGCCGCAATCAGGTAACCCGGGACACCGCTGATGAATGGCGGCAGCTTTGCAGCCTCAAAGCCCACCACGGTATCGAAGCCGATCCCGATGCCGTTGCCGAAATACCGGCCTTCCGGGAAATCCCCGCCTCTGACAAAGCCGATATCCACCTTGCGGGTTTTCCCATTAGCCAGCAATTGGCAAGCCGCTTCAAGCTCCTGGGGGATGCCCATGCCGTAAGAAAAATCATTACCCCGGCCAACCGGCAATACGGATAAATACGGAAAATCAGGCATCCCATTTTCAGCCTTCATCATCCCGTTGATAACCTCGTTCACCGTGCCGTCCCCGCCCACAGCGACCACAGCCCTGTAATCACCGTTGCAGGCTTCCTCCGCCAGGCGGATCCCATGCCCGGGATACTGGGTATATTTCAAGTCGTATACGATGCCTAGCCCATCCAAAATCGCTTGAATTTCGGGCATGGCTTTCTTTGCTGCGCCTTTTCCAGCAGCAGGGTTGACAATAAGGCAATATCGATTCAATGTGCTTTCCTGTTCATAGAGATGGTTATGGTTTATAACCCTGAGAGATGAATAAAGTTACAAAATCGTACCACACAATGGGTGCCGGTATGACGATTTGAGCAGTGTTTCTGGTTTACTGAAGTTTTGATCTTCAAGAGAACTGGCACCTTTAATCACATACGTAAAGAATGGCTCATAAGCACGTGGTTCAATGCCTATAAGACAGCTGACCCAATTGATAGAGCACCACCGCCGGTAAGACGATGGCGGCTGTTTCCATACGCAAGATGCGCGCACCTAATGAGACCACCCGGAATCCCGTTTTAACAGCCTGGTTCACTTCCTCTGCTGAAAAACCGCCTTCAGGGCCGACAAACAGGGATAGCGCCTTCACAGGCTGTCCTTGCAGCGCTGCTGCTAGCGAAGTGCTGCTTTCAGAGGCTTCTTCCCAGGCGATCAGGTTAAGCCCGAATGACCTTTGGGCGTCATCTACCCCCTCTTGCAAGGTTGTAACCGGCTTGAGGACAGGCAGCCTTCCCCGGCCGGATTGCTCTGCTGCTTCGCGGATGATGCGCACCCAGCGAGCCTGTTTTTTCAGCGAAATGTCTGGTGATTTAACCAAAGTGCGGGCAGAAATGAACGGGCAAAAAGCAGATGCGCCGATTTCAGTCCCTTTTTGCAGGATCCACTCGACTTTTTCGCGGCTTGTCAAACCAAAATACAGCGCAAGGTGAACCTCAGGCTCAGATGTGACTGTTTGCCGGTCAACAATCTTACCCCGCAGCGAAAAACCTGGTGCGCCGCCTTGCAGCCTAACTTGATATAGCAAGCCGCTGTTATCCAGTACACCAACCTGGTCACCCGCTCCCAGGCGTAACACATGCGTGATCTGGTGGCTGATATCATCAGGAAAAGTCACCTGGAGATCGTTAATGTGACTTGGGGGAATAAAAAATCTATGCATAAAAAGGTATACTAAATCTGCTTGTATATACGGAGTGTGAAATGGAAAAACCAGCCGGAAGCCTGACCGTGAAAACCTTCAAATATCTCGATATCCTTACCGTGGTATTTGTATTGGTTTTGGTGCTCAGCAATGTGGCCTCATCAGCAAAAATCATCGATTGGGGCATCAGCCTGGGCGCTCTCCCATTGAGCTTTGATGCAGGGACGGTGTTGTTTCCCATCAGTTATATCATCGGTGATGTACTCACCGAGGTCTACGGTTTCAAACGATCCCGCCGGATCATCTGGATCGGGTTCGGCATGCTGGCCTTCAGCGCCCTGGTCTTCTGGCTGGTGCAGGTGCTGCCCGGCGAAGCCACCTGGCAGGCCAGCGTCGGCCAGCAAAGTTATGACCGGATCCTGGGGAGCATGAGTTCAGGCGCCATCGTGGTGGCCAGCCTGACCGGTTACCTGGCTGGTTCCTTCTCAAATGCCATCATGATGGCAGCGATGAAGGTGCTCACCAAGGGTAAATTGTTGTGGACACGAACCATCGGTAGCAGCATCGTGGGCCAGGCCTTTGACACCTTTGCCTTCATCCTGGTCGCCTCATTGCTGGGGGTATTTCCCCTCAGCCTGTTCTGGAGCCTGACCATTACCAATTATATCTTTAAACTCATGGTAGAAGTTGTCGTCACCCCCATCACCTACTGGGTAGTCAACGGTCTGAAACGCGCTGAAGGGGTGGACGTATTCGACGACGGGACAGACCTTACCCCCTTTAAATTCTGACCTTAGCGTTATCGGGCGCCTTCAATCACAACAGTGTATTCTCCCCGTGGGCTTTCTGTGGTAAACGCTGAAATCAGCTCGCTCAACTGGCCGCGCTGAACGGATTCAAATTTTTTGGTCAGATCGTTCGCCAGGGCAGCCTTTCGGTCCCCTAACTCCGCCAGCGCATCCCCCAGGAAAGCCTGGATCCTGTGCGGGCTTTCATAGAAAATCAATGTGTGGGGAGAGTCTGCTTCCTCGGCAATAAAACGCCGCCGTGCACCTGATTTGCGAGGCGGAAATCCCTTATAAGTAAAACTATGCGCAGGCAAGCCGGATAATGTCAGCGCCAGGACCACCGCCGATGGCCCCGGTAGGGCAGTAACTGGAATCTCATTCTCGATGGCGGCCTGCACTAGGGAATAGCCCGGGTCAGAGATACCCGGTGTCCCTGCACTTGTGACCACTGCGATCGATTTGCCTTCCATAAGCAGCTCCGTTAACCTGGGAACCACCTTCTTTTCATTAAACGCGTGGTAGCTTTTTTGGGGTTTGTGAATGTCGTAATGCTGTAACAAAATCGATGTCTTGCGCGTATCCTCACTGGCAATCAAATCCACACTGCGCAATACGTCCAGGGCGCGCAAGCTGATATCGCCGAGATTTCCAATCGGGGTTGCGACCAGGTACAGCACCGGTTAAGACCTCCCATCTAATGCATGCTGAAGCATGCAGACAGCCTGGTGCGTATTGATAAATTGCATAGCCCGCATGCCAAATGCACGGGCAGCGAGGACATTCGGTAAATAGTCGTCCAGCAGCAGGGATGTTTCAGGTTTTGCATGCAACCGGTTAATGGCTATTTCGTATATTTCAGGCTCCGGTTTGATCACACCCTCTTCAGCGGATATGATGATCTCGTCGACATAGCGATCCAAATGAAACACCTCTTCCATCAGACGCCGCGATTGGTCCCCGGCGTTGCTCAGGATAGCGGTTTGATACTTTTCCTGCAAAGACCCCATCATGCGTACCATGCGGTGGTTCAAATGCCGCCTTGAGGAAATCTGGCGGCGAAAAAACACGATCAGCTCAGATTTTACATGCCACTTTTCAGCCATGATGGTCCAGACATAATCCTCAGGAACCTTGCCGAGGCAAATATCCTTGATCAACTGCGCTTCATGTGGGTTCTCAAACAAGGCCAACATCTCGGGGTGATCGCTCAATCCCAGCAGGCTTTTCCACCTGCTGACCCAACGGTAATTTGGGGTTTTGATGAGCACGCCGCCGAAATCAAAAAAGATCGTTTCTATCACAGAATTTCCTCAAAACAAGAATGATGACCGCTTCAATTGTACCCAAGGAATGAAAATACGAGAACACCATCTGAAAAGTGCAGGTCAGGGACAGACCAAGCGCGGCAAAATAGTGCCTTCGAAGGGGTCAACAGGCAATGTCACATCCGAAAATAATTCATTTCTTGCGCCTGTTGGCCATTTATGATCACTTAGTGAACTGGTTGTGTTTGATTGCCAGATATTTCCCTGGATCAACCAGGCAGGATTTACCGCTAACACAGATTTCCAATGGCTCAGCGTTTTCCTGGGCTGATGAAAATGCGAGGATCTGATGATTCAACTGCACAGTGATCTGATTGCTAAGTACAGTCAGTGTAAACCGTAGTTCTTCTCATGCTTCGGGGAGCAAAGGCTGAAAATACAGCACTTGATTGACAATCTTAAAACCTGCAAAACCTTTCACGACCATCAACCATAGACCGCCCGCTGCTGCCGTATGGATACCGCAATGGCCTGACTTTGTCCTTCTTGCACGTTTTGGGTTTGTGCATACCAGACATGATCATGATTTGGCGAACAGTTTCTTTACTGACTTTGATCCCATCCCCTTCGAAGAGTTTCTCACTAGCCAATGTCGGTCCAAACCCTTGATAGTCTTCTTTCAACCTTTTCATGATCTGTTCTTCTTTTTCTTTTGATAGTCGATTATTGCTGATCCTGCCCCGTTGACGAGAGATGATCCCTTCTGGCCCAGATTCGCGATAGTTTCGCAACAGCCGTCTAAAGTGGCGTTCCGTCACGCCTATCCTTCTTGCGCCTTCTCTTTGGGTAAGTTGTTTCTCTTCTGCCATCTTGATGATTTCACAGCGTTTGATTTCTTTGATGCTCATTGTTAGTGTCCTGTTTTCTAGCATGTCCTATTCACCTCCAATAGGACATTACTACTTTGCCCTAAAACATTCAGGGCTTGAGTTGGACAAATTGAAGGTAAAATTAGTCCAAGATTCCGACAGCAAATAGAAGAAATCTGGCAATTTAAGGAAAAAAAGCGAGTCAACATGGAAAGAACCGTCCCTACCAGGGCTTCAGAAGAAATTGATCTATACATCCGCACGATGTACTCCCTGCTGCGCTCAACCACGCCGGTACGTATCCGCTCACTTGAAGAGGTGCATGCCGGGATGAATTCTTCCCTGCATCCCTTTGCCCGGCAGGAGCAGTCGGATATCTCATCATTTATCTATGCGAACCTGCGCTTGCCCGACTGCATTCCGGATGTTAAAGCTGTCCTGCTGGGTCAGAGCGCGCACGTATTTGAGCAATTTGGCTTCCACCATATTGAAAATTGGACCGAAGTGACCGCGCGCGCCAGGCGCCGGCGGTGTTTCTACGATGGCAAGGGCCGCTTGGCTTGTTATATCGCTTCACGCTCTGATATCGACGACGTCATCCCCATGCTGACGGCTTACCAGATCGAGTGGAACAAACTGCATCTATTGTTATCTGATGTCCTGGACGAAACCATTCAGGCAGCCCACCCCCAGCACGAAGTGCAATGGTTCAATTTCGCCCAGCAGTTGAACATCACGCCGGATGAGCTCCTGCGCTTATACACCATTTGGGGTTCACGCTTCAACGAAATGTTCAGCCGAATTAAGGCTGAAAAAATCGACTTCGAAGTTCAGCTTCTGAGTGGTTCATTGAATGAATACCGCCGAGCGACCCGCTTTTGGTGGGATAATATCGAGACAGGCTTCCCGGAGATTATCAAGCGCCCGGTATATTTTATCTCCAGCAACACCCACAGCATCCCTAACCTGCTGACGGGGTTTGCCCTCACCCAGCAGGCGCGTCTGACCCACTACCTCCACACCGCTGGAGATGAAGACCTGCTGGCGGAATGGCGCGACATCAATCAGGATGAAATTCCCTCCCGCCCGGAAAACTTTCTGTACTATATCCTAAAGAAATGCCAGGCCACACCCCAGGGACAGGATTTGTTAACCGCTCAATCCGCCTACGAAGAAAACAACGGCGTCTTCCGCTTTCCCAGCGAACACGCCTTTGATATCGAAGCACAAATCATTGATTTATCAGCGCTCAACCCAGACACGATTGATCCCCGTCTCTCCCCGACAACCTTTGCCGGAAAGCATTCAGATTGGTCCTTCCTAAAAGAAAGCGATGCGCTTATCCTCAACATCGACTATCCTCTGGGGCTGGCGGCTTACAATATGCTGGTAAAAATCGCTGAACATATCTGCCCGCTATTGGGCGTATATGTGATGGGTAAAGCCGCCTCGCTCAATGGCCGCAGGGGTGATGTGATGATCCCCAATGTGACCTACGATGAGCAATCCCACAACACATTCATGTACCATAACTGCTTTTCAGCCAGTGATGTGAGCCCTTTCCTGGTGTATGGCACGGTCCTCGACAACCAGAAATCCGTCTCGGTGCTGGGCACCTATCTGCAAAATGCACGCATCATGCAGGTGATCTACCGCGAAGGTTACACGGATATCGAAATGGAAGCCGGTCCGTATCTTTCCGCCGTGTATGAGCTCTTCCGGCCGACTCGTCACCCTGTGGACGAGATCGTCAACCTTTACAACCTGCCCTTTGACCTGGGAATCCTGCACTACGCCTCAGACACACCCCTCACCAAGGGCGACAACCTCGGTGCAGGCGCCCTATCGTACTTCGGGGTGGATTCAACCTATGCCTCCTCCCTGGCCATTTTGCGCCGCATCATGCAGCGCGAGCACGACCGGGTGATCTCATCTAAATAAACCAAATCCACACAGGGTTCACAAGGGTAGGCCGCACATCATCACCCCATTAAAAACTTGGTGCGCACAACAGAGGTGCGCACCTTGCATGTTTAACCATTTATCGATTTTTGTAGGGTGCGTTCTGCTTTTCTGCGCACCCCATGGATTTACACCGAGCTCATCCCAACTGCTGCGCCAACCGAGCGGCCGTCTCGCGATACGTGGCCAGCTTCTCACGCTCCTTCTCCACCACCTCCTGCGGCGCCTTCTCAGCAAAGGGACTCCCCAACAACTTCTCCAAACGCTGGACCTGCGAATGCGCTTCCGCCAGCTCTTTCTCAAGTCGGGCTCGTTCAGCTTCCAGGTCGACCAAACCCGCCAGGGGCAGTGAGATTTCCACCGGCGCAACCACCAGGGTAATCCGCTCGTCCGATGGCTCCAGCGGCTTTTCTACAACGGTCATAGCCTCGGGGTCGATCCCGGCCAGGGAAACAAAGGTCTGTTGTTGGGCAGCGATCATTTCTTGCTTTGCGCCCGCACTGATCGTACACGGGATCTTCCGCCCAGGTTCCACCTTATATTCAGAGCGGATATTGCGGATCGCCCGCACCATCTCCTGGATCAGGCCAAAATTCTCGATAGCTTCGGCCTCCCACCCTTCCATTGGCTGGGCTTCCGGCCATGTGGCGATAATTAATGCATCCTCCCATCCGCCTTCTGGTGCTAAAGCCGTTGAGGTTTCCATGCAAGCGCTCCGCAAGTGCCCCCATAATACCTCAGTCACATACGGTGTGAACGGATGCAGGAAGCGCAAACAGGTATCCAGGACGCTGGTCAGGATCTGTACCGTGTAAAACGCTCGGTCCCCGCCCAGTGCGATCTGGTCCTTGGAAATTTCCACGTACCAATCGGCAAACTCGCCCCAGAAGAAATCATAGATTTGGCGACCTGCCTCGCCAAACTGATAGGACTCAAACAGGCGGTTGACCGTCTCCCTGACCTCCCGCAGTCGCGCCCATATCCAGCTGTCGGCCAGGGTCCACTCGGGTTCACCGGCTGGTTGGGCAGGGATATTATCGAGGTTGCGGATCACATACCGACCTGCATTCCACAGCTTATTGGCAAAATTGCGGTTGGCCTCCACCTTCTTGATCGATACGCTCGTATCATTGCCGGGGGTTGAGCCCACCAGCAAGGTGAACCGCAGCGCATCAGTGCCCAGCTTATCCATCACCTCCAGGGGATCGATGACGTTATCTTTGGTTTTGCTCATTTTTTGGCCGTGTTCATCCCGGATCAGCCCATGTAGATAAACAGTGTGGAAGGGCGCTTTGTCGGTGAATTCCAGCCCGGCCATGATCATGCGCGCCACCCAGAAAAACAGGATGTCGTAACCCGTCTCCATCACAGAGGTCGGGTAGAAATAAGCCAGATCGGGCGTCTCTTCAGGCCACCCCAAGGTTGAGAACGGCCACAACCCTGAAGAGAACCAGGTATCGAGCACATCAGGGTCCTGGCGCAGGTTCGGACTTCCGCAGGTTTCACATTGGGTTGGATCCTCGCGCGCCACGGTCATCGCGTCGCAGTCGTCACAATACCACACCGGGATGCGATGCCCCCACCATAGCTGGCGGCTGATGCACCAATCTTCGATGTTCTCCATCCAGTTGTAGTACACCTTCTTGAACCGCTCAGGGATGATCTCAATTCGCCCATCTCTGACCGCCTCAAGAGCCGCCTGCGCCATTTCACCCACGTTCACGAACCACTGGGTTGAGACCATTGGTTCAACCAGCTCTCCCCCTCGCTGAGAGCGTGGCACCTTCATTTGGTAGGGTTCCACCTTGATCACCAGGCCGGCAGCCTCCATATCCGCCCAGAGCCGCTTGCGGCAGTCCATCCGGTCCATGCCCGCGTAGGGTCCGCCGTTTTCGTTAATAGAAGCATCCTTGTTGAGCACATTGATGAACGCCAGGTTATGCCGTATGCCGATCTCATAATCATTCGGGTCATGGGCCGGGGTGATCTTGAGCGCGCCAGTACCGAACTCACGGTCAACATAGTCGTCCGCGATCACAGGAATCTGCCGCCCCAGCATCGGCACAATGGCCATCTTCCCAACCAGGTGAATGAAGCGCTCATCCTCGGGATGAACGGCGACCGCAGTATCGCCCAGGATCGTCTCGGGCCGGGTCGTCGCCACGGGAATGTATTCATCACTTCCTGCAATCCGGTACATAAAATGATACAGCTTACCCGGTTCCTCGGAGTACTCCACCTCAAGGTCCGATACAGCGGTCTGCAGGCCGGGTGACCAGTTAATCATGCGTGGGCCGCGGTAGATCCAGCCTTTTTCGTACAGGGTGACAAAGGCTTCACGCACGGCGCGGGAAAGGCCTTCATCCAGGGTAAACCGCTCGCGAGACCAATCACAAGAGGCGCCAAGCCGGCGGATTTGCTCAGTGATGATGCCCCCGAATTTCTCCTTCCATGCCCAAGCGTGCTCAATAAATTTTTCTCGGCCCACCTCTTTGCGACTGGTGCCCTGGTCTCGCAGCATGTTCTCAACCTGCAATTGGGTGGCGATCCCGGCATGGTCCGTCCCGGGGACCCACAGGGCAGGCTCACCCTTCATGCGGTGATAGCGGATCAGTAAATCCTCCATCGAGACGAACAAGGCATGCCCCAGATGCAGGCTGCCGGTCACATTTGGTGGGGGAATGGATATCACAAAGGGTTTCTTGGTGGGGTCAAAATCCGGTTCGTTGGGGTCGTTGTTGGGTTTAAAATAGCCCTGCTCCCACCACCACTGGTAGATTTGTGCTTCCACCTTGTTGAAATCATATGTTTTTGGCAGTTCTTTCGCCATCTGACTTACTCCTCAATCTCAATGATTAAATTAATAAACCTTTCATCCCAGAGGACGAAAGGTTTCTTCCGCGGTACCACCTCTATTCGCTGGCCTTCACCAGCGCGCTCATTCCGGACCAACATCCGGTCACGCTGTAACGGGCGCACCCGTGCCGTTCTACTCGCCCAACGGGTTTTCTTCAGCACGACCCTGCGGCGACTTCACCCATGCCTTACCTGTGGACGCTCTCAGCCTATGGCGTCCTTCTCTTGCAGGCGGCGCTGGGTTACTCTTCCGCTGGTATGATTGTAGCCAAATTATAACAACTAACGCTTAAAATTTCAACCGCCGAACCTTGAGGGTCAGCGCCCCATTGAGACAACCTGGTCTTCCCAGCGGTGCCATTGCGAGAATTTTTCCTCGATAATCTTTTTGCCGTCACCAGGGGCTTCCAGGCCGACAAGTTCTAAATCGGCATCGACCATGATGCGCACCAGTTCGTGGAACTTCACTTTCGGCTCCCAATCGAGCAGTTTTTTCGCTTTGGAGGTGTCCGCTTCCAGGTAATCAACCTCGGTGGGGCGGAAGTAACGCGGGTCGATGCGCACATAATCGTGCCAGTCCATGTTCACATACCCAAAGGCCTCATCCAGGAACTCAGCGATTGTGTGCGCCTCGCCTGTGCCAACCACATAGTCCTCCGGCTCGTCTTGCTGCAGCATCAGGTTCATCATCTCGACATATTCAGGGGCATATCCCCAGTCTCGCCGTGCTTCAAGGTTGCCCAGGTAGAGATATTTCTGCTGGCCTGCACGAATGTTCGCCAATGCCTGGGTGATCTTCCGGGTCACAAATGTCTCGCCCCGGCGCGGGGATTCATGGTTGAACAGGATCCCGTTCACGGAGAACATGCCATAGCCTTCCCGGTAGTTGTTCGCAATCCAGTAGGCATACAGTTTGGCAGCGGCGTAGGGACTGCGCGGTCTGAAAGGGGTTGTTTCGCTCTGTGGCGGCTTTGAATCCCCAAATAGCTCGCTGGAGGATGCCTGGTAAAACCGCGATTTCATCCCGGCTTTGCGGATGGCTTCCAGGATGCGCACTGTCCCCAAACCGGTCACATCCCCGGTGTATTCAGGCATGTCGAAGCTCACCCGCACATGGCTTTGCGCTGCGAGGTGGTAAACCTCGTCGGGTTTGACGTTGTAAAGCACATCCAGCAGCGTATCACCAGCGGTCACATCGCCGTAATGCAAAAACAGGTTAACCGTGCCATGATTGCCGTGCGGGTCTTTATAAATGTGGTCAATCCGGCGGGTGTTAAAGGTGCTTGAGCGTCGGATCAGCCCATGAACTTCGTAACCCTTGTGTAAAAGCAATTCAGCCAGGTAAGAACCATCCTGCCCGGTGATGCCAGTGATTAATGCGGTTTTCAAAATCTGCCTCCAAAATCTTATGTGCGTAATACGAGATGATAGTATATCTCTGGCTTAGGGAGAAGTCAAACCAAACCCAAAGGTTTTTCTGCGACCTCCACCCATGGGTAATTGTCGCCTGATACGCCCCGCCAACTTTTTCCATTGTACCAGAACTGATCGGTTCTCCGAAACACCTGCCAGCCAAAAAAACCACTGGTTTTTCTCGACTTAACGCATGCTTACCTTCCGAAGAGATTATTGGTATCATTGGTGAGTGCAGGTCCAGCCCAGGCAGCGTAACGCTTCGACTTTTAGAGGTCAGTTTTGAACAGAATTACCATTGGCATTAAAGCACCAGATTTCTCACTCCCGGATCACCGGGGCCGCTGGATTACGCTGTCTGAAGTCAATCAAGACTGCCACGTGTTGCTGGTCTTCAATATCGGTTTTGCCTGACCGCATTGCACCAACCATTTGGCGCAGTTGCGCCATGATTACACCAGGTTTTCTGCACTCAACACGGATATTATGGTCGTGGTGCCCAATGGCCCGTTCATGATCAATCGCTTTCTGGCGCGCAACCCGACTCCCTACCCCATCCTGACGGATAAAGGCGCACAGGTGGCAGGGCAATATTTCCAAAAGAAAGGTCTATTCAATTTGGGCACGCCTGCAGTCATTTTGGTCGCCCAGGGAGGAACAGTTGCCTATACGCATTATGCTAATTCATTGATCGCAGAACCGGACAATGCCGAACCATTGGCTGTGTTAGCCAATTTATCTTCCAATCATCCCTTGCACGGATAGCTACAGATTAAGTACAATTGAGCCAATGAAACAAAGATACCGATTTCCCCTGTTTCGCTGGGCTGCGATTGTCATCATTTTTATCACACTGATCCTGGCGACTATCCAACTGGTCGAATACAGCCGATTACGGAATAACTTCCCCCTCGGCATGCAGGTCGGCGGCGTCCCTATCGGCGGCTTGAATTTTGTTCAGGCGGCTGAAAGGCTCTACACCGTCTACCGTGCACCGATCGAGATCAATTATGCGGGCAACCCGATCCACATCCGGCCTGCCGTATTAGGATTCGAACCCGAAGTCGACCGGATGCTGGCTGTCGCCGATAACCAGCGCGTCACAGAGCCCTTTTGGGAGGGCTACTGGAACTTTTTGTGGGGTCGGAACATCCGGACCGTCAACGTCCCCCTGACTGCCAGTTACAACGAAGACCTTATCCGGGATTATCTGCGCCTCGAGATCAGCCCGCGTTACGATGCGCCCTCTGTTCCGCCCAAGCCCGTCCCGGGGACAACAAGCTTTGCCGATGGGGTCACTGGCACAAACATCGACATCGACCGGGCCACGCTACAGATCATCGATGCGCTCCGCTCGCCAAGCCAGCGGCGGGTCAACCTGAGCCTGAACCAGACCTCCATCCCTCGGCCGACCATCACCGACCTGGAAGTGATGATCCGCCAGATCATCGAAGTCTCTGGGTTTGACGGTGTTGTCGAAGTGTACATGCAGGACATGGGCTCTTCCCGCAACATATCCCTGGCCCACCAGGGCAATGGCCAGGAACTGCCGCCCAATATCGCCTTCTCCTCCTGGAGCCTGGTCAAGATCCCCTTAATGGTGACTGCCTTTCGCTATTTGGATGAGCCTTATCCTCCCGAAGCCATTGCGCTGATGGAGGAGATGATTCAGCAATCAGAAAATACCAGCACAGATGAGCTGGCCATGATGGTCATCGACGCCAACCTTTCACCCTTGATCGTCACAGAAGATATGGCCCAATTGGGGCTTGATAACACATTTTGGGCTGGACATTTTTACGTCGGCGCACCGTTGCTTCAGAATTTTGAGACTGTTGCCAATCAACGCTCCGATATCGACACAGGCCCAGACCGCTACAACCAAACCTCAGCGGCCGACATGGGCATGCTGATGGAGGATATTTACCTGTGCGCCGAACTTGGAGGCGGCTCGCTAATGGCTGCCTTCCCGGGCGAGATCACGCAAGACAAATGCCGGCTGATGATCGACATCATGGCACTTAATAAAATCGGTGTCCTGGTGCAAGCGGGTGTCCCATCCGGCACTACGGTTGCGCACAAGCATGGCTGGGCCATCGAAACTGATGGGTTGGTGCACACCTATGGTAACGCAGCCCTGCTATATACCCCTGGCAGCAACTATGTGCTCACCATCTTCGCTTATCACCCGGTACAGGCCGTGTTTGATCCTGTCAACGCATTGTTCGCAAGTATTAGCAGCGCAGTTTATAATTTTTTCAACAATTAACGCCTCAATAAAAAACCGGCTCAATGGTTGAGCCAGTTCATTTATTCGTCCTTCAGGCTGACTTAACCGATAAAGACTTCGACTTTATCGCCATCTTCATCTTGAACATGAACGTAAAAGGGTTCTTCAGGTGTAATATTCTCAAGAATCTCTTCCACATTACCGAAAGGTTGTTCCCTCAAACCTGGAATGCGATGTCCAAACGAGGAAAAGAACCATTTCGAAAGGGTTAGCGGTAAGGGTAAACTGATGTTGATCTTTGCCGGTCGCTCTCCGGGTCTCTGTTTAACCCGTATATGCAGCCATGCGCTGCGACTGGTTTGAAAACTGACTCCCACAATGAAGATACCCAACAAAAATGGGATCCAGGACAGCCAAAATCCCCAGCCATAACCGCTGGCAGTGTAGCCCGTATACATCCAGATCGCACCCAGTGTTGTTAGAAAAAGCCCAATACTGAAAGGCAACACCCACCAGCTCTTTAATCGCTTCATGCGCGCCATTTCTTCTTCAGAGATTCGGGGCGCTGACGGCTCAATGACATCTTCGGATACCGGGTACGCAACCTCTATATGGTCTGTTGGCGATTCCTGATGGTTTTCCCGATCAGACCCCATAGCGTTGATCAGCCGTAAACCCTCTTCGGCAGAAATTTGTCCTTGCTCGACCATATCCAGGATTTTTCGTTCAGCTTTATCAACCATAAGCAGCCTCAGCTTTCCATCGCTTGAAACAGGGTTTCTGCTTCATCAACAGTGATTGTGCCATCCTCCAGCATTTTCAAGATCATTAACCGCTCTTCATCTGTGGCGCCTTTTTTGCCTGCCGGTCGGGTCACAGGGGGCACAGGTTGCGGCGAAATGGGCGGGACTTCCCCTTGATCTTCGTCGTCAAAGTTAAAATCGACCTTGAAACCCCGTCGTTTTTCAACTTGTTCCTGGATTTGCCCCAGGCGGATCTCCGCTGCTTTGACTTTGGCCTCTGCTCTGCGCGTTGCTGTCTCGATTCGCTCCTGAATCATCTCACTGAAGGCTGATTCTTCAAAGGTAAAGCGGTTGGAAAGATCCCCAATGAAATCCTCTCCTTCTTGAGGTGCGTCAGCCACAGAAACGGACCCGCCCGCCTCCAACGTGAGCGCGATGCCGCCTTCACCGAACTGGTGTTCGTATTGCCCAGCTCTGACCTCAACATCGTCACCGCGCGCCTTGATATTAATTTTATGGCCGCCCGAGCGGATTACCAGGGAAAGCCCGGGTTGCGTTTCGGATAGAGCAACGGCTATGTTGCCCCCCGCTTTTAAACTCAGATCCTGATTAAAGGAACAACCTACCAGCTCGATATTTCCTCCGGCACGAACATCACTCTCTAAAGTGATGTCGCGTACCTTTAACGAACCGCCAAACCTCGCCAAGGTCGCCTGACCGGTCACACCTTCCACCAGGCATTTACCGCCCGCTTTCTCCACACAGCAATCCTCACGAACATTGCGCAGGACGCAGTTTCCACCCACTTTCTCGCAGGAAACTGATTGAACATCATCTACCGTCAGGTTTCCGGCCACCTTATCGACCAGAATTGGCCCTGCTGTTGTTTGAACGGAAAAATTACCCCCCACCTTACCCACATTAGCCTGCCCCACATTAATCAGCACCAAGTTGCCCAGCACTTTCTCCACATTGATCGGGTTAGTTATGTTTTTGATCATCACTGACCCCATTGCTCGCTCAATATCAATGGAAGAGTTAACCGGCACCCTGAGCTGGCAGGCGGCATTAACCGTCACATACACGTGGCCATCTTCTTCAACCAGCGTGGCCAGTTGCGGCGCGTCAATTTCGCAGGTCACATCTGCCTGGTCAACGCCAGTAATTTTCACACCGCCATACGCCTTCAGGTGAATAACGGGGTCGTCCCTGGTCAGATGTAAGATGTGGGCCATAGCTAACGTCCTTTCCAAATAAAAATTTCGTTAATCAGTATACAATTACTTAAACTTATCATATCATAAAGTTAAGTATTGTCAAGTTTTATATTAATTATTTTGAAGTTCTAAAAGCTTCTCGATTAATTTTTCATGGCTGGACATTGATAAAATTGAACAAATTTCATCGTTAAGCGCCCATACTTGCGGCTCGACTGAGTTCATCAGGCCTGCATACTCAGGATAACGCTGCTTCAAGGCCTCCAGGCGGACGTTAAAGGGTACGATTCGGTCTTCCTCGGCCAGCTTGTCGCAGAAAAAGACCAGCTTTGACTCCCACGTCTGATGATGAGCACGCACATGGTAACCGGGACGCATCACATGCTCCCGAATAACCTCGGCCAAGCGGGGATATCCCTGCTCAAGCACGAAATCCGCGCCCAAATCCCCGTGGGGTTGCGAGCTTTCCAGCGTGTGGAGTTTGTCCAGATCGTGCAGCAATCCACCCCGGTAGGCCAGGATCGGGTCAAGGTCTACGCCCTGGTTTCGGAGCATGACTGCGGTCACATAGGCCATCCAGGCCACCAATTGGGCATGCCGCCGGATCCTCTCGGGGACCCGCCACGAATCCAGCCAGGCCTGACAGGTGTCGAGAGCGGGCTTGTCCAGCAACCCGGGAATCTGGTGAATGTCGTTGACCATGAAGATCTCCGCATCGTGACAAGGTTGTGAAGTTGGGGCAAAACATCCACCCGGGTTGTACCAGATCGTGCGCCAGCCCCGGTTGGCAGCAGCCTCAAGCTGGCGATAGGTATTATCAAAATAGACCGCTGCTGCTAAATCTGGATGGCGATTGGGATCAACTAGGTCTGCATCAGGGTCATAACACGCAAACCTCAGCTTTTCCACCCATAAATCGGACCCCTGTTTGATAGAGCGCATGTTATCTGCCCGGCAATGCGCGGCCAATGCAGAAAACACGGTTTCAGCAGTCAAGATTGTCAACTGATCATCCATCATCCCTCTTAACACAATACGAGAACTCAATTATTCTTGACAGTATTAGCTTACTGCGTTGAGTTTCTCAGTATAAGCGCTCCGGCCAAAGGGGTCAAATCGTGCGATGCGCATAATAAAGGAGATTTATTGCGCCCCATGCAAATTTTCGCGGTATAATTGGTGTGCTTGCCCCCGTAGCTCAATGGATAGAGTACCTGACTTCGAATCAGTTGGTTGGGCGTTCGAGTCGCCCCGGGGGCGCTAGATATGGCGGTATATAAGCCGCTAACCCCCATATATGGGGGTAAAAAGGGTCTTTGTGAAATGAAGGCTCTTTTTTTACTGCAACCTTACTGCAACCCATTTTGACCCTCTACATTTTCAAGCATCTCACTAATATCAATCAATGCCGTGATTTCATCCATTTTCTCTGCTGCCTCCCTTTGCATACCAGGTATTACATGGGAATACACATTCAAAGTCATGGCAGCATCACTGTGACCAAGACGTTCCTGAACAACCTTTACGGAAATACCTTGTTTAAGCATCAAGGAGGCCGCAGTATGTCGCAAGTCATGGAACCGAATATCCGGCAGGTTTGCTTCTTTTAGGAGCTGTTTGTAATCTCGATTGAGATTGCTTTGACTAAGGGGCGTTCCGATTGAACTCGGGAATATCAAGTCGTGATCTTGCCATTTCTCCCCTTTAAATTCTCTTTCAACCCACTGCCTTTTTTGGTGATCCTTTAATGCCAAAATCGTATCAGATCCTAAAATGATCATCCTGCGTCCAGCAGCGGTTTTTGGTTGTGAATAGGTTAAGCCTTTTTGAGGCACTCTTTGAATTTGGCGTTGCACATTGAGTTGATGTGTATCCCAATCCAGGTCACCCCATTTCAATCCGAGGAGCTCCCCTTTCCGGAGACCAGTCGTGATGGCTACCTTATAAAGGGCTTCATGTCTTTTACCTTTCGCAGCAATTAGTAGCATCCTGACCTGGTCTTCATCAAGAATTTCCATTTCTCTTTTCTGGATTTTGGGCTTATAAACCGCGTCTGAAGGATTACGATAAATAATCCCCAATTTAAGCGCGTGGTTTAGCGCACAATGCAAAACAGAATGAATTAACCGCACTGTTCTTACCCCGATGCCCGACTCTACTTTTTGGTTATATAGTGCCTGAATCTCTCTAGGTTGCAGTTCATTGATCCTGATATTCCCAAGAACAGGATTGATATGTTGCCTGATGATTTGTTGATACTGGAAATGGGTTTTCGGTTTAATAGAGTCCTTGCGCGCTGTCAACCATTCTTCAAAATATTCTGATAAAGTCAGCTTTGGGCCAGCATAGAACAATCCGCTCTGTATTTTATGAAGGGTTTCAATCCGCCAAGCATTGGCTTCTTTCTTGGTCTTGAAATACTTAGTAACTCTTTTTCCATCAACTGTTAGCTGGACCATATAAGATCCATTTTTTCTTTTGGTGACACTACCCTGGTTTTGACCACTTTTTCTTGCCATCTTGCCTCCTTTCAATAGTGAATAAATTGGTTACTAGCTTGATTTATTTCCTTAACAATAAAGCATAAAAAGCACATAAACAATGGAAAGATTAACCATTGTTTAAGGACCACCATGCATGGATAATGTGCTTCTATTGATAAACTCTTCTATAGCCGATTCCCGGGCACGCACTAGGCGACCCATCTTTACTACAGGAAAATCACCTCTGCGCATCATCAAATAGACCTGTGGTTTACTGACCTTTAACATCTTTGCTATATCTTGAGCGTTTAGCAATTTGTCAGAATAGTTGTTTGTAAGATTGAGGTTACTCATTTTTATCCTCCTTATTCACTGTAGGGTGTTGCGCGATTGCAGACGATTCAAGCTGGCCATCCCATAATAATTTAAGTTCATTTGGTGTAGGTAAAATTGAATCATCATCAGGAATTGGTTTACCTAAAACTATCTTGGACCTTTTTCCTCTTTGAGTTTCTAGATTTTCCAAGAAGCCCAATTTTATTGCTTGCCTCACTCTCCGGCTAGTTGGCGATGGGTCTAAACCGAGTGCATCAGCCAGCGTTTTATTATCTATATAGACTCGTCGATCTCCATTTTTATCTATCATTGAGCTTACTAAACCACTATCATCGGAGTTAAAAAGCTTTTCTACAGCAGTGACAGTCTCACGAATTATCGGCTTTATTGAACTCTCGGCACCTTCATTGATCCTTTTAGAAAGAAGATCATAAGTGAGGTCGTAATCATCAAGTGTGGCAATAATGCAGCCATTCGCATCAACCTGCCTCTGTTGCTGATAAATTATGGCAATAACTCTAATCACGTTCAATACCACAGAAAAATCCCTTCGAAGACGAACAGCTGATGGCTTTGTTCCTTCTGCTAATATTCTAGCGTAAGGAATAACAACCTTTTTATTCCCCAATTTTTCCAGCCACAATTGGTAGTCGATAAATTCTTCGGGGACAGGAGTTATCTCCCCACTCCCCATGGAGTTCTCTGCAATTTTAATTATTATCTGTTTTGTTTGATCAGGGTCATCCGAAATATCAATGGACAGGAGCCTGGTCTCATTTTCGGGATGCAACTGTATTTTGGTTGTCGTTGTGATAAAGCCCGTTGGCCCCTTCTTTTCTAAAAATTTTCCCTGGTTCCCGTGCTCTGTGCTTTCAACCGTCATATGTTTTATTTGACCTTCGCTTAACAAAATCCGAATAAGATAGGAGACAAATTCCGAAGATAACCCCACATCCTCACAAATGATTAAAAACCGGCGTTCAAATGTTTCCTCAGTATAGAAGAGTGCTTTGTCACTCATGGATGAAATATCAAAATAAGCACTTAATGGAAACAACGCAAGAACTTTCTTCAAAATATAAGACTTTCCCACACTTGACGGCCCCTTTATCGCAAGAGAAATTGGAGAGTCCAAAACTCGGGAAGTCAAAACAACATAAATCAGTCTTATGTTATTCTCTTCACCAACAATTCCTGATTTTCTGCAGTAATCAACAACCTCCTTTAGAATATCTATTTCCCTAAAAGAGTCTGCGATTTCAGATAACTTTTCTAATTCTTTTCGGTTTTTTTCATCTTGAATTTTTGAGAATGGAACCGCTGATTCTAGCAAGCATGAAATCAATTCAGGAATATCGTCCCCGGCAATATGACATTCACTGATATCCTTACGATTTTCTGGAGGATAGAGGATTTTTATATTTTCTAGATTTGCACCAACTCTCTCAACAAAATGCTTTCCTCCATCATCAGGTTCTTGCCAAACAAAAACCTCATAACCGGCCAGATGCTCATCCCATTCGGGCTTCCATGCCGTTGCACCTGGTACACCAAACGCTCTATATCCGTAAAACCAAAGAGTCTGTGCATTGCTCTCACCTTCGACAAGAATTATTTTATTGTTGGATCCCCCATTTCCATTGCAATCGCGCAATGGTTGATCTGTTCTCCATAGACCATAAGGAGTGATATGACTACCTTTCTGCCAGATGGAACGAGTGGAGTCATTCAAAGATTGATAGATTTTCACCCCAGTCCTCTGACCGTATTTGTCAAAATAAGGAATATGAACTCTTGAGAATTCTGACTTTCTCCTCTCGTAAACCTCAAGGGATTTTAAGAAATCTTCTGGCAATTTTTTAGCTTCAGCATATTGCTGTAATGTAATTCCAACAAAAGGCTCCCGAGAGATACTTTGTGTTGGTTGATTTTTGGGGTTTGTGTTATAATACATCAAAGGCTCCTTGTGGGCTTATAGTAGAGTTGCCGATGATATTCCTTGGCCGGAGCGCATCGGCAATTTTTGTTGTGATTGTTTTACATTTCTAATGCTTTAATTGCACATCTACATCTTTCTCGTTTCTCAAAGTATCATCGGCATCCTTTTGACTTCGCCTATCTATCTCCAATCGCAGAATATGGCGCAATTGATCTGAAGGATTGCGCAAATCTTTAACTGCCATTTCAAGTAAAGCCGAATATTCATCTTGTTCGAGTGTTACGTCAATTCGTCTAACCATTTTGACCTCTTCTAATAAAAAAGTGGTGTAATCATCTACACCACTAAGGATAATATATAAAATTTACCGTTGTCAATTTACCGAGTTTACCGACTTTTTCTTAGATCTATTCTTTTCGGAACAATATCCTCTCCATGCAATTTCCGAAGTTCACTTTCTCTGTTATAAGCCCTCTGGGGTGAAATGCTTAAACGCTTTGCTGATTCTTTAGCTTTGTAACCTTCATGCAACATTTTTACCAATTGGCGGTCATATCCTTGGTCAGGAATAAGCAACCAAGGTTCTTTTGCAGGCGGTGGGGTTCCATCAGATAGCTCGAGATTCTTCAGTAACAAATCCCGCAGCCCCACCCAATAAGCCATGTAATTTGGATGGCTACAATAAAGTTTAACCTGCATCGGAGTAGCACTATTTACAAACAACGGAATAATCTCAATGTGTCCAAAAACCACTTCATCTTTCCCCCATTCTTTAGTCTCCTCGATATAGCCCTTCCAAATCTTGCCTTTACGTCCTTCACTAATTTCAACTCTCAATACAGCTTCGGGCTTAATTTCTATCAATCCACTAAGATAATCATCGATTATTTTAGTAATTCTCTCCAATGGATTATCAAACAACTCATCAAATATCTGTAGCTCAAATTTCATGTTGCTTAATTATAAATCGAATCCGTACGATGCAGAACAAGATTTATTAAGACACGTCGAAATTTATCCTGACAATCTTCTTGGTGCAAACCTTTTGAGTTCACATTTCTACACGATGTGTAGGAAAAAGGTCTAAATACTCATATATTTTTAAGAACATCAAGATTATCAACATCATCAAGAATATAGATTTATGGCAGTGATAATCTTGTTAGCCGTATTCGTGATTCTGTCGATTTGAATCATCATATCTTCAATTGAAACCTCAAAGAATGCAAGATAATTAGGGCTATTCAGGCTTCCCAAACCGAAATACCTGCAAACAATGTAGGCTACACTTTCGGCTTCCAATTCTTTTATAGCCCTTCTCTGAAAATTATCCTTATCTTTGTGCATCAGTTCGTGAGCAATTTCATGGATTAGGGTCTTTGTACCTGCGCCGAGGTCAATGTCTATCGCTCCTCCTTTGGACACACCCTGCATTTCTCCTGGTAAGTGCTTGAAGGTTACTGATATTCCATGGCTTTTGGCATAATGGATTAGTCTTTGATTCAATTCGTTGTTTTTCTCAGGTGATTTCCAGTCCGGTGGGTCTGGCAGGGGTTCTCCCTCGGTTTGGGTAACATCAAAGACATAGACCACCTTGAAACCAATGAGAACTTGCTTTTCAACGCCATCTTCATCCTCATCTTTGATAAGGACTGGTGCCAATATTGGGATGCCACGCTCGCCTTTTTGGACGTAACGCCCCATGCTTTTCCACTTATGATAGCCTGCCACAAAGGATGCTCCAGGTCTTGCCAACATAATTAACCAGATATTCCCTGGTGAGTAGCTGTGAAACTTGGCGCAGAACCCTAGATAACGTAGCATTTCTTCGCTTTTTCTGGCTTCATCGGTTTCTTGAGCGAGCTCTACCAAGTGCTCCTGAATTTTCAAATGCAAATCATTGGCAGTATTCTTTGTTACGACTAAGGTTTCCATATCATTCTCCTTTCGTAAATAAAATGAGGGAGCAGACATCAATCTGCTCCCTCTTGTGATTAGGTGCTGGATAGTTTTAGATGTACATTCCCATGGGTAGTTCGCCGTCCCGGACCATTTGCGCAATTTTCCTGGCAGTCTTAATGGCTTCATCATTACGGGCGTCGGTGTATTCCTGCTCAGAAAGCCCAACGATCAGCCCCAGAGCAAAACAAACAGCCAGCCGCTGCAAGGTGCGATGGGTATGGCGTAGGTGCAACCCAACCAGCTTTCCCTCCCCGAACCCCTTTCCGCCGAGGTTGAGGTAATTGTCAAGCAGCTTGGCGAAATTCTCGGGGGTCATTGACCGGGCAATAGCATAGATGCTGACAACCTCGCCGGTAGGCTCAGTCAGGCAGCTCTCAGGGTTCCAATCTTTGAGATGAATTTTGTTATCGTCAGACATATTTCCTCCTACTCGATGTCCCAATCGTCCCAGCTATCGAAATCAATTTTGCTGGGAGTGTGGTTGAGTTGATGTTGTTTGGGTAGCTTGAAGCTAATCATGCAGCCCAGCGAATAACCGTTGTAGCTTCCGCCTGTGAGAAGGGTGACACGTCCTTTCACTGGATAGCCATAAGCCTTGAAGTACGGATTAAGGCTGGCTGCCAGGTGACGGTTGAGATAGCCAATTTGCTCACCATTTTCGCGGCATACCATGATGGCATTGCGGTCATAGGGGTTGTCAGGTTCTCGGTCCAGCCAAATACGGTCACCGCGCTGCAAACGGGCCAACACTTCCTGCCGACCCTCGAAGGTGACTCCCACAACCTTGGTGGTCAAAATCCGACCGCGAACAGTAGCGCCAGGATAGGTTGATTGGAGCTTGGGTAGGGTCTGCTCCTTGATGGGGCTTTGAATTTTTTCAATAAGTTGGTTTGCCATTTAAGCCTCCTTTGCTTAAATAAATTGAGGGCAGCCCGTGGATGGACTGCCCTCTTAGGTGAAATAGTGTCTGTTAATCCAGACATTTGACAATGAGAACCCCCGGTTGGGGGTTGGTAATGTGAACTTGCTGTCCTGGCTTCAAGCCTGCATTGAGCAGCCATTTGCCTTGCAACCGAATTTGTGGTTTAACCTCCTTCCTGAAATAATCACCTGCGTCCTGGACCTTAAGCTTTCTAGGGAATGATGATGCTGACTTTTTCATGACTATTTCCCATTGCACCAGCCATCTTCCCAACGATGGGAGTACCAGGTACGCCCGTTTTTGGCCCACTTCTGCATCTGGATGTCATGGATGGGACAGGTTGGATTCTTGCCATCACTATCCGACTTGACCAGAACCGTAGGGCCCGACTTATGCCCATTGCCCTCTGTAACCTTACTGGAGGCGTTTTTATGATAGGGTAGGCATTTTGCCTCGGTCAGGTGAGCGATGGCCTTCTCGGCCTTTTTAAGCGCTTCTGCACCCGTCTCTGCTTGTATGGACAAGATACACTCAAACCCAGATGGGTCGAGATAACGGGTGGCCCAGGTAGCAGTTACTTCGCTGTAGCCAAATGAGCCTTCATTTACTTCGTAATTACTCATGGTTTTCTCCTTAAACTAAAAAGAGAGGTCTTCCAAGTGGAGACCTCTCATTGGATAAAATAGTGGTTGTCAACTAATCCAAGACTTGACCGCAGTCTTCGCAAACATCCTGGATATCATCCCAAACATCACCGGCCGAGAAGTGGAAACCGCCAACCTGTGAGACATGCTCATGTGGACATTCAGTCTCTTTGAGCAGTTTCTGGAATTCGGGCAGGGTGATCCACTTGCCGGTTTTGCCAGAGCCATTACAGGTCGGGCAGGGCAGATAGCGTTGATATTCCTCACCTCGGGAATCAACACCCATGCACGAAGGCAGATAAGCCTGGCCATCACAATCTTGACACTTACTGAGAATTTTTACTTTAATATTTTCCATAAACCTTCCTTTCTTTGGGTTAATCAAAAATCCCGCCGTGATAGGCGGGTGAATGGGGTGCGCCAGCTGGACGCAAGATATTCAGTTTTTAATGCCCCCCGAGTTCACTCTGGACCAAAGTCTCTCCACATATAACCAGCTTTAACTCATACAGGGGTATTTTTGTTTGAAATGGTTTTCAGAAGCTCCACCCATGTAGATGCCAATTTTGTCACTTTTTGTAATAGAGGGGTACGTAAAATAACACCTTTTTCACGGGGATGTAGTAGATAATTTACATAGATGAATTATCCAAGGAAACAGATCTCCACCAATGGTTTTAGGTTTTTTAGGCATTTTTGGGGGATCTATGATAGGTTCACCAACGAGATTATTGTTTTTGAACTATTTTGAGAAATAGAAAGTGATTCAATAAAAGTGCTTTCACGGGGGTATAATCGCACAAACATGAACTGCTGTTGGCTTAAAGTCTTTGTGAGTTTTCAACGTTTATCCATTACTCACATCATTCCTCCACACACTGTAGGAGATGCTGTTACACATGACGCTGGTCATGGAGCAGCATAGCCAGGCGATCAGCCAGAACGACCTGGAAGATGTCTGCCGCTAGGCTTCGCCGGTGGAGAAGCGGGGGTTGTGAGGTATATAAAGTTGTGTAGGTATTTACTATTCATGGATAAAAGTATATAATAAAGAAGCAAACAATTACTTAATTATTTTGTAGGAGGATAGGGCGAAGATGATTAAACTATTTGAGAATGACAAGAAATTGAAGGAGCTAATTTTATACTTGTCTCTTTTATCTGAAAGTGATGAATATTTTGGTGCAACAAAACTAAACAAATTACTTTTCTTTTCAGATTTCTTAGCATATTTAAATTTCGGAGAAGCAATCACTGGCCAAGAATATCAAAAATTGCCGCAAGGCCCTGCTCCTCGAAGATTATTACCCATTCGGGAAGAAATGTTAAGGGATAACGATATTAAGTTTGCAAGTCGAGACTTTTATGGGTATGAACAACAAAGAATTATTCCTATTAGGGAGCCGGATCTATCAATATTTACCCCTCAAGAGATAGATTTAGTTAACCGAGTAGTGGATGAATTTAAAGAAACCAATGGAACACAAATCAGTGAAAAATCACATCTCTTTGCCGGGTGGAAATATGCAGAATTTAATGAGAAAATCCCTTATGAAGTCGCATTAGTTGGACATCGAGATTTAACTCCGGAGGAGATAGAATATGGTATTCAATTGGAGGAAAAAGCTAAAGAACTAGTTTAAGGAATAACATTAATGTGCGTAACTCCTAGAGATGTAGTTTATCAACCTCAATTTGATCAACAACTTAATGAGTTAGTTTCCGATATTCGAAGAGTAGATGAATTTATTAGAGGTGTTGAGTGGCAAGTTTGTCGTGAACCACATAGCGGACAACAAATAACAGCTAATGTCTGGGCTATTCCACTCAACTCTCCTCCAGCAGGAGAAAATTTGATAATTTATTATACTTTTGATACAGACCATATTTGGTTTTTGGCTATTCGCTAACGGCGTATTTTATAAAAATTTTAATGACCCTCAGGTGAATAAGGGCTTAACCTCCTACAAGTTAATTAAAATAAATATGTGAAAGGCTTTACTTCAAAGTAAAATTAAATTTAGGATGATTACAATGGGTAATTCCAAAAATATTCTGCAAATGATTATTGACGCTAATACTGAAATTTTGTAACATAAAAATGATTTTTTCTTTTTTAACATAATTTACCACAGAACGCCATCAAAGCTTATAGCACAATAAAAAAGGACAATATAATTTGAGAGATAAATGTGTCAACAATCTTGATGATTTATTTATCACTACCCTAAGTTCATCAGATACTTTCAAAATTATCGAAGATGTCCTTGAAATGGGTTTGGATAGTGCTCTGCAAGATGATCTTATCAAAAATATACCAATCATAAAGTGGATCTTTATCATTGGAAAAACCGCAATCAATGTCAGAGATTATTTTCTGATAAAAAAGTTATGCCATTTCATTTCTGGATTGAAAGATATTGACAAAAAAGAAAAAGAGGCATTTCTCTTTACGTACTCAAAAATCGAATATGAAAAAAGGCTGGGGGAACATATCATTATGATTTTAGATAGGTATGATCACCTCGATAAAGCATCTTTATTATCAAAAGTGTTTATTGCATTTGTAAGAGAAGAGATTAATATTGACGAATTTTTTAGGATCTCATCTTCGATAGAGAAAGCCTACACAGAGGATTTAAAAAACTTACTAAAGTATTTCACAAAAACTGATGATTTCGATGAAATAAAACATGAGTTTAATACAACGAAAAGAAACCTATTTTCTAGCCATTTTTCTGATTTTTATGTTTTAACTGATGACGAATGGAAACGTTCGGGGCTTGAACATCCACAGGTTTATGGTTTTAATAAGTTAGCCCAAAAATTCGCAAAAATTATTTTAAATGATTCCTATCGGCTTTAATTAACTCTCTAACAGAATATTTTTTAGCTTCGACAATTTATAATAACGCTCAACATCTCCAATTTGGTACCACTTTGAAGTGGAGACAAGCAAGTATTATTAATGAATGAACAGGATGGCAAACCCTGTAATGATTCATGTGGTCTGATTGCGATGCTATCATCCATTCCCAGCATATTCCATACGATTGCGATAACGGTCGAACAATATTCGCTTGAACCGCTCACCAAGGTCCTCATCATCATTGATCTGCTTATAAAATTTAAAGTTTGTTTCAATCATATCTTGGAACAAATCATTGAGCACCTCATCGAAGGTGAGTTTTGCGTTATCGGGCGTATTGACACGGATGCTGTTCTGTAAAGCCAGATTTTGATCCAAACCCTCTTCAATCTGTCTGATGACAGGTAGGTGGTCTCCTTCAGTCCATTCTGTCCCAAACTGCTCATTAAGTTCGTTAATTATCCTGGATAGGCGTTCAATTTCTGCTTCTCTCCCCTCTTGTTCACCAGGCCCGCCCTGTGGTTTCAAAGGTTCTGATCCGCGAGGCAAATCTATCTTCCCACTACCTGTTTCTTCAACACGCAAACTCTCAAGGTCGATGGCATCCATGATTTCAACCGGCAATCGCTCCTTTTCAATCGGAAGCATCTTTCCCAAATAACGGCAAAAATAATAAAGTTTCTCAAGTTCAGGATCGGAAAATGTTGCGATTTGACCGATAAAGGCATAAGCTCTTAAGAATTTTCTCAGCACGTCTTTGAAACTTTGCTTGTCCTCTTTTTCCAAACTCATAAACAAATCTACTACCGGTCTGAGAATAGCGATAATCTGATCCTGATTATTTTTTGTACTGAAAAATAGTTTACCGAAGCGATTGAGCGCTCCGTCATCGAAAAGATGATATTCTCGGATTTTGCGCTCATAAGTGTAGAGCATATTCGGATCTGTCGCTTCTTCCAAAAGTGTCCGGTCATAATAGGGCAGAAATGCTGTGCGAATATCCTCAGCTTCATTGACAAAATCCAGCACTACCACCTCTTTTTTATCCGGGTGGATTCTGTTAAGGCGGGACAGGGTTTGCACGGCGTGCAAACCATGCAGTTTCTTGTCCACATACATGGTGTGAAGATAAGGCTGGTCAAACCCGGTCTGGAACTTTTCAGCCACAATCATGATCTTATATTGAGCTTGTTTGAAAGTTTCCGATGTCGCCGATTCGGGAATATATTCACCGGAAGAACGGGTATTCATCTGAGTTTCAGTATAAGTTTGACCGTCTTTCGGGTCTTTAACCGTTCCTGAAAAAGCAACCAGAGCTTTGTAAGGCAGACCATGTTCTCGTATATAGGCATCCACTGCCAACTTATAACGAACTGCATGCAACCGGGAGCGGGTCACAATCATGGCTTTGGCTTGCCCATCAATTTTATGAACAATTTGGCTGTCAAAATGCCCCAACATGATACTGACCTTTTTCTCGATGGTTGCTTCATGCAAATCCACAAAAGATTTCAACAAATAGGTCGCTTTCTGTCGATCAAACCGGGGATCATCTTTAACTTTCTTGAGTAGGTTCCAGTATGTTTTATAGGTCGTATAATTCTGGAGGACATCTAAGATAAAACCTTCTTCGATGGCCTGGCGCATTGAATATAGGGAATAAGCCTCAAACTCACCCGAGTCAAGCTGGGTCCCGAACAACTCAAGGGTTTTTTGCTTGGGAGTGGCTGTGAAGGCAAAATAGCTGACATTGGGCAATAAGCCCCTCGCCCGAGCAGCCCTAACCATCCGGTCTTCCCAATCCTCGCCCGGATCACCCTCAGCGGTTTCTGCTTCTTCAAGATTTTTCGGAGCCAGTACCTGCTGCATCTGGTGACTGGTCTCCCCACCCTGAGAGGAATGGGCTTCATCGATGATAACTGCGAAGTTGTTGCCGCCAAGCTTGCCGATTTCCTCCACGATGAAGGGAAATTTTTGAATGGTGGTGACAATGATGTTCTTGCCCTTTTCTAAAGCATCGGCCAGGTCTTTTGAGGTCATGCCTTCGCCAATGGCCTCGACCAAGCCCCGCACCTGCTCAAAGGCAGTGACATGGGTTTGAAGCTGCCGGTCTAACACCTTCCGGTCTGTGACCACCACAATCGAATCAAATATGCGTTCATTATCTACATTATGAAGATGTGAAAGCTGATGCGCCAACCACGAAATCGAATAACTTTTACCGCTGCCGGCACTGTGCTGGATCAGGTATCTCTCACCCGGACCATGAATTTGAGCATCTGAGACCAGTCGGCGGACCGCATCGAGTTGATGGTAGCGGGGGAAGATCACTTTCTCAATCGTGTGTTTTTTCCCTTGGGGATCTTCTTTGGTCTCCTGGACAATATAAATGAAATTCTGGATGAGGTCCAAAACGCTATCTTTGGCCCAAACTTGTTCCCATAAATAAGCCGTCCCGAAACCTCGATAAGCAGGCGGATTACCTGCGCCGCGGTTATTACCGATATTAAAAGGCAGAAATGTGGTTTTTTCACCCCGCAAATGAGTGGTGAAATAGACAAGCTCAGGGTCAACCGAAAAATGCGCCAGGCAGCGACCGAACCTGAAAAGAGGTTCGTGAGGATCGCGCCGTTTGCGATACTGGGCAATCGCATGCTGTACTGTTTGCCCAGTCAGGGGGTTTTTAAGTTCTGCTGTAAAAAGGGGCAATCCGTTAAGGAAGTTGGCCAAATCGAGGCTTTTACCGGGATCCTTTGAACTGTAATGCAGTTGACGGACCACAGAGAACACATTCGCCTGGTATTTTTGTTCTATTTCAGGATTAAGCCCCGATGAGGGGTGATGATAATACATCTCAAACTTGATACCAGCATCTTTGACACCGTTGCGGAGAACGTCCAAAGTCCCACGCACCTCGACTTCTTTAGACAAGCGCTTGAGAAAGTGATCCTTAGTCTCGTCTTTATATTGCCTTCTCAAACGAGCCCATTTTTTAGGTTGGGTTGCCTGGAGAAATGTGACAACATCTTCGGGGATGAGGCACAGGGCTTTGTCATAATGATCCGAAATACGTTTATGGTAGCCGCCAAACTGGAAGACGCCTTCTGCTGTACCCCCTTCCCGGATTTCAGTGGAAACGGGTGCATCTGGACCAAATGCCAAGAGATATGCTTCGATGGTGTCTTCAAACTTTTTCTCAGAAATCTTCATCATGGATCACTCCGTTTCGACAACTTCTTTTTCCCGCCAATCCCGAACATCGATTTTTCCCAAGACACAAGCAGAAATTAGTGCTTTTCGATATTCATTAAGAAATCTCAAATTATCAGTGATTTTTCTTATTATATTATTATGATTTTCCAGTTGCTCACTGATATAAGCACTTATTAAGTCTTGCTCATGCTTTGGGGGAATTATTGTTTCCATCTCAAGAAATTCATCTGGATACAATCTTAATCGCGAACTCCATACACCCTTTGAGTATCTATTAATCTCTGAAATATAATTGGGGGTTCGATAAAGATAATCCAAATAATGGAAATTGAATTTGTCTTGCTCAACGATACGATAAATATTATAGGAAGGACTAATAACGCCTGAAAGGAATGAAATTCCTAGAGCGCCCATCCAAGCCCACATAGTATTAATAACCAAGTCATTTGGTGAACATTTCTTGTAACCAACTAATGTTTCAGCCATAAACATATTTACACTTTTTTCGGACCTTAAGCTAACACCTGTAATATGAGAAACGGACAATAAATCTTCATCACCCTTAGTAGATAATTCTTTACTTTCTTTATAGATCCATTTGTTTTGCAAAACCTCCCAATGTGCTGGGATCTTGCCTATTGTTGGTAACCCACTTTCCTTCATCTCAACATTCGGGTCCATGCCCTTGGTAACAGCCTGGGCGATAAGGGCATTGCGCTTTTCTTCCAGCAGGTCAATCAATCGCTCCTGTTTTTCTATCAGCGCGTCGATCCGGGCAGTGTGATAATCGAGGAAGTCGGCAATGGCGCGTTGTTCGGACAGAGGAGGATGAGGAAAAATCGTGTTATTAATAAATGATGAACTTAACCCTGGTTGCGCGGCGCCAGTAATTAGCGAAAGGATTTGTGATTGACCAAGTTCACTCCTAATTAGATAAAAAAGAAATTCAGGAATCGTTTTATCATTGGATCTCAAAATAAATACATGTTCATTTACTGCACATTTTTCTAAAGTTAAATGTTTAATAATTGCTGCCTTACCAATAGTTGCTCCATCTTTTACCAGTAAAATATCATTCTGTTTAATTTTTCCACTATTTAATTTTGAATAAAATTCTTCTGATATAAATTTAGGGGGTTGAAGAGTTATTTTACCTTCCCAAGAAATGTGTTCACCACCAATACTGAAAACACCCTCATCCAATAAATTCCCTCCCCCTCGTTGACGATTGCCGCTTTCTAAAGTTTTGATAAAATATTTCAATCTTATCTTATTCCATCGTTTGGGAATTGATTTTAACGTCTTTTGAATTTTTTCATCAAAGGTCAATCTATTCCAATCAATTTTTCCCTCACATAATAAGTTATCCATTTGCGATCTGCTCCAAACGATCAGGGCTCCAAACCAGATCAGCCAACTTCAAATAGAGATTTTGCCGCTCGTCAAGATCAGCCTTTTTAAATGTTGCGTGGGGCTTAAAGGGCAGTTCCGTTTCACTTATAAATCTCAGGAAACCAGGATTACGATCGTAGCATACAGGATGCAGACTCTGGGCCAAAAGATTGTATTTTAGGTAGTGCTCAAGTTTCTTTTCATAGGGCAAATCTCCCAAACTGGTATTTGCCTTTTTGGGCAGCAACAACAAACCACCGATGCGGTTACGGTAGTCAAGAAAATCGCTTGAATGGCCAAACTCATCCCTATGCCACTCTGGATGATTTGCCCAAATATGCTCTACTTCATATCTGTTGCCACCCGATCTTCTCATAAAATTATCGTATTTAGATTCATTGCCGGATGTCTGTTCGACATAATCGGTGATTCGAGCAAGGATTCGATGAATATGGACCCGATTCTGGCCATGCATGGCAAAATCTTCATTGTTAACAAAATCTTCCTTTTCTTCGACAAGTTTTTCGGTTAATAGTTTTGCAATTACCAAAGCGGATCGGCCGCGCAGCGCAAGCATATCTTTAAACATCGCGTATTGCAGGGTCGAATAAGAAATTGACCGCCAATTCCACAGCCTGCGCGTTAATAAAATATCCAAATAGGTTGCAACAATCCTAATTTTCCGATTGATCTCTTCCTCAGAATCCTCTCGATTTAGGGGTGCAAGCAGTAGTGGGTATTGCAGCGTAAATCCATATTGGGCCACAAAGTAAAGTTCCTCTAATACAAGATCTCTCTTCAAAGATGCTTGCCGAATTTTTCGATACTGCTTGGCATAAAACGTAAGATCACGTTCAATAAACCTAACAAAATCATCCGATTCTTGGAGACCTAAATCTTCCTTTTTTTCACGTACCCAGCGATGGAACTCAGTCCCGATGCGGTCAAAATCACCATGGGATGCACCTTTTTTACGCTCACGGATTGTCTTAGCATATTGGCTCCGCAGCCACGATTTAAAGAAGTCTGCTGGATCATCGTTGTTTATTTCTGCAAGACGGATGATATTGCTCCGCCAGGTATCATGTACTTCCCATCGTTGTTGATCCGTATCAATGTTCGCAAGCAAAAAACCTTTGAGCATGTCGGCAGGTGTAAGTGAAAGTCCCCTGTCGTTCATGGTTTCAAAAATAGTATAGGCATCTTCATCTGAGTAGGCCGTGATCTCTACAAGGTAGACATTTTCAATAAGCCAATCAATAAAATAGGGCAGTGCCCGACCTTTCATTTCATCCGGAAATTGTTCTTCGATGTCCCGGTAACGATCAATAATGTTCATGATGGACTCTGAAGCATCCCCCTCCTCAAACATCTCCTGTTCATAGAGTGCTTCCATGCATTTCTTCCGTTCATCAACCTGAAGGTTGAAGGACTTGGTTCCAAATTTTTCAGAGAAAATCATTTCCTCAACAGAAACCCGATCCTCGCGGTTTCCTTGAAGATTGTTTAGGTAGATCAATAGTAAAGTCAGTGTAGTCAGCCTTTGTTGTCCGTCCACAATAAAGGATTTATTATCTTTATTGTTGATGATGACGGAACCGAGAAAATAGTGGCCATATTCCCCCACTTTATTACGACTGTGACTATCTTCATAATTATCTAAAAATTCTACAGAAAAATCTTCGATTAATTCCGTCACATGTTTTGTTTCCCATTTGAACTCACGCTGATAATAATCAATATCATATTTCATATTGCTCAACATTGAGCGAATGGTTTTGGCAAATGCTTCAATTTTCCTCATTTGGTTATATCCCTCAACATATTTATGATTTCATCCTGCAATACCTCGATTTCAACTTTTATTTCCTCTAACGGTCGAGGTGGTTTATAGGTGTAAAAATAGCGGTTGAAATTTATCTCATAACCCACCCTGCCAATTCCGCCGTCAAGTTCGTCAGTGTATTCTTCATCAATCCATGCATCAGGCACATAGGGTTTGACCTCTCGCTCAAAGTATTCCCAGATATCCTCATCCAGCGGCACGTTTTCGTAATCGCGCAAGTCAGTGTCCGATTCGGGCAACCCCTTGCTGTCCCGACAGATTGTGGCATCTTCATCATGCTCGCCCAAGGCGCTCAGAATAGCATTTTTGACCGACTTACTCAGTGACAAGCCAGCCTGCTTCAAGGCTTTATTTAGAACTTTTAAAAATGCCTTGCGATCGATGAAACGTTCTTCTGGAAGACTTTCCAGCACGTCCAATATGGCCTGCTGTTTTTTTATACCCTCGGCTTCCTCTTTTGCCCGTTCCACTTTGTTTCGCTTGCGGCTCTGGGCCAGCTTTCGGAAGTATGTTTCATCTTTTAGCCGTCCAATTCGCTTGGGACTGGCTTCAAAATTCAACCGCAAGGGACGTTCAATCCTTACCTTTCGAAAACCAAATTCGGTGCTCTCAAAGATCTTGCTCCGTTCACTTTCTGCAAAAGTCAGGAAAATTTCAGTAATGTCTTCAATTTGCTCGTTTGAGATTTCTCGGCGCTTATTGCCCAGGCTTTTGCGCATCGAGATCCAAATGTCCGATGCGTCGATGAGTTGAACTTTCCCATTACGTTTGTCCACCTTGTGATTGGAAAGAATCCAGATGTAAGTTGCGATACCCGTGTTATAAAATAGCTGCTCAGGTAGTGCGATGATCGCATCCAGCCAATCATTTTCAAGGATCCATCTTCGTATCTCACTCTCACCGGATCCTGCATCCCCTGTAAATAGAGGTGACCCATTGAGTACAATCCCAATTCGACTGCCGCCATTTCCTTCATCTGTAACAGGTTTCATTTTTGAGATCATGTGCTGGAGGAAAAGCATTTGGCCATCAGAAACACGGGGTGTGCCAGCTCCAAATCGCCCACGGTGACCTTTCTTCGCTTCGGCTTCCACCGCCTTTTTATCCATCTTCCAATCTTTGCCATAGGGCGGATTGGTGATCAGGTAATCGAAATCCATATTTGGATGCTGATCGTTGGAAAGGGTGCTGCCTAATTTTATATTTTCAGCATCCCGCCCATCCTCACTCTTAAGGTACATATCCGATTTTGAGACAGCATAAGTCTCAGGATTAACCTCCTGCCCAAAGAGGTAAACATCAGCTTTAGGGTTGATATTTTGAATATAATCCTGTGCAATGGTCAACATACCCCCTGAGCCGCAGCAGGGGTCGTACACCGTCCGGACAATGTGGTTCTCGTCAAGAATATCCTCATCCTGTGAAAGCAATAAATTGACCATCAACCGGATGACTTCACGGGGGGTATAGTGTTCACCAGGGTTTTCATTGAGCGCCTCATTGAAACGACGGATCAGGTCCTCAAAAATGTAACCCATTTCGAGGTTGGAGGTCGTGTCTGGATGCAGATCGATTTCGCTGAAACGCTGCATCACCATGAATAACAAGTTTCTCTCGTCCAACTTTTCAATGGTTCGGCGAAAATCAAATTTCTCCAACACATCTCGCATATTCTCACTGAAACCGTTGATATAGGCATTCAAATTCGCTTCAAGGTTTGGCGGGTCATCAAGCAGGCTGGTAAAGGTATAGGGGGAGATGTTATAAAAAGCATATCCTGAGGCCTTCCGCAGTTGAGGGTCAAGGTTATCCAGCTTACCTTTGAGGGAATGATAGGTTTCAAGAACTTTTTTCTTATTTGGAACCAGTACACTGTCTATCCGGCGTAGTACCGTAAAAGGCAGGATCACGTCCTGGTATTTTCCCCGCTTAAAGGTATCTCTAATAAGGTCTGCTGTGCCCCAAATGAAGTTCGATTTTTCAGTGAAGGATTTTACGTTCAAGAAAGCACCTCGCTAACAATCCCGCCTTGGTCTGCAAGCCTGGGAAACAATACATGATGATTATTTGATTGGTGTTCCATTAGTATAATACAAATTATCAGACCAAAAAACAAAAACTACATTTGGCATAAATTTATTAATTTAATTACCTAGAACAAAAGAGTAATATCTTATTCAGAGATGCAAACAGGTTGACGAAAACCTGCTTCAGATAGATAGCCTTATCGAGGATAATGAATCTATGCATCGGCGGTCCATTGGGTATTGATCATCCAGAGATCTTTGTATAGGTAAGGAACACATCCTTCAAAAGCATATACCTCCTCATAATCCCCATCTCCGACCAAAACAAACAGACCAGAGAAATCCATGTGATCATCATCGTCGGGTGCAGGGTAACTAAGATAATCCAGGATATATTGAACTTCAAAATAGTCTGTTATCAAAATTAAATCTCTTCGATCTTGGATATGATTGATTGTTCCAATAAAAGTGATAATTGGTTTTAACATCGAGTTTTTCCTTTCTGCTGGTTAGGTGACCTCCAGCAAGGCATAGTGGTAAATATCTAGAAATAATATTTGCTTAGATATGTTCATAGAATTAATAAATTGATGAAAGAAGGATCTCCTCACATGGATATTGTGTAAAGGCTATGCCGATTTCTCCAACAATTTTTAAGAAAATTGGCAATAAGCTGCAGTAATATTATGTAAATGAGTGGAGGACTTGCCATTATAATTATTCATAAATAACTAATAGTAACCAAATCCCCCGATGGAGAAAATAAAATTCTTCAAGTTGTCATGAAACTATCAACGAACTAAGAAAACGGAGAGAGTATTATGGACGAATTATCAGGTCAGAGTCATAAAAGAACTGGCAATGTCATAAATATAATAATAATAATCATGCTTATATTATCTAATTTTTGGTTCTTTTACAAAATTCAAATTCTTGAAGATTCAATTGCGTTACTTAAAAACCAGGTTATAGCAATACAATCAGACATAATTGTCTTAGATTCCAGACTTGACTACGTAACACCTTTGGCAGAAAACGGTAACAGATGGGCTCATAGTCATGGCTGGTAACCACATTTGAGTAATTATTCAATCACTCGTTTACTGCAACCTTACTGCAACCCAGTGATAATTCTTATACAGAATATACTAAATATTCAAATTAACCCCCATATATAGGGGTTAATAGCACTCATTAACCCCATATATACGGGTTATACATCCACAAAGGCTCCTTCGAATCAGTTGGTTGGGCGTTCGAGTCGCCCCGGGGGCGCGAAATATGGTGGCAAGTATGGGGCCGCGATACGCTCATGGCAAAACAATTGGGAAGATCTCTCAACATTATTTGAGTTTCCCCAAGAGATCCGCCGTTTGATCTACACCTCCAACACCGTGGAGGGCTATCACTCGAAGAGTGCTCTTTGAGCTATCGTCAATTGCGGAAAGTCATCAAAAATAAAGGGTCTTTCCCGACAGAACAATCTGTACGAAAACTGCTATACTTAGCCACGATGGGCATTACCAAGAAATGGACTGCGCCAATAAGAAATTGGCTTATGTTCTTAACCGGTTAGCCATCCATTTTGAAGACCGGTGACCCCAGTGAAATTCCATAAACACATTATTCTTGACACTACCAAATTGACCAAAATGTCCTAATTCAACCTCTTAAAACCTAAATTTGAACATATTTGGTTCGCCGGTGTTTTTTCTTGGATTTATTCAAAGGCCTCTATGAAATCCACCTATTACACAGCTAAACCAACCCTGTTGCATGTTTTCCATCAATCTTTTTAGTAAAAATATAGTTCAAAGTTCATAAAATTACGATAAGGCTTCGAGGAGTGATTTCGCTTCTTTCAAGTCAGGTGTATCAAATCCTTCAGTAAACCAATGGTAGATCTCAGCTAGGCTTTCTCTTGCCTGCTCTCGCTTTCTCTGCCCCTGCCACAAGCGACACAGGCTCGTGGTGGCCCGCAGCTCCCAGGATTTTGCTTGTTGTTCTTTCGCAACCTGAATGGCACGTTGAAAGCACGCTTCCGCCTCGACGCTCATACCCCCTTCTAAAAGCAGCAGCTCCCCATGTAACCTGTGCACTTCTGGTTCCTCCAACCAGCTCCCCATTTTCCCAATCAGGGTTAACGCTTCATCCACAGCAGCCAACCCTTTCGTCACTTGTCCGGCCAGGCGGTAGGCCTCAATTAACTTCCGAAGATCAAGCGTGTACCCCATCCATGCCCCAATTGCTTTCCCAAGCTTCAGCCCGTGATGGATTTGGTCGATCCCCTCATCCAGCTTGCCTTCCTCAACCAGAGCCCAACCCAAGGTGGCGAGTCCTCCACCTAACCAAAGCGGATGTCCGTGCTCACTGGCAACGGTAATCGTCTCCTCCGCAAGTTTTCGAGCAGCCTCCACATCCCGTCGATACGTCGATGAACAAGCAGCAAACATAAGCGTAAGGGACAAGAAAAAGGGATTCCCCCACTCTTTGGCGCAGTTTACAGCTTCCTCACTGCGCTGCTTGGCCTTGTCAGGGTATCCAAGCAACCAGTGTGCCCACCCAGCGTGACACAAACTAGTGATCTGTGCGTCAAGACCCGTTTGGTAAACCAAGGTTTGATCTCGCTCGTGGTCATACAGGGCAGCCATGTGCTCCCGATGGTGAAGAAAGCCGCTTGGTTGACCAAGGTAAAGCAGAGTGGCGCCCATTTGGTGATGCGCGAAAGCCATAAGTCCTGGATCCTTCAGCTCCCCTGATACCCGCAGCAGTTCCTCACTGATCTCTAGCGCTTTGGCAAAATCCCCACGCAACATATAATAGGTTTTGAACCCCGATAGGGTTTGGAAGAGTTCATGTGACGCCTTGCTTTCCCGAATGAGCTCCTGGGCACGTCCAAAGGTTTGAGCCAGTTCATCCCCTGAAAATCCGTGGGTTGCCTTCAAGGGCACAGCCAGAGCTAGCAGTAGCGCCAGTTCTAACTGTTCCCGCTGCGGAGTGTCATCCAAGGTCTCAACCAGCCTGAGTCCATGCCTGAAGTGTGCGATGGCTTCAGTGTTAGCATATAGCCGGGCAGCGCTCTCTCCAGCCTGTAACAGATATTCAACGGCTTTGACGGTCATTCCGGCCTCTTCGAAATGCCGAGCCAGAAGAACAGCTTGCTTTTCCGCGTTTTCCTCATGGAGCGTCTCCAACGCTGTCCCCACGGCTTGATGCAATTGCGCCCGTTGCACCGGATCGAATTGATCGTACAGGTATTTTTGAAAGAGGAAGTGACGAAAACGATAATGCGACAGGCGTTGTTCTCCCAGCCATTCAAGATCTTGCGCCTCGACCAGGTGATGCTTGTGGGATAATGGGCCGCTCAAACATCCTAAGACCTGATCTTCTTCCATAGCCAAAACCTGTGCAACGGCTTCTATGGTAAATACCTCACCTTCAATGCTGGCTGCTGATAGGATAGACTGCCATTCCCTGGGAAGTCTGCTTATGCGTTCAGCAATCACCGCATCCACCCGTGGTGGCAAGAATGTCCAATTTAGCGATGCTTGTGCCCGCCAGCGTCCTGAATCATCTTTAATCAATTCACCCCGATTCTGCAACCCACGCAGCAGCTCTATGGAAAATAAGGGATGCCCGCCTGTGTGCTGAAAAAGAACCTCCCGAAATTCCTCAGGTAGGCAATTGGGTTCGGTATCGATTAAAGCATTTACAAACATTCGACCATCACTTTGATCAAGATCGATGAAAACGTCTCCGAATTCAAGCTGGAATTCATGGATCACGGGCTCGAGGGGATGCCGTTCCAGGCCCAAGACATCCGAAGGTCGACTCATGGCAACCTCTTCCGGGCGATACGCGCCGATCAGCAGAATTCTGCTGCCCCGCAATCTGCGACCAAGATGAAAGAGCAAACCGATCGATCCGGGATCCACCCACTGCAGGTCGTCCACCATCAGTATCAAAGGTCGGCGTTGAGAGAGTGCCTGCAAGACTTTGGTGTATTGCTCGAACAAATCCACCTGGTTCAGCTTGTCTTCTTCAGGTGTTGAGAACTTACTTTTTTCTAATAATGCCTTCAATTGTGCCACCTGTGAAGGGACGGCAGCCTGAGTACGCGCCAGCATGGAGGCACCCGGGATCAGAAGGTCGATTAATTCTTGCCCATGGGTCAGGATGATTGGCAAAACCACAGTCAACCCAGCCCACAAACGCCGGGCATGTTGACCTGAGATTTCACCCCCAGCCCACCGCGTTTCAACATCACCTGTGAGCATATCCATCATTTCCCGAAACGGCAAATAGGGGTCGCCAATGCCTGTATAGGCATTACAGCGCCCTTTTATAGCCAACAAATCTGCATGAGATGCCATCGCCTGCCGGGTAAATTCACTGGCAAGGACGCTCTTCCCACTACCTGGCTCACCGATAATGAAAACAACCTGACCCTGACCGTCCAATGCTTGCTCAAATGTGTGATTCAGTTGAGCGATTTCATTTTCGAAACCCACAAAAATGGATTTCGCTGTTGTGGCGCTGTCTTTATATTTCAGGAACAAGGGTAGATTAACTGTGGTTGATGAAGGTAATTTCAGCGTTCCATCCTTGATTTGTAAATACAGCTGGCTTGTTTCATCTAGGGGTTCCACACCGATTTCATCCGCCAGGAGACGTGTATATTTTTCATATTGGACAAGGGCCTGGTTGGATTGACCGGTATATGTCAGCAGGCGCATGAAGGCCTGTTGTGCACTCTCACGTAAAGGGTCCATCGCGACCATTCGCCTTGAATGGATAAGAGCGCTCTTATATTCCCCCTGTGTTGTGTATACCTCAACCAGTCGATATAGCGCATCAAAAGCCAGTCTTCGAAATCGTTCCCGCTGGATGATCAGCCATTCCTCAAACAAATTGCTGTCCGATAGTGAAAACCCGACCATAAAGGTATCCCGATACCATCCTACAGCTGCTTCAAGTTCAGCCACTGTTGCCTGCGATTTTTCCAGTGTGGTTAGAAATGCCAAAGCGTCTACCCAAGCATCGCTATCGTTGTTGAATTGAAGGGTTTTGCGCGTAATGATTAAAAAGTTGGGCGAGGTTTCTTGTCCAGGGTTTTGAGGACGATCGCCAATGACCTGGCGTAGATTAGCCAATGCATTGCGCAGGTTTGTCCGGGCGGTGCTTTCAGGATAATCGGGCCACAATAAGCCGGCTAATTTTTCACGAGCTTGCGGGACTGCTGCTTCAAGACACAGAAAGGCAAGCAAGGCGCGCTCCTTATCCGAATGGAATCCTGTCCTGCTTTTGCCATTGAGCATCACTTCAACTGGACCAAAGAGGTGGATAAATAAGTTTGCCAATGCGCCTCCCTTAATTAAGTGACAGAAGTGAAAACGCCTTTATCCCATTATACAGGATGCCTGTGGAGCATGAAAACAATAGAGTGCGATGTAAATGCGTTGTAGATGCGCTTGTTTGTTATTCTAAACCTAACAAGTGACCAGCGGAAATATTTATCATCACGAAGCGGATCTATGCAGCACTTGCCCAGAAAAGAAGCTTATTTGATACCGAAAACAAGCATAGTAGGTTGTCTCCAAGGCGATTGTTGGACATCTTGATGATTGAACTGACAAATAATAATGGATATAAACAGGGATTTGAACACAAAAGATGTGTATTATTCTTACCTGTTGCGCATATGGCGTCTACAAAAAAGTGAGGGATCGTCATCCATAAAGGAAAATCTCTGGCGGGTGTCCCTTGAGAGCACTCAAACGCGAAAGCATGTCAATTTTGCTAGTCTGGAAGAAATGTTCGTTTTTTTGAAAGAACTGTTTGTCCAAGTCGATGATCCTTCTGATGAGATTTAGCGAAAAATCATTGTTAACGAGAATAAGTGTGAAATTGAGCTTGAGCAGAAAAGAAGCAAGGATTCGGAGGTGCCGATGAAAAAAAGCAGAAAAGTTCATCTAATTCAGGTTTTTATAAAAAAATAATTAGTGAAGCTGGTTTTTGCCCAATGAAGAAAGTTATTTGTTAGAAAAGGAGTTTAGGATGAAGAAAAGATTTTGGACGATCACATGTATTCTGTTCTTTGCAGCGACGCTATGCGCTTGCAGCAATAATAAGTTTCCCACCGGGAGGTATCAATTCAATCAGTTCATTACAGAATACCGGGAAGATGGAACTTTCACCATGTGGAACAATGATGAGATTTCGACTGAGGGAACCTATTCCGTTAAGGGTGATGAGGTTACCTGGATCCAAGATACATGGTGTGATGCAGAAAACGCGGGTTCTGCCACATATAAGTGGCTTGCTGATGATCATGGGTTGAAATTTGAATTAATCGGTGAAGACCTATGTAAGGGGCGCCGTGATTCGCTTTCCGTGAAGTGGTTTGGTCCCAAATAAGTTGGAATTGGGCAGACCGTTAGAATAATATTGGATGTTTACCGAATAGGCAGGCAAGTTGCCAGAAAAAAGGAGATATCAGATGATACGTTGGTCACTGACCTGAAAACTGGTCAACTATCAGCAAACACATACCAGGGCTAAAAGGCGGGGAGAATTAAGGACTACACTGAAAGTGGATGCTCGACACCAACAATCATCTGGAAAAACCAGACGGAATATGCTATTGTATTAGTACTGGAGGTGTTACTATGGAAACCCGAATAGGACACGTCACCCACTATTACGATCGCATTTATGTTGCCGTTCTATCGTTGACCGATACACTGGCGATCGGCGATAAGGTCCACATCACAGGGCGCTCTACAGACTTTGTCCAGGAGGTCACTTCGATGGAAATTGAGCATGAAAAAGTCTCCTCCGTCGGCCCTGGAGATGAAGTCGCTCTGAAGGTTATCGAGCCAGCCAAGAAGGGCGATGTGATATACAAGATCAGCGCAGAGGAAGATTAAAATCACACCCCTTCTGCTCATTATCAGGAACTCCCCGCCGATCAACCGGTAACATACCTCTGCGTCGGTTGTCCCACAGCTTGAACAAAAGACAATTAATTCCCTGAAGACGCCAACCGCACAACTGCGAAAGCGGATTTTTTCAGATTGAGGTCAGCTGTCAGCAGTTTTTTACTGAAGGGATGGCTTTGCGCCGCCTGCCTAACCATGTTGGCAATAAGCGGGGTCCGATGCACTTACGCATCAGGGGATCCCAACCCCTTTTCACATTCGCAGTCAAAGCGAGCAGGATTTGAAACATAAAACTGCCGAAAACAGTCAATTCTTGACAAATTATATTAATTGGATAAAATAGGTATATATTGTAATGTTTACAAGGAAAATTGAGGAATCCGTACCCGCCTTCCCTTTCTCAAATCCCATGGTAAAACCTTATGACCGCACCGCAAGTGGTGTTGATGAATAATGGATACCTTGTTGATTTGCAAAGTTCAATATGATTCTCAGCGAAGGTTCGAATCAAAGCGGTCGGATCACCCCGATAAAGCACCTGCTATTTAGGAGATAGTGTGATGCAACATCAAGAAACAATCATCATTGGCGGGGGTCAATCCGGCCTTGCCGTCAGCTATTTTCTCAAGCAATCCGGCTACGATCATGCGATCTTCGAAAAAGCCGATCAACCCGCCAGCGCGTGGCACAACCGTTGGGATTCCTTCACCCTGGTCACACCCAACTGGATGCTCCAGTTGCCCGGCTCAGAATACCAGGGGGATCACCCCGAAGCCTTCCTGGACCGAGAAGAGGTGATCGCCTATTTCGAATCCTACGTTCGGCAGGAGCAGTTACCCATAAGGTATGGGATAGAGGTATCAGCCGTCGAACAAGCGCATGGCGGCTTTCAGGTGACCACAAACCAGGGCGATTATTCCGCCGACAATGTGGTCATAGCCGTTGGTTTTTACCAACAACCGAAAATCCCGCACTTCAGTCATAACTGCCCACCGGACATCTTCCAAATACATTCAGAGCAGTACAGAAACCCAGAGATGATCCCCGATGGCGGCGTGCTTGTGGTGGGCTCAGCGCAATCGGGCAGTCAAATCGCAGAAGAACTTAACGACCACGGGCGCAAAGTTTTTCTGTCGGTTAGCGAGACCGGGCGCTTTCCCCGCCGCTACCGCGGACAGGATGCGTACGTATGGATGCAAAAAATGGGTTATTTCGAACGGACTGTCGATCAGCTTCCCCCCGGCCAGGCCAAGTTTGCCGCCAGCGCACATGGCACAGGCAAAAATGGCGGGCATACCATTAATATGCACCAGTTTGTCAGGGATGGCATCGACCTGGTCGGGCGGATCCGCGATATTCAGCATGACCTGATCAGCATTCAGCCAGGTCTGCACGACTGCCTGAGGAAAGCTGATCAATTTGAAGAAGAATTTGTCCAGGAAGTGGACCAGTACATCGAGGAACACCATCTCTCAGCGCCCGAAGAAACCCTCCCCCACCTGGACGATGGATTCTACATCCCCGAACGTCGCGAATTAAACCTGCGCGAGGCCGGCATCCGCAGCATTATCTGGGCGACAGGTTATGCCTACGACTTCAGCTGGGTCAGATGCCCTGTCTTGGGTGACGACGGTCTCCCGATGCACAACAGGGGCGTCACCCCGTGTCCGGGCTTGTATTTCATCGGGATGCCTTTTCTCCATTCGGGCAAATCCGGGCTGATCTATGGCTGCGCGGAAGACGCAGCGCATATCGCAAAGGCAATAGGAAAAGGATTCGCCGAAATCAAGAGGGACGCAGTGTCGAACAGGTGAGGGTACGCTATCCCCAAACAGACCATCACACCCACACAACTCGCTCATCTTCATTATAATTACCCCATGCGCCCGCTCCTCGCCCGTCACAACAACCCCTGGCAAGTATGGGCTGCCCGCCTGCTGATCGCCATCGTCCTGTTTTGGAACCTGCAGGCCGCCGTGCAGTTCATGTTCACACCCGATGTGTTTGTTCCCGCTTTCCAATTGGAGGGAGTACCTGGCCGAGCGGCTGTGGCAGGATACGGCATCCTGTTCTTGATGTGGCAGGTGCCTTACCTGTTTGCCCTGCTGCACCCAACCAGGTTTCGTATCTCCCTGTGGACCGCACTGATCATGCAGTCAATCGGTGTGATCGGCGAATCGATATTGCTGTCCACCATCCCCGATGAGTATGTGCTTTTGCGCGCCAGCATCTTACGCTTTATCATTTTTGACGGTGCTGGCATACCGATCCTGCTTGGGGCGCTGTGGGCAACCCGGCATTTGCCTTCCCGTCCTAACAAAGCCCAATGACACATGGCCATCCCAACAGCCTTACGCCATGGCGTTGGCAGGTTTGGCAGTCTCTGTGGCGTTTACCCCGCCCATTGATCCTGCAAAAATGGGACCAGCGCAGCCAAATAACCCTCGGGGTCGTCCCTGAACAGTTCCGCATGTTCGCAATCGCTGAAAACCACCAGCTCAGCCTCAGGGGTGGTGTTTTTCAAGGCATAGGCATGCTGCACATCCACCGTCTCGTCCGACCATGAATGCATAATCAACACCGGCCGGGGCAGGACTTGTGCGAGCTCCTCCACCGGTCTCACCTGCCTGAGGTCAAAGCCGACCTGGATCTTCCACATCCAGAATACCCCGGGCAGAAAGAACATCGGTAAGCCGCTTTCCGCTTTCCAGTTGGGTCTAATCAGCCAGTTGATATCTGCAAAGGTACTCTCAACAACCACAGCACCGATAACAGGCTCGTCGGCCGCCGCGCCGATGACGGCCGCCCCGCCCAGCGAAATGCCCAATACGCCAATTTGCCCCGCACCAAAGCCCTTTTCCAGTAAAAAATCCACCCCGCCCAGCACATCCCTGCGCTCGTGCACGCCAAAGGTATAGCGTGTGCCCTCACTGCCGCCATGGCCGCGCAGGTCGATCATCAGCACAGCCAAGCCTGCGTTATGCAGTTCAGCCGCCAGCCGGGGCAGTTCCCCCGAGATGGCGTTCTGCTTGCTGGCATTCCGCCCATGCACCAGGATGATGGCCTTTAAAGCTGCCTCATGCGGAAGGTACCACCCAGCAATCTGTAAATGGTCGCCTCTTGACGGAAACGAAACGGTCGAATAGTCCAGCCCAAAGCTACCCGGGTCCTGGTCATATTGAGGGTGATCGCCCACTTTGGTCATTGTCAAAGCGGCATAGCCACTAATACCTGCATAAATCAGCAGCAGAACAGCGATAAAGATGATAATCCAGACCGCGATCATAATCGACCTCTCCTTCAGCGCTTAAGCGGCTTTGCCTTTTTCTCAAGCAGGGACTGTTTCTCCTCTGGCGACAAAAACGCAACCGCCAAAGCATTGTTCTGCGCTTTGCGTGTGTCCTCTGCCGTGAGCCCGGCTTGGGGCGCTGCCACCTCGAACTCCTCCTGCAGTGTCACCGGGCTGATGCCGGGGTCGTCCGTGTTGATCGTCGCCAGCAAACCTAAATCCAGCCAGGTTTTTAGCGGGTGCGCGCCATAACTTGGCACGGTGTTGGTGTGCCAGTTGCTGGTCAGGTTGGCCTCAATGCCGATGCGCGCCTGCAGCATATGCTCAACCAGGGCCGGGTCTTCTTCAATCCGGACAGCGTGCCCGATTCGGTGGGCACCCAGATCCCGGATCGCATGCCAGACACTTTCCGGACCGGCAGATTCTCCGGCATGTACTGTGATCCCCCAGCCGGCATCGCGCGCTTGTTTAAAATGCGGGATGAACCATTCGGCAGGAAAGTTGGCTTCGTCCCCGGCTAAATCCAATCCCACAATATTGTCTTTGCGTGCCAGTAAAGCCTCCAGCTCCTTAAAGCCCGTTTCGACACCATAAGTGCGGCTGATAATGCCCACCAGGTTGACCCGGATCTCCCCCAGGTCCGCCACTGCTGCCTGCACCCCATCCACAACCGCAGCAACGACCGCTTCGGGGTATAAGCCATGCGGTTCAGCCATGAACCACGGGCTGAAGCGCAGTTCAATGTAATCAATCCCTTCGCTGTGGGCATCGATCACATTCTCATAAGCCACGCGGCGGCAGGCCGCTTCATCAGCAAACACGGACACCATCCAGGTAAATTTCTGAAAATATGCCATAATATCCGTCTGCGGCTCGCTGACCTGGATGTGCGGACGAAGCTCCTCGAGGTTGTCTGCAGGCAAATCCAGCCGGTGCTGACGGGCCAGCTCGAGTATGGTTGACAGGCGCACATTCCCGTCCAGGTGGCGGTGCAGGTCGATTAAGGGTAAATCGGGGTGAATCATCACTGTTAATCTCTTTTCATTGAAAATGGACGGTGGAATCCAATTATAACCAGTGTTTCCATTCCTTGAGGCTGATAATCGGCATTATAATTCTCCCAAGCCCATCACGTCACAAGGAGAATAGCCATGTCCGCAGTTCACCGATTCAAAGGAGCCAGGTCCAGCAATGATTACGCCTGGGAAGGCGTCGACCCGCTGCTGATTCACACCGATGAAGTCCAGGGGGTCATCAAACACGTGCTGGTCGGGCCAAAGGATGGCGCCCCTAATTTTGTCATCCGCTATTTCCACGTTCCAGTGGGGGATAACACCTTTTTCGATCAGCACCCGCATGAGCACGGCATTGTGATCCTGCACGGAAAAGCCAAAGTGCGAATTGGGGAGTCCTTTTACGAGCTGAACCCGCTGGATGCCGTATTCATCTCCGGGAACGATATCCACCAGCTGGTCAACATTGGTGACGAACCCTTGGGGTTCATGTGCGTGATCACTCGTGAGGCATCCGGCGCGTGAGAACCGTCCAGGCCGAACACTTATTCAAATCCCAAAACATCCTGGGTGAGGGTCCTTTATGGCACTCTGCTGAAGGCCGCCTGTACTGGGTGGATATCGACGCAGGCGATCTGTATTCTTCCAACCCCGCTCTGGACGGCTTTAGCCGTACCCATTTCGGCACCACCCTGGGTGCCTATGGTTTCTGTAAAGCTGGCGGTTTCATCCTGGCCACCGGTGTTGGCTTCCTGGCCTGGTCACATGAGGGAGGTGAACCCAAAGAACTGTGGAACCCACTGCCACCGCGCAACGGGGTGCGCCTGAACGACGGCAAGGTCGACCCCGCCGGCCGGTTTTGGGCTGGCAGCATCGATACCCAGCAGGCCAAGGGTGAACTGTACCGCCTCGACCCTGCCGGTGATTACCATATCATCCTGGGGGATATTGGCATCTCCAACGGCTTGGGGTGGAGCTCAGACCGGCGCACTATGTACTACACGGATTCGCTCCGGTACACCATCTATGCGTTTGATTATGATCTCGCCACAGGGTGGATCCAAAACGGGCGCCCATTCGTCCAGCTTCCAAAAACTCCGGCAGAGATCGTGCCCGACGGCTTGTGCGTTGATGCCGAAGGCTGCATATGGAGCGCCCATTGGAATGGCTGGGGGGTCATCCGCTATGACCCTGCGGGCAAACCCCTGATGAAGGTCAGTGTCCCTGCCCAGCGGGTGACGTCATGCTGCTTTGGAGGTGAAGGTCTTCGCCACCTGTTCATCACCACGGCGCACACTGGCCTCTCCCCTGCTGAATTGGCTGCCCAGCCCCATGCTGGCGATGTGTTTATACTCCAGACAGATACCGTTGGCCAGCCAGCGAACTTTTTTGGGTAAGCCTGCAGAACTATGATGCCAAGAAAACCACCCTTTTCATCGCATTCTTCTCAAATTCAAGCAATTCTGTGCCTGGACTTTGACGGCACCCTGATCGATGATCTGGCTCGCCTTCATCCGAAGGATGTCACCCATCTCGCAAATTTTCCCGCCACGATCCAGCCCTTGATCACCACCGGGCGTGATCTGCGCTCGGTCAAAAGCATCCTCAAAGCCCATGGGCTCTTCAAGGGCATTCCCTTCCCCCTGCCGGGTGTGTTCATGAACGGAGGTGTTGCCTACAGCCCGGGTGAGCAGGTCTGTCTTGTTCAAGCTTTTCCCCCGGAATCACACGCTGCCCTCGTCGATTTAACGCAGATGTTTCCCAACACATCTTTCACCTTTTTTACCGTCGATTGTGTCTATCTGGTCAACCCTAATGCCTTTTCCCGCAACCTGATGAAAGCGCACCACCTCGATGGCCAGGAAACCAGCCCAACGGAGTTGGGGGGTGAAATCATAAAAGTCATGGTTTTGGAACCAGAACGGTTACCTATGCGAAACGTTAAACGCTATGCGCAAACTTTGCCGGTTACAACCGCAACCAGCCTGCCCTATGCCTTCGAGATCAATCCGCCGGGTATCACCAAAGCAGCCACACTCACCCACCTCCTGAAAGCCCTGCACCTGGACGACCGCCCCATCTTTGCCGCAGGCGATGCAGAGAACGATTTGCCCCTGTTCCAGCTTGCCCACATCAGCTTTGCCCCCGCCACAGCACATCCAAAAGCACTCGAGCGCGCTGATCACCTGATTAACTGCAACCAGGACGGGCTTTTAGGGCCAATCCTGGAACACATTCTTTCACATCGTTAGGTCAATGTTTATCCGAAACGCCCTGAGATGTAATCCTCGGTCAGCCGCTTTTCCGGGTTGGTAAACATCTTCGTGGTGCGGTCATATTCCACCAGGTATCCGGCCCGATCTTCGTCCATATTGAAAAAAGCGGTGTAATCCGATGCGCGGGCAGCTTGCTGCATGTTGTGGGTGACAATGATAATCGTGTAATCCTTCTTCAGCTCCTGGATCAATTCTTCAATACGCAGGGTAGCGATCGGGTCCAATGCCGAGGCAGGTTCATCCATCAAAACGACATTGGGCTTAACCGCCAAAGTGCGCGCGATGCACAGCCGCTGCTGCTGCCCCCCAGACAAAGCCAATCCGCTCTGATCCAAAATATCCTTCACCTCGTCCCATAAAGCGGCCTGGCGGAGAGATTGTTCCACGATCTCATCCATTTTGCCTTTGAAGTTGGTCACCTTTCGAACCCCCCAGGCAACGTTTTCATAAATGCTCTTCGGAAACGGGTTGGGTTTCTGGAAAACCATACCGATATGCCGCCTGACTTCAACTGGGTCAACATCAGATTTATATATATTGATTCCGTTAAAAATAACTTCCCCGGTCGCGTGATAGATCGGGATCAATTCATTCATCCGGTTAAAAGCACGCAGAACGGTGCTTTTTCCGCAACCAGATGGGCCGATGATCGCTGTAATTTTGTTTCGCTCAAACTTCATGTTGGTGTCTTTTACAGCGCGAAAATCGCCGTAATATAAATTCAGGTCTTTGGCTTCAATTGCGTAGCGCCCATTGCTGGATTCTGGATTCATGCCGGCCATTTATATCCTCCGTGAATATCTGTTGCGCAACAAGACTGCAATGGCATTCATCGACAGTAACATCAATAAAAGCACAATGATCCCTCCAGCAGCAACATTGCGAAACACATCTTGTGGACGTGCTGTCCATTGATAGATCTGAATGGGCAGGGTGGTGAATTTTGAAAAAGGGCCATCTGGGTCAAATGTGATGAAGGTTGAGGCCCCCACCACCACCATTGGCGCGGTTTCTCCGATTGCGCGGGAAATTGCCAATATGGTTCCCGTCAAAATCCCCGGGAGCGCGCTGGGCAGCACGTGATTCCAAACCGTCTGCCAGCGGGTGGCGCCTATGCCGTAACTCGCCTGGCGCAAAGAATCCGGCACAGCTTTGATTGCTTCCTGTGCGTTAATGATGATGAGCGGCAGAATGAGCAATCCCAGGGTCAGGCCTGCAGAGAGGATTGTCCGGCCGTTGGCAACCATCGGGTCGGTGTACCCAAAGATTGCGCCGCTGGTAACCGGGCTGAGCAAGCGCACAAATAAAGCCAACCCGAGAATCCCGTAAATGATTGACGGGACACCTGCAAGGTTGTTGATATTGAGTTTAATGATCCGGTTAATGAAATCATCCTTGGCGTATTCCTGCAAATAGATGGCTGAGCCGACCCCGATCGGGAATGAAAAAATAATCGCGATAGAAATGGTCCACAGCGAACCCAGGATGGCAGTTCGAACGCCTGCGTTGAATGCGTTGGAAGATTGCGGTGAAGTGATGAAGCTCGGAGTGACCCAGCTTTTGAAGATCAGATCTGCTTGAGTGTACCTTTCCGCCATCTCCTCACGGATGGAATCTGCGCTAAACAGTGATTCATACAAAGACCACTGGGCAACCGGTTTTGGCTCTACTACCCGTTCCAAAACAAGATTGTACACATCTTCTCGAGTCCGTTCCTCCCAGGGCAATTCGCTCTCAAAACGGCGCATCAGCCCGGCAGAAACATAACTTCCAAGCACAGTGACCAGGTCCTCCTTGGGCATATTCTCAATAGAAACGCCGTTGATCGCCAATTGTTCAGGTTGGACTTTATTTTCCACTGCGACATAACCGAAAGCGCTATTGAAAATGTTAAGCAGCAGAGTCGTCAGTGCAACAATCCCAACCAGCGTAGAGGATGCAAATACAACCCCCCAAATTTTCCCGACAAAATGCCTCCTGGATAATTTTTTCGCTTCAGTTGAGATTTCAAACGCATCTGCCGGGGAAACAGAGAGCGCTTCATCCGGTGTTACACTCATTGATAAACCTCCCGAAACTTCTTAACAATCTTTTGACTGATAATGTTGAGAGAAAAGGTCATAACAAAAAGCAACAGACCGATAGCGAAAATGCTGTTGTAATCCAACGAGTTGTAACTGAGGTCCCCCCCGCTGATGCGAACAATATGGCCAGTCATGGTCTCTGCTGCTTCAAAGGGATTAAAAGTAAAGTTGGGTCCGGCCCCAGCCGCAATAGCCACAATCATCGTTTCGCCAATCGCCCGCGAGGTGGCAACAACAAAAGCCGCCCCGATTCCCGAAAAGGCTGCAGGCACCACAACTTGCAAAGCCGTTTCGAACTTGGTTGCGCCCAATCCATAGGCTGCCTCCCGCAAGGCATTGGGCACAGCGCTGAGGGCATCTTCACTCATCGAACTGACCAGCGGTATGATCAGAATGCCAATCACAATTCCCGCTGAAGCCGTATTGTATATGCTGACAACATTTTTTCCCAGGATTGCCTGCAGCAAAGGTGTCATAAACGTCAGGGCAAAATACCCGTAAACCACTGTGGGAACCCCAGCCAATACTTCCAGGATTGGCTTTAAAATACTCCGAAACCGGTGGCTGGCATACTCGCTCAGGAAAATCGCCACGCTCAAACCGATGGGTAGGGCAACGACAAGGGCGATCAGGCTCGTCATCAATGTTGAGTTGACCAAAGCCCAAATCCCGAACCTGCCGATTTGTGGATTCCATTCTGTCTTCCCAAAGAATTCCAGCAGGGTAACCTGGGTGGCTTTTTCAATCGCGGTCCCTTCCGTGTGAGCAATCGGCTCCGTACCCTCTGCTCCGCGTTCTACAACCAAAAGCCCACTTTGAACTTCAACCACCCGCATTTCCTCATCTCTCAGGCGGATCAAGTCACCAGACCGCAGAGTTGTACCAGATTCATTTACAGATAAAGCTGTGGAATCAAGCTCTACATTCTGAACAACTGCTCTATTCGTGCTCTCCCATTGCTTACGAGTAAAGAAAAGCATGGATTCAGTGCCAAGCTCGATAATAATGCCAAACGTAATAAAAATTGAAATTACACTGGAGAGGATCAAAAAACTGTGAATTATGACTTCCCCAACTCGTCTTTTCTTCTTAAGATTCATCTTTTAACTCGCAGCTACGGCTTGAAATTGAATTCCTAAATTGATCTCTGCTAACCATTTTGCATCGCAAGGCACAGGGTGACCAGCAAGTTGAAACTCGCTGGTCACCAGGTATTATCAGGGTAATGCTTGCTTCTCTATTCAGAAGTATCTTTCCTGATATGATCTCAAAACCGGGTTATTCCATAGCGTCCAGCCAAGCCTGGCGGGCTTTGTTCAGTGCTTCTTCATTCGCCGGGAAGTAACCCACATCCACAATCTCTTCGTTGACGTAGGTCAGCACAAAATTCAGGTATCCTGCCACCTGCGGTTTTTCACGCATGATAGCAGCGTCGGAGAACATGAACAGGGGACGGGATAGCGGGTAGGTATTGTTATCAACGTTTTCCTGGACCGGTGCCACACCGTCAATCGCCAATATTTTCAAGGTGTCCTGGTTTTCAGCATAGTACGCATACCCAAAGTAACCAACGGCATATGGGCTGCCTATGATGCCCTGCACCAGCACGTTGTCGTCCTCGCTTAATTGGGTGTTGCTGGCCAGCAAATGCGGTTCTTTATCCTTATTGAAGACCTCTTCAACAAAGAAGTCAAAGGTGCCGCTATCTGTGCCGGGAATGTAACGCAGGATCGTTTCATTTGGCCATGCGGGATTCACATCAGACCAGGTCACAAAGCCTTCGCCGAAGATCATCGCCAGGTCTTCCATGGTCACATCGGTCAGGAAGTTGTTCTCCTGGCTGACTACCACGGCCAGTGCATCGGTGCCGATCCGGAATTCGATTGGTGTGCGGCCGATGGCTTCACAGCTGGCGATTTCTTCATCCTTGATCGGGCGGCTGGCGTTGGCTATGTCGGTCTCTCCTGCTACACAGAAGCGTTCATAACCGGCACCGGAGCCGATGCTGTCAATCGTGACGTTGCCAGCAAAGCCTTCATCTTCAAAGCGTTCTGCCATACGCTCCGCCAGCGGAAACACTGTGGAACTGCCAGCGGTGATGACACTTCCACTCAGCTCCAGAGGGTTGACCTCAGGAAGCATTGTCCCGGGTTGAGCTTCCTCAACTGTAGGTTCTTCAATCTCGGGCTCTACAACCTCGGGTTCTTCAACTACTACATTAACTTCAGGTTCGACTTCAGTGGTGGCCTCGTTTGATTGGGGTGCGCATGCTGCAAACAGCATGGACATCATGATAACGAGGCTGGATATTACAAACAATTTACGACGCATTTTTTCTCCTTTTTGAGAATGAACATTGAATTTGTCCGACATATACAGCATATCAGATGCGATTTAACACCATAGAAAGCCCAAATTAACTTTTGATGAACGATTGTTAATTGTTAACGGCAAAATCAGCACATATATTAATAGTGTGTCATTGTCCCCAGAGTACACGGACATGAAAGGCAGATTATTGCCCGCATGCAAAATCAACCCTGAATATCTGGCGTTTCCCCCAATGATGACCAACGGCTGGTTTTCCCCCCGAACAATGGTTGGCCAGTCATAAAAAGATCCCACAGAAATTCACTTCTGTGGGATCGGCCTGCTTTATTTACCTGCGTCCTGCCCCACCTACCATGCTGTATGGAAAGACCCTTCTTTATCCACACGCCGGTAGGTGTGCGCTCCAAAATAATCCCGCTGGGCCTGGGTCAGATTAGCCGGCAGGCGGGCTGTCCGAAAGGCATCAAAATATGCCAGGGCGGAGCTGAGCCCATACACCGGGATGCCCATCCCCACTGCATTGGTTAGCAGATACCGCATGGCACCCTGCCGTGGGATCACTACCTCGGGGAAGTGCTCGTCCAGCAGCAGGTTGTCCAGTTGCGGATTGCTGTCAAAGGCGCGCATGATATCTTCCAACAGGTCAGCGCGGATGATGCAGCCGGCACGCCAGATCTTAGCAATTTTTTGCATATCAAGGGCGTAATGATATTCATCGGAGGCAGCTTGCATCAACCCAAACCCCTGCACGTAGGCAATGATGATGCTGGCATACAAGGCTTCCTGCGCAGCAGAAATGAGCGCCTTACGGTCGCCAGAAAAATTCGGCTGCGGCCCGGTGATCAGGCCGCTGGCTTCCAGCCGCTGTTCCTTCATCCCCGAAATGATCCGGCTGGTCACCGCCGCGTTGATGGTATGGGTGGCAGCCCCCAAGTCAAAAGCGTTCTGGCTGGTCCATTTTCCGGTGCCCTTTTGCTTGGCCTCATCAAGGATCAGGTCGACCAGCGGCCGCCCAGTCTCTTTATCCTGTTTCTTAAAAATATCCGCAGTGATTTCCATCAGGTAAGATGAGAGTTCGCCATCGTTCCACGCCCCGAACAGGTCACCCAGTTCGTCAGCCGCCAGGCCCAGCCCTCTGGACAGCACATCATACACTTCAGCGATCAACTGCATAATGGCGTATTCAATCCCGTTATGCACCATTTTGACATAATGTCCCGCTCCACCCGGACCCATGTAGTCCACGCAGGCCTCACCATCCCAGGCCTTGGCAGCGGAGGCGGTCAGAATTTCCCGCAGGGCTTCCCAGGCTTCACGGCTGCCCCCGGGCATGATGCTGGGACCGTGCAAGGCGCCTTCTTCACCGCCGGATATCCCAGTCCCGACGAACAACAAACCATCCGCCTCCAGTTCAGCAGTACGGCGTTCGGTATCCGCAAAAAACGAGTTGCCACCATCGATGAGAATATCCCCGGGGTCAAGATGCGGCTTGATATCGGCGATCACAGCATCCACAGCCGGCCCGGCTTTGACCATGATCATAATCCTGCGGGGCTGCTCCATCACTTCTGCCAGTTCAGGGTAGCTATAGACACCTGTGATGGCTTTGTCTTTGGCTGGCCCATCAATAAACTCGCGGGTTTTTTCCTCAGTCCGGTTGTACACTGCCACAGGATATCCCTGGTTGGCAACATTTAAAGCCAGGTTTTGTCCCATTACACCCAGGCCAACCATGGCAAATTTTGCTTTCTGCATGCTATCCTCCAATGCTTAACGGTTTTCAATTATTCTACTCGATTAAAAACTACCCCGGAAAGCATTGTGAAAAAGCAACGGTGGATGCCAATGATTAATTATTTTCCACCTTGAAAGAACGATGTTGCGTAATGCAGCAGGAAGCAGTTCTATTTCCTCCCAGCAACAATCAGCTCATCCCCCAGATATATTCCTTTATGCGATGCAATAATCAGCAATAACCCGCATAATAGTGCGGCGGTCGATTATTGTCGCGCTCACGCCTTCCTGCGCGCCTGACGGCGCAGGATCAGCCACTCGTCCACGCTTTCAGGAATCTGTTTGACCTCGTTCGCCGGCCTTTTCATCAAAGTGATTGCCCCTTCGGGACAAACCCGCACACACACCCCACACCCCACACAGGCCTGCTTATTGACGACAGCAAATTCATCCACCTTAATGGCACCAAACTGGCATTTCGCCTCGCATTCCGCGCACCCGGCACAATAGTCCACGTCAACAACGGCGTAATAAGACGACTTGGCGAGAACATTGGCCATATGTGCGTCTGCGATGCCCCGCATTAAGCCGCAACTGCATGTGCAGCAGCTGCAAACGTAACCGATATCCCTTTTTTGGTTCGATACCGTATGTACCAGCCCGTTTTTCGCGGCCATGTCCAAAACCTGAAGTGCCCCATCCAGGTCCAGGGCTTCCATTTCAGGAATCCCTTCAAAAACGCCTGGCGTATCACTCATTGCCAAGCAGACTCTTACAGGATGATCGCAGCCATGGCCGATCAGTTCTTGTTGCTTGCGGCAAATGCAATCCAACACCGCCCAGGCTTGTTTCCTGGAAATCAGCGCAGCGACATTTTCTTCAGGTAAAATCTCCACACCTGAATTGATGGAAACATTAACCGGCACGATGCGGTGAAATTGAGGTTGCTCGGCGGCAATTTCGTACAAAGCTTCCTGGTAGTATTTTTCAAACAACCGGGCAAAGGTCTCATCCATGGTTAAGACCTGGTTCTCATAAAACCCCACAATGAAAGGCGGCAGGCTGACATCTGGGCCGTCTGGTCCCCTCCTGAGATTGACCAGCCCCTTTTTCGCCATATTTAAAACCAGGGCCTGGCATGTATGGCGGGAAATGCCCGTCCTGATAGCGATTTCAGTCAACGGCCGATATTGCAGGTTCATGCCCAAGGCCAATTGTGCTTCTTCAGGCGTAAATAAATAAGCCAAGAGCTCATACTCGATGCCGCTTTTGGTTGCAGGGAAGCCGTGTGGGTAGGAATCAAGGTGTTTTGCCAAAGCATGGTAAGCTGGGTTCATCGATATTCACGCCTCCTGAGCGACACAACCGACCTATACATTAATATTATATAATAATATTCTCGCTTTGGGAACAAGGAGTTTAATAACAAAATTGTGCGAAGAGGATCAAGTATCGCCCCATCATAATCCAATTCATGGCATAACCGGTGATGACTTACCCCGCATACCTCTCCTCACACCATCAATGCCGCAAGGATGTGATGGTAAGTTATTTTTTCTGGAACAGGTCTATTAGCGGGTGGTTATCGTCCTAAAATATAGGTGAAACTTGCCGCTACAGTTAAAAACCTGCCTGACAGGGCGTTCGGCGGGTATTGCATGCACAATTGGCACGTAATGACCCCTGCTCAACAGGTATTGCGATCAAACATTAACCGTTTTAGGAGGAAAATTGATGATTCACTCCGGGCTGACCAGACCGTAAAACAGGGGTAGCGGCTCGCAAGCTTCATCAGAGATCCTGATCGCCTTGGATAGCCTTGACCGGGCATAAGAAAGGGTAGATTCTTCCCGGGCGTGGACCACAAACAGCGGCTGACCGTCTTCAACATGGTCACCGACTTTAACCATCACGGATATGCCGACGGCAGGGTCGATTTGATCACCCTTTTTCGAGCGCCCGGCACCTAACACAACCGCCGTCTCTCCCACCTGGCGGGCATGTACCTCGTGAACAAAGCCAGATTGTGGCGCTTCGATCACCGCTTTTATCGGCGCTTCTGCCAGCCGGTCTGGGTGATCAATCACCGCCACATCTCCCCCCTGTGCCTCTACCAGTTTTTTCAAGTATTCCAGTCCCTGCCCAGATGCAAGCGCTTCTTCAGCCATTTTGCGGCCTTCATCGGTGTTTTCTGCCCGTTCCCCTAACACCAGCATCTGACCGGAAATTTCAAGACAATGGGCCACAAAGTCGTCTGGACCCCTGCCCATTAAGGTGTGGATGGCTTCCTTCATCTCCAGGGCATTCCCAACCGCCTCGCCCAGGGGTTGGTTCATATCCGAAAGCATGGCAGTCACATTTCGGCCGCTCAAAGCACCAATGGAGACCATCAGCGAAGCCAGTTTCCGCGCCTCTTCCAGTGTGGTCATAAACGCGCCGTTACCCGTTTTCACATCAAGGAGGATCGCCTGCGCACCCGCTGCAATCTTCTTGCTCATGATCGAAGAGGCAATCAAGGGGATCGATTGCACTGTACCGGTTACATCGCGCAAGCTGTAAAGTTTACCATCTGCGGGAGCCAGATCAACGCTCTGCCCCGAGAGCACCATACCCAGCGATCCGAGCTGGCTGAGGAATTCATCTTTTGTCAGGTCAGTTCTAAAACCGGGAATCGATTCCAGCTTATCCAAAGTCCCACCGCTGAAGCCCAGGCCGCGTCCGGACATCTTCCCGACTGGCAGACCGCAAGCCCGCACCAGGGGCACCACGGCGATGGAAGTCTTATCGCCCACCCCGCCCGATGAATGCTTATCAACCGCAATATCGACCACGCCGCTCAGGTCGAGCTTCTCACCGCTATCTGCCATGGCCAGGGTCAGGTAAGTCGTCTCCTCGGCGGTCATCCCGTTCAGCAAAACCGCCATCGCCCAGGCTGATGCCTGGTAGTCCGGTATATCGCCATTGGCATACCCCTGGACGAAGAACTCGATCTCAGCCCGGGTCAGCTCAAGCCTGTCACGCTTTTTTTCAATAATTTCAACTGCTCGCATGGTTGCCTCCACAGTCAATTTTACCGCATATAAAAAACCGTAAGGCCTGGCAAGTGCAAAGTTCAGCGCACAAGGGCCTTACGGTGTCTGTTTATCTCTTTGGCTAAGGCTTACTTTTTAAGCCGAACAACAACCTTCCGCTTCGGGTCTTCACCTTCGCTCTCAGTTTCAACGTCGGGGTGTTCTCGCAATTCTAAGTGAACGATACGCCGCTCATTGGGCGGCATCGGCTCCAGGGCCTGTTTCCGGCCGGTGCCGGTGACCTGGTCGGCAATACGCCGGGCAAGTTTGCGCAGTTCGTCCTCACGGCGCTTTCGATACTGCTGAACATCAATTTGCAAAGGTACCCAACGGCCGAGTTCACGCCCCACGATCAGGCTGGTGATAAATTGCAGCGCATTGATTGTTTCTGCTTTTCTGCCGATCAGAAAGCTGAGGTCGTTGCCTTCAATATCGATCAAAACCGGCTGAACCCGGTTTTCATCGCTGTCGCCCAGGCGCACAGACACCTGTGCATTTACCCTCATTTTTTCCAGGATAATATTGATCGTTTCCCTGGCCACACTGACTTCCTCGGATTCCTCCTGCGGCTCACTAACGTCCTCTGATTGCAGTTTTTCTTCATCAGAGCCACGCTTTTTTGTTGGCTTTTCCGGTCCAGTTGCAGATTTTATCTTCAAAGCAACTCGGGCTTGCCGGGTACCGAGACCCAATAAGCCCTTTTTGCCCTCATCAAGCACCTCAATGTCAATATCCGCTTCTGTCAATCCAAGTTCATGCAATCCTTTTTCAATCGCTTCTTCCACTGAAGGTGCAATGATTTCCAGTTTCGTTCGTTCTTCAGACATTCAATCTTCTCCCATCATACCTATGAACGGGTTCAGTTAAGACATGTTCGGGTTAACGCTTCTTGCGCTGATAACGCTGTTTCCTAGGTATAGTCATCCGTTTATCGGTTTTTCGCTCTTCGTAGTCCGCTTCAGGTTCCGGCACCTCTTCAGCCACAGCGTCGATCACCTTGGCTGGCTTTTTATCCTGCGGGTTGTCCGCTTCCTTTTTCTTGAGAAAAGGGAGAACGTTAGACCAGTTCGCCCGTCCAAGAATTGCATATTGAGCGATGCCGATCAGGTTGCTCGATAAGAAGTAAAGGGCCAGCCCTGAAGCCAGTGAATAGGCCATAAAACCCATCAAAAGCGGCATGTAGATGCTCATCGATTTGGTCATCATCGCAGCTTGATCGCTTCCGCCGGATGATGTCGGTTCAATCAGTTTGGACTGCAGGAAAGTGGTTATCACCACCAGAATGGCTAATACCGGAATCCCAATCCCAAAAATGGTAACACGTTCTGGTTGCCCTAAATCCATCCACAAAAAGCGGTTCTGAAGCGGCAGCACATTAGCAGGGTTGATGAAACCGGGATAAATGATCTGCTCGAGCCGGAAAAGTTCAAACGGCGATGCAGCCATCGCCCTCACCACACTTTGATACAAGCCGAAAATAAGCGGAAACTGGATCAATGTCGGTAAACACGAACCCATCGGGTTGATCCCCAGCTCTTTATAGAGCTTCATTTGCTCCTGAGAAAGGCGCTCTCTATCGTTCTTATATTTTTCCTGGATCTTCTTGTACCGCGGGTCGCTTTGCAGTTTCTGCATGCCCTGCGTGGCTTTGAATTGCTGCACTGTTAAAGGATGTGTCAACAATCTGATCAGGATCGTGAAGAGAATGATTGAAACCCCAAAGTTCCCAACCAGGGAGTTGATCAGCAATAATACATTGACAAAAGGTTGAATTACGATCGTTTGCCACATAGGTTTTCCTCTATTTCTCAGGGGTTCCTGACCAGATTTGTGTTCCGGCCAGATTGTAGGCATACACCAGGTTGTCACCGTCAATGGCGCCAACGATCACATATTGATCACTGACGGCCGGTGCCTGAAAAACATTGCCTGACAACCCGGCTTCCCACAGTGGACTGCCGTCAAATGCCAGGGTCTTGACCAGGCCTTCTTCCGTTGCCAGGGTAATGCCATCCGGCAGAGCTGTGATCCCGCCGATGATCGAACCCTGTACGACCTGCGACCATACTGGGTTGCCGCTGTCGGGGTCAAGCGCATGCAAATCGCCGCCTGAGTCCGCAAAAAACAGCTTGCCATCCGCCAGAACGGACCTCCCCCAGATGCTGTCACCAGCATCAAAGCGCCAAATCACCGCACCATCGGAGGTATTTAATGCCACCATTTCTCCGCCAATGGAACCGGTATATAAGCGGCTGCCATCGTCGCTTAAAACGGGTGAACCTACCACCGCACCGGTCATCTCGGTTGACCAGATCTCATTTCCGTCGGTTGAGATGGCATACACAAAATTGTCCATCGAGCCAAGATAGATCACACCCCCGTTTACCTGGGGTTGCGACCACAGAAAGTGGCCAGTCTCAAATATCCACAACAGGCTGCCCGTGTCACTGACCGCATACAGGTTCCCATCGTTGGAGGGCACATACACCACACCATCCGCTTCGTTGGCTTGACCGATAAAATAACCTTTTGCCTCAGAAAACGTCCAAACCGGGGATCCGGTCTGTATATTGATCTTGTAGAAATTTTTTGCCACATCGCCGACATAAACGTACTCATCGGTCACATACGGTTCGGAATAGAAGAGAATTTGGTTATTTGAATCCTGGGGATAGTGCCAAACTACGTTCCCTGTTTCAGCCTGCACTCCAAAAACAAAATTACCGTAGGCAACATAAACCAAATCGCCAGAAAGGGTAATACCCGGTGTTCCGACAACTCTTGGCCCAGGTGCACAGGCGCTCAGGATCAAGGTCAATGCGACCAACGTCCCAATCAATAATATGTAAGATTTTTTCATTCGGTTCACTCTTTTTTGTCTCATTAGGGTACCGGGTCAAATCCGCCCGGGTTAAGAGGGTTGCAACGTACAACCCGTTTGAAAGCCATCCAGCCGCCTTTCAGGGCACCGTGCTTGAAAACCGCCTGGTAACCATAATGGGAACAGGTGGGATAAAAGCGGCAGGTGTCCGCAGGGACCGCCGGCGATATGACCAGCTGGTATGCTCGAATTAAAACCAGCAACACCCAACGCGGAAAAGTTTTCACCTCAAAGGGCAGGTCCCTTAATTTCGGGTCGCGGGGTGTATGTTCTGGTTGAACCGTCTGTTCAGTCAATTCGCTCAGTCTTTCATCAGTCCTGCTTGCGTAGCGAGTGCTCGCATGCCATCGACCAGGGATTGATAGTCAACATCCAGGATGGGTTTTCTTGCAATCAGCACAAGATCGTAACCCTGTGCCAAATCTGTATGCAGATCATGAAAAGCAGCTCGAATCCGCCGTTTGGCATAATTTCGCTGGACTGCCCCACCAACTGCCCGTCCGCCGATCACAGCTATTCGATTCTGTTCCAGTTGATTCGGTAGAAAACCTAACACTAAGAACGCGTTTGCCAGGGTTCGTCCTTCCTGGCGTACGCGGTAGATATCATCATTTCGGGTTAATCGAAACTTTCGCCGCACCCAATGTCCTGTTCAGCAGGATACCAATACGCATTCGTTCAAATCACCTTCGCAGGTTACCAGCGGACCTTTTTCACGTGGTTGTTGGCTTTCTTAGCCAGCTCATGCCGTCCCTTTGCCCGACGTCGCTTCAAAACATTGCGACCGCCTTTGGTCTGCATCCGTTTTCGAAATCCGTGCATCCGGACGCGTCGGCGCCGTTTCGGTTGATATGTTCGCTTTGGCATTTTCTAAGTGTCCTTTCTTTCTTTTTTCTTGCTTTCTGTCTCAATACTCGCGCATTTAGGACAGCCACCTATTATACCGCATGCCCAAATGCCGGTCAAACCATGCGAGGCAGCTATCCCGCAAGCCCATTGATTCTATCAGAACAAAAGCAAACGTCAAGCGCCAAATTCATGGACTTGCGTTTGAAGGCTCGTCGACTTCGCCCAGCAACGCCGCCCGGCCGGGATGGTGCGCCAATAACGTGACGGGCGTGATGGTGTTCCATAAATCCACATCAGATTCAGCATACACGCGCAGGTAATGTCCCGTCAGCCCTGAAAGCTGCCAGGTTCCATCTGCAAGGCGGTCGCTCGATTCCCATAACACAGGCTGTGACTGGCCGATAAACCGTTCCCGGTAGGCGCGGCTGGTGTGTTCGAAGGTTTTCCGCAGCAAGGCATTGCGAGATTTCGCCGCACTTCGCGCGACCTGCCGGTCCATCTTTTCAGCCGCCGTACCGGGCCGGGGTGAATAGGTGAACACGTGCCCGCCAGAGAACCCGACCTGGTTGATCAACGCGATCGTCGCGTCAATATCGGCTGAGTCTTCACCCGGGAAACCGGCGATCACATCAGTGGTCAGCGCCACATCAGGGATCGCCTCCCTGATTTGATCAATCAGGCTCAGGTACCCGGCGGCGAGGATCTGCCTCCCCATCCTCTTCAGGACCGGGTCGCTGCCCGACTGCAAGGGAATATGTAGATGCCGGCACATGCGCCCGTCTTGCCACAAGGGCAGCATCTCGTGGTCGAATTCCCACGGCTCAATCGACGAGAGCCGCAACCGGGCAATATCCGTTGTGTTCAAAATCAAGGTTAGCAAGTTTTTTAAAGTTTGCGGCTGATCGAAATCCCTGCCCCAACCGCCCAACTGCACGCCGGTAAGCACAATCTCGTGGGTGCCGCCATCGAGCGCTGCTTTGATGTCGCGCTGAATTTCAGGAACCGACCGTGAACGTGACGGCCCTCTCACCAGGCGGGTCAGGCAATAGGTGCAATGGTGATCACACCCCTCCTGCACCTTGACGAAGGCGCGCGTGCGGCCGCGCTCCCCTGGCAAAGGCTTGCGGACATATTCAATCGCTGAAATTTCTTCCGGGGTTTTGTCCAGCAGTGCGGGCAGAAGGTCTTCCTTGTGCACATTGTCAAACACACTGCTCACGCCTGGCAGCGCTTTTGCAACCTCGGGTTCCAGGGTCGCCCAGCAGCCAGTTACGACCACCGTCTGAGCCCCCTCACGGCTTGCCCGTCTGATCTGCTTGCGCGAATCGGCCGCGGCCTTAACTGTCACTGCGCAGGTGTTGACGATGGCTACATCTGCCTCAGCCGGGTCGGACACAATCTCATGACCCAGGGCGCTCAGTACATTGGCATACGCCTCTATTTCGCTTTGGTTCAAGCGGCAGCCAATCACATCGAGGAAAATTTTCATCAGCGTTGAGGGTTGATAACCATAAAATAATCAAACAAAATATCTGCACCCGGGCGGGTTGAATTTCCCGCGATCATCCCAACATCGCCATGGGTGAACGTCTCATCCGTCACCTGCAGGAGCTTGACCTCGTTCACCATCAGCACCAGTTGATCTCCCTGGCAGGCAGCCAGGATTTCATTTGGCTCGCCCCCGCGCTGGATGGCTTCACTGAAATCCATCTGCGCTAACCCCAGCAGGTTTTGGGTGCCCCCTTGCTTCTTGAAAATCCCGTAATATCCATCCGAACTGATCACAAAGGCATAAAAATTGTCATCATCCTGATAGCGGCAGACCACCCCGAGGTAATTGTCATTCGGCCCGGCCGTCTTTCGAGCGCGGGTATAGACGTTGACATTCTGGAAATTAAGCCCGGGTACGCTCCATACCAGATAGTTTGGCAGGTCCACCCACAAGCGAAAGCCATTTTGAACGTAGCCGGCATAGCTAATCCTGTCCGCATGCGTTCGCCAGCCGCCTGTCTGTTGGGAGAAGTCATCCATAAACAAGATAGGCGCTTCCCGCACCCAGGGCAGGGCGTCCGCCGCAAAGGGTGCAGCCATGCATCCCGTCAGGGTGAATGCTGCCAACAATATCACACACAAATGTAAACGCTTCATCTCTCAATCATCCACAAGACAACCAGCAGGGCTCGATCAGCCCATACAAGGCCCCGATTTCCATTACACAGCCCGGTCTGATGGGCTGTGCTACCCATCAACTGATCAGATTATAACGCAAGGTGCCCGTTAGCGAACAAATACCCTCAGGTTTTAAGCGCAAGCAGATCCGGGCTTCTTTCACGTATCCTGATAGAGAAAAAATTGAGGCTGCCAAAATTAATTTGGCAGCCTCTCAAAAACGAGAGTGGACCTAACGTAGAGGTCTCCTTGGGCAGTTGTTAGGAAAAGTGTCGGACAATTCTTTGTTCAACCGCGCGTCGCCTCGTTTCTTGACATGAATCATACCCTCATCTTCAGGATCTTGCCTGCGTTATGGTGATCATTGTTCGAGGGAGTGTGAGACAAACGACCCCGCCGTGCCGTGTGCCGCTGAGTTTTGAACCTGCTTACGCAGGTTAGTCGTACCCGTCAGATTCGCCTTGACTGATGTCTATCGCGGCACTGGACGGAGGTCCGACGCTTGTAAAGGGTGTTGGCCCAAAACTGGTATGCTGCATCACGAACACAGCAGGGTACTTTACTTATACCATATTTCAAGACCCTTGAATAGATTTCTTATGTTAAATTTACCGGTACTCTGTGCCCGCAATCCTGTACAATTTGACACTTATGGTAATCTTGATAAAATCAAATTATTCTGAAAGGATCATCCTGAAGTGAGAACCTTCATCGCGGTGGATTTCCCGACCGCCATCCTCTCAAAAATCGAAGCGATCGTGGATTACTTCAAAAAGAAGGTCCCCGAAAACGCGTTAAAGTGGGTGGAAACAGAAAACCTGCATCTGACCATCAAATTTATCGGCGAGATCGACCCCGGCAAACTGGAACAGGTCAAATCAGTCCTCACCCGCTGCCTTGCAGGCCAAAATGCTTTTGAGATCGAAGTGGCGGGTTTGGGCATGTATCCCAATGCGCGTGCTCCCAGGGTGATCTGGCTGGGAATTACCGGCGGTGACCCTCTGGTCAGGATCCACGCAACCCTCGACACGCACCTGGCCGAGCTGGATATCAAACCTGAAGGCCGTCCCTACGCCCCCCATCTGACCATTGCCCGTATCCGTAAGGGGACAGATCGCAAAACTGCGCAAGCCGTCGGCGAAACCCTCGCCCAGTTCAAGGTCGACGCTCTCGGGGCGGTCACCATTGACCGGGTTCACCTTTACCAGAGCGTGCTGACCCCATCTGGCCCAATTTACACAGACCTATTTGCTGCACCTTTGAATCAAGTATAATGTACGCATCAACTAACATAAGAAAAGAGAGGTGACATCTGGAATCAATATCCTTAGCTAGAGAAATTGCCAATTTTCTGGAAGGCAAAAAGGGGGAAGACATTCTCATCTTAGACATCAAAGAGATCGCATCATTTACAGATTATTTCGTGATTGTCAGCGGGTCAAGTAACCGCATGCTCCAAAGCCTGTCGAATGGTTTGGCGCGGGAGATCAAATCCCATTTCCACAAAACTGCACAACCGCAGGGTCATTCCGATTCGGGCTGGATCGTGCTCGATTATGGTGATGTGGTTGTGCATCTGTTCTCCCCCGACCAACGCGATTATTACCGGCTGGAAGATCTCTGGTCTGAAGGCCAGGTGATCCTGCGGCTGATCTGACCCGTAACCCGGCCATCGGGCATACCCGCGTTGCGCTCGGTATCTTGGTTAAAATCAGGCCCCGCGCTGAACTTAATCTGATGGAAAAAGAACACGCTGCCCTGTCGTTTAGGGCAGCGTGTTGCGTTATTTTTGTGAAGGCAATCCTGTCAGAGATCTCTTCCCTGATCATCCTTTGGGTTTAAGCCAGAACTGCCGCCAGAACCTCATGGCTGTGGTCGGCAGGCTTGACGTTTTCAAACACCTTTTTAATCACACCGTCAGGCCCGATGATAAAAGTCGTCCGGTAGACCCCTTCATATTCCCGGCCGGCCATCTTTTTTGGCCCCCACACGCCAAACGCTTCACAAGTTTTATGGTCTGGGTCGGAAAGCAATGTGAAAGGCAGTTCAAACTTATTGATGAAATTGGTGTGCGATTTTTCGCTGTCAGGGCTGATTCCGATCACCTCAACGCCCGCCTCGCGAAAATCTGCATATGCATCCCGAAACGAACACGCTTCCGTGGTGCACCCTGGCGTGTTATCCCGGGGGTAAAAATAGACCACGATCGTCTGCCCCGCGTAGTCCGATAATTGATGCAGTTTTCCTTCGTTATCCGTGAGTTCAAATTGGGGGGCGGGTTCACCTGCTGAAAGTGCCATCGTCATCTCCTTTTCGGTATTGATCTACTTAATCACAATAAAATTATAAACAACCTCACAAGGCGCTGCCTTGCGCTGTACAACCTTTACCGGATCCAAAAGGCGAACCCGAGCATGTATGCGGGGATGAATAGAACGCTTGCGGCAGCAACTTGCATAACCCGCCACAGGGGTTTCATCCCGCGTTTGACTCGTTCCATCAGCCAGATTTGGGTCAGCCCGATCGGCAGGGTCAGAAAAACTGGCCAGATCAAAAACCAGGGAAAGCCAAGCACAGCTACTAACGCATACAGGAGATAGGTCAGCAGGATCAACGCGTTGTGAAAAAACATGGTGTTTTCCCACCCGACCAGTGTGACCAAAGTCCCAACCCCGTACTTTTGGTCTCGGCCGAAGCGCTTCAGCATGCTTAGCAAACGGTTCGCCAGGTAGCTGGGGACCAGCGCAACCACGACCATGGTCAACAAGCGGTGCGGGTCGTCGGACTGCAAAAAATAAGCGATAGCGGGCGGAATGACCACATACACCAACACTTCGATCAGCAGCCCAAACGGCTTAAGGAATTTGAGCGCTTCTGCAAAGTAATAAAAAGCCCCTGCGATCAACAAAGCAACTAAGAGAAAGCCAGCGCCAGACCACAAGATGTTCGTCTGCATCCAGGTGACCACGATCGCTGTTGCCACGGTCAGGAAAGTCGCGGTCAGTATAGCGATGATCCAGCGAACCTGCTTAACCTCATTCAAGCTCATCCCCTCGGGCCAATTGCGAGGGACGGCCAAGCGCTGCAGGGTGCGCATCAGCTCAAGGCTCAGGGAGATCAGCAGCAGAAACAAGCCCCCCTGGATGAATGCTGACCAGCTTTTCATCTCCCGCACGTATTGCACCAGGCCAGCACCCAGTAAGTAAGTCATCACCAGGCTTATCAAACGGAAAGGTTTCAACGCTTGCATGACTGATTTCAGAATCATTTTCACTCCCGCAGGTGGTCAATTCAATAAGGTGAAAGCAATTTTTCCTGAACTGAATTATTATCATACTCGAAAGGAGGCAATTAATCACGGAACCAGCGTAGAGGCCCATCAAGCATCGCTTGCCTCGCTCATTAAGTTGCCATTGAAGACGAACCTTCCCTCAGGCAGGCGATCGCCACTGGCTTTGACCCATCCTGGCCAGTTCATTCAATCGGTCAGTCGGCCATCAAATGGTATAATAGGGGCAGGCTTAACGGGAATATATCCACCCATGCGAAAATATACTTGGATTGCATCAATCTTCATCCTAATGGCAGCCTCCCTTTTCCTTTACACAGTGAGGGCTTCACGGGCGGCTGATGATGGGTTAATCCAGGTCGCACCGAGCGAATGCCCATCCACAGGGTGCGCTGCAGGCCAGCGGCTGAACTTCAGTATCCAGTTCTCCGTTTCTCCAGCAACTCAACAACCCAATACACAGGTGTGCATTTATGCACCCGCAGACGGACAATCCGACGGTGATGGCCCCTGGGCAAATTTTAAATCAGGGTGGATTTCAGATACCGGTTTGATTTCAGGCGAATCTTACGTAGAAGGTCAGCAGTCCTCTCTTTGTATGGGCAACCTGGATGCAGGCGACGAATTCCTTATCGGCGCCTATACCGAACTGCCATCCGACACCGTCGACCAACTTGAATTTGCCGGGCATATTCACCAGGACGCCGATATCAACGGATACATCAAAGTAAAGGTCATCGAGGTTTCCGCTGGCAGTGGTATTTGGGAAGAAACAGCCCGATTCAGCCTGCCGATCACCGTGGCCGAACGCAGCGAAACGGTGTATGTGGCCAGCACCCCTGCGGACTGCGATGATTACACGCCTTGCTTTGTCAATTCTGAGGATGATCTCGAGGCTGGCCTCGGCACCGGCCTGCACGATGCCGTTGTGGCTGTGGACACGGGTGATGAAATCCGGATCCTCAAAGTCTATCCGATCAAGGACCACACCATTGCCATCGATAAAGATGTTGTGATCCGCGGGCACGAGAACGCCATGCTCACCTATATCGGCACGGAATGCTCCCAGCCCATGCTTAAGTTCACCAGCGGCGGAACGCTTTCAGAGCTGACGATCAACGATGGCAACTGTTTCAACCCCTCCCGCAACCTGGTCGAGGTGGACAGCAGCGCACATGTCGCCATCGAAAATAACACCCTCGTCTTTGGCGATCACGGCGTTTATGTGCACGACAACACCACTGATGTAATCGTGGCTTTCAACCACATCGTCAACAATGACCGCTACGCAGTCTACCGTGATGCCGGCAAGAACACAGGGCAAGTCAAAGTCTACGCCAACAACATCATCAACAACCGCACGGGGTCCCAGGTGAACTGTAACGGGCAAGGCACGGCCAATCATAACTTCTGGGGTGAAGGCCAGGCGGCCACAGAAAATGCCACAGACTGCGCTGTGACCAACGGCAAACGGCTGGGCGCAGCGATCCGCCTGGCGACCACACAACCCGGTGTGCAGGCGCAGCGACTGCCCGTGACCACTGCCATGTCCTACGCCTTCGACGGGGAGATAGGCGCACAGCGGTCTGCGGGCAAAGATTACGAGGTGATCATTGTCAACCACGGACAGGGAGCGGCCTCCAACATCCCCTTCTACCAGATGGGCGCAGGGAACACGCAGCCCTGCTCGAATTTTTATGATGTTTTCCTGGCGGATGATGCCGTGGCTTTAGACCTTACCCTGGCGCTGAGGTACGACCTGAACAGCCAATGCATCTCCAAAATCGAATCCAGCGAGTATTGTGGCGGTACTGACAGCGCCAACTACCCCTTGCTGTGGTACGACCCGGCCACATTTGCCACTGATGGGTGGGACCGCACAGGCCAAAGCCCGCAGGGGCCTGGCGCAGGCGGTGTCTCCGGCCAGGACACCTCGTGCAACCTGGCCCAGAAGGAAATCCGGGTCATCATCGACAATACCGGCCGGCCGAGCATCTCCAGCGACTTGAATTTCACGCCCTTTGTCGTCGGCCTGCCCGTTGTTGATGGGATCACCCTTTCACAATTTACCGCACAATTTGACGGCAGCAGAGTCCATCTAAAATGGATCACGACCAGCGAGGTCAACGTCAAAGGTTATTACTTGCTCAGAGCTGATTCAAAGGACGGCACTTATACCCGGGTGTCGAACCTGATTAATGCCATCGGTGACGCACATATCGGCGGCATTTATCAGTATGTTGACGACACCATCACCTTTTCCCGCTCATATTTCTACAAAATCGAAGTCATCGACATCAACGGCAACCCCATCAGCACCCACGGACCGGTGAGCATCTTCACGGCGACTGCGACACCCACGGTAACCCAGACCTTCACGCCAACCCTCAGCCCGACGATCACCATGACTTATACCCGCACGCCCACACGGACGCCGTATCTCTCCCCCACACCGTGGTACCAATACCGGACTCCGACGCCTTATTATCGGCCCAGAACGGCCACGCCCGTCACCAGGCCTACCCAGGTGCGCACCTTCGGACCAACACCCGAAGGCACGGACACCGATCCTTTCTTGCCAACGGATGAAAGCTATCCAAGCGAAGGCTATCCGTTCCCCGTCACCGAGCAACCGGGGGAATGGGAGTCAACCCAGCCCAGCGAGGGGTACCCTGTGCCTGAAACACCCGGGCCCTCGGATTTAACGCCCACCCCGGAAGGCGATAATGGCCCCGATGATCTTGATGAAGTGACACCTACCCCAGGCGCCGATGCCGAAGAAGCGCTGCCGATCGAAAACATCCGCTGGGTGTTCATCCTGGTCGGGGTCGCAGGGGGGCTGAGCCTGATCGGCGCAATCAGCGTCATCCTGGCTGGCACCCGTTTCTCCTAACCGAACGACCCTTTGACCGCCTGATCCAGCCGGTAAGACCACATCTACCTTTTACCTCTAAAGTCCGATGCCGCATTGCGGAACATGACCCGCACGCAGGCGTGCGCCCACCCTGCAAAATTGCCTGGATTTACTGGGGGCTCACCCGTAAGATTTTTGACTTTTGCTTTTATTTGTGCTATTCTTTGCAGGCACTAAATTTCAAAATCAGGACAGGTATATGCTACGCGAACGCATCTCGGAAAACGTTTACTGGTTTCAGAGTGAGACTTATGCACAGGTCTCCGCAGGGGTGATTGCAGGGCCTAAATGGGCTGTGGTGGTGGACACATTGATGCCCCAGGAAAGCCTGCGAATGCGTGAATACATCGAAAACAAACTCAAACTCTCCGTCCGGTATGTCATCAACACCCATCACCACGCTGACCATTGTTGGGGGAACTGCTTTTTCCCTGGCGCGACCATCATCGCGCATGAACGGTGCCGGCAAATGCTCGTCGACCGTGCACCTTCCGCCCTTGAGGTCGCCCAGCAGGATGACCCCCTCTACAAGCAGCTCAATATCATCCCTCCTCAGATCACCTTCCAGGACGGCATTTTCAGGCTCAGGGTGGGTAAAAAGAACCTGCAATTGTTCGCTTCACCGGGCCATTCCGATGATGGCATTTCAGTCCTGGTCGAAGAAGATCGCATCCTGTTCACCGGAGATGCTTTTATGCCGGTCCCCTTTATTGTCGAAGGTGACCTCGATCAATACGTTGCGACCGCACAAAGTTTTGTCGACATGGGGTTGGAGAACATCATCCAGGGTCACGGCGAGATCATATTACGCGGTGAGATTGAAGACAAGGTCAAAGAAAATATCACTTACCTTAAAGCCATTCAAAAAGCAGTCAAGACAGCCCGCCGGCGCAGGAATCCCATCGAAATCCTTGACAGTATCGGTGTTGAAGCGTGCGGGAAAAGCCGAATTCTCCTGGGCGGACTGGCAGGTGAGCTGCATCGCAGAAACTTGCGCTCGCTGTATTTCAAATCCCTCGAAGAAGAGCCGGAAGCTTAAACCCTTTACCCCAAAATCAGGCTTGCCAGCACCATCAGGGCGATCATGCTGATCGGTTCGCCCCAAAGCGCAAGCGATTGGCGTGATTCCTTGATCGCGGTGATGATGCTGGTTAGCGCGTACGCAATGCCCACCAAAAGCAGGCCAAATTGGATCGGTGACAGCGGCAAATAGTGAAAACCCACCACGATTTCCGAGAGGATCAGGCTGGCCACCACCGCCCACAGGGTATGCCACTTCCCCAATCGCAGGAACAACGCCCGCGAAATGACCATCATCGCCCCTGCACCTAACAAAGGCACCCGCACGAATAAACGGAGCCCCTCAGAAGATACGGCGATGGCTAAAAGCAGGTAGAGCACAAAGGAGAGCGCCGACAGTCCGACTGTCGCCAATGGGTTGCGGTAATCATCGGCAATCACCACATTGTATTCCGCGATAAACACGGCAAACAAGAGCAAGCTGCCCAAAATATACACAACCCACCAGACCAACCGCCCGGCAAACGCATTCAGGGCAACACCGATCACCAAAGAGGTCAGCACCGGCACAATCCAGTGGCGGATATATTCCCAGCGGCTGGTGTAACGGCTTTTCTCGGGGTGAGATTGGATCAGCCATTCAGTGCCGGCTGCCGCCAGCAACACAGTAAAACCGATCATCACCGTGCTGAAATCAAACATATAATCCACCACAATCCCAAACACCGCAAAAGAAAACTGCTGGATCGGCAGTGAGATCAATTGGGTCATGGCAAACGCCAGCATGATCGTCGCAGTCACCACAGACAGGCGGTCGATATCCGGCAAAGAGGCTCTCGTGTGCATGCCTTCATTTTACCACCGCAGATCCTGTTATCACCCGGTCACCTGAAAATCGATCGAAATTAATTAAATGAAAGAATCGGGAAATAATGAGTAGATTCCTCAATATTCTTATGGTCATCAGGCGCCTAATGTGGTAAAATTATAGATTGTATGAACACAAGTTCTGATAAGAAATTTGAACAACCGAGCATCGTCCAGGCGATCCTTGCGGGATTTAATACGATATCTACTAAACCGGAGCTGATCCTCTTTCCTATCGTCCTGGATTTGTTTCTCTGGTTCGGCCCGGCCTGGCGCGTTGATCGCATTTTTGCACCCTTTATCAAGGCGTTGACCAACCTCCCCGGGATAGAATCGGGTGAGGTCATCACCATCATCGAAAACTACCAGGCGGGACTGCGGGAAACCCTCTCAAGCTTCAACCTGGCGGCCGCGTTGCGCACGCTGCCGATTGGTATTCCGAGTTTGATGGTCTCAAAACCCTCCTTTGTAAACCCGCTCGGCCATCCGCTGACCTTCAGCCTTGATTCCAGCCTGCAATTTGTGGCCTTATGGCTGTTGTTTTTACTGGCCGGCTATTTTCTTGGCAGCCTGTACTTCCAGAACATCTCCAAACAGGTGATTGGGTTTACTGAGGGCAGCTTTAAATCCTTGCTAAAATCATTTGCGCAGATCGTCCTGATGCCCATACTGCTTCTGATCATCCTGATCATCCTGGCCATCCCATTGACAATTGTGATCACGCTGGTTTCAATGATCGGCCCGAACATCAGCCAGTTTGTCCTGACCCTGGCGCTCTTGTTCGGCTTTTGGGCGCTGATTCCATTGGTGTTCACACCGCACGGGATTTTTCTCTACAAGCAGAACCTGATGGCCGCCATGATCACCAGTATCAAAGTTGTCCGCATTTCCATGAACAAGACAATCTGGTTTATCGTGTTGAGCTTCCTGATGGTTGAAGGCCTGAATTACTTGTGGCGCTCACCCACAGTCGACAACTGGTTTCTGGTCATCGGGATTCTCGGGCATGCGTTTATCGTTTCGGCCGTAATTGCCGCTTCTTTTCACTATTTCATCGACGCGACACAGTACTCGCAGTCTGTGATCAATCAGCATTTACAATCAACCCAGGTTTAACCTTTTATCACGAACCTCTATCAACGGAGTAATCAGCTTGACGAAACAACCTCTTTCCTACAATGCAAATGATATCCAGGTTCTCGAAGGTCTTGAGGCTGTACGCCGCCGCCCTGGCATGTATGTCGGCGGTACAGATACCAAGGCACTTCATCACCTGATCCATGAAGTGGTCGACAACTCCATCGACGAAGCCCTGGCTGGGTCGTGCGATGAAATCAACATTATCATCAATGAAGATGAAAGCGTCACCGTGATCGACAATGGCCGCGGCATCCCCGTTGACATCCACCCCGAGATGAAAGTATCCGCCCTTCAGGTCGTCATGACCACCCTGCATGCCGGGGGGAAGTTTGGCGGCACCAGTTACAAAGTTTCCGGCGGTCTGCATGGCGTCGGTGTGTCGGCTGTCAACGCACTGTCTGAATGGTGCGAGGTTGAGGTCTGCCGTGATGGGAAGATCTACTTCCAGCGGTACGAGAAAGGCATCCCTCAGGCGCCGGTCAAGGTGGTCGGCAAAGTCCCACAAACCCAAACCGGGACAACCACAACCTTCAAGTATGACACCACCATCTTTAAGGACGCCGGGACGTACAAATTCGAAACGCTCGCCCAGCGTTTCAGAGAAATGGCTTTTATCACCCGCGCAGTGACCATCAGCCTGGTAGACCATCGCGAAGACAAACAGGCCACTTTTTACTTCGAGGGCGGGATTTCATCCTTTGTTAAATACCTCAACCGCAATCGCGACACCCTCCATGATGTGATGTACATGGAAAAGGAAATCGATGATATAGGCGTGGAAGTGGCTATCCAGTACACCGATGCCTACTCTGAATCCGTGTACGCCTTTGCCAACACCATCAACACCATCGATGGCGGCACCCACCTGACCGGGCTGCGCATCGCGCTGACCCGCACAATCAACGATTATGCCCGTAAGAACAGCTTGCTCAAGGATTCCGACCCGAACTTCTCGGGTGACGACACACGGGAAGGCCTTACGGCAATTGTCAGCATCAAACACCCAGACCCGCAATTTGAAAGCCAGACCAAGGTCAAACTGATGAATGCCGAGGTGCAAACCTACGTCCAGCAGGTGGTCAGCGATTCCTTTATGAACTTCCTCGAGCAAAACTCCTCGGTGGCAAGGAAGATCATCCAGAAATGCCTCACCTCAGCCCGTGCCAGGGACGCAGCCCGTAAAGCGCGCGACCTCGTAATCCGTAAATCCGCCCTGGAGAGCATGACCCTACCCGGCAAGCTGGCCGACTGCTCAGAGCGCGATCCGGAAAAAACCGAACTGTACATTGTCGAGGGTGATTCGGCTGGCGGTTCAGCAAAACAGGGACGCGACCGCCACTTCCAGGCGATTCTGCCCTTGCGCGGCAAGATCCTCAACACCGAGCG